>Ga0209211_10000177_pt1 | contig 139559 bp, 129 predicted proteins | sample RifGroA2_FD_183992 | JGI IMG/M metagenome (GOLD analysis project Ga0209211, IMG submission 183992) | Groundwater microbial communities from Rifle, Colorado, USA - Groundwater A2 (SPAdes) (version 2) | ecosystem: Environmental > Aquatic > Deep subsurface > Groundwater | place: Rifle, Colorado...
ATCTCACCAGAGAATCAACTGAACGGCAAAATATTATTATTACTATATTAATATTTTACCTTAATTATATATTCTTTCTTTATTATCTTAACTTCTATTATCTATTATTCTGTTATTACTTTCTTTCCTGACACCAACTTTTTAGACTAAATTTTGAGATTATTATTGTGAGCGAGGGGGGTAAAATCACACACTGGTTCGCTTTGGTAAACAATTGAACTGTCCGCCGCAAAGCGGCGGGACGATCTGGGGGATAAGAAAACGACTGACCATAAAAAAGCATATAATTTTTATTATATGAAAAGCAAGGTTGGTTACATCTTATGGGTCGAGATGATCCAAAAAATTCCGCGTTGGGAATTAACGCTCGGAGTAGTTTTTTTGGGTTTAATTGTTCTAGGAATTTGTTTTTATTGGATTATCCGAATTTTTCAACTCCAGATTTTTCATGCCTTTGAAAAAATTAAATTAAAACCAAAAGATCTCGACCACTCGTTTAAGGACGCCAGATACATTGAAATTATCATCCCCAAAAATTCACAAGCCACAGCTTTTCAGGTGCAGCAGAAAATTCTTAAAGCCATTCACTCGACATATATTGATCCAGTTGAAGGGCCACATGAATTTTCGCGCACCTGGTATTTCTTCCAAAAAATGTGGCGACTCTGGAAAGTGTATCGCAACCACCAGGTATTTTTTGGCCTGCAAATTTGGGCGCAGTACCCGTTTGTCTCCTTTCGTTTAAATATTCCTAGCGAATATTTTGACCGCATTGAAAAAGCTATTTTCAATGCTTATTCCAATGCGGAAATAATTGATCTGGATAAAAGCAAGGTCGTTGAAGAAATATCTAAACACCATAAAAGTTTTTTAAGCTACGGCGAGTCAACGATTGAAGGCAAGTTTTATCACCGAGTTAAAACTTTTAAGGATGTTTCGAGCGACCCAGTGGACTCAATTATTTCCACGATGGAAGGTTTAGAAAAAGGCCAGTTTATGGCCTACAATGTTTGTCTTTCACCCTCTTCGCATTTCTTTAACCAGATAATTCATTATTTGCTGGAAGAGCAGGAAAGGCTCCAAGGACTGCCAGAAGATAAAAAGTTCGGGGCATATAATAGGATGTATGTGTCGGAGCTGGTTACTTCTCTCGCCACTGCCATGCTTGAGAAAATGAAGGCTTCACTCTTTCAAGTCATAATCTCCTATTGGGCCGTAGCGCCTACGCCTGAAGAAGCTGATGAAAAGATAGTGAATGTGCAGGCCGTTTTGAATGAGATCAATCAGAAAAATATGAACACCTTGAAACACCGCCGACTGTTTACCAAGCAGGTCGAGGACATTGTAGGGAAAGGTGTGCTCTCGACCATTATTAATATGAGGCCAGTACTCAAAAGGCGTAAGCATGAGTACTGGCCTTTTTCTTTTTATGAAAACTACGGCCAGATGGTATCCGATAGCGAATTATATTCTTTTTGGCATTTACCGAACATAACGGAAAACACTGTGTCTTCAATTAAAATTATTAAATTTAAAAAACTACCAATGAGTAGTGAAATGCGAGAAATTTCCGAACGCTTTTTTGTTAATTTGGGTCACTCTAATTTCCGGATGCAGGGAAATATCTCCATCGGCATTTCCACCTGGGAAGACATGAAAAAACATACCTACATCTTGGGTGGCACGGGTGCCGGAAAATCCGAAACTTTAAAAACCATGCTGAGCAATCTTTTGCAAAAAGAAGATGAGGAACAAACCGCCTGTTTAATTATAGACCCGAAAAATGATTTTGCCACAGATCTTTTAACCATGATTCCAGAACACCGAAAAGATGACGTGATATATTTCAATCCGCCAGCCCAAAAAGATAAGCCTTTGAGCTTTCCATTTTTTTCGCAATTCTCAGGAAATAAGACTAATGATGAACGGATTGAATTTTTAATCTCCATTATGAAACGGTTCGTGCAAATAGACTCAACGTATTCTTGGGGACCAGAATTGGAAAATATTTTAAGACAGCTGTTTGCCACTGCCTACCTCCTGCCCGAACAGTCTTTATCTGGTTTGGATATGCTCCTGCACGAACCAAACCAGATAAAAAATATTTTAAAATATTTGCCACCACGGTTACAAAAATTTTGGGTGGATTCTATTTTAAAAAGAACTAATAATGATTTGTCTAAATATTTGGCCACGACCAATAATAAAATAGGCAAAATATTGGATTACCCGGAATTTATGAATATTGCCGACAGAATGGATACTAAAATTACTTTTGAGGAAATGATCAACACCAAAAAGATTTTTATTGCCAACCTCGGCTCCTGCAGTGAACAAATGAAAAAATATTATTCAGTCTACCTTACCGCTCACATTGCCGAGGCAATTTTCGGCCAGGCCAGGTTACCGAATGAAGAACGCAAACGGACGGTCTTTGTGGTTGACGAATTTCAGCGGGTGGCCAGTGATATTTTTGAAACCTTGTTTTCTGAAGTTAGAGCTTTTAATACTGCCCTCATTATTTCCAATCAATTTATGGGGCAATTAGATTTACGAATACAGAAATCTATTGAATCCAATATTGCCACCAAAATTTTTATGCGCACTCAGTCGGTAGACGATGCCGAAATTGCGGAAAAAATCTTAGGCGGCAAAGTATTGGCCGAAGATATTATTAACTTGCCGACCGGCACGGCGTATATTAAAACTTTAGCCTATGGCACACCGCAGGAGGCCATGTCTATAAACATCAAAAGAACACTCCACCCGACAGACATTGCCAAGGATACAGAAAGATTATTTATTGAAGAAACCATGGAACGCTACGGGACGCCGCTTGAAGTAATTAAGCAAAAGCGAGCGACGATTAATAATATATATTATTCAGCCGACCGCGAGCAGATTTTCTTTGAGCAGATGGGTCGACACACGACTTTTGATGAGACGCCGGAGACAGCAGTTGTGCCAGGAGAAAAACCAACCGTCTTAGCCCAACCAGGGCAAGATAATAATGAAAAAACTATTTTTGACTTTTAATTTATGTCTTTAAACACCCTTGACGTTTCATTAACACCAAGAGAAGACATTAAAATCTATAACGTACAGTTAAACCAGAACGCCTTAGAAACAATGTCTTTAATTTTTGAATTTAAAATAGCCACCGCCTGGCAGATTAGCAGATTTTTACGCCAGCAAGACCGTGTTAATTATGTATATTTAAAACTGCGTCAGCTGTGGCAAGCCGGATATTTGGAAAGTTTTAAAATATTTACTGGTTCCCGTTCCGGCATGCCAGTTTATTATATGCTGTCCAAGCAGGGGCTTGTGGCACTCAATGAATACGGCCATTATGATCAAAACCGCCTTGAAAACTATCCACAAGCCAAGAAGCTCTTGTCCTGGAATTTATTCCGGCACGAAGCCGAAGTGGTCGAACTAGCCAGCTTGGAGGCTAAAAATAAAACTCAAAAATTAAAAATAATTTTTAAAGGAGAGATGGACTCATTGGCTAGAGAATTTAGAAGCGATAAAAATATTGAAGTTTTAACTCCGGATTACACCGTTATATATACCGCTTTCAACGTGACTGAGCGCGTTTACAGTGAATATGAGCGAACGAGCAAATCTCTAGGAGCGATGATCAGAAAAATTGAACGCTACATACAATTTTTAAACTCCAACGAAAATATTCACACAACTTTAAGGTTTATCTTTCAGACACCACAGATGGAGCAATCCTTTTGGCTTCGGCTGTTAATGAATAAGGCAAGTTTTTTACAAAAATTAAGAATATTCACCACCAATCTAACACTCCTTGGATCATTTGAACAATTTCTCGAGCCAATTTACGCTTCAGAACAGACAGTTAAACTCGAAAAACAAGGACGATTAATTGCCGACTTATCCAAAAGAATAAAATTATTTTCTTTTCTATGATAAATACTTACGCCGACCTCATTGAAGACATAATTACAGAAATGAAAATGAACTTACCCAAAGAAGAACATCTTTTGGTTGGCCATGAATATTTTGTCTGGCTGGATTTTTTAAAGAAAATTAAGCCAGAAAGCAAATTACTTATTTGTACAAATGGCACAATTAAAGAATATACCGAGATTGGCGAAATAATGATCTTAGCCGAAACCAATAAATATCCAGTCTGGCATATCCAGCCACACTTTATTGAGCTGGAGATTGTTATAACTTATGAAGATGGCGAACTGAAGACCGTAAATTCAAAAGATAATATAAATATGTCCGAAGTCTGGGACGTACCGCGTCACCTAGATGAATTCTCCGGAACAGTTAAAGGCATATTGAATGAACAAAAAAATTTTATTGCTTATGATCTGGAATTGGTAGGAAATTTTTTGCAAAAAATGGAACTGCTAAAAAATGCCGGCTTCACTATCTCCGAATATGTGTTATTCCCCACAGATAAAATTGCGAGCACATCCAGTAGTAAATTGGAGGCGTCGCTGCTTAACTTTATCTCCAAATCCTGCGAAGCGGGATTAAAAGTCGATGGAGTGGTTGTGGTAAGCGACAATCCGTTGTTGCCTGGAAATTGTACACGCCTTATCTTTAAACCGAAATCAGTTAATAATTAATTTAAGACTTATGAAAAAAATCTTATCAATCATTACCAGTATTTTTGCCTCCCTGTTTATGGCCTCAGTGGCTTTTGCCCAAGCCCTGCCTCAACCAGATTTGTCTGTTTGGCAATCTGATAAAATGAAGCCGGTCCGCGACTTTGCCAATATTGCCATCGGCGTCATTTTTGGCATTGCCGTGCTTTATTCCGTCATTATGATTGCTTGGTATGGAATTAAACTGCAATCAGCTGGCGGCGACCTGATTAAATCCCAAGAGGCCAAACATGGACTCAAAGCCACTATCGTTGGTGTCGGCATTACCTTTGGTGCTATTTTCATTATTGGTTTAATTCTCTATGTACTTGGGTTAATCGGCATTAAAGGCGCTTAATTTACAATTTTATGAATGAAGAAGAACCAAAGAAAAAACCGCCGAGAGGTCCGCTGTTTTGGCTGGACAATCTTCTTAAAAAATATATTCCCAATTTTAATGCTCGGGCTGTTATTTATTTGAGTATCATTTTCGCTATTGTTATCTATGCTCAGATTTGGAACTTTGGGTCGCACCAAAAAATAAAACCGCCGGAAAAAACAAAGGAGACAGTTATTGCTGATCAGACATATTGGGATAGTTATGAATATACAGACAAAATAAAAAACCAAACAGTTGAATCTTTTACCAATGAATTGCAAAACTGGCTCGACGGGAAAGACCAGGAACTGGTTAAACGCAAATTTGAAGACATTCTGTTTATTAACTCGGCTCTGACGCTCGGCACTGGCGGCGACTTGACCGAAGTTGTGCCACAAAGTTTTGCCTATTTGGAAAATATTGCCCGCGGACGCTACCAGTATGCACAAAAAAATGGTTTTTTGAGCGACACTCCAACTTTGGTAAAACTGGGAACAATTGTCTGCAATCTTGATCCCAACACTGAACAACTGACTGGTATTGAACTTTATGACTGGCGCTATGCCTCAATGACAAAGATTTCCACCTTCATGAGCACTAAGCCAGATTGGAAGATGACAGTCGGCGATAAAATTCTGGATGTAAGCGACCCACGAATTGAAGATAAGGCTATTCTTAAATACAAAAATGCCAATAACCAGCCAGCCGGATTGTTTTCTTTTTTAATTTTTCACAATCCAAAAAATAATAGCATCGTCCTAGCAGATAGTGAAACTTTAGAAATGAACGGCGTCGATGCCAAATTAACTCTGAGTAGAATTACCACGCATTGGAATAAAAATCCGAAAATATATTTTGCTTATGGATATGAAGGCTGTAAGCAAATGAGTACCACTACTCCAATTATTATACCTTATGGACAATCTAATTAGAGCCGTTCTAGTAAATTACGTTCCGACCGTCATTGTCATGAGTATTGTCATCGGCATTTTTGTAGTTGCCCTGGCCGGCGTTATCCGCAATTCCGGCAAGCAAACCGATGTTGCTCGTTCCAACTATATGATTCAGACTGTGATTGTTGGACTGGTGATGCTCTTTATTTCCGGAGCCTTTGTCTTTGCTTTTCATGAAGTTTACATGAGCCATTTCTATAATAATGTGGAACAGGATTTGGCCAATAAATTACCAAGCGAAGGCACGATTAATAACACTGATCTTTTAAGTTCGGATGTTAAAAGCACTTCCATCACCATGCCGGATCCGAAGTGTATATTAGTCGTCGTGGATACCATTGACTGCGTCAAGAAAACTATCAATGATATCATCGGAGTAATTATTGGTAAGATGGTACGAGGATTAGGAGTCGTACTCTCTGAGGTCTTAGATAAATTTCATTTCAATTTTCTATTTGCCTTGCCGACACAAGTATTTGACAAGGGTGCGAGCAATCCGGATGATGCTGCACAAGCCATTAATTTTGACAGCCTGTTAAAATTGAGCGAGATTATTGGGCTGGCCTGGGTTTATCTTTTGGTTGTCACACATTACTTTAAATCAATTCTCTTTGCCATGGACAGCGACTACTCAAGCGACTTTGCGGGCGACATTGGCAAAATGATCTTAGGTTTTGCTGGCGTATTTATGGCTCGCTATATCGCCGAAGCCATTATTAAAACCGCGGCGGCCTTTGCCACTTTTCTCTTCAGCACGCCTTTGGCCAATGGTTTGACCTTGGCGTTAAAATCGCTTTTGACTGACAATCTTTGGAGTTCTTTTAATGGTTTCAGTATTTCTCTCGTAGCCTTGGCAATTTTTGTGCTGGTCTTCATTATTCTTTTTGGCTTTGTGGTTTTTAAAAATGCCAAGCGCTATTTTATCCTCCTTATTATGATACTCCTCGCTCCGATTTTTTCGCCCATGCTATTTTTTGATATGACCCGGACAATGGGCATGATTTTCTGGAATAAATTTATTGTGACCAGTTTTAGCCTGGCTTTTGATTTGCTTATTCTCCTCATGGTCTTCGTTTTCTTAGGCTCGGGCGGACTTTCCTTGGGTAATCTCATTCTCATATTAGTCGGCTTGGCTATCGTCGCCGACAGCAATAATTTAGTCCAGCAAATTGCTTTAGCTTCGGAAGTTTCCGGCTTTCGTTCAGTGGTTCGGCGCGGCTTTAGAAACAGCGCCGGCACGGTAATGGCCATTAAAAGTTATCTTAAATTATGAGCGACGAAAAACAAACCAAAATTGATATTCCAGAATCTATTGAAGGCTACAAAGTAACCCTGTTTTGGGGACTGACCACCACGCAGATTATTTTAGTGTTTATGGCCACGCTCTTTGCCGGCTTTGGTATTTTCTCTATTGCCTCCAAACGCTTTACTGCCATGGCTTTTATGTTTTTAATAACTGGTTTGATGCTCCTCGGGATTATTGAAATTAGAGGCCGTAATTTTTACCGTCACCTGCTATTTATTCTTTCCTACTACAAAACCCAGCCCCGAGTTTTGATCTACAACCACTACAGCGCCAGCGGCGATGCCCGCGAACAAAACAAACATTTAATTTATGAACAAACCAATAACACCAAAACTTTTGCGGGAATTTTGATTGCCATTGTCATCGGTCTCATTCTTTTGATTTTAATTTCTATATATATTTACCATGTCATACATACGCAATCTGCTATTCAAAAATAAGCCCGGCTACCAGACGCTTTCCAGTTTCTGGCAGTTTAAGGATATTAAGGATGGAGTAATAATTATGAAAAGTGGTGCCTACCGCATGTGCTTGGAAATTTTTCCGGCCAACTTTAGTTTGATGGACGACGAAGAAAAACGCCGGGCAGTTATTGGCTTCGAGCAGGTACTCCGGGAAATTGAAGTTAAGTATCCGCTCAGAATTTTGGTTCAAACTAGAAAAACCAATGCCAATGACTACATCAACCAACTAGAACACGCGTATAGCATCCGGAGCCTTGGTACTTATGATTTGTTTCGCAAGCACGCTGACTTTATCCGCGAAGTCAACAAGGATTATGAAATTATTACCAAAAAGTTTTATTTAATTTTAGAATTTAGTGAACTTAAATATACCTTGTCTAAAGATATTATCAGCCGTGAAGAAAAAAATCTCAAAAAGAAGCGCGAAATTACTGAAGAAGAAATATTCCAGGAAGTGCGACAAAGTATGCTGGGAATACTGGCCACTTTTAAGTCGCAATTTCAGGCAATTAATCTTAAAAGCAAAAATCTCTCTACCAGTGAAATTGTGAAGGTAATGATGAGTTATCTGGACGAGGAAAAATTTTTAAACAACCGCGAATTTTATGAACACTTGGATGAACACCGCCAACGGGCCGGTAAAGAAGGTTTGCCGTTTTCGGTGATTAATAAAATTAGCCCAGATTTTATTGAGGACGAAAACATTGACCTCATGAGCATTAACGGTAAACTCTACCTGCGCTCGGAATTTTTAAGCGAGCTCGGCTCGCATGCCTACATTGACTGGTTTAAGGAAATAGTGATGTTTCCTTATGCCAACGATTTAATGCTGACCTACACCAGCAAGGATCCAGCCGAAGCCGTGGTTAAGCTCTCGGATAAACGCCAACGGATTGAGGCAAAAATATTTGACGAAAATACCCAGCATCGGCCAAAAAATATTGCTGACAATTTGGTTTTGGAAAGCACGGAAAAAATTGAAAAACAATATTTACGCTCAGAAATTAAGCCGATTGATTTAAAAGTTGAAATGACTTTTCGCTCCGACACTATTCAGGCCTTGAACATTGTACATATGAATTTGGAGCGATTATTGAATAGAAAAATGATGCGTTCCCGAATTTATCATTATGAACAATTTGAAGGACTAAAAGGAACTTTTATTGCGGGGTACAGCGACACCAACACTAAAAACCACCGTGACATTAATACTGATGTTTCGGCATTTACTTTTCCGTTTATCATTCCGCAAATTTCCTCCAGCACTGGCATACTTTATGGCGTGGATGAAATTAACCGTTCATTGGTTACGATTGACCGCAAAGAATTAGAAAGCTATAACCGCTCAATTGTCGCTTCCACTGGCGCCGGCAAGTCGTATTTTATAAAACTGGATTTAATCCGCTCGCGTATGATTGGCTACCAGTCGTTTGTACTAGATGTAGAAAATGAATTTGAAATGGTCACCAACTATTTAAAAGGAAAATATATTGAACTTAACGACAAGTCTATTTATTACATCAATCCCTTTCATATTTCTGGTCCCGAATACAAAGCGCAGAAAATTGAATTTGTGCGCGATCTGTTTAAAACAATGTTCAGCAATGAAAAAATTGGTGTGACTGAACTGACTAAAATTGAAAAAGTTATTGGCAATGTTTATGAAGAGGCGCTGGCAAAAAACAGCCAGCCGGTTTTAATTAATTTTATTCAAGCCATTGAAACACTGCCAAAAAACAGAACGACTGAGGGATTATTAACTGTCCTCCGGTCATACAACGAACCCAGCCACCCGCAATATTACCTTTTTAACAAACAGCAAAATATAGATTTTGCCAATGATGATCTAATTGTCTTTGCCTTAAAGTATGTGGACAAGCGTGACTTTGTCATTGCTGTAATACTCGAGAGTTACTGGAATTATATCAACCATCCTAAAAATAAAGTTAAATTCAAAAATTTAATTATTGACGAAGCCTCCCAGCTTTTTCAGTCCGGCTTGATTGTGGAAAAGCTGGCGTCCTTGGCTCTGCGAGGAAGAAAGTATAATTCGGGTGTGACAACGATTGTGCAGTCAATTAATCATTACTATAACAGCGCCTTCCCGCGAACCAGCGACCTTTTTGACCAGTCATCGGTGACTTTGGTTATGAAGCATAAAGTCAGTGATTCTTTTGATAAACTCAATGAAAAGGTGCATATAAATAAGCCAGAGCGAGCCTACTTAGAGAGACTCGAGGTTGGAAAAGGACTTCTTATTGTGAATGATTCCAAAATTCCGCTGTCCATTAAAAGCAGTGAAGAGGAAGATCGAGTCTGCACTACCAAACCGCCAGCTTAATTTATGGGTGTCGCTTATCTAATCCAATTAATTTACAGCCAACGGCATAAACTAAAAAATTGCTGTATTTTGTTGCTTATCTTTTTTCTCGGTTTTGGTTTTTTTATTTACCTCTTAATTTCTGTTGCTTTTGCCGTGATCCAAGGCACGGGTCGAGTTTCTGATACTGATCAACAAAATCTCGCAACTTTCTCTGAATTCCAAAGCTTTAATTACAAAACCATTGCCGGCGATACTTGGTATACTTTTGCCCATCCTTATGCTTTTCCGACTTTGGGAGTTTTAACCCAAGGAGTGATTCTAGATTCGTCGGCCGTGGTCGGACTAAGGCATGTGGCTTGGGACATCGCCGACCGCGTTTCCCGACAAACAGAAGTCCGCGCCTTTGCCGATGGCACGGTCATTGCTGTCAAAGATAATATGTTAATAAATACCACCCGGCGCTGGAAATTTTGTGATGAGAGTGATAATGGCATCTGTTGGTATGTGGTTACTAAACCGGCAGACGTGCAGTATGGTTGTGGCAATGAAATTGATATACAAAATGCCGATTCACTACAAACGCAGTATTGCCATTTGGCGGAATTGCCAAGCTTCCAGACTGGCGAATCGGTAACGGTCGGCGAAGTCATTGGATACCAGGGCAGTACCGGCTGGGCGACCGGCAAACACCTGCATTTCGCGTTGTGGAGAGGTGGCCAGCCGATTGATCCCTCATATGCTTTCCAGCAGACAAGTTTGGAGAATTGGGGGGATGATAATTGAAGGATAATATGACTGACTCTCATTATTCTAATAATATCATTATTGTGATATAATAAAATAAGTGAAAATTCTTCTCTCTATTTTTAGCATATTAGCTAATATGGGAAAGGTTAACTTTGTTAATACAAATAATTTAAAAATTGCCCGTGAAAATGTTGGTTTAGATGTTTATCGTGCTTCAAAAAATATAGCAGGCACAAAAAGAGACATGGTTGTCCTATGGGAATCTGGGCAGTTATTACCAACATGGAAACAGCTGGAAAAAGCCGCCAAGGTTTATAACACCTCGGCTCTTTTGTTAGTTTCTAAAAAGAATATTAAAGAAAATAAAGAAATTCCAGATTTTAGAATAGGTTTACATGACGATATAGAGAAAGATGAGGTAAAAAAATTAATTGACTTAGTTTTAAAAAGACAAGGATGGTTAGAACAAGTTTATAGAAAGGAAGGGAAAAATAAAAATAAGTTAATTGGTTCAGGCTCAAAAATTGGAAACCCCAAAGAACTAGCACAACATATTGCTAATACATTGGAAATCAACATACATGATATTAAGACTATAACTGGCAGTGAAGCGCGCAGGCAAGTTCTAAAATATCTAATTAAAAAAGCAGAAGATAAAGGAATATTTGTTGGGAAGACAGTCGCTTACCACAAAATCTCAGTGGAACAGATGAGAGGTCTTTTTATTTCTAATGATTATTGTCCATTTATAATTTTAAACAGGAGAGACGCTCTTTCGGCCCAGATATTTTCTTTTATTCATGAACTAGCCCATTTTTATAGAAAGAGTGATAGCATTTCAAACAGTATTGATTTTAGAGATACTAACAAAGATATTAATCCAGAAGAAACACTTTGTAATAAAGTTGCCGCCAACCTACTTCTTCCAGAAGATGAATTTGTTAAAGTAAATTATGATAAAGACGATATAGATGTCTTGGCCGAACTATATAAATTAAGCAAACTATTTATTTTTTATAGGTTAAAATGGTTGAATAAAATTAGCAGAACAGACGCAGATAAAATAGAAGAAGAACTAAGGAAGGAATCAGAGAGAAATTTGGAATATTTAAAAAATAGGAAGAAAAAAACTGGCGGCAACTATTATTACAGCATGCAAGACTCAAATGGCGATTTGTTCAATAGGACAGTGGCGGGAGCATACTTTGAAAATAAAATAAATTATTCCGAGGCTTCAAACCTTTTAAAGTTTTCTGTTGAGTTTTATGAGTAATGAAGCCACTAATAAAATTTATGTAATTGATACCAATGTTTTAATTGAGCTATGGAAATGGCACCCATTTAAGTTTAGTTTGGATTTTTGGACAAAATTAGAAAACTTATTAGAACAAGGAAAGTGGGTACTGCTGGATGTTGTAGTTAACGAAGTCAAATATGCACCAGAACTACAAGCATGGTTAAAAAACCAAAAAAAGAAAAAGTTGGTTATGGAGATAGACGACAATGTAAGAAACAGAGCCACTGAAATTAACGAACAATACCAAATGATAGACGGAGTGTCTGGTAATTCTGAAGGTGATACTTATATAATTGCCTATGCAGAAATTAATAAGTTGAGTATTTTCTCAAGAGAATCAAATAGACGCGCTGACGGAGATTTATTTAAAATTCCAGATGTCTGCCAAAAATTAAATATAAAATGTATTAAAAACATGGTTAAGTTTATGGAAGAAATGGGTTTTGAAAACATTAATTGTGCCAATATAAACTTAACGACGACGGAAACTGCTAGACTACTTAAATAAAAATTTAACAATTAAAGGACTTCTATTGAAAAAGTCCTTAACTGGCATCGGCAAACGAAAAAAAGGACTGGATCCTGTAGAATCCAGTCCTTTTGCTTTTTATTGGCTTACGCCAATCCATATGCAACCTCTAAGTTTTCCTGTCCCCAGGATATTTTAGTGGCGCACTCCGAGCACAAGCCTTCCTCGGTAAAGGATACCTCGCTTCGGAATCCTTCTTCACCGCAGTCGCCACAGTAGAGCCAATTCTCAAGCTTGCCGTCGCCGTTAAGCATGACGACGTTAAAGTCTTCGTCGACTAAGAAGACATTCCCGCTGTTCGGGTTAAACTCGAGGGTAGCGTTGCCCTCTAAATGATCGGCACTGGTCGCCCAGGCTTCGTTAGACCAAGCGATAAGGAGTTCGCCGGCCATGTAGCGTTCACGACTTCGAAAAGCCGAGAATGAAAAATTTGCATTTTCCATATAATTAAAAAAACGGCCATTATTTAAAATGTCCGAACGGAGGCCGTTATAATTCCGCAGCGAACGGGCTAACTACAGCGGCTGATAGCTTGCCCGAGTCAAGGTGGAGATGAGGAACGAATACTACCTTTACGCGGGAAAAGCTGACGCTATAATACCTAGCCCTGATGCGGAAAAAAGGAGGCCAAAAGTTATATTACAAAATTTGTGACTCAATACAAATATCTATAGAATAATTGGGATTGATCTACAATTACTTGTAAAATTTCAAGATTATTTTCTTCTATCTTTACTTCAGGAAAAATTAAATAACATCGAATATTAAAATTTGAGTCGGAACTTGTTACAAAATTAATGTTTTTAATTTTCTTTAATTTTTTATCCCAGTCTTTTGTCGCCTCCACCAAATCCTTATTGCTTATTTGTGTTTTTAATAATATGTAATCCTTAACTGTAAAATCATATTCTTTCAAGGTTCGTCCTGTATCAGTTTCAATAAAACGCAACATACCCCAATCAACTTGAGCAATAGATGAAACGGCAGTAGATAATAAATTATTAAAAACTTCCTTTTTTTCCTTAATTGTTGATTTATTTTTTATTAAAAGGTCTGTAGTTAAATTTTTTAAAAGAGGTAATTTCAGATTGACCTGTCCGATATAAGTAAAGGAGTCAGACAATTTGGCGTCTAAATCAATTATCTTACAGGCTAAGTTAATTTTTTCAATTTCTCTTTTTTCAATTTCTCTTTTGTTTAAAAAATAAATCAAATATAAAATACCCAGTATTACAACTGTAACAATAGAGTCTTCATATGGTTTGGGAAGAAAAGATAGGTGAGCAGAAAAATGAGGCTTAAAAACCAACAATAATATCAAGATTCCATACACTATTTTGCTTATTTTTGACATATGAAATATGTCTATTTATAAATTAGATAATTTTGTTTTAATTTATTCTACAATAAGTGTTCCATTCCCCATACCATTAGCGCAGTGCACTTTGTAAGTTCCGGTCTTATCCGCAATAAATTCAAGTATATTATCACCAGGTTCGACTTTTTTACTTAATTCATAACCATCAACAATCATTGTGTCCATAGAACCAGATAATGATTCTGGATCACCCTCAATTCTCAATTTTGTACCAACTTTTACTTTTATTATTTTTGGATCATAAACGCCCATACGGGAGGCTGACAATTTTACAACTGTTAATCCATTTGACTGCGTTATTTTTTTATCACTTTGCGAATTTGAGTTTTTCCAAATTATTACACCTCCTACAAGTAATGAGACCACGACCAAAGTGATTATGATTGTTGTTGTTTTTGACATAGTAACTTTAAATATTTAGTTAATTTAATCTCAATTAAATATTAATATTATTAATGGCAATTTTTGTCATTATCTTTTTTATTTATATCTTCATGACCCATAAGCTTCATCATAAGAAAATGACCGCCAACACAAATTAATAGAAATACAATAATATACCATTTACTAATTCCAGATCCAGAGAAAAATATAAATAAACTAGGTGCTAAACACATTAGCATCATTAACCACATCATTTTATTGTGTCCTTCACCTGAATTATGATCCATAATTAATATTTAAATAATTATTCTTTACAACAGTCAAGTAACTCAGTCATAATTTTATCCTTTGTCCATGGCTTATCTAAATTATTTTCATCTAAATTTTCCCGCTTAATATCTGGCAAATCTACCAGTTTAAGCCGAATGGCAAAAAATAAGCTAAATAACTCATACGATTTTTTAAACATGTCCTTGGCTGAATCCAACTGTTTTCTGGATTGCATTTTGGTTCCCACCTCCATCAATCTCATTGAAGCAGCTAACAGGTGCTTGGAGATGCACCAAACTTCTCCCTCGGTCTGTTTTATCATCATTCCTAAAAGTTGTTTCCTCATCTCTCTAATAGTTTCCAACAAATTAAAATATTCATCTTTACCAGTTTTTTCAGCGGTAAAAAAGAAATGCTCTTCAAGACTGATTAAATTCATTATCGCAATACTTAGATCTTCTTCTACAGACAAATCTACTTCACCCTCTTCTTTCAACTTATTTACTTTTTTAATTAATTCATCATAATTATCTAACATATTTTTACATCATTAATATTAGAATTCCTAAAATTACCATAATTAAACCCCCAACCAATCTTGTTTTATTAAGATTATTACGTTTCCACTCCTGTAATTTTTCTAATATTGATCTGTCACTTGCAACAAATAATACTGCAACTAAAGGTGAAACGAACAAAAGGTTATACCAGATAAGATAAAAGAAGCCTTTTGTATAAGTTGCACTATCGCGAAGCAGTCCCAAGACCATTAAGTATGGTCCGCCAGTGCAAGGGAATTCACAAAGACCAACAAGTATTCCTAAGAAAAAAACTGCTGGTAAAGAACTCTTTTTCATTAAATCAGCCATTTTGCTATGAGCGGAGTGCGGAATCTGTAATTTTATTGGAAATTTAGGTATAAATTCATTTAATAAATTTATTATACCCATGGCAATTAAAATGAATGCCCCAAGCTTTCCCATAAAATGGGGTGTGTTGAAAATATGCAATGTCCCCAAAATTCCTAAACCAATCAGAAGATATGCTAAAAATATTCCAAAAATATAGGCGGCACCAATTTTTATCATTCCTTTTCTTAGTGTGCCCAAACTAAACAAAAATGCAATTGTCAAAAGAAGAATTGAGAATGCACAGGGATTAATACTGTCAATCAAAGCCGATATGGAAACCAAGGGAAATAAAACCGTACCACCTTTTGAAATATTCCAAATAACACCTGCAGACCCAGGACTTGATTTTAACAACAATAAAAAGCCCACTATTGCGAACAAAATTGATAATAAAATAATAATTCTTTTATTCTTCATACCTATGGAGTAACCTGAGCCTTAAATTTAAATACTAATTGTCCATCGCTTGTCTCAAGTGTTGCCTGGCGTTCAATAGGACCAACGCCGGCAGGGCCGTGAGCAGTAGGATCAAACACAACCTCAATCTGGCCTTCTTGACCTGGCTCTACGTTCTGATTTATCTCAGGTATGGCACCATGAGCAGGCATTCCAAACGGACCAAATGTTTCACCATTTTTTGTAAGTGTAGCTTGTGTACACATACAAGAGGTGTAAAGTTTTTTTGCAACTATAATATCCGAAGTATTGTTTTTAAAGGTAAAAACCTTTTTTACCTTACCATTAGCCATAGAAATGGTACCAAAATCATAATTACTTTCAGTCGTTTGAAGTTGACTTGGTTTTGAACTGCCACTACTTTGGTTGTTTTTTTCTGCTTTGGAAATACCAAATATTATCAGCACAGTTAAAGCAACGGTTATTCCAATAACCCACAAGGTAGAGTAGTCCTTCTTTTTATGATGTTTCATAATTAACTAATAAATTTATTCGGATTAGATTCAAATTCTGTCTTGCAATTTTCCGAACAAAAATAATATTTTATACCTCTATATTCCGAAGAGATGAAGTCGTCAGCTAATTCCATACCACATACAGGGTCATTAATTTCTGGTTCCTCTTTGATTTTAAAACCCATTCTTTTAATTTTTCTGATTAATGTCTTAAATTTATTTTTCATATTCAGAAATAATTTAATTTTAGAAGATGACCGATGACTTAAAGAGAAGAGCTAGAACTAACAAAATGTAATTTATCAAGCACTGTGCCTGTGTTAGGTAAAATGCCGGCCACGATTACATTACTTCCAAAAAAATTATTTATACGATCACCAGCATCCTTAAATAATTTTTCATCTATCATAACTTTTGCTTCATCAGCGCCTATATAAATAGGGCTATATTCTACGCCATTAATATTTACTGGGGCAAAAGATACAATTTGATTGCTAAACTTAACTGGTACATTCTCATTAACCTTGTAAAACATTTTTATTTCTCGACCCGATTTAACCAACTTAATATCTACAGTACTCGATACTAAATTTAGAGTATTAGAATTCATGATATGATAGTAATCCAAAATAGTACCTGTTGGTTCTAATATCCCTGCTACTGTGACATAAGGGATACCAAAGAAATTATTTAGTGTATCTCCGACGTTCTTAAATAATCCTTCTTTTTTCATCATTGTGGCCTCTTCAGAACCAATGACAATTTGGTAGTCTCCTGATATCACTGACCCTTCTGTTGCCTTTACCCCATTTAATTGAGATAGTCCAAGAAATAATTTTGGTGTGCCATCTGCTGTAAAGGCAATTTTATTGGTATTGTTCGTCATCAAGCCAACAATTTCGTTTTCAGCTTCTTGTGATACTAAAACTTTATTCATTCCTTCTGAGGCTGCCATACTTGAACTGATTCTACCAAACTCCACAAATACCAAAGCAAATATTATAGCCAAAACAAATGGAGCGACCATAGAAACATAATTTCTTTTGTTTGGTTTATAATATTTTAAGAGCAATGAATTGGTAACTACCGAAATTGAACTGAAAGCCATGGCCAAGCCTGCTAATTCTGGTTTTAATACTAGACCTAAACCAGCAAAAACTCTAGCAGCGATTGGAATACCAATTACATTGTAAAATAGAGCAAAAAACATGTTTTGCTTAATCTTACCCATGGTATCACGGCTTAAACTGATTGCTGTTAGTACGTCTCTTAGATCATTTTTAATAATAACTATTCCACCAGTTTCCATAGCCACATCTGTTCCGCCACCCATAGCAATTCCTAAATCTGCTTGTGCCAAGGCTGGGGCATCATTAATGCCATCTCCAACCATAGCCACTCTCTTTCCTGTTTGTTGAATTTTCTTTACCTCATTAGCCTTGTCTTCTGGCAAGACTTCTGCCAAAACATTAGTAATACCAACTTGTTTGGCTATGGCATCGGCAGTACGGCGGTTATCACCAGTTATCATATAGACATCAATGCCTCGTTTTTGTAATTTTTGAATTGCCTCTAGTGAACTTGTTTTAAGAGTGTCAGCTACAGCGATTAAACCAACAATTTCTTTTTCACTGGCTAAAATCATTACTGTTTTTCCTGCTTCTTCAAGCTTACGAACTTTTCTTTCGGCTTTTTCAATATCCAAACCAAGTTTATCACTAATAAGTTTTCTGTTTCCAAAATAATATGTTGTACCTTTAGCATTACCTTCTACTCCATGACCGGGGATAGCCTTAAAGTCTAATACTTCTGGAATACTAATTGATTCTTCTTCAGCGTATTTAACAATTGCTTCGGCCAAAGGATGTTCAGATAATTTTTCCAAACCACTAGCGATTGAAGTAATTTCTTCTTCATCTAATAATGAAAGACTGATAATGTCAGTAACTTCTGGTTTACCATTTGTTAAGGTGCCGGTTTTATCAAAAACAATGGCACCAATTTTATTAGCTGCTTCAAGTGGTTCTCCACCTTTGATCAAAACACCATATTCCGCACCTTTACCTGTACCCACCATAATGGCTGTTGGTGTGGCTAACCCTAAGGCACAAGGACAAGCAATTACGATAACCGAAGTGAAAGCCATAAGAGCAAACGAGAGGCTTGCACCTAAAAAGAAAAACCAAACCACAAACGTTAGCGCGGCTAACACCAACACAATCGGCACAAACCAAGCAGAAATTTTATCAGCCATGGCTTGGATTGGAGCTTTCGAGCCTTGGGCTTCTTCAATTAAACGAATAATTTGAGCCAGAGCAGTTTCATTTCCAACTCTAGTGGCTTCAAATTCAAAACTTCCATGCTTATTAATTGTGGCGCCAATTACTTTATCACCAACATTTTTCTCTACCGGGATACTCTCACCAGTCAACATTGATTCATCTACAGATGATCTACCTTTGGTAATAACTCCATCAACTGGAATTTTTTCGCCAGGACGCACCAAAATAATATCTCCTTTTTTAACTTGATCAATATCAATATCTACAGTTTCATTTCCACGGACAATTCTAGCTGTCTTTGGCTGTAAACCCATCAATTTCTTAATAGCATCAGATGTTTTCCCTTTGGCTTTTGTTTCCAACCATTTGCCTAGTATTACGAAGGTAATAAGAAAAGCGGCGGTTTCAAAATACAATTCAGGAATTTTTGACCCATTCAAACCAATCACTGAGGCATTTTTAATAGCGTAAATTAAAAATTGAGCTAAACTGTAAAAAAATGCTGTACTAGTACCAATTGCAATCAGGCTGTCCATGTTGAAGGTCTTCATTTTCAGACTGCTCCACATGCCTTTATAAAAACCAGCACCAATTATAAATTGTACAGGGATAGTTAGTAACAAAGAAATTATTCCAATATATGGCAGTAGTAATCCTCTCAATGGAATAAACTTAAAAAAGTCAAAAAGCATGAAATAAAGCATTGGTAAACTCAAAATTAAGGATACCAAAAATCTGTTCTGGTAGCTTTTAATTTCTTTAGCTTTTCTTTTTCTTTCTTCCTCGGGGTCAGAATTGTCAGCAATCTGCGCTTTGTAGCCTGCTGTTTTAACAGCCTGTATCAAATCATTTACACCAGATTTTGAGGAATCAAATATTACTCTGGCTTTTTCAGCATTAAAATTTACATTCGCATCTTTAACACCGGAGACTTTCTTTAAACTTTTTTCAATTACCAAAGCACAAGAAGCACAGTGCATGCCACTAAGAATCAGGTTAACATTTTGGTCACCCTTCTGTTTATCCTCTTTAATTTCTATCTTGGCGACTTCCTTGTCTTCTCTTATATTCTGTGAAGGGAGTGAATTTTTTACATTACTAACACTAAGATTTGAATCGCTTGAAAACAACCCAAAAATCTGGCCAATTTTAGACGAATTAATAATATTTTGGATAGCTTTTTCAATGTCACTTCTGCCTTGTGGTATTTCAAATTCACCTTTCTTTATCTGATTAATTTTACCTTTAAAAATCGGTGTGTTATTTTCTTGAGAAAACTCACCATCAGCAATAACCGAGGATTCCAATTTAATTTTAAATGGTGACTCAGCATCAACAAAGGTTTTTTCTATAACAACATCACTTTTTTCATCTTCTTTAGCCTGAGTGTCAAACTCGGGACTTTCCTCATTAAGAACGTCACCTTTGTATCCAGCTCTAAACACAGCTGCAGTTATTTGCTCGCTATTAACATTTGATTCTGTTATAACGTCTCCCGTACCTGTTTGAAAATTAATTTTAGCTGATTTAATACCAGGAACATCCAATAGTTCCATTTCAATGATCTTTTCACAAGATCCACAGTGCATTCCCTCAATATGCAGTTTTACTGTTTTTTCCATATATTATTTAGTTAATAATTGATCGATAACTGATTTAAAAGATTCATACGGCACAGCTCCAGAAATCAATTGTCCATTAACAAAGGTCGCTGGAGTGCCATTTACACCTCTATTTTGCCCATCTGCTTCGTCTGCTTGTACCTTACTGGCATATTTACCAGTATCCAGACAATCATTAAATTTACTGGTATTTAAATTTAAGTCTTTTGCCCATTGTTTGAAATTTGTAATACTAAAACCATTTTGTTGATTGTCAAACAAGGTGTCATGATATTCCCAGAATTTACCCTGTTCACTGGCACACTCGGCTGCCTCAGCTGCTTTTTGAGCATTAGGATGGAAACTTAAAGGAAAATATTTATAAACCAAACGGACTTGATTTGGATAATCGTTTAATAATTGTTTAAAAGTTGGGTAAATTTTTCCACAATAAGGACATTCAAAGTCAGAATATTCTACCAAAGTAATTGGAGCATTAAAATTACCGCGCACATTATCATTTTTTGTTATTTTGAATTCTTGCACTGGACCAGATGGCTGAACCGGCGCCGATGGCGCTTGTTGACGTGGTTGTGGATTATTCACAGCTACCTGATTATTATTTGCACTTACAGTACCCTTTTGTGAGGCAGAAGCTGAAGAACCAAAAAGTAAATACCCAAATACGATATTTATAAACAAAGAAACAATAGAAAAACCAACCAGCAACCCCCACACAAAAAATGTTTTAGAAGGATTTTCTTGTTCAGCCAAATTAGTTAAATTCAAATTAGGAACAGGATGCACTGTAGTTGTTTTTGATTTATCCGGTACTTCCATTGTTTTATTATCCAATAATTCTTCTACCCTAAAATCGCCACTTAATTTAATAATATCCACTACTTGTTGCTTGTTGATTTTATTTTCTTCAACATCCAACTTAATATCGATATAATTTTTTAATTGCGCAATTTTGATATTTTTTATACCATCCTGCGATTTTAAATTTTCTTCTACTATTTTTAAGTCGTCGGAGTTATCTACTCCAAAAACTTTGAAATTTAGTTTAGGGTGCATAATTATTAAATTAAAGATATCTTTTTATCGACTTTTTCTAATGTTTCTTTTATTTCAGCCATACTTATATCAGTCTCGGATTCCAAAGTAGTTAGACCATCATTATTAATTTCTATTTTTTTGACACCTGGCAAGCTTCCCAAAGCTGATTTACTTAATTTAATACAAGCCTCACAAGTTATATTAGTTATTTTAAAATTTATTAGCATAAAATATTTTGTTAAAATTAATTAGTTACAGTGATTACACCGCGTGGAACACCCATAGCACAGGTTATATCATAATCTCCGGTTTTATCTGGTGTAAAAGTCATTATAATTTTACTACCACCTTGCAGGTACTCGGCCTGATTATAAAGCCCTGGAACCATAATTGTACTCATACAACCTTGACCACTTTCTTTAACATCTACTTCAAATCTAACTGGAATTCCTTTTTTAACTGTAAACCTATTAGGGACTATATCGTTAGATAATGTATATTGTGTTTTAATTACTTGCTCATTAGTATTAACGGCGGCATTTGTGGCTGTTGTATCTATTGGTTTTTTAACGCCCCCTCCACAACCACCACATCCACCTCCACCGCCACCACCACATCCACCTCCACTTGGCGGCAGAGCTGCCACTTGGGCAGTGCCTGCCGAATTTTTAAGAGCAGTATTTCCAGCTTCAACAACAGTAAATTTTCCTCTATACATTCCCATTGAACAGGAGAAAGGAATTTCTCCGGTCTCAGTCGGCACGAACTCAATAACGTTTTCTCCTTTTTCTAAAGATTTATCAATTCCATATTTAGGCATTACTATAGATGAGGCACAAGTAAAGGCATTCGTAGATGTAATAATCCATTTTACTTTCTTTCCTTTTTCAACAGTAAACTGGTTAGGTGAATAACCAGAGCCACTTTGTGTCATTCTAACTTCTTGTACACCATTTGATTCAGTTACTGAATTAGGGGTACCAGCTGCTTTAGCTTGAAACACAATTTGACCGCCGTTTGCAATGTTAAACCAACCCAACATAATAACGGCCAAACCAGTAGCCGCAAAAAACACTTTGGCCTTTTTACCTTTAAACATCGAAGCCAAACCACCAATTCCTAAAAGTCCAGGGGCAGTACCTAAAGCAAATAATCCCATCACTAGAAATCCTTGAAAAAAGCTACCTGTCGAAACGGCATACAACTGCATAGCCTGTGTAAAACCACAAGGTAAAAAGAAAGTTAGCGCCCCCGTTATAAGGGAATTTTTGTGACTATATTCTTTCTGTTCTTTGTTTAATCCAAAAAAATTAGCAATACCTTTTGGCAAGGAAAACGATTTGTCTTTAAGCGCAGGAAATATTTCAATTAGTTTTAAACCCAAAAACATCATTACACCGCCAACAATTATAGTCATCACACCAAGAGTTCCGGCTGAGGGTCTAACTACTGATCCTAATAAACCAATAACTCCACCCAAAAAACCAAATCCTAAAATTCTACCCAAATTGAAATAAAGATGGGGTATAAATTTTTGTTTTGCAGAAATTTCTGGATGAAGTTCGGCGTGTCGTGCAGATAAACTCAAAACCAGTCCACCAACTAGTGCCATACAAGTGGAAATCCCTGCTACCAAACCAACAACCAAAACAACCAACAAACTAGTGCTTTGGGTGTTAACCCCCAAAGTGAATAATCCCAACGCTTTGGCGATTATATATAACACCAGCAAAATACTGCCACCCTTTAACAAATTTATGTAATCATTTTTATCTTTTGATAACCAAGAAGATTTATCTTTACGGCCTATATCGTATCCGGCATCTTTTATTGTTTGTCTAATGGCTTCACTGGCGGGAATATCTGTTTCACAAAATAAACTGGCAATGCCAGTTTTGTGACTAACGTCTACTTTATTAACACCAGGAATTTTTTTTAAGCCATTTTCAATTAAGATTTCACACGAACGGCAATGCATTCCTTTTATTGGTACTGTAATTTTTTTCATAAATTAATTAGTGGTTATTTTAAAATTTTGGATTAAATTTTTAATAAATTTTATTCTTTCATCACCTTTTTTTAAATCGAGCTTGTCTGCCAAACAGGAATCAAGATGATCTTCAAAAATGTATTCCTTGGTTTTTTTTAGCATCCCTATGGCGGCATTTATTTGCTGTACTATTTCTTCGCAGGCTCTCTCTTTTTCAATCATTTTATCAATGTTGTTAATTTGCCCGTATAATTTTTTTAGGTTTAGTTTGGCTTTCTTTGTGTTTGGTTTAAACATAGAAGAGAATTTGTGGGTAAATTAAAATACCTACTACATAGTGTAGTAGGTATTATCTATTCTGTCAAACTTTACTTATCCACAGGTGAATAATTCACCTCGCAGGAAGGCTTATTTGTACTATTTATATTTCCACACACAGACTCTGAAGTAAGATTGCAAGATGAGTTATTGCCCGTAGAATAGGCACAATTCCCCGTATTATGCATATCGAAAGCTTTTGTGCTATCCGCAAGGAATATGAATGTTGCCAAAACGGTCAACATAACTGCAGAAATACCAAAGACGAAACCCCTACCCCAAACTTTAAACTGTGGAAGATAACTATCGTCAGCCAATTTATTTACCCTCTCTTCAATTGTGGAAGTAAAAAAGGATGTAGCCAATCCAGTACGAATAGTATTTTGCTCTTCTGCTTGTGTGATTTTAAATATGGCTCTGGCTAATTTAGGTCTGTCAGTAAAATTGTTGGTCGCTTGTTCATCGGCCGCCAATTCTGAAAAGGTTAAATACTTATTGATAATTGTTTTTAACCCCGGCAAGAAAAAAAATATATTTTGAAAAAATTTAATTATAAATAATTTTAAAGGATCATTGGATAATCTATGCTGATTTTCATGAAGTAACACGGCCTGAAGCTCATCATTCTTTAAAATTTTAATTAAACCGCTTGAGATGCAAATCCTCGGTCTAATTAAACCATAGCAGAAAACTACTGGGGTATTTTCTTTAATCTCGGTAACTACATTCTTTCTAAGCCCTAAGTTATTAAGAGTTCGCTTTAATTTTGATGACAAATCAACTTTTGCTGATGTTAAATTCTTTTGGTAGAATCTTCTCGTTTGTACAAGTAAAGCAACAAACTTATAAACCAAAAATACAATAAACGCCAAAATTAACACACTTAAAGCAACTATGGCTGCAGTTATAAAGGGGTGCATGGCAGCTAATTGGGTCATTTGGGTACAGCCACAGGCTACCTCTAACTTATGAATAAAAACCGCAGCCAATGTTTTTATTCTCTGAGCAATTTTGAAAAACAAAAAGAATACTAAAGTAGCAAAACCAACAAAGATTAAAGTTAATTGTCCAAATGATCTGCGAGATCTTTGAGCAAAAGTTTTTTCCATACTATTTTAAGAGTTCTCTCAATTTGTTTTTCCAAGCTTCTGATTGATTGGTGTTTGATGTTTCTATAATATCCACAAATTGGGCTACTGCTACGTCGCCATACTCTTTTAAAAAGTTTTTAATTATTTTTTCCGAAGCATTAGCTAGAAAAGATTTTTTGTCTTTTGCCGGGACATAGACAAATGCGCCACTCTTGTCCATTTTTCTTTTAAGTACCCCTTTATCATGAAGTCGAGACATTACTGTCATAACCGTTGTATAGGCGATTTTTCTCTTTTTTTCTAACTGCGACAAAACAAACCTAACCGAAGTTTGATCATTTTCCCAAACTATTTCCATTATTTCTGATTCGAGTTCGCCTAAAACTTTTATATTTTCATTAGTCATATATTTACCTACTACATGCCATAGTATACAGGGTATTAAAAAATTTGGCAAGAGGACTTTGCCAAATTTTAATAAATTAGCTTTGTTTAGCCAAAAATAGACTACTTTTTAAGTAAATACTTAACAAATACTGCTATACCGCCAACAAAAAATACCAGCACTAAAATATATAAAATTATTCCAGTAACGTTCTGTCCACCCATCATGCTCCATCCGTTCCAAGACGCCCCCATCATACCTATGCCATAATTATACACGCCTGGTTGGCTTAATATATTTGAGTACCCTCCATTCATCATACCCATCATTGGCAAAAAAGAATATCCTTGTGACGGAAAACTTGCCGATGTGTCACAGCCAGATAAACGTTTGCCTAAAGCTATATGCATTAAACGATTATTATCCTTTCCAATTCTTTGTTCCATTAATGCGTCCATAGTACTATGAGAACTACCCATCATCTGGCCCATAAAATAGTCGCCTAAAACTTCAAATTCGTCATCAGACAAATTATTGCACGCTGTGGTCTTTGATTGTAGTTTATCAAAGATCTCTTTCCCTTTTGCTTCTTCCTGAAGTATTTCAGGATTCTGAACACTGTTTCCCATCATTTGGGCGCTGGCTAATAGCGGGTGAGCAACAGAGAAAGCCAATATAATTCCAAAGATTATAAATATTTTTTTCATATTGATATTTATTAAAAATAGACCACTATATTTAGTATATAGTAGTCTATAGAGGTTTACAAGAGAGTAGATTTCTTATTTCTTCACTACATTGAATAAATAAGCAAACAACCAAACGCCGAGAAAAGTTACGATATTCCAAATAATCAAACCGGATATAAAATATCCAATACCTAAGTAGTTGGAAGTCATATTTACATCGGCGTGCAAGGAATATTTCATGAATAAATTCCTAATAGGGGGATAAATTGCCACACCAATGTAGCAAACAATATAAACAATACTCACCCACAAAGCTGCAACTTTTAATAAATGTTTTGTGTTAATCATAAGTTGTAAATTAACCTAACAAATTAATTCGACCTTTATTTACTATTTTTTAACTTTGAGTGTTTTCGCATTAATGGCTACGATAATAGTGCTAAGAGACATAAATACGGCGCCTAATGCGGGAGAAAGCAGTATACCAGAACCATATAACACACCAGCAGCAAGTGGAATGGCAACAACATTATAACCCGTCGCCCAAATTAAATTTTGAATCATTTTATTGTAGGTGGCTTTACCAAATAAAATAAGCGAGGCAATATCCTTTGGGTTGCTATTTACTAAAATAATATCCGCCGTTTCAGCCGCAATATCTGTTCCAGACCCAATAGCAATCCCCACATCTGCCTGTGCCAAAGCTGGAGCATCATTAATACCATCACCAACCATGGCTACATATTCTCCCTTTCCTTGTAATTCCTTAATTTTATCCTGTTTTTGATCAGGTAAAACTTCGGCGAAGTAGCCATCAAGTCCTAGCTCTTCTGAAACTTCCTTGGCTACCAATGAATTATCACCTGTGAGCATCCAAACCTTAATACCTTCTTTTTTTAACAAGTTAATGGCACCCCGTGATTCCGGTCTAATAACGTCTGATAAAGCAAAACCACACACCAATTTATTTTCGTTTTTATCAATTAAATAAATAATTGTTGCTGATGTCTGTCTTAATTCTGAAGGAACTGTTAAAGTTAATTCTTCCAGATAACCTGGACTAGCCAAAATATATAATTTTTCTTGAATTATTCCTTCAATACCTTTTCCTTTTATAGCTCGAAAGTTTTTGACATCAAAAAATTTAATTTTTAAATTTTCTGCTTCCTTGACAACGGCTCTGGCAATCGGATGTTCAGAATTTTTTTCCAAAGAAGCTGCTACTCCCAGTGCTTTATCTTGACTGTAATTAGTATCAAAATTATAAATTTTGGTAAGTGTGAAAGTTCCTTCTGTTAAAGTCCCTGTTTTATCAAATACAATTGTGGAAATCCGGCGACTATTTTCAAATGCCGTTCTGTTTCTTATTAATAGTCCGTTTTGGGCGGATAACGCTGTAGAAATGGCCACCACTAAAGGAACAGCCAGACCTAATGCGTGTGGACAGGCAATTATAAGCACAGTTGCCGCCCGTTCAATTGCAAAGGCTATATCTTTGCCTAACAAGAGCCAAATTACAAATGTTACTACCCCGATTGTCACAGCAATAATTGTAAGCCACAAAGCAGCTTTATCAGCTAACATCTGCGTTTTAGATTTTGAAGCTTGGGCCGATTTGACTAGATTTATAACCTTAGAAAGATAGGTGTCTTCTCCAACTACTTCAATTTTAATTTGTAGAGAACCTTCTTCATTTATAGAGCCACCGATGACTTTACTGCCTTTCGTTTTTGAAACTGGTTTTGATTCTCCGGTAAGCATGGATTCATTTACAAAGCTATCACCTTGTACAACCACTCCATCTGACGGAATTTTTTCACCTGGTTTTATAAGAATTATGTCTCCAGTTTTTAATTCACTGGTGTTAACATCAACAATTTCCTTATCTTTTATTACATGGGCTTTATCTGGTATAAGCTGAGATAATTTTTCCAAAGCACGGGATGCACCCATAACCGAGCGCATTTCTAGCCAGTGACCAAGAAGCATAATGTCAATCAATGTGGCTAATTCCCAAAAAAACACTTCACCCTGCAAACCAAAAGTTACTGCGGAACTATAAAAATAGGCTACAGCAATGGCCAGAGAAATTAAGGTCATCATTCCTGGCATTTTATTTTTCAATTCTTTTATTGAACCTTGTAAAAAAGGAAGACCACCATAAAAAAATACTACTGAAGAAAAAACCCAAAGAACAATCAAATCACCAATAAACCTAAATGAAAAACCTAAAAAATTTTGTACTAGTGGAGATAAAAATAAAACAGGAAGTGTTAGAATGAGGGAAATGTAAAACTTTCTTTTAAACATCTCTACTGAATGCCCTTCGTGTTTGGAATATCCTTTGTTTTGAGAATGTTCCATTTTTGAGCGTTCCATTTTCGAGTGGTCTTCAGGTGTAGACATATTGTGGTGATCGTGGTTCATAAGATGATTATTAAATTTTAACCATACAACTATTTTAATTTTAGCATATTAAAGGCATTTTGTTAATCAAAAATAAAATACTCCTATATATACCAGTAAAATGAAAAAGGGATTGATTTTCTGAGATGCTGAGCAACATAAACTCTTGTTTCATATCTAAAAAAAGTGTATAATTAAACTTGCAACTTGTTATAAATAATCAAATGGGGCATTTTCTAAAAAAACTAAGCCTTACATTTTTAGCATTAGTGACTATTGCTGTTTTGTTTTCTATAAATACTTGCGTTCCAGATGGCTGTATTTTTAGCTTACAGCAAAACCAAGTTTGCCAAGACGGCAGTTGTATTAATGAAGATGTTGGGTCTCACCTCCAAGAGAGGTCGACGTTCTTTACTGCAATAACAAACAAAGTTATTCTTCTTGGGCTTTTAATATTTTTTGGTATTTTGCTTTGGCTAAAATCTAGTAAAAAAATATTATCACCACAATTTATAGAAAAGATTAAATTGATACCAAAGCATTTTTCTTTTGGCTACAATTTCTTTCCATTTTTATTTTCTCAAGGCATTCTAAATACCAAGGCTTTTTAAGATATATTCATAGCTACCTATTGTAATGGTAGTATTTTTATTTAATTAAAATAAATAAAATTATGAATATAACAAAATTGTTAACTAAGTCGATACTGACAGGCGTAATTGCCGGAATAGTTATTAGCAGTCTTATAGGGGCAGGAGCATATTTCTACATTTCTAAATCAGCATGGGCACCCATACAAGAGGTTGAGGCGAAGTCTACCGAGTTTGTGAACACAGAGCTGTTGCAAGGGCAAGGATCAGCAACTGTTAAAGTGACTGGTAAAGAGGGTGATTTGTATAAGTTAGAAGTCAATTATAATGGCCAAAAAATTGATTCTTTTGTGTCTAAAGACGGAAAAAGATTCTTTCCTCAATCTTTTGAGATACTGAAGGTTACTACTGCCAATAAAAGTGACAATCAGCCAGAGGCTCAACCAGCAACTGATAATATCAGCCAAAAGACCGATAAACCAACAGTGGAATTGTTTGTTATGAGTCACTGCCCTTATGGGGTGCAAATGGAAAAAGGAATTTTACCAGTAGTTAAAACACTGGGAGATAAGATTGATTTCAAGATTAAATTTGTGGATTATGCCATGCATGGTGAAAAAGAATTAAAAGAGCAATTAAGCCAATATTGTATTCAAAAAGAACAGTCGACTAAATTATTGGCTTACCTGGATGTTTTTCTTAAAGAGGGAGATTCTGAAACAAGTCTAAGCCAGGCAGGTGTTGATAAAAACAAACTCCAAGGGTGTATCCAAAAAACAGATAAGGAATTTAAAGTGTTAGATAATTTTAATAATAAAGTTGGATTCAAAGGAAATTATGCTGGTTTTGAAATTTTCAAAACAGAAAATGAAAAATATGGTGTGCAGGGATCGCCTACGTTGGTTATCAATGGAACTCAAAGTCAGAGCGGAAGAGACAGTAATAGTTTGTTAAAATCAATTTGTTCTTCATTTACCAACCAACCAAAAGAATGTTCAACAGTGTTATCGAGCGAAGCCCCATCTCCAGGCTTCGGAGGAGGCACTGCCCCAGCTGGCGGTGCTGCCGCACCTGCTTGTGCTACTAATTAGCTTTAGTCAATCGGGGACATTTTAGGTATGCCCCCGATTGACTACCAAATATGTTAAACTACGAAAAAATAAAAAACGATTTCCCTTTGCTAAGTAAACAGATCAAAGGCAAGCCAATTGTTTATTTTGACAGTGCCTGCATGAGTCTAAAACCGAAGCAAGTTGTCGAAGTCATGAACGAATATTATTTTGAATACCCAGCCTGTGCCGGCAGAAGTTCTCACAGGCTTGGAGAAACGGCAACCAAGAAAGTGAAAGAAGCCAGACAGATAATTGCAAGATTTATAAATGCCGATGAACGGGAAATTATTTTTATTAGAAATACCACTGAGGGAATTAATTTGTTGGCCAATTCGTTCGAGCTTAAAAAAGGAGACGTGGTTTTGACTACCAACAAAGAACATAATTCTAATCTTATCCCTTGGCAGATTTTGGTCAAGAAGAAAGGCATTCATCATGAAATGGTAGGTTCCAACGATGATGGCACATTCAATCTCGAAAAATACAGAGAACTAGTTAAAGGTGCAAAACTGGTATCAATGGTTCATACCTCAAACTTAGATGGAACGACTACCCCAGCTGAAGAGATAATAAAAATTGCCCATGAAAATGGTGCTTTGGTATTTTTAGATGTGGCACAAAGCATTCCGCATAGAAAAATTGATGTAAAATATTTGGATGTTGATTTTCTTGCATTTTCCGGACATAAAATGTTAGGGCCGACCGGCACTGGTGTATTTTACGGAAAATACAGCTTATTGGAAAAGCTAGAGCCGTTCATGGTTGGTGGTAATACAGTTGAATATTCGACGTATAGCGACCATAAAATGCTCAATGCCCCGGAAAAATTTGAGGCCGGATTGCAGGATTACGCCGGAATTATTGGACTAGGTGAAGCGGTAAAATATTTGGAAAATGTGGGTTTTGAAAACATAGAAAAACAAGAACTATTACTTAACCGCTATATAACCGAGGAAATAACTAAATTACCAAGAATCAAAATCATTGGCTCTGCTGAACCTGCTTTAAGATCTGGTATAGTTAATTTTTATGTTGAAGGCGTTGATATGCACCAAATTGCTGTAATGATGGATGAAATGTCCAATGTCATGATTAGAGCCGGACAACACTGTGTTCATTCTTGGTTCAATGACAGAAAAATAAAAAACTCCGCCCGAGTGTCATTATATTTTTACAATACCATTGAGGAAGCAGAAAAATTTGTAGACAGCCTAAATAAAATTATGAAGATTATATGATTTGTATCATAGCCTTAATTGTATTTTCCATACTAGGTATTTTCAGTGCCACTCACCGAGCCTTAGCCAAAGAAGCGTTGGATTGCGTTTTTAGACGAGTAACGCTTCGACCTTGCAATACTGGATTCAAAGAAAAAATAAAGGGTAAAATTTTAGTCGCTTTGTTAAACCGATCAGCATTCTTGGCTCGCATAACGAACAAGCATTTTGAATTACTTTCCTGGGTATTTTTTATCTTGATGATTGGTAGTACTTTTTATGTTGTTCGAGGCGGTTATAATTATTACCTGTATGGTAGTTGCAACGGCCTAAACCAAAGCGGATTTTGTGCCTTTGACCCCAAGGGAGAAAACAACAAAGTAACTGAAATCAATACTCAATGCGGGGCAGTGGAAAAAACAGAAGAAAACGTTACATTAAACGGTGTTGATTTATCTTCCTTTCCTACAAAAAATTTGGGCTCTAAAGACACTGTGGTATTGATTGGATGTTATGAGTGCGACTATACTAGAAAAGCTTACCCTGATATCCAAAAATTAATCAGTAGCAAAAAAACCAATTACATTTTTGCCCACTATCCGGCAAAAGAAAATACCAACTTCTTATCTGAAGTCGGCTATTGCGTGTATAAAGAATACGGGGAAAGATTTTGGCAATTTAATGATTATTTATTTACAGTCGATAAAACAGATATTTACAAAAACTCATTTATTGATGAAGCGTTAAAAAAATTTAACTTTGATGCTGATAAAATAAATGCCTGTGTAAGTAACCCTGAAACAAAAAAAGTGGTGACCGATCAGCTCGCAGAATTAAAAAAAACTCATCTCTATGGAACACCGACTGTATTTATTAACGGGAAAGCATTTGTCGGACCAAAACCATATCGGGTGTATAAGACTAAAATAAACAAATTTATCATTTTTTAGAATATGCATGATCACGCTCATACAAGAGAGAAAAATATTATTATAGCCGCTTTCTTAAATATAGGTTTTACTGTAATTGAAGTTATAGGCGGATTATGGACAAACAGCTTAGCGATTCTTTCTGACGCAATTCATGATTTGGGGGACAGTATAGTTCTTATATTTTCCTTGATACTAGAAAAGAAATCAAACGCACCGGCGGACAAGAAACGCACATTTGGCTACCGCCGTCTTTCTTTGATTTCGGCATTGCTGGCGGGGGTCATTTTGGTTGCCGGCTCACTTTTCATCTTGGCCAGAACAGTTCCTAGAATATTAAACCCCGAACATGTGAATGCCACAGGTATGATTGGATTGGCGGTTGTGGGGCTTATATTTAACAGCATTGGATTCCTTCGGTTAAAAAAAGGCATGAGTATGAATGAGAAAGTCCTCTCATGGCACCTTTTGGAAGATGTGTTAGGTTGGGGTGTTATTTTAATTGGGGCTGTTATCATTAAATTTTGGGACAACCATATTATTGATCCGTTAATGACTATTGGCTTTACTGTCTTCACTTTATGGGGTGTTAGTAAAAACATTAAAGAAACTTTTAATATTTTTCTACAAGGAGTTCCAGCTCATATTGATCTGGAAAAAATTAAACAGGACATACTTTCTTTAAATGGAATTAGAGGTGTTCACGACATCCATGTTTGGTCAATGGAGGGCGAAACTAATATTTTTACAGGGCATATCATTGCAACCAATAACCTACTGAAACTACCAGAGCAAACCAAAAAACAAATTAGGAATATATTGATTTTAAATCATATTGAGCATGCAACTATTGAACTTGAAGATGAACAAAAATGTTCGGACGTAGAGTGTAAAATATAATATAAATTATTTAATTAAAGATATGGATAATATTAAAAAAATAGAATTATACAGAAAAGGGATCCTGCTAGAGTACTTTACTGTCGCCTACAATGTTTTTGAAGGGTTAATTTCAATCGGAGCGGGTCTTGTTGCTGGAAGTGTGGCTCTGGTCGGGTTTGGTCTAGACAGCTTTATTGAATCTATCTCAGGCGGAGTCCTTATCTGGCGACTAAAAAACCATTCAAACGACTCAGAACGTGAAGAAAAAATTGAACAACGGGCAATAAAATATGTGGCTTACTCATTTTTTATCCTTGCTCTTTATGTGGCATACGAAGCGATAAAGAAACTGTACTTTCGCGAAATGCCGGAGGGATCACTGGTTGGAATTGTCATAGCTACACTCTCGATCATTATCATGCCAATTCTTGCTTCTCAAAAAAGAAAAGTGGGCGAAAAAATCGAGAGTCGTGCCTTAATTGCTGATTCTAGGGAGACTACCGCTTGTGTGTATCTTTCCATAACTTTACTTTTAGGACTTTTACTTAACTACTTTCTGGGTTGGTGGTGGGCTGACCCAGTTGTTTCACTTATAATCGTAGGTTTTTTAATAAAAGAGGGATGTGAGTTGTTAGAGAGAGAAGAAGACTCCGATGTCTAGTTATGGCTAAAAAGCGATTGGTTGTTGTGTTAGATAAATTTTTAATCAATTGAAATTATGAGTAATAAAAAATTAAGTTTACTAGACCACTTTTTAACATTATGGATATTCTTGGCAATGGCCATTGGTGTTGGATTGGGTTATTTTATCCCCGAAACAGAAAAATTCATCAATTCTTTTTCCGTTGGCACAACCAGCATACCGATTGCTATCGGTCTTATTCTCATGATGTATCCGCCATTGGCAAAAGTACGCTACGACAAATTAGGATCAGTTTTTAAAAACAAAAAAGTGATCAGCCTGTCTTTAGTAATGAATTGGCTTGTCGGCCCTTTATTGATGTTTTTTTTGGCCATTACTTTTTTGCGTGATTATCCAGAGTATATGGTGGGGTTGATTATGATAGGTATAGCACGCTGTATTGCTATGGTTTTGGTGTGGAATGACTTGGCAGACGGAGATACTGAATACGCCGCTGGCCTAGTTGCCTTAAATAGTATTTTCCAAATTTTAACTTACAGTTTTTTTGCTTACATCTTTTTAACTGTTCTACCGCCATACTTTGGTATTCAGGGAACCATTGTAAAGGTTAGTATGTCAGAGATTGCCAGAAGCGTCTTGATATATTTAGGAATACCTTTTGGAGCAGGCTTTTTAACCCAACACTTCTTACGTAAAAACAAAGGTCATGAATGGTACGAAAAGAAGTTTATACCACGTATTAGTCCACTAACCTTGATTTCTTTACTTTTTACCATTGTGGTAATGTTTAGCTTGAAAGGAAATTTGATTGTTAGTATTCCTTTTGACGTTTTGCGAATTGCTATTCCTCTGGCTATCTACTTTGTAGTGATGTTTTTTACGACTTTTTTTGTCGGCAAGTTGTTTGATGCTAATTGTGCCCATAATACTGCCATTGCCTTTACAGCCACGGGGAATAACTTTGAATTAGCTATTGCAGTATCTATTGGCGTGTTTGGCCTTAGTTCTGGACAGGCGTTTGCTGGTGTAGTTGGACCATTAATTGAAGTTCCAGTTTTGATCTTGTTGGTAGGTGTCGCAAAAAAATTACAAAAGAAATGCTATCCTTACTTATATACTAATAAATAATAACGACAAAAAACAGACTGAAATACCCCACCACAGGCTAAAAGTTACCCCCCTCGCTCACAATGATAATCTCAAAATTTAGTCTAAAAAGTTGGTGTCAAGAAAGAAAGTAATAACAGAATAATAGATAATAGAAGTTAAGATAATAAAGAAAGAATATATAATTAAGGTAAAATATTAATATAGTAATAATAATATTTTGCCGTTCAGTTGATTCTCTGGTGAGATAATAGTCAATGAATTTTGAAAAGAAGAAAAGGCTTCCGTTAGCAATTTTTTAAGCCCCTACTGTATGAACACTGATTCATACACCTGTTCATACAGTAACGTGTTGACTTAAGCATAGCACAATTCAATATTCTGCGTCAAAAAGACCTGTTCCGGACTTGCTCAACTGGCGTCTAAATTAGTTCGGGAAAATAACCTCTTTGTCAGCCCGTTTCGCAAGTCCGGGGTTAAGGAAAAAGGTCCGAGCCGAATTATATAAACATACCACGATAATCCATGCAAATGGATTATTTTTAAATTTGTGCTATAATATATTTAGAAAATTAAAGATGATTTTTAATTCTTAACCTTCACTAATATGTACAATATGATGTACAATTTTAACTACGGAGGCTGGGGTTGGGGGATAGGGCTTCTGGTGCCTTTAATGCTCTGGAGTCTTTTTTGGAAAGCTTGGGCTCTTTGGCTAGCCGCCCGCAAAGGCCAAAAAATTTGGTTTGGTGCTTTGCTCATATTTAACACCGTAGGTATTTTGGAGATTGTCTATATCTTTCTTTTTAGTGGAGAAAAGTTTGGACAAAAGAAAATGGAGTCACCCAAAAATACTCCGCCTTCTGCACCAATGAATTAGCCAATTAGTAAAAACAAAAACACCCCCGTTTGCGCAGGGGTGTTTTAAATTGGAAATTAAAAGGGATAGCGCTTATTTTTTCAAAGCATCTTTTAAGGTTTTACCGGCTTTGAATTTAGGCACAATCACGGAAGGAATTTGGATTTTTTCTGTTGGTTTTTGGGGATTGACACCAATGCGGCCGGCTCTTCTGCGAGCGGAAAAAGTACCAAAACCGGCAATGGTCACTTCGCCACCGGCTTTTAAAGTGTTAATGGTTGTGTCTACAAAAGTATCCACAAAACATTCTGCCTGTTTTTTAGTAACAGTGCATTTTTCTGTTATTAAATTGATGAGCTCTGCTTTATTCATAGTTTCTTTTTACCCGCCATCACGGGTTTAAATTAAAAATTAAATTTTGATGGTTTTTTGAATTAGTTTTATTTTTTTGGCGCGGCCGGTTTTTTCACTAATTTCCACATATAAAGCATTAACTACCGCTTCACTTAATTCCGGCCAGTCAAAGCTTTCTTTGGCATCTTCTAAAAATCTTTTTAAGATGATGTTTTTATCAACTCCTAAAACCGTATTCTTGGCTCCGCTCATGCCCACATCTGTAATGTAGCCTAAACCTTCATCTAAAATTTGGGCATCGGCGGTAGGGATGTGAGTGTGGGTGCCAAACAAAACGCTGGCGCGGCCGTCTAAGTGATAACCCATAGCCACTTGTTCCGAAGTGGCTTCGGTATGAAAATCCACAATTACTATTTGCGGTTTTTGATCTTGATATTTTTTAAGGGTTTCATCAAAAGTTTTAAAAGGATTGCTAATGGCAATGCCTTTTTCATTTAACTTTTCCCCAAGAAAGACTCTTCCTAATAAGTTTACCACAAGTACCCGTTTTTTGGCAACGGTTAGCATTTTTTCACCCTGGCCCAAAGGCACGGACATATTGGCCGGATGGATCAGTGGCGAGTCCTCACGTTCAAAAATTTTCGCCGCATCTGGTTTGGCAAAAATATGATCGCCACCGGTAAACACTTGCACACCGGCCTCTTCTAAAATAGCTAAAGTTTTAGGCGTGACTCCTGTGCCGTGAGCTAAATTTTCTACATTGGCGATGATAAGATGGGGATGAAACTGCTTTTTGAGCTTAGGCAAGATTTTTGCCACAGCTTGACGGCCTGTTTTGCCCACTATATCGCCAAAGATTAAAACTTTGAACATGAGAATTGGTTTTATTTCGCGTACTCAATTATTCTTTTTTCTCTAATCACAGTCACTTTAATTTCGCCCGGATATTGCAGTTCTTCTTCAATCTTTTTGGCAATGTCGCGCGCCAAATTATAGGATTTAGTGTCATCCATTTCTTCTGGTTTAACAAACACGCGCACTTCGCGTCCGGCTTGAATGGCATAAACTTTTTCTATGCCTTCAAAAGCACTGGCGGTTTTTTCCAATTCTTCTAGGCGATGAATATATTGTTCATAGGTATCTTTGCGTGCACCAATGCGAGCGCCGGAAATGGCGTCGGCGGATTTAACGATGCAAGCAATCAAAGTTTTGGGTTTGTCCTCATGATGACCCAGGGCGGCGTAGGCAATTTCTTCATCAAAATTAAATTTCTTTAAAATTTGATAACCAATTTCCGGGTGTCCGCCTTGTGTTTCATGATCTATGGCTTTGCCAATGTCATGAAAGAAACCAGCCTTTTTAGCCACAATGGCGTCAGCACCAAGTTCCTCGGCAATCATAGCGGAAAGGTAAGCCACTTCTAAAGAGTGATTTAAAATGTTTTGGCCAAAAGAGGTTCTGTATTTTAAACGACCAATGATTTGTACAAACTTGGGGTCAAGTCCAGTAAAGCCTAACTGATAAACTGCGGCTTCACCAGTTTTTTTAATATCGGTGGATAAATCAATTTTGGCTGATTCCACAAACTCTTCTATTCTGGCTGGTTGAATGCGGCCGTCGGCAATGAGTTTGCGCAAAGCCAAGGCGGCCACTTGGCGGCGGATAGGAGAGAATCCGGAAACAGTAATGGCATTGGGAGTGTCATCAATAATCAGTTCACAACCTGTCATTTTTTCTAAGGTTTTAATGTTGCGTCCTTCTTTGCCAATAATGCGTCCTTTCATTTCGTCATTAGGCAAGTCCACTACAGTGGAAGTTGTTTCGGCAGACTGGGGCGCGGCATAACGTTGAATGGCATCCACTACAATTTCCCGAGCTTTTTGTTCAAAAGCCTCGGAAGATTCTTGCTCCAATTTCATAATGCGGCCCATTAAATCATCTTTAATTTGGGCCTCCACTTTTTTAAATAATTCGTCGCGGGCTTCTTCGCGGCTTAGTTCCGCAATCTTTTGTAATTTGGAAATTTCTTCTTCTCTAATTGTTTGCACTTCGGCTTGAATCTGGTTGATCTTTTCTACTTTTTCTTGAATTTTTTGTTGTTTGTCCTGCAACTCCAAAAGTTTTTGATCAAACAAAGTTTCGCGTTTTTCCAAACGTTGTTGAATGACGCGCAATTCTTTGCGGCGATTTTCATCTTCGCGCTTGGAATCGTCAATCATTTGCAGGGCCTTTTCCTTGGCGCGGATAAGCATTTCCTGTTGTTTGGTTTTGGTCTCGGCGATAATTTTTTCCGCCTTGGCTTCTATGGAATCGGCTTGAGTTTTGGCAATTTGTTTGCGAACAAAATAGCCAATTATAAGACCGAGGAGAACACTGCCTCCCACGGTAATGATGGAAAGATAATCTTGCATAAATCTCTTTTTAAACCGTCCCCCAAAGGGCCTTGTTTAAGGAGATTTTAAAAGAGAAGCGGAATGATTAGCAAAAAATTGCCGCCTGATTTGCGGTTTGGAAGATAAACTTTTGAGTTTAATTTTCCAGAGTTTAGTTTCATAAGTGATAACAACCGATTCTGATTTGAGCTTGTTTTTAGGCTTTTACCAGTGATTTTAAGAAACAAGCTTGTTTATTCAGCCAATTTTAGACTAATTTTGCCGTCTGCTTTTAAAATCAAGACGAAATGATTAATTATGTTGTATAAGATTATTGTAGCAAACTTTAAGATTTTTGTCAATAACTACTTTATAATATCTTGACATAAAATGGTAAATTATGTCAAGATGACTTGTACTGCCTAAATTAGCTCAAGGTGAGTTAAAAGAGGCAGAGGTTCCTTAACTTTTTTGGGGAGGCACACATGTCCTTGCTCATTCTGGCAGTTCTCGCAGTGCTGGTGGGGGCTTTCGCTCCCAGATTGCTGAGAAACATCCACCAAGAGTATCGTGCATCTGTAGAAGAGGCCAACAAGACCAGGCGCAGGCGTGGAGAGGTGGAGAAGGATCTCCCTCCCGCAGAGCCGTCCTCCTTGCTTACGCGAGCCATTTCCATTACGGCTTTTGTTTTGGCCGGCTTCTTAGTTTTCATGACCAGCTTCACCTACATTGATACGGACAAGGTGGGGCATTTGAAGAGGATCTATGGTACGGACATGCCTACCGGCCGCGTCATTGCGACTGGTTGGCAAAAGGGGCCTCGCGCCGAGATCCTGCCTCCCGGATTCCAGTTCAGCTTCTTCCTCAAGGTGTTGAACGACATTGAAGAGCTGAACACGGTGGAAGTGGCAGCTGGCAAGTTGAGGGTTCTGACGGCCAAGGATGGTCGTGCCCTGCCCGATGGTCAGTATATGGCTGATGGCTGGCCGGAGAAGGAGTTTGAACAGTACCTGGATGCCCAGTACTTCATGGGTATTGATACTGAAAACGGCCTTCCGCGAGGATACAAGGGTCTTCAGTTGACTGTCCTCAAGCCCGGTACTTACCGTGTCAACAGGTACCTGTTTGATGTTGGAGATCCCGTGGACGAGACCGAGATTGATGCTGGTTTCGTTGGCGTGGTCAAGTCCAACGTGGGACAGAAGTACATTGGCGACCCCATTGTTCCCAAGTCTATTGTCGCTTCATATATTGAAGCGTCTAGACTTGAGATCGGTCAGAGGCGAATCAGACTGAATCAAATGTTGGAAGAGATTAACAAGCGGGAAGAAGAGGAAGCCGGGAAGTCCAAGCTGGTTCTCTCCAAGACCGCCATTGCCCCCACCGAGCAACCGGCCAAGGCCGAACTTGATGATAAGGCGCCGGTTGCCATTCCGACCTTCTTGTCGCTTGAAGGACCTGTGAGCAAGGACAAGATCAAGGCCGAACTGGACGGACTGAAGGCTGTTTCCGAGGAAGAAGCGCGCATCATGGCGCTCACCAATCTGTCCAATCCCTTGGTTCCGCAGGGCGATATTGGTGTCTGGGAAAGTGTACTTTTGCCCGGCAAGTATTACTTGAATCCCTTTGCGTACACGGTTACCAAGATCGACACCAGGGTACAAACTTGGCGGTACGAGGGTGGCTACATCCGCAGGACGTTCAACCTCACGGTGGACAAGGATGGATCCATCGTGCAGACCGTGTCGGAAGAGAAGGTTGACATTCCGGAGGGAGCGGCCGATGGAGCCATCAATCACAAGGTTGAAGGATGGGATGTCTGGCTCGATTCCCGAATCCTGGTTCAGGTTACGCCCGAGAACGCTCCCTTTGTGGTGGCGTATGTCGGGGATTTGAAGCAGGTGGAAGATCGCATAATCACTCCGCTCTACCGTTCGGTGTCGAGGAATATCCTGGGCAACCGCGACGTGAAGGTTTTGCAAGTGATCTATGAGCGGCAGAAGATGGAGGCTCTGGTTGAAGGAGGAGTCAAGCCGGAAGCTCTCAAGACCGGTCTCATCGCAAGGGATGTCCGTTTTGGTGATCCCTACGTTCCTCCCGAACTGCTCATCCCCGGCAAGCGCATGCAGCTTGCTCAGCAGATGAACGAAACCTTCCAGCAGGAGAAGATCGCACAGACTGCGCGTATCCAGGCTGAGAAGGAGAAGGCGGAAGCTGATCAGCAGGAGACGCTGATCGCTGCTCAGATCAAGAAGCAGGCTGATGAACAGCTTGGTTTGGGCGCCAAGGCGCGACTGGAAGCCGAGGCACAAGGCCAGCGTGCTCAGGTGGCCGTTCTTGGTCAGGATAAGACTCTTGAGTTGGCTCTTTTCCGTGAGCTCTTGACGGTGCTAAAGGACCATCCGGAGATGGTCAAACAGCCCGAAGTACTTGTGGAGGGGGGTGGCTCGGATTTTTCGTCCGCAGCGGCAATTCTGGGGCACAGCAACCTTTCCAAAGCTGTGGCTGGTGCGTTCGGCAAAAATTAACTCTTTCCCCCAAGCAGTTTATCTGTAAAGGGTAGAGCGCTGAGCACAACAACTAAGCGCTAACGCCGGCAATCAAAGAAATGTCACAACGACAAATCTGCGATTGCCGGTTTTTTTATTGCATCTAATTTTTATATCTTCTTTCGCTTCCAACAATTGCGTCCAAAAAATCATTCACTTTTGTCTTGTCTCCCTCCTTGACCAAACAGGCCAAATAGGCTAAACTGAAAACAGTTGATATTTAAATTTAACCCTAGGGAGTCGCATCATGTCAGAAGCTTTGGGTAAGTCGGTTTTGGCGATTGGTTTCTTTCGCAATTCTCTTTTGCATCCTATGGCTTGCGCTTGCTGTCCAGGCTGTATGCCCAGCAAAGCCCAAGTCCTTGGTACAATGATGTTCTTGCGACTCCAAGGTGATGCCACTTTTACTGGACACGGCCAGGATATTTTGGGTATTTCCCAAATTACAGGAAGAATCATTAGGGGCGAGGGTGATTCTTTGCGAGTGACTTTGGAAAAAAAGTATTTGGAACCTCACTGTGCCAGTACCCGGCCAATCCAATATACTTTTACCAGCTATGAGGGGTGGAAAGAATTTCAGCAACTTTATCACCTAAGGTATCTTGGTCTTTGCGGTCAGTATACTTTGGTGGACGGCGATTCCGATATTGCCAGCTTGGTTCTTTTTGATCATCTTCCTGATCTTTTCTATTTTGCCAACAAGGCCGCCCAGATTTTGGGTCTTAGCGAAGAAGCCGTAAAGGTTGAGGAAGCCAACAGTTTTTCTCTGTTGGATAAATTGCGCGAGATTTTGGGTTTGAAAGAAACGACTGAACCTTTGGCAGAGTCGCCAACTGAGATAGCTTTGGAATGTCCGCCAGAACATCCACAAGGATATTTTGACGGACAGGCCGCTCCTCAGCCGAAAGATGTGGCCAGATAGATTTAAAATTCAAGTCTTTTAAAATCAGCAACCAACCAGCAGGCACCCAACGCCTGCTTTTTTTAAAAAAATTATCTCTTTTCTTAAATCTGAATTTCCTGTAAGATTGTAAGGGCCCAAAAAGATTCCTAACAGGTCCCTGGCTAAAATATTTTTAAAATTTCCGCTCACTACATTTATGAAAATTATTTTTTTAGGCACCAATGGCTGGTGCCCCACTGGCACCGGTCAGAATTTAAGCATTTTAATTGATGCCGCCGAAGGATATTTTATCTTGGATGCTGGCAGTGGGTTTTTTAAAGCCCAACAATATATTACCAACCCAAATAAACCGGTGCGTCTTTTTTTAAGCCACTTTCATTTGGATCATGTTTTTGGTTTGCACACTTTGCCGGCTTTTGATTTTAAAAATGGCCTTACCATTTATGGCCAGCCCGGCACCAAGGAAATTTTAAACATTGTTTGTAACCATCCTTTTGCTGCACCTTTTGAATTTTTGCCTTATCCGGTGAGCGTAGAAGAGTTGCTACCGGGCGCGCAAAATCTGCCCTTTTTAAAAGAGGCTAGTTATTTGGTGCATGCCGATCCTTGTTTTGGTTATCGATTTTTGCTGGAAGGAAAGGCAATTACTTTTTGTACTGATACCGGAGTTTGCGACAGTTTTAAAAAGTTAGCGCAAAAGGCTGATGTTTTAATTTCCGAATGTTCCACTCTTAACACGCCCAATCCGGCTTGGCCCCATTTGAATCCGGAATTGGCGGCGCAGTTGGCGCAGGAAGCCAAGGTAAAGCAGTTATACTTAGTGCATTTTGGGCCCGATTCCTTTACTACTTTGGAGTCTCGCGCCTTGGCCGAAGAGCGGGCCAGAAAAATCTTTCCTGCTACCACTGCCGCCCATGATGATTTAATTGTAGAAATTTAATTTTAAAATTATGCGCCACATACCTCTTGCCCTTACTTATGATGATGTTTTAATCCGTCCCAAAAAAACTTCTATGCTCTCCAGGAGCGAAGCCATTACCAAAACTAAACTCACTAAAAAAATCAGTTTGAATATTCCGGTGGTGACAGCCAATATGGACACCGTCACCGAGTCGAAAATGGCTATTGCCGTGGCGCGTCTTGGAGGCATCGGCATTATCCATCGTTTTATGACAGTGGAAGAAAATGCGCAGGAAATTAAAAGAGTAAAACGCGCGCAAAATTTTATCATTGAAGATCCCTACATTATTGATCCGTTTAGAACCATTAAAGAAGCCAAAGAATTTAGCGCGGAAAAAGGCATCAGCGGTTTATTGGTAGCCAATGGCGATAAAAAATTAAAAGGCGTTTTATCTCGCCGCGATTTGAATTTAGCGCATGATGACAGCCAGTTGGTTTATGAAATTATGACTGGCCGGGACAAATTAATTGTAGGCAACAAAAACACCACTTTTGATGAGGCTAGGGAACTACTTAGGGTTAATAGAATTGAAAAATTGCCTTTGGTAGATGAAAATGATTGTATTGTAGGACTCATTACCGGCGCGGATATTGGGCACTTAACCAATTATCCTTTGGCTAACACTGATGAAAAGGGCCAATTAATTGTGGGTGGAGCTATTGGCGTGCGCGGTGATTATTTGGAACGCGCCAAGGCTTTGGTAGAGGCCGGAGCTGATGTTTTGGTAATTGATATTGCTCATGGACATTCAGAAATGATGTTTAATGCCATTAAAAAAGTGCGGGAAGTGGTGCCAGAGGTGGAATTGATAGCTGGCAACATTGCCACAGCCGAGGCGGCTAGAGATTTATGCGAATGGGGAGTGGACGCGGTAAAAGTGGGTGTAGGTCCGGGCGCGGCTTGCATTACCCGCCTTGTGGCCGGTGCTGGAGTGCCGCAATTAACTGCCATTCTGGAAGCGGCGGAAGTGGCTAAAAAATTTGGCGTGCCGGTGATTGCCGATGGCGGTATTCAAAAATCCGCGGATATTGTGAAGGCTTTGGGTGCTGGCGCCGACAGCGTAATGATTGGCAGTTTGTTTGCCGGAACCGATGAGTCTCCGGGAATTTTAATGAATAGGGGAGGCAAAAAATACAAAGTGTATCGTGGTTCGGCTTCTTTTGCCGTAGCCCAGCGCCGTAAGACTGTTAATCAAGAAAAAAAGGATTTAAATGAAGTAGTGCCAGAAGGCGTGGAATCTATTATTCCTTATAAAGGACCGGTTGATGAGTTATTAGGACAACTTGTTGGAGGATTAAAATCCGGCATGAGCTATACTAATTCTCGCACGGTAGGGGAATTACAGATGAACACAGAATTTGTTCAAATCACCAACGCTGGATTGCAGGAAAGTGGCCCACATGATTTGCAAGAGGTGAAATAAGAACTGATATGGCGCTTGTGCCTTGCGTCGCTCGCCCCAGATGCAAATAAATTTGCGCCTGTAGGCTTGCTAAGAATTAAAAAAAGGCGTGTGCTTTCCAGTCCTGTTAGGGGCCGGTTAACACACGCCTTACGTTTAGGGTTAGCTTAGGTTAAGAATCAATCCACCCTTTGAGATTGGTTCTTTTGTTCAAGGGTTGCCGAGACTCTAAGGTTACTGGTGCGCCTGCTCGGCGAGTCCCCGGATGACCGAGGCCAGCAGATCAACGTCTTGGTAGTTGTTGTAGATGTGGAACGAGGCTCGCACCGCCCCGTTGTTGCCCAAGCCCAGGCGCTTGAAGATGGGCCAGGCGCAGAACCGGCCTACGCGCACCGCCACCCCGTACTCGTCCAGCTCCGCCATGATCTCGTCGTTCTTGACGCCGTCCACGGTGAAGGAGACGAGTGAACCGGTTCTGTGCTCTCCCGGGCCGGGTCCGTAGACCTTTACGCCCGGAATGGCCTTGAGCTTGTTCCAGGCGTAGGTGCCCACGGTCCTGACGTGCTCCTCAACCCGCTCCATGCCGATGCTCTTGAGGTAGTCGCAGGCCGCCGCGAGCGTCACCGCTCCGGCGATGTTGGGCGTACCGGCTTCCAGCAGGCTGGGCATGGGTTTGAAGGCCGAGTTCTCCAGGGTGACGTCCGTGATCATGTCACCGCCCCCAAAGAAGGGGGAGATCTCGCTCCAGCGGCTGGGACGCACGTAGAGGCCGCCGATGCCGGTCGGCCCCAGCATCTTGTGGCCGGAGAAGACGAAGAAGTCGCACCCGATGTCCTCCACGTCCACGGGCAGATGGGGGGCGGACTGCGCCCCGTCCACCAGCACGGCCACGCCGAACTGATGCGCGAGAGACGTGATCTCCTTGACGGGGTTCTTCACCCCGGTCACGTTGGAGACGTGGGTCACGGCCACCAGCTTCACCTGTCCCTCGCCGGCCGTGAGCTTGGCCTTCAGATCCTCCATGTCCAGCACCCCGCGGTCGTCCACCTTGACGGCCGCGGTCTTGATGTCGCGGCGCTTGCCCAGCAGGTGCCAAGGGACGATGTTGGCGTGGTGCTCCATCTCCGTGAAGAGCACGATGTCGCCGTCCTGGAGGTTGCCCTCGGCCCAGGCGTGGGCCACGATGTTCGTGCCCATGGTGGTGCCGCTGGTGAAGACGAGGGACCGGGGATCGCCGGCCCCGATGAACGCGGCCACCGTGACCCTCGCGGCCTCGTACATCTCCGTGGCCTTGCGGGCCAGCCGGTAGGCACCGCGGTGGATGTTGGCGTTGGAGGCGCAGTAGAACTGCTCCTCCGCCTTGATCACCGCCTCGGGCTTCTGCGACGATGCCCCGCTGTCCAGGTAGGTCAGGAAAACACCTTCGTCTCCCCTGGGTTCTCTCAGGATTGGGAAATCGCCCTTGATGTTGAGGAGCTTCGTCATCTCGTCGCCCTCCTTGTGGTGGCCATTATGGCCCTGTTAAAGATCGCCAAATTAAATGCAATCACCAGAAAACTCATTCTGGCAACTGCTTATTATATCACTTTTTAGCCTTTTTGTCAACCCCAGCCCTCCGTACACTCAATTAAGCCAAAATAAAAATAAGCCTATTTTTGCTGAAATAAGCTTATTTTAATTTATCAAACTTTTAGCTCCCGCTTTCTGTTTTGTCCAAGCCCAGTAATTCTTTTAAAGTAGGTACTTCTGCTTCTAACCAAAATTTCTTTTGGGGATCATCAATTTCTTCCTTAAAAATTTCCGGATGAGTTGATTTTAAGACTTGAAAGGCTCTGATGGTGGCATAAACTCTTTTATTCGGTGTATCTAATAATCTTTCCAAGTTATAATACAAAGCATTTTGGTATCTTAAATCCGCCAATTTTTGGGCATCTATTTCTGCGGCAATGGCATAAATAGCTTCCGGTCCTTCCAATCTGGATAAATAAGAAATAGGGTCTTTAAAAATCATAGCCTGGGCATCAACAAAATTAAAATCATCAATGTTAGGCACATTATCTAAAGGAGAGCCTTCTAATAATTTTGTGGAGCCGTCATATTCAATAGTGTAATTTGCGCCATTAGGATATTCCACATTATCGCCGCCCAAAGCTTGGTTGGTAGGGTTGATTTTTTTATGTGGCAACTGTGAAGTAATAAAATCAACATAGCCTTGGTTGTAATTAGCTGTAATTCCATCTGTTTGCGCCACCTTGCCTCTTCCGCTAGGTACGCTATTTTTAAAAGTGATGAAAATTTCTTTGCCAGGAGCCAACAAAATACGCACTTTGTAAGGATTAATTTCTTCTATTTTGGCGCCGTGATGCATTTCCTGCAACTCTTTAACAAATTGGGCCACCGCCTTGTCTTCTTTAAAGATGGATTTCATTCTTAATTCAAAATCAAAAGCAAAATTTCTGGCTTAATTCAAAATCAAAAGCAAAATTTCTGGCTAAAAATTCAGTAAGGATGTGATGCATATTAGCCATGGGCAAATGATGCAGGTGAGCCTCATCCAAACTGAGTTTTAAAACAAATTTAGCTTTGGGTAATTTGGACGCTTCACGATCTTGAAAATTTTTTTCCAGTTCATCAAAAAATTCCGCAGCTCCTTTTTGTTCTCCGGCCCAGAAACTGTTGGTGATTAGATGAATGTTGGTGGCGTGGGTTTCCCTGATTACTTTAAAAGTGGTGTCGCGTTCTTCCAAGGGTTCACCGCCACCGCTTAAGGCTACCACGTCCGCTTTCATGTCGTTGGTAAATTGTATAGCTTTGTCGGCTTGTTCGGAAGTTAATCTATTCCCTAAGGCACCACGCAATCTTTCTGTTGATTTAGGAGCGCCGAACATACAATGAGAACAACCTAAGGGACAAAGCCGAGTGGGCCAAATGTAAACAAGGCCGCCTTGAAAATTAGGAGTTTTTAATAAATTTTGGCTAAGCAAAAAAGCCCTGGCCACGTTGGGGTTTTTAAAAAGTTCAACCAAGTTTTTGGGGAGATTTTCCGGAGATATGGATTTTTCTATATTTAAAGCTCCAATCGGCCAGTAAAGTTGCTGTTCTAATTTTTTGCCGGTGCGCATCCAAGTGGGGACGTAAAGTGAATCCACTTCTTTTTCTATCAGCTCCACTGGTCTCAATGTTTCCGGATTTTTTAATTCTTTCAACTCGGGAAATCTTTTTTCTGAAACTTCGGCGGGTGGTAAGGGTGCTTTGGCTGTTTCTGCCATATATTTAAATAATATTAATTTTAGTAGTCTTGAATTAAATATTAGCTTTTTTCTTTAAAAAAGTCAAAAGCCTGCAGGCGGTCTCTATGGTCGGTTATCTGTCTGCAATTTGACCCTTTGTTAAAATAAGAGTATATTTAAGATACTAATTATAAGTTATGAATGTTTCGGAACTAGCCAGACAACTTAAAACTTCCCCTCAAGAATTGTATGATACTTTGCCGCAATTCGGTTTTGACATTGGCCGTCGCGCCATTAAAGTTGATAATCGTGTAGCCAGTCAAATTGTTGCCGCCTGGCCCAAGATTAGGAGAAAAATTCAAGAAAATCAGTTTATTAAAGACCAAGCTAAAACCGCGGAAGTGGCTACCGAAGGGGCGGAGGCGGAAAAGAAAACAATCCAATTACCTCAAGCTATCACCGTGCGTGATTTTGCCGTTAAGTTGAATTTGCCCGTCACCAATGTTATTCGCGAACTAATTAAAAATGGTATTTTGGCTTCCATGAATGAACGCATTGATTATGATACTGCCAATATTATCGCGCAGGATTTTGGTTTTGAAGTGACGCCAGAAGAAAAAAAAGAAGAGACGATAGAAAATGGAGAATCGTTAGATCGTTTAAAGAATATTTTAGAAAGTGAAAAAGAAGAGGATCTGGAACCACGTCCGCCAGTAGTGGTGGTGATGGGTCATGTTGATCATGGCAAAACCAAACTTTTGGATGCTATCAGAAGTACCAATGTAGTAGCCGGTGAGGCTGGCGGAATTACTCAGCACATTGGCGCTTATCAAGTAAAAGTGCCTTTTACTACCGAGGCTGGAGAAAAAGTTTTAAGACAAATGACTTTTATTGATACCCCGGGACACGAAGCTTTTACTGTTATGCGCAGCCGCGGCGCTAAAGTGGCTGACGTAGCCATTTTGGTAGTGGCCGCCGATGATGGTGTGCAACCGCAAACCAAAGAAGCCATTAAAATTATTGAAGCGGCTAAGTTGCCTTTCATCGTGGCTTTAAACAAAATTGATAAGCCCGAGGCAGATTTGGACAGAGTTAAAACTCAACTATCAGAATTGGGCGTGCAACCAGAAGAATGGGGTGGTAAGGTTGTAATGGTTCCTGTTTCAGCTAAGGCTAATTTGCATATAGATAAATTATTGGAAATGGTTTTATTGGTGGCGGATTTAGATAAATCCAAAATTACCGCTAATCCTAAACGGCTCGCCGTTGGAACAATTGTGGAATCCCATATAGATCCCAAGGCTGGCCCAGTGGCTACACTTTTGGTGCAAAGCGGTACTTTAAAAGTAGGCGATGAATTGGCAATCAATTTTGCTTGGTATGGACGTATTAAGGCCCTAAAGGATTGGAAAGGTGAAATGGTCAAAACTGCTCCGCCTTCTACTCCGGTACAAATTTTGGGTTTTAAAATTGCTCCGGCTGTGGGGGACGTTCTAGAGGTTCCCAAAGATATTAAAGGTTTGGAGAAAAAAATTAAACCCACTTATTTGGTGCAAGAAAAAAATATCATCACTGCTACAACCAGCGCCGGTATTGGCGGTGAAGAAGGCCTAGAAAAAAAGAAGTACGCCATTATTTTGCGGGTGGATGTTTTGGGATCTTTGGAAGCTATTTTGGGAGCCTTGCAAAGAATGGTTCATCCAGAAGTAGAAGTAGAGGTGGTGGCCAAGGGATTGGGTTCTATTACCGAGGCAGAGGTTTTACGTGCCGAGGCTTCCAGCGCTCATATTTTAGGGTTTCATGTTCCCATTATTCCGGCGGCTGAATTATTAGCTAAACAAAAAAAGGTTACTATTAAACATTATAAAATTATTTACGATTTGTTAGGTGATGTTAAAAAAGAATTGGAAAAATTATTGCCGCCGGAAGTAATAGTGCACGAAATTGGTAAAATGGAAATTTTGGCGATTTTTAGAACCGAAAAAAAATACCAAATTGTAGGCGGACGCGTGATTGATGGCCAAGCGGAAAATAATGTGAAAGTACGCATTTTTCGTCAGGGAGAAATTATTGGTAATGGAGAGGTGACGGAATTGCAGGCCGGCAAACAAAAAGTTAAAGATATTATGACCGGACAAGAATGCGGCTTGCAAATTGAAACCAAAGAAAAAATAGAAGCAGGGGATAAATTAGAATTGTATCGCGAAGAAATTAAAATTAAAAAATTAGGATTCTAAAAATTAAAATTTAATTATTTTTTTATGCTAGAACTAAATAAAGATAATTTTAAAAAAGAAGTTTTAGATTTTACCGCCACAGTGTTGGTAGATTTTTTTGCTCCCTGGTGCGGACCTTGCAAAATGATGTTGCCTGTCGTAGAAGAAATCTCCAAAGAAATAGAGGGCAGTGCCGCAATGAAAATTGCCAAAGTTAATGTTGATGAAAATTCCGAATTGGCCGAAGAATACGGCATCATGAGTATTCCTTGTTTTGTTTTGTTTAAAGGAGGCAAGGAAGTGGAAAGAGTAATGGGCGCCCAAGCCAAAGCAGCTCTTTTAGAGTTGTTGAAAAAATAATTTGTAAAAAATCAAATAATTTTAAAGACGTGTAAAATATGTCAGTTTTTAAATCTGCTTTGGAACAGTTAAAAACCGCGGCTGAGGCTATAAATCTTGACCCGGGAGTTTGGGAAATTTTAAAAAAACCTCAGCGCATCATAGAATTATCTTTGCCTCTTAAAAAAGATGATGGAACTGTGGAAGTCTTTGAGGCCTATCGCGTGCAATACAACAATGCTCGCGGTCCTTTTAAAGGTGGAATTCGTTTTCATCCACAAGCCAACTTGGATGAGGTTAAAGCCTTGGCTTTTTGGATGACCATAAAATGCGCGGTGGCGGATTTGCCATACGGTGGCGGTAAGGGCGGCATTAAATTAGATCCTAAAACTTTGTCCGAACATGAATTGGAACATTTGACCAGAAGTTACACCAGAGCCTTGCGCGCTGATATTGGTCCTAAAACAGATATTCCTGCGCCGGACGTTAACACCAATGCCAAGATTATGGGTTGGATTGTTGATGAATTTGGCAATCTCTCCGGTGAATTCAAACCGGCGGTAGTGACCGGCAAGCCTTTGGCTTTGGGCGGATCCGAAGGCAGGGAAAGGGCAACCGGTACCGGTGGTTTTTATGTTTTAGCTGAAATTTTAAAAAAATTAAAAAAAGATCCTAAAAAAACTAAGGTGATTATTCAAGGACTAGGTAATGTTGGTTATTGGTTTGCCAAAGAAGCGGAAAAAGCCGGTTTAAAAATTGTTGGCGTGGCCGATTCTCAGGGTGGAATTTATGATAAGCGCGGCCTGGGTATGAATTTAGATAAAATCATGGAAACAAAAAAGAACAAAGGCTTATTAGCGGGTTGTTATTGCAGTGGTTCGGTTTGTGATTGTTCTAATTTTCAAGGAATGAGCAATGCTAAATTATTGGAAATGCCTTGCGATGTTTTGGTTCCGGCCGCTTTGGAAAATCAAATTACTAAAGAAAATGCCGGCAGAATCAAAGCTCCAATTATTTTGGAGCTGGCTAACGGCCCGATCACTTTTGAGGCTGATGAAAAATTGAATAAAAAAGGTGTTTTGGTAATTCCCGATGTTTTGGCTAATTCCGGCGGCGTGGTGGGTAGCTATATGGAATGGGTGCAAAATTTGTATGGCTATTCTTGGACAGAAGACGAAGTAATTTCTAGGATGAAAGATAAATTGCACAGCGCTTTGGAGGGTATTTGGCAAATGCATTTAGAAAAGAAACTACCTTTGCGTACCACTGCTTTTGCTGTGGCTTTAAAGAGGTTGGCGGAATCATTAAAAGGCAGGGGAACTGTTTAATATTTAATTGATGACATAAAAATCAGCCCTTGTTTGGGCTGGTTTTATGTTTTATCTGGGACGACCACAGGGGACTTGACAAAAGTTAAAATTTGTGATACAATAATACGTTTCCTAAAAAATATAATTTTAAGCTTAAATTAGTGGCAAATAATGTTTTGATATCTACCTTCGTTTGTTTAGATATCCAAATTATATTCGCCGCTATGGTTAGTGAAAAACCGTGGTTGCGTGCTCGTTGACAATTCAACACATCAACAAAAAGGAGGAAGAAATGCACTGCCTTAAGCAACAGACGGTGGGAGCTGAACCCACCTCGCAAAAATAAATCAGCAACCCTGCTAATTCAATTGCCGGAATTAGCAAGGGGGTAGTATGCAGTGCCTGAAGTCTTTATATCAAAATTTGATATAAAGACACTAATAAAACTAAATTTTTGTTAAGTTTAAAAATCAACCTTCCCGGCGTTGGCAATGACGCGGGGTTGGTTGTGGGGCGGTAACGCGTCCTGTGGTGCACCACGCGACCATGGGGGTGGCCACCCCTAGGTTAAAACGTTTGCCAGCAGGTTGGTCTGACCCTGTTGGTAGTTCTTCTTTCTCCCCTGGAGTCTTCCTGAAAGGGACTGACTGGGAAGGGGGAGAAACAGACTCTTGCGGAAAGGACCGGGCATGCCTTCTGCAAGATCTACCTGTGTGGCAGGAAAGGAACAGATTGGGTCCTTCTACTACACCTCCAATTCTAAAGAGGCTCGAGGGTCTCTAGGAGTTGGAAATCATCAAGCCGGCCTGGGCGGTGATGGTCGCAAGTTTACAGATATTTGCTGTCTGTTTTCTTGCTGGTAAAGGTAACCTAGCCCCGGTGGCTAGGCAATTGTAAAGAGCGGTTGGCGACCGCGGCTGTAGCAAATGCAGTTATGGCCTGAGGCTGTGAAAGGTTGAATTGAAGGGTTGAAAAATCCGCAGATCAGCAACCGGGATCAGCTAAAGGTTTTAGCCTTGGGTGAACCTAGATAGCGGGTATAAGCTTGCCTAGATGGTGATACCAGTCTAAGCCACTGGAATTTTAGCAAGGACTCACTTCGGTGAGTGTAAATCCTTAACTAATTAACTAGTGGAGATAAAACTGGAATAGCCATTGAAAAGAAAAATTCTGGACAAAAATCCAATCCGGGCGAATGGGTGTGGCCGGTATAAGGAAAACCTCCGGAATTATTCTGGTGACCCTGCTGTGACAAAACCCAAAAATCCCACTCTCGCAAGGAGGAGAACATGAGGAACGGACAAGTGGTCTACCTCTTTGGAGAGGTAGCCCGTACTGCCCAGGTTTTGGGCGGTAAGGGAGCGGGTCTTGCGGAAATGGTGCGCCTTGGCGTGCCGGTTCCGCCCGGGTTCACGGTGACGACGACTGTTGCCCGCGCTTTTGGCGAGCACGGTGGTTTTCCTGCCCGGTTCGCCGGGCAGCTTCAAAGAGGTGTAAAGGCGCTGGAAGCACGGACCGGGAAGCGGTTTGGGGGCAACTCCTCTCCGCTTCTCGTGTCCGTGCGTTCGGGCGCGGCCAAGTCCATGCCCGGTATGATGGACACGGTGCTCAATCTTGGTCTGAATCCTAAGACCGTTAAGGGTCTGGCCAAGGATACCGGCTCAAAGCGTTTCGCCTTGGATACTTACCGGAGGTTTCTAAGCCTTTTCGGTGACGTGGTCCTGGGTATTGATCGTCAGCGCTTTGAGAAAATCCTCACCAAGGCCAAGCGCAAGCAAGGCATAACTGAGGACAGCAAGCTGACCATTAAGTCGCTGGAAGAGCTTTGCGAGAATTATCGCGAGCTTATCTCCAGTGCGACTAAGCGTTCGGTGCCGGACGATGTTTGGCAGCAGCTACAGATGGCGATCACGGCCGTGTTTCTCTCTTGGGATAGCGAGCGCGCCAAGGCTTACCGCCAGGCGCACGAGATTCCCGAATGGTGGGGAACGGCGGTCAATGTGCAGGCCATGGTTTTTGGCAACCGTGGCAACGACTCTGGCACAGGGGTCGTTTTTAGCCGCGATGTCTCCACTGGCAACCCTGAGCTTTACGGCGAGTTCTTGGTTAATGCCCAGGGTGAGGACGTGGTGGCCGGGATCCGCACCCCGTTGCCAATTGCTAAGATGAAGGAGTGGAACTCCCACCTCTTCATCGAACTCCAGCAGATTGTGCGGAAGCTGGAGGCCCATTTGAAAGACGCGGTGGACGTGGAGTTCACCGTGGAAAACGGCCGTCTTTACATCCTGCAGTATCGGGCAGCTAAGCGCACCCCCGAAGCTGCGGTCATTATTGCCACTCACATGGTTTGGGAGAGGCTGTTGACCAAGGATGAAGCTTTGCGGCGGGTTACTGCAGAGCAGATAGAGGCGGTGAGCCGTCAGGTGTTCAAGCCAGAGGCCTTGGCGAGGGCGGCGCAAGCCAAACTTTTAGCCAAGGGTCTGCCGGCTTCGCCTGGTGCGGTCGTGGGCACAGTTGCCTTGAGTTCTGCTGAAGCCATTGAGTTGGCAAACAACGGAGTCAAGGTGATCCTGGTGCGCGACGAGACATCACCAGCGGATCTTCCCGGACTGCTCATTTCTGCCGCCGTGGTAACTAAGGTTGGCGGAGCAACATCGCACGCGGCTGTCGTAGCCAGAAGCTTTGGCAAGCCGGCGGTGGTCGGCGTCCAAGATCTTTTGGTGAAGCAAGGACAGATCATTTCGGTAGACGGAGCAACCGGAATGGTTATGAATGGCGTGGTGGAAATGGCTAATCCAGTGCCCAAGAAGGAAACCAACATCTTCTTGCGCTGGATGGAAAAGAGCAACTTGTATTGGCCAAAGCCCCGCCTTGATCCCGCGTACATTGAGAGCCGTGTCTCCGTCAATACCACTCTCAATGACTTTTACCTGGTGGACGCCATGACCCAAGCGTCCAAGGGAACAGCGTTGGAATCTGCCGTTGCCAGCTTGCGTCGGCGGATCCATATTGAAACGGCCGAGCGTTTTGTGGCCTACCTGGCCATGGCCGTTGGTGCCGAATCGCGGCATTATTCTCCGCAAAAAAAGGATGATGAATTCGCCGATGAAAGCAAAGTGACAGCTGCCTCACCGGCCTACTTTATCCTTAGGGCTAAGTATCATCTTCCGAACGACTACTGGGGCACTAGTCCCAGTAACAGAGAGAATACCCAGAAGATTCTGAAAGAGGCCTTAAAGAAGATGGACTTGGCCGAGGCAATTGAATTCTTCCGCCTTAACGCCGAAGCCTTTGAAAAGGGAAAATGGCGCGGCTATAGCTTTGGCGGTCCCAAGTGGGCTGTTATTGCTACGGCCGGCCTTTTGTTCCTCAGTGGCAAGCTGAATCACTCTGCTTTTGCCGATCACGTTTTTGATCTTCAGCACAACACGGGCAATGTCTTTGACAAGCACGAGATGTTGTCCGGAGACAGATACGAGGTTCAAGAGCAGTTGGAGATTAAGAAGAACGCTACGAGCATTGCTTCTCTCTACGAAGGTTTGGCTCGGTGGGAATTTAGTAAAGAAGTTCAGGAGTTGTTTGAAAGGGGTAAAAATCTTGGCCTTTGGAAGACTAAGATTTTACAAAAAGCAGCTTAGGCAGGCTGCCGAAAGGAGGGGATGATGATAGAGCAAGGAGGAAAGGGCGGCCTGCCAACTGGACATGGCCGTAAGGGTTCTGACCAAGCCTGGGATTGGACCGAGAAGGGCTTTGTCCCAGCAAGCGGTGGTTCTGCCAAAAAATTGAAGATTAAAAAAGATAGCCACCCTGCACACCGCGGTAAGAAGGCGGTGCAGGTTGGCCCTTACCAGATCTATCCGGGCGGGACACGGTATCTGAAAGAAGGGGATTTTGACGGGTTTGATGTCTTGATACCCCTGGATGATACTCGGGCGATCCGTTTGGAACTGGGGCAGACAGTTCAGGTCTTGGGTTGCCCTTGGCCTGACTTTAGTCCACCACCGGATGGCTTTGAAGAGTTCTTGCTTGACAAAGTCATTCCGTTGTTGCAGGCTGGTAAAAAGGTGATGGTGTACTGCATCGGCTCTCACGGGCGAACAGGGACGTTCCTAGCGTCTCTCATCGCTTTGTTGGAGAACAGGGAGCAGACTCCGGATCCAATCTCTGCCGCTCGTAAGCGTCATTGCCACAAGTCGGTGGAAACGCTGGAGCAAGCGGAAGCGATTTTCGCTCTGCGGGGAGAAGATCTTCCCGAGAGCTACTCGAACGATCCTTCTTTGAGGGATTACTCCCTTGGCATCACCAACTACGGAACCGGGGGAAAGAGTGGCGTTTACTACTTGGAGGATTTGGCAGACGACAGCTTTAATCCTCCGGGATCATCGCGCTATGGTTATTTGGATCAAGCACGTTTGCCTGGTGGAAGCCAGGGGACGTTTGGAGCATTCGGTTCGGGTACGGGTGTAAAGGAAAGTTTCCCAACTGATAAGGAGCTAAAGTAGGCTCCGAGGAGGCAACAATGGCGTGCGGAGAGACCCCCACCACCGGCGCGGCGCCCCAGAAGAAGGCGCCGAAGGAGAACCCCATGGACATGAGCAAGGCGTTCAAGGCGCTCGGCTTCCCGGACTGGCCACTGAAGGTGGTCAAGAAGGACGGCAAGAAGGTCAACCCGTTCTTCATGGGCGGGACCGAGAGCACTGGGCAGTACCTGGTGCTGGCGGTGACCCCCAAGGGCAGGATCGGAGTGCGAGACCTGGGGCACCAGGTGCGCGTGCGGGTGGAGCCGGCCAAGGGCGTGGACCTCAAGTCCAGCTTCCCGGCCAAGTACGACTGGAAGCAGCCGGGGCAGGACGACCAGCCGCGTTACTCCAAGGTGCTGACCACGGCCGCCGAGGTCAAGATGGTGCTGGTGCGCGCGGTCAAGGCGCTCGGCATCCAGGCCGGTGAGAAGGGCGTGCTGGTCAACGACGCGGCGCCGAGCTGGTTCCACGAGGCCACGGGCTACACCCCGCCGCCCAAGCCGGAGCCCGCCGCCCCGACCCAGCCCGCGGACGAGGGCAAGAAGGCGCCGGCCAAGCCCAAGGCCGGGAAGAAGGCCAAGGCCGCCCCGAAGAAGAAGGCCGCCGCGGCCTAGTCGTAGCAGGGCTACGACATCTACAATCTAACGGTTTCTGCTTTAACCATCCCCAAAAGGGTAAATGAAAGCTCCATAGGCGGAGGTCAGCCAAATAAAGTGGCCGTAAAACCGTACGGTCAAGAGGATTGCCAGTCTAAGGATAACTCCAAAGACAAAGCACGAACCTCCGAGGACACGAGTTAACGCTTGTGTCCTCTTTTTTTATTCCTCAAATTTGTTATAATTTCAGTATCTATATTTATGTGGCTTTTAATTTCCCTAATAGGCTATTTTTTAAATGCTCTCTCCGCTGTGGTAGATAAAATTTTGATTTCCAAAAAAATTTCCAACCCCGCGGTATATGTTTTTTATATTTCTTTATTGGGACTCTTTGGTCTGGTGCTGGCGCCTTGGGGTTTGGCTTTAATAAGTTGGTGGAATTTATTTGTTTCTTTAATTGCCGGCATCTCTTTTGCTTTGGCGTTACTTTATCTTTTTAAATCTTTAAAAATTTCTGAATCCTCACGCATCACGCCTTTTATTGGCGGCTTTTCTCCGATTTTTGTTTTTATTTTTTCTTTTTTTATATTGAATGAAAGGTTGAACCCTAAACAAATTATGGCTTTTGTTGTGATTATTTTAGGCACAGTTTTAATTTCTTTGGGCAAAACCGGAAAATCTAATTCTCGCCGCGTTTATTGGTTGGCTCTTTTTTCCGCTTTCTTTTTTGGCTTGTCTTATGCTTTAACCAAGTATCTCTTTAATAATTTATCTTTTGTCAATGCTTTTGTTTGGCTGCGCTTAACCACTTTTGTCGGGGCTTTATTTTTATTACTTAGCGCTCAAAACCGACATGATATTTTTCATCAAGATAAAAAAATAGCGCGTCAATCAGGTTTTTTATTTTTGTTTGGCCAGGTTGCCGGAGCGGCCAGTTTTTTGCTTATCAATTATGCTATTTCACTCGCCAGTGTCACTTTGGTTAATGCCTTGCAGGGTTTGCAATATGCTTTTTTGCTTGTTTTAGTTTTAATTTTATTTAAATGGCGCCCCAATCTTTTGGAAGAAAAAATAAAAGGTTGGGTTTTAGTGCAAAAGATTTTGGCGATTATTTTAATTGGCTGGGGTTTGTTTTTATTAGTATGAAGAAATTTTTATTTTTGATTTTAATAATTATTATAGTTTTGGGGGCAATTTTGTGGTTTTGGAATTTTGGTAAAAATCAATCAATGGAGTTTGGAGTCACTTTTAGCAAGCCCCAGGCCGAGTATTTAGGTTTGGATTGGCAGAAAACTTACACTCAAATTTTAGATGATTTGGGTGCGCGCCGTTTGCGTTTGTTAGCTTATTGGCCAGAAATTGAAAAAGAAGAGGGGCGGTATGATTTTGGCAGTTTGGATTGGCAAATTAAGGAAGCTAAAAAAAGACAAGCTAGAATCATTTTAGTTATTGGTCGGCGTTTGCCTCATTGGCCCGAATGTCATGTGCCAGAATGGGCAAACAAATATCCAGAAAATCAGCTGCAAGAAAAAATTTTGAGATTGGAAAAAGAAATCATCAATAGGTACAAAAAAGAAAGCTCTATTATAATGTGGCAAGTAGATAATGAACCGCTGGTAAATTGGTTTGGTACTTGTCCACCGCCTGATCCCGTTTTTGTTAAAAGTGAAATTGCGTTTGTCAAAGCCAATGATTTTAGACCAATCTTAATTACCGATAGTGGGGAATTATCTTTTTGGTGGAGGGCGGCGCATTTGGGCGGAGATTTTTTTGGTACCACTATGTATAGGGTGGTGTGGAACAGTTTGTTTAATAATTATTTTGAATATAAATATCTGGTTCCGCCGGCGTTTTATAATTTAAAAGCGCGTGTGAATGGTCTTTATCCCGCTAGTGTCATAATTGCAGAGTTGCAAGCCGAACCCTGGTTAAGAGAGGATATTAGCAAGGTTTCTTTGGTGGAACAGCGTCGCTCTATGAATGCTTTAAAATTGGAACAGACGGCTAGTTTTGCCAGGCGCACGGGTTTTGGTCAGGCCTATTTTTGGGGTGTGGAATACTGGTATTGGTTAAAGGAAAAAAAGAGTGATGATTCTATGTGGTGGACAGCCAAACAAATTTTTAAAGAGGAGTTGTCTAAATAGGTACAATTTTGTTAAGATTAGTTTATGAAAAAATATAATCACAAAGAAATAGAAAAGAAGTGGCAGAAAGAGTGGATTAAAAAGGGGATTTATAAAACCAAAGAAGGTGGCGACAAACCAAAATATTATGTTTTGGATATGTTTCCCTATCCTTCCGGTGCAGGTTTGCATGTGGGCCATCCTAAGGGCTATATTGCCACAGATGTCATTGCCAGAATGAAAATGATGCAGGGGTTTAATGTTTTGCATCCAATGGGTTGGGACGCTTTTGGTCTGCCAGCGGAAAATTACGCTATCAAGAATAAAGTTCATCCATCGGTGGCTACGGAAAAAAACATCAAAATTTTTAAAAAGCAGTTGGAACTTTTGGGTTTTACCTATGATTGGGACAGAGAAGTTAATACTACCGACCCGGCTTATTACAAATGGACGCAGTGGGCGTTTTTGGAAATGTTTAAAAAAGGTTTGGTTTATGAATCAAACGAGCCTATTAACTGGTGCCCGGGATGTAAAACCGGTTTGGCTAATGAAGATTTGGAAGGAGGACTTTGTGAACGTTGTGGTTCTGTTGTAGAACGCAAGCCCTTGCGTCAGTGGGTGATTAGAATTACCGATTACGCAGAAAAATTATTGCAGGGCTTGGATAATTTGCCTGAATGGGAAGAATCCATAAAAGAGATGCAAAGAAATTGGATTGGGAAAAGCGAAGGGGCTTTGGTGACATTTAAATTAAAAGCAGGTGGGCAGGAGGAAAGTTTGGAAGTGTTTACCACTCGTCCCGACACTTTGTTTGGAGCTACTTATGTTGTCCTTACGCCAGAGCATCCTTTGCTACATAGTTTAGAAGGGGAAATTTGTAATTTGGTGGAAGTAAAAGATTACGTTGCTCTAGCAAAAAATAAATCAGAATTGGAGAGGACTGATTTGGCTAAAGAAAAAACTGGCGTGAAGTTGGAAGACGTGGTGGCCATAAATCCAGTGAATGGAGAGGAACTGCCGGTTTGGGTGGCGGATTACGTTTTGATGGGTTATGGCACCGGCGCCATTATGGCCGTGCCCGCGCATGATGAAAGGGACTATGAGTTTGCTAAGAAGTATGGATTGGGGATTAAAGAGGTGGTAGCTAAACAATTTGGTGAAGTTGAAACCAATTTTATCCGCGCCGATGGCGTGGCAGGTGTTTTGTTAAATAAAAAAGGACAGATTTATGTGTTGAAACGCCCGAATGGCGAGTATGAATTGCCGGCTGGTAGATATAATAAAGGAGAAAGTGACGAACAAACACTTAGAAGAGAAATAATTGAAGAGACAGGATTTTTGGATTTTGAGAGGGGGGATTTTTTAGGAACAATTCAGGCTAATTTTTATATTGAGGATTTAAAAATACAACGTTTAAAATATCAAAAAGGATATATTGTCAATTTAAAATCAGAAAAACAACAACCACCGCAGATGGAAGATCTTGAGGATTACACCGGTGAGTGGCAAAATTTAAAAGATGCCTTATCTTTATTTGAAAAATATAATATACAAGGTCAAGTGGAGTTTATTCGTCGCGCAATTGATCCTAAAGAAAAATGTTTTGCTGGTGAAGGCATCGCAATCAATTCTGATTTTTTGGATGGGCTTTCAACTTTAGAGGCTAAAGAAAAAATAATTAACTGGCTAAAAGAAAAAGGTTTGGGAGAAAAAAAGGTGCAATACAAAATCCGTGATTGGGTTTTTTCCAGGCAACGTTATTGGGGAGAACCAATTCCGCTGGTGAAATGTGAGAAAGATGGCTGGGTGAGCGTGCCAGAAAAAGATTTGCCATTAGAATTGCCCAAAGTTAAAAAATATGAGCCGACAGGAACAGGGGAATCTCCACTAGCTAATATCACAAAGTGGGTGAATACAACTTGTCCCAAGTGTGGCGGACCAGCCAAGCGCGAGACTAACACTATGCCGCAATGGGCCGGATCTTGTTGGTATTATCTGCGCTATGAGGATCCCAATAATAAAAAAGCATTGGTTGATAAGAATTTAGAAAAATATTGGTCGCCCATAAATTTGTATGTTGGTGGGGCAGAACATGCCACCAGGCATTTAATCTACGCGCGTTTTTGGCATAAATTTTTATTTGATATCGGCGCGGTAAACTATGATGAACCATTTACTAAATTACAACACGTCGGCTTGATTTTGGCCGAGGATGGCCGCAAAATGAGCAAGCGTTGGAATAATGTTATCAATCCTAATGATGTTGTGGGTGAATATGGCGCTGACGCTATGAGGCTCTATGAAATGTTTATGGGGCCATTTGGTCAGCCTTGTGCTTGGAGCACCAAAGGCGTGGTAGGCATGAGAAGGTTTTTAGAGAGAATTTGGAACTTTTCACAAAAAATTAAATGGGCCAAAGAGACAAATAAAGAATTGAGAAGAGAAATTGAAAAAACAATTAAGAAAGTGACCGATGATATTGGAGAATTGAAATTTAATACAGCCGTTTCGCAATTAATGATTTTTGTTAATAATTTAAATGATTCTTCCATCATTAGCCAAGACGATTTTGGAAAATTTATTAAACTCCTGGCTCCTTTTGCTCCGCATTTGGCAGAGGATATTTGGCAGGAACTAGGTAATAAGAAAACAATCTTTCAATCTGCTTGGCCAGAGTTTAACGCCGAATTGGCCAAAGATGAAACTTTTATTTTGGCTGTGCAAGTTAATGGTAAATTGCGTGATACTTTAGAGGTGGCGGTGGATATTACAGAAGAAGAGGCCAAAAGAATTGTTTTATCTAGCGAAAAAATTAAAAAATGGCTGGAAGGCAAAGAACCTAAAAAAATTATCTTTGTTAAGGGTAAGCTGTTAAGTATTGTTGTTTAATCAATTTAATTTAAGGGGGAGATGTTCTTAGAAAAAATAGCCGAATCTCAATCCAAATTTTTTTTGTTCGGTTTGGTTAGTTTTATTATAGGGATAGCCGGTGCTTCTGTTTTGGGTTTAACTAGAAAAAATTTATTTTTTCTTAGTTGTTGTTTAATTTTGCTTTTGGTATCTTTAGGAATCACAATCTCTAAAAAATGGCGAGTATTAATTGTGCTCTCCATTTTTTTGTTTTTAGGGGTTTGGCGTTTTGTTTTATCGGAACCTGCTAAAAGTCCGCAAAATTTGCGTTTTTTTACCGGCCACTTAGTAATTGTTAAAGGAATACTTATTAGTGCTGGGGAAATTTCCGGCAATTATCAAAGAGTTTATCTAAACTCTCAAGCTTTAAAATTTTTTGTTGATGATAATTATAAAAAAATTCAAGGAAAAACCATTTTATATTTAGAAAAATATCCTTTACATGATTTTGGTGAAGAGGTGGAAGTGCGTTGTAATTTAACAGATCCTAAGGAATTACTAAAAGACGATCAATTTTCTTATGCGGCTTTCTTGCAAAAAGAAGGAGTTTGGACGGCTTGTTTTAATGCCCAAATTATTAGCAATCTTCAACCTCGGCATTTTTCTTTTTATAAAATTTTTTTGGATTTGAGAAATTACTTTAACCAAAAAATAAATTATCTTTTGCCGGAGCCGCAATCTTCTTTTTTGCGAGGGCTCTTATACGGCGACAGAACTACTTTTCCACCGGAATTGAGAAATGCTTTTAGTAAAACCGGAGTCACTCACATTATTGCTATTTCCGGTTATAACATTACTATTATCGTGGTTGGTCTTTTGGTGTTGTTAAAATTTTTTGGTCTTAGCCGTCGCCGCGCCTTTATACTAATCTTGGGAGTAATATTGTTTTTCATTTTGTTAAGCGGTGCCTCGGCGTCGGTAATTCGTGCCGGCCTTATGGGTGTTTTGGTTTTATGGGGTAGACAAATAGGGCGCCAATCTTCAGCCGGCCGAGTTTTAATTTTAGCGGCCGCCATTATGCTATTATTTAATCCGCGTCTGCTTTTATTTGATGTTGGTTTTCAATTGTCTTTTTTATCCACCCTGGGCCTAATTTATTTTTCACCAATTCTGGAAAAAATTTTGGTTAAAATTTCAGCTCTTTGGGGGCTAAAAGAAATTATTATAGCTACTTTTTCCGCTATCATTTTTACTTCGCCTTTAATTATTTATACTTTTGGACAATTTTCCCTGGTAGCACCTTTGGCTAATTTGTTAATTTTGCCGGTCGTTCCTTTAGCTATGCTTTTAGGTTTTTTGTGCTTATTTTTAGGCATAATTTATCTGCCTTTGGGAAAAATTATTGCCTATGCGGCCTGGGCCGTCTTAAGTTATATTTTAAAGGTGGCGGAATATTTGGCCGGTTGGAAATTTTCTGCCTTAAATTTATCCCTGCCTTGGTGGCTCGCGGCGTTATTTTATTTATTTTTAGTTTATTTAATTTATGTTAATTCTAAAAAAAGCAAAATCTAGAAAAATTTTTTGGCCACAGCGGTTATGTTTAACCAAATCTGGTGTGCTTTTAATTTTTTTATTATCAACTATTTTTTTATCAGGCTGTTCTGCTGTCGCGCAGAATTTTTCTCTCCCGCCGTCTTTGTCTAAATCTGTTTTGCGAGTTATTTATTTTGATGTGGGGCAAGGGGATTCGGCGTTGATTATGACGCCAGAGAACCAAACCATTTTAGTTGATGGTGGATCGGATGATAAAGTACTGTCGCGTTTAGGTACCTATTTGCCGCTTGGCCAAAAAAAGATTGACGTAATGATTTTAACCCATCCGCATGCCGATCATTTAGATGGTTTGGTGGAGGTCTTAAAACGTTATGAAGTGGGTCGTATTTATTATACAGGAGTATTACAAACTACAGGAACTTTTTTGGAGTGGCTAAAAATGATTAAAGAACAAAAAATTACTTTAAATCTTGTTAAAACAAAAGAAGATGTAAAGGTTGGTGGGGTTAAATTAGATTTTTTGTATCCTATAAGAGATTTATCGGCTTTGGGTCCGGCTGATTTGAACAAGCCGGAATTAAAAAGTTTGGCGCTTAGTAATTTAAATAATACTTCTATTGTTTTTAAATTGATTTTTGGTCGAACAAGTTTTTTGTTCATGGGTGACGCGGAAGTTCCGGTAGAAAAAGAGTTGTTTGCTCAAGATGCAGATGTGCAGGCTGATGTTTTAAAAATTGGCCATCATGGCAGTAATTCTTCTACCAATGAAGAATTTTTAAAGGCTGTGAATCCAAAATATGCCATAATTTCTGTTGGCAAAAATAATGATTTCGGCCATCCACATTTACGCACACTGCGGCGGTTAGAAAGACACGGAGTGGAAATTTTAAGAACGGATGAAATGGGAAGTGTAGAATTGTTGAGCGATGGGGAAAAAGTGGGGAAAAAATAATTTGAACGGCTCTTTTTGATAATAAAAAAGCCCCGTGACAGAAAGCCTTTGTTATAGGCTTCTGTCAGGGGGCAAGTGCTAGTGTTGCTCCTTGGGGATGATGGTGTACAGGCCGGCGTTTGGCCAGGGAGCATCGAACACCTCTCCGGCGCCGTTGTCGAAGAGGCGGTGCAGGTTGATCACCCCGCCTTCGCCCTCGGAGAACGCCCATTTGTGCACGGGGAAGGAGGTGGTTCGATCGAATGATCTCCCATCCTTGCGGTAGCTCTGCCAGCGCATGGCGAAGACCGTGTCCGGGTAACCCTCCACGGCCGCGCTCTCAATGTGGCCGTGCACTGGCTCCCGGCCGAAAGTCTGGTGCTCCACGATAACCGCACCCTCCAGGTTCCGTCCTTGTAGTCCTTCCAAGGTCTTCATCCTTTGCTCCTCCATTTAAGGCGATTTTAAGGTCCACTTTTAACCTAAAATTATAGCACATTTTAGGCATTTTGTCAAGAGGTGTGCTAAAATGTATTAAGTTATGTTGAAACGCTTATTTTTTGCATCTTTTATCTTTTTTTTTCTTATCGTCTTACCAGCTAAAGCCGAAGTTTTGGATTCGGATAAGGATGGTCTTTCTGATGTAGATGAAATGTACATTTATCATACTGATCCTCAGCTGGCCGATACTGACGGCGACGGTTATTTAGATAATCAAGAGGTTTCTAAAGGTTTTTCGTCGCTAGTAGCCGGTAAACAATTAAAAGAAGTTGATTCAGATAATGACGGCTTAAATGACGCCCAAGAATTAATTGTGGGTAGTGATTTAGGAAAAGCCGATACTGACGGTGATGGTTATTCAGATGGTTTAGAGGTGGATAGGGGCTTTGATCCTTTAAACTCTAGCACAGAAAAAATTGCCAAAAAAATAGAAGTTGATTTAAAAACGCAAACTCTGGTTTATTATTTTGGGGATAAAAAAATGGACGAGTTCTTAATCTCTTCGGGCATTCCCAGTCTGCCTACTCCTAAGGGGCAATTTGAAATTTTAAAGAAAAAACCAATAATCAATTACAGTGGTCCTGGATATTATCTTCCCAACACCAAATGGAATTTGCTTTTTACTTACAAAGGAGGGCTGGGTGTTTTTGTTCATGGAGCTTATTGGCATAATAATTTTGGTCACCCTATGAGCCATGGTTGTGTTAATGTGGCTTATAGTAATATGGAAGATTTATATAATTTTAGTGAAGTAGGCACAAAAGTGGTTATAAGATAGTTTTTATGAAAATTTTTTCCGTTTCCGAATACTTACAATTTCTTAATGATACTTTAATTTCTCTTGATCCTTATCGTACTATTGTGGTAGAAGGCGAGATAACCGGTTTTAAAGTTTCTCAACAAAAATGGATTTGGTTTGATATAAAAGATGAAAACGGATTGTTATCTTGTTTTGCCACAACTTGGACGCTAAAGGTTCCTTTGGAAGATGGCATGAAAGTTCGTGTCACCGGTTATCCCAAGGTTTACCCCAAATCCGGCAAAATGTCTTTTACTGTTAATACCTTAGAACTGGTGGGTGAAGGGACTTTAAAAAAGGCTTATGAGGCGCTGAAGAAAAAAATGCAAACCGAAGGATTATTTGATGAGGCCCGCAAGAGGCCTTTGCCAAGATTTCCCCAACGTCTTGCTTTGATAACTTCGCCCGAGGCTGCTGCTTACACAGATTTTGTACGGATTTTAAACAATCGTTGGGGTGGAGTGGAGGTGGATTTTCTCCCTGTAAGTGTGCAAGGACAAACAGCAGTGGAAGAAATTTTGCAGGCTTTTATATGGTTAAATGTGCACGCTTCTGATTATGACGTTTGTGTTTTGACGCGTGGAGGAGGATCTATGGAAGATTTGATTGCCTTTAATAGCGAAGAAGTGGCTCGTGCTGTTTACGCCACTCGTCTGCCAGTGGTTTGCGGTATTGGTCATGAACGCGATGAGTGCTTGGCAGAGTATGTGGCCGATGTTAGGGCCTCTACGCCGTCTAATGCGGCAGAATTGGTTGTCCCTAGTCGCGGAGAAATTTTGTCGGAATTAAATTTTACTTTCGAGCAAATGGAAAGTACTTTAAATTTTAAAATCAAAAGTTTAAATCATCAGGTTGATCAACTTTTTTCTTTTATTGAACAGGGAATTAGAGAACCTCTTATTAAATGCCGCGAGCTTTTAATTAAATTTCAAAATAATTTTGACGGATTTTTTTATCAGATTAAAAATTATTTTGATAATCTTAATTCTTTTGACCGGCTTTTAAATAATTTAGATCCTAAAAGATTGCTTCAAAGAGGTTATGGTATCGTGCATGGCCCCAAAGGAATTGTTAAAAGTATTAAAGAGGTAGCTTTGGGGGATAATCTTATGATAGAATTAGGAAAAGGCAACCTGGGAGCCAAAGTGACCAAACTTAATAATTAAAATTTTATGTCTGCTAAAACAAATAAAATAAATTTTGCTAAAGCTTATAACGATTTGCAAAAAACTGTGGAATGGTTTGAAAAGGGTAATGTGGATTTGGAGGAAGGTGTTAAAAAATTTGAAGAGGGTATAATTTTAGTTCAGGAATTAAAAAAATATTTGGGCAATATAGAAAATAAAGTAAAACAAATTAAAATAAAATTTGAAAAAGATGAAGCAGTAGAAAGAGATGAAGAAGACGAAGAGGATACGGCTACTTTGTTTTAAAAAATTTTATAATTAAAAATTCTTTTTTAAAAGTATGAAAAATTATTCACGCAAAAAATCCACGGCGGGCAAGGTGGCTTTTCGTTCTCCCAGCCGCAGTCAAGCCAATCGTTCTATTGAAGTAAGAGATGTTAAGGCCGGTTGTTGCAAGAGTGGTTTAAAAGGCAGGTGTTCTTGCTAATTATGCCCAGAAAAATTATTGTTTTATCATTAGGCGGATCTTTAATTATTCCTAAAGAGGGTTTTAATTTGGAATTTTTACAAGGTTTTAAAAAATTGATTTTAGATTTTCTTAAAAAAGAATGTCGGTTCATAATTGTTTGCGGCGGTGGGCAAACTGCCAGAAATTATCAAAAAGTAGCCTATGACTTGGGAGATTTGGAAACAGATGATATAGATTGGATAGGTATTCACTCTACCAGACTGAATGCCCATTTAATGAGAACAATTTTTCGTGATGTAGCACATCCGGCTGTAATTAAAGATCCGACAAAAAAAATAAAATGGACGGAAAAAATTTTAATTGCCGCTGGTTGGAAGCCGGGTTGGTCTACAGATTATGACGCGGTAAAATTAGCGGAACTTTATGGGGCCAAAACCGTGATTAATCTTTCCAACACCGAATATGTTTATAACAAAGATCCGCGTAAATTTTCTGATGCCGTAAAATTTGAAAAAATATCTTGGAGCGATTATAGAAAAATAGTAGGTGATGTTTGGGAGCCGGGGGCCAATTGGCCTTTTGATCCGGTCGCCAGTCGCGAGGCGCAAAAAATAGGCGCCAAGGTAGTTGTAATGAATGGTTTAAATTTAAAAGAAGTGGTCAAAGCCATTTTGAATAAGCCTTTTAAGGGCACAATTATTACTTGACATTTTTTATATTCTCATCTATAATATCTTTAACCATAGATAGCAGGTAGCCCTTAAGGCTTTAATTTCCTGCCGAGGTGAGCTAATTTTGTCTTAAATAAGGCAAAATAGGTCGAAGCAAACCCGTTTTCAAGTCTGTGGCAGAACACAGATTTTTTGTTTACAATTATGCCTAAGAGTAGAAATCAAAAAGAGTCGGTAATTAAAACCTTAGTGGAGGCTTTAAAAGAATCCAAGATGGTTATTTTGACTGACTTCAAAGGTTTAAAAGTTAAGGACATTACCAATTTAAGACGTGAATTATCCAAAAATAATTCTGAATGCGCTGTTATTAAAAAAACCTTAATGAATTTGGCTTTTAAAGAAGCCGGTATCAATTATGACGCTAAAACTTTACCGGGCCACATTATTGGTTTAAATTTTGACTTTGGTGATAAATTAGATGCGGTAAAAATAATTACCAAGTTTTCTAAGACCAATGACAAAATGGCGCTTTTAGGAGGCCTTTGGCAGAATTCTTTTATTTCCGCCAACGAAGTAAAAGTTTTGTCCACCTTGCCTTCTCGCGAAGAACTTTTGGCCAAATTGGTTGGTTCTATCCAAGCCCCAATCTCCGGTTTTGTAAATGTCTTGGCCGGAAATTTACGCGGACTTGTACAAGTTTTTAACGCTTATAAAGATAAAAAAGTAACAGCTTAATTTAATACAACTATGAGTGAAGAAAAAAATGTAGTTGTTCCCGAGAAATTTAAAACTCTCGTTGAACAAATTGAGAAATTGTCGGTTTTAGACTTAGCCGAATTGGTTAAAGTCTTGGAGGAAAAGTTTGGTGTTTCCGCCGCCGCTCCAGTTATGGCTATGGCCGTTGGTGCCGTCACTGCCGCTCCTGCCGAAGAAGAAAAGACTTCTTTTAATGTGGAATTATTAGAAGCCGGCGCCAACAAAATCAATGTGATTAAAGTTGTGCGTGAAGTTACCGGGTTGGGACTTGCCGATGCTAAGGCTTTGGTTGATGGTGCTCCTAAAATGGTAAAAGAAGGCGCTGATAAAGCCACTGCCGAATCCATCAAAAAGAAAGTTGAAGAAGCCGGCGGAAAAGTTGCCTTAAAATAAATTGGTTTTAAAAAAATCTCCGTTTCAACGGAGATTTTTTTAATATTTAGCGCTGTATATTTTATCGTGGTTTAAAAGGTAAATTTTTTTTTGTTTTTCATCAACGGAAAAGTCTTTAAGATCGTCCCATTCGGCAGCCGTTAATTGAGAAAATAATTTATTGGTTATTTTATTCCAAATAATTACTCTTTTTTTATCTTGATCCAAGACAAAAAAATTATCTGAACCGTTTTTAGTATAAATTTTTGTGGCGGTAGATAAAACCGGATCCAGCAAATTTAAATCAAATGATTGTAATACCCCATTTTCTAATTTGTATATTTGACCGTTATTTTTTGATAAATAAATATTACCGTCAATCATTAGCGAAGTGGCGCCGGTGAAATCCACTTTGGTTTGTTTTTTAAGCCATTCTTCCCCTTTGCCAAAACCGGTGGTAGAAGGCAGATGCTTAAAAATTTGATTGTTTTGAATGTCTAAAGAGTAGAGCTTGGCATTATAGGTGGCGGCTAAAGATATTTGATTACTTTGGTTGGGTAAAACAATTTGGCTGGAGGAAAAAGTTTCATTATCGGGGTCAAATTGAATGATTTCATTATTTTTCAAAACTAAAAGAATGGAATTATCTTTTTGCACGCCTGCATAAATTAAATCGGATAATTTATCATTGATTATTTTTTTGGTTTTTTGTGTGGCGGAATTGTAAATGTAAAGTGTGGGGGAATTAACCGCTAAAAAAATAAATCCAGTGGAAGTTTTAAAGAAAGCCTCGGGACCTTTTTCCATTTTAAGGGCTTTTAAATTCAGCTCATCTTGTGGAACAACGGTTTGAATTTTTTGCATTTTGTAGATGATTTGTTTAAGATCGTTAGAAAGATCGGAATAAGTTTTTCTTTGGTTATTTGTTACCGCAGGAAGCTGTGTCAGTAGCTCTTTGGCCTCTTTGGATAATTCTTGCGCCCGATCTTCATTTTTATAGATAAGATTAGAGTCCGCTTCATCTATTTTTTCTTTTATAGAAGTGACTATTTGCATGTAGGAGGCTGTCTCCTGCACTGTTTTTTGGCGGTGATAGTTGAAAGAAAGGTTAATAATAACAGCTATCAAAGCTATCACGCAAAGAGTCCACAAAATTCTTTTTTTAATTTCGATGGCTAAATACTTTTTAACTAAATAAATAAAAGGAATTTTAATTTGGGCCGCAGTTTGTTTTATTCCCAGATTCAAAGTTTCCTTGGCTTTGTTTGGTGTTCGCCACTCTATTTTTAATAGAAAAATGATTGTTTTTTTAAAAGCTAAGTAAAATTTATAAATTGTTTGGCCCAAAATTGTTAAGATTTTTTGCACTAAATTTCTTAACTTTCCTTGCCAGCCAGTTAACCGGGTATAAATTTTGGTGATTTTTTTAATTGTTTCTGTGTCTTCTTTTTTAGCTGTCCCTGAATTTTTGTTTTTTCTTTCACGCAAATATTTTTTGATGCTATTGAAAAGAGCTGGAGACATAATCTGTGCTGTTTCTTTTTGTTTTGTCATTAGTTGGCGGACAGATTCATTGGGGGTTAGTTTAAAAGCAGACGGTCTTTCTATTGTTTCATTGTTTTCCGGCCAAGCCAATAAAATTCCTCCAAAAGCAGCGTGATTTTCAATTTCATTAAGCAGAGTTTCCAAACGCGGACAAATATCTTCTAATTTATTGCCAGTAATTATTTTTTGTAAACGATCTGTGGTTAAATAATTAAAAGTCGTTGGGGTGGCAAATAAAGTAAAATTATTATGATGAATGGTTCCGGAGACAAGATTGGGAAAAAAAACGTTTCCCTCGTTTTCCACAGAATAATTTTTAATCAGATCAATGTTTTTATATTCGTCGTTTTCTTTATAAAAAATGTGGGCGCCGATTCTTCCTCCTACGGCAAATTGCATTTGTTCATTGCGCAATGATCCAAAAAGAATACTGATAGTGGATAATTGTTGACTGTCAAAATTTTCTCGCAAAAAATTATTGCCCCATTCCAGGGTGTTTTCAAAAGCAATTAAAGGAGATTCCCTTTCCAATTCTTGGTATTTTTTAGCCAGTTGATTAATAAAAATTTGGATTTTATTTTTTAAATCCAAATTTGAGGACAAGATTTCTCCTAGAATGAAAATTCTTTCCTTATTGGCTCCGCCGTGAATTGCCGGACCTAAAAAAATGATTATCTGTGATCTGTCTCTGGCGGGTGGTTGAATTAAAAAAGTATTCAATTCCGGCTTGTCCAGCATATGGGGACAATCTAGAAAAATAAATAAGCTGTCTTGCTGTTTAAATCTTTTTGTATTATACTAAATTTAAAGTCAAGGCACAAGAAAAGTGCTTTTAATTTAACCAAACATGCTTGAACATCTTTTTGGTTCAAAAACCAGACTTAAAGTTTTAAAGTTTTTTTTGGCTAATCCGGACAAGGATTTTTTTGTTAGGGAACTTTCTCGGAAGTTAGGCCTGCCTATTAATGCCATCAGGCGCGAATTAGGTAATTTATCCGCCTTGCAAGTGGTGATGGATAGCGACAAAAAGGATTCCCTGGATAAGTCTCCGGGGGCAGAAAAAAGAAAATATTACAAATTAAACACCGGGGGTCACTTAAATAAGGAATTGGAAAATCTTTTAATTAAGGATAGGTTTTCTAAAGAACAAAATTTTATTTCCTCTTTAAAAAATTTAAGCGGAATAGAATTTTTGCTTTTAAGCGGCCATTTTGTGGAAAATAAGGGATCCTCGGTGGATATTTTGCTGGTGGGCACAATTTTACCCAAAGAGGCGGAAAAGACAATTAAAAATTTTGAAAAAGAAACAGAAGAAGAATTACGCTACACTTTGATGAAAACAAAAGAATTTATTTTTCGCCGTGATGTGGCCGATAAATTTTTGTCCGACGTTCTAAGCGATAAACACTTGATTTTGATTGATAAAATTAAAGTTCCCAAAAGTCTTTTTTAATTATGCCTTCCATTGTTTTAATTGATGTCACCAAGTTGGGCGTGCTGACCCTTAAACTTTTGCGGGATAAAAAAGTAATAAAAGAAAAAAATAAAAAAGGAAGGCGCTTAAACCTTTTATTTTTTTTGGATAGTTTCCTAAAAGAAAACAATCTCTCTTGGAATAAAATTAAAGGATTGGTTTTGTTGGAGGGAGAAGGGAGCTTTTCCGGAGTACGCCAGGCCGTGGCTGTTTTAAACATTTTAGTCTTGGCAAAAAAAATTAAGGTTATCGGTTTGGATATAAAAAAAAATTCCACTAATGAAAAATTAATTTTAGAAATAGAAAAAAAATTTAATCACCCCGCATCTTTTATTAAGCCGCTTTACGGCGGAGAGCCTAATATTACCTTGCCGCGTCAAAAAAATTAATTTATGTCAGATTATTTTAAATATAGAATCTTAGAAATTATCCCGGGGTTTCTTGTTTGGACAACCTTAATTTTGTCCGTTATTTTATCTTTTGTTAAACCTCTGTGGTTGATTTATTTTATTATCGTTTTTGATTTGTATTGGTTTTTAAGAGTTAGTTATTTTATTTTTTACCTTTTTCTCTCCGGCTTTAGAATGCGCCGAACTTTAAAAATTGATTGGCAAAAAAAATTGGAGGACGAAGTTCCTGGTTGGCAAAAATTAGTTCATTTGGTTTTCTTGCCCACTTATGAAGAATCTTTTGAAATTATAGATGCAACTTTAAAAAATTTAACCCAGGTTAACTATCCTTTGAACAAAATAATTATTGTTTTGTGCGGAGAAGCCAGGGATAAGGCACAATTTGAAAAAAATGCCTTTGAGTTGGAAAAAATTTATGGCAGTTTTTTCAAAAAGTTTATTGTCACTGTTCATCCGGTTGATATGCCCGGAGAAATTCCCGGCAAGGGATCTAATTTAAATTATGCCGGTCATCTGGTGCAACAAATGATTGATGGATGGCAAATTCCTTACGAAGATATTGTTGTTTCCAGTTTTGATATAGACACTAGAGTTCACAAAAATTATTTTGCCCATCTTTCTTATTTATATTCCACGGTGGAAAATCCCCTGAGAGCTTCTTATCAGCCGGTGGCCCTATACAATAATAATATTTGGGAAAGTAATCCCTTGCTTAGAGTGACTGCTTTTGGTACCACTTTTTGGATTATGACAGAATTAGAGAGGCCGGATCGGCTTTTTACTTTTTCTTCACATAGTATGTCTTGGCAGGCCTTGGTTGATGTGGGTTTTTGGCAAAAAAATATCGTCACAGAAGATTCGCGTATTTTTTTACAATGCTTTTTACGTTATGGTGGGGATTACCGCGTGGTGCCTATGTATTTACCGGTTTCCATGTACACGGCTAAAGGAGAAAATTTTTGGGACAGTGTAAAAAATCTTTATAAACAACAGCGCCGCTGGGCTTGGGGTGTGGAGCATTTTCCTTTTATGGTTTGGCATTTTAAAAAACACAGGCATATTTCTTGGGGTAAAAAAATTAAGTATCTATTTAATTTGGGAGAGGGGATGTATTCTTGGGCCAGTGTGCCAATTTTAATTTTCATTTGTGGTCGCCTGCCTCTTTATTTTGCTCCAGAAGCCGTGCGCAGTATGGCCATTTATCAAAACACACCTTTCACTTTAGAAAATTTAATGAATCTATCAATGGCCGGTATTGTTTTTTCTTCAATTTTCAGTCTCTTTCTTTTACCCCCGCCGACAAGGCGTAAACACTGGGGATATTTAATAATGATTCTGCAGTGGATTCTTTTGCCCGTCACCTTAATTATTTTTGGTTCTGTCCCTGCCATTGATGCTCAAACCAGACTGATGTTTGGCAAGTATTTAGGTTTCTACGTTGCCAAAAAGAAATAAGTCCGTTATTAACTGTTTGATATTTTTATGGAAAAATCACCCCTGATTCAACCATTTGCCCACAGAGAAAGACGTTTTAAATATTGGAAATTTTTTTCCGTTGTCTTTTTTTCATTGTTGATTTTTGGTCTTGGTTTTTGGTTCTTTTATAAAAATAGTTTCATTAATAACAAACAAGAAGAAACTTTTTTTAATCAAGCGGAAAGTTTTAAAGATGCGCTTTCTTTTGTGCCCTCTTTTTTGGGTTTTACCAGACCTCAGACTTATTTGGTTCTGTTTTTGAATAATACGGAAATTAGACCCGGCGGGGGTTTTATTGGCAGTTATGCCTTAGTTAAGGTTGATAGCGGAAAGATTGATATTTTAAAAACCGACGGTTCGGAAAATTTGGATTGGGCGGCTCCCACAGATTTTAGAGTAGAATCGCCAGCGCCTTTGAAAAAGTTTTTGAAGCAAGAGCTTTGGTTTTTTAGAGATTCTAATTGGTCGCCGGATTTTCCCACTTCAGCCAAAACCTCCTTGTGGTTTTATCGTTTTGAGGGAGGAATAAACGGTTCTAAAATTGACGGTGTTTTAGGTTTAACTCCTACGGTAGTAGAAAGATTAATGGCGCTTACAGGGCCTTTAAGTGTCAGGGATAAGAAATTTTCTGCTGAAAATTTTACCGAGGCTTTGGAGTATCACGTGGAATACGGTTACAAAGATGAAGGGGCAAAAAAAGAGGAACGTAAATCTATAATTAAAGATTTAAGTTTTGAGTTGTTAAAAAAAGTCACCTCCTTGCCCCCTTGGAAGTGGCAGGATTTGTTGAGTTTGGGAATGGATTTATTTAAACAAAAACAAATTATGATTTTTAGCAACAACGAAGAGTTGCAAAAAAATTTAGAAAGAAATAATTGGTCCGGCGCTATCAAGAAAACCGATTCCGATTATCTTTTGGTGGTAGATGCCAATTTGGCCAGTTTAAAAACCGATCCGGCCGTTAAGCGAAAAATTAAATATGAACTTAGTTTGGAAGGAAATGATTATAAAGCCAGGGTATCTATTGAATATGACCACGGGGGAGAGTTTGATTGGAAAACTACGCGCTATCGTACTTATACTAGAATTTATGTTCCGGAAGGTTCGCGTCTGATCAGTGCCGATGGTTTTATAAATGAGCAGAATAAAAAAGTTGAAGCAGATGTGAGTAATGATTTGGATAAAGTTTTTTTTGGCGGTTTTTTAAGTGTGGAACCAAAAACCAAGAAAACTTTAACTATTGAATATTTTTTGCCTCCAAGAGTTGCCGAACAAATTAAAAATGGTTCGTACACATTATTTGTTCAAAAGCAATTGGGTTCTATCGGATCGGCGTTGACAGTAGATTTGAATTTTGATAAGACAGAAGGGGAGGAGAAGAGTTTTTCTCAAGATACGGATTTAACCGTAGACAGAGAGTTTAAAATAAATGAGATTAAATAGGAAGTTTTAGCCGCTCTCACTTAATTTATGTTTTTAAAGAAATTGGCCATTGATTTAGGCACAACCAGTATTTTGGTTTATGTGCCGGGAAGAGGCGTGGTAATAAACGAACCCTCGGTTGTTGCTATTTCTAAAAATGATAATAAAATTTTGGCAGTGGGCATAGAAGCGCATGATATGCTTGGTAGGACACCTGATACTATAGTGGCCAGCCGTCCTTTAAAAGACGGTGTCATTGCTGATTACAAAGCCACCGAAGCCTTACTGCGTTATTTTATCAATAAGGCCTTAGGCGGGGTGCATCTTTTTAGGCCGGAAGTTATGGTGGCGGTGCCCGGTGGTATTACTTCCACTGAAAGACGCGCCGTAATTGATGCCACTATTGCTGCCGGAGCTCGCGCTGCTTATATTATTAAAGAACCAATCGTTGCGGCTATTGGCGCCGATATTCCCATTGGTAGCGCTTCCGGTCATTTGATCATTGATATTGGTGGCGGCACAGCGGAAATGGCCGTACTTTCTTTGGGTGGCATTGTTTGTAGCCGCTCAGTCAGAATCGGTGGCAATAAATTAGATAAATCAATTCAGGAATTTACACGCCGTAAATATAATTTGGCAATTGGCGAACGTACGGCTGAAGAAGCTAAAATAGAAGTGGGTTCAGCAACGTACTTAGATAAAAAATTGACCATGGAAGTAAAGGGTCGTGATATGATAAATGGTCTGCCTCGCACTATTGTTTTGTCTTCTGACGATATTACCGAAGCTATCCAAGATGATTTGCTGGGAATGGTGTCGGCCTTAAAAGAAGTTTTGTTTGATACGCCCCCCGAGCTTTCCGCAGATATAATGAATAAAGGCATGGTTCTATCCGGCGGAACATCGCAATTAAGAAATATTGATCAACTTTTTTCCAAAGCCATTGGTGTGGCGGCTTTTGTAGCCGACGATCCGGTGCTTTGCGTGGTCAAAGGGGCGGGTATTGCTCTGGAAAATTTAGACGCCTATAAACGTTCCATTTTAGCTACAAGATAAAAGTAAAAAATAAAAAACCGGCGCTCAATTGTGAGTGTTGGTTTTTTATTTAGCTCTTGCCAAAAGGTATCTAAAAAGGTTATTCTGATAACAAGTTTGTTTATTTTCAGTACCACTAAACAAAGATATTATTATGCTATTTTTAATAGATGCCTCCCGTGCCAATAATGAACAAAAAACCGGCGTAGAATGGTATGCTTATTTTGTCATCCAAGAACTAAAGAAGATTATCCCTGGCGACTGGCAAGTAATTCTTTACAGCCGTGAAAAATTAAAAGGTGAATTAGCCAATTTACCGCCTAATTGGCAGGAAAAAGTTTTAAGTTGGCCGCCGCGGCGTCTTTGGACGCAGGTGCGTCTTTCCTTGGAAATGCTTAGATTTAATCGGCATAGTGATGTTGTTTTATTTGTGCCGGCTCATGTTTTACCCCTTTTTTGCCCGATCAAAACTTTAATCACCATTCATGATTTGGGCGGCTTGCGTTTCCCCCGAGGCTATTCTTTTTTTGAAAGGTTTTATTCCCGCTTTGCCAGCCGATTTGCTCTTAAGAGGGCCACCATTATTACGCCATCTAATTTTGTTAAGGAAGAAATTAAGTATATTTTTAAAAAAGGGAAAGTGGAAACAATTTATAATGGCTTTGATAATATTTCTTTTAAAGAAAATCTGGACAAAAATTTAATTGAGAACACAAAGAAAAAATATGGCTTGCGGAAAAAATATTTTTTAACCATTGGGCGGTTGGAAGAAAAAAAGAACACCAACGGTATCATTCAGTCTTTTAATATTTTTAAAAAAGACAACCCTAATTTTCAGTTATTACTTTTAGGTAAACCGGGTTTTGGTTTTGCCAGAGTTAAACAAGAGGCGGAAAATTCCCCGTGGAAAGAAGATATTATTTTTCCTGGTTGGGTGGAGGAAAAAGACGTGCCTTATCTTATGGCCGGAGCCGAGGCTTTTGTCTTTCCCAGTTTTTATGAAGGTTTTGGTATACCAATTGTTGAATCTTTTGCCGTAGGAACCCCGGTTATCACTTCTAATCTAGCTTCTATGCCAGAAATTTCTCATGGTGCCGCCTTATTAGTTAATCCTTATCAACCAATAGAAATTGCCACGGCTTTGGAAGAATTAATTAAAGATGAAAATTTAAAAAGAGAGATTATTTTAAAAGGTTTTATTAGGGCTAAAGATTTTAGCTGGAAGGCGACAGCTAAAGGAGTTTTTGAGGTTGTCTTAAGGCTGATAAAATGATATAATGGACCAGTGATTTAAAATATTTGGCTAGAATTAAAAATATGGTAGGAAATGAAGCACAAAGGGAGTTTTTGCACCGAGCTTGGGAAAAAGGAAATTTATCTCACGCTTACTTGTTTGTAGGAGCTGTTGGATCAGGAACGAGGGAAATGACCAAAGAATTGCTTGGCTGGTTTAAGAAAGGAAAAATTAGTTTAGAAGATGGCGGGGGAGCCGAATGGCTTTTAGTTAAAAGGGAAATTGATTTAAAAAGTGGCAAAAAACATAAAGACATCTCTATTGATGGTGTTCGGAAAATTAGAGATTATCTTAATCATTTTTCTTTGGTTGGCGGGCGGCAAATTGTAGTAGTAGATGAGGCGGAATTTTTAAGCAAAGGAGCCGCTAATGCTCTTTTAAAAACTTTGGAAGAACCCCGGGCTAAGGAGGCCTTACTTATACTTTTGACTAGTGATGAAAGTTTACTTTTGCCTACTATTAAATCACGTTGCCAAATAATTCGTTTTTTACCCGTGGCCACAAAAACCATTTATCAATCCCTCCTTAAAGAAGGGGTGGATCAAAAAAAGGCTTTAGAAATTGCCGGTTTATCTTTTAATCGTCCGGCTAAAGCCGAAAATTTATTAATTGATATAGCCACTTATGATTTTTATAAAACGGAAGCTGAACGTTTTTTAAAATCACTAAAAGGGACTTTAAAAGAAAGATGGCGAATACTAGAAAGTTTTTTTAAAGATAAAGAAGACCATATAGAGGCTAGGGATAATTTGATAAACATTTTGGATATTTGGCTAAGTTTTTGGCGCGACTTGTTTTTACTTAAGTTAGATAACAAAGAGGACTTGATTAAAAATATTTCCTTTTTACCGGATTTAAGAGCGCAGTCAGGAAAAAGAAAAATTGGTGAAATAAGAGAAATAATTAAAAAAATAGAAGAAGCCCAGGTTATGTTAAGACAGAATATTCATCCGCGTTTAATTTTAGAAAATTTAATCCTTTTTTATTATTAATTTAAATCATATTTTTGCGCCGGTTAAGTCTGGCAGAAAATTTTATCAGTATGCGTAAATTTTTTCTTTTTTCTTTTTTCTTAATAGCCACCTTAGTTTTAGTTGGCGTTGGTTGCGTACAAATTGGTTCTGCGCCAGCCGTGACCGATGGTGGGATTTTTAAAAGCGGTGATAAGGGTGCAACTTGGGTTTCCAGATCACAATTTTTAACAATTGGCGGACAAGTTTTGAATTTTTCTAAAGAAGCGGTATTAAGCCTTTCATTTGATCCGCAGGATCACGCCGCTCTTTACGCGACCGGCGTTAATACCGGCTTACTTTTTAGTTATAATGGTGGCAATGGTTGGCAAAAACCAGAACAAATTAAGGCTGGAACGGTTAGCGGGGTGGCTATTGATTATAAAAATAAATGCTGGGTTTACATGGCTTTGGGCAATTTAATTTTAAAAACGGAAGATTGTAGTCGCACTTATGTTCCTATTTATCAAGAAGGGCGTCCGGAGGTTAGATTAACCACCGTTGCAACTGATAATTTTTCCAGCGCCATCTTATATGCCGGCAACAGTGTGGGGGATTTTCTTAAAAGCACTGATTTTGGAAAAAACTGGGTGGTTTTAAACAGATTTGAAAATCCAATCGTTAAAATGATTGTTAATCCTTTAAATAGCAAGATCATTTATTTGGCCACACAAGAAAAAGGACTTTATAGAAGCGGAGACGGCGGGGTTTCCTGGACCGATTTAAATCAAGGATTAAAACAGTATGGCGGAGCGTATGTTTATCATGATTTAATTTTGTTTGATCCTAAAGCAGAAGGTTTACTTTTGGCCTCGCAATATGGTTTAATTAAAACCGGGGACGCTGGTGTGAGTTGGCAGGCTTTGACATTGCTAACCCCTCCTAATGGTGCGGATATTAAAGTAGTGGCGGTTAATCCGCAAAATTCTAATGAGATCTATTATGCTACCGCCTCTACCTTCTACAAATCGGTTGACGGCGGTGTAAAGTGGATGACTTCTAAATTGCCCAGTTCTCGTCCGCCAACTTTTTTACTTATCGATTCTAACGATCCCAAAATAATGTATCTGGGTTTTGGGCAAGCAATTAAAAAATAATTATCAATTATGCTAACAATAGAAAATTTTTTACCGGAATTTAAAAAAATTCAGGAACACTTAAAAGAAGAATTAAGCCATTTGCGCACCGGTCGCGCTAATTCCGCCATTTTGGATTCTGTTCTGGTAGAATCTTATGGTACTAAAATGAATTTAAAGGGCGTGGCCTCTATTGCGGTTCCTGACCCTAAAACCATAACTATTGAACCTTGGGATAAAACCATGCTTAAGGAAATTGAAAAAGCTATTTTGGTTTCTAATATTGGTTTAAATCCCGTAAATGACGGTAAAATGGTACGTTTGGTAATGCCTCCTATGACCGAAGAATTTAGAAAGGAACTTTTAAAAGTAGTTAATCAAAAATTGGAGGCTTCTAGGATTTCCTTGCGTCAACTGCGCGATAAAATAAGAGACGAAATATCTGAACAAGAAAAATCCAAATTATTAAGTGAGGATCAGCGTTTTGCTTTGCAGGAAAAATTGGAAAAAACGATGAAAGAGCAAAATGATTTTTTAAAACAATTAGCTGACGAAAAAGAAAAAGAAGTAATGACGATTTAATTTTAAAATTTATGGCGGAACAATCTAAAATGGACAAATTGATTTCCCTTTGCAAACGACGCGGATTTATTTTTCCTTCCTCGGAAATTTATGGCGGTTTTTCAGCCAGTTATGATTACGGCCCGCTGGGCGTGGAATTTAAAAATAATATTAAAAAATCATGGTGGAAAGCATTAGTGCAAAAGCGCAACGATGTAATTGGTTTGGATTCTTCTATTTTGACTCCTAGAATTGTTTGGGAGGCCAGCGGTCACATAGCCAGTTTTCACGATCCGTTGGTAGAATGTAAAACATGCCATCATCGTTTTAGGGCGGATCATTTGTTAGAAGAAAGACAGGCGGAGCCGGGTTATGTTAAAGAAGAGCCTTTAGACATAAAGAACATTAATTGTCCTGATTGTGGCGGAGAATTAACCGCACCCAAGAATTTTAATTTATTAATGAAAACAGAGCTAGGCGCTGTGGAAGATGAAAAAAGTGAAGCTTATTTGCGCGGCGAAACTTGTCAAGGGATTTATCTTGATTATCTAAGTGTTAAAGACTCCATGAGAAAAAAATTGCCTTTTGGTATTGCTCAAATAGGCAAAGCCTTTCGCAATGAAATCACTGTGAAGAATTTTATTTTTCGCATGCGTGAATTTGAACAAATGGAAATGCAGTATTTTGTTAATCCCAAAGAAGTGGATAAAATTTATCAGGAATGGAGAATGTGGAGTATGGATTGGTATAAAAGATTAGTTAACAATCAAGAAAATTTACGTTGGCGCCAGCATGAAGAAAATGAAAGGGCTCATTATGCCAAGGATGCTTGGGATATTGAATATAACACTCCCATGGGCTGGAAAGAGTTTGCCGGTGTGCATAACCGAGGGAGTTGGGATTTATCTCGTCACGGCGAATACAGCAAGATGGATATGAACTATAAGGATCAGGAAACAGGGGAAGAATTTATCCCGTGGATTGCCGAAGTGTCTATGGGGTGTGACAGGGCCGCACTATTGTTTTTATTGGATGCTTTTGAAGAGGTGGAAACCAGAAGCGGAGAAAGCGAGGGCAAACACGAAACAGAAGTAGTACTGCGTCTGCATAAAACACTCGCGCCAATTAAAGTAGCTATTCTGCCTTTATCTAAAAAAGAGCCTTTAATTGAACTGTCGCGCAAAATTCAAGCTGATCTGTGGGGTGAATTTATGACTCAATATGATGAAACCGGTTCTATTGGCAAGCGTTATAGACGCCAAGATGAAATTGGCACGCCCTATTGTTTGACAGTGGATTTTGAAACCCCGGAAGATAATAAAGTCACAGTGCGCGACCGTGATACCATGGAGCAAGAGAGAATTGCGGTGAGTGAATTAAGAGAATATTTTAGAAATAAATTACTTAATTAATTCTTAATTATATTTTATGTCCAAAACAACAAAGATTGTTTTAGGGGCGGTGGTGGCAGTGATAATCATTATCATCATTTCCTTAGTTGGTATTTATAATGGTTTGGTTGGCGGTCGCGAAAATGTAAACAAATCTTGGGCGCAAGTAGAAAATCAGTATCAAAGACGTTTTGATTTGATTCCTAATTTGGTGGAATCTGTTAAAGGGGCAATGAAACAAGAACAGCAAGTTTTTGGAGACTTGGCCGAAGCCAGAACTAAATATGCCGGAGCTGCCACCACAGAAGAAAAAGTGGGAGCGGTTAATCAAGTAGAGGGTGCTTTGGCTCGATTGCTGGTAATTATGGAAAACTATCCGCAATTAAAATCTGTAGAAGCTGTGCAAACGCTCATGGCGCAATTAGAAGGTACGGAAAATCGCGTTAGTGTGGAAAGAGGAAGATATAATGACGCCGTGCAGATCTACAATGTTTCCGTTAAAATATTCCCTCGCAATATTGTTGCCGGTTGGTTTGGTTTTTCTCCACGCACCATGTTTGCGGCAGTACAAGAAGCCGCTACAGCACCTAAGGTTAATTTAGAAGTTAAATAGGAATCTAAGAAAAGGAAACCTCTCCCAATTTTGTTTCAAAATATGAGGCGATTAATTTTAGTAATTTTTACATTTTTGTTTTTTCCACAAATCGTCTTCGCCTATTATAATCCCGGTAAACCAACCGGGTTTGTTAGCGATTTTGCCGGAATGTTAAGCCAAGAAAATAAGGCAAATTTAGAACAAGAGCTTAGTGCTTTTGAGAATCAAACAAAACACGAAATAGCGGTGATAACCATTCCCAGTTTAGAAGGAGATACTATAGAAAATTTTGCCGTAAAATTGTTTGAAGATTGGCAAATTGGCAAAAAGGGTGCTGATAATGGCGTTTTATTTTTAGTTGCAAGGGACGACAGAAAAATGCGTTTGGAGGTTGGTTATGGCTTAGAGGGCGCTTTGCCCGATGCCACAGCTCACAATATTATTGATCAGATAACCGCACATTATTTTAAACTGGGTGATTACGACAAAGGCGTGGTGGAAACAATTAAAACAATAGAATCAGTTATAAAAAATGAAGATGTTTCCGACAAACTAAGACCCGGCAACAAAAATTTTCAACAAAAATTTGATCAATATGGTTATTTAATTTTGTTTTTTTTGTTTTTTGTTTTACGTATATTTTTTTCAATCTTCGCGCGTAGCAAGCGCTGGTGGCCCGGAGGTGTGTGGGGAGGTGTTTTTGGTTTATTGTTTGGTTTATTGGTCGTTGGTCTAACTCTTAAAATAATTTGGTTTGTGGTGATTTTAGGTTTTTTTGGATTAGGTTTAGATTATGGAGTCTCCAAAGTTGGGCCTAAGGGGCCTGGTGGCGGAGGATTTTGGGGCGGTTTGGGCGGTGGTTCCGGCGGTTTCGGCGGGGGCGGTTTCGGGGGTTTTGGTGGAGGACGATCTGGCGGTGGTGGAAGTAGTGGTGGCTGGTAAGATCAATTGTCAAAAATTATCATCAATTATTATTATGTATTCCAAATCTAAACTGTCTAATGGAGCAACTGTAATTACTGTTCCTGTTAAGGGCACGGAAGCGGCCACTGTTCTAACTCTTTTTCCCGTAGGTTCTCGTTATGAAAAAGAAAAACAATCAGGTCTTTCCCATTTTATTGAACATATGATGTTTAAAGGCACTCTTAAACGCCCTTCTACTTTAGATATTTCCCAGGAACTGGATAAGGTGGGGGCAGAGTATAACGCTTATACCAGCAGGGATTACACGGGTTATTATGTTAAGGCCAGTTTTGAACACTTGGATTTGTCTTTGGACTTGCTTTCCGATATGCTTTGGGGTTCTCAGTTTAAAGAAGAAGAATTAGAAAAAGAAAAAGGGGTGATTGTAGAAGAGTTAAATATGTATAAAGATAATCCTACCATGTATGCGGAACAGCTTTTTGAGGAAACTTTGTATGCTAATCATCCTTTGGGCAGAGATGTGGGTGGACTAGAAAAAACAGTGCGTCAAATGACTCGGAAAGAAATGGTGGGTTATTATGAATCTTTTTATCAACCACAAAACATGATTTTGGTTGTGGCGGGGAGGATTGATTCTCACTTAAAAAGTAAAGTTATTAAATTTTTTGGCAGTAATCATCATAAAAGCTCCAAACCTATTTTTAAAATATATAAACAACCGGAAAAAACACCCGTTCGTTTAAAAAGTTTTTATAAAAAAACCGATCAAGCTCATTTGGCTTTGGGTTTTCCGTCTTTTTCTTACGACAACTCTAAAAATCCCGCTTTGGCTATTTTAAATGTAGTTTTAGGCGGAACCATGAGTTCTCGTTTGTTTGTGGAAGTAAGGGAAAAAAGGGGATTGGCTTATATGATTAATTCCGGTTTAAATCGTTATTATGAAACCGGTAATTTAGTAGTAAGAGCGGGTTTAGATAAAAATCGTGTAGCCGAAGCCGCTGAAATTATTTTAAATGAATTTGAGAAAATAAAAGAAAAGGGCGTGACAAAGGAGGAATTAAGTATGGCCAAAGAAAATTTGGCCGGTCGCATGGTTTTGGCTCTGGAAGATTCTAGCGCCCAGGCGGAATGGTATGGCAAGCAGGCTCTTTTGATGAAAAAAATACGGACACCGCTTGAAGAAATAAAACGTTTGCGCGCCGTCACTTTAAAGGAAGTGCAAGCTGTGGCCAAAGAGGTTTTTCAAAATAAATTTTTGCGCGTTGCCGCCATTGGGCCTTATGCTACAGCCGGGGATTTAGCCGAGGCGCTTAAAATTAAATAGTATTAGTGAAAGAAGTATTTTTTTGTTATAATTTCGTATATGAAAAAAATTATTGTTGGTAATTGGAAGATGTACCTAAATAAGGGTGAAGCCGTGGAACTATTACAGGCAATTAAAAATGATTTTAAAAATAAGGCCGATTTGGAGGTGGTCATTTGCCCTTCTTTTGTTGATCTATTCGTTGCCGCTGATTTTTTAAAAACCAATGATCTTCCTATTTTTTTAGGGGCGCAAGATTCTTGCTGGGAGGATTGGGGAGCATTTACTGGCGAAATATCACCAAAGTATTTAAAAGAAATAGGCTGTCAATATGTTATTTTAGGCCATAGTGAAAGAAGGCAAAATCTTGGCGAAAATAACGAATTGATAAATAAAAAAATGTTAAAAGTTTTAGCCAACGGCTTGGTTCCTATTTTATGCGTAGGGGAAACTAAAGAAGAAAAAGATAATGGTGAGACTTTAAAAATAATCGGGGAGCAATTGCAAAATTGTTTAAAGGATGTTAAAAATGATAATTTTATTATTGTTTATGAACCGGTTTGGGCAATTGGCACGGGAGCGCCTTGTCTTCCAGAAGAGGCGGAAAATGTACATAAATTTATTAAAGAAAAAGTTAAGAAAATACTGGGCGTGGAAAAGGTCACTGTTTTGTATGGCGGTAGCGTTGACGATACTAATGTGGCCGATTTTTTAAATCAAAAAAATGTGGAAGGAGTTTTAGTTGGCGGAGTCAGTGTTAAAAAAGATATTTTTGTTCGTCTTTTATCCAATTCTTAATATGTTTTTGTATATTCTTCCCTTAGTAATCTTGTTTCTTTGTTTGGGTGTCATAGCTATTATTGTTGTTAGGAAATTTCCCCAACTGTCCGTCTTGGAAGTAGAAAAAATTACGGAAATCAAGCAAGCTAAAGTAAAAGAAGATTTAAAAAAACAAAGGTTTGAAAGGTCTTTAGTTAAGAAGGGTGAAAAAATTAAGGAATTTTTTAAAATTTTTAATTTTTTTTACTTAGGGTGGAAAAAAGTTCAGACTTCTTTTAGGCAAAGGGTTTTTCAAGCCCAGGAAAAGTATAAAAAAATATCTATTGAAGAAGAAAAAGATATTATTCCCACAGAAAAACCAGAGGAAAAAGAAACAATCCAAGGCTTGCTTTTTAAAGGAGAAGAGGCTTTGGAAAGAGGGGATTTGTCTTTTGCTGAAAGAAAGTATATAGAAGTTTTAAAAAAGGATAGTAAAAATATAGAAGCTTACCGCGGATTGGCTAAAATTTACATGGATTTGGACAAATATAAAGAGGCTGAAGAAACTTTTAAATTTCTGCTAAAATTAAATCCTCGAGACGATAGGGCTTATAATCGTTTGGGAATGATTGCGGAAAAAAAGGGCGAAATGGAAAAAGCCATTGAATATTTTGAAAAAGCGATTAGTTTAGACAACAGTTTGGCCATTAGATATTTTGATTTAGGCAGATTATATGCTAAAGTGGGTAAACCCGCTTTAGCCTTGAGGAATTTTGCTAAAGCTGTGGATATTGAGCCTCAAAACCCCAAGTATCTTGACCAATTAATAGAAATCAGTATAATATGTAGAGACCCGGAGATGGCAAAAGAGGCTTTGGCTCGTCTTCAGGAGGTTAATCCTCAAAATCAAAAACTAGAAAATTTAACGGAGAGGATTGAAGAAATATCCTAGAATTTTTACTTCATTTTACGCCGTTGTAGCTCAGTTGGTAGAGCAACTCCATGGTAAGGAGTAGGTCCGCGGTTCAATTCCGCGCAACGGCTCCAGAGGGCAGGTGGCGGAGCGGTCAATCGCAACAGACTGTAAATCTGTCGCCTTACGGCTACGTAGGTTCGAATCCTACCCTGCCCACCAAGCCGACTTAGCTCAGTTGGTAGAGCAACGGTTTTGTAAACCGTAGGTCCAGGGTCCGAATCCCTGAGTCGGCTCCATTCATTATATTATAAATAATTAAATAAAATTATGTCGCAAGATAATCTCATTAAATTAGAGTGTACTGTTTGCAAGCGCGTCACTTATCACAGTCATAAAAATAAAAAAATTCTCAAGAATCGCTTGGAATTAAAAAAATATTGCCGCCACTGCAAGAAACACAATCTTCATAAAGAAACTAAATAAATAGATTGAGACAGAAGAAATTCTGTCTCAATTAGCATGGGGGGTTCGTATAATGGTAGTACAATGGTCTCCAAAACCATTAGCGAGGGTCCGATTCCTTCACCCCCTGAATGAAAAACATCTCTTTGAAAGAGGTGTTTTTTGTTATAGTTTAGCCTAGAAAAGTGTCACCCTTGAAGATTGACTGTACAAGGGGTTGACAAAAATTGATGAATATGTTAGGTTTATTTGAACGGCCAATGGAGGCTTGTTCAGAAAAAAGGAGGAAGAAATGTCCGATTCACTAGATTACGCTGTTGTTTTTGAGTACACCGCTGCGGCGGGCGGCTATGCGGGTGTCCGCACCTGGACCGCTTTCAAGGATAAGGCGGATTTTGAACAGTGGCTTCATAAGCCTGACAACAAGGTCTTGCAAAACCAGAAGATAGTCGCCCGGGGCGTTAGCGATGATCAGGCCATTCGGCTCGTTGAAGAGACCCCGATTGAGTCCTACGCCGCGGCTTGTGTTGAAGAGTCTATCAGGTCTGGTCATGTTAGTAAGTTTCTGCTTGAAATGCATCTCTCTAGTACGGCAATGGCCATTGCTCATTCCGGTAGAGATCCGCTGATCTTGGTAAATGAGGTCGAGAAACTGCTCATCCAGAAGGGTGTGTTAGTCATCGATTAATTTTTGTACAACGCAGACAAGGCGCTAAAACCAGCGCCTTTTATTTTTTACCATGACTGTACATAAAACTGTACATAAGCTTGACATAAGTATCAAAAGGTAGTAACGTTGAATTAAGTATTTTTGTCCTTTTTATTTTTAATTTAAACAAGAAATAATTTTTTACCCAAACCTAGGAGGGATCATGATTATTAGTGAGGAGAGTCCCATCCAAGGGGATGGGGAAATAAGAAACTCTTTGGTTCGGGCGCAGTTATTTGTAGAGTTGGTGTCTTTATTGTCGCAAAATCCTGACAAAGGATTGCCAATAGAAGCGTTTGATAAGGTACCTAATTTCCATCAATGTGGAGGCCGTAAAGCAGTTTCTAACCTACTCACTCTGCCATTTATTTGGGACTGGATAGAGAAGAAAAAGTTAAGGAACAGGCCCCATTTGTATTTTATCACTAAAGAGAAGGCTGACCTTTTTGGTCGTTTGGCTAGGGCCGAAGAAGAACAGCTTCATCTACTGGTGAAAAAACAAGGTTGGGGTATTGCCCTATTTAAAGAGATAACCGTGCCCGAGATGATTACTCTTCTAGAAGTGAATCTTATTCCCATGGAGTTTGGCGGTTCTTTATGCCAGATTGAAAATGATCACCACAAAGCAGAGATTTTGGAAAGTTCCGAGGAAATTTTAGCTGAGCCAGATGTCAATCTCCTAGAGATTGAATCCACTCTGGCTTCGCTCAGGGCTAGTGTGTTGATTCTGGATAAACGCCTTGTAGCTCTGGAAGCGAATGCCAAAAAGCGTCGCACTCAGGCTACTGGAAAAATCAAAGACATTCTTCATGACTTTGATTTGACAGATCAAGACGAATTTTTGATGGCGTTAGCAACGGATAATGACTAATTAATGATTTTCAACCCACCCGAGATTGTGTCAACGGTGGTTTTTTATTTCCCAAAATTTTTTTTGATAAAAATTTATGCTATAATAAAAATAATTAAATTTTTATTATGCTTTTATTTACTCCCTTGCCGTCGCAATTAAAAAAACTAACAATTGTTTGTCCGGAAATTGATAAACAATTTATTCCTAGTAAAATTGAAGGAACAAAAGAGACAAAAACTTTCATTGATCCTCTTTTGGAAGATGAACACACTGTTTGTCGAGGATTAGTTCATAAATATCATAATAGGGTGTTGGTTCTTTTAACTATGAATTGCGCGGCCTATTGCCGTTTTTGTACACGCCGCCGCATAGTTTCTGATATTAAGAAGGGTATAGTTTCTGAACGAGATTTAAATAAGATGATCTTATATATCAAGAAGCATCCGGAAATAAAAGAAATAATTTTTTCCGGTGGTGATCCGCTTACTGTGCCGCATTTGTTGAAAATTGCTTTGAAAAAACTAGGCGGCTTGCCACAAATTAAAATAATCAGAGTGGGAACAAGATTGCATTTTTCAAATCCATCCTTGGTGAATAAAAAAGTTTTAGAGGCTCTGCGGGTGATAAAAAACAAGCCTCTTTATTTAATGGTTCACTTTGAACACCCAAACGAACTTACTCCCGCTACCAGACGTGCGATTAAATTACTGCAATCGGTTTCTACAATGTTGTTGTCGCAATCAGTTTCTTTGCGCGGAGTTAATGATTCGGTAGATGTTCTAGAAAAATTATTTTCCAATTTGATTGAAATTGGTGTAAAACCATATTATTTATTTCGTTGTGATTTAGTTAAGGGAGCGGAGCATTTTTTAGTTGATTTTAAAAAGGAGCGAAAAATTGTCAGTGAATTACGCCGAAGATTGAGCGGTTTGGCTATGCCTTTATATGTAATAGATGTTCCTGGGGGAAGCGGTAAAATTCCCGTCCCGCTTGATTTTTGGCCGATGAGAGAAGGCGTTCAATATCGTGATTTTTTGGGCAGATTTAATAGGGTGATTTAAATTAGTTTGGACTTTCTTGAATGTGCTATAATATAAGTATTCTTTAATTATTAAAATTACGTTAAACATATGAAAGGATATGTGATAGATTTAGAAACAATGACGCAGGAAAACAATAAATTCCGTCGTGTTTTATACACGGCCAAAAATAGTCAATTAGTGTTGATGAGTTTATTGCCTGGTGAGGAAATTGGCGAAGAAGTGCATGAACTGGACCAATTTTTAAGAATTGAAAAAGGCCAAGGTAAGGCTATTTTAAATGATGCGGAATATGTTCTTGGTGATGGTTATGCCGTGGTTGTGCCGGCCGGAACCAAGCATAATATTATCAATACTTCTGATAGAGAAGAAATGAAGCTTTACACTGTTTATTCACCCCCAGAACATCAAGATGGCGTTATACGTGCCACTAAAGCCGAAGCCGAGGCCCAAGAAGAACATTTTGACGGTAAAATCACAGAATAAGAAGTTAAAGTCAAATCAGTTTTTAGGAAGATTTAAATTTTATGTTGGTTAAAATGAAAACAGGCTTGTTAATTTTTTTGGCGATTTATTTTTCTCTAACTCCGGCTTTTTTTGTTTTTGCTCAAATCACCCCTTCTTCTTTAGAAGAGGTTGAGCAACAGCAGGCCGATTTGCAGGCACAATTAAAAGATATTGAAAGACAAATTAATCAATATGAACAAGAGCTTAAGACAATACAAGGACAAAAAAATACTTTGCAAAATAAAATCAATCAACTAAAAAAACAGCAATCATCATTAAATTTGCAAATAAAATCAACTACTTTGCAGATCAATTCCTTAACTAAGGAAATTTTTCAGACTCAGTCTTCTATTGATAAAAATATTACCAAAAGCCAGGCTTTAAAACAGCTTTTGGCACAAATATTGAGGACGATAAATGCGCAAGATCAAACTCCTCTTTTGTATACCTTTTTTAATAAGGAACATTTTTCGGAAATTTTTGTGGAGTTAGATAATTACTCTCGTTTATCCAAAGACCTGACTAATCTTTTGGAGCAAATCAAGAAAGTTAATGCGGATTTGGGAAAAGAAAAAGCCAGCTTGGCCGATCAACAAGATGAGGCTGAAAATTTATTATCTATTCAAACTTTGCAGAGGCAAAATTTGAATGATTCTGTAAGTCAAAAAAATGAATTATTGCAAGAAACCAAAGGCCAGGAAAGCAACTATCAAGAAAGTTTAGCCGATTCTAAAAAACGCGCTCAAGAGATCCGTAGCCGGCTTTATCAGTTGTTGGGTGTAGCAGAGAAAATTACTTTTGGGCAAGCCGTGCAGATTGCCACTTGGGCTTCCGATCAAACAAGAGTACGAGCCGCTTTTTTGCTGGCCATTTTAACTCAAGAGTCTAATTTGGGTAAAAATGTAGGTACCTGCAATCGGCCAGGGGATCCTCCTAGTAAAAGTTGGAGGGTAGTTATGAAACCGGAAAGGGATCAAGAACCTTTTTTAGAAATAACCAAGGAATTGGGATTGGATCCTGATATTACGCCGGTATCCTGTCCAATGAAGGATAGTAAGGGAAAGCAGATGGGGTGGGGTGGAGCTATGGGTCCGGCGCAGTTTATTCCCTCCACTTGGATGGGGTATAAGAACAAAATAACGGCTATTACCGGCAAAAATTCTAACCCTTGGGATATTCGTGACGCTTTTTTGGCTGCAGCCTTAAAATTAGCAGCTGACGGGGCTACTTCTCAAAAAGGAGAATGGGCTGCGGCTATGCGTTATTTTTCGGGTTCCACTAACCCTAAGTATAGTTTTTATGGCGATAATGTGGTGGCGCAGGCGGCTAAATATCAAAATGATTTAAATGAATTGAATAAATAATTTTTAAAAGGGTTGAGTGTAAGCCATTTGAGTGGGTTATTTTGTGGCTTTTTGGTCAGGGTGCTATAATAGAGGTATCTTTTTAAAATTAACATTATGGAAGTTATCATTATTTTGGTTTTTTCCATTGTTCTGCAAATACTCTGCATAGTTTGGGCATTTACTTTAATTAAAATTAGCAATGTCCGGACGGTGTGGTGGTTTTTTGTGGCGGCGTTTTTTTTCCGGGTTTGTCGCAATATTTTATTTTTAGTAGATTTTTTTCAAAAAAACAGTACTTTATTAAGAATGACCGAAGAAATATTCGGTTTTTTTATTTCTTTGCTTTTTTTTATAAGTGTCATAAAATTAAAACCAATTTTTTTACGTTATCAGACCAACATTAAAGAATTAAAAGAGATTCAGGAAAATTATACCGCCATTATGCGTGGTAGCCGGGATGGTATTTTGGTGTTGCAAGATGAAAAAATAAAGTTTGCCAATGCCAGCATGTTTAAAATGACCGGTTATGCTGAAAAGGAAACCCTGGGTAAAAAATTTGTTGATTTTGTGGATCCTGTTTTTCGCGATTTGTTATTGGAAAAATATAAAATGCGTTTGGCCGGAAAAATAAAACCGGAGGGTCAGTATGAAATTAATATTTTACACAAAAGTGGCCGTTTAATTCCGGTAGAAATAAATGTTTCCTTAATACAATATTTAGATAAGCCCGCTACTATGGCTGTTGTTCGCGATACTAGTCTTAGAAAGAAAATTGAAAATAAGAAACAAGATACTAACGAAGAATTATTAAAAATAAACCAGACCTTAATTGGGCGAGAATTAAAAATGATGGAATTAAAAAAAGAAAATGAGGAACTAAAATCCAAACTTTCGCAGAAAAAATAATCTATGTTTAATTTTACTAAATCCTTGGTTTCTACCTGGGAGATAAAAAATGAAGAGAAAAAATATTTTAAAAAGTGGTGTCACCTTTTGACGGAAGCGGCACACGATATAATATATATTATAAATAAGGATTTTCAAATAGACTACGTCAACAACTTTGCGGCCAAATGTTTAAAAAAAGATGCTGTGGAAGTAATCGGCAAAAAAGATATAGAAATTTTTCCGCCAGAAATAGCTGCTAGGCATAAAAAAAATTTAGAAAAAGTTCTAAGCACAGGTGAATCTTTGTATTATGAAGCCGAAGATGAATTGGGGGATAAAAAGATGTTCTTGGGTACATGGCTCAGCCCTATTTTTGATGATAAGAAAAAGGTAGTGGCCGTTTTGGGTATTTCCCGTGATATTACTTTTCGTAAGAATTTGGAAACACAATTGGCAGAGAGCGAGAAAACTTATCATAGTTTAGTTGATTCGTCACTCGACGCCTTGGTGATTCATGATGGCGGAAAAATAATTTACGTCAATCAGTCGGCCTTGAAAATGTTGGGTACGAATAACCTACAAAAAATAATCGGTCGGAATGTAATGGATTTTGTTCATTCTGACAGCAAGGATTCGGTTAAAAAAAGAATTGAAACAATGCTGAGTGGCGAAAAATTGAGCGTGCCGTTTACAGAAGAAAAATTCATTAGCTTAGATGGAACTCCAATTGACGTAGAAGTCGGCTCCGTGGCCATTTTTTTTAAAGGTGTTAAAGCTTTCCAGGTAATTGCCAGGGATTTAAGACAGAAAAAAAATATTGAAGAAGAAAGAAAAAAAAATTTAGCCGAACTTGAGAAAATAAATAAGTATTTGGTGGGACGAGAACTAAAAATGAGGGAGCTTAAAAAAGAAATAGCGGAATTAAAACAAAAGTGTGCTTAAAAAGACTTTACAGAATAAATTGATTGTTTCAACCCTGTTGATTATTTTTTTGTCCGGCCTGTTTGCTAGTCTAGCCGTATTTTTCTATACCAGACATGCTTTGGTGGAAAATCAAAAAAAAGGGTTACTGGCAATAACTAAAGAACAAACCCACGAAATCAATGAAATTTTTATTTTAAATAAGGAATTAATCAAAAAAATATCTCAAAGAAATGAATTGCAAAATTATTTACGTGAAGAGTCATCTTTTCAAGATGAGAAAATATTGGATTTATTAAATTCCTATGTTCTGGGTGATTCTTATTTGGCAATTTATTTATTAAATAAAAATGGCCTTACTTTGGCTTCTACCGACCCTCGTTTTACGGGGCAGAATTATAGTTTTAGAAATTATTTTAAAAAGTCTATTGTTGGTAAATATTTTTTGGAGGCTAATATTGGTGTAACCAGCAAAGAATTGGGGTATTATTTTTCCGCTCCAGTAATTTCCAGTAATGACAATCGTGGGGTAGAGGGGGTTATAGTTATTAAATTAAACCCCAAGGCGTTTGAAAGGGCTTTTCATTTGAATGAAGACGTGAAAGGTAAATTAATGGTGGTTAACGGCGAAGGCGTGATTTTATTTTCTAATTTTCCAGAAAGAAACTTAAAGAGCCTGGGGGTTTTGAGTAAAAATTCACAAGAACAAATTGAACAAGGAAAAAAATTTCCCGGAATAACCATCACTCCTTTGGTTTATGATCTGGCCCAGCAAGAGGTGGAAAAAGAAAAAAATCAGTTTATTTTTGATTTTTTTGATATTGCAGAAAACACGAATGAATTTATGGCCGGAGCCGAGATCGGCGACACCAATTTTTATTTGGTTTTGGAAGTGGCTACAGATTTTCTTAATAATCAAGCCTTCTTGATTTCCTGCGCGTTGCTTTTATTTGTTGTTTTATCCATAATTTTTTGCTCTTTAATAATTATCTTTATTATTTCGCATTCTTTTTATCCCTTGCGGGAGATAAAAGACATTGCCCAGTTAATTTCTTTGGGCAATTTTCAAAAAAAAGTTAACATTAAAACAGGTGATGAATTAGAAGAATTGGGCAATTCAATTAATATTATGATTGATAGTTTACGCGATTCTTATGGCAATTTGGAATTTAAAATTGATGAAAAAACCAAAGAATTGGCCAAGCAGTTGGAAGCAGCTTCGAAAAAAAATAAAGTTTTAAATGATACGCAAAAAGCGGTGGTTAACGTCTTGGAAGATATTCAACAGGAAAAAAATATTTCTCAAAATTTAGCTCAAGATCTTTTAAAATTTCAATTGGCTGTGGAGAATGCTTCCGACCATATTATTATCACCGATCCCGATGCTCATATTTTGTATGCCAATTATGCTGCCGAAAAAATTACCGGATATGATAGAAAAAAAATGGTGGGGCAGACTCCGGCTTTATGGGGTAAACAGATGAATAAGGATTTTTATGAAAAAATGTGGAGGTCTATCAAGACAGAAAAGAAAGAATTTTCCGGCGAAATAATCAATAAAAGGCAAAATGGAGAAAAGTATATAGCTGAATCTCATATAATTCCTATTTTCAAAAAAAACGGTGGATTGCAATTTTTTGTAGGCATTGAAAGGGATATCACTAAAGCTAAAGAAATTGATAAAGCCAAGACCGAGTTTGTCTCTTTAGCTTCTCATCAATTGCGCACCCCCCTAACTGCCATTAGTTGGTATATAGAGATGTTGATGAATGGCAAAGCCGGAAAATTAAAAAAAGATCAAAGAAAATATTTACAAGAAGTTTATAGCGGAAGCATTAGAATGCGTGATTTGGTTAATGCCCTGCTTAACGTTTCTAGATTAGAGATGGGAACCTTTATGGTTGAACCGCAATCAATTAAAATTGAAGAGGTGGCTAACAGTCTTATAAAAGAAATGCACCCTACTGTTTTAGAAAAAAAGATAAAGATTAGCAAATCTTTTAAAGATTTACCAAAGGAGTTTTTGGCCGATCTCAATTTGTTTAGAATTATTTTGCAAAATATTTTGTCCAATGCCATAAAATATACACCCAAAGGGGGTAGTGTTTCTTTCGATGCGGAAAAAAAGAACCAAGATATTTTAATCACTGTAAGTGATAATGGTTATGGCATCCCCAAAAATCAGCAGAAAAATATTTTTACCAAATTCTTCAGAGCCGATAATGCCAGGATTAAAGATCCCAACGGAACAGGTCTGGGTCTATACATTGTTAAATCTGTTTTGGACCATTCTGGAGGAAAAATTTGGTTTGAGTCAGAGGAGGATAAGGGTACTAAGTTTTTTGTTTCCCTTCCTTTAACCGGCATGCGTAAGAAGGCGGGGGAAAAGGGGTTGATTTAAATAAGCCTATTTTATTGTAGTATTAAAATATATTTGATATAATATATTGATGAATTAATTAGCAATTTATATGTTTGGAAGAAAGAAAAACGGCAAAGTGCTAATTGTGGAGGATGACGCGCTTTTAGCTAAGGTTTTAAGTCAGGGTTTCGCCGCAGAAAATTTTGAAGTAGGTGTGGTGGAAAACGGTTTGGAGTCATTGGATATGGCTAAGAAGTTTCAGCCCAAAATAATCCTTTTAGATTTAATGTTGCCGGGAATAGACGGTTTTGAGGTTTTAAAACAGCTTAAAGAAAGCGAGGAGACCAAGAATATTCCGGTTATTGTCATTTCTAATCTGGATCAAGTTTCCGATGTAAAATCGGCCAAAGTTTTGGGCGCCGAAGAATATTTTATTAAAGCTAATACACAACTGCAAAAAATAATTGACTACACCAAATCCCGAATTGGTTAATTGGTAAGTTATAATAGGAGTTTGAAATTATGGCAAAAACAAGAAAAAAAATAATTTTAATAGTAGAAGACGATGAAATATTACTTAGGGCCTTGTATTTATTATTTCATAATAGCGGTTATACTATAGCTTCGGCCACCGATGGTGATTCAGCGTTAAAAATGGCCCAGAGGCTAAAACCGGATTTGGTTTTACTTGATTTACTTTTACCTAAAATGAATGGCTTTGATGTTTTGCGAGACATGAAAGCCGACCCTAATCTTAAAAATATTCCAGTAGTGGTTTTATCTAATTTGGGAGATGTTTCAGACATAGAAAAAGCCAAAGGGTTGGGGGCTTTTGATTATTACGTTAAGGCCAATACAGAATTATCTTCTTTGGAGGAAAAAATAAAAAGTGTTTTAGGTTAGTTATTTAACAATTTAATTTGCGCCTCTTGGTGCATTAAAAAAATGAAGACTAAATGGCTTAATTTTGTTTTGCTTTTAACTAATCGCATCTATGCTAGAAAGCAAAACATTTTAACCCTCACAGGCATTCAAACTGTTGGGGGGATTTTGGTTTTAATTTTACTAGAAATTATTTTGGCAATAGTTTCTTTGCCAATTTATTTAACCACCAAAAGTGACGGTGTTGTGGCTTATTTTGAGGAAAAAGGAGGATATGAAAAAGTGGCTTTTGACTATAACTTAAGAAGAATTTTGACAATGACCGGCGTGGGGGTGATTCTTTTAATTTGGCTGATTAAATTATTACTCATAATTTCCGTTTCTTCAATTTTTGGACCGCTAAAATTATATCAGGTAAGTGATTTGCGTCCGGCGGAGATGGCCGATAAACTGTTAGTTCAAACAGAAACAGGTATCCAAACCGCTCGCGTTTCCCAGGATTTGTCCATTCCCATTTTAAGTGGCATTAAAAAAGAAAGAGGCGGCAATTATTTATTTTATGGGGAAGCCAGACCCTTGGCTACGGTTGTTTTGCTTTTGTCAGATTTACAAACTGTAATTTACAGCGGAGTTGCTAATGATAAGGGCCAATGGGAGATTACGCATTTACGTCAGGATATTAAATTAAGAGATGGCAATCACTCGGTGTTGGTTTTCTCTTATGATGAGCAGAAAGGGATAAGAAGTAATATCTCATCGGCACAATATTTTAAGATATCCACTCCTTGGTATGAAGATTTAATGAGCCAGGTGGATATTTTGGCTAATTGGTCTGTAGTTTTGATAATTGTACTGGGTGTCTTTATTACTTTTTTGACCATTTAAAATAAAATATGTCAACCAAATGGTTAAATTTTTTCTTTAAACTGGCGGCCGTTGATTTTAAATTAAAAGAAAGGATGATCAAGTCAGAAAAATGGTTTTTGGCCGCTTTTTATGCTCTAACTATTTTTTTATTGGAGATTTTATTGTTTTTTGTTTCTTTGCCTTTATTTTTTATTGTCACCCCCGGGCAGGTTCAAGAGAGGGGTAAAATTTTTCCTAGTAAAGAAAGAGATCCTATTCATATAAGGTCTTTTATTGTAAGGCGCAAAATTAGTATTGTAACTATTTTTGGCGCCGGAGGAATTTTTGTTGTAAAGACGGCCTTTATTGCTCTAGTTTCTTTTTATTTATTGGGCGCGCAGACTTTGCTTGCCGCTACGCAGAATTGGACCTTTGATGTGGGCGGCGATTACACTTTTGATAGCGCCAAAATAGAGGTGATAGGTGGAGTCGCCAGACTTAAAGATACAGGCAGTACAACTTCTGGTAATACAACTAATTCTGGTTTTACTACAGATGCCACCGGTTGGACTTACGCGGACTGGGGTCAGGGTGGGGGAGAGGTAAATATTACAGGTGCCCATGTGACGAGCGGTGGCAATCCCGGAGCTTATGTTAATATCAGCGCTCCAGCGGGTATCGGCGATGAATTGGGTGGCTATTGGCGGCAATCTTTTATCACTTCAGTTGATAATCCCACTACCACTGTAAGTTTTGATTGGCTAGTTACGGCTTTTGATTCATCTCCGGTTCCTAATACTTTTAAACTTTATGTTTTTGTGGATACAGGATCGGGCGTGCCCACTATTGGTCAAGAAGTTTGGTCTTCGGGAGAAATATCGGGCACAACCGGTTGGGCGTCAGTCTCTAATTTGGACGTTTCTTCCAAAGTTACCACCGCCGGAACTTATTATTTAAAAGTGGCGATGTGGGTGGAAACCCCGGGTTCCACTTCCGGACCTTTTACCATAGGTTATGATAATGTTTTGTTGAATTGGACCAAAACCACTCATGTTTATGCTTCAGATAGTCCTGCTATTAATCCAACATCTTCTCTTACCATGACCAAAGCCGTCAGTTGGGACGGTTTTTCTGAAACCGCCACTAAAAATGGCGGAGAGATTTATTATCAATTATCCACCGATGATGGTTCCACTTGGCAATATTGGAACGGTTTGGCTTGGGCCGTCGCCGGAGGAAGCAATTATAACATTGCTAGCGTTATCAACAGCAATATCAGTACTTTTAGCACCAGCAGTAATAAAATAATGTGGAAGGCTTTTTTATCCGGCGACGGCTCACAGCAGGTTATTTTAGATAATGTGGCTGTCACTTATACGGAAAATACTCCGCCAGCGGTAGCCAGTTTAGTACCGGCGCAAAACACTACCTATGGTTATGTTAACATTGGCTATAATTTACAAGATGCCAATAGTGATTTGTCCAGTTTGGTTACTTATGAGTATTCTTTGACCGGAGCTTTTACGGGCGAACAAGTAACCGTGACAGCTTCTTCAACAGATTCTTCACATAGTGGTACAAGCGGTCTAACCACTACGCCCGGCGGTACGGCGCATACTTTTGTTTGGGATGCCAAATCGCAACTTGGTGCGGTTTATAATACCGGGGTTTATGTCAGATTGCGCGCCAACGATGGCATTCAAAATGGCTCTTACGCGGTTTCATCGGCCATAACAGTTGATTATATTGATCCCGTGGTTTCCAATGTTTCCGCCGTTCAAATTTCAGGTTCAACTAATGTGATTGTTAATTATGATTTGACAGATAATACCTCGGATAATTTATATGTGGAATTAGATGTTTCTGAAGACGGCGGAGCTACTTGGGCTGTTGCGGATACGTCTGTTACCGGAGATGTAGGCGTTGGAATCACTGCCGGAGTGACTAAGGCCATTACTTGGGCCGCCGGCACAGATTTTAGCGGGCAACAACAAAGCGATTTGCAAGTTAAAGTGCGCGCCAAAGATAAATGGCAGAACCAAGGTGCATATACAGCCTCATCTAATTTTTCTTTAGATACTTTAAATCCAGCTACCGCTACCACTGCCAATCTGCAAGCTCAACCTAATGCCGGCGATACAACTGTTTTAATTGGCGGTTCTTTTACAGAAGTTAATCCCAATTTAAATGATTTTTTTGCGGCTATTAATGGTGGAGACTATGGTACTGCCACTGCCGGTGATTCTAATACTGCCACCCCTTCCAACCAATCTACAACGGTGGGCGCCACTTTAGATGGTAATGATTATATTTCTAAAGTTAAAATTGTCCACGCAGATGATTATAACAATTCCGGTACTAACGAAAATGTTGCTCCCGGTGCGGCTTTTAAATATGTAAAGCCTTACACGCCACCCGCACCAACTTTAAATAATCCCGTAACAACCCGTTTGGATTTGCAAGTTAATGAAGCGGTGGGTGAGGCCGGCGATTTGGAATATGCCATGCAAGAGACTACTACTGGTAATTATGTGCAAACCGATGGAACACTTGGCGCCACAATTACTTGGCAGATTTTAGGTACAGCTTCTGGGCAGTGGGGGAATGGTTTGGGGGTGCGCGGTAAGGTTCGTATAACAGGTCTTTCTTCCCCAGTTTCGCAATATATTTTTAAAGTAAAATCACGCAATCCATCTGATGCGGCGCATACGGTTTCTTCTGAATCCGCTTTTTCGGCTACGGCTCAAATTCCCAATACTGCGCCGACAATTTCTTTGGATTCTTATTCTCAAACAACAGATGGAACACAATATGTTCCAATCAATTATACGGGTACTGATGGCCAGGGCGACAGCAACAGCTTGAGTTTATATGAATATTCTCAAGATAATTCTACTTGGTTTACCATGACAGAAAAATCCGGTGTTGGTTCCGGTGGAGTAAACAATTTGGTTTTTTTACCAACAGGTAGCGCTTATCTTTTTGCCTGGAATTCTGCAACCAATTTGTCAAATATTGAAGATTCAACAGTTTATGTAAGACTTCGTTCCAATGATTCTTTAATTAACGGCACCACGGCAACTTCGGCCGCACTAGAGATTGATAATAAACTGCCGGTTGTTGCTTCAGTTGTTGCTTCTCAAAACGCCGGAGCACGTACTGTTACTATCACTTATAATCTAACCGACGCCAATAATTCCACTGTAGAACTGAATGTTTCTTCCGACGGGGGTTCCACTTGGAATGTAGCCACTTCTTCCGCCACCGGCGCGGTTGGTTCAGGAGTTACTCCCGGTAGCGGCAAGACTATTACTTGGAACGTTGGAACAAATTTTGATGATGAATACAATACTAATATGAAGTTGCGGGTGAGGGCGCGTGATACCTTTGGCAATCAAGGCAACTTTAGTGAATCGGGGAGTTTTACGGTTGATACTCACGATCCTTCTTTAACCAATGTGACAGCCAGTCAAGATAGCGGCGTTTTAACTTTTACCTTTGCTTATGACCTTTCAGAAGATGCGGGTAATGTAAATGTGGAATTAGAAATTTCTTCTGATAATGGATCTACATGGACAGTACCAGTCACTTCTGCCGCGGGCGAGGTGGGAAGCGGTATTACGCCGGGTATTGGAAAAATAATTACCTGGAATGGGGCAGCTGATTATAGTGATCAGGAAAAAACAGCCATGAAAATTCGTTTAACAGCTACGGATAGTTATAGTAATGCCGGGGTGACAGCTTCTTCTGCTTTTGCTTTAGATACAAAAGACCCGCGTGTGACTAATGTTTCCGCCAGTCAAACTCTAGGCGCAACCAATGTTGTTGTCAGTTATGATTTGGCCGATCAAAATACTTCTTTGGTTGAAATTGACATTTCCGAAGATGGTGGCTTCACTTGGAGCGTGACTGATACGAGCACGAGCGGCGATATAGGCGCGGGAATTGTTGCCGGAACAAATCAAACTATTACTTGGGCGGCTGGAACAGATTTTAACGAACAGCAACAAACGGATCTTAAAGTAAGAGTGCGCGGGCGTGATACTTTTAATAATCAATCCGCTGATACCAATTCCTCTAATTTTTCTTTGGATACTTTAAATCCGGCATCTAACGTGACGGCCGATCTGCAAGCCCAGCCTAATGCCGGAAACACCACTGTTTTAATTGGCGGTTCATTTACAGAAACCAATCCTAATTCTAATATTTTTTATTTAGCACTTAATGGCGGTGCTTATGGTGTGGGAACAACCGGCACGGCTAATACAGAGAGTCCCTCTAACCAGGTTACCGGATCGGGCGTTGCTTTGGATGGGAATGATTATCTTTTTAAGGTAAAAATTGTTCATACTGATGATTATAATCAAACAGTGGATAATGAAAATACTTCACCGTCTGCTACCTTTAAATATGTTAAACCTTATACTCCGGCCGCGCCCACAGTGGATAACCCGACGGTGGGAACAGTAGATGTAACCATTAACAAAAACTCCTTGGAGACCGATGGTTTAGAATACGCCATCTACGAAACCTCCCAAGCTAAATATGTTCAAACGGATGGTACTTTGGGTGTTAGTCCTGTTTGGCAAACTTTAGGAACCGGAGTCGGTCAGTGGGGTAATGCTTCAAGTATTACCGGTAAAATTACCATCAATGGTTTAACCACTCATTCTTATCTTTATCAATTTCAAGTAAAATCCAGAAATACCAGCGATGCCTTGCACGCCGCTTCCAGCGAGAGCGCTTTATCTTCCGGTGCTTCATCTGCCAATCAATCGCCAACTGTAAGTTTAGCAAGTGTGGCGCAAACCACCAATGGTAGCAGATATGTCACTATTAATTATAACGGTTTTGATTTAGAGGCGGAAAGTGTTAGTTTGGTTAGTTTTCAATATTCTCGCGATAACTCTGTTTGGAGTACCATGACGGAGAAAACAGGCGTGGGAAGCGATGGTACAATCAGTCTATCTTTTGGCAATTCCGGAGTTGGTGTTGCCCATGATTTTATGTGGGATGTGGGAACGGATTTGTCTAATATAGAGGATGACACTGTTTATGTAAGATTGCGTGCTAATGATGGCACCTCTAACGGTAATTTATCCGCTTCCAGTGCCTTTGTTGTTGATACTAAAAATCCGATAATTGCTTCTGTTGTTGCTAGTCAAACTTTGGGGTCCGGCAACGTTAATGTCAGTTATAATTTAACCGATTTATCTAATTCCGGTGTGGAATTGAATATTTCCGAAGATGCCGGTTCTACTTGGGATGTAGCAACTTCAACTACTTCTGGAGATATTGGCAACGGAGTAGTGCCAGGCTTTGGTAAAAGTATAGTTTGGGGAGCTGGAACTGATTTTTTTAATCAAGAACAAACAGATCTAAGAGCGAAAATTAGAGCAACAGATTCTTTTGGTAATCTCGGTTCCTTTTATTCTTCTGCCAGTTTTGCTTTAGATACCAAAGTGCCAGCCGTTTCCAGTGTTTTTGCTGTACAGAATTCAGGCGCCAATACTGTAAATATCACCTATAGTTTATCTGATATCAATAGTTCTAATGTGGAAATAGATATTTCCGAAGACAACGGTTCAACTTGGGGTGTCACGGATACCAGTGTAACAGGGGATATTGGCAGTGGCGCTGTCTCCGGTAGCAAAACCATTACTTGGAATGCGTCCGCGGATTTTCCTAATCGCGATCAGGGAAATATGAAAGTGAGGGTGCGTGCTACAGATATTTATAATAATGCCGGCAGTAATGTTGACTCCGCTGTTTTTAATGTGGACACCAAAGCGCCAATAATGGTCAATGTTTCAGGAAATCAATTAAATGGTTCGCGTTTTGTCTCCTTTAATTATGATTTGACAGATTCGGGGTTGGTTAATGTAGAAATTGATATCTCTAGCGATAGCGGCGCTACTTGGGCAGTGACTGATACCGGTGTGACTGGAGATGTAGGGTTGGGGATTACACAGGGAAATAATAAAACAATTGTTTGGAACGCAGGAACAAATTTTGATGATCAGGATCAAAATGATATTCGCGTGAGAGTGCGCGGTCTTGATCCTTATAATAATTCCAGCGGTGACATAGAGTCCTCTAATTTTAGTGTGGATACTAAGAATCCGATAGTGGCCACCGCGGCCGATTTAACTATTCAACCTAATGCCGGTGACACTGCTGTTTCTGTTGAGGCGTCTTTTACAGAAACTAATCCGGCCAGTAATGAATTTTTAGTGGCGATTAATGGTGGAGCTTACAACGCTACTACCACAGGAGAAAGTAACACTGCCACTCCCGCGGTTCAAGCTACTGTTGTTGGCACTACATTAGATGGCAACGATTATGTTTCTAGAGTGAAAGTTTTACATACCGATGATTTTGGACAAGCTACTCTTAATGAAAATACTTCACTTGCCGCCGTTTACAAATTTGTCAAACCCTATGCTCCACCCGCTCCTACGGTTGATAATCCTCAAAACACTTCTGTGGATGTGTCCATAAACACTTTTGTGGGTGAGGCCAGTAATTTGCAGTATGCCATTTACGAAGTTTCTACTGATAAGTATGTCCAAAGCAATGGTGTGCTGGGGTCTTCCCCTGTCTGGCAAACTTTGGGCACTTCTGCCGGTGAGTGGGGCAACACTACTGGTATTAGTGGCAAAGTAAGTGTTACCGGTTTAACTTCGCCGGTGGCTAATTATACTTTTAAGGTTAAATCACGTAATCCTTCTGACGCAACTCACGCTGTTTCTAGTGAAAGTGCTTTTTCCAGTACCGCGGCTATTGCCAATAGCGCTCCCTCAATTGCTATCACCAGCGCGGCACAACAATCGGGAACAAATCATGTTTTGATTGATTATACAGGAACAGATGCTCAAAACGATACCAATAATTTATCTATTTTTGAATATTCCCTTGATAATTCTGTCTGGCACGCCATGACGGAAAAATCCGGCGTCGGCTCTGATGGTGTGAGCGGTTTGGTTTTTGCTTCGGCTGGAACCGGTTATACTTTTGCTTGGGATATTAATACAGATTTGCCTAATACCGAAAACGCTACAGTTTATGCACGATTAAAATCAACCGATACTTTGGCGGATAGCAATTTAGCCGCTTCTTCTGCTTTTGCTATTGATACTATTGGTCCGGTAGCTTCTAATATTAGTGTTTCACAAAATCCCGATTCCAATATTGTTAACATCAATTATGATTTAGCCGATAACTCCGGTGGGGGAATCGCCGTGGAACTTTTAATTTCTGATGACAATGGTTTGACTTATACGGTAGCCACTACCACTTTAACCGGTGATGTAAATTCGGGTATTTCTGCCGGTGTGGGGAAAACCGTTACTTGGAATGCCGGTATTGATTTTGCGGGTGATGAACAAAGCGATATGAAATTAAAAATCCGCGGTCGTGATGTTTATGGTAATTTAGGTAATTTTACGGAGTCCTCTATTTTTACCGTAGATACTAAGAGTCCAATAATTTCTGCTGTCAATGCTTCTTTGACCGCGGGTTCTTCTAGCGTGGTAATTACTTATACTTTGGTCGATTTATCTTCTTCTGGTAATTTGGTAGAGTTTGGCGTTTCAGACGATGGCGGACTTTCTTGGAATGTAACCACCTCTTCTGTCAGCGGAGAAATTGGCGCGGGACAAACTATTGGTTCTAAAACATTCACGTGGATAGCCGGAACTGATTTTATGAATGAATATCAAACGGATATAAAGGTAAGACTCAGGGCCAGAGATTACTTTGGTAACCAAGGATCATTTAGTAATTCCAGTAATTTTGTTGTAGACACCAAAAATCCTATTGTTAGTAATATTAGCGCCATTCAAACTTTAGCCACGGAAAATTTTGTTATTACTTATGATCTAAGTGAAAATTCCGGTGATTCTAACGTTGATTTGCAAATTTCCTCTGATGGGGGCGTCACTTGGGACGTTGCCTCCAGCACTGTGACGGGCAATGTAGGTAGCGGCGTTTCCTCTGGAAATAATAAGACCATTAATTGGAATGCCGGTGTAGATTTTAATGGACAAGAGCAAACAGCCATGAGAATCAGAATTAGAGCCGGGGATTCCTTTAATAATTTTAGTTCTTATGTTTCTTCGTCCGATTTTACTTTGGATACCGGTGCGCCGGTTGGGCTTTCTTCGCTTGCTAAATTTTCTTCAACTACCAGTACCGTCACTTTAACATGGGGTTCGGGCGTTACAGATAATAATTTTAATCATTATGAATTATGGTATGGTTCTGTGGAAAATGATGTAATAAACACTACTGGTACGGCCTTGCGTTGGGCAATAACCGATGATGCGACTTTAGCTAGCATTTTAACCAATTCTACCGTTATTTTCGGCGTTAGCATTGTTGACGATTTTTATGTAAAGATTTTTGCGGTTGATAATTATAATAATATTTCAACCACTGCGCAGATAAATGTTTTTACGCCAACTCCTGCTACATCGGAGCCGACTACAGCCCCAGCGGCTACAACTGGTGGTGGCGGCGGCGGTGGTGGAACGCCAGTGGCTCCTTTAATTAAGTTGTCTAAACCGATTTTGACGCCTTTAAATTCGCCAACCAATAATACCCAAGTAATAATCAGAGGCGTGGCGGCGCCGCGTACTCGCGTAGACTTATATGATAATGGAATTTTTGTGACGCGTTTTAATTCCGTTTCTGGTAACGATGGGGTATTTAGTCAACCTTTTACTTTTAATCCGGGCGTCCACTCCTTTGTTGTGCTAACAGTTGATTTTGATAATAACACCAGTGACCTTCTGAACCTGTTAATTTAAATATCACCACTGTTTTGCCGGCAGCTCCTTTGGTTTTTTCTCCCAAAAATAATGATACAATTTCCGGTAATGAAATTGTAATAGTAGGAGGGGCCATACCGTTAGGTTCCTTGCAAGTTGATTTAGAGGGAGAGTCTTACATAACATCGGTAAGTGCCAATGGATCTTGGCAAATTGTGTTGCCTAATATTAGTCAATTAAGTAATGGTTTGCATACTTTAAATATTAGGGTTATAGATACAGCCGGTAATACTAGTGAAGCAAATCTACTTACATTAAATAAAGTTGAAGCAATAATTCCAGCGGTCACAGCTTCAGGCGTCTCCCTGGTCCCGGGCGTAGTTTTTCCAGCTTTGGGATCAATTACAGGACCTTCGGTTTTAATGCCTATCATTTTACCGGAATTATCCCTTCCCCCAGTCAAATTAATTGAAGAAACCGCAGGAGCAGTAGAATTAGCCGCCTTACCAGTACCTAATATTGCTAATGTGCAAGCCGCTGTCACTGTCACTCAGTCTAATTTAATTACTTTTGCCGGGACCGCTCTGCCCAACCAAGACGTTTTGATTTATATTCATAGCGATCAGGCTTTAGTTTACCGCACTCACACTGATAATGCCGGTCTTTGGAGTTTTTCCCATGATCAAAATGTAGCTGAATTAACTCCGGGGGAGCATTCTGTTTATGCCGTGGCTGTGGATACGGACGCTAAAGTTAAAAGCCGCCCTAGCGCCGTAGCTTTCTTTACTATATCTAAAAGTTTGTGGGTGACAATCTATAGCCTTTTAAATTTGCCAACCACTATTTTTGCTGTTATAATTTTATTAATAACTATTTTTTGGCTCTATCGCTTAAAAAGAAGAGGGGCGCTAGCGTCTTAATTAAAAATATGGATAAGAAGAAAATTCTTTTAATTGTTGAAGACGAGGTTTCTTTGGCTAAACTTTTACAACAGGAATTTTTTAAAGAAGGTTTTGATGTTTTAGTGGCTTACGATGGAGTTGTGGGTTTATCTTTAGCTTTAGAAAATAAACCGGACATAATTTTATTAGACCTGCTTTTGCCCAAAATGGACGGACTTAGCCTTTTAAGAGAATTGCGCAAAGATCCATGGGGTTTGGATGTGCCGGTGATTATTTTATCCAATTTAAGCGATGCGGAAAAAATTAGCGAGGCTGCCTCTAAAGAGGTCTTTGATTATTTAGTTAAGGCCGATTGGAAATTAGAGGATGTAATTAAGAAAGTTAAAGACAAATTAGGAATGTAAAAAAATAAAAGAGCCCTGCCTTTTGGTGGGGCTTTTAAGATTGCGCGATTTGTTTTTTTGTGTTATAATTTAAGAAGTAAAATTATTCAATATGCTTTATTTGAGTCAATTAATTAAGGCTAAAGTAAAAGATAGTTCTGATGAAGAAATAGGGCGTGTTTTTGATATTTTAATAAAACAAAAAGCGGGTATTTATTCTCCTTTAGAATTTTTGATAATTAAAAATAAAAAAAATAAATACTGGGTACCTTTTCAGTATGTGGAAAATCTTGGCGCCGACTCTATCACTTTAAAGACTCTTTGGGAAAAAATACCTTCTTTTGAGCAACAAAGTAAAGATCTTTTATATCTTTATCATGATATTTTGGATCAACAGATAGTAGATACAGAGGGTGTGCGTATAGTGCGTGTTAACGATTTAAAAGTTGGTGTTTTTCAAAATAAACTTTCCGTTTTGGGGATTGATGTAAGTTTTAAAGGAATTTTACGACGTTTGGGCTTGGAAAAAATTGATTTTTTAAGTTTGTTTAAGGTTTATTTAATTGATTGGCGCAAGGCACAGCCAATTCATGGCCACTTAAAAGTTGATACGTTGGCTGAAAGTTTGGTTAAATTACATCCAGCCGATTTGGCTAATATTGTAGAAAAATTAAATTTGAACGAAGGTATTTTACTTTTAAAAACTTTAGATAAAGACACTGCCGGGCGGGTTTTAGAAGAAATTCAGCCGGAGATCCAGAAAATTTTGGTACAAAAATTAGGCACAGAAGGGTCGGTTGACGTAGTAGGCAAAATGTCGGTTGATGAATTGGTAGATTTAATCCAATCATTATCTCCTGAAGAAGCCTCTTCCATTATTGCCAAATTGCCCAAAGATATAAAAACTCAAAGAGTTAAAAAAATGCTTATTTATCCAGAGGATACGGCTGGCGGCATGATGACTACTGAGTTTATTTCTGTTCAAGAAAATTTTACAGTTGCGGAAACAATTGAAACAATTAAAAATAAGTTTGGTGAATTCACTTTTATTCATTTTGTTTATGTGACAGACAAAGAGGGCAAATTTTTAGGTGTAGTTTCTTTGCGTCGTTTGCTTGTGGCGGAAAAACAGCAAACTATTAAAGAAATTATGCATAATTTCTTTAATATGCCCGTGGCTACGGTTGAACAAGATATAAAAGAGGTTGCTTCCATAATGACAAAATATAACCTGTTCTCTATTGCCGTTGTTGATGAAAGACAAAAAATGTTAGGTATAGTCACGGTTGATGATTTGATGCGCTATTTTTTGCCTCACGCTTAGAATTTTCCGGATATTTATATGTGGGAAAAAGCAAAAAAAATTTGGCCCAGAATGTTATTTTTTTTCAGTGTGATTGGTCCGGGCATTATAGCCGCCAATGCAGATAATGACGCCGGCGGAATCAGTACTTATTCTATCGCCGGTGCGCATTTTGGTCTTAAGATGCTTTGGGTTCTTTTTTTAATTACCTTTTCTTTGGCTATCACTCAAGAAATGGGTGTGCGTATCGGACTTATTACTCGCCAAGGATTGGGAGGAATAATCAGAGAACGTTTTGGCGTGCGCTGGACTGTTTTTGCCATGTTAACTCTTTTGGTGGCTAATTTAGGTACTATTGTGGCAGAATTTGCCGGTATTGCCGCTTCTTTAAGCATTTTTGGTGTTAGTAAATATCTTTCCGTACCTTTGGCGGCTTTAATTGTTTGGCTGGTTCTTTCCAGAGGTTCTTTTAAATTGGCTGAAAGAATTTTTTTAATTTTTTCTTTATTTTATTTAGTTTATATTGTTAATGGTTTCTTAATTCATCCTAATTTTGGTGAGTCTTTAACCGCTTTAGTGACGCCACATTTGGAATGGTCCGCTCCTTTTTTGTTAACCTTAATCGCTTTAATCGGTACAACCATTACTCCGTGGGGTCAATTTTTTATTCAATCTTATGTGGTTGATAAAGGTTTGGATATTAAACATTATCGCGTGGAAAAGGCCGAGGTATATTTAGGCGCTTTTTTAACCAATATCGTTAGTTTTTTCATTATCGTTGGCACAGCCGCAACTTTATATAAACACGGTGTTAGAATAGAAGACGCTAAAGATGCCGCCTTGGCGCTTAAGCCTTTAGCCGGACATTTTGCTGAAATTCTTTTTGCCTTTGGACTTTTTATTTCTTCCATGTTGGGGGCCTTCATTTTACCCACAACCACAGCTTACGCGTTTTGTGAGGCATTTGGTTGGGAATATGGTTTTAACACCGGTTGGAAGAGAGCTAGAATTTTTTATAGTATAATTTTGTTATCCATTGCTTTGCCTGCCCTTCTTATTTTATTGCCTAAAATTCCTTTAATGAATGTAATGCTTTTATCGCAGGACATTAACGGCATTCTTTTACCAATAATTTTAATTTTTGTCATGATTATTATTAATGATAAAAAAGTAATGGGAGAGTATGTAAGCAGGCGCTTAGGTAATTTTATTAGTTGGATTACTGTCTTTGGAATCATATTTTTTACAATCTTACTTTTATTTTTCTCTTTCTTTAAATAAACTTGCTATGAAAAATGGATCCCTGAATTTTTTTGAAGCGATGGCTGTGCTTTTGTGCGGAACAATAGGCGCCGGGATTTTAGGTATACCTTATGCAGTGGCTAAAGTCGGTTGGACATTGGGTATGGTTTATATTGTTTTGCTCGGTTTAATAATGTTGGGGCTCAATTTAATGTTAGGGGAAGTAACACTTAGAACTGGGCGGCCAATGCAGCTGGCTGGTTTGGCCGGACGTTATTTGGGAGGGACAGGAAAAAAAATAATGGCTGTCACCAGTTTATTTAGTTCTTTTGGGGCTCTTTTGGCTTACCTCATAGGGGAAGGACAAATACTACAGGGAATATTTGGCGGATCATCATTTTTTTGGAGTATAATTTTTTGGATTGGCGGTAGTATTTTAGTTTATTTTGGCTTATCTTTAGTCAAAAAAGTTGATATTTTTTTAACCCTGATAATTTTAGGGGTGGTTCTTTTAATTTCTTTTTTAAGCGTTCAAAAAATAGAACTGCCGCATTTGCAAACCGTCTCTTTTGGTAATCTTTTATTTCCTATCGGCGTAATTCTTTTTGCCTTTCAGAGCTCTTCGGCAATTCCTCAGGCAAAAAATGTTTTACCGGTTAATCAAAAAAAATTAAAAAGTATCATTATTTTATCAAGCGTCGTTATTACTGTGGTTTATATGCTTTTTGCCACTGCTGTTTTGGGTGTAACCGGAAATGAAACCACAGAGGTGGCCACTGTTGGTTTGGGCAAAAAATTAGGAATGCAGATTTTAATTTTGGCCAATATTTTCGCTTTGTTTGCCATGGGTAGCGGCTTTCTTAATTTATCTTCAGCCGTAAAGAATGTTTTTCTTTGGGATTATAAAATGACTCATTTAACTTCTTGGGTCATTACAACCACTATTCCTCTCATTTTGTTCTTTTTGGGTTTTAGAAGTTTTATCAATACCATAGATTTAATTGGTGCTGTATTTGGTTGTGTGGTGGCCATTTTAATAATTATGATTTATTGGCAGGCTAAACAAAAAGGGGATTTAGAGCCACACAGATATCGTTTGCACCATACTCTTTTATTAAGTGTGGCGGTGATAGCTATTTATTTAATAGCCTCTATTTATAGTTTAATTAAACAATTTGTATGAAGAAAAAAGTAAATGTTTGCATTTTAGGTACCGGCAGTATGGGAACGGCCTTAGCCAGACTTTTTAGTTTTAATGGGTGTGAGGTAAAGATGTGGGGAATTGATAAAGAGGCCATTTATAATATAAATTCTATTCACGAAAATATAAATTTTCTGCCCGGGGTTAAATTAAACACTGATATTTCCGCCACTTTAGAAATTGCGGAGGCCGTTAAGAAGGCTAAAATTATTGTTGTTGCAATACCCTCTCAAGTTGTAAGCAAGGTTTTTGACAGAGCTAAGAATTATCTTAATAAAGAGCAAATCATTTTAAGTGCTTCTAAGGGCATAGAGATAGAAAGCGGCTTAACGATTACCAGGGTTATAAAAAATAAATTGCCGCGTGAATGGCATGGCAATATAGCTGTTTTAATGGGTCCTCTTTTTGCTTCGGAAATTTCTACGGATGTTCCTACGGTGGGATTGATTGCTACTCCCAAAATTACGGTTTTTAAAATTTTAAAAAAGGTTTTGCAAAATAACAATTTTTTTGTGCGCTATAGCAGTGATGTAACTGGAGCGGAGTTGGGCGGGGCCTTAAAAAATGTATACGCTATTATTTTAGGTGTTTGTGACGGCCTGGGATACGGTTGGAATACTAAATCTGCCGCTATGACTGCGGCAGTTAAAGAAATGGCTTTAGTTGGTCATTATCTGGGCGGTCAAAAGGAGACTTTTTACGGTTTAGCGGGTTTGGGTGATTTATTAACTACCGGTTTCGGTGAAAAAAGCCGCAATCGTCGTTTTGGTGAAAAAGTTTGTTCCGGCCAATCGGTTGGGGAAGTGTTAAAGGATATAGGCCAGGTGGTGGAGGGGTCTTCCACAGTGAAAATTTTAATTAAATTATTAAAGAAAAGTAAAATAAAAACTCCTCTTCTAAATGCTGTTTTTGCTTTAGTTAATGATCAAAAAAATCCTTGTCAGCTAATGCATAAAATTTTAGAGAAAACTTCTTAGAAAATATGGAATATATCATTTCTTTGGATATTGGCACCTCTTCTGTAAGAGCTTTAGTTTTTGATTCCCAATTGGTAATACAAGAAACTGCACAGGTGGAATTAAAAACATTTTATCCGCAGAACGGTTGGGTGGAACAAGACCCCCTTGAATTGTGGCAAAAAAGTCAAGAGGTTTTAGAAAAAGTATTGCAGAGCGCTCAAAAAAATAATTGGATAATCAAAGGTATTGGCATTACTAACCAAAGAGAAACTGTGGTTGCTTGGTCAAAAAAAACCGGTCAGCCAATTTATAATGCTATTGTTTGGCAGGATCGACGAACGGCAAGGTATTGTCAAAAATTACAAAAACAAGGGTGGTTTAAAAAAATTTATGAAAAAACAGGTTTACGATTAGATCCTTATTTTTCCGCTTCCAAAATTAATTGGATTTTAAATAATGTTGAACAAGCCAAAAAAATAATTAAAAATAATGATTTGCTCGTAGGCACGATAGACACTTGGTTAATTTGGAATTTAACTAAAAAACAAAGTCATTTAACAGATGTGTCCAATGCTAGTCGCACCATGCTGTTTAATATTAAATCCTTAAAATGGGATGAGGAGTTGTTAAAAATTTTTAAAATCCCTTTTACAATTTTGCCCCAAGTGGTTGCCTCTGCTTGCCGGGGCAAAAATTTTGGTTTAGCTAAAATAAAAAATCAGGAAATTCCTCTTTTAGCTGTTTGTGGTGATCAAACCTCGGCTTTATTTGGACAAAATTGTTTAATTAGGGGCGAAGTAAAGGCTACTTACGGGACAGGCGGTTTTGTGGTAGTTAATGCCGGTTCTAAAATAAAATTAAAAAATTCCAAACTGATTACTACCATAGCTTGGCAAATAAATAAAGAAATTATTTATGCTTTGGAAGGAAGTATTTTTCAGAGCGGAGGATCTTTAAAATGGCTTAGGGATAATTTGGGTTTATTTAATAATTATGAAGAAATAAATTTATTTTCAAATGAAAGTAAAGATTCCAACGGTGTTTATCTAGTGCCGGCCTTTGTTGGTTTGGGTGCCCCCCATTGGAAGCCGGAGGTCAGGGGAATGATAAGCGGCTTAAATCATCAGACGCGCAAAGGTCATTTAATTAATGCCGCTATTGAATCCGCGGCCTTTCAAGTTAATGATATTTTAGAAGTAATTAAAAAGGAATATAAATTAAAAATTGGCAGCCTTAAGGTTGACGGTGGATTGACAAAAAGTAATTATTTATTACAATTTCAAGCAAATATTTCTAATATTTTGGTTAATAAAAATAAAAATGAAGAGATGACGGGACGAGGAGTAGCCTTGATGGCGGCTAAAATTTTAGCTTGGCCCTCACCCGCTTCTTTAGTAGATAAACCTTTCAAACCTCTAGCAACTATCATTCAAAGAAAAGAAAAATTAAACGGTTGGAAAAAAAGTTTATCTCAAATTTTTAAAGTTAAGTAATTTTTTAATATGCGTTTTATAAATAAAAAGAGTATTATTGTTGCCGGAGTAATATTGTTGGTTATAATATTAATTATTTGGAGGCAGACATCTGTTAAACCCAAAGAAATAACCACCGCTTTTGTAACTAAAGGAGAATTGCTACAATCTGTGGAACCTTCCGGATCTGTAAAATCCCAAACAGAAATAAATTTAAATTTTGATATGATAGGCAGGGTCGCCAAAGTTTATGTTAAGGTTGGCGATGAGGTAAAAGAAAGGCAATTACTGGCTAATTTGGAGAGTAGAAATTTAGATTCAGCCGTGGAACAAGCTAGGGCTGATTTATCAAAAGCCAAGGGTAATCTAGATTCTTATCTGGCCGGTTCCACGCCAGAAATCATTGCTCAATACGAGGCCGATGTTCAAAAAGCTGAAGCTAATTTAAAAAAGGCACAGGTTGATTTAGATAATCTTAAAGCCGGTTTGAGCCAGGGCTATAAAAATTCCTATACTAATCAACTAACAAATCTACAAGGCGCTTTAACCCCACTGGAAACTTCTATGACCGACATGGATTCGGTTTTAGGGGTGGAAAGCAGTTATGCCAACGATGCGTTTGATAAGGCTGTTACCGACTTAGACAACTCTTCATTTCATTATGCCAATGCCAATAAAAGTTTTTTGGCAACACGTTCTTTGTTGAACGATTTTAAAAACAGTCTTAATCAATTAGATATTAATTCCCCCTTCTCTTTACTTGAATCTGTTACAAGTAAAGCAAAATTGGCGTTAGATTCTGCAGGAAAGTCGCTTAATGACACTTGGACGGTTTTGGATAAAATAGATGTTTCTAATCCCAATAATGAAATCAGTATCTCAACAATAAACAGTAAAAAAACTGTTATTGACACAGATCGTGCCGCTATTACCGCTAAAAAAACAGTTGTCTTGGGCGGAGAGCAAAGTATCGCCACCGCTAGATTAAATTATGGCTTAGAATCCGGGTCGGCTGGTGCTTCTCAGGTGGCTCAATATGAAGCTAATATTAAAATTTATGAAGCGGCACTTTCTTCAGCCAAAGCCTCTCTAGATGCTAAAAAAGCCCCGCCTCGGGCAGTGGACCAAATCTCTTATGAAGCGGCGGTAAGATCAGCCGGAGCTAATCTTCTTTCCGCTGAAGCTAATCGTAGCAAAGCTTTTATTTATGCACCTGTAAACGGAATGATTACTCAAAAAAATAATGAAGTCGGAGAAAGTAATTCCACAGCTAATCCTGTTTTGGTTATGTTAGCCGACTCCGATTATGAAATAGAAGTTAACGTATCTGAATCCGATATAGCCAAAGTTAAAAATGGGCAAATTGTTGATATTACTTTAGATGCTTTTGGCGACGAACATGTTTTTAGGGGTAAAGTGACCATGATTGACCCGGCTGAAACTTTAATTTCCGATGTTGTTTATTACAAAGTTAAGGTTTCAATAGATCGTGAAGAAAGTTTGAAAACTGGTCGTAATATTACAGACCAATATTTAAACGATATTAAAGCCGGCATGACTGTCAGCGTCACTATTTTTACTAACCGTAAAAATGATGTGCTAATGATCCCGGAAAGAGCTGTCATTAATAAAGATAATAAGAAAACAGTGAGAGTTTTGATTGATAAAAAAAATCAAAAAATTGTAGAAAAAGAGGTGCTTACTGGTTTGCGTGGTAACGAAGGAATGGTAGAGGTTATTTCTGGTTTGAATGAAAATGAAGAAGTGGTTACATTTATTAAAAATGGCCAATAAAATATGTCTTTGATTAAAGTAGAAAATTTGTGTAAGGATTATAAAAACGATAGTATCCTCACGCCGGTTTTACATCATTTAAATTTTAATATTGAAAAAGGAGATTTTGTGGCCATTATGGGTCCTAGTGGATCGGGCAAATCAACTTTGATGCATATTTTAGGATTATTAGACCGTCCTTCTTGCGGTACTTATGAATTAGATGGTAAAGATGTTACTAAGATGAATGATGATGAATTAGCTAAATTGCGTAATCATAAAATTGGTTTTGTATTTCAATCTTTTAATCTTTTGCCTCGTACTTCGGTCTTGGAAAATGTAAAATTACCTTTATTTTATAGTCATATACCATTAAAAGAGCATAATGAGCGCGCTCAAAAAGCTTTAGAATCGGTAGGCCTAGGTAAGCGCTTGAATTATCTTTCCAATCAATTATCCGGAGGGGAGAAACAACGTGTCGCTATTGCTAGAGCTTTGGTGACCGAACCGGAAGTTATTTTTGCCGATGAGCCTACTGGGAATTTGGACAGTAAATCTGGTGGTCAGGTAATGGAAATTTTGCAAAACTTAAACATAGAAAAGGAACATCACCATACGGTAATTTTAGTCACCCACGAAACTTATACTGCGGAATTTGCTGAAAGAATAATTCGCTTAAAAGACGGACAGATTTTAAGCGATGAAAAAGTTTTGAATAGAAAAAAGGCAGAAGATGGCTTAATTAAATAATTTGTTCCTGTTATGTTTCTACTGCAGAATTTACATTTAATTTCTGCCACTTTAAATAAAAATAAACGCCGTACTTTTTTGACGATGCTGGGTATTATTATTGGCGTGGCGGCTGTAATTTTTATTAATTCTGTGGGAGCCGGAGCACAAAGTTTAATCTTTAATCAAATTAAAAGTATCGGTTCTAACTTAATTGGCATTTTGCCAGGAGGAAGCGAAGAAAGCGGTCCTCCGGCATCGGTAATGGGCATTATCATCACTACTTTAACTTATGATGACGCCGAAGCCATTATCAATAGAGTTTCTCATATTGACGGAGTTTCTTCCTATGTTTCCGGAAGTGCAACAGTTTCCTGGCATTCGGAATCTTTAGACACTAGTTTTACTGGCACCACGGCCTCTTACGTTCAAGTAGAAGATACACAGGTGGCTGAGGGTAGATTTTTTACCAAAGATGAGGAAAAAGATTTAAGTAAGGTGGTGGTGTTGGGTAGCCAAGCTAAAGAAGATTTATTCGGCGATCAAGATGCTTTAGGTGAAACACTTAGAATAAAAAAAGAGAGTTTTAGAGTGATAGGCGTTTTGAAGAAACGCGGTTCTTCTGGTTTTCAAAATTATGATAGCCAAGTTTTTGTCCCTTTATTTACGGCTCAAAAAATAATGCTCGGTATTAAACACGTTTCCTTTATTAGAGCCAAGGTGGATAGTGAAGATCATATTGATGACGCGGTTGAGCAAATTAAACAACTTTTGCGCGAAAGACATGATATAGCCAATCCGGAACAAGATGATTTTAGCGTAAGGAATCAGGCGCAGGCTCTTCAAACACTGGGTTCTGTCACTGACGCTTTGCGTTTATTTATGGCCGCTATTGCCGGATTAGGGTTGTTGGTTGGCGGAATTGGCATTATGAATATTATGTTGGTGGCCGTTAATGAAAGGATAAGAGAAATAGGTCTGCGTAAAGCAGTGGGAGCTACTTATAAGAATATTTTACGTCAATTTTTGGCCGAAACAATTTTTATTTCTTCCTTGTCTGGTTTGATTGGTATTGTAATTGGCATTTTTTTATCGTTTTTAACCTCCTTAATAGTTAAAAGCCTGGGTTACAGTTGGGAGTTTGTGGTTTCTTTGCAGTCAATTATTTTAGGTTTTGGAGTTTCCTTTTTAGTTGGTTTGATTTTCGGTGTCTATCCTGCCAGAAAAGCGGCTCGCTTAGAGCCTGTTGAGGCTCTGCGCTATGAATAAAATATATTTAATTAAATCAGCGTTGAAATCTTTAGTTAAAAATAAAATACGCAGTGTTTTAACAATTTTGGGTATTTCTATTGGTATTATAGCGGTAATTGTAGTAATGTCTGCCGGTAATTCTTTAAAAAAATTTGTTTCCGGACAATTAGAAATTTTTGGACCCAATTTAATTCAGGTGGAAGTTAAAGTTCCCGCAACTAAAAAAAATTCAACCCAGAATGCTATAGGGATGGCCACCGGAATAACCATAACCACTCTAACTCTTGATGATGCCGAAGCCATTGCTAAACTTAAAAATGTAGAAGCTGTTTCTCCCGGGCTTACCGGGCAAGAATTATCCAGTTATCAAGATCAAATAAAAAAGACGATGTTGTGGGGAGCGAGCGAAGATTTTTTAAAAGTAAACAAGATGATTCTGTCGGATGGACGTTTCTTTTCTAAAGAAGAAAATGATGGTTTGGCTAAAGTGGTGGTTTTGGGTTCCACAGTTAAAGATAAATTATTCGGCGAGACATATCCTTTGGAGAAAAATATTAAGCTCAATCGCGTTAATTATCGCGTAATTGGTGTGTTAGCTAAACAAGGGGCTTCCGGTTTTATGGATATGGATAGTGTTATTTACATTCCGGTAAAAACTTTGCAAAAACAAATTTTAGGTGTGGATCATGTTTTATTTATCAGTTTAGTGGTAAAAGATCAAAAAAAAGCCGAAGATACGGCCGACGAAATTACTAGTCTTTTGCGACGTCGTCACAACATTACCGATCCCAATAAGGATGATTTTTCCGCCACCACTATGGCTGAAGCTCAAGAAACAATCAATCAAATTTTTGATGGATTGGCTATTTTACTTTTGGCTTTAGTGGCAGTTTCTCTCTTGGTGGGTGGGGTGGGTATTATGAATATCATGTATGTAACTGTTTCAGAAAGAACTTATGAAATAGGTTTGTGCAAAGCCGTTGGAGCAACCAATCGGGATATTTTTTTACAGTTTTTGTTTGAATCCTTAGTAATGACCCTTGTTGCCGGTTTAGCGGGTATTTTAGTTGGTATTTTATTAGTTTATACAATCTCGTTGGTTGCTGCCTCCCAAGGTTTTGTTTTAGGTTTTAATTTGTCTGCGATCGGCATTATTGTAGCAATAACTTTTTCCTTAACCGTCGGTTTAATTTTCGGCCTAACTCCAGCTCGTCGAGCTTCCTTAATGGATCCTGTAAATGCCTTGAGGCAAGAATAGATTAAAAATTGGGAAAAACAAGAACGAAGAAATTGCCTTTAAACTTAAAATATGGTATATTATTATTAATATGGATTTTTTAGGCTATATTTGGACAAATTGGCTTTATATACCGGTTTTTAATGCCTTAATCTGGCTTTATAATGGACCGGCTAAAGAAAATTTGGGCTATGCTGTTATAATTTTAACCATAGGATTGCGTTTGGTTTTATTGCCTTTTAGCATTGTTTCCGAAAGAAACAAGATTAAATATAATAAATTATCGGAAAAAGTGGGGGAAATGCAAAAGGATTATAAAAAAGACCCCGAGGCTTTAAAAGAAAAAGTTAGAGAGTTATTAAAGAAAAGTAAAGTAAATCCTTGGGCTAAAATTTTAGTTCTAGCTATTCAAGCCTTAATGTTGGTTCTTTTATATCAGGTTTTTATTGGTGGAATTGCTAGGTATAAATTGAATGTTCTTTATCCTACAGTGGAAAAGCCGGAAATAATTTATACCCAGTTTTACGGTTTTGAACTTGGGATCAGAGACTGGCGCTGGGCGGCCGTTGTTGGTTTGGTTTTATTTGCAGAAAATTATTTGATACAAAGAAAAGTTAAACCGAATCGTTCCGAACAGCTTTATGCTATTTTCTTTCCCATAATGAGTTTTTTATTACTGTGGGCTTTGCCTATGGTTAAGTCAATATTTATTTTAACTTCTTTGGCTTTTTCTTATTTTTTGTCCCTGTTTAAGGGGATGTTTGCCCCAGAAAAAGGCTCGGAAGTAGATTAAAATTAATAATTTTTATATGGCCGCTGATTCATTGGATAAGTTAATGTATAATTTTGTAATGGAGGATGTTTTGCGTGGTCTTTTTATTTATGTGCCGCCAGGATATGTAGCTTGTGTTTATGATTTGGGCAGGGGAGTTTTAAAAAAAGTTTTAGCCCCCGGTTTGCATTTGAAAATTCCTTTTTGGCAAAAGGCCAAATTATTTAATACTCAAACTTTAGAATATGGTATCCGCAAAGATTTTAATTTGGAAAATGAAAAGGCCATGGGTGATGTTCCTGTGAATGCCTCTACTTTGGATGGTAAAAAAATTAGTATTGAAGGAACTGTTTTATTACGCTTAGATGTTCATCAAATTCCTGCGATTTGGCAGACAATCGGAGAAGATTTTGTGGAAAAAATTGTGCGGCCTACTATTAGGAGTAGATTTAGGTTGATTGCTTCTCGTTATAGTTACCAGGACATTGTCTCCAGCAAACGTGATGCTACTGAAACAGAATTAAAAAATGAGTTAGAAAGAATTTTTTATCCCCGTGGCATTTATGTAGAAAACGTTCTTTTGAGTGAAATTGAAATAAAAAATCACGAAAAAGAATAAAATTAAAAAATCAGCCTTGAAAAAGGCTGATTTTTTAATTAGTAACTAATTTTTCTTTTATTTTCACTCAAAACCTTAAAGAGAATTTTTTTTGTTTTATATTTTTTAAGTTGGGTTGCAATTTTTTCCGGCCATTCAATTGCCGCGAGAGTTTGTTTTTCGTCTAAATAATCAAATAAGCCAATTTCAATTATTTCTTGAAGATTTTTAATTCTGTAACAGTCTAGGTGGATGAAGCTTTTTATTCTTGAGTTTTTTTTAAGATGATAAACTCGCATTAGATTAAAAGTAGGACTACGCAAGGATTTTTTAATTCCCAATTCTTTAGCCAAACCTTTTAAAAAAGTTGTTTTGCCAGATCCCAAATTTCCTTTTAAAAGCAAGATTGAGCCTGTTGGCAATTTTTTCCCAATTTTTTTTCCCAATTTTTGAGTTTCCTCCTCGCTATGACTTGTGAAGACCATATTGCTTTTTAAACAAAAGATATGTATTTTCTAAAAGCATCGCCACGGTTAAGGGCCCTACACCTCCTGGAACAGGAGTGATCCAGCCTTTAACTGAAAGGGTTGTTGAGAAATTAACATCACCAATTATTTGACCATTTTTTGATTTATTTATGCCAACATCTATAACAATTGCCCCCTTTTTAAACATCGAGCCATTTAAAAAATCGGGTCGGCCTACAGCCACTACCACAATATCATATTTTTTTAAATTTTTAACTTTAATATTTTTAAGATTAAAGCGATCAACATCCAAACCTTTATTTTTAAGAATTATTTGTAAAGGGAACAAAAAAACGTCGCTTTTGCCAAGAATGGCACATTTAAGACCCTGGCCATTTTTATTTTTTAAAGCAGTTCTTATTAATTGCCAGATGGCTTTTGTTAAAACAGGTTCCACTATTTTTTTACCCCCCATTATTTTTTGAATATTTTTAGGATGAAAACCGTCCACGTCTTTTAATGGGTCAATAGTGTCGATAATTTTATTTGTGGGCAAATGAAGAGGCAGGGGTAGTTGGACAATAATTCCGTGTATGGATTTTGAACGATTTAGAAGCGCTATTTGTTTGATTATTTTTTCAGTGGAAATTTTGGCGGGGAATAAAATTTTTTTGAATTTTATTCCTGCTTCCCGGCAGGCTCTTTCTTTTAAAGAGACATAAAGCTTAGAGGCTGGGTCATTGCCAACTAAAATAACTCCCAGACCCGGCTTGATGGGGGACAGAAGAATTTTTTTCTTAAGATCCTTCCTTATTTTTTGGGCAATTTTTTTGCCATCTATAATATTCATGGATTGACATTGTAGCCTAAAAATGACTAAAAGTAAAGAATGGTGTTTACTCCAGTCTTAAACCGGCTGTTGTATATTTATTGCTTGCGTTCCACAGCATCCAGCCGTAAGAGGAATTTTTTTCCACTTCGTCAATCTGTGCTCTAATTTTTTCTGCGCCATAAGTAGCGCCTAAATTAAAAGCTTGGAGCCAGGGTCGGAATTTGGCTCGAGTATTGGTGAAAAACGGCAAACCTTTGGTTATGCCATTGGCAATGACTTCTTGAGGATGATCAGCCGGATTAGTAAAATTTAAATGTCCGGGATAATAGTGCGAGGGATACATCATGGGGCAAATATAGTCAACCTCATTAACGGCATCAACTATTCTTTGTCCTATACCCATATCGTCCCGGTGCTCCATTGTTAGGCCAAATAAATCCACGGAAGTCCAGATTGGTTCACCCTTCATTTCTTTATTTAGAAAGTGAAAAAAATCAGCTATAATTTCATACTTTTTTTTAGGGGTATCATAAACTATATTTTTAATCTGTCCATCGCTGGGAAAGCGTATATAGTCAAAATTAATTTCATCAAAACCCAGATCGGCCATCTCTTTGGCAATTTGCAGATTATAAGTCCAAACATATTTGTTAGTCATATCTACCCAAGAAAGACCCATTTTGTCGCGCCAAATTTTACCATTTTTATCTTTAAGTGCCCACTCCGGTCTTTTTTCCGCTAAAATGGGATCCTGAAAAAGAGTTTGTCTGGCTATAACGTAGATTTTTTTATCATGTAATTTTTTAATAAGATCCGGCAGATTTTTAATGCGCACATCTTTTAAACCTAATTTATTGGCCAGCCCCACTTTTGTGTTATAAAGCACTAAACCGCTGTAATCTTTAATATCAATTACCACGGCGTTTAATTCTGTTTTGTTAACCAAATCAATCATTTCCTCAATTTTTTTGGGATTACCGGCAGAATAGGCGGTTAAATAAATCGCTTTAACTGCTTGCTCTGGTGGTTTGGTTTTTGTTTCCTTTTCCGTTGGTGTAACTACAGTTAGAAATTCAGTTTTTTTAATTTCAGCGCTGGTTACATGCCACTGCCATAATACTAAAGAAATAGCCAGAAAACTAAATATAACAAAGAAAATCAAGCGCGTGTTGCGCTTTTGTCTTTTCATAAAGTTGGGTACAGCGGAAAATTTTCGGTTAATTCCTTTACTTGATTTTTTATATCATTCAAAATGGCCTCATTTTGGTGATTGGTAATTGCCAGTTCAATCCATCCGGCTATTTTTTCCATTTCTTTTTCCTTCATGCCTCTGGTGGTGATGGCGGGAGTGCCTAGTCTTATACCGGATGGATCCATGGGAGAGCGGGGGTCGTCCGGAATCATATTTTTATTTACCGTAATACCGGCCTTATCTAAGGCATTTTGAGCTTCTTTGCCGCTCAGTCCCTTATTCGTCACATCAATTAAAAGCAAGTGATTGTCAGATCCGCCAAAACATAATTTATAGTTTTTGATTAAAAATTCACGCTCTAAAATTTTGATATTTTTTTTAATTTGCAAAACATAATCTTTAAATTCCGGCTGTAGGGCTTCTTTAAAGGCCACGGCTTTGGCTGCAATGTTATTTTCATGGGGACCTCCTTGAAAGCCTGGGAAAACAGCCTTGTCTATATTTTTAGCCAGTTTTTCTTTACACATAATCATGCCGCCGCGTGGGCCACGTAAGGTTTTGTGAGTGGTGGTGGTTACTACATCAAAAATGGGTACGGGATTATTCATGACTCCGCCGGCAATCATGCCGGCAATATGGGCTACATCAGCCATGGTTATGGCTCCCACCTCGTCGGCGATTTCTTTAATTTTTTGATATTCAATTTCACGAGAGTAGGCGGAATAACCAACTAAAATTAATTTAGGCTTATGTTCTTGCGTCATTTTCCTTAAATTGTCCAAATCAATTAATCCTTCGGCGTTGGTTTTATAACGCACAAAATTAAAAATTTGAGCCATGTAGGTAACCGGATGTCCGTGAGTTAAATGTCCACCATGAGATAAATCCATGCCTAAAATTGTATCTCCTGGTTTTAAAAGAGCAAAATAAACCGCGATATTGGCTGGTGCTCCGGAAAGTGGCTGAACATTGACATGTTCGGCCCCAAATAATTGTTTGGCTCTGTCTATGGCTAATTGTTCTACTTGATCTATAAAACCGCAGCCACCATAGTAACGTTTGCCCGGGTAGCCCTCCGAATATTTATTGGTTAAAACAGATCCCAAAGCCTCCAGTACCGCCGGAGAGACAAAGTTTTCCGAGGGAATCATTTCCAAGTGATTTTTTTGGCGATTTTTTTCACATTGAATGAAGTTATAAATATCAGCATCAAAACTTTTTAAGTTATGGGTATACATAATTTTTGCTTAAATTAGATAAAATTTTAAACATCATTTTACACCATATTTTAATTTATAAGATAAGTTTGATTATTTAATCTTATCATTTTCTTGACAAGAAAAGCAAATCCTGGTAGCTTTTAAACTGTGGTCTTTAAAAAACTCTTTACACGGGTGATATTATGGAGGCCGAGACAAGAAACTCTAATCCTTTTTTGAAATGCACTAAGGGCTGGTTTGAATCTTGTATTGCATTCTTAAAAAACATTGGTGTAAATCTGCGAGCCAATGAGGCAAGTGGGGATTTGCTTCATCTCTTGGAACAGAGCCACCAGGCGACCGCTGATTTCTGGGACGGTTTTCCAGAGTGTCAGCCAGTTGCCGGATTGGAATATAGGTTCTTAAATCGCGGACTTTGGCCTTTGATCTTTGGCTTTGACTCAGCTACGCAAGAATTAAAGGTGATTTTTCCTTTAATCAATGCCGTCAGAATAAAACCTACTATTCATGCTTTAAGTCGTTTTATAAAGTATAGGGCTCGTTTGGGAAAGAATTATGCCACAAAAGAAGACGCCGAAAAAGAAATGTTGTCGCGTTTGCTTCAAAGCTATAGTCTGGAGTTTGGTGAATTACGTAATTCAGAGGAAAGACAGCGTCGTTATGGTCGCCAAGGTCATTTTTATGCCATGGAAGATAAGAGTCGGCGCGCTCCTTTGATTTTTGTTCTGCGTTATACTGAGGATAAGGAAGGCAAGCCCATTGTCATCATTATTACCTGTCATCCATTTAAAAGTAGTAGAGCTACGCGCACCAAGCCAAAAACTCGGGACCAGAGGGCGGCTCAAAAAAGAGTTTGGACACAGACCCTTGAACAAGTGGAGGAATAAAATAGCAAGATATTGCAGGGGGAGGCCTTAACGGCCCCCTTTTTTAAATCTTATCTAAAATTTGGTTGACTAATTTGTCCGCTTCTTTATTTTTTTCCCTAACAATATGATGAAAGGAAATCTTTTTAAATTTGATTGATAGATTATGAATTTTAAGAAAAAGCGGAGCTAAATCTACGTTGCGTATTTTATACTCATGATTAAGTTGTTTAACCATTAATTCACTATCAGAAAAACAGGTAATTTCTGACCCGCCAAGTTCCATTGATTTTTCTAAGGCAAAAATTAAAGCTCGATATTCGGCTTGGTTATTAGTTGTTTCACCCAGATATTCTCCAAAAGAGGAAATGGTCTCTCCCGAAACATTTTTGATTACTATTCCGGCGGCGGCCGGACCAGGGTTACCTCTAGCGCCTCCATCTGTATAAATAAATAATTGCATATTTATTGTATTGGTTGATTTAGTTTTAAATCTACTAATTTTAATTGTAATTCCCTGTTGCCATTCCATTCGTTAACGGATACCTCAAAAACCGCATCCACCGAATCTCCTGGTTTTAAAACTTGACACCAATTTTGACCTTTGATATTTTCGTCGCCAAAACAAAAACCAATCATTTTACGATGTTCAAAAGTATGTTGTCGTACTAAAAGTTTTAAGTGTCTGCCATTGTTGCCCACTGGTTCCACGCTGGCAATGGTTAGATTTTTCGCTAAGTATTTTGGTTCAGGGTTATTTTGCCCGAAAGGCTCAAATTTTTGTAGTAAATCATAAGAATCCCAATTAACATCTTCTAATTTTACTTCCGTATCAATTTTAAGAACCGGAATTATTTTCTTATTTATTACTTCTTTTTTCACCATTTCTAAAAATAAAGATTCAAACTTTTTTAATGTTTCTGCCCTTGAATTTTTTAAAGTAAAACCGCAGGCTTGGGGATGTCCGCCATATTTGCTAAACAATTCGTTTAATTCAATCATTTTTTCCATGATATTGATTTCTTCAATACTGCGTCCTGATCCATGAATTTGCCCATCTTTATCCGTCATGATGATGACTGGTTTGTAAAATTCGTTGCAAAGCCTGGAAGCAATAAGACCAATTAGACCCACTGGCCAATCCTTTTTAATTACAAAAATAATCGGTTCATTTGTTTGGTCAGTTTCCTTAATTTGTAATTTAGCCTCGTTAACCATTTTTTCCGTTATCTGTTGGCGCTCTTGGTTGTTAACATTTAATTCTCTGGCCAATTCTTTGGCCTCGTCTTTATCCTCGGTATTTAAAAGTTGAAAAGCGCCATTGGCGTGTTTAACTCTTCCGGCCGCATTGATGCGCGGGGCAATTTTAAAGCCTATGTCAGATGTAAAGAGTCTGCGGGAGTTGTCTTTATTTTCTTGATTTTTGTTTAATCCGCAGATTTCTAAAAGTTCTTTCAGGCCGATTCTTTTGGTTTTGTTAAGAACAATTAAGCCATATTTGGTAAGAGTTCGGGATTCACCAAGTAGGGGAACCATATCGGCTACACTGGAAATTGCCACTAAATCTAAAAGCCACTTTTCATGCATTTCGCGAGTGTCTTTTATTTGCCAGTGAGCCGCGGCGCGCTTGTCTTTTAAAAGAGCTTGAACTAGTTTAAAAGCCACTCCACCTCCGGATAATCCTTTGTCCGGATAAGTTTCTCCGGGCACCTTAGGATGAATGATTGCCACGGCTGGCGGTAAGGTTTCCGGTACATTATGATGGTCGGTAATAATTACATCAACACCTTTGCTTTGGGCCAGAGAGATTTCTTCTTTGTTAGAAATACCACAGTCGCAAGACAGTAGAAGTTTAGCTCCGGCCGAAGCGATAATTTCTATCGTATTTTTATTAATGCCATATCCGTCTAAATCGCGATCAGGTAAAAAGACGTCCACGCGTTTGGCGCCTAGAGCCTTGAGGGTGGAGATTAAAATGACAGAAGCGCAAACACCATCAGCATCATAATCGCCATGGACAATTATTAACTCATTTTTTTCTATGGCTTGAAAGATTCTATTCACGGCTGAAACCATATCCTTAAAAAGATAAGGGTCAAAAACATCTTGAGAATAATCAGGATAAAGAAATTCATCAATTTTTTCTTGCGTTAAAAGATTGCGATTGTGAAGTAATTGCAAAACTACCTCCGGTATTTCGGGAAATTGTTTTTTAAACTCTTCGGTAAGGGATTCCGCCACCCGCCAGATTTTTTGCATAAATTTTATCTAAAAGCCGGGCCGATTGTCCAAGCCAACATGCCAAAAACTACAATGACAGTTAAAAACATCCAAAAGATTTTGATTAATTTTTTTCTTTTCATATGAATTTATTTTATCTTTTTAAAATAGCCAGATAGGTTTCACTGGGTATTTCCACCCTTCCTTTGGCCAGCATTTTTTTCTTACCGGCTTTTTGTTTTTGCAAAAGTTTCATTTTACGCGTCCAATCGCCCCCGGACATTTTAGCCAAGACGTCTTTGCGCATAGCGGGGATTCTTTCGGCGGCTAAAACTTTGCTACCTATGCCAGCTTGAATCTTGATTTCAAACATTTGTCGTGGCAGGCTGGCTTTTAATTTTTCTACCACAACTCTTCCTGCGCGATAGGCTTCTTCTTCATATACCAAAGAAGAAAGAGCCTCTACTTCTTCCTCGGCTACAACTATTTTTAATTTTACTACTTTGGCCGACTGATAAGCGGAAAGTTCATAATTTAAAGAAGCGTAGCCGGAAGAAATACTTTTTAAACGGTCATAAAAATCAACCAAAATAGAAGCTAGAGGAATTTGATAATGCAAAATAGCGCGATTGGAGTCTAAATATTCCGTATTAGTGTAAGTACCATGTTTTTCTTGCACCAATTGCATGATAGCGCCAATAAATTCTTTGGGTGAGACAATGTCGGCTTTTACCAGAGGTTCTTCTATTTGTTTAATGTTGGTGGGGTCGGGTAATTCTTGCGGACTTTTAATAATTATTTTTTCCCCGTCCGTTTTAGTTACTTTATAAGCTACGGACGGAACGGTAATGATGATTTTTAAGTTATATTCGCGTTCTAACCTTTCTCTAAAAATATCCAAATGCAAGAGTCCTAAAAAACCGCAGCGAAAACCAAAACCCAAAGCAGGAGAATGCTCGGCTTCAAATGTAAGGGCGGAATCATTAAGTTTTAATTTTAAAATCGCCTCGCGTAAACGTTCAAAGTCGTTGCCTTGTTGGCAAAAAACGCCGGCAAAAACCATTGGATTAACCTCTTTATAGCCTGGCAAGGATGCTACATTTTTAGTTTCTTTTAAGACTATGGTATCTCCCACACGGCAGCCTTCAATATTTTTGAATCCCGTAACAATGTAGCCAATTTCTCCAGCCGAGATTTGGCTGGAGGCACTGTATTTTGGCTTAAAAAATCCCACTTCTATTATATCGCTTTCTTTTTCAGTGGCTTGAAAAAAAATTTTGTTTCCCCGCGTAGCTCTGCCGTCAATTAATCTTACATAAGCCACTACTCCCCGATAGTCATCATAAACAGAATCAAAAATTAAAGCGCGTAAGGGTTTGTCTAAAGCTCCTTTGGGCGAGGGTATAATTTCCACCACTTTTTGCAATATTTTTTCCACTCCTTCACCTGTTTTGGCAGAGACAGACAAAATGTCTTCTTCCTTGCAACCGATCAAATTAATTATTTCTTGTTTGGTTTCTACAATTTTGGCCGAAGGCAAATCAATTTTATTAATAACCGGAATAATGGTTAGATTTTGATCTAAGGCCAAGTAAAGATTGCCAATAGTCTGGGCTTGCACTCCTTGGGTGGCGTCAACAAGCAGGATGGCACCTTCTACGGCGGCGAGTGAACGTGAAACCTCATAATTAAAGTCCACGTGCCCGGGAGTATCAATTAAATTTAAAATATAATTTTTTCCCCGTAAGGTATAGTCCATTCTAACCGGAGTTAATTTAATGGTAATGCCGCGTTCACGTTCCAAGTCCATGGAATCCAAAATTTGCGCTTTCATTTCGCGCTTACTTACTGTTCCGGTAAATTCCAAAAGTCTGTCGGCTAAAGTTGATTTGCCGTGATCGATGTGGGCAATAATGCAGAAATTTCTGATATTATCCATAAAAAACAGTTTCTTTTTCAGTCCAACCATTTTACTTATTTATTTCGGAAACATCAAGGGCTACGGCGGGACGACGAATAAGTCTTTTTTTGATGACGTTAATAAAAATTTGCATTTCTTTATTTTTTAATAGTAATCCTACCAGAATATAAATTATTAATCCTCCCAGGCCGGCTAAGAGAGCTTGGCTTAAAATTCCTAGAAAAGTGTGGGTGTCTAAAAATACATCCCCAACCTGTTTTAAAGCTTGAACGGTTAACCCCATTAAGATTGCCGCTGCGCTCATTTTATATACCGCGGGCAAAATATTTGTTTCGTCAAGATTTTTTAAACGAATACGCAATAACACCCAAAGCAGAATAAAATTTACTAAATTTCCTAAAGAAAAAGCCAAGGCCAATCCTTCAACTCCAAAGTTACCTTTGGTAATTTGCCAAGCGACAATAATATTTAGACCTACGGAAATTAAACCGGAAATGAAAGGGGTAATTGTGTCTTCTAAAGCGTAAAAAGAGCGAGCCAAAAGAGGAATCAGCGATTGGGCAAAAAGGCTTAAAGTAAAAAAAGCCAACGTGTCTGAGGTTTTGATTGTGGCATCCCAATCAAAAGCTCCCGTTCCCAAAACCACGCGCACAATTTGCGCCCGCAACATTAAAAATAAAATCATTAAGGGAATGGTAAAAAATAAAATTTGCCGGGTGGTGGAAGAAAAAGTAGAAATAATTTTTTCTTTGTCTCCTTTGGCCGCCAGTTCCGAGAGTGTAGGAAAAGCCGCGACGGCAAAAGAAATGCCGATTAGTCCCAAAGGCAAAGATTGCAGATTAAAGGCATAATTGTAAACAGCTACACTGCCTACGGCCAAGGTTGAGGCAAAAACCGTCATTACAATGGCATTAAGCTGTCCAGCTGCTAAACCCAAGGTTCTGGGTATAATCAGTTTTATTACATTTAAAAGATTTTTATCTTTAAAATTGAATAGCCAAAAATAAGCATAACCGGCATGAAATAAAGATGGGAGTTGTATTAAAAAATGTAAAAGCGCTCCCAAAATTACTCCCCAAGCCAATCCCGCGTTGCCTAGTAAGGGTACAAAAATCACGGCTCCAATAATAATACCAACATTGTACATCATTGGCGAAAGGGAGTAGATGAAGAAATTTTTTAGGGACTGCAAAACTGCGCCCACTACCGTGGACAATCCTAAAAGTAAGGGGCTCAATAGCATGACGCGAGTCATTTTTATTGTCAGAGTAAGCTTTTCTTCACTAAATCCCGGCGCAATCAAAGGCACTAGAAGGGGAGCGAGAATAATTAAGATAATGGTTAAAAAAATTAAAAAAATACCCAAAGTATTGATGGCGTTATTTACTAATCGCCAAGCTTCATCTTTTTTATTTTTTAAAAAACTCCGATTAAATAATTTGCTGAAAATCGGAATAAAACCAGCAGAAAAAGCCCCTAAAATTATAAGATTATAGGCTAAGTCCGGTATTTTAAAAGCGGCATAATAGACGTCAACAATATCTCCCGCGCCAAAATAATGAGCTAAAACTCGATCGCGTATAAAACCCAAAAGACGGGAGGCTAAGGTAGTGGCTCCCAAAATTATGGCCGCCCCGGTGACGGTTTCGGTTTGACTGTTGAAAAATTTTTTCCAAATCATTTTTGATTGGAGAAGTTTACTTTAAGTGTAATTCTTTGAGTTTTATTTTTGTCTTGATCGTCCGTAATAAACAGTTCCCCGCTGGTTTTTTCTTTAGTAAAGGAAAGATAAAAATTCCCGCCATTTTTATTTTCTTCTTTAACTTGGTAATCTTGGCTAACTAAATTTTTTTTATAAAAATCTTTTATTTTTCTTGGCACTTCATTAATGTTTTCCCATTCAATTTCGGCAATATCAAGACTGCTGTCAGAGGCCGGTTGTAAAATTATTTTGATTTCGCTCCATTTAAGTGTATTGGAAAGAGCTATATTATTGTGTAGAATTTTTTGTTCTGGTGAAAAATTAGGATTGAATTTTAAAATAAGAGGACCAAAGATATATTTGGGTATTTGGGAAAGACGATTAAAAAAAGTGTCATTTTCTTTGGCGTCCTGATATTGGATAGAGTTGCGGTCGTCAAAACGATATAAAGGAATATCAGTAGGAAAAAGGTCGGGTAGTACTGCCATTCTTTTAATAGTAGGGCCGCTGTAAAAAATACTGATAAAACTAAAAATAAGAATGGCTAAAATACCCAGTGTTAAAATTAAGGTAAAGGCTCTCCAAAGACAAGAGCGCCGGTTTTTAAGAGGCGGTTCTTCAATTGGTGAAGGAGTGAAATCGCGAATGATTGGTTGGGATTCATCCATAGATGGATATATTTTAGCAGAATCCTTGACTTTATTCAACTATAATGATAAAAAACAATTGTTGGCTAATTTGGCCGCACCTTATCCGTGAGGTTCACGGATAAAACCATTGCCAAAAGGCAAGGATAGGTGAAATCATGAAACGAGTAGTTCAAAACGCTTTATTTTTGATTGGAGTAGCCTGTTTTGCGGTGGCTGTTATTGCCCTTGTCATCCGTCTGGGTAAAATAAGATCTGCTCATTTTAATCAGTTAATTCAAGCTGAAGGAACCCTGGAGTCGCAAGAATCTGTTATTGACATTGAACCGGTAGTGGAAGGGGCTAACGCCTCAATCATCAGCGCCCTTATCGCCAATCCAGATGACGAACCACGGTTTGTTGATGTAATTATTGGCGACGATGGCTGTATCAACAAGCCTTTTGCTACTCGCGAGATCAAGGATATCCAAGGCATAGAAAATTGCCGCGAATTTTATGAGAATTGGTTTGTCTGTTGTCCTTGTGGCATGGAACCTGCAGACAGATCGAACGATCTTAATGGCGGTTTCTTTTGCTACCGTCCTCCTGTTGAAGCAAACGGCACTATGGTGCTAGCCGAAGAGCGCTTAAGTATTAGTCGAAACATTTGTTGTCCGCAAAATTGCATTGTCCATTTTGAAGAGTTCAGAAGTTGGCTCTGCCCTGTTGACAATTGTAAATAGTTAGTTTCCTCCCACCCGGCTTTAACAAGTTGGGTGGTTTTTTGTATAATGAAAGAACTAACTGAAGGCTTTTATTCATCTAAATAATTTTATGCGTTTAACTTTTTGTGGTGCAGCAGGGGAAGTAACTGGTTCTTGTTATTTACTAGAAACCAACAACAAAAAATATTTAATTGATTGCGGCATGTTTCAGGGTGGAGAATTTAATGAAGATCGCAACTGGAATGCCTTTCCTTTTAATCCGGCAGAAATTGAGGCGGTAATTTTAACTCACGCCCACTTGGATCACACAGGTCGTTTGCCTAAACTTATTAAAGAGGGTTTTAAGGGCGTTATTTATGCCAATCCGGCCACCAAAGAATTAACTCGTTTAGTCCTTTTGGATGCGCTGGAAATTATGCTTTACAACCAAAAGAAAAATGGCATACCATTACTTTATAATCAAGATGATGTTGAAGAAACCGTGAAGCTTTTTAAAAATGTTGATTATCTGGAAAAGCACAAATTGGCCGAAGAGGTTTTTTTTACTTTTAAAGATGCCGGGCATATTTTAGGCTCGTGTTTTATTGTTTTGGAGAGTGAAGGCAAGAAAATAATTTTTTCCGGCGATGTGGGCAATACCCATGTGCCCATTGTTAGGGAAACCGCCAATTTGGGCGAAGCTGATTATTTAATTTTGGAATCCACTTATGGCAATATCAATCACGAAGATCCCGAGCGTCGCATTTTTGTTTTGCAAGAGGCCATTGTGGAAACCATGAAACGCGGCGGCACGTTGATGATTCCGGCTTTTTCTTTGGAACGCACGCAAGAAATTTTATACGAAATCAATAATTTGTTAAATAACAAATTAATTCCGCAAGTGCCGATTTTTTTAGACAGCCCTCTGGCCGCTGACGCCACCCAAGTTTATAAAAGATATGCTAAATATTTTGATGAAGCGGCAAGGTATTTGATTGGTCACGGTGATGATTTATTTAATTTTGTCGGTTTAAGAATTACTAAGACGCCGGAAGATTCTAAAAGCATCAATGAGGTTGGGCCTCCTAAGATTATTATTGCCGGTTCGGGTATGATGAATGGTGGAAGAATTTTGCATCATTTGGTGAGATACCTTTCCGATCCCAAATCCAGACTGCTTATTATTTCTTATCAGGCGCGGGGTACTTTGGGCCGCCGTCTTTTAAATGGAGAAAAAAAAGTCAGGATTTATAATCAAGATGTGGAGGTAAGAGCCGAAGTAAAAGCCATTGGGGCTTACAGCGCCCACGCTGATCAAAAAAAATTGCTATCTTGGATTAAAGAAGCCAAAAAAATGCCCGGGAAAATTTTTTTAACACATGGTGATTCTGAACAAGCCGGGGTTTTACAAGAAAAAATTAAGCAGGATTTTAATCTTTCCGTAGAAGTACCGGCCTTAGGGGCGAGTATGGAAATATAAAAGAATGAACAGTCCCCGCTATCTTTTTAGGTAGCGGTTTTTTTATTTATCCACAGCCTAATAGTAAATTTAAAAATTAATAAATTTTTAATCTAAATTAAGCTAAAAAAGATTACTGATAAAAATTGATCATGGTTGAAAAATGCTTAAGAGTGGTGTATAATATACTTCAGGTGGGGGAAAGTGGGGATAAGTGGAAAATAAAAGGTCCGCCCGCCTAGACTTAATTATGTTTATTGGGGAATTTCATCACGCAGTAGATGATAAATCACGGCTGGCTATTCCCGTGAAATTTAGGTTGGAATTAAAAGATGGAGCTGTTATCACGCGCGGACTTGATAGTTGTTTGTTTGTTTTTTCTAAAAAAGAATGGAAGAATCTTGCAGAAAAAATTACCGCTTTGCCCTTAAGCCAAGCTAATAGCAGAGCGTTTGCCAGGCTTATGCTTTCGGGTGCTATGGATGTAAAAATGGATAAACAAGGCCGAGTGATTGTTCCAGACTATTTAAACAAATACGCCGGATTAAAAAAGCAAGTGGTGGTGACTGGTTTGTACAGCCGTTTAGAAGTTTGGGACGAAGAAGCCTGGGAAAAATATAAACAAAATACAGAAAAACAAAGTGAAGAAATTGCCGAAAGAATGGGGGAACTAGGAATTTAATATGCACATTACCGTTTTATTACAGGAAGCCGTAGAAGGATTAAATTTAAAAGACGGGGATAAGGCAGTGGATTGCACTTTGGGCGATGGCGGACACAGTGCGGAGATTTTAAAAAAAATAGGTCAATCAGGAAAACTTTTATCCATTGATGTAGATGAAGAAAATTTTGCGCGAGCCAGAGAAAAGTTTAAAACCGCAATTTTAGTTAATGATAATTTTGTTCATTTAAAGAATATTTTGACAAGTCATAATTTTACTTCAGTGCAAGGTATTTTACTTGATTTGGGTTGGTCAACCACGCAGTTTGAAGAATCAGGCCGAGGGTTTAGCTTTCAAAGACAAGATGAACCTTTGGATATGCGTTTGGGAGGAGAAAGTATTACAGCCGCGGAGATTTTAAACACCTGGTCAGAAGAGGAAATCGGCCGAATTTTAAGAATCTACGGTGAAGAAAAAAAATGGCGCTTTTGGGCAGAACAAATAGTAGAAAGAAGAAAAAAGAAAAAATTTGCCATAGTAGGGGATTTATTAGAACTTACAGGGGAGGAAAAAAAACAAAACCGCTTGCATCCCGCTACTAAAATTTTTCAAGCTTTGCGAATTGCCGTTAATGATGAATTGAAGAATTTAGAAGAAACTTTGCCGCAGGCCTTGGAGGCGCTTAATTCAAACGGCCGTCTAGCAGTGATTACCTTCCATTCTTTAGAAGACAGAATCGTTAAAAATTTTTTTCAGAAATCTGCTTTGCAGGGAAAAATAAAAATTATAAATAAAAAACCCATTACTGCCTCTGCCGAGGAGTTAAAAAAGAATCCTCGCAGTCGCAGTGCCAAACTAAGAATAATTGAGAAAATTTAGTATGATCTACTCTAAACTTCCTAAAGCCACTGCCGCCAATTTAGTTTTTCATAAATTAGAAAAATTTAGGATTTGGCTTTTCTTGGGTTGTTTTATTTTTGGTTTGGCTTATTTTTGGCAAGTTAACTCCTTATCCAACCGCGGCTTTCTTATAAAAGACTTGCAAAATCAAATTACTTCCTTAAAAAATTTGAATCAGAAATTAGAAGTACAGGCGGCGGCGGCTCAATCTTTGGAGAACATTCAAGAGAAAATCAAGAATTTAAATATGGTCACTCCCGATAAAGTGGAATATTTTAGTCCAGTGGGCACCAATGTGGCTTTAAAGTAAGTAAAAGTAAATAAATTTGGTTTATAAAAAGCTTTTCTTTTCTTTTTTAAAAAATTGCACAGAAAGCTTTTTTTTGATAACTTATAAATAATATGTCGCTTTTATTTTGGTTAATAATTTTAGCTTTTTTTCTTTCTTCGGTTTTAACTTTTTTAATTAAAAAAGCGGCCATCTTTTTGAGAATTTTAGATTATCCCGAAACAGCGGCGGGAAAAAAAGTACACACTCAAGCCGTGCCACTTTTGGGTGGTGGAGCTATTTTTTTATCTTTTTTCTTGGTTTTTTTATTGTTGTTTTGGCTCAAACCGGATTTTATCACTCATCTATCTTATGGACAGATATTAGCTGTCTTTTGGGCTTCTTTTATCTTAATGATTGGTGGGTTTTTTGATGATAAATATAATTTGGCCCCAAAATACCAAATAATTTTTCCTCTCTTGGCTATCCTTTTGGTAGTACTGGTGGGCACTAATTTAAAAGAAATTACCAATCCTTTGGGCGGAAAATTTAATATCAGAGCTTGGCAAATAGGAGGGCGTTTTTTACTAGTTGACGGAATAGTTTTTGTTTGGCTGTTGGCCATGTCTTATACCACTAAAATTTTAGACGGTTTAGACGGCTTGGTGGCGGGTTTAACCATAATTGGCAGTTTAATGATAGGTTTTCTTTCTTTAACGCAAAAATTTTATCAAGCCGATATTGCCTGGTTGGCCTTTTTGTTTGCCGCCGTCAATCTGGGTTTTTTAATTTTTAATTTTCATCCCGCCAAGATTTTTTTGGGCGAAGGTGGAAGTTTGTTTACCGGCTTTATGCTGGGAATTTTGGCTATTATGGCCGGCGGGAAAATTGCCACCACCCTTTTAGTAATGGGATTGGCCTTAATTGATATTGTTTTTGTAGTTTTAAAAAGGATGTCAATCGGCTCTTCTCCCTTTTTAGGAGATGGAGCTCATCTGCATCATCGTTTATTAAGCATCGGCCTAACTCATCGTCAGGCGGTTTTTTTGTTTTATTTCTTGGCGATTATTTTTGGAATTTTAACTTTGGTTTTGCAAAGTCGGGGAAAATTATTGGCTCTTTTAATTCTTTTTATTTTGGCCATTGTTATTGGTTTGGGTGTTGATAAAATTGGAAAAAAATATGCTAAGTCAAAAAATTAGTTTAGGGAAAATTATTGGCCTAATTTTGGTTTTGATTTTTGTTTTATCTTTAGGTTATTTTAAAATTAGAGAGTATTATTTGCCTACGGCGCAAATTAAAATTGGCGGACAAATTTTAATGGTGGATTTGGCGCAAAATCCCGCTGCTTGGCAAAAAGGTCTTAGTGGACGCAAAAGCTTAGCGGAAAATCAGGGTATGCTTTTTGTTTTTCCACTGGCCTCTCGCCGCGCTTTTTGGATGAAGGATATGAATTTTTCCATTGACATTATTTGGATAAATGAGGGTAAAATAGTGGATATCGCCCCTAATTTAAAACCATCCATGCTGGATCCTTTGCCTGTCTATTCACCGCGTTTGCCCGCCAATCTGGTTTTAGAGGTCGCGGCCGGTTTTAGCCAAAAAAATGAGCTTAAAATAGGGGATTCATTAGAACTGTTGACAAAATAAGATCGATTTAGTATAATAGACTCACTAATAATTTACTCAAAACTTTCAGTTCCCTTGAAGTGGCGAGACAGAAAATTAATTTAAATATGTTCGCAGTAATTCAAACAGGTGGAAAACAATACCTTGTCCAGGAAGGACAAATTTTAAAAATAGAAAAATTAGCCGGTGAAAAAGAATCTAAGTTAAAATTTGATAAAATTTTACTTTTAGCCAGTGAAGATGGAACCGGCGTGGAAATAGGCAAGCCATATTTAGATGCCAAAGTGGAGGCTGAAATTTTAGAACAAGGCCGCTCTAAAAAAGTTAAAGTGATTAAATTTAAACGCAAGGTCAGATACAATCGTCGCCACGGCCATCGTCAGGAATACACTAAAGTAAAGGTGACTAAAATTGGTTAAATAATTCTTAAAAACCCATCATCAAAGTGATGGATTTTTATTTATAATAAAAGAAAGGAAGTTTTAAACTTCCTTTCTTTCTTTTAAGGCGTTAAGCAAGGTGATTTCATCGGCGTACTGCAGGTCGCTGCCCTGGGGAAGTCCTCTGGCTAAACGCGTAATTTTAATTCCGGAAGGCTTGAGCAGTTTTGTTAAATATAAAGCGGTGGTTTCGCCCTCCATATTAGCATTCAGTCCTAAAATAATTTCTAAATTTTTAAGACCGAAATTATGGGCGGTTTTTTTTAATCTTTCAATCAGTTCTTTTATTTTTAAATTGGCCGGAGTGGAAGCCTCTGGCAAATTAACACTACCGTGAAGCACGTGATAAGTGCCTGTAAAAGAATTAGCCTTTTCTAGAGCAATAATATCTTGCGGGTAGCTAACTATACAAATTACATTCTGGGCGCGCTGCGTATCGGCACAAATTTCACAAGGGTCGGTTATGGAAAAATTTTGGCAAGCGGAACAACTTTTAATGTTTTTTTGAATATCCAGTAAAGTGGCGGCTAATTCGTTTAATTCTTGTGATGATTGTCTAAATAGATGAAAAACAAAACGTTCGGCGGTTTTGGGGCCGACACCGGGAAATTTTTCTAAAATTTCAGTAAGTTTTTTAATTAGTTGGTTGGTCATTCTAGGTTTTTACATTCCTGGCATTTTGAATCCTCCGTCTTTCATCATTTTATCGGCCATTACTTTTTGCGCTTTTTTGATAGCTTCATTGGTTACTTCTTTGATAGCGTCTTCTATTTTAGATTTGCTGGCGAGCAGTTCTTCGTCAACGGAAACAGATAAAACTTCCTGATTGCCATTCATTTCCATTTTAATTTTGCCCCAAGCGGCAGTAGCTAAAACTTTTTCTTCGGCCAATTTACTTTGAATGTCTTTGGCTTTTTCACGCAAATCTTTAAATTGTTTTAACTTTTCAAACATATTTTTTATTTTTAAAAAAATTAATTTTTAATTTTATTTTTTTTTATTTGGCGGCCAGAGCGGGACTCTTGGTTATTCAAAGGATGTATGCCCAGAAAAAGAGGTGTCTAGACTTCTAAAACTGGCTTTTTCTTCGTCAAAATAAAGATTAGCAATGCCGGTTGGTCCGTTGCGATGCTTGGCAATGTGAATTTCCGCTAGATGGCGTTCATCCGGGGGTATGTCTTCTAATTTATATTTTCTATCTGCGGCTTTACGATAAATAAATAAAACCACATCGGCGTCTTGTTCTATGCTACCGGATTCTCTTAAGTGGGCTAATTTAGGAATAGCCGGTCCATTTTGCATTTCTACGGCGCGAGAAAGCTGGGAAAGAGCCAAAACCGGCACATTGAGTTCACGGGCAATACCTTTGAGGGAACGGGAAATTTCGGAAATTTCTTGCACGCGGTTATCTGTTTTGGTACGTGATTCCATTAATTGAAGATAATCAATCATAATCAAACCCAAACCATGTTCAGCTTGTAAACGGCGGGCTTTGATTCTAATTTGCATGATGTTGGCACTGGCCGCATCATCTATAAAAATTGGGGCGTCGGAAAGCATACCCATGGCTTGGCCGATTTTGGGGAAATCATCATCATCAGAACGTTCGGAAAGTTTTCCGGTACGCATTTTCCATAAACTTACGCCGGCCTCGGCGCAAATCAAACGATCAGCCAATTCTTCTTTAGACATTTCTAAACTAAAAATACCTACGGGCACCTTGGCGCGTACAGCCACTTGGCGGGCAATATCCAAGGCTAGAGAAGTTTTGCCTACGCTGGGGCGGGCGGCTAAGATAACCAAATTAGATTTTTGTAAACCCGATAATAAATTATCTAATTGGGAAAAGCCTGTCGGTACTCCGCGCAATTTTCCTTTTTCCCTATGTAGTTCATCTATCCTATCAAAAGCATCGGTAAGGATGTTGCGTAAAGGCTGAAAAGATTGTTTGAGAAAATTTTGTGAAACGCCAAAGATTTCTTTTTCCGCTCGGTCTAAAACAGTATCCAGTTCTTCTTCTTCGTTAAATCCCAATTTGTTAATTTCATTGCCGGCAGTGATGAGGCGGCGTAAAGTGGCTTTTTTGTGTACAATTTCGGCGTAATGGACAATATGGGCGGAAGAGGGAACGCTGTTGGCTAAATTCATTAAAGTTGATCGTCCGCCGACGGATTCCAATTTGCCGATTTCTTCCAAACGATTACCTAAGCTTAAAATATCAATAGGCTCACGTTTATTGTACAAATCCAACATCGTCTCATAAATTATTTTGTAGCCCTCTTTGTAAAAATCTTCGGGAAAAACAGTGTCGGCAATTTTAAGCAAAGCCTCTTTATCGGTTAAAATAGCGCCTAAAAGTGAGATTTCGGCTTCCAAATTTTGTGGTGGAATTTTTTTAAGTTCATCTGCCATAAGATATATTTTGGTGATTACATTTTACATTCAGCTGAAGTATTAAGCAAGTGGCATTTAAATACACTTTAGCCACAGGTTATTGACAAGCGCTTTGTTTTTGTGTATCTTTAATTATACACGTAGTTCTTTTAAAAGGAGAGAAAATGATAGAGTTTAGAAAAATCTGGGCTATTATTGGTTTAAGTGCCCTGGTAATTGCGGGAGTAATACTTTATACAAGTAGGCCCGATTCTTTGGTGGAAGATTTTTCTCAACTAATTAGTCTCATTTGTATGTTAGACCCAGCCGCAACGGTTGGGCTTTTTTAATTTGCGGCTAAAAATGAAAATAAATTAAAAAACCCGCCGGCGTGAAACGCCGACGGGCTAAGGTCAGTTAGTTAAAGTGAGCTAGGATCCAATGGCTCCTGCCAAAGGCGTCCTCACCATCTGAGACCCAAGAACAAAGGCCTGAATATGACAGCCTTAAAATATTTTTTTCCTCTTTCTTTCCCTGCCATCTTGTACCAAGTGCCAGCAAACGTCTTGGAAGATTAAATTCCCCCAGCCTTTTTCCATAATCCTTTAAAAAAGCCAGTAAGTCCTCAGCAAAGACCGGAGACAAATCTAATTCTTCTAAGAAAGAAAAAATCCTGGTCACAAGTACATCCTCAAAACTTGAAAGGACAGAAAGGCTTATTAGTACAATCTCTTTCTTTACTTTACCAACTTTGCCTGCTGGTTTGCCCAGAGTAACAGGGATGACAGAAGCGTCTAAATTTGTTTCGTCTACGTCATGATACCCAAACCCACTGGCCTCTACCATTTCTGCGGCGGTTTGGGAGTAATCCACCTCTATTTCAAAGAACAAAGCCCTGGGTACTTTCTCCAGTATCTTGGCTTTGGCTTGTT
>Ga0209211_10000178_pt1 | contig 139306 bp, 116 predicted proteins | sample RifGroA2_FD_183992 | JGI IMG/M metagenome (GOLD analysis project Ga0209211, IMG submission 183992) | Groundwater microbial communities from Rifle, Colorado, USA - Groundwater A2 (SPAdes) (version 2) | ecosystem: Environmental > Aquatic > Deep subsurface > Groundwater | place: Rifle, Colorado...
TCACCACCGAGAATACGCGCACGGCGCCGCACCGGATCGACATGACGCTGCAGGACGGGCCGTTCCAGCATCTGGACGGAAGCTGGCAATTCATCCCGTTGAGCGAGTCAGCCTGTAAAATAGAATTTCGGCTGCACTACGAGTTTTCCAGCAAGCTGCTGGAGAAGCTGGTCGGGCCGGTGTTCCATTACATCGCAAACAGTTTCGTGGATGCTTTCATCCACCGGGCAGAAAAGATTTATCCAGAGACATGAACGAGACCATCAGCATCGAAGTGGTGTACGGATTGCCGTATGAGCAGACCCTGCTTAAGAAGGCTGTCCCCGTCGGCACGACCGTGGCCGAAGCGATACAGGCGAGCGGCATCCTGCAGAAACATCCCGATATCGATCCGGCGGCCAAGCTGGGCATCTTCGGCAAGCTGACCAAGGGCGATGCGGTGCTGCGCGACAAGGATCGGATCGAGATCTATCGCCCGCTGATCGCCGACCCGAAGGAGGTGCGCCGCAAGCGCGCCGAAGAGGGAAAGGTCATGAAAAAGGGCGGCGGCGAAGCGTGAACACCCCCGTCAATCTACTGCGCAGGCGGATTGCGGCGTTGCGCGGTGCTCACTCTCTCGCCTACCTGTTTGGTATGTCTCGGTCGTTGCGCTCCGTGCGCCTTGCACTCCGCCTTGCTCGCAACGATTGCCGGGGGTGTTCGGATGCTTGATCACGACCTGCACTGCCATTCCAACGTGTCCGACGGCACGTTGACGCCGACCGAGCTGGTCGAGCGCGCGGCCGGGCGCGGCGTGAAGATGCTAGCGCTGACCGATCACGACGACGTGAACGGGCTGGACGAGGCGCGCGCCGCGGCGGCGCGGCACGGCATGGACTTCGTCAATGGCGTGGAGATCTCGGTGTCCTGGCGCAGTCACACGCTGCATGTCGTCGGCCTGGCCATCGATCCGCTTTACCCGCCGCTGGTGCAAGGGCTGCAGGGCCTGCGCAGCGGACGCGGCGAGCGCGCGCAGAAGATGGCCGACGAGTTGGCCAAGGCCGGCATCGGCGGCACGCTGCAGGGGGCTTATCGCTATGCGGCCAATCCCAACATCATCGGGCGCACGCATTTTGCGCGCTATCTGGTCGAGGCCGGGCACTGCAAGGACGTGAAGAGCGTGTTCAACCGCTATCTGGCGAAGGGCAAGCCCGGCTATGTGCCGCACGAATGGGCCAGCCTGCCGGATGCGATCAGCTGGATACGCGGCAGCGGCGGCATCGCGGTGCTGGCGCACCCGGGCCGTTACATGGTCGGGCGTCACAGCATGGGCAAGAAGACCATGCGCGAGTTGCTGGTCGAGTTCGTCGAATGCGGCGGGCAGGCGCTGGAGGTGGTGACCGGCAGCCACACGCAGGAGCAATACGCCGAGTTCGCGCGCTACGCCGAGGAGTTCGGGCTGCTGTGCTCCTGCGGTTCCGATTTTCATAGCCCGAACGAGAGTTATCGCGACATGGGACGTTTGCCGGACCTGCCGCTGAGCTGCCGTCCGGTGTGGGAAAACTGGGCGACGGCCGCACCGTCCCCGATACTGAAGGTGGCTTGATGGCGCAACATTTCGTGATTCATCCGGACAACCCCAATACGCGATTGATCCGTCAGGCGGCGGCGATGCTGCGCGAGGGCGCGGTGATCGTCTATCCGACCGATTCCGGCTATGCGCTGGGCTGCCGTCTCGACGACAAGGACGCGGTGACGCGCATCCGCCAGATACGCCAGCTCGACGAGCAGCACCACATGACGCTGATGTGCCGCGACCTGTCCGAAATCTCGCGCTATGCGCGGGTGGACAACGTCAAGTTCCGTTTGCTGAAGAGCAACACGCCCGGCAGCTACACCTTCATCCTGGAGGCGACCAAGGAAGTGCCGCGCCGCCTGCAGCATCCGAAACGCAGCACGGTCGGCATACGCGTTCCCGATCATCCGGTGGCGCTGGCGCTGCTGGAAGAGATCGGCGAGCCGATGTGCAGTTCCTCGCTGATCCTGCCGGACGCGCACCATCCGCTGACTGACGTGGACGAGATACGCGAGTATGTGGATCGTACTGTCGACCTGGTCGTCGAAGGCGGCGCGGTGGGGCTGGATCCGACCACGGTGATCGACCTGACCGGCGATGCGCCGGTGCTGCTGCGGCGCGGCCGCGGCGACATCGCTCCGTTCGGGATCGAGGAATAGCAATGGACGAACTGATCCAGACCATCAGCCTCGCGGCGATCCCGGTGCTGTTCGCGATCACGCTGCACGAGGCGGCGCATGGCTATGTGGCGCGCCACTTCGGCGACATGACCGCGTACCAGCAGGGGCGCATCAGCCTGAACCCGATGCGCCACATCGACCCGATAGGCACGGTGCTGGTGCCGCTGCTGACGATGCTGGTCGGCGGCATCCTGTTCGGCTGGGCCAAGCCGGTGCCGGTGAATTTCGCCGCGCTGCGCCATCCCAAGAAGGACATGCTGTGGGTCGCGATCGCCGGGCCGGCGTCGAATCTGGTGATGGCGCTGGGCTGGGCGCTGGTCTACAAGTTCGCATGGTCGTTCCCCGACAATTATTTCGCCGAGCCCATGTTGGGCATGGCCGAGTGGGGCATCAAGATCAACGCGGTGCTGATGGTGCTGAACCTGCTGCCGCTGCCGCCGCTGGACGGCGGGCGCGTCGCGATCAGTCTGCTGCCGTACCGTCAGGCGTTCCAGCTGTCGAAGATAGAGCCGTACGGCATGTTCATCCTGATCTTTCTGGCGGTCACGCCGGTGCTGGGCTGGATACTGCTGCCGCTGGTCAGGCTGGTGTATAAATTGATTTCTGTTTTGTTTGGGATATAGGTAGATATGTTTGCGGATAGGGTTTTATCGGGCATGCGCCCCACGGGAAGTTTGCATCTGGGGCATTACCACGGGGTGCTGAAGAACTGGGTGCAGATGCAGCACGAATTCGAGTGCCTGTTCTTCGTGGCTGACTGGCACGCGCTGACGACGCATTACGACAACCCGCAGGTGATCGAGCAGAGCGTGTGGGACATGGTGGTGGACTGGCTCGCGGCCGGCGTCGATCCGGCGCATGCGACGATGTTCATCCAGTCGCGCGTGCCCGAGCATGCCGAGCTGCATTTGCTGCTGTCGATGATCACGCCGCTGGGCTGGCTGGAACGCATGCCGACCTACAAGGACCAGCAGGAGAAGCTGTCCGGCAAGGATCTTTCCACCTACGGCTTCCTCGGCTATCCGCTGTTGCAGAGCGCGGACATCCTGATCTATCGCGCGACACAAGTGCCGGTGGGAGAAGACCAGGTGCCGCACATCGAATTCACCCGCGAGATCGCACGCCGCTTCAACCACATCTACGGACGCGAACCGGGCTTCGAAGAGAAGGCCGAAGCCGCGGTGAAGAAACTGGGCAGCAAGAAGGCCAAGCTGTATGCCGAGCTGCGCGTGCGCTTCCAGGAGCAGGGCGACGACGAAGCGCTGCTGTCCGCGAAGGCGCTGCTGGACGAGCAGCAGAGCTTGAGCCACGGCGACCGCGAACGCCTGTTCGGTTATCTGGAAGGCGGCGGCAAGATGATCCTGTCGGAGCCGCAGGCGATGCTGACGGTCGCCTCCAAGATGCCGGGGCTGGACGGGCAGAAGATGTCCAAGTCCTACCACAACACCATCACGCTGCGCGAGGATGAGGCCAGCGTCGGCAAGAAGATCCGCACCATGCCGACCGACCCGGCGCGCATCCGCCGCACCGATCCGGGCACGCCCGAAAAGTGTCCGGTGTGGTCGCTGCACCAGGTGTATTCGAGCGAAGACACCAAGCAATGGGTGCAGCAGGGCTGCACCTCCGCGGGCATAGGCTGCATCGAATGCAAGCAGCCGGTGATCGACGGCGTGCTGGCCGAGCAGCGTCCGATGCGCGAGCGTGCGCAGCAGTATCTGGACGATCCTGCACTGGTGAAGAACATCATCGCCGATGGCTGCGAGAAGGCGCGCGAACTGGCGCGCGAGACCATGCGCGACGTGCGCGAGGCGATGGGACTGAGCTACAGCTAGGCGATATGAGCGGAACCCAGCTGCCATTGCATCCTGTCGCGCATATCCACGGCGAGCCGCTGCTGGAGATGCCGCAGGACCTGTACATCCCGCCGGATGCGCTGGAGCTGGTGCTGGAGAGTTTTCAAGGGCCGCTCGACCTGCTGCTGTACCTGATCCGCCGGCACAACCTCGATGTGCTGGATATTCCGATGGCGGAACTGACCCGGCAGTACATGGGCTACATCGAGCTGATGCAGCAGAACCGGCTGGAGCTGGCCGCCGAATATCTGCTGATGGCGGCCGTGCTGATCGAGATCAAGTCGCGCATGCTGCTGCCGCGTCCGCCGAAGATGAGCGATGCGGAACCGGAAGACCCGCGCGCCGAGCTGATGCGCCGCCTTCTGGAATACGAGCAGATGAAGGAGGCCGCGCAGAAGCTCAACGAGCTGCCGCAGGCCGGGCGCGATTTCCAGATCGTGCAGGTGCTGATCGAGCGCACCGTGCAGGAGCGCCTGCCCGAAGTCAGCGTCGAAGACTTGCGCCAGACCTGGATGGGACTGCTGGCGAGAGCCAAACTGAACAAGCACCACAAGGTGCGCCGCGAACAGCTGTCGGTGCGCGAGCAGATGACGCATGTGCTGCGCTGCCTGCAGGGCGGCGAGTTCGTGCCGTTCGACCAGCTGTTCGAGCTGGACGGCGGCGTGCCGAAACTGGTGGTGACCTTCATCGCCGTGCTCGAACTGGCGAAGGAATATCTGGTAGAAATCCAGCAAAGCGAAACATTTGGGAGCATCTATGTCCGAACAAGCCGAGCCATTGAAGCAGCAGAGTGACGCCGACGGAGGTCCGGCAGTCGAAGGAGAAGATATCAGCATCGACCTGTTCGGCGGGAAGATGGACCGCGAGCGGCTCAAGGTCGTGCTCGAAGCCGCGCTGCTGACCAGCACCGAACCTTTGCCGGTGTCCGAGCTGAAGAAACTCAGCGATGTCTCGCTGGACACGCGCCAGATGGAAAGCGTGCTCGAAGAATTGGCGCAGGACTGGCAGGGGCGTGGCGTGGAGCTGAACCGCGTCGCCAGCGGCTGGCGTTTCCGCGCGAAGCCGGAGGTGCAGCAATACTTGGATCGCCTGAACCCGCAGAAGCCGCCGCGCTATTCGCGCGCGGTGCTGGAGACGCTGGCGATCATCGCCTACCACCAGCCGGTCACGCGCGGCGACATCGAGGATATCCGCGGCGTCGCGGTGTCCTCGCAGATACTGAAGACGCTGGAGACGCGCGGCTGGGTCGAAGTCGTAGGTACCCGCGACGCCCCCGGCAAGCCCGAATTGTTCGCGACTACCAAGCAAATGCTGGACGACCTGAATCTGCGCATGTTGAGCGACCTGCCGTCACTGCAGGAGATAGGCTCGCTGCTGGAGCAGGAGACGGCTGAAGCCGCTTCCATGCGGACATCTGCGCCTGAGCCCATAGCCGCACCGGCAGCAGAGCCTGCACCCGCACCCGTCGCAATACCGGCATCCGCTTCGGTGCCGGTTTCCAGCCCATCACATGCGGAGACGGATGCCCCCGAAGGTTGGCCCTTTGGGCCCGACGATGCGGCGACCGCCGGATCGTGAATCGTGCCCCTGCGGTTGGGGACATCGTCCTGAACTTATCCTCGTTGCAGGAGATTCGCGAGTACATTGTCAATAACCCAGCGCAACAGGCGGATGCAGTCGGGCCGGTCTCATCGGCAAGAGCGATTGCGCCAAATGACTGAGGGTTACCAGTGGGCAGAGATTTTTTTATTGTTTTAAGCGCGGATTTGCGCCATTATTCGCGCCGCCCGGTTGGCGCCTACTGGCGCACCGATCCTAAATTTCTTCGGAATTTCCTGAATATTTCTGTTTACCGATGCGCATTCTGATCAGCAATGACGACGGTTATTTCGCACCCGGCCTGTCCTGTCTGGCCGAGCATCTTTCCTATGTCGCAGAAGTCGTCGTGGTCGCGCCCGAGCGCGACCGTTCGGGCGCTTCCAATTCGCTGACGCTGGATAGACCGCTCAAGCTGCGCAAGGCCCCCAACGGTTTCTATTACGTCAACGGCACGCCGACCGACTGCGTGCATCTGGCCGTCACCGGCATGCTGGACTATCAGCCGGACATGGTCGTCTCGGGCATCAATGCCGGCGCGAACATGGGCGACGACACGATCTATTCCGGCACGGTGGCGGCGGCGACCGAAGGCTTTTTGCTCGGCATTCCGTCCATCGCTGTCTCGCTGGTCGGCAAGGAGTTGGTCCATTACGAAACGGCGGCGCGGGTTGCGACCGGACTGGTGCAGCGCTTTGCCGCGCAGACGCATAGCCATCCCTGGCTGCTGAACGTGAATGTGCCGGACGTGCCCTATGAAGATTTGCAGGGCATCGAAGTGACGCGCCTCGGCAAGCGCCACAAGGCAGAGCCGGTAATCAAGGCCAGTAACCCGCACGGCGAAACCGTGTACTGGGTGGGTGCTGCCGGCAAGGCGCAGGATGCGGGCGAGGGTACGGATTTCAACGCGCTGGCGCAGCAGCGTGCATCGATCACGCCGTTGCAAATCGATCTGACGCAATATGGCCAGCTCGACGCGGTGCGCGATTGGATGGGGCACCGATGATCGCGAAAATCAACGGCATCGGCATGACCTCGCAGCGCACCCGCATGCGCATGATCGAGCGCCTGCGCGAGCAAGGCGTCAAGGACGAGGTCGTGCTGGCGGCGATGCTCGAGACGCCGCGCCACCTGTTCATCGACGAGGCGCTGGCCAGCCGCGCCTACGACGACGTGTCGCTGCCGATCAACTACAACCAGACCATCTCCCAGCCCTATATCGTCGCGCGCATGATCGAGATCATGCGCAACGGCAAGCAGCTCAACCGCGTGCTGGAGGTCGGCACAGGCTGCGGCTACCAGGCTGCGGTGCTGTCTCCGGTGGCGAAAGAGGTTTACACCGTCGAGCGCATCCAGCCGCTGTACGAGCGGGCGCGCCGCCAGTTGCGCGACCTGAAGCTGCGCAACGTCAGCGTGCGCTACGCCGACGGCACCGCGGGCTTGCCGGAACTGGGTCCGTTCGACGGCATCATCATGGCTTGCGCCGCACCGGCATTGTCCGCCGTACTGCGCGAGCAACTGGCGGTCGGCGGCAGGATGGTGATCCCGGTCGGGATGCAGGAACAATGGTTGTATCTGGTCGAACGCGACGAGCGCGGCTTCCGCGAGACCCGGCTGGAGCCGGTGAAGTTCGTACCCTTGTTGATGGGAAAAGCATGAGCAGATTTAATCGTATATTCGCCTTGCTGGTCGCGGCGGTTATTCTGGCCGGATGCGCATCGAGCAAGCAGCGCGCGCCGGTGGTCGAGCGCAGCGGTGCGGCTTCGAAGGCGGCGGTCGCTGCCGAGACGGCGCGTGCAAAAGCGCAGCGCGAGAGGGATTGGCGACCTGCCGTGCATGTGGTGCAGAAAGGCGAGACGCTGTACAGCATCGCGTTCAATTACGGTTTCGATTACCACGAACTGGCCGAACTGAACGGCATCACCGATCCGAACCTGATCTCGATAGGTCAGCAGATTCGTTTGTTCCCGGGTGCGTCGCGTCCCGTGCCCGTGGCGGAAAGTAAGTCATCTGAGCCGGCGATCAAGGATCAGCCCAAGCTGGTGAAGTATGCTTATAGCGAGGCGGCGGTGGCGCAACTCGCCAAGCCGGAGACGGCCGACAAGCCGGTTGTTGTTGCGCCTAAACCGGAGAAGGTCGAACCCAAGCCGAAACCGGAGGGCAAGCCGGCCGAAGAGAGCGCCGAAGTCGAACCCGATGCCGACATCGAGTGGAGCCTGCCGACGCAGGGCAAGGTGATCGCCGGATTTTCGGAAGCGGCCAATCGCAAAGGTGTCGATATCTCCGGAAAACTGGGGCAGCCGGTCAACGCCAGCGCGCCGGGCAAGGTCGTCTACAGCGGCAGCGGCCTGCGCGGTTACGGCAAGCTGGTCATCGTCAAGCACAACAGCACTTTCCTCAGCGCCTATGCCCACAACGACAAGGTCCTGGTCAAGGAAGGGCAGAACGTCATGCGCGGCCAGAAGATCGCCGAAATGGGCAACACCGACGCCGATCAAGTCAAGCTGCACTTCGAAGTGCGCCGATTCGGCAAACCGGTCGATCCGGCGAAATATCTCTCCCTCAAATAAGGGCACGTAAGACATTTGTTCCGGCACCGGCACGGCGCGCCGTGCCCCTACGAATTTGGGGGCTTCCTTGAACGATATGAAACTCAGCACCACCGACCATGACCGCGACAGCGCGAACCTGCGCTATGTCTATCCGGTCGTCTCCCGCCGTGCTGGCGGCGTGTCGGTCGGCATCAACCTGAACCCCGATAACGCCTGCAACTGGCGCTGCCTGTATTGCCAGGTGCCCGATCTGACGCGCGGCACTGCTCCCCCGGTCGATCTGGCGATGCTGGAAAGCGAGTTGCGCGGTTTTCTGAACGATTTGCTCCACGGCGACTTCATGCAGGCCCGCGTGCCGGAAGGCATGCGCCGCATCAACGACATCGCGCTATCCGGTAACGGCGAGCCGACCAGCGCTGCGGAATTCGCCGGGGTCGTCGAACTGATCGCTCGCGTGCGCCGCGAGTCCGGCTTGCCGGAGGATGTGAAGACCGTGCTGATTACCAACGGGAGTTTGTTGTATCGCGAAGATGTACAGCGCGGCCTGCGCGAACTGGCGAAAATCAACGGCGAGCTATGGTTCAAGCTGGATCGCGCCAGCGAATCGGGGATGCAGGCCGTCAACGACACCCGTATCGCGCTCGACAAGGTGCGCGCCAATCTGATTTTGGCAATTTCGGCTTGTCCGACCTGGTTGCAGACCTGCTGGTTCGCGCTGGACGGCGTACCGCCGACCATGCAGGACGAGGGGGATTATCTGGAGTTCGTTGCCGGATTGCTGCGCGAAGGACATAAACTGCAAGGAGTGCTGCTGTATGGCTTGGCGCGCCCTTCGTTGCAGCCGGAGGCTGCGCGCCTGTCCAATTTGCCGGCAGATGAGATGCGGCACTTTGCCGATCGCATCCGCAGCTTAGGGGTGGAAGTCAGGGTTACGGCTTAGCACTGAAAACGGTACATCTTGCGCAGGAAGGCATCCACATCCATGATCCTTGGCACGGACGGCATCTCGACATGTTCTGCGCATACTTCGCGCAATCCCAGTGCGGGAACCCAGCCGGCGCTCAGCACCTCGTCGCCATACCCGGAAGCCGTAGTTTCGCAGCGTTCTACCTCATAGCTGCTCATATCCATCGTCAGTACGCTCATGATGTTCTCCTGTTGCTTGGTGAGAGCCGCGAAATGCGCCGCCCTTGATTGAGGTATCGGCCTAGCTGAGCGGAAATTTAGCTTTCGTACCGGATTTATTAAGGCCTCACTTTGGTATCATGGCGGCCTTTCCGGCAACACTTCAGCAGTCTCGAATGTTAAGTAAACTCAATGAAGTACAGCGCGATGCCGCGTCTTACCTCGGTGGCCCCTTGTTGGTGCTGGCCGGGGCGGGCAGCGGCAAGACGCGCGTGATCACCCACAAGATCGCCTATCTGGTCGAGGAGTGCGGTTATGAGGCGCGCAACATCGCGGCGATTACTTTCACCAACAAAGCGGCCACCGAGATGCGCGAGCGCGTCGCCACGCTGTTGCCGGGCAGCAGGTCCAAGGGGCTGGTGGTCAGTACGTTCCATTCGCTGGGGATGAACATCCTGCGCGCCGAGGCCGGACTGCTGGGCTACAAGCCGAAGTTTTCCATCTTCGATTCCAGCGACAGCTGGAAGATATTGAGCGAGCTGACCAATTCCGGGGACAAGCAGGAAATCCGCGACTTGCAGACGCAAATCTCGAACTGGAAGTCGGCCTTCGTTTCTCCGGCGCAGGCGGGCGAACAGGGCGGAAGCGATGTGGAGCAGGTGCAGGCGCGCGTCTATGCGCGCTATCAGGAGACGTTGCGCGCCTATCAGGCGGTGGATTTCGACGATTTGATTCACTTGCCGGTGGTGCTGTTCAAGGAGCATCCGGAGGCGCTGGAGCGCTGGCAGCACCGGCTGCGCTATCTGCTGATCGACGAATATCAGGACACCAACGATTGCCAGTACCAGCTGACCCGGCTGCTGGCGGGTGTCCGTGCCGCGTTCACCGCGGTGGGCGACGACGACCAGGCGATCTACGCCTGGCGCGGCGCGAGTGTCGAGAATTTGCACAACCTGCGCAACGACTATCCCAGCCTGCGCGTAATCAAGCTGGAGCAGAACTACCGCTCGTCGCAGCGCATCCTCAAGGTCGCCAACCACCTGATCAACCACAACACCAAGGTGTTCGAGAAGCATCTGTGGAGCGATCACGGCATCGGCGACCCGATCCGCATTTATGCGGCGCGCGACGACGAGCACGAGGCCGAAAGCGTGGTGATGAAACTGATGACGCACAAGTTCGAGAACCGCACGCGCTTCGCCGACTACGCGATCCTGTATCGCAGCAATTATCTGGCGCGCGCGTTCGAAGAGCAGTTGCGCGCCCAGCGCGTGCCGTACACCGTCAGTGGCGGCACGTCGTTCTTCGACAAGGCCGAGATCAAGGACATCATTTCCTATCTGCGGCTGATCGCGAATCCGGATGACGATCCGGCCTTCATCCGCGCGATCACCACGCCGAAACGCGGCGTCGGCAACACTACGCTGGAGAAGCTGGGCAGCTATGCCGGCAAGCGCAAGGTCAGCCTGTTTGAGGCGGCGTTCGAGTCGCCCATGGCCGACGAGCTGCCGCCGCGCCAGTACGAAGACCTTATGATGTTCTGTAAATTCATCAACCGCATCGCGGATCGAGCCGAGGCCGATCCCTGCGGCGAACTGCTGGACGAGTTGCTGCGCGCGATCAACTACGAGACCTGGCTGTACGACTCGCACGAGTCGCGGCAGGCCGAGACCAAGTGGAAAAACGTCGAAGACTTCATCGGCTGGCTGAAGCGCAAGTCCGAAGCCGACGAGAAATCGCTGATCGCGATGGTGCAGACCATCGCGCTGATTAACATGCTGGAAGGCAAGGACGAAGAGCCCGACGCGGTCACGCTGTCCACGCTGCATGCCGCCAAGGGGCTGGAGTTTTCGCATGTGTTCATCGTCGGCGCCGAGGAAGATATCCTGCCGTTCCGCGACAGCGACGAGAAGGGCATCGAGGAAGAGCGCCGCTTGATGTACGTCGGCGTCACCCGCGCCCAGCGTTCTTTGCAGATCAGCTACTGCAACCGGCGCAAGCGCGGCAAGGACTGGTTCGCCTGCGAGCCCAGCCGCTTCATCGACGAGATGCCGGAAGACGAGCTGCAATATGCCGGCGGCCATGCGGATGCCGTGCCCACCGTCACCAAGGACGAAGGCATGGACAAGCTGGCGCGGCTGAAGGCGATGTTGAACAAGACGTCTGCCGAATAGCCCATGCGAGAGACGGCGCCGGAATTACGACAGGCCGCGTTGCACTGGCTCGCAGAATGCGACGCGGCCAAAAAGTCTGGCGGTGTGCGCCGTCTGATGCGGGCATGGAACGCGGGCGATATCTGGCTGGACGGCGAAGCTGCGTTGATCGCGAATCGGACTGCTCCTGGTCATCCGGACAAGCCCGAGCTGGTGTCGCCGCGCGCGGTGAAACGCCGTGCGATGAATACGCCGGAAGGCCGGGCCGCATTGATCCATGCACTGGTGCACATCGAGTTCAATGCGATCAACCTCGCGCTGGATGCGGTCTGGCGCTTCCCCGGCATGCCGCGCGACTATTACGCCGACTGGCTGCAGGTCGCCGACGAGGAAGCGTTGCATTTCACCTTGCTGGCCGATCACCTGAAAGAGCTGGGCTACGCCTACGGCGACTTCCCCGCGCACAACGGCCTGTGGCGTATGGCTGTCGAGACGCGGCACGATGTCCTCGCGCGCATGGCGCTGTTGCCGCGGACGATGGAGGCGCGTGGGCTGGACGTCACGCCGGGCCTGCGCGCGAAGCTGGTGCAGGCGGGCGATAGCGCCGTCGGCGGAATCATGGACATCATCCTGCGCGACGAGATCGGCCATGTCGCCATAGGCAATCGTTGGTACGGCTGGTTGTGCGAACGACGCGGACTGGAGCCGGTCGCGACCTATGCGCAACTCGCCGCAGAACATCATGCTCCGCCGTTGCGCGGTCCGTTCAACCTGGAAGCGAGGCGCGCGGCGGGATTCAGCGAAGCGGAATTGGCGGCGCTGTCGAGTCGGCGCGAATAGCATATGAGGTGCCGGGGGACTACAATCCAAGCCGGAAGGATGTGCATGTTTAAATACGCCGCTATTTCCTGAATCCGGGATGGAGCCGAACTCGCAAAATACCTGATGTCTACTTACAACCCTTTGTCTTTAATCAAGTCCATCGAGTGGGCGAAGCAGCTTGGCGTGGCCTCGCTCTACGCTTTGCTGATTTATATCGGCGATGCGATTTTTGAAAGCGGCGCCGTCATCGCGCATCTCGAATTGGCCTGCGGTTTTGCGTTGGCAGCGATGCTGATCGGCGGCAAGCGTTATGTCCTGGGGGTGTTTCTCGGCGCAGTCATGGCTCATATGATCCTGGGCGCTACGGCAGGTGAAATCTTTATCATTGCATCGAGCGATGCATTCGAAGCTTTGTGCGGAATCTGGCTTCTGATGCATGGCGAAAAATTCGATTCGCGCCTTCAGTCATTGCGAGATTATCTCAAGCTGATTTTGCTGGGTGGTTGCGTAAGTATCGCTATTAGCGCTCTGGTTGCAAATACGCTATTGCTGTTCTTCGGATTTATTGCTTACGAAGATGTGGTTAACGGCATGCTCCACTGGTGGATGAGCGATACGCTAGGCGTCATTCTGGTTACCCCGTTGATCCTCGTTTGGTGGTGGGGAAAAGGTCTTTGGCGCGAAACGAAGCAGGTGGCTGAAGCGGCCTTGCTTCTGGGCCTGACGATATTGGTGGGGCAAATCGTTTTTTTCGATTGGCTGCACAATATCGTAGGGCCGACGGCCAACGGTTACTGGATGTTCATGCTGATCACCTGGGTAGCTATGTTTCTTGGCGCTCGCGGCACAACGGTCGCATTGCTCGTGGTGGCAATTCAAGCCTTGTTCGGCGCAACCCAGGATGTCGGATATTTCGCCGAAGACATCGAGCGGACAGGCCTGATCAATTACTGGTTCTATATGTTGACGCTATCGCTGGTCGGAATGTCGCTGGCTACCTATGTGCGCGAAATCAGGCAGGCGAATTTTGCCGTAGCCCATCGCGATGCGCTGATACGCGAGATACATCATCGCATCAAGAACAATATCCAGGGCATCACCGGGTTGCTGCGCCAGCTTGCGGAAAAACAACCGGACACCAGAGAAGCAATCGATCAAACCATCAGCCAGGTGCAAAGCATCGCGACGATCCACGGCTTGCAGGAGCGTACCGCACTGGATAACGTCGAACTCGGTGAGCTGACTGGGGCCGTGGCAAGCGGTGTCGGCTCGTTGTGGGGAAGCGTCATTCAGGTCGATACGCCCCCGGACTGGAAGCCTTGCGTCGTTGATGCGGCCGAGGCCGTGCCGCTGGCGTTGATATTGAACGAACTATTGTCGAATGCCATCAAGCATGGAGACCGGGCCGGACAGATCAGGGTCGTGCTCGAGCATGGACACGTTCCGGATTCCGTTCGTATCGTCATTCGCAATCTCGGTCACTTGCCGTCCGGTTTCAATTTCGAGCGCGATACCGGCACCGGATTGCAGTTGGTAAAATCGCTGATGCCTCGGCATGGCGCGGGAATATCTTGGCAGCATCGCGACAACACAGTGATCGCTGCGCTGGAGCTGGAACCGCCCGTCATTACTTTCAGGTCATGAATCATGAATGCAAACGCTACTTCTGAAACGACTATCCTGCTGGTCGACGATGATCGGCTGGTGCTATCCACGCTCTCCATGGGGTTGGTCAGGGCGGGTTACCGCGTTATCACCGCAGAATCGGCGGACGATGCGGAAGCATTTCTGGCGAGCGGGGAGCGTCCCGATCTGGCCATTCTCGACGTCAGGATGCCGGGCACGAGCGGGCTGGTGTTAGCGGAGCGGTTGCGTTCGCTGGATCAAGTGCCGTTCATGCTGTTGACGGCTTACAGCGATCGGGAAACCGTCGATCAGGCAACGGCTTCCGGTGCGTTGGCTTATCTTGTCAAGCCGGTCGATACGCCGCAACTGGTGCCTGCGATCAAGGCCGCTCTGGCGCGTGCCAGAGATATCCACGGTTTGGAAACGACCGGACGGCAGTTGCAACAGGCACTCAACAGCGAGCGCGAGATCAGCATTGCGATCGGGATAACCATGGTGCAGTACCATCTCGATCGGAAAGCGGCTTTCGAGTTGTTGCGCAAAACTGCGCGCACCCAGAGCCGTAAATTGGCGGCGTTTGCCGTAGAGATCATTAGCGCGAGCGAAACCCTGAATCTTGGGCCATAGGCTCTGAAGAATTCGGCTCAGGGAAATCCGATTGATTCGCTGTGGCTCTTTATAGTATCTTGTAATCAAATTCGGTTCGCCCTTGCCCCCGGCCACCGACTCAACGAGACCCGGAACACGTCTCCGAATCTTTTCCGTCATGGTTTTTCCCGCGAAGGGATATGACGAAAAATGCCCATAGGGCTGGAGACGAACATGTTCTGCAATTTCACCGCTTGTTTTCCCTATCGACTGTCAGTTCATGCTTGCCGCCGCACGAGCGCGCTTGCTGCTGCACAAGTTCGGCAAAATGGTCGCGGAATGCAAAAAGGCTTCAGCCTGATCGAATTGATGGTTACCGTAGCGATAATCGGCATCCTCGCCGCAGTCGCATTCCCCAGTTACCAGAGTTATCTCGTCAAAGGAAACCGCGCTGCCACACAGGCATTCATGGTGGACGTAGAGAACCGTCAGAAGCAATACCTGCTGGATGCTCGCAGCTATGCCGGGGATGTCGCCACACTGGGCATGGCGGCACCCAGCGATGTTTCGAATTTCTACACGATTTCGATTGCGGCCTCGGCGACTCCGCCGGCATTCACCATCACGGCAACGCCTATCGCAGGCACAAGGCAGGAAAGCGACGGCGCGTTGACGCTGGATAGCAGCGGTGCTAAGTCGCCCGCCGACAAATGGTGATGAAATGAACATCCGGCGATATTCCTGTGGTTTTACGCTGGTCGAACTGCTAGTGGTGGTGGCGATTCTTGGAATATTGGCCGCTCTCGCGGCACCCAGTTTCAGTTCGCTTACCCAGGGCCAGCAGGTAAAAAACGCCAGCTTCGAGTTGTTCGCCGCGCTCAGTCTGGCCAGGAGCGAGGCCATCAAGCGCAACGGTAATGTCACCGTAACTCCCGCTGCCGGAGGATGGGAGGATGGCTGGAACATAACTTCGGGCGGAACAACCATCAGCACCCAGGGCATCCTCAAGGGAATCATCGTTACCGGCGGTCCGGCCAGTGTGGTTTACGTCAGAAGCGGCAGAATCTCCGGATCAACCGCGCCCTCATTTCAGATCGACAGCGAAACGACGGCCACGGCAAACGTACGTTGCATCAAGATCGATCTGAGCGGGATGCCGCGCACCGTCAAGGGGGCATGCTCATGAACATGAACCGTAACCGTGGCTTCAGCCTGATCGAGGTTTTGATCACTATCGTGATCCTGATGGTCGGATTGCTGGGGTTGGCCGGTTTGCAGGGCAGGGCGCTGACCTCGCAAATGGAATCCTATCAACGCTCGCAGGCGCTGATTCTGTTGAAGGACATGATCGACCGGGTCAATGCCAACCGCAAAAATGCTGCATCTTATGTGACTGAGTTAAATCCGGCCGTTGCATGTCCGGTAACGGGAGCGGGAAGTTCCGTTGCCAGCACAGATCTGGCCGAATGGTGCACTGCACTGCAGGGCGCTGCTGAAGTGCAAGGGACAGCAAAAGTCGGTGCGATGATCGGTGCACGGGGCTGCATAACCCAGACCGCTGCGCCGGCGAGCGGTGTCCCCAGCCAATATCTTGTTGCCGTGGCATGGCAAGGATTGAACAGCACAGCCATCCCAAGCATAACTTGCGGGCAAAACCAGTATGGCGCCAATGATGCCTTGCGCCGCGTGGTTGCACTTCCCGTCGTCATAGCGGATTTGAATTGATATGAGCTCATTTAGACGCCAGCAGACTTTAACAAACCGGCAAACCCAGAATGGCTTGTCGCTGATCGAACTGATGATTTCCATCACCATCGGTTTACTTATCCTTTCTGCGCTGACTACGCTATTCGTCAATCAGAGCAAGACACGAAGCGAACTGGATAAATCGAATCGCATGATAGACAACGGTCGTTATGCGCTGGAAGTGCTGACCGAGAATTTGAGGATGGCGGGTTTCTATGGGAATTATTTACCCAGTGGTGCGCCCGCAACCACGCCTGATCCCTGTAGTTTGGCGACCATTACCGATCCGGGGACGAGCCTCGATGTGCTGCGCCATCATGTGCAGGGCTACACTGTTGAGGCGCAGGCGAGTCAAATCGCAAGCTTGCCGGCATCTTGCGGTTTTACCTACACGGCGGGTAGCACTACCTCGTTAAAGCCGGGCAGCGACATATTGGTGTTGCGGCGCGTCGGCACCGCAACGCCTGTCGCCGCTGTAAACGCGGCAGCTTCACCCAATAGTGCCAATACGGTTTATTTGCAGGTGTCGAACTGTAATACCGATGCCGGTTATCAGTTGGTTTCGGGGGCCGGGCCTTTTGCTGCTTTCCACGACAAGAATTGCACGACTATCGCAAGCCTGCGGCCATTCATCGTGCAGGTCTATTTCGTGTCTTCCGACAACAATCCCGGCGATGGCATTCCTACGCTGAAACGCCAGGAACTTGATCAGGCTACCGGCGTATTTGTGATCACGCCATTGGTTGAGGGGATCGAATACATGCAGGTCGATTACGGATTGGATGCCGATACCGATGGGGCCGCCGACAGTTACATCGCTAATCCTGCGGCTGCGAACTGGCCGAACATCGTATCGGTGAAACTCAACATCATCGCTAGAAACATCGAGACCAGCGCTGGACATACCGACATCAAGAGTTATGTATTGGGTAGTGCCGGCACATTCGGGCCTTTCGCAGACGCTTATAAACGCCATGCCTATACCCAGGTTGTTCGCCTAGTCAATCCATCCGGGCGGAGGGAGGTGCCATGATCCTATTAAATAAACAACGCGGTAGCACCCTGTTGGTGGCACTAGTGATGCTGGTGTTGCTGACGCTGATCGCGCTTTCCGCAATGAAGGCGACAACGACCAGCATTCAGGTGGTCGGTAATGCGCAGCTTCGCGAGGAAGCGAATACCGCTGCGCAGCAGGCCATCGAGGGTGTGATCAGCAGCGACTTCACCGCAGCTCCGGCGGCCTCGTCCGTTGCGGTGTCCTTCGGTGCGGCGAATTACACCGTTGAGATTGAAACTCCCACTTGCACAAGCTCTCTCGGACTAAGCAATGACATGCTTAATCCTCTCATTGCGGCTGACGCCGTTTGCCTAGGCAGCGCTACTGCGGTCAACACCGGGATCATGGTCTCTGGCGTGGCGGCGGCGACGACCGGGCAATCGTGGTGCTATCAACAAAACTGGGATATTCGGGCCGCAGTGAGCGATAGCGACACCGGGGCGAACACCGCTGTGCATCAGGGCATATTTACCCGGGTGCCTGCCGGGACAGAGTGTCCATAGCAGCGTTCTTCCGGCGGGTTGCCGACATGTGTATGGTTGATCTTATAGTGCAGTTTGGAGGTGTTCTTATGAAAACGATACGACTTATTCTGGCCCATCTGCTGATGGCATTGATGTGTTATTCCACGGTAAGTCGGGCAGAGGATATCGACATTTACAGCGGCCTGGGCACTACCTCCAACGTGCCGAATGTGCTGTTTGTGATGGACAACTCCGCCAATTTTGAAGCGAGTTCCGGCGGGGTGACTTGCACGCAACAAGCCGATGGTTCCCTCGTTATTAATGGTTCTGAAAGTCCCACAGATATGAGCGGCACAGTGGGCGGAATCGAACAATGCGCATTGTGGAATGTAGTGAAAAGCCTGCCGGTCAACGCAGACTCAACAGCCCGCGTCAATATCGGCTTTATGATGTACAACGGCAACAACATCACCGATGTGGCAGGGCTGAACTGCGGCGGAAGCCTCGGCGGTTGCCTGACACAGCCTATGATTGCCATGACGGCTGCCAATAAAAGCGGGGTGCTGAATTGGATCGCATCGTGGAATACGTCTCCCAGCGCAGCTATCGGCAACGTCAAGGCTGCCGGTAAGGCCACTGCGGCGACGATGCAGGAAGCTTGGGCCTATTACACCGGCGGCACCGGCTTGTCCGGGCGCTCTTATGCGGGTGTCGGCAACCATCCCTCTTCTGGTTGCCAGAAGAACTTCATAATCTACATCGCAAATTCGTTCGCTGCTTCCGCCGGCCCCGGCGATGCGAGTAGCGGTGGGCCACTTAACGCTCTTACCGCAGCCATTAACAGCCAGACTCAACCGGATGGACTTACCGATTCTGAGTGGGCTGCGAAAAAATCGGCGTGGAATGCGCCGATCTTGAATACTGTCGCCACTGCATGTTCGGCTACCCCTTACAATTTTGCATCGCCCTCGTCCAATCACAGCGAAAACGGTGGCGATTATGCCGACGAGTGGGCGCGTTTCATGCAACAGTCCGATATCTACGACGAACCAATCGGCACTCAAAGCATCACTACTTATACCGTGGGGCTGCTGGATCCTGCAAAGTGCAAGCCGGAATATCCTGCGCTCCTGAGCAATATGGCGGTCTATGGCGGAGGGAAATATTTTGCTACGACCAGCTACGATACGATCGTGAACGCCATCCTGAAAATTCTCAACGAAGTGCAGGCGGTCAATAGCGTGTTTTCGTCCTCCAGCCTGCCGGTCAGTGTGAACGCACAAGGCACTTATCTGAACCAGATTTACATGGGAATGTTCCGCCCCGATTCAGGCGCCCTGCCTAGGTGGGCGGGTAATCTCAAGCAATACCAGTTCATGATAGATTCAGCCACGGGGGGGCTGAACCTTGGCGACAGTGTAGGCAATTTGGCGCTCGACTCTTCGGGTACGGGATTCCTTTCGCCCAATGCCATCAGCTTCTGGACCTGTACCGATACGGCGCTCAACTCCTATCCGTCCACTCGTTTGACGGCGGCACAACAGGCATTGCTGGTAGCCAACAATCAGACAAACGTCAGCAGTTCCTGTGTCGATCCGGCCAATGGTTTCTGGGTGAACAGCCCGAGCAGCGCCAAAGCCGCGGCATTGGGGTTCGATCTGCCGGATGGCGAGTTGGTGGAAAGAGGGGGCGCGGCACAGCAATTACGCCATGCCAGCCTGTCCGTGGATTACACCGCCTCGCCAGCCGCGCCGCGCAAGCTCTATACCTTTTGTCCAACCGGGGCGAGTTGCAACGAAGACCTGACCAATGCTGCCAATGTCTTCGCTACATCGAATGCAGCCCTCACGGCGGGAATGTTCGGCTCATCCTCCAGCGTTAATGTGTCGACACTCAGCCGTTCCGCCACGACGGCAACGGTTGCGACCTCGGGCAACCACGGATTCACGACAGGCGAGTCCATTGCCATCGCGAATGCCACGCCGAGTAACTACAACGGCACCTTCACCATTACCAAGATAGACAACACGCATTTCACCTATCCTGTCATCGAATATCCACCCACAACGGCGACGGGCAGTTATACCGCCAGCCTGCCATCTGCGCCCCAAGCGGTTACGCTGGCCCGCAGCGGTAATACCGTGACGGCGACTTCGCTTGCGCACGGCTACATTGACGGGCAGACGGTGACTATCAGTGGCGCGAACCAGTCGGCTTATAACGGCAATTTCGCTATTGGCGGGGTGACGGACAACGCCTTCACTTTTACCGTGACGGAAACCCCGACAACGGTAGCCAGCGGCGGCACCGCCACCGGTGAGAAACAGGCAACGGGAGGCTGCCCTTCACCCTGCATGGTTTCTTTCGCTATTGCTTCGGTGACTCGCAGCGGCACAACGGTCACGGTCAATACGACTGATAACCATAATTTTCTTTCTTCTGTCGGCAAGGTGATCAATCTTTCAGGCGTCGTGGATGGCAGCGGCAACCCCGTGGCCGAATACAGCGGCAATATCACTACAACCAGTTGGAATAATCCCACGAACAACCGCAGTTTCACTTTTACTACGGCGGTTTCGCCGGCCACGCCGGCCACTATTGCAGCCGGATATACGTCTATTACCGCCAGCACCCCCAGTGCTGTGCGGGTCATCACCAGCCTGACGCGTAGCGGCTCGACTGTGACGGTCGTTGCAGCAGGGCATGGTTATACGACTGATGATTCGGTCAGCATAGGCGGCACTCCGGGTGCGAACGAGGAAGCCTATGTCGGCACCCATACCATCACGGTGGTGGATGCCAACACTTTCACTTACGCCATCGTTACCGCGCCGGCCAGCCCTGCCAGCGGCGCGGGCGGCGCAACCATGACCGCTACCCGTTCGACCGGTTTCCTGTCCGGTGATCGCGATAACCTGATCAACTGGGTTCGCGGCGAGGACAATTATGGCGATGAATCCGGACCCGGCGGCACAGTGAATGTTCGTCCGTCGATTCATGGCGACGTGCTGCATTCTCGTCCGACAGTGATCAACTATGGCTCGCATTCTGTCAGCATAGAATCGACAAGCGATTCGGGCGCCACCCGCACCGCGACGGCATCGGAAGCGTCAGATATCGCGGTGATCGCAGGGGCCGGGCCTCAGCCGATTGTTACTTTCGCCAATAAGCAGGCTTGTCCGGTAACGGTTGCATCTGCGACTACTTTTACCTATCCCACCACAAATTGCGGAGAGTCTGGCGCGCAAACCGTGTCGGTCGGCTCCAAGGTGGTGGTGTTCTATGGGGACAACGGCGGCGTATTCCATGCCGTCAATGGCAATCAGACCGCGCTGTTCGGCAGCGCCGGCCCCGGCGACGAGATGTGGGGCTTCATTCCGAGCGAATTCTTTCTCAAGCTCAACCGGTTGCGCACCAATAGCCCTCAGTTGAATTTGCCCTCGACTCCACCCGGTATTTCACCGGACCCGGCGAAGAAAGATTATTTCATCGACGGCACAACCGGCTTTTACCAATTGCTGGATGGCAGTGGCAATACTCTGGCGGCGCACCTCTACCTCACCATGCGTCGCGGCGGCAGGTTGATCTATGCTCTGGATGTCACGGATCCCGCTGTGCCGAAAGTCTTGTGGAAAATCGATCCTGCCGGGCTTACTACCCCGAGCGGATTCACGGCAAGTGCGGATTTCGCCGAGCTTGGTCAGACCTGGTCGCAACCGAAAGTGGCCAGAATCAAGGGATATTGTGGCGGGCTTTCCTGTGCCGGCAATCCGCAAACCCCTGTGCTGATTTTTGGCGCCGGCTATGACACCAATGAAGATGTCGAGCCACCTTCAGCCGATGTCATGGGCCGCGGTATTTTTGTGGTGGATGCCATCACGGGGGCGCTGATATGGAAAGCCACTTACTCGGCAGGTTCAACCGCCTACACGGGCAATACGATCAAGGCCTCCGCCGCAGTTTCCGGAATGAATTACAGCATTCCCGCTGATCTTACCATTATGGATCGTGATGCAGACGGGTTCATTGACAGGCTTTATGCGGCCGACACGGGCGGCAATATCTGGCGCGTCGATCTGGAGCCTGGCAACAACAGCACGCCCGACAACTGGCGGGTGTACAAGCTGGCTGCACTGGGATGTGGATCGGGTCCTTGTTCCGCAGGTAGTACGCCGCGCAAATTCTTCTATCCGCCAGAAGTGATCAATACGCTGTCTTACGATGCCGTGATTGCAGGTTCGGGCGACCGCGAGCATCCGCTATATGTCGATCTGGCGGCCGACAAGACCAATCGGGTGTATCTGCTGAAGGATACATTTACCGGGGATAACGCAAGCGGCATGACCACGGTCGATCAGGGAGATCTTTTCGATGCTACCAGCGCATCTTGGAATGGCACATTAAGCGGTTACATGATTGAGCTTGACGAAGGCGAAAAAGTCGTTAATGCGCCGCTGGTGACGGCAGGTTTCGTTTATTTCGGGACCAACCAGCCAACCGAGCCATCCGCAAACTCATGCACGTCGAACTTGGGGGTTGCCAAAGGCTATCAGCTCCAGCCATTCACCGGCTCATATGATAGTGTCGTATTCGCCGGAGGCGGATTGCCGCCATCTCCGGTTTCTGGCGTGGTAAACATCGCGACGGCAACAGGAATCAAACTCGTTCCATTCCTGATTGGTGGCGGTAATCCGGATTGTGTCGGTTCTGATTGCACCTCGGCGCTCGGCGGACAGAAACCCGTTATTTCGGTCCCAACAAGCCGTACCCGGACCTACTGGTATCAGGAAATTGACTGACGCTAACAAACGCCATGCGTTATGTGATGCCCGGCGGGTTTGGGCTAACAGGAACTAAAAGTCCGAGGGGAAGCAGCTTTCGGAGGTTGTAAAAAAGCCCGCCGGAGATCGACGGGCTTTTTTATCGTCGTTACTTGCAGTGATTTTCCACAAGCTGTTTGGCGATGATGTCGTGATTCAGCCAGATCACCGGCGCAGTGGGGGTGGAGGTTTCGTAGAACATCAGCGGCCCGGTTCCTTCCAGCACCAGTGCGCTCAGGAGGTCGGTCACCAAGGCCTTGCGATCCTTGTGCATCTGGGTGATCTCGTCCGAGGTGCCTATCATCAGGTCGGCCAGTTCGCGGCTGTTGTCCATTGGCCAGGCTTCGAAGTTGCGGAAGCCGGTCATCACGTCGCTGGCATTGTAGGCGTCGATCTTTTGCAGCAATTCTTCCAGCGTGGAGCCTTCTTGCAGCAGTTCGCGGCAGGCTTGCCATTGCGCCTCGGCCCAGGCTTCGCCATGTTCCTGCTTCAATGCATTCAGCAGCGGGAATAGCGAGAGTTCGACGCCGACGAAGATGTCGGATGAGTTGGTGCGGATCTCGGGGCAGTTGTACACCGTTGCTTTGACACCCTTGGCCCAAGCGGCTTCGGCGACGCGTTCGAGACGCATCTTGGCCTGGCCTTGGGTGTAGTTGGTGTAGGTCTGCCACTGGTAACCGCCGTCGATCAGGATCTCGGTGCCGTGATAACCATAAGCGGTATAGCGCACCTGTCCGCCGGCCTTTTCCAGTCGCGCACGTATCGCGGCGCTGCCTTCGATCAGGTACTGGAAGGTGTTGGCGGTGACTTCGTCGAAGTTCATCAGGATCAGCTTGCCCAGATCGCTGTCGATCAACGAGCGGGAAGACAGGAAACGCTCGCCCTGGCCTTTGTAGATTCGGTTCGCGATCGCCAGGAATACCTTCACCTTGGGGATGCCGCCCGCCATGGTGTGGGCGAAGAATACGTTGCTGCCGTCCGGAATCATGCCGTCCAGTTCGGCCATCACTTTGGCCACTGAGCTCTTGAAACGCTGCATGCCGGCCTCGCGGCATTTTTCGATATGCGCCCAGTCGAGCTTGTCGTCCTGCCAGCTTTTTAGCGTCATGCCGCCGAGCATATCGGTGGGAGTGTGTTCGCCCACGGGTGCGTCCAGATCGAAGCCTGCCATCAGGGGGACATTGATGATGCGTCCGCCGAGATTGGCTTCGGCGGTGGCCAGCTCTTCGTCGTTCAGCGGACGTAGGGCGTTGTTCTCGTCGCGGCGACCGACGGTGATGCCGATGATAGTCATGCCCGTCTTGCGCGCCTCATCGATCAGGCCATTGGCATAGCCGCGCCCGAACAATTCGCCGAACAGCACAAACACATCACCCTTCCGGAAGATGTTGGTCTTCGGAATATCCCGCAACGAAACTCGTGAATTCATAGAATCTGCCTTCCAGCTAACGAACATTTAGAATTATTTTGCTAATGATAGCCTGATTTGGCGTTAATCCAAACCCGCGCGTTCATCCCGCACCTGTTTGAATGGCCGGGTGCTTCATATGAAGAACCTGATGGGATCAAGGGAATCGACCTGCGCGTAGGTTTTTCGAAGAACCATCGTATATAATCCCGCGCTGTTCAAAATCCCGGGTTCTCTCTTCATGCTGGAAGTCAGCAATCTTGCCTGCAGTCGCGGCGATCATCGCTTGTTTACCGGATTGAGTTTTGCGCTGCATCCGGGGCAGATCATGCAGGTGCAGGGCGAGAACGGCAGCGGCAAGACCAGCCTGTTGCGAACGCTGTGCGGCTTCCTGATGCCGGATGAGGGCGACATCGCCTGGAACGGCAGCAGCGTGAGCGAGCTGCAGGAAGAGTATTACGCCGAAATGCTGTACCTCGGCCACCTGAACGCGATCAAGGATGAGTTGAGCGGGCTGGAGAACCTGCGTATCTCGGCGGGGCTGTCGGGTATCGAACTCGGTGAAAAGGAAGCGATTGCCGCATTGCGCCGCATGGGTCTGAAAGGTCGCGAACTGCTGCCGACCAAGGTGCTGTCTCAGGGGCAGCGCCGCCGTGTCGCGCTGGCGCGATTGCTGGTTAGCGACGCCAAGCTGTGGGTGCTGGATGAACCATTGGCGGCGCTCGATGTCGCAGCCGTGGCCTTGATAGAAGAATTGATCGCCGAGCATCTGGCGCGGCAGGGGATGGTGATCTTCACCACCCACCAGCCGTTGCAGGTTGCGGGGATGGAGATGCGCACGCTGACCCTGACACGTGCAGGCTCGGGGTCTCGCGGGAGGTCGGCGTGAAGAAGGAATCAATGTTCGGATTGTTGCTGCTGGTGATACGGCGCGACCTGATGCTGGCGATGCGCCGCCGCGCCGACGTGCTGACCACGCTGATTTTCTTCGTGATGGTGGTGAGCCTGTTCCCGCTGGGCGTCGGGCCCGAGATGGATATGTTGCGGAAGATGGCGCCGGGCGTGTTGTGGGTGGCGGCGTTGCTGTCCTCGATGCTGTCGCTGGGACGCTTGTTTTCGGCGGATCATCTCGACGGCACGCTGGAGCAGATGATGCTGGCGCCGCAATCGCTGTCGATGCTGGTGCTGGGCAAGATGGCGGCGCACTGGATGGTGTCCGGCCTGCCGCTGGTGCTGATGGCACCGGTGCTGGGAATACAGTTCGACATGTCGGCGGAAGCGCTGGGCATATTGATTGTCGGCCTGCTGCTCGGGACTCCGATCCTGAGCATGATAGGTGGCATAGGTGCGGCGCTGACGCTGGGGCTGCGCGGCGGCGGGGTGTTGTTGTCGCTGCTGGTGTTGCCGTTGTGCATACCGGTGCTGATCTTCGGCACCGGCGCGGTAGAAGCGGTATCGACCGGATTGAGCGTGGCGTCGCACCTGTCGTTGTTGGGCGCGCTGTTGGTTTTGGCTTTGGCGTTTACCCCCTGGGTGACCGCGCAGGCATTACGTATTTCGATGGAGTGATAAGTTGGCAATTAACTGGTTCAAGTATTCCGCACCCACTACCTTCTACGGCCTCGCCGGTAAGCTGATCCCGTGGTTCGGCATCTCCGCCGCGATCCTCTTTGCCGTCGGCCTGTATATCGGTTTCTTCGTCGCTCCCATCGATTACCAGCAAGGCGAGTTTTATCGCATCATCTTCATTCACGTACCGGCTTCGATCATTTCGATGTTCCTGTACCTGATCATGGCGGGCTATGCGGCGCTGGGCCTGATCTTCAATACCCGTTTGTCGTCGATGATGGCGACCGCGATTGCGCCGACCGGCGCGCTGTTCGCCTTCATTTCGCTGTGGACCGGCGCGCTGTGGGGCAAGCCGATGTGGGGCGCATGGTGGGTGTGGGACGCGCGCCTGACTTCCGAGCTAATCCTGCTGTTCCTGTACCTTGGCTACATCGCGCTGCACGCGTCCATCGACGAACCGCGCCGTGCCGACCGCGCCGCCGCATTGCTGGCCATCGTCGGTTCGGTGAACGTGCCTATCATCTATTTCTCGGTGAAGTGGTGGAACACCCTGCACCAAGGCTCGACCATCAAGTTCAGCGGCACCAGCATGCATGTCGCAATGCAGCAGGCGATGTTCATCACGCTGGTGGCCTGCTGGCTGTACGCAATCGCGGTGATCCTCGCGCGGGTGCGCAGCATCATCCTGGAGCGCGAGCGCCACACCAAATGGATAACCGAATTGCCGGAGGTTAAGTAATGAATGGTCTGGATATCTGGATGCGCGAGAACCCGATCGCCTATGTGGTGTTGGGCTCTTACGCAGTAGCCTTTCTGATTTTTGCGGTCGAGATCGCGATGGTCAGGCACAAACGTAAAATTACTTTGCAGCAGGTACACCTGATGCGCGATGCAGGAGACGAAGAATAATGAAAGCACGTGAAAAGAGATTCTTGTTCATCGCCGTGGGCATTGCCGCCGTGGGCTTGGCGGTCGCGCTGGTGCTGAACGCGCTGGACAAGAACGTCAGTCTGTATTTCACGCCGACTCAGGTGTTCAACAACGAAGCGCCGCATGGCCGCAGCTTCCGCATCGGCGGTCTGGTCGAGGAGGGCAGCGTCAAGCGCGAGGCCGACGGCCTGACCGTCAACTTCGCGATCACCGACACGCACAAGCGCATTCCGGTGGTGTACAAGGGCATCCTTCCCGACTTGTTCAAGGAAGGTAAGGGCGTGGTCGCGCAAGGCTCGGTCGGACCCGACGGCGTGATGCAGGCCGATGAAGTGCTGGCCAAGCACGACGAGAACTACATGCCGCCCGAGGCAGCCGACGCACTGATGAAAGCCGAAGCCGCCAACGCGGCAGCCGCCAGTGCAGTCAGCGCGCCTGCTGCTGCATCCGCCGTCAAATAATTCCTGAAAGTTTCGAGATGATTCCAGAGATAGGCAATTTCGCGTTGATCGTCGGGCTGTTCCTGGCGCTCACGCTGGGCGTGCTGCCCATCATCGGCGCGGCACGCAACAACGCGGTTCTGATGGGCGTCGCACGTCCGCTGGCCGCCGGGCAGTTCGTGTTCCTTGGTGTCGCGCTGCTCTGCCTGACCTACGCCTTCGTCGCCAACGACTTCTCCGTGCTATATGTCGCGCAGCATTCCAATACGCAGCTGCCGACGATCTACCGCATTTCCGCAGTCTGGGGCGGCCACGAAGGCTCGCTGCTGCTGTGGGCGTTCCTGCTGTCCGTGTGGACGCTGGCCGTCGCCCTGTACAGCAAGCATCTGCCGGAAGAAATGGTCGCGCGTGTGCTCGGTGTGATGGGCCTGATCGCGGTCGGATTTCTGTTGTTCATGCTGATGACGTCGAATCCGTTCGACCGCCTGTTGCCGGCCGCGGCCGACGGGCGCGACCTGAATCCGCTGCTGCAAGACCCGGGGCTGGTGATACATCCGCCGATGCTGTACATGGGCTATGTCGGCTTCTCGGTCGCGTTCGCCTTCGCCATCGCCGCATTGCTGGGCGGACGGATGGATGCCACCTGGGCGCGCTGGTCTCGCCCGTGGACGACCGTGGCTTGGGTGTTCATGACGATGGGTATCGCGCTCGGCAGCTGGTGGGCATATTACGAACTGGGCTGGGGCGGCTGGTGGTTCTGGGACCCGGTCGAGAACGCCTCGTTCATGCCCTGGCTGCTCGGCACCGCACTGATGCACTCGCTGGCGGTCACCGAGAAGCGCAACGCGTTCAAGAGCTGGACCGTACTGCTCGCGATCGCTGCGTTCTCGCTGTCGCTGCTGGGCACCTTCCTCGTGCGTTCAGGCGTACTGACTTCGGTGCACTCGTTCGCGGCCGATCCCAAGCGCGGCATTTTCATCCTGACTTTCCTGGTGATCGTGATCGGCGTATCGCTGCTGCTGTTCGCATGGCGCGCACCCAAGATCGGTCTGGGCGGTAAGTTCGATCCGCTGTCGCGCGAATCGCTGCTGTTGTCCAACAACGTGCTGCTGTCGGTCGCCGCTGCCTCGGTGTTCATCGGCACGCTGTATCCGCTGTTCATGGATGCGCTCGGGCAGGGCAAGCTCTCTGTTGGTCCGCCGTATTTCGAGGCGGTGTTCGTGCCGCTGATGATTCCCATGCTGCTGCTGATGGGCCTGGGCCCGCTGGCGCGCTGGAAGAAAGTCGATGCGCCCGAACTGGCCAGGCGCGTGCGCTGGGCGTTCGGCGCCGCGCTGGTGATCGCATTGCTGTTGCCGCTGACGATGGGCAAGTGGAGCGTGATGGTCTCGGTGGGACTGCTGCTGGCGTTCTGGATCATCGCATCGGTAAGCCTGAGCCTGCGCGAGCGCCTGGCCGGCCGCGACGATTTCATGCAGCGCCTGCGCGGCCAGTCGCTGAGCTATTACGGCATGCAGCTCGCCCACCTCGGCGTCGCGGTGTTCATCATCGGCGTGACGATGGTGAAGGGCTACGAGACCGAGCGCGACGTGCGCATGGATGTCGGTGATGTACTGAACACCGGCGGTTACGAGTTCCGCTTCAACGGCGTGACCGAGGAGCAGGGGCCGAACTATGTTGCGGGCAAGGGCCATGTGACGATCAGCAAGGACGGCAAGGTAGTCACCGAACTGTATCCGGAGAAGCGCCAGTACAACGTGTCCGGCATGCCGATGACCGAGGCGGCAATCGACACCGGGCTACTTGGGGACCTGTACGTGTCGCTGGGCGAACCCATCCCGGACAGCAACGGCGCATGGGCCGTGCGCGTCTATATCAAGCCGTTCGTGGACTGGATCTGGGCCGGTTGCCTATTGATGTCGCTGGGCGGCGTACTGGCGATCAGCGACCGTCGCTATCGCATCCACAACAAGCGATTGGCTGAAGCTAAAACAGAAATGCCGCTGGAGGAGAAGACAGCATGATGCGATTCATATTGCCGTTCGTCGTGTTCGTGGTGCTCGCGGTGTTCCTGTTCGTGGGCCTGAACCTGAATCCGCGCGAAGTACCGTCGCCGCTGGTTGGCAAGTCGGCCCCCGCGTTTACTCTGCCGCAACTGCACGAGCCGGCCAAACAGTTCTCGCCGGCTGACATGAAGGGCCAGGTCTGGTTGCTGAACGTGTGGGCATCCTGGTGCGTGTCCTGCAAGGAAGAGCACCCGGTGCTGATGGAGTTGTCGCGCCGGAACATGGTGCCGATCTATGGCCTGGACTACAAGGACAAGCAGGCTGATGCCGAGCTGTGGCTGAAGAAGGGCGGCGACCCGTATGTGCTCAGCGTGGCCGACGCGGAAGGTCGCATTGGCATCGACTACGGCGTGTACGGCGTGCCCGAGACCTACGTGATCGACAAGCAGGGCGTGATCCAGTACAAACAGATCGGGCCGGTGACGCCGCAGAGTCTGACCGAAAAAATCCTTCCACTGGTAGCGGAGCTGCAAGCGAAATGAGATACCTGCTGATATTGATGTTGAGCCTGCTGCCGGTGTTTGCACATGCCGGCGAGGCCAAGGACATGGCCGAAGACCCGGTGCTGGAACAGCGCATGATAGGCCTGGCCGAGAAACTGCGTTGCCTGGTGTGCCAGAACGAATCGCTGGCCAGCTCGCATGCGGAACTCGCCGAAGACCTGCGCCGCGAAGTGCGCGAGCAGATGCAGAAGGGCATGACAGACCAGGAGATCATCGACTATCTGGTCTCGCGCTACGGCGACTTCGTGCTGTACGACCCGCCGGTGAAGACCTCCACGCTGGTGCTGTGGTACGGCCCGTTCGCGCTGCTGCTGATCGGCGCGGGTGTGCTGGTCTACCAGTTGCGCAAGCGCAGGAGCCAGATCGCTGAACCTCAAATCTCCGCGGAAGATTCGCGCCGCGCGGCTGAGCTGCTGGATCAAACGAATTCGCCGGAAGAACTGAACAAGAAAGACAGGCAAGCATGACTTTATTCTGGATAGTCTGCGCAGTGCTGCTGGTGATCGCACTGCTGTTCCTCGTGCTGCCGCTGTGGCGCGCGACCGCCAACAACAACGACGTGCTGCGCGATGCCGCCAACCTCGAAATCCTGCGCGACCAAGCCGCCGAAATGGAGAAGGACCTGCATAACGGTCTGCTGACTCAGGAGGCCTACGAGCAGGGCAAACTCGAATTGCAGGCGCGCCTGCTGGACGAGGTCAAGACTACCGGCCAGGGCGAGAAGCTCGCACACAATCCCGCGCGCAAGCTGGCGGTGATTTTGGCTGTGCTGCTGCCGCTGTTCGTCGTACCGTTCTACTTCGTCGTCGGTAACAGCAAGGCTCTGCTGCCGCAGGACGAACTGGCGGTTGCCGACGGCTTCGGCGTGATCCGTTCCGAGGCCGCGCTACAGGAACTCGAAAAGAAGATGGAGCGCCTGCCGGAGAATCCGGACGGCTGGGTGGTGCTGGCGCGTTCCTATAGCGCAATGCAGCGTTACCCCGATGCGGTGCGCGCCTACGGCAACCTGGTCAAACTGGTGCCGAACGAGGCGCAGTTGTGGACCGACTACGCCGATGCGGCCGCGATGAACAACAACCAGTCGCTGCTAGGCGAACCAACCAAGTTCCTTAACAAGGCGCTGGAACTCGATCCAGACAACACTTCTGCGCTGGCATTGTCCGGCTCGGCGGGGATGGAGCGCGGCGACTACTATGCAGCGGCCCTCCACTGGCAAAAGCTGGTCGACCTGCTGCCGCCGGACTACCCGGACATCCAGATGATTCACGAGGGCATCAAACAGGCCAAGGAGTTCCTGGCTATGCAGAAGGGCGGCAAACAGAAGCTGGCGCAACTCGAAAAGATGAAGGGCGCAGCCCCTGTCCAGCCGGCGACCGATCCCGCGCAGGCGATCACTGGCCGCGCATCGTTCGCAGCGGGCATGGCCGGCATGGCCGCCCTGACCGACACCGTGTTCATCCTCGCGCGCGCCGCGAACGGCCCGAAGATGCCGCTCGCCGTGTTGCGCAAACAGGTAAAGGACTTGCCGCTGGAATTCACGCTGGACGACAGCCTGGCGATGCAGCCCGAACTGAAACTGTCCGGCTTCGACGAAGTGGTCGTCATCGCCCGCGTGTCCAAGTCCGGTAGCCCGATGGCCCAGCCCGGCGACCTGGAAGGCAGTGTGCAGGCGGTCAAGCCGGGAAGCAAGAACCTGAGTCTGGTGATCGACCGGGTCGTAAAGTAACTCGCAAACCTACTGCGCGGCTCGATTTACCCGCAAGGGGCAGGCCGGTGGGTGCCCCGGCGGCTTCGCCGCCACCCATCCGCTCGCGGCGTTGCGCGGTGTCGGTTTCGGCATAACGCGCTTTGCGCATTAGCCTACACCGCAACTTCGTTGTCGAAATCCGGGGCCGCGTAGCGGCAGACTGTAAGTACATTCCGGTTTCTGCGCTGACCAGCGACTTGGCTGGCGTTCTTTGCCAGCTTAGTCGATTGGCCATGCAAAGCTCCGTGCGCCTTGCACTCAAGCCGCTCGCTACGGTTTGTGAGCTACTTTCATTTTTCCTGTAACGCTTGAAAAACGGCATCCCTCGAAAGACGGATGCCGTTTTTGTTGTGGGCGCGCGCCGCAGGCAATGCATTTGACAGGCCATTCCGCGCGACATAGGATTCGTCGCGACACATGGCGTGCGACAGAACCGACAGATATCCAGCACGCTATGCCGTATCCCAATCCGATATAGCCATCAGGATGTTAAACGCGCCGATCACGTCTCGCTCCACTGCATCGCCGGATATCCGGCCCGGTGCGACGCCGCGCGAGCTGCGCTGTACCGGCGAGTGGCTGTTGCGGTCGGCGGCGCAGATCGATGTGCGCATCGATGCCTGCCTGAGCGTGATGCCGCTGCCAACCGGCGGAGAAATGCTGATCGATGCACAGGCCGTCACCGCGCTGGACACCTCGGGCGCATGGCTGTTGCATCGCACCCGGCGCGATCTGGAACTGGGTGGTTGCACGGTGAGCTTCACCGGACTGCGGCCCGAGTTCGAAGCGCTGCTGCGACTGATCGCTACGCGCACGACACCTGCCACTCATGGGCCGCAGTCAGAACCCGGTGCGTTGAACCGCATCGGCGGCAAGGCATGGGAGAGTCTGCTTGGCGCGTTCGGGCTGCTGTCCTTTCTGGGCGCCAGCGCGATCGCGCTGATGCGCGAACTGGTGCAGCCGCGTCGCATCCGCTGGAAATCCATCCTGTACAACCTGCAAACCGCCGGTGTGGCGGCGCTGCCGATCACCGGCCTGCTCGCCTTCCTGCTCGGCATTGTCATCGCCTATCAGGGTGCGGAGCAGTTGAGCCGCGTCGGCGCGAACATCTATATCGCCGATCTGGTCGGTCTGTCGATGGTGCGCGAGCTCTCGCCGCTGATCACCGCGATCATCATCGCGGGCCGTTCCGGTTCGGCCTACGCGGCGCAGATCGCCACAATGAAAGTGACCGAGGAGGTCGACGCGTTGCGCACTATCGGCATAGCTCCGATCGACCTGCTGGTGCTGCCCAAGGTGATCGCGCTGGTGATCGCGCTGCCGCTGCTGACGGTCTATACCGACATCATGGGCATACTCGGCGGCATGGTGATGGCGCGCGCCCAGCTCGATGTCGGCTACGCCACCTTCATCGACAGGCTCGACGAAGCGGTCAGCCTGACCTCGTTCCTGATCGGCATCGGCAAAGCCCCGGTATTCGCGGTGATCATCGCGCTGGTGGGCTGCTATCAAGGCTTCCAGGTGAGCGGCAGCGCCGAGAGCGTAGGTCAGCAAACCACGAAGAGCGTGGTGCAGGCGATCTTCCTAGTGATCCTCGCCGATGCGCTGTTCTCCATCGCATTCAGTTGGCTGAACATATGAGCGCCGCCGCCGACACCGCCGTGAATTCCGAAGCGGATGACGCCGTCATCGATATTCGCGGCCTGAACACGAGTTTCGGCGACGCGGTCGTGCATCGCGACGTGAACCTTACGGTGCGCCGCGGCGAGATATTCGCGCTGGTCGGCGGCAGCGGCTGCGGGAAATCGACGATGCTGCGCGAGATCATCATGCTGCAGCAGCCGGTGTCGGGCTCGATCCGGGTGTTCAGCAGCGAGGTGGTCGGGCTCTCCGACGAGCAGGCGCTGCCGTTCCGGCGACGCTGGGGCGTGATGTTCGAGCGCGGCGCGCTGTTCAGTTCGCTCACGGTGACGGAGAACGTCGCGATGGTGATACGCGAGCACACCGATCTCGATCCGTCGCTGGCAGATGAGATGGCCGCCCTCAGGATCGCACTCACCGGCCTGCCGGCCGACGCCGGACGCAAGTACCCGAGCGAACTCTCCGGCGGCATGCGAAAACGTGCGGCGCTGGCGCGCGCGCTGGCGCTCGATCCCGAGCTGCTGTTGCTGGACGAGCCAACGGCAGGCCTCGATCCCTTGAGTGCGGTCGGCATCGACGAACTGGTGCGCAACTTGCGCGATGCGCTCGGCCTGACCATTATGATGGTCACGCACGACCTCGACTTGTTGTGGCGCGTCGCGGACCGGGTTGCGGTGCTGGGCGAAGGGCGTATTCTGGGCGTGGGGACGATGCAGGAACTGTCGCGCTCGGAAGACGCGACGATACGGGAATATTTTCACGGCCCGCGTGGGCGGGGAGCGATGGAGCAGGCATGGAATCGAAAGTGAATCTCGCGGTGGTCGGACTCTTCGTGCTGATACTCGGCGGGCTGCTGATCGGCGGCGTGCTGTGGCTGTCTGGCGGCAAGTCCTACGGCAAGACCTACGACACCTATCTGGTCTACATGGGCGAGTCGGTGTCCGGCCTGAGCCTGGATGCACCGGTGCGCTACCGCGGCGTGCAGGTCGGCGGCGTGCGCAGCATCGAGCTCGCGCCGGGCAACGTCGAACTGGTGCAGCTGACGCTGGACATCGAGCGCGGCACGCCTGTGAAGCAGGACACGGTCGCGGTGCTGCAGGTGCAGGGATTGACCGGCATCGCCCATGTGAACCTCTCCGGCGGCAGCCGAAACTCGCCGCCGCTGCAGGCCGGGCCGGACGAGGATTATCCGGTGATCGCCACCGGCCCGTCGCTGATGCTGCGCCTGGACACCGCGGTCACCGCGCTGCTCACCAACCTCAACCGCAGCAGCGAAAATATCAACACCCTGCTGGACCAGGAGAACCGCGCCGCATTGCGCCGCACACTGCTCAATCTGGAAAAACTCTCCGGCGCGCTCTCGGACGCCGAGTTGCCGCAACTGCTGAAACGGCTGCAACGCAGCGCCGATGCCTTCGACCGCATGGCGAACGAGACCGCCCGCGCCGGTGCGAGTACCGCGGACGTCGCCGACAGCATGCGTGCCGAAACCCTGCCGGAAGCGCGCCAGGCGATCGCCGAACTGCGCGAATTGACAGTCTCGCTGCGCCGCTTCAGCGAGGCGCTGGAGCGCAATCCCGGCATGCTGGTGCAGGGCAGGGAAAACGCGAAACCCGGGCCGGGCGAATGACATTCGATAACGGAGCCGACAATATGAGATCCAACGACACGACTTGGTATTCGCACTTCGCCTCACTGGCCCCGACCGCGGCAATCCTCGCACTGGTCGTCGGCGGCTGTTCGGTATTGCCCGCGCCACTTCCGCCGGACAACATCTACCTGCTGGAAGCAGCGTCAGTCCCTCCCATTGTCTCAACCAGGCGCGATGTCGTACTCGCCGTCAGCCTGCCGCGCGCTCGCGCCGGTTTCGATACCGCGCAGATGATCTGGGTGCGACAGGTGCACGGACTCGAAACCTATGCGCGCAACCGCTGGGCCGACGCGCCGGCGCGCATGCTCGCGCCGCTGATCGTTCAGGCGCTGGAACGATCAGGCGCTTTCCATGCGGTGGTGTCTGCTCCATCGGGAGTCGCGGCCGGCCTGCGCCTGGACACCGAACTCGTCCGCCTGCAGCAGGACTTCACCGTGAAGCCCAGCGAGGTGCGCTTCACGCTGGGCGTGCAACTGATCGATACCGCCACGCAACGCGTGATCGCCACCGCGGAATTCGACGAGACCGAGAAATGCGAGACCGAAGACGCCTACGGCGGCGTGCGCGCCGCCAACCGTGCGCTGGAGCGGCTGCTGGTCAGGGTGGCGGAGTTCTGTGCGGGGCGCTGATCGCGAGTTTCTCTGATCAGAGGGGAGTTGAGTCGCCACAAAGCGGATATTGATGAATGGCAGGGATGTGCCAGTAACGGACAGCCAAGCTATGCTTTTGGAGCCACAGAATAGGGATGAGCGACAAGACCGATTGGGAAAAAGCGGCTGAGGCACAGGGCACGACCGATTCGGAACGTGCCTTGGCGCGTCTCGCCCGCAAGGCGTTCTTGAGTCTATGGAGCTACCCGAACGTTTACAGCGACGAGGGAAAATCAGGCGCTAAAGGTGACGGCAAGGAATTGGTAGATCTGCTGGTGGTTTTTGGCACCGACGTGCTGTTGTTCTCCGACAAGCATTGCACGTTTCAGTCTGACGTGGATATCAAGGTTGCCTGGCCGCGTTGGTACAAGCGGGCAATTGAGAAGTCTGCTAAGCAGCTTGCAGGGGCCGAAAGTTTTCTGCGTCGATTCTCGGGCCGCGTGTTCGTCGACAAGTCATGTCAGACCAAGTTGCCCGTGGCACTTCCGGACCCAAGTTTAGCCCGCTATTTCCTGATTGCCGTCACGCGCGGTGGTCATGAGGCAGCGGTTCGGCACTTTGGCGGCGGAAGCAGCGGCAGCGTTATGCTTAACAGTATGCTTGAGGAAGATGCTCACTACGAACGCCCGTTCGAAGTCGGCTTCCCGCTGAAAGGTCGCCGCTTCGTCCACGTCCTCGATGAGGTGACAGTCGACGCTCTCTTGGCGGAACTGGACACCGTCCCGGACCTTGTCGACTACCTAGCCTGCAAGGAGCGCTATTTCGGCGCGAACGGCGTTTTCATGCACGTTGCCGGTGAAGAAGAGCTACTGGCGCAGTACATGTGCACAATGGAAAACGGTCGGCACGCCTTGCCCACGGTGCCGCCTGGCGCTGATGCTATTACCCTCATGGAGGGAGATTGGCGGTTTTATCGCTCAAGCCCTCAACGAGCGGCCAAGCGAGAGGCTGATCAGGGAAGCTACATGTGGGATGCACTAATTGAGTACCAAGCGTCTTTCGTTCGCGCAGGGACAGCGATTGGGCTCCCAGAGATGTCGCCGGAGACCATCGACCATGAGCGAATCTTGCGCGCCCTTGCAGCAGAGCCCCGACTTGCAAGGCGCGAGCTCGCCAGCCACTTCCGCTTTGCTCTCTCGAAGAGCGAGCCCGGCAAGAAGTTCGCACGCATGACCCTGAGCGGCGACAACATGGCCCGCGCGTATGTTTTCCTGACGGCCCCAAAGCCGCCGGATATTGACTACCAGGCGTACCGAGAGACGCGCTCGGTTGCACTGCTCGCGTACTGCCACGGCATCAAGGTGCGCTTTCCCCACGTGATCGAAGCGATTGGCATCGCATCAGAGCCTTTCTCCGAGAAGGTGTCCTCCCAAGACTTCTTATATGTCGACCTCACTGAAGAGATGCGCCCAGAGGAATCCGTCGTTTGGAAGGACGCGATGGAGGAGCTCGATGTACTACAGGCGCCGGCCAAGGACGTGCAGTACTACGGGACAAAAGGTCACGAGTTTCCGATGCCTTTCAACTTTGGCGGACCGAAATTCTACGAATACGACTCTGGCACCCCAATGAATCGAGCCGAGCGACGCAGAATGGATCGAGAAGCTCGGAAAGAAGCCAAGAAAGCGAACAAGCAGGAGCGCTAGTCATGAGACTCATGTAGCAATAAGGGGGCGGGTTCGGATTAAACTCGCGCCCCAAAAATCGCTTGGAATGGCCCACCCTACGCCGCTATCGGCATAACCTCCTGATCGATTTTGTCGCCCAGTTCTTTTTCGGCGATTTCCAGATCGTACTGTGTTTGCAGGTTCATCCATGTTTGCGGGGACATTGCCGAACAAGCGCCAAGGCGCATGGCGGTGTCGGCGGTGATGGCCGAGATTCAGCCTTTCCGCTCATTGGCCTTAGGGAGCATTAGCGAGAGGCCCGACATGTCCCTCTCGAACGAATTGTTAGAACTTCATGGCATCAATGTAGTCGTAAAAGAAGCCATCAATACACACGAGATCATCAGATGTAGTGGCAGCACTCCAAAACCATTCGCGCCAGTTACTTTACCCCAGCGGGTAGCGATTGGCTTACAGAACAGGAGGATGATATGACCGAGCAAAAAACACCTGTCTGGAGCCCTGCGGAACTGCACCGTCACCTGAGCGAGAACAGTCAATTCGCCATTTTGGATGTACGCAATCAGAGTGAATTCAATGCCTGGAAAATTGAGGGCAAGGTTCCAATCCCTACTACCAACTTGTCTTATTTCGACCTGCTTGACCTGGAGGATGAGGACGAAGAACTTGCTGCGGCATTTGCCCGAGTGATTCCGAAACGACTGAAGGACGGACTGCCTCGGCGCGGGCCTATCCTGGCGGTATGCGCGAGGGGCGAGACGTCGCCCCATGTTGCCGAGGGACTGCGGCGGCTCGGCTACGAGGCATTCAACTTGGCGGGCGGAATGGCAGCCTGGGGCGACCACTACGAAGTGCGGGTCGTTGAGGAAACCTCGCGGCTTACTATCGTCCAGATCAGCCGCCCGGCACGGGGTTGCCTCAGCTACCTGCTGGCCAGCGGCGGTGAGGCCATGGTGGTTGATCCCGCGCGCCACATCGAGATTTATACCCGCATCGCCGCCGAGTGGGAGTTGCGCATCACGGCTGTGCTCGACACCCACCTGCAGGCCGACCATCTCAGCGGCGGTGTGGCGTTAGCGAAGGCGGTCGGGGCCGATTACTGGCTGCATCCTTATGACAGCATCTATCCCGACGACCTGCTTCCGGCGACGTTTTCCTTCCGCTATCTGGAGGACGGAACGACTTTCAAGCTGGGCAAGGTGAGCGTCCGCGCGCTCCATCTCCCCGGGCACACCCTCGGCATGATCAATCCGCTGGTGGATGATCGCTTTTTGTTGAGCAGCGATACGTTGTTCATCGATTCGATAGGGCGACCCGATCTGGGTGGGAAGGCAAAGGCCTGGATTCCTCTCCTCTTCAATTCGCTGAAACAGGTGCTGGAATTGCCGGACCGTACCGTCGTACTCCCAGCCCACTTCAGCCAAATGCACGAGGCAGACGAGCAAGGCTGTTACCGTGCGCCTGTCGGCGCGCTGCGCAGCCGCAACGAAGGTTTGCGCATGTTAAGCCAGGGGCTGGCTGCATTCAGCGCCTATATCGAGGCCAGCCTGCCGGAACATCCGCAGTCCTACGACGATATCCGGCGGGTCAACACGGGGTTGCTCCAGGTGGACGAGGCAAAGGCCAGCGAACTGGAACTCGGGCGAAACCGCTGCGCGCTGTCGCAGCGCGAAGCCGGGAAGCTTACAGGCAAAGAGGCGTCTGTGGCCTAGGGGCGCGGCGGCGCGAGGTGGCAAAATGTGGGGTGCCGTAGCTGCCGTTCGGAAGGATTCCCGCACCTGCGATCCACGATCATTTATCGTCAGGCCGAATACCCGGATCGTTGTTGCGCTCAAGTGCTGCGCGATCCCACTTGCCCAGCGTGGCCGCTGCCTCGTATGTCGTCTGCAGGAATTCGAGCAGGGTATCGTCCGGCGACAGCGCCTGTCGCACAGCCTCGTAGGGCAAGATGAATTCGCGGAAATCGGAGCTATAGAAGGCAGCGGCGGGTTTGATCGGCGCTTCGGCGAAACCAGCCGGTTCGGGATACGCATAGGAATAAAACGCCGGATAGGGAATCGGCCCGCCTCCCGGCCAGAACCCGCAGCTGCTGACTTCATGCGAGTAAGCATCACGTGTCACCCAGTCAGCCAGCCCGGGAATTCCACCGGGATGCTGAGGCGCCGCACGTCCGGAAAACCGCGTCACAGCCAGATCCGGTGCGCCCCAGAAAAAGTGCACGGGGCTGCACTTGCCGATGAAGCGGGCGCGAAACTGCTTGAAGACCCGGTCAGCCTGAACCAGGATTTGCCAGAAGCGGGCGGCGTACTCCTTATCGTAGGCACAGTGCGTTTCGTCCAGATCAAACGGCAGGGCATCGGCGATTTCGCATGGTGTCACGCGCATCTTGATGTGAAGCTGGAGTCTGTCCATTTCCTTCATCAGCTGCGTATAGAACGCTGCCACCGATTGAGGCCGGAGTGGAAAACCTCCGCTGCTGCCGTCGCTGGCCTGTATCGTCAACTGATGGGCGATGAAGTCGAAATCGATCTGGAAGGTCCGCGTGCCATACGGGATAGGCGTTGTGGTAAGGCCTCTGGCTGTGACATATAGCGTGACATGCCAGGAATGATTGATCCATGGACTTTGAACCAGCCGAACCTTGCCGACGATTTGTGTCCACAGGTGCAAGGTCGCACAGGTTTCGCTCCAGGCCTCAAGCGGCAGGCTTGGCCATGTATCAGTGCGGGGTGCTGTCTGAAAGTCCATGATCCCTCCTGCGAGTGCAATGCGCCTTCAGTATTCGATGAAGGCATCGTCCGGATAGCAATAAAGCCAATGTTCACCCGGCTCGGCCGAGGCAATCACGGGATGACCGCTTATCTGCGCATGACGGCTGGCGTGGCGGTTGGGCGAACTGTCGCAACACAACGTTGCGCCGCAGGTCTGGCAGGTGCGCAAATGAACCCACTCGTCGCCGGTCTTAATACATTCCTCGCACACATGGCGTTTCTCGTGCTTGACGGACGTGATCGTTTTGAGATGTTCGCAGGATGAACTTGATGTCATGGTGTCTCCATTATTTGTGGAGTACTTTTGCACGAAGGTAATCGCGACGGATCGCCACAGCGGATTTCAACACTACCCGGTGAACGGTACGTGAGGGAGCAAGACCCCTCAATACAGTGAACTTGGTATTTCTCCGTGAACGGTTTTCATGGATTCAGCCTACCGGCAAGGTATCGTATCCCCATGGCGACGATCGGCCATTGGAATAAGGATGGCGTAATGGCGGAGTTCTGTGCCGGGAGCGCGCGCTGATCGCGCTGTTGTCATGCTCGTCAGGGCGTTGCTGTGGATGAGTGGCAGAAGGTTGGTGCATAATGCCCGGAGATTCGTGAACTGGATCCGTGAAGTCGTGACGCGGCATAGGGCTCGATGCATATAAATTTCAAAAAGGTCACTATGGAAATTCCGGGACGAATGCTGTTCGCCTTTGCATTAATGCTCATCTTCCCCCTCGCAAGCGCGCAAGAATTGGAAAAAATCGTGATCTTTGCGCCGGGTCCCCGCAATATTTCCTATCTGCCGGTGGACCTGATTCCGGCCATAGGCGCAGACCGTGAAGAAGGGGTTGCGCTGAAGATACTGCACACCGGCGGCGGTGCGGTTGCGCTCAACAATCTGGTCACGCGCAATGCGGATTTTGCCGTCGCCGGCTTCCCGGCCGCGATGTCGCTCAGCGCGAACGGCGGCGATGTCGTCGGCATCGCGCCGGTGGACGACGCGCCGCTGTTCGTGCTGATGGTGCGTTCGGAGTTGCGGGGGCAGGTGAAGCGCATCGCCGACCTGCGAGGCAAGGTGATCGGCGTCAACACCAGCACCCGGAACAGCAAGACGACTTCGCAGCAACTGGCGGAATTGCTGCTGAAGTCCGACGGCGTCGACCTGGGCATGGTGCGCATCGTGCCGGCCGGGCAGAGCTGGATCGAGCAGTCCTCGCTGATCAATTCCGGCACCGCCGATGCGGTGATGGGCGACGAGCCCTTCGCCTCGCGCCTGCTCGACGAAGGCAAGGTTTTCTTCCTCGCGAACCTGGCCGATCCGGCAACAACCAGGAGGATAGCCGGCGCCAATTTTCTGCACGCAACGCTTGAAACGCGCAGCGACATGATCCGCGACGAGCCGGAGAAGGTGGAGAAAATGGTGCGCATGATGGTGAAATCGCTGCAATGGATCGCGAAACACAAGCCGGAAGATGTGGTGGACAAGCTGAATGTGACCGATCCGGAAGAGCGCGCCTCGCTGTTGCTCGCGCTGCGCGCATATCCGCGTGCCTACAGTCGCGACGGCAAGTTTTCCGCCAGCCAGTTGAAGGAGACGGAGCGCTTCTTCCGCAAGACCAGCGAAGGCGATGCCAGGGCGCAGGGCCTGGAAATAGAGAGCATCATCGACGACAGATGGGCGGGACGGAGCAAATAGGCATGAAATCCAGGTCCATCACCCGCCAGGCGGGCCTGCGACTGATCCTCAGCCTGGGCCTGTTCGTCCTGCTGCTCGGCGTGTCGAGTTACGAACTCTATTCGTTTGCGCTGCAGAAGTCGGCGCGCGAACGCACCGAGGATCTGGCGACATTCTACCGGGCGCGTCTGATGCAGCAGGATCGCGAATGGGATCTCCAGACGCGCGACTTCAAGAACCGCCTCGAATACACGCGCCTGCTGGAAGATCGGAAGGCCGGTGTTGGCAATCTTCACGCATTCATGACCGTGCAGGGCATCAATCGGCGTTTTCAGCACATGCTGATCCAGAACCGGAATGGCGACAGGATATTCGATTCCGGCAACGCGTCCGATGTCGAAGAAGTTTCGCCTCTCTCCGGGCGGGAAAGCGGCTGGCATCGGTCGGGCGTGGGCGGCAACCTGTACAGGGTGTTCGTCGTGCCGATCTGGCTCGGCGCGTCCGGAAACGGCCGCATGACGGTGTTCTATGAAATCGACAACGCGCTGCTGTTCAATCTGGCGACGCCGGGCATCGTGCTGACCGCGATGAGCGATGGGCTGCCGATCGCCAGTTCTGCCGGGCAGGCAGGATTGGAACAGGTTAAACAAACAGCGAATGTGGAAGAGAAGGCGATTCCATGGAGCGCCAACGACGCCGGAAATACGACCCTGCGCATCGATGCGCCGATCAAGGCGCTGTTCACCAGGACGGAACTGGCGCTCGGCGCCGCCGCGATACCGGTCGTCGACGGCTTGATCTTGTGGTTCACGCTGGGCTTCTGGCTGATGGGCAATTCCCGCCGCATCAAGAGCCTGGGCGGCGCGGTCGAGGAATTCGCCGCGAACAACCGCCCGAGCGCGGCGCTGGAGGAAAAGCTCGGCCACGCGTGCGGCAGGCAGATGGACGAAATCAGCGAAGTGGCCCGCGCCATAGAGGACATGGCCGAGCAGACCCACAGGCTGCGGTTCCAGTCGGAGGCGCTGCTGCGCCGCAATCAGACCCTGATGCAGAACTCGATGGATGGCATCCATGTGCTGGACATACGGGGCGACATCGTGGAGGCGAACGACGCCTTCTGCCGCATGCTGGGCTACACGCAGACGGAGATGGACGGCCTCAATGTGGCCGATTTCGATGCGCAATGGACGGAGGAGGAGTTGCAGGCGCAACTCAGGGCGCTCATCGGCAAGAGCGCGAAGTTCGAGACGGTGCATCGCCGCAAGGACGGATCGCTGATCGATGTCGAGATCAGGGTCAACGGGATGGAGATCGACGGGCAGTGTTTCCTGTTGGCCTCCAGCCACGACATCACCCATCGCAAGCATGCCGAACAGGCGCAGCGGGAGGCGGAGCGGCGCAAGGACGAGTTCCTCGCGATGCTGGCCCACGAGCTGCGCAACCCGCTGGTGCCCATCCGGAACGCAGCTCATGTCATCGGCAGGCTGGGGCTGGAGGAGCCCAGGATCAAGTGGGCGCAGGAGCTCATCGAGGGACAGGTGAGCCATCTCGCCCGCATGGTGGACGACCTGCTGGATGTCTCGCGCATCGCCCATGGCAAGATCACGCTGCTGCACGAAGAGGTCGAACTGGGTGCGCTGATCGGGAAGCTGATGCCGTCGATCGGGCCGCTGGCCGAGAGCAAGGGACTGGCGCTCGCGCTCAATCTGCCCGAACAGCCGATCTGGTTGCAGGGCGACGCGGTGCGCCTGTCGCAGGTGCTGTTCAACCTGGTGGATAACGCCGTCAAATATACCCCGGAAGGCGGACAGATCGAGTTCGCTGCGCGCATGAGCGGCCAGGAGGTTGAAATCAGCGTGCGGGACAACGGCATGGGCATCACGGCCGAATTGCTGCCGCGGGTGTTCGACCTGTTCCAGCAGGACGAGCGCACGCTGGAGCGCGCGAAGGGTGGACTGGGCATCGGCCTCACGCTGGTGCAGCGTCTGGTGGAGATGCACGGCGGGCGGGTGGCGGCGCACAGCGCAGGGGTCGGACAAGGTTCGACCTTTACCGTCTGGCTGCCGGCCAAGGACACGTCCGACAAGCCGGCCGTACCGGACACGGAGGGCAAGAGCAGCCCTGCCGGCGGCATGCGGGTGATGGTGGTGGAGGATGATTATGCCGTGAGCGATAGCACGGCGATGTTGCTGGAGCTGGAAGGTTATGTGGTGCGAGTCGCCGATACCGGGCAATCTGCGCTGGAACAGATCCCGGTTTTCCGGCCGCAGGTCGTGCTGCTGGACATCGGACTGAAGGATATGGACGGTTTCGAAACCGTGAAACGGCTGCGCGAGTTGCCGGAAGGCCGCGACCTGTGCGTGGTGGCGGTGACCGGTTATGCCGACGAGAAAACCAGAGCGCTGGCACTGGCATCCGGTTTTACTCACTTTATGGTCAAGCCGGTGTCTTTCGACATGCTGCGCGACCTGCTGTCCAAGGAGGGCGAAAAGGAGGCGAGGCGGGACTTTGCGTAGGACATTGAACGACTGTTATCGGCCAAGAATTATCGCGGCTAAAGCCGCTCCCACAATTTCATCCAGCCTTAATATTCAGCAACTCATCGAGACTGCTGACCGGCGGCATGCATTGCGTGCCCCGGCACAGCCATGCGGTAGTCTGTTCGCGCACCGGTTTATCCAGCGCCTCGGGCAAGCCGGTCATCTCGTCACTCAACACGATGGTCATCATGTCCGGCAGGTAGTGCCGTTGTAGTGCCGCCTGCCAAGTCGCAGCTTCCTTGCCGCGCAGCACCAGCAGGCCGGGCGGTTGCAGCAGTTCGGCGAGTGCTGCGCACAGACTGCAGTGGTAGCTCGCGGCCCGGAGCATTGCGGGGAAGAATAGCTTCATGCAGCGTTCCGCTGCCTCACGATATTTCTCGTTCCCGGTCAGCAGCGAAAGATGCAGCAGCGCCTGCGCGGCGATGCCGTTGCCGGACGGCGTGGCGTTGTCCTGTCCGGTCTTGCTGCGCTGGATCAGCGCCTCGTGGTCGTGGCTGGTGAAGTAGAAACCGCCGTTTGGCTTATCCTCGAAACGTTCCAGCAGCGCATCGGCAAGCTGTATGGCGAAGTCCAGGTCGGACTTTCTGAATGCAGTCTGCATCAGTTCCAGCGCGGCGTAGAGCAAAAAAGCGTGGTCGTCGAGATAGGCGTTGAGGTGGGCCTTGCCATCCTTGCAGGTTGCCAGCAGCTTGCCGTCGCGCCATAACGTGGCGCGTACGAAGTCCATCGCGCATTGCGCGGAATGCAGCCAGTCTTTGCGGCCGAACACGCGCGCCGAACGCGCCATGCCGGCGATCATCAGCCCGTTCCAGCTAGCCAGGATTTTCTCGTCGCGGCCGGGATGCACACGCTGTTCGCGCGCGGCGAACAGTTTGGCCTGCGCGGAAGTTAGCAGCGCATTGGCCTGTTCGGGCGTAATGTCCAGACGCCGGGCGATGTCGGTCAGCGACGCGCTGACGCGCAGGTTCCAGTCGCGGTGCTCGAAGTTCGGCGTGCTGTCCAAACCGTAATAGGGGGCGGTGACGGCCCACTCCTCGGTGCTCAGCAGCTGGCGCACTTCCTTGCGCTGCCATACATAAAACTTGCCTTCCTCGTGCTCGGAGTCGGCGTCCAGCGAGGAGTAAAAACCTCCGTCCGGCGACTGCATCTCGCGCATCGCCCAGCCCGCGGTCTGCTCGATCACATGCGCGAACAGCGGCTCGCCGCTCTCCTGCCAGGCGGCGCTGTACAGCCCCAGCATCAGGCCGTTGTCGTAGAGCATCTTCTCGAAATGCGGGATGTCCCAGCTCGCATCGACGCTGTAGCGGCAGAAGCCGCCGCCGAGCTGGTCGTATAGCCCGCCATGCGCCATCTGTTGCAGGGTGTAGCGCACGATGAACAGGGCTTGCGCATCGTTCGTGGCATGGCCGCGGCGCAATAGCAAGTCTAGCTCAGCCGGGTGCAGGAACTTGGGCGCGTCGCCGAAGCCGCCGTTGATCTTGTCGAACTGCTGGCCTAGCTGATGTACTGCCCGAGTTAGCGGCTCGCCGTCCAGCGTAGTCTCGCTGCTTCGCAGCGGCTGAATGTCGGCCAGCGCGGCGGTCAGCCGCTTGCCCTGTACGGCGAGTTCCGCGCGGTTCTCTTGGTACACCTGCGCGACGCGCTTCATCACGTCGGCGAAGGAGGGCAGGTTGTAACGTGCCTGTTTCGGGTAATAGGTGCCGCCGAAGAACGGCGTGCCGTCCGGTTCGAGGAACATTGTCAGCGGCCAGCCGCCGCCGCGCTGCGTCAGCATGGCATGCGCGTTCTGATAGATCTGGTCGAGGTCGGGGCGCTCCTCGCGGTCCACCTTGATGTTGACGAAGTGCTCGTTCATCAGCGCCGCGGTCTCCTCGTCCTCGAACGACTCGTGCGCCATCACATGGCACCAGTGGCAGGCCGAATAGCCGATCGACAGCAGGATGGGCTTGTCCTGCTCGCGCGCGAGTCGCAGCGTCTCGGGGTTCCACGCATGCCAGTCCACGGGGTTGCCGGCATGCTGCTGGAGATAGGGACTGGTTTCTTTTGCTAATTGATTAGTCATCATGTGTCCCATTGAAGATGGTGCCTTTTGTGGGAGCGGCTTTAGCCGCGATATCTTTGCAATGAATGGAAAATCAATCGCGGCTAAAGCCGCTCCTACCGGAATGATGCCGCAACCGGATGGGGGCGAATATGGGGTATATATCTGATGTGGCTAACGCAGCAGCGGTTTCAGCGCCTTCAGCACGTTCCGCATCAGCAGCGGCTGCGCGGCGGCGGTGGGATGCAGGTTGTCCGGCTGGAACTGCTCCGGCGGCACGCCTTCCAGCAGGAAAGGCATCAGCCGCACATGGTGCTTGCTCGCCAGCCGCGGATACATGTTCGCGAACTGCGTGACGTAAGGCTCGCCGTAGTTGGGCGGCAAGCGCATGCCCACCAGCAGCACGCGGGCATGCACTCGTTGCGCGGCGACGACGATCTCGCGCAGGTTCGCCTCGATGTCCGCTATGCCGTAGCCGCGCAGCCCGTCGTTCGCGCCCAGTTCCAGCACCACCACCGCCGGGCGGTGCTGCTGCAATGCCCGGGCGATGCGCTGCCGCCCGCCCAAGGTAGTCTCGCCGCTGATGCTCGCGTTGACCACCCGGTATTTCGAGCCGTTGCGTTTCAGTTCCTGCTGCAACAGCGCCGGCCAACTTTCCGCTACTGCGATTCCGTAGCCGGCTGATAGACTGTCGCCGAACACGAGGATGTTCTTCGCGGCATAGGCATTGAGCGGCAGCCACAGCGCGGCGAGCAGCAGGATAATTTTCAGGAGCGACTTTTTCATGGCATCGATTGTGCAGGCAGTTGGACTGGGCAAGCAAGTGCAGAGCGGCGATCAGCCGCTGACCATCCTGCACGAGGTAAGTTTCGCGGTCGAGGCGGGCGAGAGCCTCGCGATCCTCGGCGCGTCCGGTTCCGGCAAGTCTACGCTGCTCGGCTTGCTCGCCGGGTTGGATGTACCCAGCAGCGGGAGCGTGTACCTGGCCGGCGCGGACCTGTTCGCGCTGGACGAGGACGGACGCGCAAGGCTGCGGGGTGCGGCGGCGGGCTTTGTGTTCCAGTCGTTCCAACTGCTGCCCGCGCTCTCCGCGCTGGAGAACGTGATGCTGCCGCTGGAACTGCAAGGCGCATCCGACGCGCGCGAACGCGCCGCCGACTCGCTGCGCCAAGTGGGTCTTTCCGAACGCATGTACCACCTGCCCAAACACCTCTCCGGCGGCGAACAGCAGCGCGTCGCACTCGCCCGTGCCTTCGTCACCCGCCCCAAAATCCTGTTCGCCGACGAACCCACCGGCAACCTCGACGCCGCGACGGGTTCTCAGGTCATCGAGCTGATGCTGGAACTCAACCGCGCGCAGGGCACGACGCTGATTCTCGTCACCCACGACGAGGCGCTGGCAAGGCGCTGCGGCAGGCAGTTAAGGCTGGAGGCGGGGAGGGTGGTGCAGACTCCAGAAATGCGTCCGGAAATGCGTATGGACAAGCCAATTTCGGAACGGTAAAGTCGTTGCCATGTTCAGCGCTCGCTTCCAACTCCCCGTGGTAATTTCGGCCCATGCAAAGATTCGCATGGTCGAACGGGACATCAGCGAAGCAATGCTGCTTGAAGTAATCGATCTGGGCGAGACTCGTTACAAGGATGCTGCGCACCTGTGGGCATTCAAGGAATTTCCGGAGCGGCACGACAATCTGCTCTGCGCAGTGCTGGTGCTTGAGGATTGTGTCGTGGTTAAAACAGTCATGCATCATTTCGCGGTCTTGTAGGAGGCAAACATGCATACAACTTATTTCGATGAAGACGACATTCTGGTGATCCGCTTGTCCGACAAGCCCATCACCCGCGAAGTATCGCAAAATTGGAATACGCATATCAGCTATGCGGAAGATGGCAGCGCGGTGGAAGTCGTGCTGCTGGAAGCGCGCGCCAATGGCGCTTATCCGCTCGAAGTGCAGCATGCCCGCGCCGCTTAGCGACTCCGATCCGGTTTCTCTTCCCGAAATCGACAAGATTTGGGCGGAAGAGGCACGGCACTGGGCGCAGGCATGCGATGAAGGGCGGATGAAAACGATTTCGTTCGAAGATGTGTTCGGCAGAAAAATGGTTTCCCACCAGCACCGACGCCTGGAGTAACTGGGGGGAGTGAGTTAAGAATCAACCCAGATACATTAGAGCCGTCATTCCCGCGTAGGCGGGAATCCAGCAAAACAAACAGCCCGCGAAGCGGACAAAGCCTTGATATTGACCAGCTACGCGGGGATTTTTCAATCAACTGGATTCCCGCTTTCGCGGGAATGACGAGTTCCGGCTAATGGATTATTTGGGATCTTATGATCGTTTTCATTTGGAACGCCCTGTTGCGGGCGAGTGGTACAGCTTGAAATGACCGGCCAATTTTCCGACTTCTATAACAGCCTCGACACCGACCCCGCCAAGCGCGGCAAGCAGTTCGAGCATTTCGTTCGGTGGTTCCTCAAGGCCGATCCAGAATGGGCTACGCAAGTCGATCAAGTCTGGCTATGGGACGAATGGCCGCAACGCTGGGGTGCGGACTGCGGTGTCGATCTCGTGTTCCGGAACAAGAACGGCGAACACTGGGCGGTGCAGGCCAAGTGCTATTCGCCCGATTACGACATCACCAAACACGATGTCGATAAATTCCTCAGCGAATCGAACAGGCCGCTCATTCAGCACCGCCTGCTGATCGCCACCACCGACCGCATCGGCAACAACGCCAAACAAGTCTGCGACGCACAGGAAAAACCCGTCATCCGGTTTCTGCTGTCCGACTTCGAAAAATCCGCGCTGGACTATCCGGCCAACCTCGGCGAACTCGCCCAAGCCAAACGCAAGGCCCCACCCGCGCCGCGCGATCATCAGCACGAAGCCATCGAAGCGGTAGTAGAAGGGCTTAAAACTGCCGACCGAGGCCAGCTCATCATGGCTTGCGGCACGGGCAAGACCTACACCACGCTGTGGATCAAAGAGAAGCTGGGCGCAACTCGCACACTGGTATTGCTGCCATCCCTCGGCCTGCTGGCGCAAACCCTGCGCGAATGGACATTCGCCGCCGCCGAGCCGTTCGAGGTGCTGTGCGTCTGCTCGGATCAAACCGTCGGCGCGAAGGGGCACGACGAAGCCATCCACAGCGTGGCCGACCTGGCCTTCCCCGTCACCTCGGATGCCGACGAAGTAAAACGCTTCATCGGCGGCGCAGGCAACCGCGTAGTGTTCTCTACCTATCAATCCTCGCTGGTGGTTGCCGCCGCCCAAGCCGACCCGGCCATTCCCGCGTTCGACCTGGCCGTGGTGGACGAAGCCCACCGTTGCGCGGGCAAGGTCGGCAGCGATTTCACTGCCATACTCGACAACACACAGATACGCAGCACCAAGCGCCTATTCGCCACCGCCACCCCGCGCACCTATTCCAGCAACGTCAAGAAGGCCGCCGAAGAGCGCGGCGTCGAAGTCGTCGGCATGGACAACGCCGCGTTGTTTGGCGAGGTGCTGTATGCCCTGCCGTTCGGCAAAGCCATCGAACGTAAACTGCTCACCGATTACTGTGTCGTCATCATCGGCGTGGACGACCCCACCATCGCGCAGTGGATCGCCAACCGCGAACTGGTCAGCCTTTCGCCCCTTCTCCCGCAGGCGGGAGAAGGCTGGGATGAGGGACGTGAACACAGCGCGCACCAACAATCGAAGGCGACAAATCCCGCCCGTCAAACCGACAGCGAATCCCTCGCCGCCCAAATCGGCCTGCTCAAGGCCATCAAAGACTACGACCTCAAGCGCATCATCAGCTTCCATAGCCGCGTCAACCGCGCCGAAGCCTTCACCACCGACATGCAAAACACCATGCAGTGGATCAGCGACGAACACCGCCCCAGCGGAACCCTGCGCACCGACTTCGTCTCCGGCAACATGAGCGCCAACAAACGCAAGATCAAGCTCGACCAACTCAAAGCACTGGGCGCAGATGAAAGAGGAGTGCTGAGCAATGCGCGCTGCCTGTCCGAAGGCGTGGACGTGCCTTCGCTAGACGGCGTGGCATTCATCGACCCGCGCAGCAGCCAGGTGGACATCATTCAGGCTGTGGGCCGCGCGATCCGGCTAAGCCCGGACAAGAAAGCCGGAACCATCGTGCTGCCGGTATTCCTCAAGGCGGGCGAAGACGCGGCAAGCACGATAGAAGCGAGCAACTTCAAACCGATCTGGGAAGTACTGGATGCGCTGAAGGCGCACGACGATGTACTGGCGGATGAACTGGATCAGATTAGGACTGAGATGGGCAGGAAGCCGGGGGCAGGTGTTAGCGCAGATGTGCTGGGGAAAATCACGATTGATTTGCCTGCTACGGTGGATGCCAATTTCAGCAACGCACTGCGCACTTATTTGGTTGAGCAGGTTACGGCATCTTGGAATTTCTGGTTTGGCTTGTTGGAGATATTTGTGGAACGTGAGGGGCATTGTTTGCCTCCTGCACTATATAAAACAGCAGACGGATTTCGAGTCGGTCGCTGGGTAAGTGAACAAAGAGCAGCAAAAGACAATATGTCGCCTGAGCGCAAAGCTCGGCTTGAAGCATTGTCCGGTTGGACTTGGGATATTTTTTCAGATCAGTGGGAAGAGGGTTTTCGTTATCTCAAGGAATTTGCAGATCGAGAGGGGCATTGCTTTGTTACTGCACTTCATAATGCGGAAGATGGATATCGAGTCGGTCAGTGGGTAACTGTCCAACGAGCAAGAAGGGGCAGCATGTCACCGGAGCGTAAAGCTCGGCTGGAAACATTACGCGGTTGGAGTTGGGATGCCGTTGCGGATCAGTGGGAAGAAGGATTTCACTACCTCAAGGAGTTCGCTGATCGCGAGGGTAATAGCAACGTTCCGGGCCTATACAAAGCGGTAGATGGATATCGAGTCGGTAGATGGGTAAGCACACAACGGACAACAAAAGACAATATTACATCAGAGCGAAAGGCGCGACTGGAAGCATTGCCCGGTTGGAGTTGGAATGCGTTGTCAGATAAATGGGAAGAAGGATTTCGGTATCTCAAGGAGTTTATATATCGTGAGGGGCATACCAATGTTCCTCAAGATTACAAAACAGAAGATGGTTATTTACTGGGTAATTGGGCCAGGGGGCAACGAACTAGAAAAGACAGCATGTCACCGGTGCGCAAGGCACGGCTTGAAGAATTACCCAGTTGGTGTTGGGATACTTTGTCAGACAAGTGGGAAGAAGGATTTTGCTATCTCAAGGAATTCGCAGATCGGGAGGGGCATGCCAAGGTTGTTAGCGATTTTAAAACGATAGAAGGATACCGTCTTGGTACTTGGGTAAGTCATCAACGAGGAATAAAAGACAATACGCCACCAGAGCGCAAAGCACGGCTGGAAGCATTGCCCGGTTGGAGTTGGGATGCTTTTTCAGATAAGTGGGATGAAGGGTTTCGCTATCTCAAGGAATTCGCAGACCGAGAAGGGAACGCTAAGGTTCCTTACGGCTTCAAAACGGCAGATGGATATAGTGTCGGTCTCTGGGTAAGTAATCAACGAGCAAGAAAAGACAATATGTCGCCGGAACGCAAAGTAAGGCTGGAAGCGCTACCCGGCTGGGTTTGGCGGGTTAAGTAAAACAACTTTTCATTAAAGAAGAGACGGAAATGACCAAGGACGCAACGGTTATTGTAGAAGCACTCCATACCGCGCAGTCGATGATGACGGCATTGGAGATATCACCTCGCTGGACACCCGACACTGCGTGGTCAAGCCCTTGGGTATTTAGAGGCCAACGTGAAGACGCTTGGGGCCTTATGCCAGCAGCATGGCGTAACGACAATACCATTCAGATACAGAGACTGGCTCGATTACGTCAAGGGTTCGCTGAGCAATTTGAGTCGCACATTCGCGAACAACTTGAGCGGAACCCAAACCTGAAAGAAGCAAATGCGGAGTTCGTGGTCAAGTCCTACTCTCAAGCTCGTGCCGAGTTCGCCCTCATTCTTGAGTTTATAAGACTTGCCGATGAACTCGGGCATTCTGTACCGGGCATGGATACTTATCTCAGGCTTGCCAGCCACGACTATTTGCCCGATATACGAAATTTTCCGCACGTCAGGCTCTTGCCGGAAATGAACCCCGCAGCGGCACTTGCCCAGCATCACGGCATTCCTACCCGATCAATGGACTGGACGAGAAATCCCCTCTACGCGGCGTATTTTGCCGCAAGCGAGGTGAGTACAACGTCTAACGATGGCAACATCGCAGTCTGGGCAATACGGCCTGACTACATGAGGACTCAAGGGGCTGCGGATCATCACAACACTGGCTATACACGCTTCATGGATCACACAGTACCAAACAGCGATAACCGATACCTGCATTCCCAAGAGGGCTTGTTCATTCATCCTACGTACGGTTGCGCTTATTGTGCGAGAACAGGTGAATTCGCCAGCCTCGAAGCATTTGCCGTCGCTGTCGAACGAGAGCTATCCGCGCCGACTATCCGAAAGTTGACGCTACCCTACTCAGAGGTTGGTGAACTACTTCGTCTGCTCTGGTTAAAGGGTGTGTCACGGGCACATCTGATGCCAACTCTGGATAACGTAACCAAGGCGCTTTGCTCAAGGTGGCAATGGGTTCCATGAATAATCGATGACAGACTACGATTCAACTGTGGATAGAAAATGAACCTCCTCCGCCTCTCCCTGAACCTCCTGCGCCGCGACTGGCGGGCAGGGGAGTGGCGCGTGCTGTTGCTGGCGCTGGTGCTGGCGGTGGGCAGTCTCGCCACGGTCGGCATGTTCGCCGACCGGGTGCGGCAGGCATTGCAGCAGGAGGCGACCAGTCTGATCGGGGCGGACTTGCGCATCACTTCGACGCGGCCGCTGCCGTCCGCCTATCGAAAGAGCGCCGAGGCGCGCGGCCTGCGTGCGGTCGAGAGCCGCAGCTTTCCGAGCATGGTGTCGTCGCGCGAGCAGGCGCTGCTGTCGGAGATGCAGGCGGTGGAGGAGGGGTATCCGCTGCGGGGAAAGATCGAGATTGAACCTCCCTCTCCCCCGGCCCCTCTCCCGCAAGCGGGAGAGGGGAGTGGTGGCATTCCCCAGCCCGGTACCGTGTGGGCGGACGAGCGGTTGTTGCGTCGGCTCGACTTGCAGGTCGGCGACGAGGTGGGCATAGGCGCGATGAGTTTCACCGTTGCGGCGCGGGTGGTGAAGGACATCGACCAGTCCATCGGTTTCTCCAGCTTCGCGCCGCGTGTGCTGATGAACGCGCAGGACCTCGCCGCAACCGGGCTGCTGCAGGAGGGCAGCCGCATCACCTACCGGCTGATGGTCGCGGGCGAGGCACAGCAGGTCGCCGCGTTGCGCGATGAAATCCAGCCGAAACTCTCCGGTAACGAAAGGCTGGAGGACGTGCGCGATGCGCGGCCCGAGATACGCAGTGCGCTGGAACGCGCCGAACATTTCCTCGGCCTCGCGGCGCTGACCGCGGCGATCCTCGCGGGTGCTGCGATCATGCTGGCGGCGCGGCGTTTCGTGCAGCGCCATCTCGACGGCTGCGCGGTGATGCGCTGTCTGGGCGCACAGCAGGGACAGGTGCTGCGGCTGTTCCTGTACCAGTTCCTGCTGCTCGGTTTCTTTGCGGTGCTGGCCGGTTGTCTGCTGGGTTACGTCACGCAGGCGGTGCTGATCTCCTTTATCGAGACCATGCGCGATGCGGCGCTGCCGCAGCCTTCGCTACTGCCCGCGCTCAAGGCCGCGATCAGCGGTTTTGCGCTGCTGCTGGGGTTCGGCTTCCTGCCGCTGCTGCAACTGCGCCGGGTGTCGCCGCTGCGCGTGCTGCGCCGCGAGATGGGCGCGCCGCAGCCGAACACCGTGCTGGCCTATGGGCTCGCGCTGCTGGTGCTGGCGGGACTGTTCCTGTGGCATTCCGGCTCGGCCAAGCTGGGGTTGTCGATGCTGGGCGGCCTGCTTGCGGGGCTGGTGGTGTTCGGCGGTCTGGCCTGGCTGGCGCTGCATGGGCTGGCGCGCTATTTCCCTTATCTCGGCCATCACTGGCGGCATGCGGTGAACAACCTGGTGCGGCACGGGCGCAACAATGCGCTGCAGGTGGTCGCGTTGGCGCTCGGCGGCATGGCCTTGCTGCTGCTGACGCTGGTGCGCGCCGACCTGTTGCAGGGCTGGCAGGACAGGTTGCCGCCGGATACGCCCAACCGCTTCGTGGTGAACATCCAGCCGCACCAGCAGCAGGCAATGGCGGATTTCTTCGGGCGCGAGAAACTGTCGCCGCCGCAATTGCAGCCGATGGTGCGCGGCAGGCTGGTCGCGATCAACGACCGCGCGATCAGCGGCAACAGCTACGCCGACTCGCGCGCGAGCCGGCTGGTCGAGCGCGAGTTCAACCTGTCGTACATGGAGCAGATGCCGGAGTGGAACAAGCTGATCGGCGGCAAGTGGTGGGTAGATCAAAGTGGAGAGGCAACCGGGATGTCACACCGGCGAGAGCCGGTGTCCAGTTCTTTAGAAACGCTGGATTCCGGCCTTCGCCGGAATGACGAAACTCCTGAAGAGCGCAAACAGCTATCGGTGGAGGAGGGCATCGCCGAAACCTTGGGCATTCACTTGGGCGACACGCTGACCTACGACGTGGCCGGCAGCCGTTTCACGGCGCGCGTCACCAGTCTGCGCGAGGTGGAATGGGACTCGATGCGGGTGAATTTCTTCGTGATTGCCACGCCGGAGTTGCTGCGCGACTATCCGGCGAGCTACCTGACCAGCTTCTACCTGCCGCCAGACCGGGCGCGCGCGGGCGACTTGCTGGCGCGCGAGTTTCCCAATGTGCTGGTGATCGACACCGGTTCCATCATTGATCAGGTGCGCCACATCATGGACCAGATCACTCAGGTGATGGGCGCGGTGTTCCTGTTCACGCTGCTGTCCGGCTTCGCGGTGCTGTATGCCGCGTTGCTGGCGACGCAGGACGAGCGCCGTTTCGAGGCGGCGGTGTTGCGCACGCTGGGCGCGGATGGGCGCTACCTGCGGCGGCTGCACCTGTCGGAGTTCGCCGTGCTGGGCGGGCTGAGTGGATTGTTTGCGGCGGCGGGGGCGGTGTTGTTGGGCTGGGTGCTGGCGCGTCATGTGCTGGAGATACCGTACCAGCCGAACGCGGCGATCTGGGCTATAGGCGTATTCGGCGGCATGGCGGCGGTAATGCTGGCCGGTTGGGCGGGGACGAGAAGGTTGGCGGCGTTGCCGCCATTAGCGATCCTGCGGGAATAAACAAGTCAAAAACAGCCTTATCCACGAACCGGTTCTCGCAGGGATATTGCCCTCGGGCAATAACTCGCAAAAACACGAAAGGCACGAAATTAAAACCTGAGAGCCTGTTTCTTTTGTTCGTGCCTTTCGTAGACAAATAGCCTCTTTAAACCACCAGATCCACCTGCTGCAATGTTCCCGCGCTGCCGTCCTCGTTCAGATAGACTCCGCTGCTGCGCACCTGACCCTGCAGCTCGTTCGCGCCGTTCTTCAGGTCGAACGGGGTGGCGACGTTGCCGAGGTAGAGCGCGCCTACGTTGCGTTGCGCCAGCGTGCTCAACTGGTCCTTGCCGTCGGCGTCCTTGCTCCATACCCGCAGCTTCGAATACACCGCGTCGTTCTCGTCTATCCACTGGTTGCCGTCGCTGTCGTAGGCGGCCAAGTCGGCGAAGCCGTTGCCGCTTTGCGTGCCGAAGAGTTCGGAGCCGTTGTCGATGACGCCGTTGGCGTTTTTGTCCAGCGCGAGGAAGCCGCTGCCGGCGCTGACGAAGGACATCTGATCGGTCTTGCCGTCGGAATCGAGGTCGAATGCGAATTTGGTGTCGGTGAGTTGGGCGGCTGTGCCGGCGAAGTTGATCACCAGCGGGTCTTTCTTCACGCCGTCGCCTTCGCGGATGGAGACGTTGGTTTCCTGATAGAACTCGCGGCTCATTTCCAGCGAGAGTTTGAAGCTAATCTCCCGCCCGTCGCTGGTTTTTACAACGCCTTCGGCGTTGAAGCGGGTGACTTCCGCTTCGTGCAGCGTCTCGCGCCGGTCGTATTCGACGCCCCAGCCCTGGCGGCGGTTCTCGGCCGCGGCCGCGCCGTGGTTTCCTTCGCCATGGTTGCCTTCGACGGGGACGGCGGCTCCGTCATGTTTAATCGAATTCGGATCGAACAGCCGTACCTTGCGTCCGGTCAGCGCCTCGATCAGGCCGATCAGCATCAGCATCTTCGGGTCGTTTTCGGCCGGATTGGCGGTCTCCGTTGTTGCGGAAACGGCGTCTGCGGATACTCCGCTCTGATGCCGGGCGGCGGCCTGCCGTCCGGCGTCGGACAGTGTCGCCACGGTCACGCCGGTTTGCGGATTCAGGGGGCGCAAGCCTTGGGCGCGGGCGTCGCCGCGCTGCTCGAAGTCCGGGCGGCGATCGCCCACCCAGGCGCGCAGCGACTCCTCGACCGTATGCAGTCGGGAGCTGGCGTGCTGGCTGGTGAGGCCGACTGTCGAATTTTCGATTTTCATGGCAATACCCTCCATACTTGTCGAGCCGGGTTGTCTATGACTTGGTTATCGACGAAAAAGAATCAGGCATTAGATTGGTGTGAAACAGCTGGATGGAAATGTTCCATGTGCATGGTGTTTAAGGAAATTCAGAAAATTCGCTCTGGAATTGGCATGGTCGGGGCGGTTTATCCCGATCTTGCCGTGCGGGTTGAGTGAAACGGGGCTTGGTGCTAGAATGCGCGCCGCTCTGGGATAGGCCAGAGTGAATTTCCCGCTCGCGCAAGTTGGGGTGCTCACGGAATCGCCGTGGGTCAGGCTGGCGAGTGGTAGTTAATAACCCTTACGTTAGGAGTAATCATGGCTGTAACTATGCGTCAAATGCTGGAAGCCGGTGTCCATTTCGGTCACCAAACCCGTTTTTGGAATCCCAAGATGGCACCGTACATCTTCGGCCATCGCAACAAGATTCACATCATCAACCTGGAAAAGACTGTCGCCAAGTTCGCCGAGGCAGAAGCCTTCGTGCGTAAGCTGGCAGCCAAGAAGGGCACCATCCTGTTCGTGGCGACCAAGCGTCAGGCTCGCGACATCATCCAGGAAGAAGCTGTTCGCGCCGATAGCCCGTTCGTCAACCATCGCTGGCTGGGCGGCATGCTGACCAACCACAAGACCGTGCAACTGTCGATCAAACGTCTGCGCGATCTGGAGCAGATTACTGCCGAAGGCGCGACCGAGAAGTATTCCAAGAAGGAAGCGCTGATGATGTCGCGCGAGTTGGAAAAGCTGGATCGTAGCCTGGGTGGCATCAAGGACATGCAGGGTCTGCCGGCAGCTATTTTCGTGATCGACGTCGGTTACCAGAAGGGCACCATCGTCGAGGCGCAGAAGCTGGGCATTCCAGTGATCGGCATCGTCGATACCAACAACTCCCCGCTGGGCGTGGACTACGTGATCCCGGGCAACGATGACTCGACCCAAGCTATCCGCCTGTACGCTCGCGGCATCGCCGACGCGATCCTGGAAGGCCGTGCTCAAGGCTTGGCCGAACTGGTTCAGGAAGTTTCGGCGGAACAAGCAGCCTAAGTCTAGACAAGGCGCAGAAAGGGGCGCGAGCCCCTTTTTTTATAAGTTTTTTATGGAGTGGAACATGGCAGAAATTACCGCAGCAATGGTCAAGGAACTGCGCGAGGCTACCGGCCTCGGCATGATGGAATGCAAGAAGGCGCTGGTCGAAGCCAACGGCGACTTCAAGGTGGCCGAAGAGCAGATGCGCATCAAGAGCGGCGCGAAGGCCAGCAAGGCCGCATCCCGCGTGACCGCCGAAGGCGTGGTCAGCTCGTTCATCGCGGCCGACGGCAAGTTCGGCTCGGTCGTTGAAGTGAACTGCGAGACCGACTTCGTCGCGAAGAACGACGACTTCATCGCATTTGCGAAGAACGCCGCCGAAACAGTGGCGAAGAACAACCCGGCCGATAACGAGGCGCTGTCCGGCATGGCGCTGGCGAACGACTCCGGCTCCGTCGAAGAAGTGCGCAAGGCGCTGGTGATGAAGCTGGGCGAGAACCTCACGATCCGCCGCTTCCAGCATTACGAGACTGCCGACGGCAAGCTGGCTTCCTACCTGCACGGCAGCAAGATCGGCGTGTTGCTGAACTTCACCGGCGGTGACGATGCGCTGGGCCGCGACATCTGCATGCACATCGCGGCGAGCAAGCCGAAGTCGGTCGATGCATCCGGCGTGAATCCGGAAGACATCGCGACCGAGCGCCGTATCGCGATCGAGAAGGCCAAGGAATCCGGCAAGCCGGAAGCCATGCTGGAAAAGATCGCCGAAGGCACCGTGCAGAAGTTCCTGAAGGAAGTTACGCTGCTGGGCCAGGTGTTCGTCAAGGCCGAAGACGGCAAGCAGACCATCGAACAACTGCTGAAGGCCAAGGGCGCATCGGTGACCGCGTTCCAGATGTTCGTCGTCGGCGAAGGCATCGAGAAGAAGGTGGAAGACTACGCGGCTGAAGTGGCTGCTGCCGCTGCTGCTGCCCAGGGTTAATCGCCATGAAGCCAGCCTACAAACGCATCCTGCTCAAGCTGTCCGGCGAAGCCCTGATGGGTGAGGACAGCTACGGCATCAACCGCGAGGTGATCGAGCGCATCGTCGGCGAGATCGCCGAAGTGGTGGGTCTGGGCGTGGAAGTGGCTATTGTGATCGGCGGCGGCAACATCTTCCGCGGCGTGGCTCCGGCCGCGGCGGGGATGGATCGCGCGACCGCCGATTACATGGGTATGCTGGCGACGGTGATGAACTCGATGGCGCTTCAGGATGCGATGAAGCGCGCCGGGCTGGACTGCCGCGTGCAGTCCGCGCTGAGCCTGGAGCAAGTCGCCGAGCCGTTCATACGCGGCAAGGCGTTGCGTTATCTGGAAGACGGCAAGGTGGTGATTTTCGCGGCAGGCATCGGCAGCCCGTTCTTCACCACCGACACCGCCGCCGCGTTGCGCGGCGTGGAGATGTCCGCCGATGTGGTGATCAAGGCCACCAAGGTGGACGGTATCTACACTGCGGATCCGAAGAAGGATCCGAATGCGATCCGCTATCAAAGCCTGAGCTTTGACGAGGCGATCAGCAAGAATCTCAAGGTGATGGACGCGACGGCGCTGACATTGTGCCGCGACCAGAAGCTGCCCATCATCGTATTCAGTATTTTCAAGGCCGGCGCGCTGAAGCGCGTGGTATTCGGCGAAGGCGAAGGCACGCTGGTGCGTATCGATTGATCCGGGAGGGAACTGTGATTGTTGACCTGAAAAAAACTGCCGAACAGAAGATGCAAAAGTCGCTGGAGGCGCTGAAAACCGATCTGGGCAAGGTGCGCACCGGACGCGCGCATACCGGCCTGCTGGATCATGTAATGGTGGACTACTACGGCAGCATGACCCCGGTGAACATGGTGGCGAACATCACGCTGGTCGATGCGCGCACCATCGGCGTGCAGCCTTATGAGAAGAATATGGTTGGCCCGGTCGAGCGCGCGATCCGCGACTCCGACCTGGGGCTGAATCCGGCCAGCCAGGGTGAACTGATCCGCGTGCCGATGCCGATGCTGACCGAGGAGCGCCGCCGCGACCTGATCAAAGTGGTCAAGAGCGAAGGCGAAGATGCGAAGATCGCGGTGCGCAACATCCGCCGCGATGCCAACACCCATCTCAAGGATGCGCTCAAGAAGAAAGAAATCTCCGAGGACGACGAGCGCCGCACCCAGGACGATATCCAGAAACTGACCGACCGCTACGTCGCCGAGATCGACAAGGCGCTGGCTGCCAAAGAAGTTGACTTGATGGCGGTGTAATGTCGCCGCTGCCGAGTTCCACTCGCACCATCCCTGACATTCCCAGTGTCCCGCGCCACATCGCCGTCATCATGGATGGCAACGGGCGCTGGGCGAAGAAACGCTTCATGCCGCGCGTGATGGGTCACCAGCGTGGCGTCGAATCGCTGCGCGAGGTCGTCAAGGCCTGCCGCGATCTGGGCGTCGAATATCTCACCGTTTTCGCCTTCAGCAGCGAGAACTGGCGGCGTCCCGCCGACGAAGTCTCCTTCCTGATGTCGCTGTTCCTGAAGATGCTGGAACGCGAAGTCGCGAAGATGCACGAGAAGAACATCCGCCTGAAGATCATCGGCGACCGCAGCCGTTTCGACGACAAGCTCAGCCAGACCATGCTCGATGCCGAACAACTGACCGCGAACAACACCGGACTGACGCTGACCATTGCGGCCAACTACGGCGGCCGCTGGGACATGATGAACGCGGTGCAGTCCATGCTGAAAGAGCATCCGCAACTGGCGCAGGGCTTCACCGAAGAGGATATGGCGCCCTACCTGTCGATGAGCGACGCCCCCGAGCCGGACCTATTCATACGCACCGGCGGCGAACAGCGCATCAGCAACTTCATGCTGTGGCAACTGGCTTATACCGAACTGTATTTCACCGATGTGCTGTGGCCCGAGTTCGGGCGCAAGGAACTGGAGACGGCGATCTCCTCGTACCAGAAACGCGAACGTCGTTTCGGCCGGACCAGCGATCAATTGAAGGGCGAGCAGCACCAGGGAGAGGGCAATGCTTAAGTCGCGCGTGATCACCGCCATCGTGCTGCTGGCGCTGTTGCTGGCGGCGTTGTTCCTGTTGCCGCCGATGGCATGGGCGCTGCTGGTCGTCGTGATGGTAATGCAGGGGACGACAGAATGGTCGCACCTGTCCAGATTGGAGGGCGGGAAGGCGCGTCTGTATTGGTGGTTGACGCTAGCCCTGATGCTGGGACTGGTGTCGCTCGACGCCTATGCCGCCGAGACGGTGAATTTCTACGTCCATCTGGCGATCTATCTGGTGTCTGCGCTGCTGTGGCTGGTCATCGTGCCGACCTGGTTGATGGTGGGCTGGAAGGTCGAGCGTCCGCTGGCGATGGCTGCGGTCGGCTGGGCAGTGCTGATCCCGACTGGTGCTGCGATGATGGATCTGCGCGAAGCCGCGCCCAGCCCGTGGTTGCTGCTGTTCGTGATGGGGCTGGTGTGGGTCGCCGACATCGCGGCGTATTTCGCCGGAAGGCGTTTCGGCAAGAACAAGCTCGCGCCCGAGATCAGCCCAGGCAAGACCTGGGAAGGCGTGGCGGGCGCGATGTTCGGCGTGTCGGTCTATGTGGTGCTGGTCTGGAGTTTCAGCCCGCATTTCTCGACGCGCGAGATTCTGCCGCCATTGTTGCTGACCGCATGGTGGTGGGTGGCGCTGGCGGTGATCGGAGACCTGTTCGAATCGGCGATCAAGCGTCAGGCCGGCGTGAAGGACAGCGGCGCGCTGCTGCCGGGACACGGCGGCCTGCTGGATCGCATCGACGCGCTGACCTCGACGCTGCCGCTCGCAGCATTGGCGATGCTGTTCCAGAGGATAGGCTGACATGCAACACCTGACCGTTCTCGGCTCCACCGGCAGCATAGGCACCAGCACGCTGGACGTGGTGGCGCGCCATCCCGACCGTTTTCGTGTCGTCGCACTGACCGCGAATTCGCAGGTCGATCTGCTGTTCAAGCAGTGCGAACAATTCAAGCCGGACTATGCGGTGCTGCTGGACGAGGCGGCTGCCGCAGGACTGCGCCGGTGCCTGAAGGATGCCGGTATATCCACCGAGGTGCTGTGCGGCGTCGAGGCATTGGAGCAGGTCTCGGTGCTGCCCGAGGTGGATGCGGTGATGGCGGCCATCGTCGGCGCGGCGGGTCTGCGCCCGACGCTGGCGGCGGCGCAAGCAGGAAAAAAAATCCTGCTGGCGAACAAGGAGACGCTGGTGACCGCGGGCAACGTGTTCATGGAGGCGGTGCGCGCCAGCGGCTCAGCGCTGCTGCCCATTGACAGCGAACACAATGCGATCTTCCAGTCCCTGCCGCATGACTATCGCGGCGATATGAAGCGCAGCGGCGTCAGCAAGATACTGCTGACCGCCTCCGGCGGCCCGTTCCGCAACACGCCGCTGGCCGAGCTGCACGACGTCACGCCCGAGCAGGCCTGCGCGCATCCGAACTGGAGCATGGGCCGCAAGATCTCGGTGGATTCCGCGACCATGATGAACAAGGGCCTCGAAGTCATCGAGGCGCACTGGCTGTTCAACGCGAGTGCGGACGACATCCAGGTGGTGGTGCATCCGCAGAGCGTGATCCATTCGCTGGTGCAATACGTCGACGGCTCGGTGCTGGCGCAGCTCGGCAACCCGGACATGCGCACGCCGATCGCCTATGGTCTGTCCTGGCCGGAGCGCATCGATGCCGGCGTCGTGCCGCTGGACCTGTTCAAGGTCGCGACGATGAACTTCGTCGCGCCCGACTTCGAGCGCTTCCCCTGTCTGTCGCTGGCCTATCAGGCATTGCGCGCTGCGGGCACGGCCCCGGCGATCCTGAACGCGGCGAACGAGGTGGCGGTGGATGCCTTCCTGAATCGCCGCATCGCTTTCCTCGATATCCCGCGCGTCATCGAAGCTGTGCTCGACGAATTGCCGGTCAATGCAGTCACCTGTCTGGAAGATGTGATTGGTGCGGATGCCGAGGCGCGTAGTGCTGCGCAACAACAGATCGGCAATCTCGCAGGAGCACGTGAAACTTCTGTTCCGGCACCGGCACGGCGCGCCGCGCCCCTACATCCATGATTACCTTATTGGCTTTCGTTGTCGCCATTGCACTGCTGGTGGTGTTCCATGAACTGGGGCACTACTGGGTGGCACGGCGTTGCGGCGTGAAGGTTCTGCGCTTCTCGGTCGGCTTCGGCAAGGTGCTTTACAGTAAACGGCTTGCCAACGGTACAGAATGGGCGATTTCGGCGATCCCGCTGGGCGGCTACGTCAAGATGTTGGACGAGCACGAGGGCGAGGTCGCGCCGGAAGAACTGGATCAGGCTTTCAACCGCAAGCCGGTGTTGCAGCGCATGGCCATCGTCGTGGCCGGGCCGTTGTCGAATTTCCTGCTGGCCATCGTTCTGTATTGGGCGCTGTTCGTCCACGGCGTGCCCGGACTGAAGCCGGTGCTGGGCGAGGTGCCGCCGGATACGCCCGCCGCCGCGGCAGTGATGCAACCGGGCGAGACCATTACGCATATCGACGGCGAGCCGGTGCCGAGCTGGCAGGAGTTGCGCTGGATGTTGCTGGATCACGCACTGCAACAGGCCGAAGTGAAAATCGAGGGCCGCAGCGCACAGGGCGAGCCGCTGGCCCATGTGCTCGACATGCGCGGGCTGAATGCGAACGAGCTGGACGGCGAGCTGCTCGCCAAACTCGGTTTGCAACTGTATCAGCCGCACGTCCTTCCCGTCATCGGCAAACTCTCCGAAGGCGGTGTGGCGCAACAGGCGGGACTCCAGCCTGGCGATGTGGTCATGAACGCCAACGGGCGGGCTATGCAGCACTGGAGCGAGCTGGTCGAGGTAGTGCGTACGCATCCGGGACAAACCGTGCAGTTCGATATCCGGCGCGGCGAACAGGTGTTGAGCGTGACGGTTATGCCGAACGCGGTGGACGAGGGCGGCGAGCCGGTCGGCAAGATCGGTGCTGCGCCGCAGGTCGATAAGGCGGTGTGGGAATCGATGCTGACCGAAGTGAGCTATGGCCCGCTGGATGCGCTGCTCCAGGCATTGCGCAAGACATGGGAGACATCGATCATCAGCCTGAAAATGCTGGGCAAGATGGTGCTGGGCGAGGTGTCGATGAAGAATCTTTCCGGCCCGATCACCATCGCCGACTATGCCGGACAATCCGCCGAAATGGGGCTGGTGTCGTATCTGGGTTTTCTCGCATTGATCAGCGTCAGTCTGGGCGTGCTGAATCTGTTGCCCATCCCCTTATTGGATGGGGGGCACTTGCTGTATTATGCTGCCGAACTGGCGAAAGGAAGTCCGGTCTCGGAGCAAGCGTGGGAACTCGGACAGAAGATCGGTATGGCGCTGCTCGGCACGCTGATGGTGTTTGCCCTATATAACGACATAACTCGGCTAATCTCAGGTTGAAAATGAAACTGAAAAAACTGGCAGGGCTGATTTCCCTGCTCTGCATCTCGCCCGCCTGGGCGATCGAGCCATTTAAAGTCACCGATATTCGTGTCGAAGGTATACAGCGCACCGAGGCCGGCACGGTGTTCAGCTACCTGCCCATCAAGGTCGGCGACACGATGGACGACACGCAGGCGGCTGCGGCAATCCGCGCGTTGTATGCCACCGGCTTCTTCAAGGATGTGCGCCTGGAGGTCGAGCAGGGCGTGCTGATCGTGCTGGTGCGCGAGCGTCCCTCCATCGCCAGCATCGAACTTAACGGCATCAAGGATTTCCCGGCGCAGCAACTCAAAGACAACATGAAGTATGCAGGGCTGGCCGAGGCGCGCATTTTCGACAAGGGGGCGCTGGAGAAGGCGACGCAGGAGTTGAAGCGCCAATATGTCGCGCGCGGTAAGTACGGCGTCAGCGTGACCACCTCGGTCACCGAACTGGAGCGCAACCGCGTTGCCGTAGTGTTCAACGTGGTGGAAGGCGAAGTCTCCAAGATCAAACAGATCAACTTGGTCGGCAATCAGGCCTACGGCGAGCAGGAGTTGCTGGACCTGATGAAGCTCAGCACGCCGGACTGGATGAGTTGGTTCAGCAAGAACGATCAGTATTCCAAGCAGAAACTGTCCGCCGACATGGAGGCGATGCGTTCGTTCTACATGGACAACGGCTATCTGGAATTCAATATCGATTCCACCCAAGTCTCGATCACGCCGGACAAGAAGGATATTTACATCACGATCAATTTCAGCGAGGGCACGAAATATACCGTGTCCAATGTGGCTGTGGTCGGCAACACGATAGTGCCCAAGGAAGAGGTCGAACAGTTGATCCAGATCAAGGCAGGCGATACTTTTTCGCGTAGCGCTTTGACGGACTCAAGCAAAAAGATCAGCGACCGCTTGGGAGGGGAGGGCTATGCTTTCGCCAACGTGAATGCAGTGCCGACGATAGACAAGGAAAAGCATGAGGTGGCGTTCAATTTCATGGTCGATCCCGGTCAGCGCGTGTACATCCGCCGCATCAATATCGCCGGCAACGACAAGACACGCGACGAAGTGATCCGGCGCGAGTTCCGTCAAGTCGAGGGTGCATGGTTCGACGTCGAGAAAATCAAAAAGTCCAAGCAACGCGTCGATAAACTGGATTTCTTCGAGGAAGTGAATGTGGAGACCCTGCCGGTGCAGGGCACGGCGGATCAGATGGACGTGAATATCGCCGTGGCGGAGAAGTCCACCGGCAACATTTCCGCAGGTGCGGGTTTCTCCCAAGGGGAAGGCTTGTCGCTGAGCGGAAGCGTCAGCCAGAACAATTTGTTCGGCAGCGGCAACCATGCGGCGGTGCAGATCAACACCAGCAAGACCAATCAGGTTTATTCGTTCTCCTATACCAATCCGTATTTCACCGACGAGGGCGTTAGTCGCGGTTTCGATGTTTACAAGCGCAACACCGATTCGACCAGCACTGCGGTCAGCCAATACGGTTCGCATACGCTGGGCGGCGGAGTGCGTTTCGGTGTGCCGATCGACGAGGACGAGTCCATCAGCTATGGGCTGTCTGCCGAAAATACCCAGTTGATCCTGACGGCGGCTTCACCGGCGCGCCTGTCGCAGTACGTGAACACCTTCGGCGCCTCGAACAGTAATCTGCTCGGCACGGTCGGCTGGTCCAGGGATAGCCGCGACAGCGCGATTTACACCACCGAGGGCACGGTGCAGCGCGCCTTCCTTGAGATGGCGCTGCCGATGTTCGATATGCGCTATTACAAGTTGAATTACCAGCATCAGCGGTTCTATCCGGTCGCCAGCGACATCACGCTGCTGTTGAACGGCGAAGTGGGTGTAGGCGGAGGCTACGGCGGCAAGGACTTGCCGTTCTTCAAGAATTTCTATGGCGGCGGCACCGGATCGGTGCGCGGTTTTGAGTCCAATTCGCTCGGCCCGCGCGACGTCAACAATGCGGTGCTGGGCGGTACGCGTCGCGTGGTTGGCAACGCGGAATTGATGGTGCCGTTCCCGGGTATGGAAAAGAATAAGTCGGTGCGCCTGAGCGGTTTCGTCGATGCCGGTGCGGTGTACGGTCCGGGCGATCTGCCTGGTAGCGCGGGCATACGCTATTCCACGGGGGCGGCGGTCATCTGGATCTCGCCGATGGGGCCGCTCAAGTTCAGCTATGCCGTGCCGCTGAACAAGCAGCCGGAAGACAGGCTGCAGAAGTTCCAGTTTAATTTGGGCTCGATGTTCTGACATGCAACCCCCGGTTGTCCGGGATACCGATTACGATGAGCGAGGAGTATGTAATGAAAACGAAGATCATGATGGCGATGCTGGCCCTGGGGCTGAGTGTCGGAACGGTGCAGGCTGCCGATTTCAGGGTGGGCGTGGTGGATACCGAACGCGTGTTGCGCGAATCGTCGCCGGCGCTGAAGGCCGAGAAGCGCATTGAGAAGGAGTTCTCCGGTCGCGATCAGGAGATCAAAAAGCTGATGAAGCAGGTCAAGGAGCTTCAGGCGCTGCTGGAGAAGGAGGCGGGCGCGATGACCGATGCCGATCACCGCAACAAGGAGCGCGAATTGACCGCGATGAACGTGAATCTGCAACGCATGCAGCGCGAGTTCCGCGAAGACCTGAATCTGCGCAAGAACGAGGAATTGTCCATCGTGCTGGAGCAGGCCAACAAGGCGATTCAGATCATCGCCGAAACGGAGAAGTACGACCTGATCCTGCAGGAGGCGGTGTATCGCAATCCCAAGATAGACATCACCGACAAGGTCATCAAGCACCTCGCGATAGAGAAACCTGCCGCCAAGGATGGCAAGTAGGCGGCATTTTCGGCATGTCTGTCACATATAGTCTGACCGCAATTGCCGCCCGGCTCGGTGGGCGCGTGCTGGGCGACGGCGAGGTGCGCGTAGCCCAGATCGCGACGCTGGAAAGCGCGCAGTCGCGGCACATCAGCTTCCTGACCAATAGCAAGTATCGCGCGCAACTGGCGACCACCGAGGCGGGAGCGGTGATACTCGCCGAGGCGGATGCCGATGCGACCGGTCTGCCGCGCATCGTCTGCGCCAACCCCTATGCCTATTTCGCCCGAGTCTCGGCGCTGCTCAACCCGTTGCCCGAGATTCGTCCGGGCGTGCATCCTTCCGCGGTGATTGGCGCCAGCGCCCGTATCGACCCGACCGCCAGCATCGCCGCGACTGCGGTGATCGGCGAGGGGGCGGTGATAGGTGCGGATTCGGTGATCGGCGAGGGATGCTGCATAGGCGAGAACGCGATGATCGGCAGCCGCGCGCGGCTGTATCCGCGCGTGACGGTCTACCATGATTGCGTGATCGGAGACGACCTGATCGCCCATTCCGGCTGCGTGATTGGCTCGGACGGTTTCGGCATCGCGATGGACGAGGGCCGCTGGCTCAAGATCCCGCAGATCGGTCGCGTGGTGATCGGTAACGACGTCGAGATCGGCGCGAACACCACGATAGATCGCGGCGCGCTTAACGATACGGTGATTGAGGACGGCGTGAAGCTGGACAACCAGATCCAGGTCGCGCACAACGTGCGCATCGGCGCGCACACCGCCATTGCCGGCTGCGCCGGCATTGCCGGCAGCGCGGTGATCGGCAAGTACTGCCTGATCGGCGGCGGAGCCCGCATCCTCGGTCACCTGCAACTGGCCGATCATGTCGAGGTCGCCGCGCATACGCTGGTCGGAAAATCGATCCGCGAGGCCGGCTCCTATGCCGCGATCTTCCCGCTCTCCAAACAGGAAGACTGGCGCAAGAACGCCGTGCATCTGCGTCATCTCGACCAGATGGCGAAGCGCATCAAGGCGCTGGAGCAACAATTCGAATCATTGAAAACAAGCATCACTGAAAGGGAAGAATAATGAGTACCGCCATGGACATTCACGCCATTCTCGAACATCTGCCGCACCGCTATCCCTTCCTGCTGGTCGATCGCGTGCTGTCGGTCGAACCCGGCAAGAACATCGTCGCGCTGAAGAACGTCACCATCAACGAGCCGTTCTTCCCCGGCCATTACCCGCATCACCCGGTGATGCCCGGCGTGCTGATCATCGAGGCGATGGCCCAGGTCGCGGCCTTGCTGTCGTTCAAGTCCATGGACAGCAAACCGGACGAGAACTCGGTGTACTACTTCGCCGGCATCGACGGCGCGCGCTTCAAGCGCCCGGTGTCTCCCGGCGACCAGCTGATCTTCAAGGTGGAGCTGACGCGCAGCATGCGCGGCGTGTTCAAGTTCAAGGGCACTGCCGAAGTGGACGGCCAGCTGGCTGCCGAAGCCGAACTGATGTGCACCGTCAAGTCGGTCGCGTAATCCCGGATTTGACGAGGTTTACATGATCCATCCGACCGCGATAGTCCACCCCAACGCCAGGCTTGCCGACGACGTCGAGGTGGGGCCGTACTCGATCATCGGCGAGCATGTCGAGATCGGCGAGGGCACGGTGATCGGCCCGCATGTGGTAATCAACGGTCACACGCGCATCGGCAAGCACAACCGCATCTTCCAGTTCTGTTCGCTGGGCGAAATTCCGCAGGACAAGAAATACGCCAACGAACCGACTCGGCTGGAGATCGGCGACCACAACACCATACGCGAGTTCTGCACCTTCAACCTCGGTACCGCTCAGGATGTCGGCGTCACGCGCGTCGGCAGCCACAACTGGATCATGGCCTACGTGCATCTGGCGCACGATTGCCAGGTCGGCAGCCACACGATCTTCGCGAACAACGCGCAGCTGGCCGGCCATGTGCATGTCGGCGACTATGCGATCCTCGGCGGCTTCACCGTGGTGCACCAGTTCGTCAGGATAGGCGAGCACATCATCACCGGTATGGGAACCATCCTGTTCAAGGATGTGCCAACTTACGTGCTGGCTTCGGGCAATCCCTGCGCACCGCACGGCATCAATGCGGAAGGGCTGAAGCGTCGCGGTTATTCGAGCGAAGCGATCATGGCAATCAAGCGAGCCTACAAGACGCTGTACAAGTCCGGCATGAGTTTCGACGAGGCCAAGGCCGAAATCGAGGGTCAACTGGCCGAGCATCCGGAGTTGCAGCCGCTGGCCGACTTCCTCGCGACATCTACCCGCGGTATCGTCCGTTAGATCGGATAACACAAAGGTTTCTCCATGCAGCAGAAAAGAATCGTAATCGGCATCGTCGCGGGCGAAGCGTCCGGCGACATGCTTGGCAGCCATCTGATGACAGCATTGAAAGAAGCGCGTCCCGACATCCATTTTGTCGGCATCGGCGGGCCGAAGATGCAATCCGCCGGCATGGAGGTGCTGTTCCCGATGGAAAAGCTCGCGGTGCGCGGCTATGTCGAGGTGTTGCGTCACTATCGCGAGATCGTCGGCATCCGCCGCAAGCTGCGTGAATATTTCCTGGGCAAACGCCCGGACCTGTTCATCGGCGTGGATGCGCCGGACTTCAATCTGGATCTGGAGATGGCGCTCAAGATGAGCGGCATCCCGACTATCCATTACGTCAGCCCGTCGATCTGGGCATGGCGCGGCGAGCGCATCCACAAGATCGGGCGCGCCGTGTCGCGCGTGCTCGCGCTGTTCCCGCATGAGCCCAGACTGTACCGGCAGGCCGGGATCGCGGTGGATTACGTCGGCCATCCGCTCGCCGACATGCTGCCGGAATTCCCCAAGCGCGCCGAGATGCGCGAGACCATGCGCATTCCGCTGCACGCGAAGGTGTTCGCCTTTCTGCCCGGCAGTCGCCAGAGCGAAGTGAAGCACCTCGCGCATACCTATATCGAGACCGCGAAACTGGTGTTGCAGCAAATACCGGATGCGCGCTTTCTCGTGCCGTTGGTCAGCCGTGAGACGCGCGGCATTTTCGAACAGGCGCTGTACGATTGCGATGCCGAGCAGTTGCCGATCACCCTGTTGTTCGGTCACGCTCAGGACGCGATGATCGCCGCCGACGGCGTGCTGGTCGCCTCCGGCACCGCGACGCTGGAGTGCGCGCTGCTGAAGCGCCCCATGGTCATCACCTATCGCATGCCGGCTTTCTCCTGGTGGATGATCAAACGCAAGCGCTACCAGCCGTACTTCGGCCTGCCCAACATCCTGTGCGAGCGCTTCGTCGTGCCCGAATTGATCCAGGAAGATGCAACGCCGGAGAACCTGACGCAGGCGCTGCTGAATCTGGTCAACAATGGCGAGGCCGTGGTGCAACTGGAAGAGACGTTCCACGAACTGCATCGTACGCTGCGCCAGGACACCGCGCAGAAGGCGGCGGCGGCTATTCTGCCTTATCTGCCGGCATGAGCGTCATCCTGATCTGCGGCGTAGACGAAGCCGGGCGCGGCCCACTGGCCGGGCCGGTCAGCGCCGCGGCGGTGATCCTCGATGCGGCGCATCCGATCGAGGGGCTAGCCGATTCGAAGAAACTTTCCGAAAAACAGCGCGACCGCCTCGCCCCGATCATCCGCGAACGCGCGCTGGCTTGGGCGGTGGCTTACGCCGAGGTCGGCGAAATCGACGAGATGAACATTCTGCAAGCCACGCTGCTGGCGATGCGCCGTGCGGTCGAGGCGTTGCCGATCCGTCCGCAGCAAGTATTGGTGGATGGCTTGTATTGTCCGCAGACCGGCATCCCCAGCGAGGCTATCGTCAAGGGCGACAGTAAGGTCGCCGCGATTTCCGCCGCCTCGATACTGGCGAAGACCGCGCGCGATGAACTGATGTTGCAATTGCACGAACAGTATCCGCAATACGGCTTCGCCGAGCACAAGGGCTACCCGACCGCCGCGCATCTCGCCGCATTGCGCGAACACGGCGTGTCCAATGTGCATCGCCGGAGTTTCAGGCCGGTGCGCGAGATGTTGCATTACACTTAACTGAGAACCTTAGGAGAAAATCATGGCTCTGTTCAAAATGCTTCATCTTCTCGCCGTGCTGGTCTGGGTCGGCGGCATGTTCTTCGCCTATGTCGTGTTGCGCCCGACAGCCGCCGAGGTATTGCAGCCACCCGAGCGTCTGCGCCTGTGGGACGGCGTGTTCCGACGCTTTTTCAATTGGGTGTGGTTGTCGATAGGATTGCTGCTGGTCACCGGCTTCTACCTGATCTATCTGTACGGCGGGCTCGCTCATGTGTCGCGCCATGTACACATCATGCTGGCGCTAGGCGTGGCGATGATCGCGATCTACGGCTATGTGTTCTTTTCCTGCTATGTGCCGCTCAGCGTGCATATCTCCAAGCAGAGCTGGAAAGAAGCTGGCGAGCAACTGGGCCGGATACGCAAGCTGGTCGCGGTGAACCTGACGCTCGGGTTGTTGACCGTAAGTGTCGCAGTCCTGGGCGCGGGGGGCGTGTTCGCATAAGCGCGAACATGGGTGCGACTCAGAACATCCCTGCCTGAGTTGCGGCGCTTGCTGCGCCAATTACCGCGTTCCTTTACTACTGGGCCGAGGCCGACGATGCGCCCGGCGGCATCGTCCCCGCACACCTCTCCAAACCCGTCTCTCCGCATCTGCGCAGCATCGCGCTCGCAGGCGAAGTCGGCCGACGGGTTCTTTTGCAGTATCTACCACCATCGCCTCTCCACCTGCCGCGAATTTTGCTCGATGCGGACGGCAATCCCAATCCCAATCAAAGATGCGCGGCTTTGCGTATCGGATTGGGACTAGCTGATGTAGACTTCCCCCTATAGCGCCAGAGATGTTTCATTGCTAGATTGGCCGGTGTTTTTTGTGCGTGTCCGCAATCGCGGACGCAGTCTGTAGTCATCTGAATGGAGGTGTGCAGTGGACAGCATCGTAAAGGCAGGAAAACAGGTCTTCGCATTCGAAGAAGGCGACGGCAAGAACAAGAAACTGCTGGGCGGCAAGGGAGCGAATCTGTGCGAGATGACCCAGATCGGGCTGAACGTGCCGCCCGGCTTCGTCATCAGCACCGAGGCCTGCCTGAGCTATCTCGCGGCGTCGGGCGAGGAATTGCCGAAATCGCTGCTGGACGAGATCGACGCCCAGATGAAGGCGCTGGAAATTAAGACCGGCAAGCGTTTCGGCGATGCGAATGCTCCCTTGCTGGTATCGGTGCGCTCCGGTTCGGCGATGTCCATGCCGGGCATGATGGACACCATCCTCAACCTCGGCCTGAATCCGCAGACGCTGGCCGGCGAGATCGCCCAGACCGGCGACCCGCGCTTCGGCTACGACACCTACCGCCGCTTCATTCAGTTATTCGGCAAGATCGCGCTGGATATTTCCGACGAGTTGTTCGATGCCGAACTGAGTGCAGTCAAACAGGATCGCGGCATCAAGGAAGATCTGGCGCTGACTGCCGACGACCTCAAGGAAGTCAGCGAACGGTTCCTGCGCGTAGTGCAGGAACAGAGCGGCCGGCCGTTCCCCGAAAATCCGTACGAACAATTGATCCTGTCGGTCAAGGCAGTGTTCCGCTCATGGATGGGCAAGCGCGCGGTCGATTACCGCCGCGAATTCCACATCACACCGGAGATGGCCAACGGCACCGCGGTGAACATCTGCACCATGGTGTTCGGCAATCGCGGCAACGATTCGGCGACCGGCGTCGGTTTCACGCGCAACCCGGCGACCGGCGAGAACCACATCTTCGGCGAGTATCTGGTGAACGCGCAGGGCGAGGATGTCGTCGCCGGCATCCGCACGCCCAAGCCTATCGACTACATGGCGACCGAGATGCCCGACCTGTTCCGGCAGTTGCAGGAACTCCGTGCCAAGCTGGAGAACCACTATCACGAGGTGCAGGATTTCGAGTTCACCATCGAGCGCGGCATCCTGTATTGCCTGCAAACGCGCAATGGCAAGATGAACACCACCGCGATGGTGCGCACTTCCGTCGAGATGGAGAAAGAAGGGCTGATCACACGCCGTCAGGCGCTGATGCGCATCGCGCCGGACAGTCTCGCGCAAATGCTGTTCCCTCGCCTCGATCCCGCCTCCAAGGCCAGGCCGCTGGCCAAGGGGCTGCCCGCTTCGCCGGGCGCAGATTTTGGCCACGCCGTGTTCGATGCCGACCGCGCCGAGGAACAGGGCAGGGCAGGCAAGCCGGTGATCCTGGTGCGCGAGGAGACCAAGCCGGAAGACATCCACGGTTTCTTCGCCTCGCGCGGCATCCTGACCAGCCGGGGCGGCAAGACATCGCATGCGGCGGTGGTCGCGCGCGGCATGGGCAAACCCTGCGTCGCGGGGGCCGAGGGCATCGAGGTCAACGTCACGCTGCGTCAAGCGACGATAGGCGAGACGGTGATCCACGAGGGCGACATCATCACCATCGATGGCACTACCGGCATGGTCTATCTGGGCAGCGTGCCGACCATAGAGGCGGAGATTACCGACGAGCTGAACACGCTGCTGGGCTGGGCGGATCAGGAGGCGCGGCTGGCGGTGATGGCTAACGCCGATACGCCGAACGATGCGAAGCGCGCGCTGCAACTGGGCGCGAAAGGCATCGGCCTGTGCCGCACCGAACGCATGTTCAACGCCAGCGACCGTCTGCCCATCGTGCTGGACATGATCATCGCGGAGGATACGCAACAGCGTCAGATCGCACTCGATCGCCTGCTTCCGATCCAGCGCGGCGACTTCAAAGGTTTGCTGGAGACCATGGCCGGCCTGCCGGTGACGATCCGCCTGCTCGATCCGCCTATCCACGAATTTTTGCCGTCGGAACAACAACTGATTAAGGAGCTCGCCGACCTGCAATACCTGCACCAGACTGCCAGCGGCATGGAAATCCTGTCCAATACGCTGGATCTGTTGGGCGACGCGGAACTGAGCGCCGCCGATGTGGCGCAAGTCAGATCGAGCACGCTCAATTCGCATCTCGTCGAACAGGCTATCGAGAAGAAACAGACGATCCTGAAAAAAGTGCGCGCGCTGCACGAAGTCAACCCGATGCTGGGACACAGGGGCGTGCGCCTCAGCGTGACCTATCCGGAAATCTACGCGATGCAAATCCGCGCGCTGGCCGAGGCCACCGTCGAATGCGTTAAGGAAAGTACCGATGTGCATCCCGAGATCATGGTGCCGCAGGTGTGCACCTCGGTCGAATTGCAGTACGTCAAACGCATGGTCGACAAGATCGTGGCCGAGGTCGAGCAGACCAGCGGCGTCAAGGTGAAGATCAAATTCGGCTCGATGATGGAAGTGGTGCGCGCCTGCGTGCGCGCCGACAGCCTGGCGAAGGAGGCCGAGTTCTTCTCCTTCGGCACCAACGACCTGACCCAGGCGACGTTCTCGTTCTCGCGCGAGGATGCCGAGAACAAGTTCCTGCCGGACTACATCGATCAGGCCATCCTGCGCGACAACCCGTTCGAGGTACTGGATACGCAGGGTGTAGGCAAGCTGATGAAGCTGGCGATCGAAGGCGGACGAGCCACCCGCCCGGACATGAAGATCGGCATCTGCGGCGAACACGGCGGCCACCCGGCCTCGATCATGTTCTGCCACCAGATCGGCCTGAGCTACGTGTCCTGCTCCGCGCCTCGCGTGCCGATTGCAAGATTGGCAGCAGCACATGCGAAACTCAAAGAGGCTTGACGATTCTGCAGTTGCGTGGCGGGAAACCACCGCGTCTGTTGTAGAATTCCCGGCATGAGCAAGGCATTCACCAAAGAGACCGACGGCGACGACGATGACGAACTGGAATCGTCGAGTCCTTTGCCTGCGGGCGTCAAGAATTACCTGACGCCGGGCGGCTACCAGAAGCTGCGCGACGAGTTGGATCATCTGTGGAAGGTCGAGCGTCCGGCGCTGGTGAAGACCATCACCTGGGCCGCCTCCAACGGCGACCGTTCCGAGAACGGCGACTACATCTACGGCAAGAAGCGTCTGCGCGAGATCGACCGCCGCGTGAGGTTCCTGCGCAAGCGTCTGGACATGGCAGAAGTAGTCGATCCATCCACGCGCGGCAAATGCGATCAGGTGTTCTTCGGTGCGACGGTCACGGTCTGCGACGAGAAGGGCTTCGAGAACGTTTACAGCATTGTCGGCGTGGACGAAGCCGATGTCGGCAATGGCCGTATCAGCTGGGTGTCGCCACTGGCGCGCGCGCTGACCAAGTTGCGCGAGGGCGAGGTTGCGAACCTGCGCACGCCGGTCGGCGTCACCGAGCTGGAAATTATTAGCGTGGTCTATTGTTCATTGGACTGATGCTGCAAGATGCAAAGCCTTGCTACAATGCCGCCCGTTTATCTGCCAACCATTGCATAGAGGGAACTCCCCATGAAGAAAGTCGAAGCGATCATCAAGCCGTTCAAACTGGATGAAGTACGCGAGGCCTTGTCCGAACTGGGCGTGAGCGGCCTGACGGTCACCGAGGTCAAGGGCTTCGGTCGCCAGAAAGGGCATACCGAGCTGTATCGCGGCGCGGAATACGTGGTCGATTTCCTGCCCAAGATCAAAGTCGAGGTGGTGGTGGCGACCGAGTTGCTCGACACCGCGGTCGAGGCCATTATCAAGGCGGCGCACACCGGTAAGATCGGCGATGGCAAGATTTTCGTGTCGTCGGTCGATCGGGTGATACGCATCCGCACCGGCGAAACCGACGAAAGCGCGCTGTAACGAGAAATTCGCATAGCGATTCGTTTGCTTGGCTGCGCCCCCTCGCTACGCTCTCCCCATTTGCGGGAGATAACCAGCGACTTTCCCGCTTGCGGGCTTAGTCGAATGGCTAGTAGTTCCATCAGGATTGAGGAGAGGGGCTGGTATGGAGGTTCCTCTCTAGTTTGGACGAGCCGTTTACCCGTCCGTCCGGCATGCGTATAATGCGCGCTTTGCCGAGGGCCGTTTGACATGCGCATTATCCAGAAAGCACTGACCTTTGACGACGTTCTGCTCGTCCCAGCCTACTCCAATGTGTTGCCGCGCGATGTTACCCTGCGCACGCAACTCACTCGCAATATCACGCTGAACATCCCGCTGCTGTCAGCGGCGATGGATACCGTCACGGAATCTCGTCTGGCGATTGCGCTGGCGCAGGAGGGCGGCATCGGTATCGTGCACAAGAACATGACCGATAAGGCGCAAGCCGCCGAAGTCTCCAAGGTCAAACGCTTCGAAAGCGGCGTGGTCAAGGACCCGATCACGATCACGCCGGACATGACGGTGCGCAATGTATTGGCTTTGACTCGTCAGCATCGTATCTCCGGCCTGCCGGTCGTGCAGGGCAAGCAAGTGGTCGGCATCGTCACCAACCGCGACCTGCGCTTCGAGAATAATCTCGATCAACCTGTCCAGAACATCATGACTCCGCGCGAGCGGCTGATCACCGTCAAGGAAAACGCCAGCCTAGAAGAGGCGCGCAACCTGATGCACAAGCACCGCATCGAGCGCGTGCTGGTGGTCAACGACGCATTCGAACTGCGCGGCCTGATGACGGTCAAGGACATCCTGAAATCCAACGAACATCCGCGCGCCTGCAAGGACAGTCTGGGCCGTTTGCGCGCCGGCGCTGCCGTCGGCGTCGGTGCAGGCACCGAAGAGCGCGTCGCGCTGCTGGCCGAAGCCGGCGTCGATGTGATCGTGGTCGATACCGCACACGGCCATTCGCAGGGCGTGCTGGATCGCGTTCGCTGGGTCAAGGATAACTTCCCGCAGGTAGAAGTGATCGGCGGCAACATCGCCACCGGCGGCGCGGCGCAAGCCCTGCTGGACCATGGCGCCGACGGCGTCAAGGTCGGCATCGGCCCCGGCTCGATCTGCACCACGCGCATGATCGCCGGCGTCGGCGTGCCGCAGATCGCGGCGATCCAGAACGTCGCGAAGACGCTGCAAGGCACCGGCGTTCCGCTGATCGCCGACGGCGGCATCCGCTTCTCCGGCGACATCGCGAAGGCGATTGCGGCGGGCGCGCATGCGGTGATGCTGGGAGGCCTGTTCGCCGGCACCGAAGAAGCACCGGGTGAGATCGAATTGTTCCAGGGCCGTTCGTACAAGTCTTATCGCGGCATGGGCAGCTTGGGGGCGATGCAGCAGGGCTCCAGCGACCGCTACTTCCAGGAAGGCGAAGCCAACCAGGACAAGCTGGTGCCGGAAGGCGTCGAAGGCCGCGTGCCTTACAAGGGCAGCGTGCTGGCGGTGATCCACCAACTGATGGGCGGTCTGCGCGCCAGCATGGGTTACCTCGGCTGCGCCGACATCGCGACCGTACACACCAAGGCCGAGTTCGTCGAGATCACCTCTTCCGGTATCCGCGAGTCGCATGTGCACGACGTGCAGATCACCAAGGAAGCACCCAACTACCACATCGATTAACACTACGGGAAAGCGAAGGGGGAAAGAGAAAAGAGCAGACGCTCCAACCACTCTTCCCCCTTTTTTACTTCATCCTTCACGGTTCCTGATATGCACAAAAAAATCCTCATCCTCGACTTCGGTTCCCAGTACACCCAACTGATTGCACGCCGCGTGCGCGAGACGCATGTCTATTGCGAACTGCATCCCTGGGACATGAGCGAAGCGGACATCCGCGCGTTCAACCCGGCGGGCATCATCCTGTCCGGCGGGCCCAACTCGGTGTACGAAGACGAGACGCCCAAGGCGCCGCAGGTCGTGTTCGATCTCGGCGTGCCGGTGTTCGGCATTTGTTACGGCATGCAGACCATGGCGGCGCAGCTCGGCGGCAAGGTCGAGAGCGGCCATGTGCGCGAATTCGGCTATGCCGAGATCCGCGCGCAGGGACACTCGAAGCTGTTCGACGGCATCCAGGACAAGACCAACGCGCAAGGCCATGGCCTGCTGGATGTGTGGATGAGCCACGGCGACAAGGTTACTGCGATTCCGCCCGGCTTCTCGGTGATCGCCTCCAACGAGGCGACGCCGTTCGCCGCGATGGCGGACGAATCGCGCCGCTACTACGCGGTGCAGTTCCATCCGGAAGTGACCCACACCCATCAGGGCAAGGCGATCATCGGCCGCTTCGTACACGACATCTGCGGCTGCGGACAGGACTGGAACATGCCGGACTACATCGCCGAGGCGGTGGCGAAGATCAAGGCGCAGGTCGGCGACGAAGAAGTCATCCTCGGTCTGTCCGGCGGCGTGGATTCGTCTGTCGCGGCGGCGCTGATCCACAGAGCCATCGGCGACCAGTTGATCTGCGTGTTCGTGGACAACGGCCTGTTGCGTCTGCACGAGGGCGAGCAGGTGATGGAGACCTTCGGCAACCACTTGCACATGAAGGTGATCCATGTCGATGCCAGCGACGAGTTCATGAAGCACCTGACCGGCGTTTCCGACCCTGAGCAGAAGCGCAAGATCATCGGCCGCGAGTTCGTCGAAGTGTTCCAGCGCGAGTCCGCGAAGCTGCAGCAGGCCAAGTGGCTGGCGCAGGGCACGATCTACCCGGACGTGATCGAATCGGCCGGTTCCAAGACCAAGAAGGCGCACACGATCAAGTCGCACCACAACGTCGGCGGCCTGCCCGAGTCCATGCACCTGAAGCTGCTGGAGCCGCTGCGCGAGTTGTTCAAGGACGAAGTCCGCGAACTGGGCGTGGCGCTGGGTCTGCCTGCGGACATGGTGTACCGCCACCCGTTCCCCGGCCCCGGCCTAGGCGTGCGCATCCTCGGCGAAGTGAAACGCGAATACGCGGAGTTGCTGCGCCGCGCCGATGCGATCTTCATCGAAGAACTGCGCAACACGAAGGATGCCAGCGGCAAGACCTGGTATGAACTGACCAGTCAAGCCTTCACGGTGTTCCTGCCGGTCAAGAGCGTCGGCGTGATGGGCGACGGCCGCACCTACGAATGGGTGGTGTCCTTGCGTGCGGTGCAGACGCAGGACTTCATGACCGCGCACTGGGCGCATCTGCCGTACGAGCTGCTGGGCAAGGTGTCCAACCGCATCATCAACGAAGTGCGCGGCATCAACCGCGTGGTGTACGACATTTCGGGCAAGCCGCCAGCGACGATCGAATGGGAGTGACAGAAACCTAATTGCGAGCAGAGGAAAAGGCGCAGCTTATTTTCGTAGTGCCATATCTGAAGTAGATTATGTCGTCCAGAGGATGAGCGGAATTGCAGCCGAGATCATCCGTTCCTGATCGAGCCCCTTCCTGTTTTTTCGAACCGAATCCTCCAAAGCGATGCTCTTTCCCGATAGATGCAGAGCATCGAGCTCCCGTAGCTGTCCGAGGTAAAGATCGTCCCTCCCATAGAAGGAGAGACATTCTTGCGGCTTCTTCGGCCCGATGATTCCGGCTAAGCGCGGCAGGCTCGACGCATACAGCAGGCCTGCGGCATCCATATCCGGCCACGCAATGACCGGCGCTTTGCCGGCATGCAGGAACTTGAGCACCGTGTCAGTCGTATTGACACTGTCTCCGCGAAAAATGATGAGCGGTTGCGGAAACGGCAACTCGATTGCTGCGTTCTCATAGTGTATGAACGCTTCAAAGTTTTCCACCACGACAGCGCAGTCATAACGAAGGCAGGCCGCATCTGCCAATGGAATGTCGAGGAAGGCTTGTCCGGGAAGGGGAAGCAGCGTCTCGCCTAGGCGTAATCCGGTTGGCCCGCGCAGGGCAAGCCGGTCTTCGCGTGGCCGTCGTCCCGCCAGTTTCTCGTTCCGTCCCAGCTCGGCGGCGCCGATGCGGGTGCGTTCGCTCCACGCATCGGGCGGCGTGGCGGGGTCAATGCCCTCTACCTGTTGCAGATAGACGCGGATTCTCTCCCGGTCGTGATCCGAAACCAGCCATTGCTTGCCAACGATGCGCCCAAACCCCAATGAGTCGGCGAGCGCCTGCGCCGCCTTGCTGGCGGGGCGGCGACCATTGTCAGACTGGCACGCGCGCAGCAACGCTTGGATGTGTTGTATCGGCAGCATGGAGTTCCAGCCAGATGTCGGTGAGCACTGGGGTTTCCCAGCGTAGGTCGGGAGCGGCCACTTGGTGCCGATAGCGCCAGCCGTCCGGTGCCGTTAGCCCGTTGTCGATGGCGCACGAGAGCGTGCCCAACCAGATTACCGGCGAGTAGGGATAAAGCGTTTCACGCTCTCGGTGGGTGCGTAGCCAGATCATCACCGAAATCGCTACGGCATGATGGTCGATCTCGGCGAGCAGCAAATTCAAGGCGCGGCGGAATTCGCTCGGGCTGGGTTTGGAGGGAGGCGGTTCGCCAGCGTCATCGAGGCAACCAGCGCGCGGTGCTGTGGGGCGGGCGGACGGACGCCGGTCGTCGCGGATTTCCATCAGCAGCGACAGCAGTGCGCCGCTGTCGTCGCCGTTCGGATCGGGATAGCTTGGCAGCGGGAAACCTGGAAAACGGAACAGCATGTCGGGCAGGTTGCCGTCATCCTCCCAGACCGGTGGCTCGAAATCTGCTTGGCGCACAAGGCGGTCGTCGAGACGGAGCAGCACTTCCACCAGATGATGCGCGGCCTGGAGATCGAACAGCGCGGCGTTCAGTGCCTGTTGGACCTCGAACAGGCGGCGGCGCAGATCGTCGCTGCCTTCGACGCGGTTGTACAGATGCCGCTGGAGAACATTGGTGAGCTCCATGAAGCCCCGGATGGCATCCAGCAAGTCTGCTTGGTCGAGCAACCCAACTGCCTCTACCATCTGGGAGGCTTGTGCAACGTAGTTCCTATTGTGGAACAGCCTGTCCTTGAGAGCGCCACCCGAGAAACCTTTGCGGGTGTCGACCACCATGCGGAAATGCTCGATGTCCTCTTTCATGCCGGTGGCGAATTCGTCGCACAGGTCGATGATCTCGTCTATGCATTCCTCCTGGCTTTGCGCATCGGCGGCGATCATTGCACCTTGATAGGCTTCCAGCATGCCCTCCAGCTTGCCGACGACATGGGCGTAATGGGTGGAGTTGCCGTAAATTTTGACGCGATTCACCGCGCGGTCGAAAAACACGCGTAGGCGCCGATCCAAGCGGAAGCTGCCCTCGATGTAGGGCGCCAGCGCTTTCACCTTGAGCAGGCGAGTGAAGGCCGCTTCGGTTTCCTTCTCCGGGGCGACGCCTTGCCCACGGCAATAGGCATCGGCGATCAGTTCGCGGTTCTGGTGCAGCGCCTGGATGACGTTGAGAATGTGCTCACGCATCGGGCGCATCCGGAGATGTGCTTGGCGGCATGGGAGAGCTGGCGGCGGAGCGGGGGATAGAAGGTGTCTGACGCTCCAGCGATTCGTCGATGGACAGGATCATGTCCAGCACCCAATCTACCTTGCCGGTCAGGCGGTAGATGCCCTTTTCTTCGTCTATCAGTTCCAGTAGCCCTTGTTCCGGGCGGACGGCCCAGTTGATGACCAGTTCGAGCATCTTTTGCAACGAAGCATCCGGGGTGCTGCGCAGCCGCTGGCAAAGCGTGCGCAAAGTTTCCTGCAGGTTGAGATTTTCATGCACGGCATCGTTAAGGCGGTGGGCGTGGAGCAGTGCTCCGGCTACCGGCGCTGGCTCGCTCAGCGCCGCCATGGTCAGCTTGAGGAAGCCGACCCAGTGCCGCAGTTCGCGCTTGGCCTGGACTGCGGTTTCGCGCGCGGCATTGCGGTTCGAGTCATCCAGCCGCCGCAGGGCGGCAAACCAGGTTTCGCCGCTCGCGGTGCGCAGCGCGAGCAGCCCCAGACGGCCGAGAAAGTCGTTGATGCCATCGACATTGGCAGGCTCTTCCAGATAGTCGAACAACTCCGGATCGGATGCACGGTTGATGAAGCCGCCGCGCAGCAAACAGGTGGCGATGGATTGAAAGCGATCAGCGCTCATCGGCGACCTCTGCAAGCAGACCGGGTAGTTCGTCCTCGCTGAGGATGCGGCGGATTTCGAAATCCTGGAGCACTTCATAGCGGTGATCGAACAGGGTTTGCAAAGATTCCTTCGCCTCCGGGCTTGCCGAGACGAGGCGGATGCGGTTGCGGTTAAGCATCGCCAGCAAGGCTCTGGAATTACCTTCATCTATGGTGCCGATCTCGTCGAGCGCCCAGGTGAGCCAGATGTCGGCTGACTCGCTGTTGCGCCGCGCGCGGTTGGCGAAGGCGACGAAGATCAGACACAGCACCAGATAGCTCAGCCCATTGCTCGATACCTGCTTGAGGTCGGTCTCGTTGCGGACGCGTTTGACCTCGGTGCCATCGTCTACCTCTATCTCCAGATCCATGAGAGTTTCTGGATTTTCGGCCAACTCGCCTTCCGGAAGATGGCGGGCGAAATCCTGCAGTTCTTCCAGCAGGGCATGGCCCGGCAAGCCGGCAAACCCGGCTTCCTGCCAGCGGTCATGTTCCGTCAGGACGCGGACGAGAGCGTCCCAATAGGGGCGCCGCCCCACCAGTGCAGACAGGCGTAACGAGAGCCGCCGGATCGCCTCGAACACCATGTCCGATTCCAGGCTGTTTTGGAGCTCTGTCGAGAGTCCGTTGATGCTGCTCTGGAAGCCCAGTAATCCTTCCTGGAAGCGCCGCAGGATGCCGCAACCGTTGCGCAGGGAGCCTGCCAAGACATCGCGTTGCTGGGCGTGGGCGTCGCCGTACCAATCGCCGAAAACGTCCAACGTGCGCCATGCCTCGGACCAATAGTCGTCTGCGATGTTGGTGGCAAATTCGCCAACCTTGGTTGCGGCATATTCCGGCTTGCGGAAAGTCCTCACCAGCGTGCCGAGGTGCTGGCGCAACAAACGCTCCTGTTCGCGGAGCTGGCCGGTCGCCGCATCGAGTTCAGACAGAATGTCGGGCAGCAACCAGTGGACGGCCACTTCGACGGCCTCGCCGGATATGTCGGCTTCGATGCCCGCCAATCTGGCCTGTTGCGCGGTTTCTGCCTGCTCCAAGCGTTGATGTGCAAGGTTGGCAGCCTGTTTGGCTGTTTCGCACACTGTCTGCTGATTCTCGATGCGTGCCTTGAATCTCGCCGTTTGCTCCTTACGCAGGCTTTCCTGCGTGTCGGCCTCGGCCACTTTTTGTTGTCTTTGATGCCGATGCGTTTCGCGCTGCACCGGAACCCGCACCAGCCAGCGCTGATAACTTTCGACGACAGGCGCAGCCTGTTGCGCGCTTTCTGCCGTTTGCTTGGCGGCGGCAAGCTCGCCTTCAAGGATTTTCAGCGCTGCCGTATCCACTCCGGCCTGGGTCAGATCGGACAAACGAAGTTTTTCCAAGCCTTCGAGAGCTTTGCATTTTGCAACTTCGAGTTGTGCAAGTTCTTCGGTATGCCGATCCTTAGCCCCCTGCTGCCGCTTGCGTAGCTCTTGAGCACGCTGGTCGAAGCCGGACTTCACAGTCTTTCGGGCTTGCTCATGGCTACGCCGCAAGCCCTCGATGGCCTGTTTGCGGCTGAGCGCAATGACAGCGGCTTCGGCGCGTTGTGTGTACAACTGGCCGCGGCGCTGGTCGAGCTCCTCGTCCCGCCTTTTTTCGGTTGCGCCTACTGCTTGGCGGCAATGCTCCTGTTCGTTCTTGCAACGGCTGTATTCGGCGATCCGGGTGCGGTGCAGGTCACGTGCGGCGTCCAGCGCTTTCGCGAGAGCGTCCCGTTCGCGTTCAGCATTCTTCCAGGCAAGTTGTGCTTCATCCTCGTTAGTCTTGGCGCGAGCGATTTCTGCTGCTAGGGATTGCTCGCTGGCGGCGCGTCCCGCTTCGATGCGGGCAAGATCGAGCGCTAGGCCGTAAAGGCTGTCGTCGCCCTGACCGGTGCTGTCAGGGGACAGATCGGTGCGCAGCAACAGGTCCTCGCGCACGACCTTGGCAATGTTGGTATGCCAGTCCGGCAAATGCGTGCGCAGGTGGTGCAGCAGGGTGTCGTGGCTTGGGTTTTCCAGCAGCAACAGGTGCGAGTGTCTGTCCTTGGCCTGGGCATGTTTCTGCGCGAGTTGCGTCGTTTGCTGGGCTTGCTGGGTCAGGCGGTTCTCTGCCTGCTCTACGGAGAGCAGGGCATGCGCCGCTTCGGTCGCCGCCTGGAGCAGCGCGGAAGACGCGGCCTCGAGCGCGGTCTTTGCGACGCTTACGAGTCCCGCTAGTTCGGCATCGGGAGTCAGTTGCGCTAACGCTTGGTCAATGTCCGAAACGATAGCCGTCGCGGCTTGCCACGCGTCGTTAGCGGTATCCGTTTCGGTGGCCTGGGCGTCATCGAGGGCGCTTATGGCGGTTTCGCGGTCGGCGGCAAGTGTCTCTGCCTCTCCGTTCAACTCACTGGTTATTGTGTTGAGGCGTTCTTGTGCGTCGGCCTCGAGTTGTTTGCGGCGGGATTTCTCTTCGGCGAACAGGGCTTGGTACTTGCGATCAACAGAATCGGCCTGGGCGAGCAGCTTCGTTTGCCGTTCCCGCAAGTCGGCAACTTCCTTTTCCAGCGCAGACCGCCGAGCCACGAGGGCGATCAAGGCATGAATGTCCTTGTCGTTCCATTGCTTTTCTTCTCTATCCGCCAGTTTGATTTCGTTGTCGAGCCGGGCGATTTCGTCTGCCAGCGTCTGCGCTTCGAGATCGAGCGCGGCCAGCGCTTCCCGCTGCTCCCGTTGCAAAGCCGAAAGCGCGTCTTCCGCATCGAGCGCTTTCTGGCGCAGGGTTCCGTGCAACCAGCCGAGCGCCTGCACCAGATGTTTGAGCTTGCCTGCCGCGCGTGTCTGGTGCTGGCGGGCGGTATTGCCCTGAACGTAAGCGGCGTTCGCGGCCTGGAAGGCCGGTTCGAGCGCCATGGCGGCGTGGTAAGCCTTGAAGTCGGGCAGGAATCCTTCCAGTTCCTTGCGCGATAGCTTTAACACGATTTCATTGTCTTCTTCGTTGCGAGCAACGGAAGCGGCCATGCGTTTGAGCGCCACGAAGGTGATGTCCTTGGAAAACATGCCCGAACTAATGCGTTCGATGCCGGCCAGGCGGGAGCGTGTTGCCACGAGCGCAAAGCGCCGCACCAGCGGGCGATGCTCCGGTGCATTAAGCCGGGCTGCCGTTCCCTGAATGACTGCGCGATACTGAAGCACGCCGAGGGCACCGCTCGGATTGCGACCGAGAGTGCGCAGGCGGGCATTGAGGTGGCGGCCTTCGATCAGTTGGTCATTCTCGACGAAAATATCCTTGGTGTAGGGGCCGTCGGCCAAGTGGTATTGCGGGCTGTTGTCCGAGCCGTAATGCAGCACGGCGAGTTTGACGCCGTCGTGGTTCTCGTACTCGAAGGCAACGTAGGAAGTCGAGCGGCTGAACATGAATTCGCGCAGCGAACGAACCACGCTGCCGGATGAGCGCACGACTCGGGAAGGCTGTTCGCCATAGAAAAGCGGGATCAACCGGATGAGGGTCGTCTTGCCGCGGCCGTTGCGTCCAGATACGTGGACATGCCCATCCAGCCGGACCTCGCGGATGCGCGAGGCGGCATAGGAATCAATAACAATCAGCTTGCGGAGGCTGGGCATCGTGCTGGAAATATTTTTTATGTTGAGGGTTATATTAACCCAGTTTGATTGGATCACTCGGCTCAACCCGCGGAATAGGCAGCTTCCATGCAGTGAAAGTCCCTCTTTACCTGAACCGATAATTTTCGATAGTTGATGATAGGTGCTTTTTAGTGACATCGCCCTGGGGCCCGCATGAATACCAGCGGTCTAGCCATTCCTGCGGAGGTATGTTAGATTCTGGCCAGACTGGACAGAATTAAGGAGGGCGTCATGCGTAGCGAATGGCAATTGCAGGAGGCGAAGGGTAACTTTAGCCAGCTCGTCAAACGGGCGGCGGGCGGGGATGCGCAGGTGGTGACGGTGCATGGCAAGCCGACGGCGGTGGTGGTTTCGGCGGAGGAATATGCGAGGCTCACCCGTCGCAAGAGCAAACTTTCTACCGCGCTGCTGCGTCCCGATCTTGCAATCGACGATCTGGATATTTCCCGCAGCCGCGACACTGGGCGCAACGTCGAGCTATGAGTTGGCTGCTGGATACCTGCGTGCTTTCCGAATACGCACGGAAGGCGCCTGCGCCGCAGGTGATTGCCTGGCTGGACGAGCAGGACGAGTCCAGCCTGTTCATCAGTGTCATTACGCTGGGCGAAATCGAAAAGGGCATACTCAAACTGCGTGCCAACGGTCCGCGCCGCAGCCAGAAACTCACCGACTGGCTGGGAAAAGTGGAGCAGCGCTTTGCGGGACGCATACTGCCGCTGGACGCTGCGTCACTGCATGTCTGGGCGCAACTCGCCGCAGCCGCGGAGCTGGCCGGACAGCCGCTGCCGGTGATGGACGGTTTGCTGATGGCCACGGCGCAATGCCATGGACTTACCGTAGTCACCCGCAACGTGCAGGATTTCGCGTTTTATCCTCAGGTTTTCAATCCTTGGGATGTCACCTAAGTGCAGTCATTCAATAACACGGGCCAGCAAAACTGATAGCATCCGTCCGATTCAACACGAAACAAATCCGAGAGAATTTCCATCCATGCTGAGCTACCGTCACGCCTTTCATGCGGGCAATCACGCCGATGTGCTGAAGCACTTCATCGAAGTGCAATTGCTGCAATACCTGTCCCAGAAGGACAAGCCGTTCTGGTATATCGACACCCATGCCGGCGCGGGTTGTTATGCGCTGGACAGCGGTTACGCCACGCAGAATGCGGAGTACGAGAGCGGCATCGCGCGGCTGTGGGATCGCGACGATCTGCCGGCTGCGCTGGCCGACTATGTGGCGCTGGTCAAGGGCATCAATCCGGACGGGCAGATGAAGCTATATCCGGGTTCGCCGCTGGTCGCGCAGCAGCTGTTGCGCGGGCAGGACAAGATGCGGCTGTTCGAGCTGCATCCGACCGACAGCGACATCCTGCAGGAGAATTTTTCTGGGCAGGGCTCGCAGGTGCTGATGCAGCAAGCCGACGGCTTCGGGGCGCTGAAGGCGTTGCTGCCGCCGCCGCCGCGTCGCGCGCTGGTGTTGATCGATCCACCTTACGAGGACAAGCAGGACTATCGCCGCGTCGTATCGGCGCTGGGCGAAGGGTTGAAGCGTTTCGCCAACGGCGTGTACGCGGTGTGGTATCCGCAGTTGCAGCGCGCCGAAGCGCGGGAGTTGCCGGAACAGCTCAAGCAGTTGCCGGTGAAGAGCTGGTTGCATGTCGCGCTGAGCGTTCAGGGGCCGTCCGAGGACGGCTTCGGCATGTACGGCAGCGGCATGTTCGTGCTCAATCCTCCGTGGACGCTGCACGGCGTGCTGCAGGAAACGATGCCGTATCTGGTTCGCCATCTGGGGCAGGACGGGCAGGCAAGCTATACGCTCGAACATCGGGAACAGTAGTCGCAGGTCAACTCATCGGGGCAGGGAGGACGCATGACACATACATGGAATTTCTTTCGCGCGGGCGGCTTCGATCAGGTGCAGATCGATAGCGGTGCGGACCTGCTGGCGCTGCGCGAGCTCGACCAGAAGCTGTGGGCGGCGCTGAGCTGTCCGACGCGCGGCATCGAGTTCGACGCGCGCACGCTGGACATGATAGACAGCGACGGAGACGGCCATGTGCGTCCCAACGAGGTGCTTGAGGCGATCGTCTGGGCCGGCGGGATGCTGAGAAATCCGGACCTGCTGATCGACGGGAGCGACCGGCTGAACCTTTCCGATATTAACGACAACAACGATGCAGGCAGGGAGCTGCTGGCCTCGGCGCGACATGTCCTGAAGAGTCTGGGCAAATCAGATGCGCAGGAAATCTCGCTGGCGGACATGGACGATGTCGAGAAGCTGGTCGCCAGCCAGAAGTTCAATGGCGATGGCGTGGTCTGCGCCGAAGATATCGCCGACGAAGCGTTGCGCGCGACGGTCGGCGACATCGTCGCCTGCGCCGGTTCGTCGGCGGACGTGAGCGGGCAGCCCGGCATCACCGGGGAGATCGCCGGGCGTTTCTTCGACGAGGCCGCGGCCTATGAGGCATGGCATGCGCAGGGCGAAGGCGATGCGGCGGTGCTGTTCCTCGGCGAGAATACAGCGGCAGCGGCTCGGGCCTGCGCCGCCGTTCGCGACAAGATAGACGATTATTTCACGCGCTGCCGCCTAGCCGCCTACGATATCCGCGCCGCGGCGCCGTTGAGCCGCGCGGTCGAGGATTACCAGCAACTCGCCGCGAAGAGCCTGTCGGCCCAGAGCGCCGAGGTCGCGGACTTTCCGCTGGCGACCGTGGCGGCAAACAAGCCGCTGCCGCTGCTCGCGGGCGTCAACCCGGCCTGGCAGGCGCGGCTGGAGGCGTTCCGCGCGCAAGTGGTGCAGCCGCTGCTGGGCGATATGGACGCACTGGATGATCGCGCGTGGGCTGCGTTGTGCGCCCGTTTCGCAGCGTTCGATGCCTGGCAGGCGAACAAGCCGCAAGGCAACGTCGAGAGGCTCGGCATCGACCGCATCCGCGAGATCATCTCGGCAGGACGCCGCCAGCAAATCGAAGCATTGATCGCGCAGGACAAGGCGGTCGAGGCCGAGGTCCGGGCGATACGTTCGGTGGAGAAGCTGCTGCACTACAAGCGCGACCTGTTCAAACTGGTCAACAACTTTGTATCGTTCCGCAACTTCTACACCGGCCGCGACAAGGCGATCTTCCAGGCCGGCACGCTGTATCTGGACGGCCGCAGCTGCGAGCTGTGCGTCAAGGTAGAGGACGTGAACAAGCATGCCGTCTTCGCCAGCATGAGCGGTGCATGCCTGGTGTACTGCGACTGCGTGCGCAGCGGCGGCACCGAGAAGATGAGCATCGTCGTGGCATTCACCTCCGGCGACTCGGACTTCCTGACGGCAGGCCGCAACGGCATCTTCTATGACCGCAAGGGGCGGGACTGGAACGCGCAGATCGTGCGCATCATCGACAATCCGATCAGCATCCGTCAGGCGTTCTGGTCGCCGTACAAGAAACTCGCGAAGGCGATCAGCGAGCAGTTTCAGAAGTTCGCAGCCTCCAAGGTGGGTGCGGTGGACGACAAGATGCTCAAGTCGGTGGCGGAAGGCGGCAAGGGTGTGTCCGATCCCGCTACGCCTAAGCCTCCATTCGACATCGGCAAGTTCGCCGGTATCTTCGCGGCGATAGGGCTGGCGATAGGGGCGATCGGCGGCATCCTCGCTTCCGTCGTCGGCGGCGTGCTGGGACTGAAATTCTGGCAGATTCCGCTGGCGCTGATAGGACTGATGTTGCTGATCTCCGGTCCGTCGATGGCGATGGCATGGTTCAAGCTGAAGCGGCGCAACCTCGGCCCGATACTGGACGCCTGTGGCTGGGCGATCAATGCGCGCGCCTACATCAACATCCCGTTCGGCACTTCGCTGACCGCGCTGGCCGACCTGCCCAAGGGCGCCAACCGTTCGCTGGTCGATCCCTACGCGGAGCGGCATGTGGTGTGGCCCTACTATCTGGTCATCGCGATGGGTATCGTCTCGCTGATTGGCCTTTGGTATGTCGGTTTTTTTGGATGATGAAATGACTTTTTCAGAGAATTGCCGTGTTTGTCCGCGGCTAAGCAGTTTCCTCGATCAGGTGCGCATCGAGCATCCCGGTTATCACGCCTTGCCGGTCAGCTCGTTCGGCGCGCCTGGAAGCAGGTTCCTGATCGTCGGCCTCGCTCCCGGCATGCACGGTGCGAACCGCACCGGACGTCCTTTCACCGGCGACTATGCCGGCAACCTGCTGTACGGCACGCTGCACAAGTATGGCTTTGCGACCAGCCCCGATCCGTTGGATGCGGAGAAGAACGCGAACCTTGCGCTGGAATTGCGGGGTTGCCGCATCACCAATGCGGTGCGCTGCCTGCCGCCGCAGAACAAGCCGGAGCCTTCCGAGGTGCGCGCCTGCAACGGCTATCTGGCCGGGGAACTGGCGGCCTTGCCCGGCGGGGCGGCGGTGATGGCGTTGGGCCTGATCGCCCATCAGGCGGTGCTGACGGCGATGGGCTTGCGCAAGAGTGCGTATGTCTTTGCACATTGCGCGCGACACGAGTTACCGGGCGGCCTGACGTTGTTCGACAGCTACCACTGCAGCCGCTACAATACCCAGACGAAACGCCTGACCACGGCGATGTTCGAGCAAGTGGTCGCGGACGTTTCACGGCATGTGGCCTGAGGGCTGCGAGTTTGGAATTTCGAATACGGTTTTCTATCCGGTGTAGGGCTGATAACAGCCCGTTTTTTATGCCTTGATTCGCGCCTCGCTTGTCGTTGTTCCGGCAAGTTCGCCGGGGCGCTATATATTTTGCGGTAAATGCGTATCAACCAGATACAGGGAGCAACGCCATGTCCAAGCAACCAGTCATCCGTCTAGTCGACAAGGACGAGAATAAGGTTTCCGCAGAAACGCTGGCTATCCAGGAGGCACGCGGTCGCATCGAGGCCGAGACCCAGGCCGAGCTTTCCGCACAGGCGCGCGCGCGCGCGGAAGCCCATGCGCGCGCGGTGGCCCAGGCTCGTGCCCGCGCCGAGATTGAGCTGACCGCCCAGATCGAGGCCAAGGCGCAGGACGAGGTCCGGCTGGGCGAGGCGATACGGGCCAAGCTGGACATCGAGAAGCGAGCCGCCGCGGAATGGCAGGCCAGACTGGATCTGGAGTTGCGCCTGCAGGCCGAGAACCAGGCCAGGTTGCGTGCCGAACAACAAGCGACCGAAGAACTGAACCAGCGCCTGCATCAGGAACAGCTTGCCCGCACCTCCGCCGACGAGAAGCTGCGCGCCGAGCGCGAGCTGGCGCAACTGCTCGAACAGCGCATCAAGGCCGACGAAGAAGCGAGGCGAAGCGCCGAGGCCGAGATGCGGACGATACGGACGGATATCGCCGAAATCGAAACGCTGCTCGCACAGACGGCCGGCGAACGCGAGGCCGCCGAACTCGAACGCAAGCGCAACGCCGAAGAAAAACTCGTGCTGGAGCAGCAACTGCGCGACATGGCGGTCAAACGTGCCGAGGAGGAAGCCGAGGAGTTGCGTCTGGCACGCAGCAGGGCCGATACCGAACAGGCGGAACTGGAAAAGATAGGCCGGCGCGTCGAGGCCGAGCAGCATTCCGTGCATGCCGCCGAAAATCGCGTGCGCATGGAGCAGGATCTGGCGCGGATGGCACAGGAACAGGCTGCGACGGACACGGCAATCGCCCGTGCCGCAGAAATCAAGGCGCGCAAGGAACAGGAAGCTCTCGACCTGGTCAATGCCAGACTCGTCGCCGAGCAGGTGGCCGCCGAGGCTGCGGAGGCCAGAGCAAGCGCCGAAGCGGAAGCCTTGAGCGAAGTCCAGAAGAAGATCGCTGCGGAACGCGAAGCCGAGCAGGCCGCCAAAACGCGCGCCGAACGCGAGCGTGCCGCGGCCGAGATGCTGGCTCAACGCGCCCATTTCGAAGAACAGGCCAGACTCAATGCCGAGGCTCGCGAACGTGAGGAGCGTCAGTTGTTCGAGGCGGTCAGGCAGCGCGCCGAGGCGGAAGGTCTGGCGCGAGCCGAGGCCGAACGCCGGTTCAGGAGCGAACAGGAAGCGGCGGAACTCGCACGCTCCCAAGCAGAGCTCGACCGACAGATCCAGCAGCAGCAGGAAGAGAACAATGCGCTGTTGCGCCGGGCCGAACAGGAGGCGCAGGAGCGTCTGGGCATCGAGCGCAAGGCCGCACAGGCAGCCGCCTACAAGCTGCAGGCGGAGCAGAACCTGACAGTGTTGACGCAACAGCGAACCGATGCGGAGATGCAGGCCACCCAGGAGATCGAACTCAAGCTGCAGGCCGAGTTGCGCGAGATCGAGGCGGCCAATCTGCGTGCGGCAGCGGCACAACAGGCCAAACGCGTGGCCGATGAGAATGCCGAGACCGAGGCGCAACTGCGTGCCACGATAGAGGCGCGCACCGCCGTCGAACAGAGTGCCGTTCAGAGCAACAAGGAGCGCTTGGAATACGAGGCACGCGCCGGAGAATTGGCTGTGGAGGTCGAGAGAGAAGCGATGCAGTCGCGGGAGCAGGCGATTGCCCTGTTGCGCCAGGTCGAAGAGGAGGCGCAGGAGCGTATAGAGACCGAGCGCAAGGCGGTGCAGACGGCGGCCGAGAAGGTTCAAGCCGAGCAGCATCTGGCAAAACTGGCACAGCAGCACATCGATGCGGAATCCCAGGCGATTCGCGAGATCGGACTGCAGGAGCTGGCCGAGCAGAAGGCGATCGAGGCCGCCAGCCAGAAAGCCGCCGCGGCGCAGCAGGCCCAATGTCTGGCAGAAGAGAAGGCCGAATCGGAATCCTGTCTGCTTGCGGCGATAGAAGCGCGCAATGCCACTGAACAGAGCGCGATCCTGAAAAATCAGGAACGCATTGAACTCGAAGTGCAGGCCAGAGAGCTGGCGCTGGAGACAGAGCGGCTGGAAATGCAGCTGGTCGAGACCATGCGCGAGAAGGAGCAGACTGCAGTGCGCGCCCGCAATATGGCCCGTGCGCGTGCCGAGGAGGAAGCCCGGGCGCTTGCGGCCGAGAAGGAAAGGATCCGCGCGGATGCACTCGCCACGGCGAGTTTCCAGAAGCAGGTCGCCGCAGCGGAGGAGGCCCTCCAGACCGCGATGGCGCGGGCAGAGAACATGGCTAGGCTGCGTATCGAGGAAGAAAACAATGCGGCCGAGATCGAGCAGTCGAAACTGCGCATCGAGGCGGCGGCAGCCGTTGCTGCGCGCAAGCGCGTCGAACTGGAACAGCAGGCCAGGGCGGATGCCGAGCAGCGCGAGAAGATGGAGGCCGAACTGCTGGCCCGCCAGCAGCAGCATGCCGAACGCGAACGCGAACTGATCGGGCAGCTGGAGCGACAGAAGGCGCTGGAAGAGGAAACGGCCGCGATGCTGCAGGCGCGTTCCGAAGAAGCCGAACGTATAGCCGTGCAGGCGGAGCAGGATCGCATCGCGGCGGAACGGGCGATCGAAGAACGCATCAATGCGATTTCGGAATCGACGAAGCGGCAGCTGGAAGAGCGCGAGGCGCGGTTGCAGGAATCCCGCGCGCGATGCGATGCCGAGGAACAGCGTGCGCGGGAAGCGGAAGAAGCGCAACGACAGAAGGAAGAGGAAAACGCCCTTATCGTGGTCAAGCGCATCGAGATGGCGGAGCAGGCGCGCTTGCTCGCCGAACAGCGCGAACAGACCGAACTCGAATTGCTGGGGCAGCAACGGGTCCATCTCGAACTGGAGCGCGAACTGCTCGGGCAGGTCGAACAGCAGCGGTCGCTCGAAAAAGAGACCAGCGCTTTGATGCAGGCCCGCATCGATGCCGAACGCCGTGCCGAATTTGCCGAGCAGCAGGCGCAGGCCGCCGAGCAATGGGCCATGGAGCGCGCCAAACGGCTGATCGAAGAAGCCCGGAGGAATCGCGAGGAATTCGAGCGGGCCGTTTCGCAGGCGGCGGAAGCCGAGATCCGGAAAATGGCCGAGCGGGAGGAGCAGTTCAAGCCCGAGCACTATCCCAGCTGGGAAAGAATGATGCTGGCCGAACAAGCGGGGAGCGACCAGATATCCGTGCTGCCCCCGGAGGATGAACAAGCTGCGGTGGGCCGCGAGGAAGAGCCGGAGTTGACTATCGTCGATGAAGTCATTGATGCGGAAGACCGGCCGGATGATGCGGCGGCTGCATCCGTTGCCGGCGAGACTCCGGACCAGGCGTCGTCGCCGGAATACGCGGATGCCGAACCGGAGAGCGACGCGATCGCGGCGGAAAACGACACGCCGGCCGTTTCGTCCGATGAGCCCGGGAGCGACGAGCGATCGACTGTCGAAACCGAAGCGGTAAACGAGACATCGCCGCACATGCAACACGCTCCATTGCGCCCGGAACAGATGCCCCGTCAGGATGCGCCGGTGTTCCTTTCCAGGGCGAAGATGATCGGCCTGACGGTGGCCGTCGCAGCGGTGATAGGCATCATGTTCTGGGTGTTCCAGGCAGGCGAGCCTGACACGGTGCCCGAGGCGGCCAATCCGGCCGTTTCCTCCGGCAATGCCGGTGATGAGAACGCAACGGACCGGGCTCAGCCGGACTCTTCCGCCGCTCCCACGCTCAACGGATTGAAGTTGAGCGACCGTCTCGATCAGAGGTAAGAGAGCGGCTGCGCGAGGCCTATTTCATCAGGGCTTCGCGTAGCGCGGCGGTCTTCTCCGGCTGCGCCAGGATGCTGCCGCTGATCCAGAACACATCTTCCGCACGGCTGCCCAGCGTGTTGACCTTCGCGCGGTGCAGCCGGATGTCGCGCTGATCCAGTATCTGGGCGATATGAGCCAGCAGGCCGGGACGGTCTCCGGCGGTCAGCGACAACACCATCAATCCCTTGTGGTCCGGCCTGATCTCCACTTCGGTAGGGATGGGGAAATGCTTGAGCTGGCGGCTGATGCGCCCTCCGGCGGCCAGGGTCAGCGGTCCGTCCTGCGCGATCTGCTGCGTCAGTTCGTGTTCGACATAGTTCATGATGTCGCGGTAGGCGGAACTGGACGGCGCGGCCTCCATGATCTGGAAGCTGTTCAGCGCATAGCCGTGGCGGGTCGTATGGATCTTGGCTTCGGCGATGGTGAAGTTCATGCGCGCGAAGAAATCGCAGATGCGGGCGAACAGGCTGCGCTGGTCCGGACAGTACACCAGCACCTGCAGGCCTTCCCCGGCGCGGCTCAATCGGGTCTTGACCACGGGCGATGCGCTGTTGACCTTGAATGCCAGCTGCCGCGTATGCCAGGCGATCTCCTGCGGCTCGTGATCCTGAAAGTAGCTGTCGTCGAGCTGCGCCCACAACAGCTTGTAAGTGTCGGGCGACAGCGCATACAGATTGAGCGTGTTGGCGGCCTCGCGGCGGATCTCCCCGAGCATGTCTGCGGACTGTCCGTCGCTGAGGTAACGGCGCGCGAGATGGAACAGGTCTTCCATCAGCTTGCCTTTCCAGGCGTTCCAGACCTTGGGGCTGGTGCCGCGCACGTCGGCGACGGTGAGCAGGTAGAGCGCGACCAGATGGCGGTCGTTCCTGATCGTCCTGGCGAAACCGGCGATCACGTCGGGGTCCGACAAGTCCTGCTTCTGCGCGGTGGCCGACAGCGTCAGGTGCTGCTCGACCAGCCATACCACCATTTCGGTATCGTCTTCGCTGAGTTCGTGGCGTTTGCAGAATGCGAGCGCGTCCTTCTTGCCCAGTTGCGAATGGTCGCCGCCGCGTCCCTTGGCGATGTCGTGGAACAGGCCGGCGACGTACAGCACCTCGGGGCGCGCGAATTCGCTCATCAACCTGCTGCATAGCGGCACTTCATGCGCGTATTGCGGCAGCGCAAAGCGGCGCAGGTTGCGCACCACCATCAAGATATGCTCGTCTACGGTGTGGATATGGAACAGGTCGTGCTGCATCTGGCCGACGATGCGGCCGAACGCGGGGATGTAGCGACCGAGAATGCCGTACTGGTTCATGCGCCGCAACGCATGGACGATGCCCTGCGGCTGGCGCAGGATTTCCATGAAGCGCGCACGATTAGCTGTATCGTTGCGGAACGCCGCGTCGATGCGATGCTGCGCACGCCACAGCGCACGCAAGGTTTTCGCGGACATATCGGTCAGTTCGCCGTGCTGCTGCATCAACAGCATGGCTTCGAAGATTGCCGACGGACTGTGCTCGAACAGCTGCTCATCGCGGATGTCCAGCAGCGTGCCGATGACGCGGAAGCGCTCGTTCAGCGCATGCTGCGGCGGCATATCCCGGAAGATGCGATCGCGCAACGTTTGCAGCAATATCGTATTGAACTGGCGCACCGCGAGGCGAGTGCGATAGTAGCGCTGCATCAGGTGCTCGCTGGCGCGGCGGTTGGCCGATGCCTCTATGCCCATCTGCTCGGCCAACGCGGTCTGGAAGTCGAACAGCAGGCGATCCTCGCGGCGCTTCGCCAAATAGTGCAGGCGGGTGCGCAATGTTTGCAGCAACGCATCGTGACGCGCGATCTGACGTGCTTCGGTGGCGGTGATGAGTCCGGCGGCAGCCAGGTCGCGCCAGCTTGTCCCCAGTCCCGCGGCACGGGCTATCCAGTTGACGGTCTGCAAGTCGCGCAAGCCGCCGGGGCTTTCCTTCAGGTTGGGTTCTAGGTTGAAGTCCGCCTCGAGGAAGCGTGCATGGCGCTGTTGCTGCTCCTGCTGTTTCGCGAGGAAGAAGGCGCGCGGATCGAGGTGCTGTTGCACCGCGACATTCAAGGCTCTGAACAGCTTTGCATTGCCGCAAAGCAGGCGCATTTCCAATAGGTTGGTCTGCACCGTGATGTCGGTGGACTCGGCGAGACATTGTTCGATGGTGCGTATGCTGTGGCCGACTTCCAGTCCGATATCCCACAGCATGCCGATCAGTTGTTGCAGCTTGGCTTGCAGCGATTCATCCTGCGGGGGCCCGGCCAAAAGCTTTTCGGGCTCTTCATTCAGCAGGATCAGCAGGTCGATATCGGATTTCGGGTACAGCTCGCCGCGGCCGTAGCCGCCTACCGCGATCAGCGCAAGCGGCGCCGGCATGTCCAGCTGTTGCCAGACACGGCGCAGGTAATCGTCGATCAGCCTGCTGTGCGCCTTCAGCAACTGCGCCGCCTTGTCGTGCCGGAGGAACTCCTGTTCGAGGGCGGTGCGGTCGCCGCGCAACGAGGCGCGCAGGGTTGCGACGTCGTCAGACGGAAGGCGGGGGCGGGCAACCATCGGAAACGGTCAGCACTTCGTAGCCGGATTCGGTGACGAGTATCGTGTGCTCGTATTGCGCCGACAGGCTGTGATCTTTGGTGACCACAGTCCAGCCGTCGCCCAGTTGCTTGATGTCCTTCTTGCCGGCGTTGATCATCGGCTCAATGGTGAAGGTCATGCCGGCTTCGAGTTTGATGCCGGTCTTGGGACGGCCGTAGTGCAGCACCTGCGGTTCCTCGTGGAAGCGGTTGCCGATGCCGTGGCCGCAGAATTCGCGCACCACGCTGTAGCCCAGCGGCTCGACAAAGCTCTGGATCGCGTGACCGATGTCGCCCAGATATGCGCCCGGCCTGACTACGCGGATGCCGCGCCACAGCGCCAGCCAGGTGGTCTCGCACAGGCGTCTGGCCTGGATCGACGGTTCGCCGACCATGTACATCCGGCTGCTGTCGCCGTGGTAGCCGTCCTTGATCACGGTGACATCGAGGTTGACGATATCGCCGTTCTTCAGAACCTTATCGCTCGGTATGCCGTGGCAGATCTGGTGGTTGATCGAGGCGCAGATCGACTTGGGGTAGGGCGTATGTCCACCCGGCGCATAGTTCAGCGGCGCGGGTATGCCTTGCTGGACGTTGACGATATAGTCGTGGCAGAGCCGGTCCAGCTCGTTGGTGGTCACGCCGGCCTTGACGAACGGGGTGATGTAATCGAGCACCTCGCTGGTCAGGCGGCCGGCGATGCGCATCTTTTCGATTTCTTGCGGGGTCTTGATGGAAACGGACATGGGTTATGGGATGACTTTCTCGGAGTCCGAGAATATCATGCGCCCCGGATTGCCGACAAATTCAGTTAACTTGAAACTCGCGTAGCGATTCGTTCGCCTGGCTTCGCCCCCCTCGCTGCGCTCTCCCCGCTTGCGGGATAACCAGCGACTTGGCTGCGGTTTTATGCAGCTTAGTCGATTGGCTAGTTGTTTCACTCAGAGGATTGAGGAGAGGGAGAGCATGGCAAGTTCGATCATCAAAGGGCTTGCCATGCACGTGAGGAACTTAAACTGCATCGGAGCATACTAAACGGCGCAACATCCATACATTTGTTACGGAGAAAACATGAAAAAACAATTAGCGATGGCCCTATTCCTTACTGCCAGCATCAATGCCTATGCGGTTGATAGTGGCGCCGTCGTCGGAGGTGCGATAGGCGGGGCGGCGGGGGCGGCTGTTGGATACAACGTAGGCGGCCAGAACGGCGCGATCCTGGGGGCTGCCATCGGCGGTGCGACCGGCGCGGCAGTAGGTAGCAGCAATACTGCTCCCGCCGCACAGGCGGCACCGGCCAAGGTGGTGCAAGTGCAGCGCGTGAACGACGATGACGAGGATCTCGATCACCACGACCACGGCAAGCACCGCGATCATGACAAGCACAAGAAGCATAGCCACGATAAAAAAGACTGATTATTGCGTTGCAGGTATGCGAAAAAGGCACGGTTACGTGCCTTTTTCTTTGGGCATTATTCGGTCGCGTTCGCGGCTGGCGCCGCATCGATATATAGCGTGTCGAGCTGAGTCGCGCCGATATCCAGGACTTGCAGGCAGGCAGCCCCCAGCTTCGGCCATTCCTGGGTCAGACTCAGGCCGAGTTGCTGCTGCACGATGTGTTCGGCAAGCTGGGCCGTCGCAATCAGCCGGCGGCTCAGCATCGGCAGGGTGGAGTTGACCGACTCAATCGCCGCGAGGTCATGATGGTTGCGGATGGCAAGACATATCTCTTCCGGTAGCCACCAGCTCTGCGCCAGTATGCAGCCAACCATCGCATGGTTGGTCGGTATGGCGGTCTCTTCGACCTCGGTGAAACTGTGCTCGGCATCCCGGTTGGCTTCGTCCAGCACCGCTGCATAGTTCGGGAAACGTCCCAGCAGGACAGGGATGCCGCAGTCACGGAACAGGCCGTAGGTGTAGGCGTCCTCGGCACGCAGGCCGCGGATATCGAGATTCTGGGCCAGCCAGCCAGAGAGGTGGGCGATGCGAGCCGAGGCATCCCAGAAGCGCTCCAGATTCGGCACGTTCGGGAAGGAGTTACGCAGGATGATGCCTGCCACGGCGCGGCTGGCCGGTTTAAGACCCAGAACCGTGAGCGCTTCGTTGACGGATCGAACGCGCTGGCGCAGGCCGAAATACGGCGAATTGGCGGTCTTGATCAGGCCAGCCGAGATGCCGACGTCGCTGCTGATAATACCGGCCAGGCGAGTGTAGTCCGGCTCATCCTTGTTCGCCTCGGCCATGAAACGATCCAGTATCACCGGGCAGGGCGGGATGCCTACGTCAATGATGGACCGTTCGAACAGGTTGTCAACATCCGTCGGGGGAGAGTCTTGCTGGGCGGCATTCATTTTGTTGTGTTCCTTGCTTGCAGCCAAGGGAGCAGCTTCTCCTCCGGCATGGGTCTGGCGTAATAAAATCCCTGGATGGCGTCGACACCGGCATCGAGCAGGGCGTCAATCTGATCCTTCGTTTCGCAGCCTTCGGCGACGATGGTCATGCCCAGTTCGTGACCGAGTTGGGTCATTGCCCTGACGACCGCCAGAGCGCGTTTGTCTTCGGGCAGCACAGTGACAAAGGCGCGATCCAGCTTGAGTTTCCGGGCCGGGATATCCTTCAGGTTGGCCAGACAGGAATAGCCGGTGCCAAAATCATCGATGGCCAATCCGACGCCTGCAGCGATGGCGTTCTTCAAATTTTTCTGGACGGTGTCGGAAATATCCATGAACAGAGACTCGGTCAGTTCCAGCTCCACCAGTTCGGGCTTGACGTTGGAGCAGACCAGCGCAGCATGCAGCGCCTGGGTGAATTTCGGCGAGACTAGTTGAGCGCGCGAGACGTTGATCGCAACCTTGGTGCAATAGCCGGCATCCTGCAGCAGGCGCGCATGCATCGCCCCTTGCAGCAGACTCCATTCGCCGAGACGAATTACCAGACCGGTCTTTTCGGCGACAGGGATGAATTTGCCGGGCGAGATGTTTTCGCCATCGACCGAGCAGCGCATCAGCGCCTCGGCGGCCTCAATGCTTCCGTCCGCGCGGATGATAGGCTGGTAGTGCAGGCTGATGCCGCCGGTCTCCAGCGCCGTATGCAGACTGTTCTCGATAGCCAGCTCCTCGCGCGCGAGGGTGATTCCGAGACGTCCCGGAATCGGCTCTTCGCCGGAGCAAACGATGCTGTTCCCGCCCTTGTTCTTGGCCGCGAACATCGCGCGGTCGGCGCGGTCGAGCAGGGTAAGCGAGTCTTCGCCGGGTTCGTGGATCGCGATGCCGATGCTCGCGGTCGGGCGTAACGTCAGGCTGCCGATGGCGAGCGGCTCCTCGACTGTACTGGCAAGCTCTTTCGCCAACTGCTGTGCGTACTCGCGACCGCAGTTCGGCATCATGAACACAAATTCGTCGCCCCCCATTCTGGCAAGTTCGGCGCGTCCGCTCACCCGGTTGCGGAAGCGCATCCCGAGGTTGCCTATCACCTCGTCGCCGCCAAGCTGGCCGAACGATTCGTTGATCTGCTTGAAGCGATCAAGGTCAACCCAGATTACGGCCAGCGGTTTTGCGTCTGTCGTCGAATTGGCCACCAGCATCATGGCGGTTTGAATACAGCCGAACCGATTCAGAAATCCGGTGAGGGGATCTATGCTATTCATATCTTGTGCGAACTGCGCCGATGGCAGGGGAGCCAAGGATAAACCAAAACGGTAATATTGCGCAGCGCGCTCTTCTTGTCTCTATCTATGCGGATCGCCAAGACTACGCCGCACCGGCATCCAGCCGTGCGATGAAGCCCGCCAGTTCCTGCGGCAGCGGCGCGGTAATCTGTAACGGTTCGCCGGTCAGGGGATGATTGAACGAGATTGAATGCGCATGCAAAAACATGCGCTTAAGTCCTTGTTTAATTAGCTGCCTGTTGCGCGCAAAGTCGCCGTACTTATCGTCGCCCGCGATTGGAAAACCGAGGTGCGACAAGTGTACGCGGATCTGGTGGGTGCGCCCGGTTTTGAGCTCCGCTTCGAGCAGGCTGAATCCAGTTCCATTATTTTGTGGTCCCCAGCTTTTTTGCAGGCTGAAAATGGTGTGGGCCTGCTGGCCATCTTCGCGCACCATTACGCGTTTTTCGCCCTGCGGGGTGTCGAACTTGTACAGCGGCAGCTTGACATGCTGCCGCGCGTTCTTCCACTGACCCAGCACCAGCGCGTAATAGCGCTTGTCGCTGTTGCCCTCGCGCATGATCTCGTGCAGCCCGGTCAGTGCGGAACGCTTCTTCGCCACCAGCAGCACGCCCGAGGTCTCGCGGTCGAGCCGGTGCACCAGTTCGAGAAATTTGGCTTGGGGTCTTGCGCGGCGTAGCTGTTCGATGACTCCGAAGCTGACCCCGCTGCCGCCATGCACCGCCGTTCCCGACGGCTTGTTGATCGCCAGCAGCGCGTCATCTTCATAAAGGATGGGAAATTCCGCCGCCGGGACGAACTCGGCTTCGGGCTTCTCCGCGACGCGAATAGGCGGGATGCGCAGCAGGTCGCCCAGTTTCAAACGATAGGTCTGATCCACCCGTTTCTTGTTCACCCGCACCTCGCCGCCGCGCAAAATGCGGTAGACATGGCTCTTCGGCACGCCTTTCAGGTGGCGGAACAGGAAGTTGTCGATGCGCTGCGTCTCGCCGGATTCGTCCACTTCCAGAAAGGTGACAGATTCTTTGCTTAAACCATTCATTTTGAATATACTTCGTCGCTCGCGTGTGCGCCTTTGTAAAAACGGGTGGAAATTCCCCGTCGCATATGAGGCAGGCAGTCAAGCCGCCTACGAAGCAGCCGCCCGCCCGGTTAATGTCACTCACCGGAAATCAAGCAGTGATGGTAATTGAAATACGCGCTCAAAGCACCTGTGGATTTTTCGTGACGCGCCATTGGCCGCGTTACCCAGAACAATTAAAGACAAGCTAACGACAGAGAACCGATTTTGACCAAACGTACGCACAAGCCGACACTGTTTGCACGATTGCTCCTCTCGCACGCCTGACCGCGTGTAGCTTGGTCTCGCCCGTGTCAGAGCGCGGGAGACAATAAAAAATGAAACGCATGCTATTCAATGCGACGCAGCCGGAAGAACTCCGCGTCGCCATTGTCGATGGTCAGAAACTGATCGACCTCGACATTGAAACCGCCGGCAAAGAGCAACGCAAGAGCAACATCTACAAGGCAGTCATCACCCGCATCGAGCCCAGCCTCGAGGCCTGTTTCGTCGAATACGGCGGCAGTCGCCACGGTTTCCTCCCCTTCAAGGAAGTCTCTCCCCAGTATTACCTGCCTGGTTGCGGCAGCCGCCCCAGTATCAAGGAAGCATTGCGCGAAGGCCAGGAACTGCTGGTGCAGGTCGAGAAGGACGAGCGCGGCAACAAGGGCGCGGCGCTGACCACCTATATCAGTCTGGCTGGCCGCTACATCGTGCTGATGCCGAACAACCCGAACGGCGGAGGCGTGTCGCGCCGCATCGAGGGCGAAGAGCGCAACGAACTGCGCGAAGTGCTGTCGCATATCGATGTTCCGCAAGGGATGAGCATCATCGCCCGCACCGCCGGTATCGGCCGCAGCGAAGAAGAGTTGCAGTGGGACCTTAACTACCTGAATCAGCTGTGGGATGCGATCGAAGGCGCAGCCTCCGCCGAAAAGGCGCCGTCGCTGATCTATCTGGAAGGCAGTCTGGTAGTGCGCGCGATCCGCGACTACTTCAACCCTGAGATCGGCGAGATCCTGATCGACACCGAGGATATCTATCAGCAGGCGCTGGCGTTCATGAGCACGGTGATGCCGGATAACGTTGATCGCATCAAGCGCTACGTAGATGATGTGCCGTTGTTCTCGCGCTTCCAGATCGAACACCAGATCGAGTCCGCCCATGCGCGCGAAGTGCGTCTGCCTTCCGGCGGCGCAATCGTGATCGACCACACCGAAGCGCTGACCTCCATTGACATCAACTCGGCGCGTTCCACCAAGGGTGCGGACATCGAATCGACCGCGTTCAACACCAACCTCGAAGCGGCCGAAGAGATCGCCCGCCAGTTGCGTCTGCGCGACTTGGGCGGCCTGATCGTGATCGACTTCATCGACATGGAGTCGAGCAAGAACCAGCGTGCGGTGGAAGATCGCCTGCGCGACTCGCTGCGCTACGACCGCGCCCGCGTGCAGACCGCGAAGATCTCGCGCTTCGGCCTGCTGGAGCTTTCGCGCCAGCGCCTGCAACCCAGTCTGGGCGAGAGCAACTACATCGCCTGCCCGCGTTGCAGCGGCATCGGCCACATCCGCGGCACCGAGTCCTCCGCACTGCACATTCTGCGCATCCTCCAGGAAGAGGCGATGAAGGACAGCAGCGTCGCGATCCACGCGCAGGTGCCGGTGGATGTTGCGACTTTCCTGCTGAACGAGAAGCGCGCCGAAATCCATCGCATCGAATCGCGTCTGCGCGTCAGCGTCACGCTGATCCCGAATCCGCATCTGGAAACGCCGAACTACAGCATCAACCGCCTGCGTCACGACGATATGACCGCCGAGGTGATGCAAGCCAGTTACAAGTTGGTGGAAAAGCCGGCGGAAGACAAGCCGCTGACCCCGGCGCAGGAGCAACAGAAGGCCGTGCGCGCCACAGCGGTGGTGCAGGGCATCACGCCGGCACAACCGGCGCCGGTGAAGGTGGAAGAGCCAAAGGCACAAGGTCCCTCGCTGCTCGGCAAGATCATCGGCTGGTTCAAGTCGCTGGGCGCGGAAGAAGAAAAGCCCAAGGCGAAGTCTGCAACAGGCAAGTCGCGCCAGCGTCGTGAACGCGGTGACCGTGCAGAGCGAGGCGAGCGCGAAGGTGGCAAGCGCCGCGACCGCGGCGATCGCAACGAGCGAGGCGAAGGCCGCCGCGAGCGAGGCGAGAAATCGGCTCAGTCCGAGGCCAAGCAGCAGGAGCCGCGTCAGCCGCAAGGCGAGCGCGAGCCGCGTCCACCGAAGCAACCGCGCCCGCCGCGTGTAGCTCCGGCCGCAGAAACCGAAAAGCCGGTGCAGGAATCCCGGGTCACCGCTCCCGCCGCCGAGCAGTCGGAAGAGGGGGCGCGTGAGGGTAGCCGCCGTCGCGGTCGCCGCGGAGGCCGCCGCGAACGCGAACGCCGTGAAAATGGCGCTCCGAACGGCGAGGTGATGACTACGGAAACGGGCGGCGAGGTGATGACTACGGAAACGGGCGGCGAGCAGGCTGCACCTGCCGCTCCGGTAAGATCCAAACCGACCGAGTATGTCGCTTATCCCGCAGGCTACGTGCCGCCGCTGAAACCGACCGAGTACATCGCTTATCCGGCAAACTATGTGCCGCCAACTCCAGCGGCTAAGCCAAAGTCAGTTGCAGCGCCACAGCCTGTTGCGGTCGCCGCACCCGTCGCGACGGCACCCGGTAGCGACGGCCTGGTTCAGATCGAAACCGATCCGAACAAATTCAGCGCCATTACGGAAGCGGCTCCGGCCGGCAACCAGCCGGTAAACCGCCGCCGCACGCGCCAGCGCGAGGTGTACGTCGAGAATGAACCGCTGGTTCAGATCGAGACCCAGCACCCGCAAGCGTAGTTTCGGCCAGCAGTAAAACAAAAAGCCGCACAATCGTGCGGCTTTTTGCTTGTTGGTATTCATATTCGCCGGAACCAGTTTAGGTTCCGGCGAACGCAGAGGACTCAGGGAAACTGCGGCGCCACCTGCGGCAAGCCCCATATCTCGCGGTTGTAGTCGAGGATGGTGCGGTCGCTGGAGAACTTGCCGCTGGTCGCGGTGTTGACGATGCTCATACGCGTCCATGCGTCCCGGTTGCGGTAGGCTTGCGCTGCACGACGCTGGCAGTCGATGTAGCTGCGGAAGTCCGCCGCGGTCAGCCAAGGATCGCCGGGACTATAGATCGACTGGATGACCGGATCGAAGATGCCTGGCTCGAACAGGTTGAAGTGGCCGCTGGTCAGCAGACCCATTACGCGCCGGAAATCTTCGTCTGTATCGATGATAGACGCAGGATCGTAGTGTCCGCGCATTGCATCGACCTGTTCCGCGGTCAGGCCGAACAGGAAGAAGTTTTCCTCACCGGCTTCTTCGCGGATTTCAATGTTGGCGCCGTCCAGCGTGCCTATCGTCAGCGCGCCATTCATCATGAACTTCATGTTGCCGGTGCCGGAGGCTTCCTTGCCTGCGGTGGATATCTGCTCCGACAGGTCGGTTCCGGGACAGATCGCTTCCATCGCGGTAACGCGGTAGTTCGGCAGGAAAGCCAGACGCAGCAAGCCCTTGGTGTCCGGATCGCTATTGATGACATGCGCGACCGAGTTGACCAGTTTGATGATGCGTTTCGCCATCATGTAGCCGGGGGCTGCCTTGCCGCCGATCAGTACGCAACGCGGCGTCCAGTCGGCGGTGTCGCCGCGCTTGATGCGGTCGTACAGGTGGATCACATGCAGCACGTTCAGCAACTGCCGCTTGTATTCGTGGATGCGCTTCACCTGCACGTCAAACATCGCATTGATGTCGAACTCGACATCGCAGTCGCGTTTCACCATATCGGCCAGACGCTGCTTGTTGGCCTGTTTCACCTCATGCCAACGCGCGCGGAAAGCGGGGTCGTCCGCAAATTTTTTCAGGCTCTGCAAGCGGGATAGGTCGGTACGCCAGCCGTTGTCGATGGCGTCGTCGAGCAATGCGCCCAGCGCCGGATTGCTCCACGATAGCCAGCGGCGCGGTGTAACGCCGTTGGTCTTGTTGTTGAATTTTTCCGGCCACTTCTCGTAGAAATCGCGGAACAATTGCTCTTGCAACAATTGCGAATGCAGCGCCGCGACGCCGTTGACCGAACGGCAAGCCACCACCGCCAGGTAGGCCATGCGCACCTGCTGATCGTGGCCTTCTTCGATGATGGACATGCGGCGCTGGCGCTCGATGTCGCCGGGATAGCGCAAGGCCACCTTGGCGATGAAGCGGGCGTTGATCTCGCGCACGATGTCCATCAGGCGCGGCAGCAGGCGACCGAACATGCTGACGGGCCACTTTTCCAGCGCCTCCGGCAGCAGCGTGTGATTGGTGTAGGCCATGGTGCTGCTGGTGATGGCCCATGCCTCGTCCCAGCCCATGCCGTGCTCGTCCATCAACAGGCGCATCAGTTCCGGCACCGCGCAGGTCGGATGGGTGTCGTTCAACTGGAAGCAGTTCTTCTCGGCAAATTCGCTGAAGTCGTGATCGTGCGTTTTGACCCACTGGCGCAGTATGTCCTGCAAGCTGGCCGAAGCGAGGAAGTATTGCTGGCGCAGGCGCAGTTCCTTGCCGTTCTCGCTGGCATCGTTCGGATAGAGCACCATGGTGATGTGCTCTGCGGCATTTTTGGACGCGACCGCCTCGGTGTAGCTGCCGGCGTTGAATTCGGACAGATCGAATTCTTCGGTCGCCGCCGCGCTCCACAGGCGCAGCGTGTTCACCGTGCCGTTCTGGAAGCCCGGCACCGGCACGTCGTAGGGCATCGCCATCACGTCGCGCGTATCGACCCAGCGCACATGCATGCGGCCGATCTGGTCGGTGAAATATTCCGTGCGCCCGCCGAATTTGATACGCGTGGCGAATTCCTGGCGCTCGATCTCCCAAGGGTTGCCGTCGCGCAGCCAGTGGTCGGCTTCCTCGATCTGGCTGCCGTTCTCGATCTTCTGGCGGAACATGCCGTATTCGTAGCGGATGCCGTAGCCCATCACCGGCAGTTGCAGCGAAGCGCAACTATCCAGAAAGCAGGCCGCCAGCCGTCCGAGGCCGCCGTTGCCCAAGCCTGCATCGTGCTCGTGTTCGGCAATGGCATCGAGTTCCACCTCCAGCTTGCGCAGCGCGGTGCGCGTATTCGGATCCACATTCAGGTTCAGCATCGCATTGCCGAGCGCGCGCCCCATCAGGAACTCCAGCGACAGGTAATAGGTGCGTTTGCAGTCCGACTCGCGATAAGCCAGCCGGGTGTTACGCCAGCGCTCGACCAGACGGTCGCGCAGCGACAGCACCAGCGATTCGTACATCTGGGTGCTGGAGAACTGAGGCTCGTCCCGGCCCAGGGTATGGCTGAAATAACGTCTGAAATCGTCGACGATGCTGTCGGCGTCCATGCCGAGCGGGGGCAGGTTGCCGATTACGGAGGGTGTGTGGCTCTTTTTGCTTGGGGTCTTGATGATGTGCTCCTCAGTTGATTCATTCTGGCCGGCCATTCCGGAAGGGAGCATAGGAGCGGCGACGGCGAATTATACCGTCATTGCCCTGAGGCAAGCGATCCATGCCACGGGCGAATCATTGCCTGCAATGTGCCGCGACGCGGTGGAAGCTGCCGATGTCCGGTGCGATCTCCCCGGGTGGTGCGATGTTCCAGCGCCATTGCTCAGGCGCTGCATCGTCGAGGCGGAGCCGCGATGCGAAGTCGATACGCTCGATGATTTCGCCGTTGCCGGTATGGATTACCTGCTCCATATCGGCCAGCAGACAGGTCGGTGCGGCAAAGGCGGCGAGGTAGTCCAGATGCTGCCTCATCACCTGCGTCCCCCATTCTTCCAGCATCGCTTCGCTCAGCTCGGGGAAACGTTGGCGCAGCCAGTCCACCGGCAACAAAGGCAGTTGGGAGAGCAGGTTAACCGAGGCCACCCAATCAATGTCAGGCTCATCAAGAAAGTATTTCGGCGGCGGCAATTCGAGTCGCTCTGGAGACAGCGCCTCCATATGCTCGATGAACCCAGTGACATCGAGATCGATGCAACGCACGTTGGCATGATGGCGCACGGCGCGCTTCACCTCGGGTAAATGAACGATATCGACCAGATACACCTTCTTGAAGCGCCGGGCCAGTTCGTCCAGCGGGATGTCCAGCAACAGCCCCGAACCGAACACCAGCGCGGTGCGGAAGCTGCTGCATGCTTGCAGTGAATCGAGTAATGCGGCGCGGCTGTTTGTCAGATGCGGCTGCCACATCGTCTTGCAGCGTCGATAGCGCGTACGGATGGCGATGCTTTCGCGCAGATAGCCCAGCTTGCGCGTCGGTGGTGGGCAATCGGCGGCGAGCCAGGTCAGCCATTCGGTCAGCATCTCGGGAGATTCAGGATGACAGGCGTTAGCAGTAGCGGCGAGGTAGCTAGCGATGTCGGCGGTAGTGTCCGATCAAACCGCCGGTCGAAGCGTCGTGCGCGGATACCGCACCGCCGTCGCGCAGTTCTGGCAATATCTTGCCGGCTAGTTGCTTGCCGAGTTCCACGCCCCATTGGTCGAACGGGTTGATGTTCCACACCACGCTCTGCACGAACACTTTGTGTTCGTACAAGGCGATCAGCATGCCCAGCGTGTGCGGATCGAGCCTGTCGAACAGCAGGGTGTTGGTCGGCTTGTTGCCAGGGAAGACCTTGTGCGGCAGCAGGGCTTCGAGGGCATCGCCGCTCAGGCCTTGCGCTTCCAGTTCGGCGCGGGCCTCCTCGGCGGTCTTGCCCAGCATCAGCGCCTCAGTCTGGGCGAAACAGTTGGCGAGCAGGATTGCATGGTGCTCGCCGATGGGATTCTGGCTGTGCATGGGGGCGAGGAAATCCGCCGGGATCATGCGCGTGCCCTGATGGATCAACTGATAGAAGGCGTGCTGGCCGTTGGTGCCGGGTTCGCCCCACATCACCATGCCGGTGTCGTAGTCCACGGCATTGCCGTCGCGGTCCACGCGTTTGCCGTTACTCTCCATGTCCAGTTGCTGGAGGTAGGCAGGGAAGCGGTGCAGGTACTGATCGTAGGGGAACATGGCGTTGGCGCCTGCGCCGAAGAAGTTGCCGTACCAGATGCCGAGTAGGCCCATCAGCACCGGGATGTTTTGTTCCGGCGGCGCGCTGCGGAAGTGTTCGTCCATCGCATAGGCGCCGCCCAGCAGTTCCTCGAAACGGTCCATGCCGACATGCAGCGCGATCGGCAGGCCGATGGCCGACCACAGCGAGTAACGCCCGCCGACCCAGTCCCAGAACTCGAATACGTTGTCCGGGTTGATGCCGAATTCGCCGGTGGCCTTGAGGTTGGTCGAGACCGCGGCGAAGTGCTTGGAGACAGCCTGTTCGTCGCCCAGCTTGCCGACCAGCCAGGCACGCGCCGAACGGGCGTTGGTGATGGTCTCCTGGGTGGTGAAGGTCTTCGAGCTGACGATGAACAGCGTGGTCTCCGCGTCCAGCTTCTTAAGCGTCTCGGCCAGATGGGTGCCGTCGACGTTGGAGACGAAATGCGCGCGCAGGTCGCAGCGCGCATAGTGTCTGAGCGCCTCGCACGCCATCAGCGGGCCGAGATCGGAGCCGCCGATACCGATGTTGACGATGTCGGTAATCTGTTTGCCTGTGTGGCCGCGATGTCCGCCGCCGCGCACTGCATCGGCGAAGCGACGCATATGTCCCAGCACGCGGCGCACGTCCGGCATCACGTCCCGGCCGTCCACCAGCACCGGACGCTCCGAGCGGTTGCGCAACGCGGTATGCAGTACGGCACGATGTTCGGTGGAGTTGATCCTGTCGCCGCCGAACATGCGCTCTATCCAGGCGGGCAACTCGGCCTGAGCAGCCAGATCAAGCAGCAGCCCGACGGTCTCTGCGGTGATGCGGTTCTTCGAGTAGTCGAACAGCAGGTCGTCGAACCGGATCGAAAAACGCTCGAAACGAGCGGGATCGTCGCGGAACATCTGCCGCATCGAAAGCGGTGCGACTGCGGGATGGTGTGCCTTGAGTGCTTGCCAGGCGGGCGATTGAGTGAGTTTCGACATGATGGTCAATTCAGATCAATGACGGGTTTCAGGCTGATGTTCTTCAGGCTTCGGGGACGAGGATCACTCCGGCCAACGGTGGCAGCGAGATCACCGCGGAGCAGGGCAGGCCCATCCAGGGGATAGCCTCGGCCTGGATCAGTCCGGCGTTGCCGATATTGCTGCCCGCGTAGTATTCCGAATCACTGTTCAGCACCTCGCGATATTGCGTCTGGAATGGCAGACCGATGCGGTAATGCTTGCGCGGAACCGGAGTCAGGTTCAGCGCGACGACGACGCTGGAGCCATCGCGGGCGCGGCGCTGGTACGACAGCACGGAATGCTCCGCGTCGTTGCAGTCTATCCAGTCGAAACCTTCCGACTGGAAGTCCAGGTCGTGCAACGCCGCCAGCTTGCTGTACAGATGATTCAGGTCGCAGGCCAGATTCTGCATGCCGCGGTGGTAGTCCTGGCCGAGTTGCCACCATTCCAGTTCCCATTTCGATTGCCACTCGCGTCCCTGGGCGATTTCGTTGCCCATGAAGTTGAGCTTCTTGCCGGGGCTGGTCATTTGGTAGGTCAGCAGCAAGCGCAGGTTGGCGAATTTCTGCCATGCGTCACCGGGCATTTTGGATAGCAGCGATCCCTTGCCGTGCACCACTTCGTCGTGCGAGAACGGTAGCACGAAGTTTTCGCTGTAGGCGTAGAGCTGGCCAAAGGTGAGCTCGTTCTGGTGGTAGCGGCGATGCACCGGATCGTGCTGGAAATAACCCAGCGTGTCGTTCATCCAGCCCATGTTCCACTTGATCGAGAAGCCCAGGCCACCGAGGTAGACGGGGCGTGATACGCCGGGCCAGGCGGTGGATTCTTCCGCCATGGTCAATGCGCCGGGGAATTCCTCGTGCACCATGATGTTCATCTCGCGCAGGAAGTCCACCGCATCGAGGTTCTCTCGGCCGCCGTATTTATTGGGTATCCATTCGCCGGCGTTGCGCGAGTAGTCGAGGTACAGCATCGAGGCGACCGCATCCACGCGCAGGCCGTCGAAGTGGAATTCGGACAGCCAGAAATGTGCGCTGGACATCAGGAAGCTCTTCACTTCGTTGCGACCATAATTGAAGATATGTGTGCCCCAATCCTGATGGAAGCCGAGGCGCGGGTCTTCGTGCTCGTACAGCGCGGTGCCGTCGAAACGGGCCAGCGCCCAGCTGTCCTGCGGGAAATGCGCCGGCACCCAGTCCAAGATCACGCCGATGCCGGCCTGGTGGCAGGTGTCGATGAACAGGCGTAACTCGTCCGGGGAGCCGAAACGGCTGGTCGGCGCGAAATAGCCGGTGGCCTGATAACCCCAGGATTCGTCCAGCGGGTGTTCCGAGACCGGCATCAACTCGATATGGGTGTAGCCCATGCCCTTGACGTAAGGCACGAGGTCGGTGGCCAATTCGCGATAGCTGTAGAAGCGGCCATCCGGATGCCGTTTCCATGAGCCTGCATGCACCTCGTAGATGTTGATCGCGCCATGCAACCAGTCCCACTGGCCGCGCTGCTCCATCCATGCCGCATCCTGCCAGCGATGCTGGCGGGGCGGAGCGGCGAGCGAAGCCGTGCCGGGGCGCAATTCGTAGCCCTGCGCATAGGGATCTGTCTTGGTCAGGATATTGCCGCTGGCGCGGTTGCGTATCTCATAGCGGTAGAGCGCATGCGGGTTAATTTCGGGCAGGAATAGCTCCCACACGCCACTGGAACCATGCGAGCGCATCGGATGCACGCGCCCGTCCCAGCCGTTGAATTCGCCAACCACGCTGACTCGCTCGGCATTCGGCGCCCAGACCGCGAAGCGCACGCCCTTGACGCCGTTGATCTCGACACTGTGCGAACCCAGCATGCGGTAGCTCTGACGCAGCCGGCCTTCGCTGAACAGGTACAGGTCTTGAGGGGAAATATGGGGTGGGAACTGGTAGGGATCGCAGACCTCGTGGGCCGCGCTGCCGAAATGGAGTTTCAGACGATAGGGACGAGTGGGTTCATTATTACCGCGCCACTCGAATACACCTTCGGCATGAACGCGTTTAAGTGTTTCGCTACCGGTTTTGTTCAGCAGATCGACTCCGCTCGCATGAGGTTCGTAGACCCGGATGACCCATTCATTGCCTTCGCGATGCAGACCCAGCAGGCCGAAAGGATCGTGATGCCGTGCTTGCAGCAGTAACTCGTATGGTGTATTCACCTTAATTACTCTCCGCTGTCCTTGTGTAGTGAATCGATTGTAAACGATAATGCCTGAGCCAGACATGCAAACAAACGGAGATGTGGAATGAATGCTGAACTAGGTTATCTGCAAAAAAAATACCACCTCACTGCCGGCGATACGTCGCCTCGCTTCATCAGCCGTATCACCAAAAATACCTACGCGATGATTCTGGCCGGCGGACGCGGCAGCCGTCTGCATCAGTTGACTGACTGGCGCGCCAAGCCGGCCGTCCCGTTTGGCGGCAAGTTCCGCATCATCGATTTCGTGCTGTCCAATTGCGTCAATTCCGGCATTCGCCGCATCGGCGTGGCCACCCAATATAAGTCGCACAGCCTGATCCGCCACATCCAGCGCGGCTGGTCGTTCCTGAACGGCCAGTTCGGCGAGTTCGTCGACATCCTGCCTGCGCAGCAACGCGTAGACGAGGAGCATTGGTACCAAGGCACCGCGGATGCGGTGTACCAGAATCTCGACATCCTGCGCGAGAACCATCCGGAATTCGTGCTGATTCTGGCGGGCGATCACGTATACAAGATGGACTACGGCAAGCTGCTGGCATTTCACGTCGACACCAAGGCTGACATGAGCGTAGCCTGCCTGGAAGTGCCGCTTGCCGATGCGACCGCATTCGGCGTGATGGGCGTGGACGAACATGGCCGCGTCATGGAATTTGCCGAGAAGCCGGCGAATCCCACTCCGCTCCCGGGCCGGACTGACAAGGCGCTGGCCAGCATGGGTATCTATGTGTTCAACACCAAGTTCCTGTTCGAACAATTGATCCGCGACGCAGACGATCCGAAGTCAAGTCACGATTTCGGCAAGGACATCATTCCCTATCTGGTCGAGAAATACCGCGTGTTTGCGCAGAGCTTCGACCAGAGTTGCGTGGGGATGGGGGATGACAAGATCCCGTATTGGCGTGACGTGGGAACCATCGATTCTTATTGGGAAGCGAACATGGAGCTGACCAAGGTCATCCCCGATCTGAATATGTACGATCAGGAATGGCCGATCTGGACACATCAGGAACAATTGCCGCCGGCCAAGTTCGTGTTTGACGAGGACGGGCGACGCGGTATGGCGATCGATTCGCTGGTTTCCGGCGGCTGCATCATCAGCGGCTCGTCGGTACGGCGTTCTCTGCTGTTCTCCGATGTGCGTATATGCAGCCATTGCAATATCGAGGACTCGGTGCTGTTGCCCAACGTTAATGTCGGTAGCCATGTGGTATTGAAACGCGTGATCGTCGACAAGAACTGCAAGATCCCGGATGGGTTGCAGGTCGGGATCGATCCGGAAGAAGACCGCAAACGCTTCCGGGTCAGTCCCAACGGAATTACGCTGATCACAGCGGATATGCTGGGGCAAAAAGCTCACAGCTTCCGTTAAATAGTTTGTGCAATTAATTGAAAATTAATGCCGTCCCTCAAATGAAAAAGAACGCAAATCTGGTTTTTCTCTGGCACATGCATCAGCCGGATTATCGCGACTATTCCAGCGGCGATTTCGTGTTGCCATGGACTTATCTGCATGCCATCAAGGATTACACCGACATGGCTTATCATTTGGAGCGCCATCCCAAGGTGCGTGCCGTGGTGAATTTCGTGCCCATCCTGCTCGATCAGATCGAAGACTATTGCGACCAGTTCGCCAGCGGGGAATTGCGTGATCCGTTACTGCGTTTGCTGGCGCATGAGGATCACAGCAAGCTTACGGTGGAGCAACGCCAGCTTGCATTCGATGCCTGTTTCCGCAGCAATCACACCAAGATGATCTCGCCCTATCCGGCCTACAAACGTTTGTTTGAACTGTATAACCGGCTCCACACTGACGGCGAAACAGCTTTGTCCTATCTTTCCGGACAATATCTAAGCGACTTGTTGACTTGGTATCATCTGGTCTGGTGCGGCGAGAGCGTGCGCCGCGAACATGCCTTGGTGCCCCGCCTGATGAGCAAGGCTGAAGGGTTCACCTGCGAAGACCGAAAACAGCTTCTGGAACTGATCGGGCAGCAAGTCGCCAGCGTCATTCCGCGCTACCGCAAGCTGGCCGAGTCCGGCCAGATCGAGATATCCGCGACCCCACATTACCATCCGCTGGCGCCGCTGCTGATCGATTTCGCCAGTGCGCGGGAGGCGATGCCGGATGCGCCGTTACCCAAGTCGCCGCATTATCCCAAAGGGCGATTGCGCGTGACCGAGCATGTCAGACTCGCGCGCCGCAGCCATCGCGATCGCTTCGGTATGGAACCGCAGGGCATGTGGCCGGCTGAAGGCTCAATCTCTACCGAGACGCTGGAAGTGCTGGCGGCGGAAGGGTGCCGCTGGACGGCAAGCGGGGAGGGGGTCTTGGTCAACAGTCTGAACAAGATGCGGAAAGCGGTTCCTGCAAGACACCAATATCTGTATCGTCCCTATCAGCTCGCGCAAAACGGCGATGGTTTGCAATGCTTCTTCCGCGACGACCATCTGTCCGATCTGATCGGATTCGAATATTCGCGCTGGCATGGTAAGGATGCGGCCGGCCATTTCATCGACCAGGTATTGGCTATCGCCGAGCAGGCGGATGAAGGCGAGACCCCGGTGATCAGCGTGATCCTTGATGGGGAGAATGCCTGGGAATATTACCCCTACAACGGTTTTTATTTCCTCGACGAACTGTATACCGCGCTCGAATCAAACAGCCGGATACACACCACGACCTACGCCGAGTATCTCAAAAATTGCAATGTTCCCAAAGCCTCGGGTTATGCGCAGACGCATAATCTGGCGAGCGTCGTCGCCGGGAGTTGGGTCTACGGTAACTTTTCGACCTGGATCGGATCGGCAGACAAAAACCGGGCCTGGGATCTGCTGTGCGTCGCCAAACAGAGTTTCGACATGGTCATGGCCAGCGACCGCCTCAATCAATCCGAACAGGAGGCCGCCGAAAAACAGTTGCGCTCATGCGAGAGTTCCGACTGGTTCTGGTGGTTCGGCGACTACAATCCGTCGCATTCCGTGTCCAGTTTCGACCGGTTGTTCCGGCATAATCTGACCGAGTTGTATCATCTGCTTAAACTTCCCCCGCCGATGAATCTGTTCGAGCCGATCAGTCAAGGCAGCGGGAATCCGGAAGCGGGCGGGGCGATGCGCCGTGCTTCAGAGTAATCTTTCTAAACCACGATAAAGAATCGTCCTATGCTGAAGACGCGGGCAAGCGGCATCCTGTTACATCCTACATCGCTGCCCGGCAGATTCGGTTCCGGGGATTTGGGTAAGGATGCGTATCGCTTCGTTGATTGGTTGTCCGATGCCGGACAATCCTATTGGCAGGTTCTGCCTTTGGGCGAGATCGGTCCCGGCAATTCACCATACATGAGCCGCTCCGCTTTCGCCGGCAATGTCTTGTTGATCGATCTTGCCGAGCTGGCTGAGCATGGTTGGCTGGAGCAGGGTGAGCTGGAATCCGCGCCGGATTTTCATGCCAACCGAGTCGATTTCTGCGTAACGCTGCCATTTCGCATGGCCAGACTGCGCCAAGCTGCTAGGCGATTTTTTAATATAAAAAACAGTCAAATACGTCGTGAATATGAAGTATTTTGCGAAGCCGAAATTGACTGGCTCCGCGACTACGCCCTGTTCATGGCGATCGCCGAACATCAGGACTGGCGGGAGTGGGATTTCTGGCCGGGTGACTTGGCACGCAGAGAAGCGCAAGCATTGCGAGATTTCGAAATTCGCTTTGCCGACGAAATCGATTTCTGGAAATTCTGCCAGTGGTGTTTCGCTCGGCAATGGTTCCATCTTAAGGAATATGCCAATTCACGCAATATTCGCATCATCGGCGATGTCCCCATTTTTGTCGCTTACCAGAGCGCGGATGTATGGGCGCACCAGGAACTATTCAAGCTCGACGCCGCCGGGCGTCCTATTGCAGTCGCCGGTGTACCGCCGGATTATTTCAGCGAAACCGGACAACTATGGGGAAATCCTGTCTACCGCTGGGCGGTACATGAGGAAAGCGGCTTCGACTGGTGGATTGCGCGCATGCGTCAAGCTTTCCGTCTTGCCGATGTAGTGCGTGTCGATCACTTCCGCGGGTTTGCCGCATATTGGGAGATACCGGCCGGAGCTCCCAACGCTATCGGAGGCGAGTGGGTAACGTCTCCCGGTGACCACTTGTTCCAGGTGATGCAACGCAGCTTTCCGACGCTGCCTATCCTCGCCGAGGACTTGGGAATCATCACTCCCGATGTAGCCGAACTACGTGACAAGTTCGAACTCCCGGGCATGCGAGTCCTTCAATTCGCTTTTGGGGATAATGAGACCAATCCGTTTCTCCCGCACAATTATGTGTCGAACACGGTCGCCTATACCGGAACCCATGACAACGACACGACGCTGGGCTGGTGGAGCACCTTGCCGGATCGGGAAAAGGGCTTCGCACAACAATACCTACGCAGCGATGGACTAGCTGTCCACTGGGACATGATGCGCGCACTTTCGGCATCTGTTGCCAACACCGTCATTTTCCCACTGCAGGACGTTCTGGGTTTGAACAGCGAACACCGCATGAACTTTCCGGGCAAGCCTTGCGGAAATTGGGAGTGGCGATTCACCTGGGATCAAGTTAGAGCGGAACAGACCGAGCAATTGGCAGAAATATCTGCTGAAAATGCGCGCATCCCAATCCAAGAAATGTGACCGAAAGAGGTAAGGTATAACAAATTGAATAATTGGAATAAAAACAGAGATACAGTATTTGACATAATATACATTATGCGAATCCAAAAGAGACCAAACACGGAACGGTTTGCGGTACAGTTACGGCCAAAGCGCCCGTTGAAGTAAGACTAATAAGCGGTCACCCTGCGGCCGAAACTATTCTGTATCTTCCAGCAGATGGATGGCCAAAGATCGAAGCTTTGCTGGCTTGACTGGTTTATGTAGCAAGTGATGGCCGCTTACGGCTGCGAGCTTAAGGACGGTCGGGCCGGTATCGCCGCTAACCAGAATGCACGGCGGCAGTTTTTGGGATTGATGTTGCTGAACCATGGTGATGACATCGATTCCGGTCGCATGGTTTTCCAACTGATAATCGCTAATGATCATGTCCCATGACATGTCGTGTTGTAGGTACTGCTCGACTTGACTCAACGAAGTTGCCAAGGTGACTTGGCAACCCCAGGCAAGCAGGATACTCGCTGTGCTGTTCAATACCATTTCATCATCATCGACAACCAGCAGCTTCTTGCCGGCTAATATCGAGTTATCTGTCACGGCTTCGGTTTCAGTTTCGGAATCAATGGTTCCGGCCATGGATGATTCCGCGACACCGGAAGCTATCGGTACCTCCACGGCAAAAACGGAGCCTTTCCCCGGGGCTGAACGCAGGCCTATCTGGTGTCCGAGCAATTTGACCAGACGATCCACGATGGCCAATCCCAATCCCAGTCCCTTGCTGGAATCCAGTTGAGGTTGGTTCAACTGGAAGAATTCGCGATAGATGTTGTTTTGGTCGTTTCTGGAGATGCCGATTCCGTTGTCGCGCACTTCTATGCGCACTCTGTCGCCACGGCGGCGACAGGCGATCATCACTCGGCCGTTTTGCGGGGTATACCGCAACGCATTGCTGACCAGATTAGTCAGAATGCGCTCCAGCAACATGGGGTCGCTATGAACATGTTCGGTGCAAGGATGAATCACCAGACGGATATTGCGCAGACTGGAAAGTATCTGATAATCCGTCGCAACATGTCTGAGCATCGCACCGAGATCGCAAACCTGCATATGCGGAACGATGGCTCCGGCATCCAGCTTGGAAATATCGAGCAGAGCATTGAGCAGCGTGGATAGGGATTCGACGGAGCGTTCCACCTGCCGGACTAGATACTGTTGTTCGTCACCTACCGCCTTGCGTTGCAATTCCGCGATATACAGTCCCAGTGCGTGCAAAGGCTGACGCAAATCATGACTGGCCACGGCCAGGAAGTGACTTTTGTCGTGGCTTGCACGCTCGGCCTCCTCCTTTTTGGCACGCAACGCCTGAGTCGCCTCTTCGATACGATCTTCAAGGATCGCACGCTCATCCTTAAGTTGGGCCGCCATATCATTGAATCCGCTGGCAAGATTGCCCAACTCTTGCGTCGTGCCATCCGAGACTCGTACTTGGACATCCAGGTTGCCTTTGGCAATTTGCTGAACGGCCTCGCTCAGGCGGCGAATCGGATAAGTGATGCTGCGACTGGCCAAAAATATCGCATAAAGAGGAAAAGCCAGAATCAGAGCTGTCACGCTGACTGTGAACCAGAGCATTTTTGACTTGCGTTTTTCGGTGTCTCGCCTGCTCATCTCGATGACGACCGCGCCTATCTGCAGAGATTTCGGCTCGTCAGCCAGATCGTCCAGCCCGACTTGCGTCGGTACGATGGGCTGGTAAAGCCATACGCTTTCAGTATCGATGCTGATCGGATTCAACAAGTCCACTCGCGATTGGAAGATATTGTCGTCGCTTCCACTGGAAGTGACTTTTCCTGTTGGATCGGAGGCATGATGCAATATTCGCGAACTGGAATCGGTAATGGCGATGCTGCGCACATCGTTCTGCATCAGGGTGTAGTTGGCGATCCCCTGCAGGAAGGCTTGGTTGTTGGAGAACACGCCATACTCAGCGCTGCCGGCAAGCTGTCGAGCCAGGAGCTTTCCATGTTCCTGCAGATCATTGTCAAGGTCGGCAAAGCGGTCACGCAAGAAATAGGCTTCCATACTGACAACCACCACCAACAGAGGTATGAGTGTCAATGCCGTGATCTGGGTGCGGATACCGATACGTCTCATCGTTCCGCCCCTCCGGTGTTACGCATGCGCTTGCGAATATCGCTTTCGGATGGCAAACGAATCTCAAGCGATCTCGCAACTTGGTTATTCAGCGAGATCGTGAAATGCTCCGGATAACTGGGGGCGGCAAGTCCCCTCCTCTGTTCGAATGCAACGATCTGTTTGGCTGTCTGTTCTGCAATCTGCTCCGGAAGCGTGAATATCGCAGCCAATGCCCCCGCATTCACATATCCTTGAGACAGGCCGATCAGGGGTACTTCGTGCCGATAGCTGGTCAGCAGGATATTGCGGATACTGGTTGCGTTATATATGCGACTGTCGGGGATCGCGAGTAATACGTCACTGCCCGACAGGACTCTTTCTAGGCTGGAAAACAGTCTTTCTGCCGATTGTACTGACTGCGCGACGACAGAACCGCCATGATTCGCCACGCTGTTAAGCAACGGGGAAATCTCGAGACGAGTCTCCGGGGAATACAGCAGCCCTACCCGCTCCACATCCGGCAACACGGCATAGAGGAAATCGACTTGGCGTTCCCATGGCTGATCCAGATAGATAGCCGAAATGCCCTGTGGCATTTTTTGCCCCAGAAAAAGGCTGTCATATCCCGATTTGGGCACCATCACGGCCAATATCGGTGAACGGGGATCGGAAGCCGCCGATTCTGCCGCTTTCATCCCTACGGCAACCACCAGATCCGATGCTCCGACCGAACCATTGGGTTCCCGCACGGAAAGTCGAATAGAGGCCGGCAACCGCTGGCGCAGAGTCTCCGTGAATGCCTGATAGGGGGCGCTACTGTCGCCCAGCAGCAGAGTCACAACCAATCCATCGGCCCGAATGGAGTGCGACCACAATATGCAAACTGCGGAGATCAGCGAAAAGATTATTGGGCGAGCGTAGCGCACTTTTATGTCTAGAGTTCCAACGTGGCGTTCAGATAGAAGCGCCGATTGAACACGAAGCCCGCTTTTTGAGGGACATTGCTGTATTCCGTATAGTTATCCTGAAATGCGTTCTGTACCACGAATGAGATATCCCCGCTTCCAGGCTCGCCCTGATGCCCAAACGTATAGGCCATTCTCATATCCACCCTGCGCATCAGGTTTTGCGGCCACTGGGCATCAAGCACTTGCACCTTTTCCTGATGATAGTAACCAGTGCTGAACTGCAGGCGCGGGGTCAGTTGCTGTGTCAGCAAGATACTGCCACTATCGGCGGGCACCAGCAAAGAACATTGATTCACATAGGCTTGAAGTCGAGGAATAAATGCCGCCAGAGTCATGATCCCCGTTGCGGCACAATTTACTCGCTGATGCGCATAGTTAAAAACCAGATTGCTTCGCTCGCCCCACCGGAACTTGAGTGTGCTCTCGAATCCTTCGTGGCTTTCCGCAAGCAGGTTCGCAAAGCCGAATGTCAGTACAGGTCCGGCGGCCACATAGGGATCCAGGAAAATATAGTCGCTTATCCGGTCCTGGTAGATCCTGGCATCCAGCGATATCCCGGCCTCCTTGAACTCCCCCAAGTAGCCGATCTCTTTTGAAACAATCTTTTCTGGATTGACCGATCTGACATTCTTGAAAGGTCTGGAAACCAAATATGAAGTATCCGCATACTGTTCGAACATCACGGGACTGCGATAGGCCATCGAGGCTCCCGCACGAATGGTATGTTCCGGGGTGACGTGATAATTCAGCGTGGCGCGTGGGGACCAGTTACGGTGCCCCATCCCGTCGTCCTCATACATTGCACCGAGATTGGCCAATAATGATGGCGAGAACCTCATCTCGTCATGCACAAACACCTGAAAAACATTCAGCGCTTGGGGGGACCTGAAAGTCAGGGGGTCGTCCGCGGTGTCATGCCGGACATTCGCTCCCCATACCAAGCGGTTATGCTCCCCTTGTGGAAGTGTATGTTGCAATCCCAGTTCATGACGATGGATCTGATATCCCTGTTTGTCGATGACGACGGGCATATTGTCCAAGTAACTGCGCGAAATATGGTAGTAGTTCAATTTGAACTCGTTGCCATCGGACAGAGCGTGTAACCAATCGATTTGCAGATAATCCGAAACTGTCTTGATTTCTCTGGGAGGCTCCGTAAAACCTCCAGCAGGATTAAATCTGGCCATATTTCCCGCACCGCGAATTCCGTCGCTATATCCCAACTGGAAATCAATACTATCTTGAGAATTGAGCCGATAATTACTGCGCAGATTGAGCTGACTGGTGCGGCTACCGTCATTAATTATCTTCAAGTCGTAACCATGATCGGATCGATTCGACAGCGTGAGCCTGTAATCCAGATCGTCACCGCTTTGTCCTAGCCTGCCTGTTACTTCAGATATTCCGCCGTTGCCCTGAGTCAGGGCAACCGACGCGCCATTCATGCTGACCGCATCGCGTGTGATGATGCTGATCACCCCTTGCAACGAGTTCGCTCCGTGAGATGCCGCTGCGGGTCCACGAATCACCTCGATACGCTCGATATCGCCGATATGCAGGGGGATATCCAGCCAATCAACTCCGCCGACAGGCGGCAGATAGACCGTACGACCATCGATCAACACCTGCATGCGCCGGGCATATTGATCGGTTGCGCCGTGATAACTGGCAAAGGGAACGTTACCGCTGTCATATCCCACATACATTCCCGGCACCAACCGCAATATATCTACGACATTGCGCGCTCCAGATGCAACGATCATCTCGCGATCGATCACCGTCATCGCACTCGGTGCTTCGGACTGGGGTTGCTTCAATCGGGAGGCGCTGAGCACGACCGGAAATTCCTCGAAATAACTCTGCTCGCCGGACGCGTCAATGGCCCAGGATGGCTGCCCCAACAGAGAGGCGTAGATGATTGCCGCAAGTAAGCGATACAGGAATGGGATCATCGATTCACAACCGAATATGGTTTTAGCCTTTTTGTGGAGACAACGCCCCATACCCGATGTCTCGTTCAGGTATGTTCGCGCGATTATACGGTGGAACCATGAAAAAAGGGCCAGCGTATCGCTGGCCCTTTTAAGTTTGGGGTGGCTGATGGGGCTCGAACCCACGACAACAGGAATCACAATCCTGGACTCTACCAACTGAGCTACAGCCACCATTGAAACATTTTCCGACAGACACTTGGCGTGCCCGACAGGAATCGAACCTGTAACCCCCAGCTTAGAAGGCTGGTGCTCTATCCGGTTGAGCTACGGGCACAATTCTTTTCACAGCATATTTCTTTGCTTGAATCTGGTCGGGGTGGAGAGATTCGAACTCCCGACATCCTGCTCCCAAAGCAGGCGCGCTACCAGGCTACGCTACACCCCGAAGGCTGCGCATTATACAGACGCAGCCCCATAAATCAATTCAGTTGTGAGATTTTTTCAGTTGCGGCGAGGCCCGCATCAGGTAGTAGCCCATAGACCACAGCGTCAGCAACGCGGCGAGATACAGCAGCAGCGCCCCTATCGCCTGGCAATCGATACCCAACAGGCGGTCGTGATACAGCAGCAGCAGGATCGCGATCATCTGAAAAGCGGTCTTGATCTTGCCCAGCATCGAGACCGCGACGCTCTTGGCCTCGCCGAGCTTGGCCATCCATTCGCGCAGCGCGGAGATGGTGATCTCGCGACCGATGATGATGAAGGCGATGATCGCATCGGCGCGCCCCAGCTTGACCAGCACAATCAGCGCCGCCGCGACCATCAGTTTGTCGGCCACCGGATCGAGGAATGCACCGAAGACGGAAGATTGGTTCAACTTGCGCGCCAGATAGCCATCCAGCCAATCCGTCGCCGCCGCCAACAGAAACACGAGGGTGCTGATCAGGTTCTTCAGGTGCGGACTCAGCGTGCTGTCGGACAGATAGAACACCGAAACGAACACCGGGATGAGCAGTATTCTGAGCCAGGTAAGCAGATTGGGGATATTGCTGAACATGCGCTCAGTGTAGCTGCTGGCAAATCGCTTCGGCAACAGAATATTGATTATTTCTCAATGGAGTTGCTGGTATATCTTTTCGGCAAGCGCTTTGCTGATACCTTCAACCTGGCACAACTGCTCGACACTGGCCTGCGCCACCTCGCGCAGGCCGCCGAAATGGGTCAGCAGGCTGCGCCGCCGCTTGTCCCCTACCCCGCTGATTTCCTCCAGACTGGATGCGGTGCGCGCCTTGCCGCGTTTGGCGCGGTGGCCGGTGATCGCGAAACGGTGCGCTTCATCGCGTATCTGCTGAATCAGGTGTAGTGCGGGATCGTCGTTGCGCATCTGTTTAGATGATCCGTCCGGAAAGATCAGTTGCTCCAGTCCGGCCTTGCGCTCCACGCCCTTGGCCACGCCGACCAGCGGCAGGTCGTTCAATCCCAGTTCCTGCATCACCTCCATCGCGATATGCAACTGTCCGAGACCTCCGTCGATCAACACCAGATCGGGCCTTGCGCCCTCGCCCTCCGCCAGCTTCTGGTAACGACGCGTCAACGCTTGGCGCATCGCCGCATAATCGTCACCCGGGGTGATGCCGGTGATGTTGTAGCGTCGGTACTGCGCCGAGCGCATGTCGAGATTCTCGTACACCACGCAAGAGGCCTGTGTCGCTTCACCCATCGTGTGGCTGATGTCGAAACACTCGATACGTTTTATATCGGGTAACCCTATCCACTCGCGCAACTTGTCCAGCCGCCGCTGCTGCCCGCCCTGCTGGGCGATACGCTGCTGTAACGCCAGCAGCGCGTTGCGCTGTCCCATTTCCAGCCATTGTCGGCGGTCGCCGCTTGCCGCGGTGCTGATTTTCACCGCGCGGCCGGCCTGCTCGCTGAGCAACTGCTCCAGCGTCTCGTCGCCGCATTTTTCGTCCAGCACCAGCAGCGGCGGCACGCTGCGCTCCAGGTAATGCTGCGCGATGAAGGCCTGCACGATCTCGGCGGCGGGCAGGTCTTCGGCATGCTCGGGGAAAAAACTCTTGTCGCCCAGATGCCGACCGCCGCGCACCATAGCGAGGTTCAAACAGGTCAGCCCATCCTGCTGCGCCAGCGCGATGATGTCGGCATCGGCCGCACCGCCAGTGGATTCGACGAACTGTTTCTGCTGCACTGTATGCAGCGCGCGCAACTGGTCGCGCAAGGCCGCGGCCTGTTCATAGTGTTGCGTCTCCGCCGCCTGTTGCATCGCAGTACTCAGCGTCTGCTCCACCTCCTGATGCTTGCCCTGCAGCAGCAGCACTGCGTTGCGGATATCGGCACGGTAATCCTCGTCCGAAATCAGCTTCACGCAAGGCGCGGTGCAGCGTCCAATCTGGTGCAGCAGGCAGGGACGCGTACGGTTATTGAACACACTGTTCTCGCAGGTGCGTATCCGGAATATCTTTTGCAGCAGCTGTATGCTTTCCTTCGCCGCATGCGAATTCGGGTACGGGCCGAAGTACTGGTGCTGGCGGTTGGGCGCACCGCGATAGTAGGTCAGGCGCGAGAACTCGTCCCCGGTCAGTACGATATACGGATAAGACTTGTCGTCCCTGAACAGGATGTTGTAGCGGGGCTTCAGGGATTTGATAAGGTTGTTTTCCAACAGCAGCGCCTCGGCCTCGGAGCGTGTGACCGTCGTTTCGATGCGTGCAATATGCGACACCATCAAGCGGATGCGCGGCGAGATGTTGGTCTTCTGGAAGTACGACGAGACACGCTTCTTCAGTTGCTTGGCCTTGCCTACATACAGCACTTCTCCCTTGCTGTCGTAATAGCGATACACGCCCGGCAGCAGCGGCAGGCTGTCCAGCACCAGCTTGGGGTCGAACTCGATTCGATCCGTCACAGCCTTCTTGTCGTTACTTGTGTTGCTCACTCGATCAGCTTCCTCGTTTGATGGTTTGCACAGCGACCCACGCCTGCCCCAGCGCAATTGCGCTGTCGTTGGGGCCCATTCGTTGTGCGCTCAATACTTCAAATTTCATGGCGACAAGGTCGGCAGACAATGCCTGCGCCAGAATCGCATTGTGGAAACAGCCTCCGCCGAATGCAATTCGGGCGATGCCGTGGCTCGCCGCAGCGCGCCGCACCCAGTCCGCCAATCCTGCAACCAGCGTGGCATGGAACAGCGCCGCCCCGTAAGCCTGCTCGCGGCAATCGGATAGCACGGCGAGCAAGGGCGCGAAGTCCAGCACGCCGTCTGCATCGATGCGGTAACCATCGTCGAGCGGTGCAACTTTCCCATGCTCCTCAGCCAGTTGCTGCAACAGGATCGCGGCCTGGGCTTCGAAGGCCTGCACTTCGCACACGCCCAACAAGCCCGCAGCGGCATCGAACAACCGCCCCATACTGGAAGTCGTCGGGCAGTTCAGGCCGCATTGCAACATCGTCGCCACCGTCTCCGCTCCCGGTTGTGCGGTAAAGCGTCGGGAGATTTCATCGCCGCGCCCCATTCCGAACAAGGCTGCCGCCGCCATGCGCCAAGGCTCGCGTGCCGCTCGGTCGCCGCCGGGCATGGCGAGGAGCGCTAGATGTCCGAGTCGCCGAAAGCCCGCACCATGCACCAGCAACAATTCGCCGCCCCAAGGTGTGCCGTCCGTGCCCAAGCCTACGCCATCCAGCGCCAGCCCGAACACCGGTTCGTCGATGTGGTGCTCTGCGCAGAGTGCCGCGATATGGGCGTGGTGGTGCTGCACCGCGATAACCGGCAAACCGCGCTGTCCGGCATAAGCCTGCGCGAACCGGCTGCTAAAAAAATCCGGATGCAGGTCGTGCGCGACAATCTCCGGCTTCACATCGAGCTCCGCGCACAGGCGCACTACCGTCTCTTCCAGCATCCGGCAAGCATCGGCGCTGTCGAGATCGCCGATCAGTTGCGAGACATAAGCCTGATCTCCACGCGTGACACAGACGGTGTTTTTCAGCCATGCGCCGCAAGCCAGCACCGACGGACCGGAACACGACAGCGGAACATTGACGGTGTTGTTAGACATGGAGTTATCCCGAAATACCGCGGCAATTGATCGGGCAGGTTGTACGCATCATTCCGCCCTCTTGCGCCGGAACACGAACATGGCCGATTCCAGTTCTGGCGGCAACAACATTGCCGCCAGACGTTGATCCTCAACCAGTTCGAAATCCTTCTGCCGCCGATACACATTCCAGTTGCCGAACGCGAAACGATGGCGGCTGCCAATGACGATATAAAGTTGCACGCTTGATGTCTCGAACACGCAGCGCTCGAAATCGTTCTGCGCAGGCGGCCAGGAACAGATCGCCACTTCCGGTTTGTATTTATCCAGGGCGACGCAGGCATCGAGCTTGACCACCCAGTCCGGGTAGCTCACCGAATTGCTCCAGCCGTGATTGTCGGTGGCGGTGACTTGCACGCCTTGCGCCTGAAGAAAGCGCGTTAGCGTCCCTTCGCCCGCGCCTATCTCCAGACAGCTACGCTCGCCGACCAGCACCGCCAGCTCGGAGACCAGCTCGCGAGTATAGAAACAATAGATGCCGCGGGGCTGCACCAGCGGCATCAGGCGTTTGCGCTGCCACACCAGCGGCCAGAGCAGCCGGAACCAGCGCAACGAGACCGGCTTGCGTTCCAGCTTGCTGGCGAACAGTAAACGCTGGGCGATGAAGCCGTTGAACCAGTTAAAGCGCAGCTTGCCGCGAGTCACGCCGGTATCCGCAGCTAGTGCGGATAGGCTGAGTTTCTTGACGGCCTCGTGCGCCATGCGGCTGCGGATAAATTGCGACAGGGATTTTTCCCGCTGGAGCGATTGACCGGAGGCCGCCTTCGAGGAAAATCGTTCTAGGTATTCCTTTAGTTCTTCTGGGATGCCGCGCGCGATGATAGACGCGATATCGTCCTGCACTGCGGCCCAGTCGTCCGGATGCCTGGCGCAGAGTTCGTCAAACGATGGATTCGTCCGTAACCAAGCCAGAGTTTTTGCGTAATCGCCTTGCTTCATGAAAATGTCGTGAGTGCCGCCCGGCGCGAATCATCCGGTATTCAGATGTCCTCCGCCACCATTTTTATCGCGCCGCACGGGCATTCCGACACGCAGATACCGCAACCCTTGCAGTAGTCGTAGTTAAATTCGAAACGCCTACCGGGGCCGAGTTTGATAACGGCGTTGTCCGGGCACACGCCGTAGCAGTTGTCGCACTCGAAGCAGTTGCCACAGGACAGGCAGCGGCGCGCCTCGAACAGCGCATTGCTCTCGTCCAGCCCGCCCTGCACTTCGTCGAAGCTGCTCTGGCGGCGGATGATGTCCAGCATGGGGCGCACCGTCTTCGGCGCATCCGAGTAATACCAGAGGTTGAGCTTGTCGAACGTCGCGATCTCGTGTTTGGGCGCGGACTCGTAGACCGTGCCGCGCAGCCAGGCGTCGATATGGCGCGCCGCCTTCTTGCCGTGCCCCACGCCAACGGTGACGGTGCGCTCCGACGGCACCATGTCGCCGCCGGCGAAGATGCCGTCATGGCCGGTCATCATGTTGGGGCCGACCTGCACCGTGCCATCCTTGATCTCCAGACCGGACACGCCTTCCAGCAGCGACAGATCCACATCCTGGCCGAGCGCCAGCACCACGGAGTCGGCGGCCAGCGTCTCGAACTCGCCGGTCGGCTGGGGGAAACCCTTCTCGTCCAGTTGCATCTTCTCGACGGTGATCTCGCCTTCGCCTGCCTGCTTGATCGTAGACAGCCACTTGATCATCACGCCTTCCTGCAAAGCCTCTTCGATCTCGAAGTCATGGGCCGGCGCTTTGTCGCGGGTGCGGCGGTAGACGATGATGGGTTCCGCTCCCATGCGCTTCACGCTGCGCGCGACATCGATTGCCGTGTTGCCGCCGCCGTAGACCACCACGCGGCGGCCCAGCATCGGCTTGTCTTCGCCTTCCATCGAGCGCAGCACCGACACCGCATCGAGGATCTTGGTCGCGTCGCCCGCCGGAATGTAGGTGCGCTTGCCGATATGCGCTCCGACCGCGAGGAAGGCCGCATCGAAGCCGCCCTCTTTCATGCTCTGCTCGATGTTCGCCACCTTGGTGTTGAGTCTGAGCGTGACGCCGAGATCGAGGATGCGCTGCACCTCGGCATCCAGCACCTCGCGCGGCAATCGATACTTGGGGATGCCGAAGCGCATCATGCCGCCGGCCATCGGCCCGGCTTCCTGTATCTCGACCTTGTGCCCCATGCGCGCCAGATGGTACGCGGCGGACAGGCCGGACGGCCCCGCGCCGACCACCAACACCTTCTTGCCGCTGCTGGTCGCCGGCTTGTCGAACTGCCAGCCGCATTTGATCGCCTCGTCGCCGAGAAAACGCTCCACCGAATTGATGCCCACGGCGTCGTCGAGCTGGCCGCGGTTGCAGGCCGTTTCGCAGGGGTGGTAGCACACGCGCCCCATGATCGCGGGCAAGGGGTTGTTTTCGGTCAGCGTGCGCCAGGCCTGCTCATAGTTGCCGGCTTCGGCGTGGAACAGCCAGCCCTGGATGTTTTCCCCGGCCGGGCAGGCGTTGTTGCAGGGCGGCAGCCGGTCCAGATAGACCGGCTTTCTGGTGCGCCACGAGCCGGTGAGGTTGGCCAGCGAGGAGCCGGGATCGAGCGTGATTGCAAACGGTTTGTCCATCATGCCACCTCTTTCTGCAGCAGTCCGTACCTGCTGATATTGCGGTCGGCACGCGCCTGGAGCCGTGCGATCACCTCGACCTTGGGCTTGGCGCCGAACAGATGCGCGAAGCGTTTCTGCGGCTTCAGGTATTCCTCTACCGGCAACTGCTTGCGTATCGGCAATGCGCTGACCTGCACGCCGTACTCGGCTTCGAATACCGGGAACACACCGGTCTCATGCGCCAGCCGCGCGATGCGTATAGAGTCGTGCGAAGCCGTGCCCCAACCCAGCGGACAGGGCACGAGAATATGGATGTAGCGAGCGCCGCGGAATTCCATCGCGCGTTTCACCTTGGCTTCCAGATCGCGCAGGTCCGCCACCGTGGCCGTCGCGACATAGGGAATCTCGTGCGCCATCGCAATGGCCGGTAGGAACTTGCCCTGCCCGAACACATTGCCCGGTTCGGGACCGACCGACATCGTCGTCGCGGTGCGCGCAGCGGGCGGCGTGGCCGACGAGCGCTGCACCCCGGTGTTCATGTAGGCCTCGTTGTCGTAGCAGATGTACAGCACATCGTCGTTGCGCTCGAACATGCCGGACAAGCAACCGAAGCCGATGTCGGTGGTGCCGCCGTCGCCGCCCTGCGCGACCACCCGCACCTCGCTGCGTCCCTTCACCTTCATCGCCGCCGCGACGCCGGTCGCCACGGCGGCGGCATTACCGAACAGCGAATGCATCCAGGGCAACTGCCATGACGTTTCCGGATACGGCGTGGTGAAGACCTCCAGGCAACCTGTGGCATTGACCGCGATCAATTGCGAGTTGGTCGCTTCCATCGCCGCATCGATCGCATAGCGCGCGCCCAGTGCTTCGCCGCAGCCCTGACAGGCGCGATGCCCCGAGTTGATCGCATTGCTGCGGTCAAGGTGCGATTGGACGCTACGCTGCTCGGGCGTCAGCAGGCGGTTGCCGACGGTGAAAGTGCCGGTCTGGTAGAACTTGATGGGTTGGAATGTCATATATACCCCTTAGGCAATCTTGGACGCCACGGTTCCAATATCGCGCAAAATGCTTTCGGCGGCAGGCCCGGAGCGGCGCACCGAACGCTCGCGCTCCAGTTGCTTGTTGACCACGTTCCAGTCCAGATCCAGGAAGGTCAACGGTTGCAACGTCTCCTGCTCCGCCTCGCGGAACAGCTTGTGCAGCGACTTGCGCGTGATCGCGCGGCCGCCCAGACCGGCCACCACGGTATAGCCGTGCAGCTGGATGCCGGACAAGGCCATGCGCACGTCGGTGGAGAGTATCCCGCCTATGCCCACCGCCAGACTCTTCTCCAACACCACGACGCGTTTGGCGTTCTGCAACGCGGCGCGCACCTGCGCCAGCGGGAACGGACGGTAGCTGGTGATGCCCAGCACGCCGATCTTGTGGCCGTCGGCGCGCATCTCGTCCACCGTGTCCTTGATCGTGCCGAGCACCGAGCCCATCGCCACGACCATGGTCTCGGCATCCTCGGCGCAATAGGTATGCGTCAGCCCACCGGTGTCGCGCCCGAATATCTGCTTGAATTCGGCAGCCAGTTGCGGGATGCGCTCCAGCGCCTGCATCTGTTTGGCGTGCGCGAGATAGCGCACTTCCATGAAGGCTTCGGGGCCGACCATCGCGCCTATCGACACCGGCTCGCGCGGGTCCAGCACCTGACGCGGTTCGTACGGCGGCAGATAGGCATCGACCTGTTGCTGGGTCGGCATGTCCACGCGCTCGTAGGCATGGGTCAGGATGAAGCCGTCCATGCACACCATCACCGGCAGCGACAATTCTTCGGCCAGCTTGAATGCCTGAATGTGCAGATCCAGCGCCTCTTGGTTGGTCTCGGCGAACAATTGCATCCAGCCGGAGTCGCGTTGCGATAAAGAATCGGAATGATCGTTCCAGATGTTGATCGGCGCGCCAATCGCGCGGTTCGCGACCGTCATCACGATAGGGAGGCCGAGGCCGGAGGCGTTGTAAACCGCCTCGACCATGAACAGCAGCCCCTGCGAAGCGGTCGCGGTATAGGCGCGCGCACCGCCGGCAGATGCGCCGATGGCGACCGACATCGCGGCGAATTCGCTCTCGACGTTGATGAACTCGCAGTTCTCCAATTGCCCGCTCTTCACGCTCTCTCCCAGCGCCTCGACGATATGCGTCTGCGGCGAGATCGGATAGGCGCAAATCACCTCGGGGCGGCATAGCGCAATTGCTTCGGCAACCGCGCGCGAACCTTCGGTCTGTTTAAGCATGTTGCACCTCCGCCATTCTGGTCTTGATCAGATTGTAGGCCTCAGTCGCCGCCGCGATGTTGCCCTCCGCCACCTTACCGGAAAATTTCTGATTGATCGCCTTGACCACCGATTCCAGCCGGATCAGTCCGGAGAGTGCGGCGAATCCCGCGATCAGCGGCACGTTCGGTATCGGGCGTCCGATGTGTTTGATCGCGATTTCCGTGGCGGGCAGCGCGCATAGCCGCTCCGCCGGTCTGCCCTTGATGAAGTCGCCCAGTCCCAGCGCTTCGAAACTGCGGCTGGTGTTGATCAATATGTAGCCGTCCGCTTTCAGTCCGGCGAACACATCGACCTGGTGCAGCAGCGTGGTGTCCTGAATGATGATCGCGTCCGGCTCCATGATGGGTTCGCGTAAACGGATTTCCTTGTCCGCGATGCGGCAGAACGCCACCACCGGTGCGCCGGTGCGTTCCGAACCGAAACTCGGGAAAGCCTGGGCATTGCGCCCCTCTTCAAAGGCTGCGATGGACAGCATCTCAGCCGCCGTTACTACGCCCTGCCCGCCCCGTCCATGTATGCGCGACTCAAACATAATCTGCCCCCTTGATGATGTTATTCCTGTGCAGCCCGCTCCTCTGCCGCGCGCAAATCGGCGCGCTGAAGCCAATTTTGCGGATTGGCCGTCCCGCACAAATCCCCTGCCAATCTCGTCGCCGCCACCAAATTTTGTTCGGCCTGGCCGCTCAACGGCGAGCCCAATTCGAAATCGTAACCGCGGATGCGCAGCAGGAAAGTCGGCGGTGCTTCCGCCCCATAGACTTGCCGATAGGTGTGCAACAGCGCGAACGGCGTCATCGCATGACTGGTGTAACTGTTGTCATGCTCGGCGGCGATTTTTGAGAAATGGAACGGTGCGGAACACGACACATCGGCATCGACGAATATCGCCGCACTGCGTCCGACCAGGTCGGTGACATGCTCTACTTGGAGCTGATAGTCCTCAATCACCTCGACGCTGTCGTCTAGGCCTTCGAGCGCACGCGCCAGCAACGGTCCCACCGCATCGTCGCCGCGCGATTCGTTGCCGATAGCAAAAACCAGGATGGGCGCCGTCATCAATTCGGCGAGCAGAATACGCCGTCCGACGAGCGAGACAGCACATCTACTCGCTCCCCAGAAACGTCCAGCAATTCGACTTCCAGCGGCATCTTGCCCAGCGCATGGGTGGCGCAGGACAGGCAAGGGTCGAAGGCGCGGATCGCGACCTCGATATGGTTGAGCAAGCCTTCGGTGAGTTTCTTTCCGTCGAGGTATTGCCTTGCCACCTGGCGGATCGCCTCGTTCATCGACTGGTTGTTGTGGGTGGTGGAAACGATCAGGTTGCAGCGCACGATCTGGTCATGCTCGTCCACCTTGTAGTGATGGATCAGCGTGCCGCGCGGCGCTTCGATCACGCCGACCCCGCGTTCCTGACGCTGTCCGGTGCTGACCAGATCTTCGCCCTGTAAATCGGGATCGTGCAGCAGATCCTGCATCATCTCGGCTGCATGCAGCATCTCGATCATGCGCGCCCAGTGAAAGCCCAGCGTCGCCCCAGCAGCCGAGCCACCGTTGAACGCCATGAACGCCTTGCGCGCTTGGTTAGCCAGCGGCGTCGGGATGAAATCGCACTGCGTCACCCGGCTCAACGGGCCGACGCGGTACCAGCCGGTCTCCGGGCCGAGACTGCGCAAGAACGGAAACTTCATGTACGACCAAGGCTTCACGTCCTCGAAGATCGCATCCCAGTAATGGCTGTAGTCGTAGTGATCGAACAGCGTGTTGCCGTCCATGTCGCGCGCGCGCAGGCCGCCGTGATACAGGTCCAGTGCGCCGTCGGCGCGCACCAGATTGAGCGTGTGAGCCTTGAATCGCCCGAAGGAGTCATAGAAGTCCAGATTCTGCTCGAACAACTGCCGCACCATCGCCACCGAATCGCGACTCCATTCGATCATCTGGGCTATATCCTTCAGCAGGTAATCGCGTTCCGCAATGCTGACGTTCTTGTTAACCCCGCCGGGAATCGAGCCGGTGCCGTGGATGCGTTTTCCTGCGGTGACGCGGATCACTTCCTGCCCGTACTTGCGCAGCAGCACGCCCTGCTTGGCGATCTCGGGATAGGTGGCGGCGACGCCGACGATATTGCGCTTGGCGACATCCGAGTCGAAGCCGAACAGCAGGTCAGGCGAACTCAGGTGAAAGAAATGCAGCGCATGCGACTGGAATATCTGGCCGTAGTGCATCAGCCGTCGCACCTTCTCTGCGGTCGGTGTGAGCGTCGCGCCGACGATCATATCCATCGCCTTGGAGGCTGCCAGATGGTGACTCACCGGACAAATGCCGCACAGCCGCTGCACCATCACCGGCGCTTCCCAGTACGGCCGCCCCTGCACGAATTTCTCGAAGCCGCGGAACTCGACGATATGCAGCCGCACCTGATGGATGCGGTCGTTCTCGTCCAGCAGCAGCGTCACCTTGCCGTGACCTTCCACGCGCGACACCGGGTCGATTGCGACGCGGCGCAGGTTCTCCGGATGCGCGGCGGTTTCCAGATTATTGATGGTATCAGTCATAATTGATCAGCCCATGTCCGAGTTCGGGCGTCTTGCCCGCGATCAGGTCGGTGAGGAATTTCCAGATCGCATCACCTGACGGCGGGCAACCCGGAATGAAGTAATCGATCTTCACCACTTCGTGGTTGGGATGCACCTTGTCCAGCGGCAGCGGCAGTTCGGGATCGTTCGGAATGTGACCGTGAGCCAGTCCCGGTTCGGTCAGGTACACCTCGGTCAGGCAGCTGCTCAGATCGAGATGATTACGCTGCGCGGGCAGGCCGCCGGTCACGGCACAGGCACCGATGGAGATCAGTATCTTGCAGTTCTTGCGGAACTCGCGCAGCACATGCACATTCTCCGCGTTGCAGATGCCCCCCTCGACGATGCCGATATCGCAAGGCCCGCAGTGTTTAATGTCGGTAAGCGGCGAACGGTCGAATTCGACCAAGTCGAGCAATGGGAACAAGCGCTCGTCGATGTCGAGTATCGACATATGGCAGCCGAAACAGCCGGCCAGCGAGGTGGTTGCGATACGCAGTTTTTTCTTTTCAGTCATGGGAAGCTCCCGTTGAAGGTCGCGGCGCATCGTCCAAGGCTTGCGCGCTGATCGGACGCTGGTCGTAACGTCGCTGACCGATAGGCTGGCTGAAACCCACGCGCTTGGGCAGGATCACGCCGACCGGGCAGACCTGCATCGCCTTGTCGGTCAGCGCAATGTCGGTGTCCGCCAGCTTGCCGGACTCCGAATTGACGATCAGGTGTTTGGTTATGCCGCGCCCGGAGAAACCGAATACATTCTTGCCATCCACCTCGGAGGAGGCATGCACGCATAATTCGCACAGCACGCAACGATTTAAGTCGAGCAGGATGTCAGGATGCGAAGCATCCACCGGCCGATCCGGAAATTGGTGACGAAAACCGGCGGCGTGCACTTCAAGGTCATAACCCAGCGCCTGCAGCACGCAGTTGCCGCTCTTCTCGCAAGAGGGACAGAAGTGGTTGCCCTCGGCGAACAGCATCTGCACCAGCCTGCGGCGCAGATCGTTCAGTTCGTCGATATCGCTCTCGATTTCCAGTCCCGCTTCGGCGGGCATGGTGCAGGATGCTGCAGTGCGGCCGTTGATCTTGACCGTGCACAGTTTGCAACTGCCGTGCGGCTTGAATTCGGGGTGGTAGCATAAATGCGGAATGTAATGCCCGGCAGTCAAAGCTGCCTGCATCACGGTCTGTCCGGGTGCAAATGGAACCTCGGCGCCGTCAAGACTAAAAGTATTGCTCATGCTTCCTCCGTGTTCAGATGGGCGCCCGCATCGTCGCGCCCGGTCATCTGGCGCGCGCGCTCCAGTGCACCGTCGAGATCGAAGCCCGGCTCGAAATCCAGCGATTTCAGACGATTTTCGTAGGCTGGGCGGAAATGCCTGAGGGTATGCAATACGGGATTGCAGGCAGTACGTCCCAAGCCGCAATGGGAGGTGGTCTGCAATACATGGTCGAGATGCTCGACCTCGCGCAAATCATGTTGTGTGCCGTGGCCATCGGCGATCTTGTTCATGGTCTGCTTCAACATCGAGGTGCCGACACGGCAAGGCGTACAGAATCCGCAGCTCTCGTGCGCAAAGAATTGCACGAAATTGCGCGCCACCTCGAACATGTCGCGGCTGTCGTCGAACACCATGAAGGCCCCGGCCGTCGGCAGATCCTCGAAGCCCAGCTTGCGATGGAATTCATGCTCGGCGACGCAGATGCCGGAGGGGCCGCTGACCTGCACCGCGCGCGTATTCACTGCGCCGCAATCCTGCAGCACCTCGCGCACCGACACGCCGAACGGATATTCGTAGATGCCGGGACGCGGGCAGTCACCGGACACCGAGATCAGCTTGCTGCCGGACGATTTCTCCGTGCCGATCGCGCGGAAGGCATCCGCCCCCATCTGTATCGCCAGCGCCGCACTGCAGAAGGTCTCAACGTTGTCCACCGCCGTCGGCTGCTGCATATAGCCATGCGTCACCGGGAACGGCGGACGGTTGCGCGGAATGCCGCGTTCGCCTTCCAGCGATTCGATTAGCGCCGACTCTTCGCCGCAGATATAAGCCCCGGCGCCCAGATGGATCTCGATATCGAAATCGAAGCCGGCCTGTCCGAGGATACTCTTGCCCAGCAGATTGCTGTCGCGGCGGCGTTGCAGCACTTCCTGCAAAGGTTCCAGCAGGTAACGGTATTCGCCGCGCAGATAGAGGTAGCCGTGCTGCGCGCCGATGGCCTGAGCGCATAGCGTCATGCCCTCGAACACCATATCCGCCTGACGGGTCAGCAGCACTCTATCCTTGAATGTGCCGGGCTCGCCCTCGTCGGCATTGCACACCACATGCTTGATCGTTCCCGATGCGTTACGGCAGGCCTCCCACTTCAGCCCGGTAGGAAAACCAGCGCCGCCGCGTCCGCGCAGGCCGGATTTCTTGACCTCCTCGACGATGGCCGTGCCGCCGATATTCAAGCCGATGCGCAATGCCTCACCGGGCGCGAGTTTGTTGTCCAGTATCGGACCGCTGCGGCGGACGTTGTCTTCCACGCGGAAGAAATCGGCAGACCAGTCCGCCATCGGCGTGCGGTTGCGGATCAGGTGAGTGATCTCCTGCACGCGTTGCAGCGTCAGCCTTGTGATCGCACGCCCGTTGACCAGCATCGCCGGCCCCTGGTCGCACATGCCGGTGCAGGAAGTCATATCGATGCTGACCAGACCGTCTTCCGACACCTTACCCGGCTGCAACCACAACTGGTGGCACATCACCTCCAGCAACTGCTGATTGCCCAACATGCGATCGGTGATGTTGTCCGAAAACAGCACGCGGTATTCGCCGTGCGGCTGAAGATGCAGGAAGGAATAGAAACCGGCGACTCCTTCGATACGGGCGCGCGGAATGCCTAGCTGGGAAGCGAGATAAGTGACCGTCGCCGGATCGATGTACCCGCGCAGCTCCTGTATTTCGCGCAGTATCTGCAACAAGTCGCCCGGATCGCGGTCGCGACGCTCCAATATCTGATCGAGTTCGGCCATACGCACGTTTGCATCTGCCACCATGAGACTCTCCCTCGCGATCATGATTTCACCGCATCTGCGATGATCCGGATACTGCACGATGATGCTACATTCGTTTGGATTGTAGGCTGAAGCCTGAGGGGGCGCAATTCAGGAATGCCTGATGCCGATACTCCTGCGCTTACTCGACCAGATCGATCAGCAGGAAACGAAAAAGCCCGCGATTGCGGGCTTTTGTGATTTGGCGTCCCCTACGAGATTCGAACTCGTGTTATCGCCGTGAAAGGGCGGTGTCCTAGGCCTCTAGACGAAGGGGACTTCGTGTTACAACTTCAGTACTGCAACTACTTCTTTTGGTGGAGGTAAGCGGGATCGAACCGCTGACCTCTTGCATGCCATGCAAGCGCTCTCCCAGCTGAGCTATACCCCCGTACCTCGAAGAGCGCGCATTATAGTGAGGACCCCAATACTTGTAAAGCCAACTTTGAAAAAATTATTAAGCACGAGTTAGCAATGTTCCATTTTTTACAAAGTAGAAATGTTCCCTTTGCTTTTTTGAGCGGGAGCAACGTGGAGAATTAAGGGACTATTACAATAAGCAAGAAGGCATTTGCTCATAGATGCGGTCGAACAGGCGTACGAGCACACTAGTCCTGAGCGCTATGAGCTGGTCCTGTATCTCTAGCGTCTCCTCCACCATCCTGTCGGCCTGGACGGCCTCATGAGCGAGGCGCTTTCTGCGCAGCGTCATGAGCGCCAATAGCGAATTGGCCTCGACCCGTTTCTCGACATAGTTTCTGTGGCAGAAAGCCAGATGGTTGGCGACATCACAGAGCTTGCGATCCATCGATGCCAGAAGCAGGGTATCGACCACCCCATCTTCGATCGTTACACAATAGGCCCGCAGGGAAGAACGAAATCCGTCGACGATCATATTTAATCCGCCATATCCAAAACCGGTTGGCATCATAATACGAATCCGCCGGGATTCGAACGACCGCCCCGTCTTTCACCCCTTCTCCATGAACTGTTCCAGATGCGCGAGGAAAGCCCTTGTCTTGGCGGGCAGGTAACGGCGCATCGGCATCACCGCCCATGCCGGCACCGTCGGCAACGACCATTCCGGCAACACTCTCACCAGTCGCTTGAGCTTCACGTCATCCGTCGCAAACCGGCAAGGCAATGCGCCTATGCCCGCGCCGTCCAGCAACAGTTGCTGGATCATGTCGGGCGAATTCAGCGTGAGCCGCCCGGGCGGCACGTCTTCCCATGTTTCCTTGCCGCGAGTCAGCTTCCATGGCACGGCATTCCCCTGCACGGACAGCAATCGAACCGAGGCATGATGAGCGAGATCGTCCGGATGTTTCGGCGCCGGATGCAGCGCCAGATAGATCGGGCTGGCGTACAGGCCCAGGCTCTGCTCGTCTATCTTGCGTGCAACCAGGGTCGCGTCGTCGGTCAGACTTCCCATGCGGATCGCGAGATCGTAGCGTTCGCCTATCAGGTCTACGCGCCGCGAACTCAGGTCGATGTCGAGCTGGATTTCCGAATGGCTTTCGATGAAGGTCGCGATCGCGCGCGAGAAGTGTTGTCTGGCGTAATCGCCCGGCATCGAGACGCGCAGCCGTCCGCGCGGCTGCGCATCCCGGCTGCGCACGAAATCCTGCACCGTGGCGACTTCTTCCGCCACGCGCCGGCAGTGGTCGAGGAATTCCTGCCCGAATTCGGTCAGCGTCTGGCGGCGGGTGGTGCGTATCAGCAGCTTCTGCCCCAGCAGTTCTTCGAGATTGCTCAGGCGGCGCGAGACCGTGGCCTTGGGCATGCCCAGCCGTTCGGCGGCGCGAACGAGGCTGGCCTGTTCGGCGATGGTGGCGAACAGGATCAGGTCGTCGGCGGAGATGCTCTTTTGTTCCATTTTCGGGACAGTCTATCTCGACTTGGTGGCTTTATCTATCTGTTTGAGGCGAATACTATGCATACGCATATTGAACCTCCGCTACCCGCTCAAGAGGAAAATCATGAACACCCCCATTACCTCCGGTACTCACCACATCGGACTCACCGTTTCAAAGCTGGAAGCAAGTGCGCAATTCTTCACCTCCTTGCTTGGCTGGAAAGAAGTGCGCAGAAATGACGAATATCCGGCTATTTATGTCAGCGATGGAAAAACGATGGTTACGCTCTGGGCTGCCAAGGAGCAGGCATTCGTCGGATTCGACAGGAAAAGAAACGTAGGCCTGCACCATGTGGCATTCCAGGTTGGAAGTGAAAGCGACCTGAATACCATTCATGACCGGCTGTTGAGCCACGGCATCGAGATCGAGTTCGCTCCCGAGCAATTGGGGCAAGGACCTGCAAGGCACATGATGTGCTACGAGCCAAGCGGTATTCGAGTGGAATTCACTTGGCCCGGCAACTGAATATCAGACAAGGTGATTATTATGGACATCATCAAAAAATCCGTTGTGCATCAGTCGCGCTTCGTCGAGCGCCTCGTCGAAGGTGTCGCCACCTCGGACGGCGCGGGCGTAACGCTGACCCGCGTGCTGACCGGCAAGCTGCAGCGCCGCCTCGATCCTTTCCTGATGCTGGACGCGTTCGGCAGCGACAATCCGGACGATTACATCGCCGGCTTCCCCGATCATCCGCATCGCGGCTTCGAGACAGTGACCTATATGCTCGCGGGCCGCATGCGCCACCGCGACAATGCGGGCCACGAGGGCCTGCTGGGCGACGGCGGCGTGCAGTGGATGGTCGCCGGTCGCGGCGTGATCCACTCCGAGATTCCCGAGCAGGAGCACGGCGTGATGGAAGGCTTCCAACTCTGGCTGAATCTGCCCGCGCAGAGCAAGATGGCCGTGCCCTGGTACCAGGACTATGCCAGCGAGAAGATCCCCGAATACACGACCGCAGAGAACGTCACCGTGCGCGTGATCGCCGGCAGCAGCAACGGCGTGGCGGGCGTGGTCGAACGCGAGGTCACCGAGCCGTTGTATCTGGACATCCACATTCCCGCGGGCGCATCATTCTCGACAGCGCTGCCCGCGACGCACAACGCCTTCATCTACGTCTATCGCGGCGCGGTGCAGGTCGGCGATACGCGGGTGGAAGCCAAGCGCATGGGCATACTGGGCAATGCACCGGAAGCCGACGGCGTGACGATTGCGGCGACCGAGGATGCGCGGCTGATCCTGATCGCCGGCAAGCCGCTGAACGAGCCCATCGTGCAATACGGCCCGTTCGTGATGAACACCGAGCAGCAGATACACCAGGCCATAGACGATTTTCGCAACGGGCATTTCGCCTGAACTTCGCAGCATCTTTACCAACCGCATAAGGAGAGCACTATGAACAAACTGATCGCACTTGCCGTCGCCGCCCTGATCTCGTCTTCCGCGTATGCCGCACCCGAAACCTACGTGATC
>Ga0209211_10000179_pt1 | contig 139240 bp, 134 predicted proteins | sample RifGroA2_FD_183992 | JGI IMG/M metagenome (GOLD analysis project Ga0209211, IMG submission 183992) | Groundwater microbial communities from Rifle, Colorado, USA - Groundwater A2 (SPAdes) (version 2) | ecosystem: Environmental > Aquatic > Deep subsurface > Groundwater | place: Rifle, Colorado...
CCCAGCCGGTATGCCAGGCGCAAAGCACTGCGGCGCGCCGTGGCCAGGCTGGCGGCCCAGGCGGCATCGGCGCCGCGCCAGAAATCACCGATGGCTTCGCGCCGCAGCGCCTGAGCCTGCTGCTTGGCCTGTTCCTTGATCCGGAAATACTCCTGCATCGTGTCTGATCGGTTCATGATGAGCTCCTTTCCTTGGTTGGACCCACTGTAGGCAGACGCGCCCGGCTGCGAAACCGTGCCCGCCGCAAATGGGTGTTGCACCACACGCAAAGGCATCGCCGCTACCATGGCGGCATGAAGAACCTTGCGTTTGACGACCTGCACCTGTTCGTCCGCGTCGCGGCGCTGGGCACCTTGTCGGCCGTGGCGCGCGAGCGCGATGTGCCCGTCAGCCAGGTTTCCCGCACCCTGAGCCGGATCGAAAAAACCTGCGCCACGCGGCTGATCCACCGCTCCACGCACGGGCTGGCGCTGACCGCCGAGGGCGCCACCTTTCTGGACTATTGCCAGCGCGTCGTCGGGACACTGGATGAACTGGAGGGCGAGTTCGCCACCAAGACACGCGAAGTCAGCGGCCTGGTCCGGGTCGCCGTCAGCACGGTGATTGCGCAATACCAGCTGCTGCCCAGCCTGCCGGGACTGAGTGCGCGACACCCCCTGCTGCGCATCGAGCTTGAAGTCGGCGACCGGCTGGCCGACATGGCACGCGACGGCATCGACATCGCCATCCGCACCTCCACCAACCTGCCGGAGACCGTGATCGCGCGACACATCGGCACCTTGGGCCGCGCGCTCTATGCCGCGCCCCACTACCTGGCCGAGGCGGGCACACCCAACCACCCGGACGAACTGCACCGGCACCGGCTCATCACCAACAGTGCGGTCGCCTCGCTCAACCACTGGCCCTTCGTTGCCAACGACACGCACTTCGTCATGGTGGCCGACGGCCATTGGCGCTCCAATGACACCAATGTGATCGCCAGCATGGTGCTCCAGGGACTGGGCATCGGCCGGCTCTCCACCATTGCCGCCGAGCCGCTGGTGCAACAGAAGCGGCTGGTGCCGGTCCTGTCGGCGTTCGTGGACCCGCAGCCGGTACCCATCTATGCCGTGACGGCGGGAGCCCGCCACCGCCTGCCCAAGATCCGCGCCTGCATCGACTACTGGGCCGAGTGGCTTGCCGGCAAACTGCCGGCCGCCACGCCACCATAATCCCACCATGTCTGCGTCTGACCCCTCTTCCCGGCCGCCCATGGTCCGGCCCAGCGGCCGCTTCATGCTGGCGCACCCGGCGCACGCCATCGCCCTGGGCTTCGGCTCCGGCCTGAGCCCGAAAGCGCCCGGCACCTTCGGCACGCTGTGGGCCTGGCTGGTGTTCTGGGTGCTGCAGCCGTGGATGAACGAAGCGCGCTGGGGCCTGCTGATCGCCGTCGCGCTGCCGCTGGGCTGGTGGGCCTGCAGCGTGACGGCGCGCCACCTGCGCAACCCCGACCCCGGCAACATCGTGTGGGACGAAGTCATCGCCTTCTGGCTGGTGCTGTGGCTGCTGACGCCAGCCAGCTTTTCCGACCATCTGCTCGCCTTCCTGCTGTTCCGCTATTTCGACGCCGCCAAGCCCGGCCCGGTGCGCTGGGCCGACCGGCTGTACCACGGCATGGACCCGGCCCACACGCGCCACGGCTGGGCCAAGGCCGGCTGGGGCATCCTGTTCGATGACCTGGTCGCCGCGTTCTGCACGCTGCTGGTGATTGCCCTGTGGCGCACCTTCCTATGACACGGCTGCAAGACAACGCCGCACTGGTGGAGCAACTCGCGGCCAAGCTATTGCAACGCCAGCGGATGCTGAGCACGGCCGAGAGCTGCAGCGGCGGGCTGATTGCAGCCGCCTGCACCGACCTGAGCGGCTCCAGCAACTGGTTCGAGCGCGGCTTCGTTACCTACTCCAACGCGGCCAAGAGCGAACAACTCGGTGTGCCCTCAGCATTGATCGAGACCCATGGCGCCGTCAGCGAAGAAGTGGCACGCGCCATGGCCACCGGCGCCATCAAGCAGTCACACGCGCAAGTGGCGGTGGCGGTCACCGGCGTGGCCGGCCCCACCGGCGGCACAGCCGAGAAACCGGTGGGCCTGGTGTGGTTCGGTTTTGCGCTGCCGGGCCGGGTGCTGACGGAAAAGATGCACTTCGCGGGCGACCGCGCCGCCGTGCGCGCCGCTACCGTGCGCCATGCCTTGTTACGCCTACTGGAGCTATTGCCATGAGCTGGTTCGACGGATTTGAAACACGCCGCTTCGACGTCAACGGCGTCGAGATCTTCGCCCACGTGCCCAGCACGGCGCGCGGCACGCGCCCGGCCCTGTTGCTGCTGCACGGCTTTCCGCAAAGCCATGTGATGTGGCACCGCGTGGCACAGCAGCTGCAACACGACTACTGGCTGGTGATGCCCGACCTGCGCGGCTACGGCGACTCGTCCAAACCCGAAGGCCTGCCCGACCACAGCACCTACAGCAAGCGCGCCATGGCGCAGGACATGGTGGACGTGATGGACCTGCTGGGCGTGCAGCACTTTTACCTCTGCGGCCACGACCGCGGCGCCCGCGTGTCGCACCGGCTGGCGCTGGACCACCCGGAGAAGGTGGCCAAGCTGTGCGTGATCGACATCGCGCCGACGCTGGACATGTACAACGCCACCGACATGGCGTTTGCGCGCGCCTACTACCACTGGTTCCACCTCATCCAACCCTGGCCGCTGCCCGAGCGCATGATCGGCGGCAACCCCAAGGACTACCTGCACAGCAAGCTCGGCGGCTGGGGCAGTGCCGGCCTGGGCTACATCGAGCCGCAGGCGCTGGCCGAATACGAACGCTGCTTTTGCACCCCCGAGGCCATCCACAGCGCCTGCGAGGACTACCGGGCCAGTGCCGGCATCGACCTGGAACACGATCGCGAAAGCCGCGCCCATGGTCAGCGCATCACTTGCGACACGCTGGTGCTGTGGGGCGAGCGCGGCGTGGTGAACAAACTCTTCAAACCACTGGCACTCTGGCAGGCGCAGTGCAGCGCAACCGTGACCGGCCAAGCCCTGCCAGCGGGGCATTTCATTCCGGAAGAATTGCCGGCCGAGACGGCGGGGGCGTTGCGGGCGTTCTTCGGCAAGTCCTGAGCCGCTTCTAGCGGCTACACGCTCTCCGGCACCGGGTTGCGCAAGCTCACGTTGAGCAGATTCCACGCGTTGATGGTCGCGATGGCGAAACCGAGTTCGGCGATTTCCGCGTCTGAAAAATGCGTTCGCAAGTTCGCGAATTCCTCGTCGCTCGCATCGCTATGCGGGATCGCCGTGACGATCTCGGTCCAGCGCAGCGCAGCGCGCTCGCGCTCGCTGAAGAACGGCGCTTCGCGCCAGCCGGCGACGGCATTGAGATGGCGCGGATCGGCGCCATGCGCGATCAGGTCGCGCCAGTGCATGTCGATGCAGAAGCCGCAGCCGTTGATCTGCGACGCCCGCAGGAACACGAGATCTAGCAGGCGGCTACCGAGCGCGCTCTTGTGGACAGTGGCGGATAGGTCAAGCAGGCCCCGGAAGGGCTTGGGGGCGAGCTGGTCATAGGGAAGACGGGCAGTGTGTGTCATGGCGCGGCCTTTCGGTGCAGGGTCAAAGTTCAGGACGGCCGCCCCATGCGGCCCCCATGCACTCAAGACGCACCACGGCCTGCGTTTGTGACAGCGCCGCTCATTGCAGCCAGGGAATGCCGGCGAGCTTGTCCGGATTGCGCACCGCGTAGATCGCGACGATGCGCTCGCCGTCGGTCACGAAGGCTTGCGCCGACTCGAGTCGGCCATCGACATAGCGCAGCAGCCCGGGTTCGCCGTTGACCTGCGCCATGCGATAGACGACCTGGCCCGGGTTCTTCTTCCGCAGGGCCCAGTACAGGTTGGCGATGCGGTGCGCGCCCCGCAGGATCTTCATGAACGAGGGCACCTTGCCGCCGCCGTCACCGACGATCTGCACGTTGTCGGCCAGCAGGGCCTTGATCGCTTCGCGCTCTCCGCTGCGTGCGGCATGCATGAAGCGCTCCACCACGCGGCGATGGGCATCTTGGGGCACGTCGAAGCGCGGCCGCTCCTACTGCAGATGCTCGGCGGCGCGATGCACCATCTGCCGGCAGGCCGCTTCGCTCTTGCCCAGCAGGGTCGCAATCTCGTCATAGTCGTGGTCGAACACCTGGCGCAGCAGAAAGGCGGCGCGCTCTTCGGGCGACAGGCGCTCCAGCACCCAGAGCAGGGCCACGGACAACTCGCCCGCCAGTTCGGCGGCCGCTTCCGGCGTGCGCTCGTCCAGTTCCACCAGCGGCTCCGGCAGCCACCAGCCGACATAGGCTTCGCGCTCGGTCTTGGCGGCACGCAGCCGGTCGATGGCCAGCCGCGTCACGACGGTCACGAGCCAGGCCTCGGCCGATTGCAGTGTCGCCTGGTCGGCGTGATGCCAGCGCAGCCAGGCGTCCTGCAACACATCCTCGGCATCGGCACGCGTGCCGAGCATGCGGTAGGCGATGGCAAACAGCCGCGGCCGCAACGCGGCGAACGCATCGGAATCGGTGGGTGAGGCGGTGGAACTCATGGTGGCGTGCAAGGATGGTACGGCGTGAACCTGAGGCTAAGACGCGGCAGGTGATCGATTTGTGACATGGGCCGGTGACGGAACCCCGGTCAATCACCCCACGCCCGGCCGCTCAGGGCACCCACGTCCGTGGCTAACCCTGGCGAGCCGTGTCGCCGGCACGCCCGCGGCGGTTCGACAGCAGAACGTTGTCTTTCTCGATGCCCTGCCCCGCCTGGATCGCGGCGATCCAGGCACTGGTCGTGGTCACCGCCGCGAAGTTGCTGTGGAACACCACGCTGAACACCCGGTGAATTTCCTCCGCCGTGGCCCGGCCCGCGGCATTGGCATAGGGCAAGGCGCCGCTGGCGTCGGCGAGAAACTCCGCGTGCAAGCCACGGTGCATGGCTTCGAACGCGGTGGCCGCGTCGCAGTTGTGGGTCATGTAACCCGCGATGCTGAGCGTGCCGATCCGGTTGCGCTCGATCCAGTCGGCGAAATCGGTGCCGGTGAAGACACTCGGAAAGGTCTTGGTGACCAGGTGGTCATGCGGGCGCCGGGTTATCTCGGGGTGCAACTGCCCGTTGTGCGCATCAGCCTGGAACAGGGGTGCACCCTGGGGTGCGTGGTGCCGGACCACCACGACGTGAATGCCGGCCGCGCGTGCCGCGTCCATGGCCCGGGTGATGTTGGGCAGGGATTGCTCGACGGGCGGGTATTCGATCGGCAGACCACCGCCTGGGAAATAGTCGTTTTGCACGTCGATCACCACGAGGGCGCGGCGCAGGGAGGGCTTGTTCATCGATAGCTCCTTTCAGTTGGGTAGGAAGGCAATTCTTCGCCTCGGCCCGCCTCGACGAAAGTAGCCCGAATGCCATTCATCGATAGAATCGGGCCATGCGTGCCAAACCGCCCGAAACCGTTGCCGTCGTCGCCTTCGACGGCATCAGCCCCTTCCACCTTTCCGTGCCCTGCCTGGTGTTCGGCGAGGACCGGACGGACACCGGCAAGCCGCGCTTTCGCCTGCGGGTGTGCTCGCTCGAAGCCGGCCCGCTGCACACCAACGCCGGCTTTACCGTCGAGGCCGCGCACGGGCTGGAGGCCCTGCGGCGGGCGCAGATCGTGGTGGTGCCGTCGTGGCGCGACGACGGGTCGCCCGCACCCGCCGCCTTGCTGAAGGCCTTGCGGGATGCACATCGCCGCGGCGCCACGATCGTGGGGCTGTGCCTGGGGGCTTTTGTGGTGGCCGAAGCCGGGTTGCTTGACGGCCGCCCCGCCACGACCCACTGGCACCTGGCGGCCACCTTCGCCCGGCGCTACCCGTCCGTGCAGCTGCAGCCCGAAGTGCTGTATGTCGACAACGGCGACGTGCTCACCTCGGCCGGCACGGCGGCCAGCATCGACTGCTGCCTTCACCTGCTGCGCGTGCGCTACGGCGCCGAGGTGGCGAACCGCGCTGCGCGCCGCATGGTGGTGGCGCCGCACCGCCAGGGCGGGCAGGCCCAATACATCCAGCAACCGGTGCCGGCCGCTGCCGAGCAGGACCGCCTGCGGCCCTTGCTGGAGTGGCTGAGCCGGCACCCGCAACGCGCGCACTCGCTCGACGACCTTGCCCGGCGCGCGCTGATGAGCCGGCGCACCTTCACGCGCCGTTTTCGCGAAGCCACGGGTACCACCGTGGGCCAGTGGCTGCTGAGCCAGCGTCTTGCCCTGGCCCAGCGGCTGCTGGAAACGACGGAGCAACCGGTGGAAGTCGTCGCGGCCGACGCGGGATTCGGCTCGGCCGTGTCGCTGCGCCAGCATTTCGCGGCCGCGTTCAGCGTGTCGCCTTCCGCGTACCGGCGGCAGTTCTCCACGGTGCAGTGAGCACCCTGAGCCTCAGGCGTCAAGCTCCGGGTAGCGCCGGAAGATGCCGTCCTCGTTGAACGGCAGGCGGCGTTCGCTGCGCAGGTAGGCCGACACGCGGGCGTGCTGGGCCACATGGTCATGCAACGCCAGCACCAGCGGGGTCTTCTTCAAGGCGCGTTTCGTCGCCTTGGGGAAGGCATAGAGCAGCCCTTCCACCAACTGGAACAGCGACAGGTCGGCATAACTCAGTCGCGCGCCCACCAGATGCAGGCTGCCTTTGGGGTTGCGTGCCAGCACCGTCTCCAGCCAGCCGAGAAATTTGGGCATGCGCTGGGTGCGAAATTCTTTCGCGGCCCGGGACGCTTCCGGCTTCTGCGCTTCGTAATACAAGCCGGAACCCACCGGATGGTGCGTGTTGTGCGCCTCGTCCACCGCGTCGGCGATCGTGAGCTGGATCTGATGCGTCCACAGGCGGTCGGCTTCGCTGGCCCCCACCAGCTTGAGGCGCGGCCCCAGGTACAGCAGGATGGCGGCAGTCTGCCCGATCACCTGTTTGCCGTCCACCAGCACCGGGCAGGCAAACGGCGGCCGCGTCACGGTCTCGTCTTGCAGGCAGTGGAACAAGGCCGGCAGGCCCTGCCCGCTCGCGGCGTCGCCACGCGCGACATCCACATAGGGCGCGCCGGCCGCCTCCAGTGCAAGACGGACAAATTCGCCGCGGCCCTGGATGCCGGGCCAGTAATGGAGTTGGTAAGGCATGGCGTGGTTGAGAAAATCAAGCTGGGATCAAGGTAAGCGATTTCCCAACCGTTGTCAGATTTTCACCGCACGCCGCCGGGCCAGCAAGAAGGCAGATGGCCGACGAGGCAGCAGCCCTTGGCGCCCAGCGCCTCGATGATGAACGGCTCCGTGTGGTGGCTGAGCTCCAGCGTCTGGAACGCGGCGCCGGATGCAGGCGCCGCAGCGCATCACTTGGGCGCCAGTTTGTTGGAGCCCCACATCTTCAGCTGCCGCTCCGCGTCAGCGCCGATGGCCTCCACGCTGTCTTGCGGCAGATTGGCCTCGCAATCGGGCGACGGTGCTTCTCCGGCTTGCGGCTGCTGGGCCGGCTGCGCCGTGCCCCGCGCGGACTTGCCGTCCCACGCGAACGGGTTGCGGAAGGCCGGCGGATCGGGGCGACAGTCGTCTTTGTAGATCGGCGGCCAGCCGGTATCGAAGGGCTGGAAGGAGATGTTGGTCTCGAAGATCAGCGGCTTGCCGGTAGGCGTGGGCGGCAATGGCGGCATGCGCTGCATGGCATCACGCGCCAGCTTTTCGGCCACGGCGGACGTGCTCCACAGCGTCTCCAGCTTCGCGAGCTTTCCGTCCGGTGCGATTTCGACGCGGAAGCGGACCACGCCCTGGTCCGCCCCTTCCACCGCCGTGCCCATCATGCTGCGGACCTGCTGCCCCCAGTTGTAGCGGTAACGCTTGCTGTTCTTCAGCGTGTAGGTGGCGGCCATCGCCCATTCCTCCGCCGAGGGCGGCGCAGGCGCAGCCATGGAGGCCGGCGCCTGGCTGGGCGACTCGCGCGTCGCAGGCACAGACGGTGCAGGCTCAACCCTCTTCACCGTGGCTGGGCGTTTGACTTCTTTGGGCGGCGCCTCAGTGAGTACGGTCAGCTTCGTGTCCAGCACCGGAGGTGGGCTTGGCTGCGGATGTTCACTCTGAAGATGAATCCCGACAGAGAGGACCACCACATGCAGCGCCACCGTCAAGAGCAAGGCCAGCAGGAAGCTCTTGTTGACTCTCATGCGCTCTGGTTCACGTGTTCCGCCTTGCTGCCGGCCACGAAGGCTCAGGCATGACCGCGCAGCTTGTGTTGCGTGCCTCGGTTGTCAGGTCGCGCCGTGGCACTTCTTGTACTTCTTGCCGCTGCCGCAGAAGCACAGATCGTTGCGGCCGGGCGTGGCCTCCTTGCGGACGGTCTCCACGCGCGGGCCGATGCTGCGCCACAGCTCGTACAGGTCGTACACCGCCCAGATCGCTTCGCCAAAGGCGTTGAGGCGTGCCAAGCTGACCGAGGGCGGGGCGTCGTCGCTGAAAGGGGATATCTCCGGCGCCTCCGTGTCATCCTCCGTCATGGCGACGATGGCCTCCAGCGCGCTGTCGAGCCACTTGGCAGCGTCCTTGTCGCGCGGCGCGGCCCATTCCTCGGGCCAGTTCTCCACCGCGAACATGAAACCCAGCGCCCAGACCTGGGCGAAGGAGGGCAGCGGCTCGTCGCCACGTTCGGCATCGTAGGCGGCACGCTCCTCCGCCGGCAGGGCTGCCACGGCGCCGCGCACGTCCATGATCTCGGGCTGGTAGGCCGCGTCGTCTTCCAGGCTCTCGACCTCGGCTTCCAGCGAGACGGCCACCTCGCGCCAGCGTTGCGTCCACAGCGCCATGAAGCGCTCGCGCTGCGCGACATCGGCAAACACCTCGGTGCCCTCGTCGCCGCCGAGCAGCATGGGGAAATACTCCTGCGGCGGGATGGCGCGGCGGCAGCAGATCAGCGCGGCCATGAAACCTTCGCAGAACTCCCATTGCGGGATCTCGTCGTCACGCGTGCGCAGCTCGTCGAGGATGGCTTCGAGTTCGTCGAAGGCTTCCGAGTCCAGCGGCTCGGGGTTGGCAGCGTCAGTTGTCTGGCTCATGGGCGGTCTCAGGCAGTGGGTTCGGGAATCAGGTTTGCTACAAAATCAGTAGCTTTTTGCGCAGGCACATCAAGGGCCAGCAGCCGTTTTTTCATGCAAAGCACGGCATGGTCCTTGCTCAGCAGCGGGGTCTTGTGGGCGACGGCGAGGTCGATAAACTTCTGGTCGTCCGGGTCCTTGCAGGTGGGGTGGGCCTTGGGTGCCACGTCCACCAGCCGGGCCAGGCGATCGAAGGTCGCCAGCACCTCGGCGGCGCTGCGCTGGTAGTAGGCCAGGCGCGGCACGATCTGCTTGTAGGCCAGCACGCGCGCCAGCTCCTCGCGCATGGCAGCGGTGGCGATCCACTGCAACTGCTGCGTCTGCAGCGCGTCTTTCAATGGCAACACGGCCGGGTCGTCAAAGACGAACAGGTCGAGCACGATGTTGGTGTCGAGGACGATCATGGCCATGCGCCCGGTGGGCGCAGCAGGGGAAACGGGGTCAGAGCACACGTCCGCTGCGCTCCCGGTGATCCGACCCCATTTTCCCTGCGACCATCTCGAACTTGAACAGGCGGCACTCCAGCGGGCCGTTCCACATCGGCACGCGGCGCGATTCCTTCAAGCGCATCTTGCTCGGCAGTTTCAGGTCGGGTGTCAGCACCCAGGCGGTCCAGCCTGAATAATTTTTCTTCCAGTGGGTGGCGAGCTTGCTGAAGAATTCGCCGCCGTCACCCTGCGCCTGCTCCGGCAGTTCGCGTGCGCCGAAACGTGCAGCACCTGCAAAACCGCCGGTCTCAATGCGCTCGCCATAGGGCGGGTTCACCAGCATCACGCCCGGCACGTCGGTGGGCGGCATGCGCTGCAGCGCGTCGCCGCCGCGGAACTCGATCACGTCGGCCACGCCGGCGCGCTCCGCGTTGCGCTGCGCGAAGTCCACCATGCGGTGCGACACATCGCTGCCGAAGATCAGCGTGGCCTGGCCCGGCTCGGGCTTGACCACGGCCTGCGCGGCCTCGGCCTTCATGGCGGCCCACTCGGGGGCGCGGAAAGGCCGGTATTTCTCAAAGGCGAAACGACGCATGGAACCGGCCGCGATGTTGCAGGCGATCTGCGCTGCCTCGATGACCACGGTGCCGCTGCCGCAGCAGGGGTCGTACAGCGGCAGCAGATCGCCCTCGCCGTCGGCCCAGCCACTGGCGGCGATCATGGCGGCGGCCAGGGTTTCCTTCAGGGGCGCATCGCCCTTGTCCTCGCGCCAGCCGCGCTTGAACAGCGGCTCGCCCGAGGTGTCGATGTAGAGCGAACAGCTGTCGGTGGTCAGGTGGGCGTAGATGCGCACGTCGGGCCACTGGGTGTCCACATCGGGGCGCACGCCGCCGGACGTTTCGCGGAAGCGGTCACAGACCGCGTCCTTCACCTTCAGCGCGGCGAAGTTGAGCGAAGTCAGCGGGCTGTGCTGGGCCGTGATCTCGACCTTGATGCTCTGCTTGGGCGTGAACCACTGCTCCCAGGGCACCGCCATGGCGGCACGGTACAGGTCCTGCTCGTTGCGGTATTCGGTGTAGGACACCAGCACCAGCACGCGCTGCGCCAGGCGGCTGTAGAGATTGAGCAGCATGGCGTGCGCAAACGACGTGCGCACCGCCACCCCGCCACGCTGCTTGGTGATGCAGCCCGGCGGCAAGCCCGTGATGCGCAGGATCTCGGGCGCCAGATAGTCCTCGACGCCAGCGGCGCAGGGCAGAAAGAGAGTAAGTTGATTCATACAAAAATCCAGACGCAGGCACCCGCGGAACCGGCTCCGCCGGGCCGCTGGGTGCGCCCCCTCCGCGCAGCAGGAGGGGGGTGGCGAAGCGACCGAAGGGCGCGCAGCCTGGGGGTGGAGGCGCTCATAGCGCCTTTCTTAGGTTCGCGGGTGCAATACGCAGCGCCTCGCGGTATTTGGCCACAGTCCGGCGGGCGCATTCAATGCCCTGCTCCTTCAGCATCTCGGAAATCTGGCTGTCGGACAGCGGCTTCTTCGCGCTCTCGGCGGCGACAAACTGCTTGATGAGGGCGCGCACCGCCGTGCTCGATGCGTTGCCGCCCGATTCGGTGCCCAGCCCGGAGCCGAAGAAGTACTTCAGCTCGTAGGTACCGAAGGGCGTGGCCATGTACTTGGCGGTGGTGACGCGGCTGATGGTGGACTCGTGCAGACCGAGCTCGTCGGCGATCTCGCGCAGCACCAGCGGGCGCATGGCCAGTTCGCCGTGCATGAAGAAGTTCTTCTGCCGCTCGACGATGGCGTTGGAGACGCGCAGGATGGTATCGAAGCGCTGCTGGATGTTCTTGATGAACCAGCGCGCCTCCTGCAGGCGCTGCTGCAGGGCGGCGTAGTTGTCGGCATCGCGGCCGCTGGCCTTGTAGCCCTTGAGTGCGTTGGCGTAGATGTCGTGCACGCGCAGGCGCGGCATGACGTCGGGGTTGAGCTGGACGCGAAAGCGCGTCTGCGACCCGCTGCCCACCTTGGTCACCAGCACGTCGGGCACGATGACGTTGCGCTCCACATTGACGAAGCGCCGCCCCGGTTTGGGCTCCAGCCGCGCAATCAAGGCCAGCGCCTCGCGCGTCAACGCCTCGTTGCCACCGCACAGCTGCACCAGGCGACGCGTGTCGCGCCGCGCCAGCAGATCCATGGGCTGGGCACAGACGCGCAAGGCCTGCGCCAGCACCTCGGGGCGCGGTGCAGCCTCGCCATGGACCTGCTGCAAGGCGTGCAGCTGCAGCGTCAGGCATTCCGCCAGGTTGCGCGCCCCCACACCGGTGGGCTCCAGGCTTTGCAGCAGGCGCAAGGCTACGGTGAAGTGGTGCACCAGTTCCTCGACCTGCTCGGCGTCCTCGCCAGCCAGCCCCTGCGCCAGCGATTCGAGCGTGTCCTCCAGATAACCGTCGTCGTTGAGCGACTCGATCAGGAAACGCAGCGCCGCCTGGTCTTCCGCGTTCAGGCGCAGGGTCAGGGCCTGGCGGTGCAGGAAATCCTGCAGCGACTCTTGGCTGCGCGCCAGTTCGGTGGCATCGGCCTCGTCCTCGTCGCGCGCGCCGTTGCGGGCCGGCGCATCGCCGCCCCACTCGCTGTCGTCGGGCGCCATGTCCACGCTGCCGTCGCCATCCCAGTCAGGCGCCTCGTCGCTCGACAACGGAGCGGTTTCGGCATCATTGGAGGCTGAAGAGACCGGATCATATGCGTCGACAGCGACAGAATTGATAGCAAATTCGGCGTCCCGGTCATCCTGCGACACCAGCGTGTCGGCCCGCTCGAGGCCGAACTCCTCGCGCGGCGCCTCGTCCTGCGTCAGTTCCAGGAACGGGTTGTCGTCGAGCATCTGCTCGACCTCCTGGTTGAGTTCCAGCGTCGAGAGCTGCAACAGCCGGATCGACTGCTGCAGTTGCGGCGTGAGCGCCAGGTGCTGCGAGACCCGGAGGGAAAGCCCCTGTTTCATCCAGTGCCGCGCTTACATCTTGAAGTGCTCGCCGAGATAGACCCGGCGCACTTCGACGTTGTCCACGATCTCGGCCGGCGTGCCCTGCGCCAGCACATGCCCGTCGCTGATGATGTAGGCATGGTCGCAGATGCCCAGCGTCTCGCGTACATTGTGGTCGGTGATCAGCACACCGATGCCGCGCGACTTGAGAAAGCTGATGATGCGCTGGATCTCGATCACCGCAATCGGGTCGATGCCGGCAAACGGCTCGTCCAGCAGGATGAAACGCGGCTGGGTGGCCAGCGCGCGGGCGATCTCGACCCGGCGTCGCTCGCCGCCCGACAAGGCCAGCGCCGGCGAGGCACGCAGGTGATCGACGCGCAAGTCCTGCAGCAGACCGGTGAGGCGGCGCTCGATCTCGTCCTTGGCCAGCGGCTTGCCGGCCTCGTCGTGCTGCAGTTCCAGCACGGCGCGTACATTGTCTTCCACGTTGAGCTTGCGGAAGATCGAGGCCTCCTGCGGCAGATAGCTCAAGCCCAGACGCGCGCGGCGATGGATCGGCATGTGCTCGACCGACTGGCCGTCGATGGTGATGTCGCCGGCGCTGGCGCGTACCAGGCCGACGATCATGTAGAACGAGGTCGTCTTGCCGGCGCCGTTGGGACCGAGCAGCCCCACCACCTCGCCCTTGCGCACCGTGAGCGACACGTCCTTGACCACCTCGCGGCTGCCATAGAACTTCTTCAGGTGGCGCGCTTCAAGCTTGCTCAGCGCCGTGTCCGGCGCCCCGGTCACGCCGGCATCCGCCAGCATCGATTCCGTACCGCTCACTTCTTCTCCTCGCCCAGCGTGGTGGTGGCACGCAGCGTCGGCCCCGGCTGCGGCGCGGCCGGGGCAGCCGCCTTGTCCTGCTTGGGCGTGAGCATGGTGCGCACGCGGCCACGGCCGCCGGTGGCGCCCTTGGGGGCGCCGCCATCGACCGTGAAGACATCGGTGTTGTTGTCGTAGACGATGACGTCGCCGGTCGTCTCGTCGGCCAGCGTGGCGCCACGCAGGCGGCGCATCTCGGCTTTCTTGATGAACTTGACGATGTCGGTCTTGCCGTCGTATTCGATGGTCTCGCCCTCGCCCTCGATGTACTCGTCCACCCCTTCGCGCTTCTGCCGGAAGAAGGCCCGCTTGCCCGGCTCGGCAAAAGCCACGCCGAACTGGTAACCCTCCGGGTCCTGCCGCACCTCGACGCGCGCACCGCGGATCACGATGCTGCCCTTGGTCAGCACCACGTTGCCGGTGAACACGCTGACCTGCTGGAGGTCGTCATAACGCAGCGCGTCGGACTCGACGTTCATCGGCTTGTTGCGGTCGGCCTTCTCGGCGCTGGCGCCGGCGGCAAACAGGGCACAGGCGGCACAGAGCAGGAGCTTGGGGATAGGGGTGTTCATAAAGGCACGAATCTTGCTGCGGAGGCTTGCCTTTGGATTGTAGCGGGCAGGAATGGGGCTGGGCCGGTTCTTGCTTTGGTGGATGGGGGCACATCGGGACGCCGGCCCGACACGTCGGCTTCATCAGCGCTGATGTCGGCAGCAAATTGCTATCAATTCAATAGCGCATTACGCAATATCCACAAGGAGAAAATACAAAAAAAGCCCGCAAACAGCGGGCTTTGCCAGGTAGGACGAGACAAGACGATCAACGGCCCTTGCGCACTTCCCCAACCAAAAACTCCACCACCTGCAGCGTGCGCTCCATGCTCTTGGCCAGCGTGCCATCGGTGTAGAAACGGCCGGCCACGCCCATGGCCGGTACGCCTTCAACCTTGTAGGCGTTCATCAACTGCGTGGCCCGCGTGGCCTTGGAGGCGGTGCTGAAGGAATTGAACTGTTCCGTGAACTTGGCCCGCTCCACGCCTTGCTTGCCCACCCAATCGATGATGGCATCGGGCTGGTCCAGCCGCTTGCGCTCCACATGGATGGCATAGAACACCTTGGCGTGCAGCTTCTCCACCAGGCCCAGGGCTTCGAGGGCGTAATACAGGCGCTGCTGCGGACCGAAGTCACTGCGGAAGGCCACCGGCACACGCCGGATCACCACATCCTTGGACACCCGCTTGCTCCAGGCGTCGAAGGTCGGTTCGAAGGCGTTGCAGTGCGGGCAGTTGTACCAGAAGAACTCGACCACCTCGATCTTGCCGGCTGGCGCCTCCACCGCCGCCGGCTTGTCCAGCGGCAGATAGTCGTCACCGGCCTTAGGTGGCTTGCCCTGCAACTGGCCCGGGGTGGTGGTCTGGGCCTGCGCTGCCGGCATCAGCCAGGTGCTGGCCGCCAGTGCCGAACCACAGGCCAGAGAAAAATCACGACGCTTCATCTTCAACAACTCCTTGCGAATTCGGATGAGAGAGAACCCAGCCGCAAAAGTTCAACCGGGAAGTCCGAACAGGACTCAGCGCTGCACACGCACCAGGGCCGTCTCGTAGCCGGCGCCATCGAGCTTGTCCTTGGTGCGCTCGGCCTCGTCGCGCTTGTCGAACGGGCCGACGCGCACGCGGTACACCATGCGGCCGGACTGCTCGCGCTCCGACACCTTGGCCTCGACACCCGCCAGCGACAGCTTGGCGCGCTGGCTCTCGGCGTCTTCCGGGGTACGGAAGGCACCGGCCTGCACGAAATAGGCGAACGGATCGGCCGCCGCCGTCTTGGCCTTGGCCAGATCGCCCAGCGGGTCGGCCGTGACGGCCGGCTTGGTTTCGGTCTTCGCTGCCGCAGGCGCCGCCGGTGCCGATGCGGCCGGTGCCGGTGCCATGGCCGCCGACCTGGCCGGGTTCTTGCCGTACAACGGCGCGTTGGGGTCCCAGTCCTTGTTCTTCTTGGCTTCGGCGGCGTCCTGCTCCGGCGTATGGCTTTGCCCCTTGTTGACGAAAGGCACCGGCACCTTGGTCACGTAGACCGCCACCGCCAAGGCGGCGCCAAGTCCGACGACCACGCCGATGATGAATCCCAGAATGGTTCCGCCGCGTTGCTGTTTCATGCCTAGCCCTTGTCTCCGGTGTTCCATGGAACGTGTTGTCTTGTCAGCCATATGACTTACATCTTCTGCGGGGCGCTTACGCCCAGCACGGCCAGGCCATTGTGCAGCACCTGTGCCGTGGCCGCGACCAGCGCCAGGCGCGCACGCTTGACCGCTTCGTCATCCACCAGGATGCGCTCGGCATCGTAATAGCTGTGGTAGCTGGCCGCCAGGTCGCGCAGGTAGAAGGTCACGTCGTGCGGCGCGAAATCCTGCGCCGCGGCAGTGAGCATCTCCGGGTACTTGGCCAGCTGCAGCATCAGGGCCTGCGCCTGCGGGCTGTCGAGTGCCGACAGGTCGGCATCCTTGAGCGTGGCGGCATCGCCGCCTTCCTTCTCGCGCCAGGTCGCCAGCACCGAGCAGATGCGCGCATGGGCGTACTGCACGTAATAGACCGGGTTGTCGTTGTTCTGCGTGATCGCCAGATCGACGTCGAAGGTGTATTCCGTATCAGGCTTGCGGCTGAGCAGGAAAAAGCGCACCGCGTCCTTGGAGGTCCAGTCGATCAGGTCGCGCAGCGTCACGTAGCTGCCGGCACGCTTGGAAATTTTCACCTCTTCGCCGCCGCGCACCACGCGCACCATGGTGTGCAGCACGTAGTCGGGGAAGCCCTCGGGAATGCCGACACCGGCGGCCTGCAGGCCGGCGCGCACGCGCGCGATGGTGCCGTGGTGGTCGGTGCCCTGGATGTTCACCACCTTCTGGAAGCCGCGCTCCCACTTGGTGATGTGGTAGGCCACATCCGGCACGAAGTAGGTGTAGCTGCCGTCGCCCTTGCGCATGACGCGGTCCTTGTCGTCGCCGTACTCGGTCGACTTGAGCCACAGCGCGCCGTCGTGCTCGTAGGTCTTGCCGGCCTCGCGCAGCCGGCGCACCGCATCGTCGACCTTGCCGCTGGTGTACAGGCTCGACTCCAGGTAATAGTTGTCGAACTTGACGGCAAAGGCCTTGAGGTCCAGGTCCTGCTCGTGGCGCAGGTAGGCGACGGCGAACAGGCGCATGCCGTCCAGGTCGTTCACATCACCGCTGGCGGTGAACTCGCGGTCGTCCGAGTGCACGGTTTTCCCGGCCAGGAAGTCGGCTGCGATGTCGGCAATGTAGTCGCCGTTATACGCAGCGTCGGGCCACTCGGCATCGCCCGGCTTGAAGCCCTTGGCGCGCAGCTGCACGCTGTTGGCCAGCGTCTGGATCTGCACGCCGGCATCGTTGTAATAGAACTCGCGGTAGACGTCCCAGCCCTGGGTCTGGAACAGGTTGCAGATGGCGTCGCCCAGCGCGGCCTGGCGGCCGTGGCCCACGTGCAGCGGGCCGGTCGGGTTGGCCGAGACGAACTCGACCATCATGCGCTGCCCGTTGACGGACCGGCTGCCGAAGCGCTCGCCGTCGGCCAGCACCTCGCGCACCACCTGCTGCTTGGCCGCGGGCTTGAGCTTGATGTTGATGAAGCCGGGACCGGCGATGTCCAGTGCATCGACCCAGCTCGCAAAGGCCGGCGTCGCCAGCAGAGCGGCGCGCAGGGTCTCGGCCACCTGGCGCGGCGGCTGTTTCAGGGGTTTGGCCAGCTGCATGGCAGCCGTGGTCGCCAGATCGCCGTGGGCAGCCACCTTCGGCGATTCGAAAGCGGCCCGGGCGGCCGAGCCAGGCAAGGTTTGCTCCAACACGGCGGCGAGCGCCTGGAGCAGTTCATTTTTGACAGACAACATAAGGTCGATTTTACGAGGCGACTGCCGTCTTGCCTTGAAGCGCCCCTGTTACTGTTTGTCATCAGGTTTGCCAGCCGCCCTGTTCTATGCTGGAATCCCCTGCGGGATAGCCCCGGATTTCACCCACCTCAAGAGGAAACGCAGCATGAAAAAACTGATGACAACCCTGGCCATCGGCCTGGCGCTGACCGTTGGCGCCGCTCACGCGGCTGACGAACAGAAAGCCCCAAGCGCCCAGCAAAGCAAGATGACCGTGTGTAACAAGGAAGCCGGCGCACGCAAGGGTGACGAGCGCAAGAAATTCATGAGCAGTTGCCTGAGCGGCAAGCCAGCCGAAGCAGCGGCCAGCGACAAGAAGACCGCCCAGCAGGAACGCATGAAACAGTGCAATCTGGACGCCAAGGACAAGAAAGGCGATGAGCGCAAGAAATTCATGAGCGAGTGCCTCAAGAGCAAATAAGCGCACGCCATACCCCGGGCAGCCGACGCGCCCCAACCCCGCCCAGCTTGACTGCGCGGGGTTTTGCGTTTCGCGAGGGCTAGAATTTCCCGTCTCATCAGCGTCAAGGCCACGGGTTTGAAAAAGATATTCGAGAGCAGGCATTTTTCGGGGCTTTTCTTTGGCGCCCTGCTGTTGCTGCTGGTGCTGCTGGTGGGCACGCTCGGCTATCGCTACATCGGACGCCCGACGGCGACCTGGATCGACAGCTTCTACATGACCTTCATCACGATCTCGTCCATCGGCTTTGGTGAAGTGATCGATCTGAGCCAGCATCCCTACGGACGGCTCTTCACCATCTTCATTGCCGTGGTCGGCATTGGTTCCCTGAGCTACCTTTTTTCCACCCTGGTGGCTCTGTTGATCGATTCAAACTTGAATACCGCCTTGAGGGAAAAGCGCATGGAAAAACAGATATCCCAGTTGACGGGGCACTACATCGTGTGCGGCATTGGCCGCGTGGGTTCCAATGTGGCCCAGGAACTGCACAAGACCCATCGGCCCTTCGTGGTGATCGAAGTCGACCGCGCCACCTTGGACCCATGGCGGGAGCATCACCCCGACGCACTGTACCTGCATGCCGATGCGGCCGACGACGATGCCTTGCGCCGCGCCGGGGTGGAGCGTGCCACCGGCGTGTTTGCCGTGACGGCGGACGACAGCCACAACCTGATGGTGGCGCTGTCGGTCAAGCTGATCAATCCCAAGGCCCGGGTGGTGGTGCGCCTGCACGACATCCGCAACACCCAGAAAGCCCGCCGCGCCGGCGCCGATGAGATCGTCTCGCCCGATTTCACCGGCGGCATGCGGATTGCTTCGGCCATGGTGCGGCCGCATGTCGTGAACTTCATGGACAAGATGCTCAAAAGCGACGAAAACCTGCGCGTCGAGGAAGTCATCGTCCGGGCCGGCTTTCCAAGCACCCCCTTGGGGCAACTGTTGCCGAAGTCACGCGATTACCTGCTCATGGCCACCCATGAGCAGGGTCACTGGCGGTTCAACCCCTCTGACGACCACCCGGTGAAGGCCGGCGATGCCATCGTCATCCTGGCCAGTCCGCAAGGGCGCATGGCGGTCGAGAAAATCCTCAAGGCCTGAGCCGCTCCGACCAACGCCACATGCAGCCTTAAAGCGGGTTTTGCCAGAAGCCGCTCTGGCCGTAGTGGTGCTTGAGGAAGTCGACCCACAGCCGCACCCGCAGCGGCAGGTGCTTGCGCTGGGGAAACACGGCGTAGATGCCGTTGGGCGGTGCGGCGAACTCCCGCAGCACTTCCACCAGCGTGCCGGCCTGGATCTCGGCCTCCACCTCCCAGGTGCTGCGCCAGGCGATGCCGTAGCCAGCCAGGCACCAGTCGTGCAGCACCTGGCCGTCGGAGCAGTCCATCGGGCCGTTGGGCTTGAAGTGGATCACCTCGCTGGCATCGCCCTTGGGCACCTTGAAAGCCCAGCCGCGTGTCTGTGACGCATCGCTGGACAGCACCAGGCAGTCCAGGCGTGCCAGATCCTGCGGCTGCTGCGGCGTGCCGTGCTGCTTGAGGAACTTGGGTGTGGCCACGCACAGGCGCCGGTTGTCGGCCAGGCGCACGCTCACCAGCGAGGAATCGGGCATGTCGCCCACGCGCACCGCGCAGTCGTAACCTTCACCGGCGATGTCAATCACCCGGTCGCTGAGGTTGAGGGAGATCGTCACATCGGCGTGCAGTTCGCGGAATTTCGGAATCAATGGCGCCACATGGCGGCGGCCGAAGCCAGCCGGCGCCGTGATGCGCAGATGGCCGCTGGCCTTGACACCGCCCGCCGAAACGCTGGCTTCGGCATTGGCCACATCGGCCAGCAAGCGCTGGCAATCTTCCAGAAAGGCACTGCCCTCATGCGTCAAGGTGATGCGGCGCGTGGTGCGCACCAGCAGTTTGACCCCCAGGCGCCCTTCCAGCGCATCGATCCGGCGACCCATGATGGCCGGCGCCACGCCTTCGGCGTTGGCGGCAGCCGTCAGGCTGCCACGGGTGGCCACCGAGACGAAAGATTCCATTTGCTTGAGCTTGTCCATTGTCAGCAGATTATTACCTTATTTATGGTTAATTGAGTATTTTTTTGCAAAATTAAGCCAATTCTGTGAGAATCAAAAAAATTAAGTTGGGACTTATGCATAAATGAATTCCGCGCAAAATCCCGCGGGCGAGTTGGCGCCGGTCCTGGTTGAACAGGTCGAGATGGGCATGCTGCACGAGCTGTTTGTGCGCACCCGCGAATCAACGCTGGTCGGCTTTCTGCCGATCTTTCTGATGGCCTGGGCTCACGCTCATACCCAAGCACTGCCCCCCCTGCTGCTCTGGACCGGCAGCATGATTGCCATCCAGGTCTACCGCCTGCTGATGGCGCAACGCTTCCTGCAGCAGCCCGAAGTGCAAACCGTGCAGCGTCGGCACTGGTATCGGCATCAATGGCTGGGCACGGCCGCGCTGGCCGCTGGCTGGGTCAGCAACTTCGCCCTGCTGAACTCGGGCGAAATGGACACGTTGTTCTACCTGCACCTGATTTTTCTCATCGGCCTGAGTTCTTTCATGCTGAGCACGATTGGCATCGACATCCGTCTGTATGCCAGCTTCCTGTTGATCCTGGTCACCGGATCCCTGGCGATGCTGTACGCAAAGCAGCCCGCATTGCTGCAACAGCATCCCGTCGTCCCGGTCGGCTTTGTGGTCTACGCCTCCATGCTGCTGGTGCGCAGCCGCGGCGAGTACCGGCGCACGCGCGACTGGATCACGGCCCGGCTCAACCGGCAGCAGTTGCTGGCGCAACTCAACGCCGCACTCATCGAGGAACGCGACATCAAGGAAAAGCTGCGCCAGCAATCACAGGAACTGGAAAACCGCAACCGCGAACTCAACGAACTGGCCGTCCACGACGGCCTGACGCATGCCTTGTGCCGCGGCCACATCGAAGCGGAGCTGCGCCGCCTGATCAAGGGCCTGCACCGCCGGCACGACGATTTCTGCGTGCTGATGCTGGACATCGACTTCTTCAAGCGCGTCAACGACCAGTACGGCCATGCGGTGGGCGACGAGGTGTTGCGGCGCCTGGCCGCCATCTCGCAGGCCCAGTTGCGCGAAACCGACCTGTTCGGCCGCTGGGGCGGCGAAGAGTTCATCGTGCTCATGCCGCAGACCAAGCTGGCCGAGGCGGTGGAGGCGGCGCAGCGGCTGCGTCGGGCCATTGGCGCGATGGTGTTTGACGTGGCAGGCGCGACCTTCCAGGTCACCGTCTCCATCGGCGCGGCGCAGCTGCAACCGCAGGAAAGCGCCGACGCCGTGGTGGCACGCTCCGACGACGCCTTGTACACCGCCAAACATGCCGGACGCGACTGCGTCATCGCCGCCCCGGCATTAACCGCCGGCGAACAGCCCCTTCCTCAAAAACAAATGGCGGCCACCTAGCGGATGCCGCATCATGGCGTCATGCAGAACCATGACGCCCCTGCGGGCGACCTCTCCCCCCAGCTGGACCACCTGCGCGACTGGATCGGCCGCCAGGAAACCCGCCGCGATGTCCTGGCCGCGACGCCGGTGGCCGCCCTCTCGGCCACGCTGGACCGCGACGACCCGCCGCCCGCACCCGGCACCGCCCTGCCGCCGTTGTGGCACTGGCTCTACTTCACACCGCTGACGCGCCACAGCGAACTCGGCGAAGATGGTCACGCCAGACGCGGCGGCTTTTTGCCGCCGGTGCCCTTGCCGCGGCGCATGTGGGCCGGCGGCCGGCTCGACTTCCTGCAGCCGCTACGCGTGGGCGATGCCGTCACGCGCACCTCCACCATCCAGGATGTGACCGTCAAGCACGGCCGCAGCGGCACGCTGGTGTTTGTCTGCGTCAAGCATGATTTCAGCAACACGCAGGGACTGGCGCTCAGCGAGGAACACGACATCGTCTACCGCGATGCGCCCCCGCCCGCTGCGGTGGGCGCTCCTGATACTGCGGGTGCGCCACAGCCCGAGCCCACCCCGGAGCCGCGCGACGAGCAGTTCAGCCGCGAGATCGTGCCCGACCCGGTGCTGCTGTTCCGTTACTCGGCGCTGACCTTCAACGGCCACCGCATCCACTACGACCGCAGCTACGTCACCGGTGTCGAGGGTTACCCCGGCCTGATCGTGCACGGGCCACTGATTGCCACCCTGCTGCTCGACCTGCTGCGCCGCCACCTGCCGGACGCGCACGTGAAGCGCTTCAGCTTCAAGGCGGTGCGCCCGACCTTCGACATCCACCCCTTCACCGTCTGCGGCAAACGCGAAGGCCAGACCGTCACCCTCTGGGGCCGCGACCATGAGGGCTGGCTCACCATGCAGGCCACGGCCGAGATCGAATAAGAAACCAGAAGACCAATGAACAAGACCGACACCTACCAGGACATCCGTGACGCGGTGCGCGCGCTCTGCGCGGAATTCCCTGACGAATACCACCGCAAGGTCGATGCCGAGCGTGCCTACCCCGAAGCGTTTGTGGACGCCCTCACCAAGGCCGGCTGGATGGCCGCGCTGATCCCGCAGGAATATGGCGGCTCGGGCCTGGGCCTGACCGAAGCCTCGGTCATCATGGAGGAGATCAACCGCTGCGGCGGCAACTCCGGCGCCTGCCATGGCCAGATGTACAACATGGGCACGCTGCTGCGCCACGGCTCGAAAGCGCAGAAGGATCTTTACCTGCCAAGAATAGCCAGCGGCGAGTGGCGCCTGCAATCGATGGGCGTGACCGAGCCGACCACCGGCACCGACACCACCAAGATCAAGACCACCGCCGTGAAAAAGGGCGACCGTTACGTGGTCAACGGCCAGAAGGTCTGGATCTCGCGCGTGCAGCACTCGGACTTCATGATCCTGCTGGCGCGCACCACGCCGCTGGCCGACGTGAAGAAAAAGAGCGAAGGCATGTCGATCTTCATGGTGGACCTGCGCCAGGCAGAAAAGAGCGGCCTGACCGTGCGTCCCATTCCCAACATGGTGAACCACGAAACCAACGAGCTGTTCTTCGAGAACCTGGAGATCCCGGCCGAGAACCTGATCGGCCAGGAAGGCCAGGGTTTCAAGTACATCCTGGACGGCCTGAACGCCGAGCGCACGCTGATCGCTGCCGAATGCATTGGCGACGGTTACTGGTTCATCGACCGCGTGACGAAGTATGTGAAGGAGCGCGTGGTGTTCGGCCGTCCGACCGGGCAGAACCAGGGCGTGCAGTTCCCGATTGCCGAGAGCTACATCGAAGTGGAGGCCGCCAACCTGATGCGCTGGAAGGCCTGCCAACTGTTTGACGCGCACCAGCCTTGCGGCGCCGAGGCCAATATGGCCAAGTACCTGGCGGCCAAGGCCTCGTGGGAAGCGGCCAATGTGTGCCTGCAGATGCACGGCGGTTTCGGCTTCGCCTGCGAATACGACATCGAGCGCAAGTTCCGCGAGACCCGGCTGTACCAGGTGGCGCCGATCTCGACCAACCTGATCTTCTCCTACGTGGCCGAGCACCTCCTCGGCTTGCCCCGGAGTTATTGATGCCCCCCCTGAGATTGATGCACCCCCCGAGACGCTACGCGTCTCCCCCCTCTCTCGCCTGCGGCGGGAGGGGGGCGCACCCAGTGGCCCGGCTAAGCCGGTTCCACGGGTGCCTTGGAAGGGCCGGCTGCGCGGCCTGTCGAAGCCAGGGTGCGCCAGTATCGTGGGTCGCTGAAACCTTGCAGACCAGTCTATGAAACCTTTATCCGGCATCACCGTTGTTGCGCTGGAGCACGCGATCGCCGCGCCGTTCTGCTCGCGCCAGCTGGCCGACCAGGGTGCGCGCGTGATCAAGGTCGAACGCCCCGGCAACGGCGACTTTGCGCGCGGCTACGACAGCCGGGTGCGCGGCCTGTCCTCGCATTTCACCTGGACCAACCGCTCCAAGGAAAGCCTGACGCTCGATCTCAAGCACGAAAAAGCCACCGGCATCATGGACCGGCTGCTCAGCACGGCCGACGTGCTGGTGCAGAACCTGGCACCCGGTGCCGCCGCGCGCATGGGTCTGTCGTTCGAGGCCTTGCACGAGAAGTACCCCAAGCTGATCGTGTGCGACATCTCGGGCTATGGCGACTCCGGCCCGTACCGCGACAAGAAGGCCTACGACCTGCTGATCCAGAGCGAGGCCGGTTTCCTGTCCATCACCGGCAGCCCGGATGCGCCGGCCAAGGCCGGCTGCTCGATTGCCGACATTGCTGCCGGCATGTACGCCTACAGCAACATCCTCACGGCACTGATCCAGCGTGGCAAAACCGGCGTGGGGCGCTACATCGACGTCTCGATGCTGGAGAGCATGACCGAGTGGATGGGCTACCCGATGTACTACGCCTTCGGCGGCGCCACGCCGCCGCCGCGCGCCGGCGCCTCGCACGCCACCATCTACCCCTACGGCCCGTTTGCCACCGGCGACGGCAAGACCGTGATGCTGGGCCTGCAGAACGAGCGCGAGTGGGTGGTGTTCTGCGACAAGGTGCTGCAGCAGCCGGCGCTGGCGAAAGACGAGCGCTTCGCCACCAATGCCCAACGTTCCGCCGCACGCCCCGCGCTGCAACAGATCATCGAAGCCGCTTTTGCCACGCTCACGGCCGAGCAGGTGATCACCCGGCTCGAAGAAGCGCAGATCGCCAACGCGCAGGTCAACAGCATGGCCGATGTCTGGGCGCATCCACAACTGGCCGCGCGCCAGCGTTGGACCGAGGTCAGCACCCCGGTCGGCCCCGTGCCGGCCCTGTTGCCACCCGGCGCACCGGACGAGGCGCATGTGCGCATGGACGCCATCCCCGCCGTCGGCCAGCACACCACCGCCATCCTGCGCGAGTTGGGCCTGAGCACCGCGGACATCGAACAACTCAAAGCTGACAAGGCCATCTGACGACATGACTGCACCTTCCTCGCAAGCCCTGGCCATCTTCGCCGCCACGCTGACCTTCGACGCCATCCCCACACCGGTGATCCGCCGCACCGAAGACCTGCTGCTCGACTGGTTCGGCTCCTGCCTCGCCGGCAAGGACGCACGTGCGGTCGAGATCCTGGCCGCCTTCGTCGAGAGCATGGGGCCCGTGGACGGCCCGAGCGAGATCCTGATCCACCGCCGCACCAGCAGCCCGCTGCTGGCCGCCATGGCCAATGCCGCCGCCTCGCATGTGGCCGAGCAGGACGATGTGCACAACGGCTCGGTGTTCCACCCGGCCACGGTGGTGTTCCCGGCCGCGCTCGCGGTGGCACAGGCACTCGGTCGCAGCGGAAAAGAGTTGCTCACCGCCTGCGTGGCGGGCTACGAGGTCGGCATCCGCGTCGGTGAATTCCTCGGCCGCTCGCACTACAAGGTGTTCCACACCACCGGCACCGCGGGCACGCTGGCCGCCGCTACCGCGGTCGGCCATCTGCTGAAACTCACACCTGAGCAGATGCAAAACGCCTTCGGTTCGGCCGGCACGCAATCGGCCGGCCTGTGGGAATTCCTGCGTGACGCCGCCGACTCCAAGCAGCTGCACACCGCGCACGCGGCCGGTGCCGGCCTCACCGCCGCCTACCTGGCGCAAAAGGGCTTCACCGGCGCGCGCTGCATCCTGGAAGGGCCGCAGGGCATGGCGGCCGGCATGTCGAGCGATGCCGATATCAGCAAGCTGACGAATGGTCTCGGCACACGCTGGACCGTGGCCGAAACCTCGTTCAAGTTCCACGCCTCCTGTCGCCACACGCACCCGGCGGCCGATGCACTGCAGCAGGTGCTGCAGGTCAACCAGCTGAAGGCCAGCGATGTGAAACGCGTCACTGCGCTGGTGCACCAGGGCGCGATCGACGTGCTGGGCCCGGTGACCGACCCGCAAACCGTGCACCAGAGCAAGTTCTCCATGGGCACGGTGCTGGGGCTGGTGGCGGTGCTGGGCCGCGCCGGCCTCGCCGAATTCGATGCCAGCTTCAAGGCCGGCGAGGTGGTCGACTTCCACGACAAGGTCGTGATGGAACTCGACCCCGAGGTCGATGCCGCCTACCCGGCGCGTTGGATCGGCAAGGTGCGCGTGGAGACGCATGACGGCCGCGTGCTGCACGGCCGCGTGGACGAACCCAAGGGCGACCCCGGCAACACGCTCAGCCGCGCCGAGCTGGAAGACAAGGCGCTGCGTCTGGCGCTGTACCACGGGGGGGCGAACGAAGCGGAGATGCGCGCGGCCATGGTCCGGTTGTGGCGCATCGCCGAAGCACCGCAGCTTGGCCGGCTGCTGCGCTGAAGCGGGGTACCTCCAGTGTCCCAGACTCTTCCGGGTGAACAAGCCATTGAAACATCACACCTAGGGATGACCCGGCTTGTGCCACCGTAGCGACTGGCCGACCATGCGAATTCGAGTTTCAACCACCAGAAGAAAGAGGACGACAAACCATGAATTCCAAACGCAGCTTCATCACGCTGGCCGCCGTGGCAGCTTCCCTCGCGCTGGGTGCCGGCCAGGCTGGCGCCCAGACCTATCCGGCCAAACCGGTCTCGCTGGTGGTGCCCTTCTCCGCCGGCGGCCCGACCGACGTGGTGGCGCGCACCCTGGCCGCTGCCATGACCAAGGCCCTGGGCCAGAGCGTGGTGGTGGAGAACAAGACCGGCGCCGGCGGCACCGTGGCCCCGGCCTACGTGGCCAAGGCCGCACCCGACGGCTACACCTTCCTGATCCACCACAACGGCATGGCCACCGCGCCGGCGCTGTACCGCAAGCTGGCCTACAACCCGGTGACCGATTTCGAGCACGTCGGCAACGTGGTGGACGTGCCCATGACCCTGATCGCCAAGAAGGACCTGCCGCCCAAGAACGTGACCGAGCTGATTCCCTTCGTCAAGGCCAACGCCAAGACCATCAACCTGGCCAACGCCGGCCTGGGTGCGGTATCGCACCTGTGCGGCACGCTGTTCCAGCAGTCACTGGGCGTGACCCTGACCACCGTGCCCTTCCAGGGCACCGGCCCGGCGCTCAATGCGCTGCTGGGTGGCCAGGTCGACCTGCTGTGCGACCAGACCACCAACACCGTGCCACACATCAAGGCCGGCACCGTGAAGATGTACGGCGTCACCACCAGGCAGCGCATCAAGGCCCTGCCCGACGCGCCCACGCTGCAAGAGGGCGGCATCAAGGACTTCGAGGTCATCGTCTGGCACGGCGTCTACGCCCCCAAGGGCACGCCCGCGGCCGTGGTGCAGAAGTTCGGCGACGCCATGCGCGCCGCGCTCAAGGACCCGGCCTTTGTCAGCCGCATGGCCGACCTCGGTGGCGAGATCGCACCCGAGGCGCGCCAGACCACGGAAGGCCAGCGCGCCTGGCTGACGTCGGAAGTGCAGAAGTGGGGCACGGCGATCCGTGCGGCGGGGCAGTTTGCGGACTGAGAACCTGATCGAGACCCTGTCAGACGCCGGGCCTGCCCGGCGTTTTGCTTTCAGGCACCCGTGTCGCGCGCATCCGCCACCAGCAAATCCACCAGCTCCCGCGCATACGCCGGCAGCGCGTCCAGGCTGCGCACCACGATCTGCATGGCACGCTCGGCCCAGGGGTCGGCCAGCGGCACGATGACGATGGCCATGGTCTGCGCGTGGCGCCGCGCGGCGGATTCGGGCAGGATGGCGACGCCGACCGCCGCCTCCACCATGCGGCAGGCGGCTTCGAAGTTGCTGACCTGGATGCGCTGCTTCATGGGCCGCTCCAGCCCGTCGCAGATCTGCTGCAGGAAGGCGCGGATGGCGCTGCTCTCATGCAGGCCGATGTGGTCGAAAGCCAGTGTGTCGGCAAAGGTCACGGCCGGGGTGCCGGCCAGCGCGTGGTCGCGCGGCACCACCAGCACCAGGCGGTCGCGCCGGTAGGGCAGCACCTGCAGGTTTTCGGTGCGCACCAGGCCGGCAACGATGCCGATATCGGTCTGCCCCTCCGACACGGCGCGCACGATGTCATGGCTCAGGCGCTCCTGCAGGTCCACGTTCACGTCCGGGTGCGCCAGCAGGTAACGGCGCAGCACGGGCGGCAGGAACTCGCCCAGCGCCGTGGTGTTGGCAAACACGCGCAGATGGCCCTTGATGCCGCGCGCATATTCCTGCAGGTCGCCGCGCAGGTGCTCCAGCTGCCCCAGCACCAGCCGGGCATGGTGCACAAAGGCCTGGCCGGGCGGCGTGAGGGTGACGCCCTGCGGCGTGCGAAAAAGCAGCTTGACGCCCAGGCCTTCCTCCATATTCTTGATACGGGTGCTGGCCGCCGGCGCTGACATGTGGGCCGCCTCGGCGCCCCGGGTCAGGCTGTTCGATTCGGCGATGCGCACCATCAGCCGGAGGTCGACCAGATCGAAATGCAGGGACATGGCGGGTAGCAGGTAGAGGGGGGCGGATAGGCAGTCTGGCGATTATGCCCAGCCGTCCAAGGGCAGGATTGCAAGCGATTCGATACTTTTTATGCCTAATAACAGAATGTTTTGGTTATTAATGCGCGCGCAAGTATCAAATACAGTTAGACCATGGAAAAACCCCGCCACAGCCACGCCCAGCCGCAGGCCGTCCTGTTTGACGCCTACGGCACACTGTTCGACGTCTACAGCGTCGGGCTGGCGGCGGAGCAGCTGTTCCCGGGCCAGGGCCAGGCCCTGGGGGTGCTGTGGCGCGACAAGCAGATCGAATACACCCGCCTGGTCACCGTCAGCAACGACGGCGCGCACTACCGGCCGTTCTGGGAGCTGACGCGCGCCGGCCTGCGTTATGCCTGCAAGCGCCTGAAGCTCGCGCTCACGCCCGAGCAGGAACTGCAGCTGATGAACCAGTACCGGCACCTGAGCGCCTTCCCGGAAAACCGGGACGTGCTGCAGGCCCTGAAAGCGCGCGGCATCCAGACCGGCATCCTGTCCAACGGCGACCCCGAGATGCTGGGCATCGCGGTGCGCAGCGCCGGCATGGAAGGCCTGCTGGACCACGTGATCAGCGTCGATGCGGTGCGCAAGTACAAGACCCACCCCGAGGCCTATGCGCTGGGCGAGCAGGCTTGCCGGCTGCGTGCCGGGCAGATCGTCTTCGTCAGCAGCAACAGCTGGGACGCGCTGGCCGCCACCTGGTACGGCTACCAGACCCTGTGGGTCAACCGCTATGACCTGCCGTTCGAGGAGCTGGGCACGCAGCCCAGCCGCAGCGGCAGTTCGCTCAATGACGTGCTGGGCTTTTTCCCGGCCGAATGATTTTGCTTTTTTGATTTGGAGGAATTCAACATGACGCAACGCACCCAAGCCCACCGGCTGCAAGTCGCCACCAACCTGTACCGCTTCATCGAAGACAAGGTCCTGCCCGGCACCGGCATCGCCAGCGCCGACTTCTGGAAGGGCTTCGACAAGCTGGCCCACGAGCTGGGCCCGAAAAACGCCGCCCTGCTGGCCGATCGCGACCGCCTGCAGCTGGAGCTGGACGCCTGGCACAAGGCCAACCCCGGCCCGATCAAGAACATGAAGGCCTACCGCGCCTTCCTGGAAAAAATCGGCTACTTGGTGCCGGTGCCGGCCGCCGTGGCCAGCGACACCGCCAACGTCGACGCTGAACTGGCCGTGCAGGCCGGCCCGCAGCTGGTGGTGCCGATCCTGAACGCCCGCTACTCGCTCAACGCCGCCAACGCGCGCTGGGGTTCGCTGTACGACGCGCTCTACGGCACCGACGCGCTGCCGGAAGACCAGGGCGCCACCAAGATCGGCCCGGACGGCAAGAGCTACAACCCGAAACGCGGCGCCAAGGTGATCGAATACGCCCGCCACGTGCTCGACCGTGTGGCGCCCCTGGCCAAGGGTTCGCACATCAACTCCACCGGCTACACGGTGGAAGGCGGCAAGCTGGTGGTGGCGCTGAAGGACGGCAGCAAGTCGCACCTGGCCGACTGCAACAAGTTCGTCGGCTACCAGGGCAGCGCCGCCGCACCCTCGGCCATCCTGCTGCGCAACAACGGCATCCACATCGAAATCCAGATCGACCCCAGCACACCGATCGGCCGCAGCGACGCCGCCGGCGTGAGCGACCTGCTGATGGAAGCCGCGCTGTCCACCATCCTCGACCTGGAAGACTCCGTGGCCGTGGTCGATGCCGACGACAAGGTCGTGGCCTATGACAACTGGCTCGGCATCCTCAAGGGCACGCTGACCGAAGAAGTGAGCAAGGGCGGCAAGACCTTCACGCGCCGCCTGAACGCCGACCGCGTCTACAAAGGCGCCGCCGGCGAAGAGATCAAGCTGCACGGCCGCTCGCTGCTGTTCGTGCGCAACGTCGGCCACCTGATGACCAACCCGGCCATCCTGTACGGCGACGGCAGCGAGATCCACGAGGGCATCATGGACGCCGTCATCACCACCACCATCGCCCTGCACGACCTGCGCAAGGGCCTGAAAGAATCGCAAGCCGGCACCGAAGGCGCCGGGAACGGCATCCGCAACTCGCGCACCGGCTCGATCTACATCGTCAAGCCCAAGATGCACGGCCCGGCCGAAGTCGGCTTTGCTGCCGAGCTGTTCGGCCGCGTCGAGGCGCTGCTGGGCCTGCCGGAGAACACCGTCAAGCTCGGCATCATGGACGAGGAGCGCCGCACCAGCGTCAACCTCAAGGCCTGCATTGCCGCCGCCAAGAGCCGCGTGGCCTTCATCAACACCGGCTTCCTGGACCGCACCGGCGACGAGATGCACACCGCCATGTACGCCGGCCCGATGATCCGCAAGGCCGCCATGCGCGGCACCGAGTGGATCGACGCCTATGAGAAGAGCAACGTGCTCGAAGGCCTGGCCTGCGGCCTGAAAGGCCGCGCCCAGATCGGCAAGGGCATGTGGGCCATGCCCGACCTGATGGCCGCCATGCTGCAGCAGAAGGTGGCGCACCCGAAGGCCGGCGCCAACACCGCCTGGGTGCCCTCGCCCACCGCCGCCACGCTGCACGCGCTGCACTACCACCAGGTCAACGTGGCCGCCATCCAGGACGAGCTGGAGAAGCAGGCCACCGCCAAGAACTTCAAGCAGGTGGAAGAGAAGCTGCTCACCGGCCTGCTGACGGTTCCCGTGGCCGCCAAGCCGAACTGGACGCCGGAAGAAATCCAGCAGGAACTGGACAACAACGCGCAAGGCATCCTGGGCTACGTGGTGCGCTGGATCGACCAGGGCGTGGGCTGCTCCAAGGTTCCCGACATCCACAACATCGGCCTGATGGAAGACCGTGCCACGCTGCGCATCTCCAGCCAGCACATGGCCAACTGGCTGCTGCACGGCATCACCAACGAGGCGCAGGTACGCGCCACCTTCGAGCGCATGGCCGCCGTGGTGGACCAGCAAAACGCCGGCGACCCGCTGTACAAGCCGATGGCCGGCCACTTCGACACCTCGATGGCCTACAAGGCCGCGACCGACCTGGTGTTCAAGGGCCTGGCCCAGCCCAGCGGCTACACCGAGCCGCTGCTGCACGCCTGGCGCCTGAAGGTGAAGGCGGCGGCCTGAGGCTGACGCGCTATTGGTTTGATAGCTGCTTGCGCATGATGGGCAAGGGCTAGAGGCCAATTTGGCATGTAAAAACGGCACCCTCGGGTGCCGTTTTTTATTGGGGTCTGTGATGGCTGCGAAAGCAGCCCTTCAGAGAGGAAACACAAGGGCGCCTACAGAACTCGGGGCAATTCAGGGTGTGGAAGCGGCCCAGCGTCTAGTTCCCTGTTGAGTTGCCAACGGTGCGCCTAGAACCGCTATGACGGCTTCCGCCTCCTTGCCTTGAAACGTATGAATGGTTCCAACCCTATCGCGGAGCCATTTCTCTTCGTCAACGTCAAAGCTCTGAAGTAAGCCACGCTCTTGCTTAATGCGTCGACGAAGCTCCTGGGCGACGATACGAAATGGAGTGATGACGTAAATATCTGGTTGCCGCACACCAGCCTTGACGAGGTGAGAAAGCAATTGCACTACTACTTCCCCTTCTGCAGGACACCATTTACTTTCGGCGGGGGCATTAATATCGAACCATCTTGACGCACCCAGAGCCATGGTCACAGGCCCCGCAGATGGACGTCCCGCCGCATGAACCATTTGACCATCGTAGGCAATGCGATTGGAAATCCCGAACATCGGCTCTTGGCAGCGCCGATGCACCAAAAGCGGTAAGCCGACTGAGCGGACACCCACATCTGCCCGAAACTCTGCCTTTAATCGTGAAGCTTGATCAGCAAGGGTTTGGACAGACGCGTCAGGTGCCAACCATTCTGCAGGACTGACCCCGAAGTACTTGGCTACCTCGGTCACAAGGCGCTGAGGCAATGAGACAACTGGTGGTATCTGCAGCGGGTCGCCGACGATGATTGCCTTTTGGGCTCTCATTAGTAGGCCCACTGCGGACTGGGGCGTTGCCTGCCCAGCTTCATCGACCAAAACCCATCCAAAGCTGGATGATGGCAGGTCACCCAGCATTCGATTTACCGATGCAAAGGTCGTGGAAACAACCGGACAAACGAGAAAAAGCGTAGACCAGAGGTCGCCAAGCAAGGATTTTTTAGCCTCTTCGCGCAAAGCACCCACCTGCATTGCGCCCATCAGTACGCCGAGGTTATGAGAGATTTTCTGGGCGGCGGCGTCAATAAACGCCCGATGAAGTTGCAGGGAAACCTCAAACAGCTCCTCTCGTTTTTGGTGCAGGGTGTCTGGCAGCCAAGGCGACGTGAGATTCCATTTCTCGTGACCTTGCGCGAAAAACAGCTCATCAACCAATCGGTTCCCGAGTTGATGACGGTGCTGGTCAATTGCGCGTTCGACTGTCGCTAGCGCTGCTTGCGCCGTCGCTACCTTCTCATGGCAACCTCTAAGAATCAGGTCCGCCTGCTGATAGCGTTGTTCGGCTGCCTTGTGTACGGCGATAGCTTCCGCGCTTCGATTCTCGGCGTCTACAAGTGCAGTACCCAAAGGAGCATAGAACAATTTCCACCTTTGCATACGCTGAGTATTGAACAGCCTATGTAGCCATCCTGGTCGTTCAACGAGCGCTTGCTGCTTTTGTTGCCTTGCAGTCTGTACTCTTGCTTCGGCTGCCTTTCGCTCATTCATCGCGGCCACGGAAATGCTGTCTAGCCTAGCTTTTTCAGAAGCAGCGCTGTCAAAAGCCTCCTGCGCCAAGCGAGCAGCCTCACGGCTTGGGCTCAATTTCAAACAGGTTTGCCTGACTGTTTCAAGAGCGCGCAGGCTGGTTTCAACTTCCTTTTGAAGAGCTGTGAAACGGGTGCGAGCCTTATGCCAGTTGACTTTTGCCTCTTCCGGTGAAGGTGGGCTTTCTTCCTCGATGACCTTGGGCACTTTGCGGTCGATAACCCGTCCTGAGTCATCAGTCACTTCGCGGACCACCGAATCACCCTTGGCCGCTTTGAGGTACAGCCTCAGACTACGGTCGTCATCCCACCAAAGCGCTTGTTGAAATAAGTATCGGTTCTGCGCATTGCCAAGAACCGCTGCAATGAGACCCCAGGTGGGCTCTCCAGCAACAACTTCACCATCATCTGATCGAGTCGATAGAAGCTGGTCGGAAATGGTCTTGAAATACGCAAACTCACGACCGATAGCCTTCAGGGCGGGCAGTTCCTTGCTTACGTTTTCTACTGCTTTGTTGTTGCTAGAGGCGACTAATACTTCATGGCCCTTTAGTGATCCGTCTAGGCTATAAAGGTGAAGGAATGCACGATCACCGGCCGCAATCTTTTGGCCTGTGGTTTTGAATGCAGCCGTTGGGTCATCGAATCGCGCCATTGCTGACGCCCGCTCAAATACGCAAGACGCCACTACATCGCGGAGCAACGTGGTCTTGCCTGTTCCCGGGGGACCATTGACTGCAACGATGCCGACCTTGCTGCCCGCCAGCTCGTTTTTGGCCGCGTTCACGGCCGCCTGTTGCAGCGTAACTAGGGGGTGTCCTCCTGGAGCTGGCCAGCGCGTCGCCGGGGTTATAGCGGGAGCTATAAGTTCCTCAATGAGCGCGGGTGTCTCAAGAAGATTGGGACTGTATGGGACGTGTTCAGCACCGAGGTATCGCTGCAGTACCGGATTCAGACTGCTGGTCTGCAAGAGCTTAGATGCACGGCCCAGGTCTTCAAGGAAGAAGGAGTTCAGCAGAGCGACTTCAGGTGGATTCTTCGATTTGAAGTAGTGAAAGACACGTAATACAAAGCTAGGCTCTTCATACAGTCCAGAAGGCAGCTTCAGCGTTTCTATGAGCCATAGAAACGCCTTCTGCAGGGTTGCCATATCGAGAGGCATTGGATCGCCGTTGCTGTCTTTTCGAGTTAGTTTCTTGGTTAGCTCGTCGACAAGCCCTCGCTCTACCGTGGTCCATGCTCCCAGTCCGGCCAGATCGCCTGTGAGCGCGATGGGCAAGGCCCAACCGAAGCTAGAGATGGCGACCGCATTCTCTTCCAACAGCATGCCATTTCGATCTACCAGCACTGCCGCTAAGGCAGCTTTTTCCCGTTCCTTTCGACCTCGTTCCTCGTCTTCACCGAAGGCTTTGATGAGCTCGTCGGTGGCGCGGTCGACAAAAACACTGCCAAGGATCACCTGGTAGTACAGCTGTTGTTTAGGACGAGAGCGCTCTCCACGAAGCCAGGGAAGTTCGTTGCCGTCAATCTCGGCAACGCAGCGTGTATCCCCATTGGCAAGGTCGGCTGGACGGCGATAGGTTTGAGGGGACAAGGCCTCCAGAGCCGTCCAAGCAGAAAGGATGTTCGCAGGCTTGTTCGTGACAGCCGGGGCCGCTTTCTGTGGCTGCGTGCGTTGCACAGGGTTGGCTGGCAGAGGTTCTGAAGTTCGGGCAGGAGGCGAGGCCGATTCCGATGATTGAGGTAAAGGGTTTGAGGGCGCGCTGGCTTTCGAGAGGGTCGAAGAAGGTGTGAGTTCCTCAGTGCGTACCTCTTTCAAAGTTTTTTGGATTTTCTTGAGGAGGGTAGCCGCACGATCAGTGCTGCGATGGCTGAGCTCATCGACGAGCGCCTGGCAAATGGCCTTTTCTGAATGGGCGGCTTCGAAGATGGATTCGAGGTCGGAAATACTGAGCTTGAAATACGGTCGAATCGTGGCCATGACCTTTTTTGCCCCTCCCTGGGCGCTATTTATTTCAACGGATTTTGACTGACAAATCGTGAAGCTTCCCTTTTGTTTTGTGAGTCTATTGGAAAAAATCTGTATGAGTGAATAGCAATAAGCAGCGAATCTGGTTTCAGAGCGCCAATCGTTAAGGTCGGGAAAAACTAACAGCCTTACATACGTGACTGGAAGGATGTAGTTTCGAATAGCCCACCAAGGAATTTCAGGCGTCGCTTCCCGTTGCAACCACCTCTCCGGAAGATACTAGGAAGTTCCAGTCTCAAACCTGTCTCCCAACATAGGCTGACAGCTTTCTGCGCCGATGCTGGACGGTTGCTTCTGGCCGAATCCGGCCGTCGTCCAAGAACCGCACACGACCAGAGCACGTACATCGAGCGTAACGAGCTTGCAAACTCCCTAGGTCATACTTCCCACTGGCGCCCGCGTTGGGGTGCAGCGGCAACAAGGAATGATCGTGCAATCTGCCAGTGACCAGTGGTTCGACGAGGCGTACTACCAGCGCTACTACTTCGACAAGAAGACCAGCGTGGTCGACCCCGCGCATGTGGAGCGGCTGGGCGCTTTCGTGTGCAGCTACCTCAAGTACCTGCGCGTGCCCGTCAAACGGGTGCTGGATGTGGGCTGCGGCATCGGCCTGTGGCGCGACATCATTGCCCAGCACTTTCCCGGCGCGACTTACCACGGTGTGGAGTACAGCGAGTTCCTGTGTACGCGCTACGGCTGGGAGCGCGGTTCGGTGGTGAACTACCGCAGCACCGAGCCGTTCGACCTGGTGATCTGCCAGGGCGTGCTGCCCTACCTGAGCGCGGCCGACCTGAAGCTGGCGCTGCACAACCTGGGCCTGCTTTGCCGCGGCGCGCTGTACCTGGAAGCCGTGACGCGCGAGGACTACGAGCGTGACACCATCGACGAAACGCTGACCGACCCGCGCCTGTTCCGGCACCGCGCCCAGCTGTACCGGCGCGGCCTGTCGGAAGGGTTCATGGAGCTGGGCGGCGGCGTCTGGCTGAGCCGCCAGGCCGAGGTGCCGCTGTTCGAACTCGAGTGCGCGGGCGGGCGCTCGTGAAGGTCGCGCCCTGAAGCTGATTAGCTATTATTTTGATAGCTGCCTGCGCATATTTGACATGGCTTACAGGCCAATTTGACTCATAAAAAACGGCACCCTCGGGTGCCGTTTTTTATCTACGCGTCACACTGCCACGAAGGCGAAGACCCAACACCCATACCCCAACTTGGCAGTGGTCGTGGCCTATTCACCCAGCCAGAAGCGCTCGCTGCGGTCGAGGAAGTCGTGCACGTGGACGGTGATGGACTCCTCGCCCAGCAGCACCACGCTGTACTGCGGCGGCTCGTGGCTGCCGCCAATCTTGGCTGTGGTGTCGAGCCGCAATGCCACCTGGTGGTTGGTTCCCCGCATGGTCGAGTAGGGAATGCCCAGCCAGGAGCCGAAGATGGGCCGGTGGACATGGCCGAAGAACAGGTGCTTGATGCGCTGCGTATGGCCCTGCAGCGCACGCCGGAACGGCGCCGTATCGAGCAGAGCAATGCGGTCCATCGACGGGATGCCGAGCGCAAAGGCCGGGTGGTGCATGAACAGCAGCACCGGCCGATCGTCTTGCGCCAGCCGCTCGGCCAGCCACTGGGCGCGCTGCTCGCACAGCACACCATGGCTGACGCCGGGTTCGTTGGTGTCGAGGAACAGGCCGCGGTAAGCACCGACGGCCACCTCGTATTGCACGAAGCCGTTGGCATCGACCGGCACCTGCGGGAAGTACTCGCGGAAGTTGGCGCGGTTGTCGTGGTTGCCCAGGATGGGCAGCACCGGCATGGGCAGGCGGGCGAGCTGCTCGGCCAGCTGACGGTAGGCGTCCTTGTGGCCGACATGGGCCAGGTCACCGGTCACGACGCACAACGCGGCATCGGCATGCTCCTGAAGCATGCTGTCGATGCAGAGCGTCAATCGCTTGACAGGGTCCAGCCCGTAGAGGGCGTGGCCCTGCTCGACGAGATGGACGTCCGTGAGATGGAGAAACTTGAACACAGAGCGTCCTTCCATCAGCGCGGCAGCAGGGCCTGCACGTCGCGGCTCATGGCAGCGAGCGCCTTGTCCGGCGTGGCTTCCTTGGAGATCACGCTCTGGATGTGATCCTTGATGACGTCGGTGATCTTCAGGCCGTTTTCGCCGGGGAAGGCATACCAGCCGGTGAGCACCGGCAACTGCTTGATAGCCGTCAGGTAGTTAGGGTGCTGCTCGTAGAAAGACTTGAGCAGGTTCGCATCGTTGGCGGGAATCGTGTTGGCGGGGAAGTAGCCCGTGCCCTGCACCATGGCGGTGGCGCCCAGCGGGCCAGTGGCGAACTTGATGTATTCCCAAGCGGCCTTCTGCTTGGCCGGGTCCTTGGCGAACATCATGGCCACGTTGCCGCCCGCCGGCAGGCGGCCGTTCTTCTCGATCGGCATGCGGGCGGTGCGCAGGTCGAAGCGGTTACCGACCTGCTTGGTGATCATGCCCAGGCGCGAGGTTGAGGTCACCAGGATGGCCAGATTGCCAGCGACGAAGTCCTGGCTGGCGGTATTGAGCGACCCGTCGCGCATCTCGCCGTCTTTCACCACCTTGGCGAAAGTCTGCATGGCGGCCTTGCCAGCCGGGCCGTCGAAAGCCACTTTTTTCTCGTCAGGCGTCAGCATGGTGCCGCCGTTGGCAAACACCAGCGCCTGCCACATCCAGTTGCCGGTGATTTCCCAGTCCAGGTGCATGCTGTGGGTGCCGGCATTGGCGGCCTTGGTCTTCTTCGCCAGTTCGGCAATGCCATCCCAGGTGGCGAGGAACTGCTCGGGCGACACGCCGGCCTTGCGCACCAGGTCGGCGTTGAAATACACGATGGGCGTGGACAACGAGAAGCCGATGCCCACCTGCTTGTCGCCCACCTGGCCGAGCGAGAGCAGTGCCTTGTCGTAGCCCATCTTGGCCCAGTCTTTCTCGCTCTTGATGAAAGGGGTCATGTCGACGGCGATGCCACGGTCGACGAAAACGCGCTGGCGGTTCAGGCCCTGGTAGGACACGTCGGGCAGCTGGTTGGTCACTGCCTGACGCAGGGATTGCTGGGCAGCTTCTTCATAGCCGGGCGTGGGCGCGCGGAAAGTGACCTTGTACTGCGGAAACTTGGCCGTGAAGTCACGGGCAATCTTCTCGTGCACCTCCTTGAAGATGCCGGCATAGGGATAGTCGACCACGATCTCCACGGGTTGTTGGGCCTGGGCCAGGCCGCTGACCAGCAGCGCGCTGGCCGCCATGGATTTCAGAAAAACGCGTTTCATGGGATTCACTCCTTGGTGGATAGAGAGGGTAAGGTTCAGCCTTTGACGCCGGTCAGCGTCACGCCTTCGATGAACCGCTTTTGGGCGGCAATGAACAAGAGCAGCAGCGGCGCCGTGATCAACACGGTGCCGGCCATGAGCGGGCCGTAGTTGATGCCGGCCTCCTCGTTGCGGAAGAACATGGTGCCCAGCGGCGGCGTGGCCAGCTCGGGCGAAGAGATCACCAGCAGCGGCCAGAAGTAGTCGTTCCAGTGCCAGACCACCGAGAAGATGGCAAAGGCAAACAGGGCCGGCACGGCGGCGGGCAGCATCACGCGCCAGACCAGCTCGAACTCGCCCATGCCGTCCAAGCGCGCGGCGTGCACCAGGTCGTCCGGCACGGTACGGAAGAACTGGCGCATCAGGAAGATGCCGAAGGCCGAGATCGAGAACGGCACGATCAACGCCGACAGCGTGTTGAGCATGCCCAGGTGGTGCAGCATCACGTAGGTCGGGATGGCGGTGGCCTGGTGCGGAATCATCAGCGCCAGCAGCACCAGGCGCCAGGCCCAGGTCTTGCCGCGAAACTCCAGCTTGGCAAAGGCATAGGCCGCCGGCAGCAACACCAGGATCTGCAACACGAGGATGGCGGTGCAGACCACGATGCCGTTCCACAGGTAGCGCAGCAGCGGCACCCGCGTCAGGGCCTCGGTGTAGTTCTCGACCAGGGCCAACCGGGTCGGCAGCAGGGTCAGCTCGCGCGTGAAGACTTCGTCCACCGGCTTGAGCGAGGTCAGCACCATCCAGATGAAGGGGGCGAGGAACACCAAGGCGCCTGTCATCAGCAGCAGATGGCGCGCAGCGCGAAAGAAAAAGGAGGGCGAGTTCATCCGTAGTGGGTCTTTCGTTCCATGGTGGCGTGCTGCACCTGGGTCAGGAAGAAGATGCCGGCAATGAACACCACGGTCATGGCGCTGGCATACCCCATGCGGAAGAAGCTGAAGCCTTCCGCGTAGATGGTGTGCAGCAACACCTCGGTCGACTTGTTCGGGCCGCCGCGGGTCAGCACATGCACCGTGTCGAACACCTGCAGCGCGCGGATGGCACAGACCGTGACCACGAACAGGGTGGTGGGCCCCAGCAGCGGCCAGGTGATGCGGCGAAAGCGCTCCCACGGGTGCGAAATGCCGTCCAGTGCACCGGCATCGCGGATGTCCTGCGGGATGCTTTTCAGGCCGGCCAGGAACAGCACCATGGCCAGCCCCGACATCTGCCAGACACCGATGGCGGCCAGCGAGTACAAGGCCAGCCGGCGGTTGTTGAGCCAGTCCTGCGGCATCAGGCCGAACCACTGCAGCAGGTGGTTGACCAGGCCGGCACTCGGGTGCAACAGGAACTGCCACACCACGGCCATGGCGATCAGCGTCGAGGCCACCGGCATGAAAAACGCGGTGCGGTAGAAGCCGCGCAGCTGGGTGTCGGACTCGATCAGCAAGGCCGCGCCCAGGCCGATGGTGACGGCACCGCCGGTCACCAGCACCAGGTAGAGCAGGGTATTGGCCAGCGACTTACGAAACACCGGGTCGCTCCACAGCTCCGCGTAGTTGGTCAACCCAACCCAGTTCAGCGTGGCAGCGCCGAACTGCCAGTCGGTCAACGACATCACGGCGACGGTGGCAACCGGTACCAGCAACAAGGCGATGAGCAGAACCGTTGCCGGCGAGAGCAACAGCCAGGTCGTCAAGGGATGGACACGCATGGTTCGCTTCCCGGACCCTTCAGGCCGCTGCGTCCAGCAACACCGGCTGCGGATGGAAGGCCAGCCGCTGGCCGTCGGCCGCGAAGACATGGATCTGATCGAGCGACACCCAGGTCCGCAGGGTCTCGCCTATGTGGAGATCCGGGTGGCTGCTGTGCAGGCAGAAGACGCAGCTTTGTTCGGACATGGCCAATTGCACGGTGGCGATCAACTCGGCGCCGGTGTACTCCACACCGGTGATGCGGCCGTGGATTTCCAGTCCGTTGGCAGTGGCCAGCGTGCCCATCTGCGGCCGAAAGCCGATCTGGCACACGCCGCCGTCCTGCCCCTGCGGCACATGGCCGATCTGCCGGCCCAGCGCCCACACGCTATTGCCCCGGATCTCGCCCGGCAGCAGGTTGATGCGCGGCGCCCCCACGAAACGGGCCACTTCGACGTGTGCCGGCTGGTTGTAGATTTCGTCGGGCGTGCCGAGCTGCAGGACGCAGCCTTCGCGCATGACGGCCACGCGGTCCGACATGGACATGGCCTCGTGCTGGTCGTGCGTCACATAGATGAAGGTCACGCCGAGCTGGTCGTGCAGCTGACGGATCTCGGCGCGCAGGGCCTGGCGCAGGTTGGCGTCGAGGTTGGACAAGGGTTCGTCGAACAGGAACACCGAAGGATGGCGCACCATGGCGCGCGCCAGGGCCACGCGCTGACGTTGTCCGCCCGACAGCTGCGCCGACTTTCGCTCCCACAGGCCATCCATGCCCAGGCTCTGCGCCACCTTGCGCGCACTGGTTTCGGCCTCGGCATGTTTGCGCCGCACGGCAGGCGACAACCAGCGCATGCCGGGCAGACGCTGCCAGAAGTTCAGGCCGCGCATCAGCAAGGGCGTGCAGATGTTCTCGCCCACCGTCATGTGCGGATACAGGGCATAGGTCTGGAACACCATGGCGCAGTCGCGCTGGCTGGGTGACAGTTGCAGCAGGTCGCGCTCGCCCAGGCGGATCGCGCCGGCATCGGGCTGATCCAGGCCGGCAATCAGGCGCAGCAGGGTGGACTTGCCGCAGCCGGAAGAGCCGAGCAGGGTCAGGAATTCGCCGTCGCGCACGGTCAGGTCCAGCCCCTTGAGCACCTGGGTGCTACCGAACTGCTTGGTCAATCCGTTGATCTGGATATCAGGCATGACATGCCTCCTTGTGTGCAGGCAGGCGCTCGAGCACCCACTGGGTGAGTTGGTCGTAGCCCTCGAAGCCCATGACCTGGGGCAGCAGATCCGCTGGCTGGCCGGCGTAGCCCGCCAGATGGGCGGCAAAACGAACCTGCGCGGCCTGGGCGCAACGTGCGTCCATGGCGGAGTCACCCACGAACAGCACCTGCGAAGGCGACAGCGCCAGTTGCTGGAGCACTTGCAGCAAGGGATCGGCGGCCGGCTTTGGCGCGGGCGCATCGCCGAGTCCGACGATGGCATCGAAGCTACCTGCGAGAGCAGCCGATGCCAGCAATGCGTCGGTGGAACGGCGATCCCGGTTGGTGCAGATGCCGAGTTTCAAACCCTGTGATTTCAGTGTGGCCAGGGTCTCAGCCGCGCGGGCAAACAGCGGCGCCGTTGCCAACCAGCGTTGCATGTAATGGGCCAGGTAGTCCTCTTCTAGCTGAGCCGCCAGGTTCTCATGGGGCGCTGTGGCCTGCAGGGCCAGCGCCTGGCGGAACATGGGACGCAGGCCCTCGCTGAGCGCCGAACGCAAGAGCGCCATCGGCACTTCGCACAAACCGGCTTGAATCAGCACGTCGTTGGCAGCGGCGGCCAATGACGGCAGGGTGTCAAACAGCGTGCCGTCAGCATCGAAAACGACGGCCTGAATATGATCACTTTTGTTCATATCGATGATGCTACGAACAAAAGGTGTCACTTTTATGACTTAACTTGAGCTTATATTGCAGGCAATTCCATTTGCTTCTTGATACGGCGCATGCTCGCGCTCGCTTTCCCAACACATGCTCAAAGCCGCCCGCCACAAGGAAATCGTCGCCCTGGTTCAGGGCGGTGGTGTCGTCGAGGTCAATGCCCTGGCCCAGCGCTTCCAGACCTCCCCCATCACGATCCGGCGCGACCTGATCGAACTGCAGGAGCGAGGCCTGCTGGAGCGCACGCGCGGCGGCGCCGTGTCCGGCGAAGTCATTGCCGAAGGCTGGGCGCGCTACGAAAGCATCAGCTATGCCGAACGTGAGCGCGAGCAATTCCGCGAAAAACGCGCCATCGCGGAACTGGCCGCGCAACTGGTGTCGGATGGTGACTGCATCCTGGTCAACGGCGGCACCACCTCGCGCCATCTGGCCGAGGCCTTGCGCGGCCACCAGAACCTGCATGTCGTCACCAACGGCCTGACGGTGGCCATGGAGTTCGCCCGCAGTCAGAATGCGGCCGTCTACCTGCTGCCAGGCATGGTGGATTTCAAGAAGATGGCCTCGGTCAGCCGGCCTGCGCCCGGGACTTTCGACGATATTTCCGTGCGGGCCGCTTTCCTGGGCGTGCACGGCATTTCTCCGGCCGGCGGCATCGGCATGCTGTCGCCGGAGGAAGCCGCCATGAACCGCGCCTTCATCGACGCCGCGCAAACCGTGAACGTGCTGGTCGATTCATCCAAATTCAACTCGCAGGCGATCTTCCGCATTTGCGAAATGCATCGGGTGACGCGCGTCGTGACCGATACCGGCATCACGCCCGCAGTACGCCAGGCGCTGGAGTCGCAGGGCGTCGAGGTGCTGCTGGCATCCCCGGAAGAGGCTGCCTAGCTTCACGCCTGCACTGCTGCGTTTCGGCATGCCATGGCCTACGATGCCGCCATGGCGCAGCCCCTCATCCTGTTCGGTGCTTTCGACCGCCACAACTTCGGCGATCTGCTGTTCCCGCACGTCGCGGCGGCGCTGCTGCCGGGGCGCGAACTGGTGTTCGCCGGTCTGGCGCAGCGCGACCTGCGTGCCCAGGGCGGCCATGCGGTGCAGGCGCTGGCGCCCCTGGCCGCCCACTGGGCGCGAGGCCCGGCCACGCTGATCCACGTCGGCGGTGAAATCCTCACTTGCAGCGCCTGGCAGGCGGCCGTGATGCTGCTGCCGCCACAAGACGTGCAACCCACCCTGGCCTACCTGGCGGCCCGGCCGCAGGAGCAGGCCGCCTGGGTGCAGCGCATGGTGGGCAGCGCGGCGCTGGCGCCCTACACGCTGACGCGTGCGCTTTTTCCCGCCCTGACGCGGGTGGCCTATCTCGCTGCCGGTGGTGTGGCGCTGAGCGACTGCACACCCGCGCTGCGCGCCGAGGTACTGGCCAACTTGCAGGCGGCCGATGCCGTGAGCGTGCGCGATGTGCAGACACAGGCGCAACTGGCGGCGGCCGGCCTCACGGCCAGACTCTTGCCCGACCCGGCCGTGATGGTGGCGGAGCTCTTCGGTGACGAGATTCGCCGGCGCGCGATGGACGGCGAAGTGGCGCACGTGCTGCGCAGCTTCCCGCACGGCTACCTCGCGGTGCAGTTCAGCGCCGACTTCGGCGACGACGCCACGCTGGCGCAGATCGCGGCCCAGCTCGACCGGCTTGCCGCCACCACGGGCTTCGGCATCGTGCTGTTTCGCGCCGGCGCGGCACCGTGGCATGACGATCTGGCTGGCCTGCAACGTGTTGCCGCCCTCATGCAGGTAGCGGGGGTACAGGTGTTCGAATCACTGCACCTGTGGGACATCTGCGCCCTGATCGCGCACAGCCGCGGCTACTGCGGCAGCAGCCTGCACGGCCGCATCGTGGCCATGGCCCATGCGCTGCCGCGTCTCAACCTGCGTCCACCGCAAGCCACGGGTCTGCTTAACAAACAGGATGCTTTTGCGGCCACATGGGAAGACGCCAAGACGCCCGGCACCGTCGATGTGAACGGCATTGCCAGCGGCATGCAGCAGGCCCTGGCACTGGCACCGACCCAACGGCAGCACACGGCCCAGCGCCTGGCCATGTTGTATCGGCAGGGCTTCGACGCAACTACGGCCACGCCATCCACAGAATCGACACGCCGGACACCAGCATCACGCCCTCCATCAGCGGGATGAAGCGCTGCTCCGGCAGCTGCAACACGGCGCGCCAGCGCCCGCTGGCCGAATTCGCGCCGGTCACCCGAACGCTCCTCTTTTGATAGCTGTTTGCGCATATTCCATAAGCTCCAGAGGCTAATTTGGCTTACGAAAGGCGGGGCAGCTTAACGCAGCAAGGCCAGCGTCTGCTCGTCCTGCGCACCGGCGTAGTACTGGTCGAGCACCTGCTGAAACACCGGCTCATCCGGCGCCACGGCCGCAAACAGCGTGGCACAGGATTTGAGTTTCATGGCGTCGGTTGCGCCGAAGATGGCCTGCGCGCTCAGGCCTCGGTGCGCCAGCAGCAAGGCCATGCTCTGCTTCAGGCGCGGCCCGAGCACCGGGTGCAACCAGTAGGCCTGCGCTTCCTGCCGCGAGGCGATGCCGTAGTGCTGCGCCATGGCGCTGTGGCCCAGGCCGCGCAGTTGCGGAAAGATGAACCACATCCAGTGGCTTTGTTTGCAGCCGGCCTGCAGCTCGGCACAGGCCTGTTCAAAGACCGGAGCCTGCGCATCGAGGAAGCGTTGCAGGCTGTCCATGGTGCGCGGCGTTCCGTTCAGACCGCGGGTGCTTCGCGGCGGCCGGCGCCGTCGAACAGATCGAGGCAGCGTTCGAACCAGGCATGCACCACGTCGTCCTCGGCCAGCAGCTGGAACGGGCTGCTGACGCGCGCCCACTGGAAACCACCGAAGGCCAGGTAGTCGGCGTAGCCGGGTTGCTCACCACTGATGAACGGGCCATGGCCGAGCGACAGGCGCATGGGCTGCAGCGATTTGCGGAAGGCGTCGACGCGCTCCTCGCGCCCGGCCTGCAGCGCCTCCAGCGTCTGCTTGTACATCTTCTCGCGCGAGGCGCGGAAGTAGGGCTGGTCGGCCGGGTCCAGGCTGTCATGCAGGTCGCGCATGATCAGGCGCGCGATGCCGCCGTGGATGGTGGTCTGCACCCAGAACTGGAAGAACTTGAGCACCTGGCCCTCGGCACCGGGCGCGATCAGGCGCGGCGTCTGCGGCAAGGCCTCGTCCAGGTAACGCACGATGTCCCAGCTGTCGGTCACGAGCCGGCCGTTGTGCGAGATCGTGGGAATGGTCAGCTTGTCGCCACCGGTGTTGATGCTGGGGATGTCGCCGAACAGCACGTCGCGCACCTCATAGGCCAGGCCCTTGTGGGCCAGCGCCAGGCGCACGCGCCAGGAGTTTGGGCTGAAGTGGGTCTTGCGGCTGTTCACCAGGTCGTAGAGGATCATGCGCGGGGTCTCCGGTTGTTGTTCTTAACGGGCCTGCAGGCTGCGGCGCGCAAACAGCGCCAGGCAGACCGCGAGGAAAGCCCCCAGCACGTACTGGTAGGGCAGGTTGATGGCGAAGCCCATCTTGTCGGTCAGCAGCACATACAGGCAGTAGCCGCCGAACAGCGCCACGCCGCGCATGAGCCAGCTCTGAGGCTGCAGATGGCGCTCGGGAATGCGGGCCGCCATCCAGGCGCCGGTGAGGCCGCTGAGCAGGCCCGCCACTGCCCCGATCGAGGCGTCGGCCGGCCAGTGCGCGCCCACCGCCACGCGCGAGCAGGCCACGCCGAAGGCCAACACAAACAGCCAGAGCAGGCGCTGGCGCCCTTGCGGCGCGAGCGAAAAGTAGATGGCACTGGCGGCGGCAAAAGCGGTCATGCTGTGGCCGGACGGCATGGCCGCAATGTAGAGCGGTTCGCCGATGACATTGATGCCCTGCGGGCCCAGCACTTCAAGCGGCCGCGGGTTGTCGGCCACCATCTTGCCGACACGCGTCAGCGCTCCGGCCAGCGGTGCGGCGCACAGCCACGACAGGATGATGCGCGGCGAGCGCCACAGCGTGGGTGCGGTCGCGGCGTACACGGCCCAGCCGGTGCCGAACAGCGAGAGCAGCGACCAGACGATGTCGGGCAGCACGGCGAACTGGCGGTTCAGAAAATAAAACACCGTGGGCTCATAGAAGCCGAGCCACAGCGGCGCCGTCACGGCCGCCACCAGCAGGGGCAGGCCCCAGTGCCAGGGTGCGATGCGGGGCGCGGCGGAAAGGGAGTTGGAGGTCATCGAATCAACATGGTTGAAGGCCAGGGGCTCAGGGTTCGCCCAGGCGGCGCGGCGCCGGGCGGCCGCCCCAGCCGCTGCAATGGTAGAAGCTGAAACGCGCCACCGGCCGGCCGGCGCGCGCCACGGCCAAGCTGTCGAGCGGTTCGCAGCGCTGGAACATGCCCTCGCCCACTGGCAAGCGGTAGGCCATCTGCGACCAGTCCAGCAGCACGGCATCTACGCCCACGGGCAGGTCGCCGGACCACAGGCTGAACTGGTCGAAACCGGGAGCGATCACATGCACCGGCAGCGGCCGCGCGTACCAGGCCAGGCGGCTGGCCAGCGTCCAGTTCTGCACCGCCAGATGGGTGCTTTGTTTCTCGCGTGCCAGCTGCAGCGCTTTCGCGCCAGCGGCATCCCAGCCGTAGAAGTCGGTGAAGGGGTTGATGGTTTCGGCCTCGGTGCTGCCGGGCGCTTCGGCTTGCAGCCAGGTCGGCCCGGCCATCAGCATCAGCCCATACAAGGCCAGCGTGAAGACAGCCTGCAAGCCGCCCAGCGCCCAGACCAGGCGTTTGCGGCCGGCCGACCACAACGCGGCCAGACCGACGCCGGCAAACGGTGCCAAGGCCACCCAGGCCGGTGCCGTCCAGTGCGGCAGGCTGGAGCCGCCACCGGACAGATAGGCCAGCACCGCAAACGGCAGCGCGAAGAAGCTCAGCAGCCAGACCTGCGGCCGCGGCAGACCGGCACCGCCCAGCACCGCACGGCGCAGGCCGAAGACGCCCCACAGCAGCAGCGGGTACAGCAGCACTTGCGCCAGCAGGAAACCGGCCAGTTGCTGCCACTGCCACTGGCTGCCGGCGCCGTGATGCAGCTGGTAGGCAAACGAGATCCAGCCGTTCTGCGCATTCCAGATGAAAACCGGCAGCACCAGCACCACGGCCAGCGCCAGCGCCAGCCAGGGCGCCGGCCGGCGCAGCAGGCGCACGCCGTGGGCGGCGAGCAGGCAGGCCGCCACCGGCAGCGCCGCGAAGATGGCGGTGTACTTGGCCAGCCCGGCCAGCCCCAGCAGGCCACCGAGCAGCAGCCAGGCAGACAGGCGCTGCACCTCGGCCGCATCCAGCATGCGCAGCGTCTGCCACAGGATGGCGGCGGTGAAGAACATCAAGAGCGTGTCGGGCAAGAGGCCGATGCCCAGCACATGCAGCACCGGCGCCAGGCTGTAGGCCAGCACGGCCCACAGGCCGGCATCGGCACTGGCCGCCGTGGTGCCCGCCGGCAGCCGCCCCTGCAGGCGGCGCGCGATGCTGTAGATGAACAGTGCCGTCGCCAGCCACAGCGCTTCGGGCAACAGGCGCAGCAGACCATCGGGCGCGCCCAACGCCACCAGCGGCCACTGCACCCAGCCCACCAGCGGCGGATGGTCGTAATAACTCAGTGCCGGGTGCGCCGCGTAGAGTGCGTAATGCGCCTCGTCACCGGACAGGCCCAGCACCCAGCCCAGGCCGAAATGCAGCAGGGCATGGCCCAGCAACAGGGCGACCAGGACAGGCGGCAGACGGGAAAAAGCGTGGGCAGGCACGGGAAGGGCACATGGCGCAGACAGGAGCACCAAGTCTAAACGAGGCACGGTACCAGCACGACCTTCACGGGCTAAACTGGCCGCCATGCCCGCGCCCCTGCCCACCACCCTCGATCCCAGCCGCTGCCCGCTGTGCGGCCAGCCCAACCGCTGCGCCATGGACGTGCAGCGCGAGACCGGCGTGACGCAGCCGCCGTGCTGGTGCACCGGCGTGACCTTCGACGCGACGCTGCTGGCGCGCGTGCCGGCCGAAGCGCAGCAACGCGCCTGCATCTGCCAGGCCTGCGCCACGGCCGGACAGAGCGCCTGACTGCAGCGCCCGCAGAGACAGGAAGAGGCCCTCACAGGTCGCATGGCCTGAGCAGCCTGCTAGCATCAGGGTTCACGCACCGACACGACACCCATGACACGTACGCACGAAGAACAGCGACAGGCCTTGCGCTCGACCTGGGTCAGCGTCTGGGTCAATATTTTTCTGGCCAGCGTGCAGGTGGCCATCGGTTTCTTCGCCCGCTCACAGGCCTTGATCGCCGACGGCATCCACTCCCTGTCCGATCTGGTGGCCGACGGCGTGGTGCTGTTTGCCGCACGCCACTCGCACGCCGCCGCCGACGACACCCATCAGTACGGCCACGCGCGCTTCGAGACCGCGGCCTCGCTGGCCATCGGCCTGATCCTGCTGGCCACCGGCATCAGCATGGTGTGGAGCGCTGGCGTCAAGCTGCATGCCGGCGTCGGCATGGACGCCGTGCACCCGGTCGCGCTGGCCACCGCCGCCCTGACCCTGCTGGCCAAGGAAGGGCTGTTCCGTTACATGCGCCGCATCGGCGAGCGCCTCAAGTCCTCGCTCTTGATCGCCAATGCCTGGCATGCGCGTGCCGATGCCGCGTCTTCGCTGGTGGTGGCGCTCGGCATCGGTGCCAACCTGCTGGGCTACCACAGCATGGATGCGGTGGCGGCCATCATCGTCGGCTTCATGATCTCCAAAGCGGGCTGGAATTTCTCGGTCGAGGCCTTCCACGGCCTGACCGACCATGCGCTCGACCTGGAGGAGATCGAACGCATCCGCCAGTCCATCCTGTCGGTCGGTGGCGTGCTGGACCTGCATGGCCTGCGCACCCGGCGCATGGGCGACTGGGCGGTGATCGACGTGCATGTGGAGGTGGACGCCCACCTCTCGGTCTCGGAGGGGCACTACATCGCCGAAAAAATCAGCGCGCTGGTGAAGGAAGCGCACCGCGTGGCCGAATGCACGGTCCACATCGACCCCGGCACCGTGCGGCACCTGCCCCGGCTGCTGGCGCTGCCGCCGCGCGCCGAGGTGCAGGCCCTGGTGCAGCAGGTGCTGCCGGTGCCGGCCACACTGCAACTGCACTATCTGGACGGCGGGCTGGAGGTCGAGGCCGAGCTGCAGGCCGCCGTGCCAGCGGCCGAACTGGCCCGGCTGCAGCAAGCACTGCACGACACGCTGAGCCGCGCCACCCGCGTCGGCCGCGTTACCCTGCGCTGCGCCACGCTGGACGGCCGGCCGTGAAGCGCCCCGCCACCCTGGCCGAGATGCAGGCGCACTACGGCGGGCGCTACCGCTGGCTGCTGCTGTTGGCGGTGATGGTCGGCACCATGGCCGCCATCATGTCGTCCACCATCGTCAACGTGGCCATCCCCGACATGAGCCACCATTTCTCGCTGGGGCAGGAACGCGCCCACTGGGTCAGTTCCGGCTTCATGGTGGCGTCGACCGTGTCCATGTTGACCACGCCCTGGCTGCTGAGCAGCTTCGGCTACCGCCAGACCTACGTGATCTCGACGCTGATGCTGCTGGCCGGCGGCGTGGGCGGCGGCCTGGCCAACCACTTCGGCCTGGTGCTGGCCGCGCGGGTGGTCGAGGGCCTGGCCGCCGGCATCGTGCAGCCGATTCCGGCCATCATCATCATCCGCGCCTTCGAACCGCACGAGCGCGGCCGGGCCGGCGGCATCTTCGGCATGGGCGTGGTGCTCGCCCCCGCGCTGGGGCCGAGCATCGGTGGCTTGCTGGTCGAATGGTTCGGCTGGCGCTCGATCTTTTTCATGGTGGCGCCGTTTTGTCTCGCCTCGCTCTGGCTGGCCTATCGTTATGTGCCGGTCAACGCGCCCGGCGGCGTGGCACCGGATCGCCGCAACTCCCGGCTGGACTGGCAGGGCCTGCTACTGTGCACCGTGGGCACGCTGTGCCTGCTCAACGGCCTGGTCCAGCTGCATGGCAGCGCGCATACCGCCGCCTTCGTGCTGTTGGGCACAGCGCTGGCGTCCGTGCTGGGCTTCGTCTGGTGGCAAAAGCGTCAGGCACGCCACGCCGGCACGCCGCTGATGCACATGGACCTGTTCAAGCACCGGCCGTTTGCCATGGGCAGCCTGGTGGCCTTCATCTACGGCACGGCGCTGTTCGGCTCCACCTACCTGCTGCCGCTCTACATCCAGATGGGGCAAGGCCTGTCGGCGGCGCTGGTCGGCACCATCATGCTGCCGGCCGGCCTGGTGCTGGCGGTCACGATTCCGCTGGCCGGCCGCCTGTCCGACCGTGTGCCGATCCACCTGATGGTCAGCCTCGGCATCCTGCTGCTGGCCGCCTCCTTCGCGCTGATGGCCACCATCGGCCTGCAGGCGGCGCTCTGGGTGCTGGTGACCTGGACCATCCTGGGGCGCATCGGTCTGGGCTTCATCCTGCCCTCGCTCAACAACGGCGCCATGCAGGGCCTGGAGCACCGCCTGATCTCGCAGGCCTCCAGCACCATCAACTTCCTGCGCATGCTCGGCGGTGCCGCCGGCATCAGCCTGTGCGGCATCATCCTGCAGTGGCGCATGGCCGCCCATGGCGCACAGGACACGACCGCCGCACCCAGCGCGGCGCGGCTGGCCGCCTTTGACGAAACCTTCGTGCTGCTGGCGCTGGTGTGCGCCCTGGCCGTGCTGGCGGCCTGGCGCCTGCGCCAACCCATCAACGCCAAGGAGTAAGCACCATGTGCCAGTTGCTGGGCATGAACTGCAATGTGCCGACCGACGTGATGTTCAGCTTCGCCGGCTTTGCCGAGCGCGGCGGCCGCACCGACCACCACGGCGACGGCTGGGGCATCGCCTTCTTCGAGGACAAGGGGCTGCGCCATTTCGTCGACCACCAGTCGGCCTGCGCCTCGCCGGTGGCCGAGCTGATCCGGCACTACCCGATCAAGAGCCGCAACGTCATCGCCCACATCCGCAAGGCGACGCAGGGCGCAGTGACGCTGGAGAACTGCCACCCCTTCGTGCGCGAACTGTGGGGCCGCTACTGGGTGTTCGCCCACAACGGCGACCTGAAGAACTTTGCGCCGCGGCTGCACGGCAGCTTCCACCCGGTCGGCCACACCGACAGTGAACAGGCTTTTTGCTGGCTGCTGCAGGAGCTGGCCAAATCGCATGCCGACGTACCCAGCATTCAGGAACTGACGCTGACGCTGCGCGAACTGGTGCCGCAAATCTCGAAACACGGCACCTTCAACTTCCTGCTGAGCAACGGCGAGGCGCTGTGGGCCCACGCCTCCACCCAGCTTTACCACGTGGTGCGCCAGCACCCCTTCGGCAGCGCCACGCTGCGCGACGAGGACCTGAGCGTCAACTTTGCCGAACACGCCGCCCCGGGCGACCGGGTGGCGGTGGTGGTGACGGCGCCGCTGACCACGGATGAGGTGTGGACACCCTTCGCCCCGGGCGAGCTGCGGGTGTTCGTCGACGGTGCCCCTGCGGCTTAGCGGCACGCAGACGCCGGCGCACGGCGGGCGCGCCCAGGCCAATCCCTCGAATTGCAGGTGATTCGCCCCGCTTTTCCTCGCCATGCCAGGCGACATCGGTGCGGCATCGCTTCAAGTTCCCCGTCCCTACGCCCGATATGGGTGCAGGAGTGCTGCAGAGAGGCACTTTGCACAGCGGCCTCGGAAGCAGAAAATGAGCACGTCCATCAATACCAATATTGCATCGCTGAACGCGCAACGTAACCTGTCGGCCTCGGCCAGCTCGCTGGCGACGTCGATGCAGCGCCTGTCCTCGGGCCTGCGCGTCAACAGCGCCAAGGACGACGCGGCCGGTCTGGCCATCGCCGAGCGCATGAACACCCAGGCCAAGGGCCTGAACGTCGCCGCCCGCAACGCCAATGACGGCATCTCGCTGGCGCAGACGGCCGAAGGCGCCCTGGGCAAGGTCGGCGACATGCTGCAGCGCATGCGTGAACTGGCCGTGCAGTCGGCCAACTCCACCAACAGCTCGGCCGACCGTACCGCCCTGCAGGCTGAAGTGAAGCAGCTGGCCGATGAAATCGACCGCGTGGGCAAGACCACCACCTTCAACAACCAGAAGATTCTGGACGGTACCTTTGCCGGCGCCGTGTTCCAGGTCGGCGCCAACTCCGGCGACAACATCACCGTGGGCGCCCTGACCAATGCCAAGGCCAGCGGCCTGTCGCAGGCCGACTACGCCACGGCCACGATCACCGGCATCCAGCCGAGCGGCGTGCGAACCAGCGCGCTCGCCAGCGGTTACATGGGCATCGACACCTACCTGAACGGCGCCACCAGCGCTCCCTCCAAGGTGGGCCTGGAGGTGATGGCCGCCGTGACGACCGGCGAGGAGCGTCTGGGCCAAATCATGGAGGCCGTGAACCGGAAATCGGCCGACACCGGTGTTACCGCCTATCTGAACAAGCAAGCTGACGGCACATACACAATGGAAGTCCGCTCCTCCGCCAAGGACGCCGCCGGCGGCACCGCTTGGGTCAACATGTGGGAACTCAGGACCGTCCTGCAGACGGCGCAGGTGATTCCAGCCGCACTCGCCGGCGGCGCCAACACCAGCCTCGACTATGCAGTCACCCCGACCTCGTCAACCGGTATCGATACGCTGTCGGTCAGCACGCAAGGCGATGCATGGCTGGCCCTGAGGAAGCTTGACTCGGCCATCGACCAAGTCAACAGCGCGCGCGCCAAGCTGGGCGCCATGCAGAGTCGCTTCGAAAGCGCGGTCAGCAATATCAGTTCCATGGTGGAGAACATTTCCGCCTCGCGCGGCCGCATCATGGACGCCGATTTCGCCAAGGAAACCGCCAATCTGTCACGCACCCAGATCCTGCAGCAGGCCGGCACCGCCATGGTGGCGCAGGCCAACCAGCTGCCGCAGGGCGTGTTGGCCCTGCTGCGTTAAGAGGCCAGCGCGCGCTCCAGCGCGTCGACGAACATCGCCGCCACGTCAAAGCCCATCTGGTCGGTGATTTCCTGGAAGCAGGTCGGGCTGGTGACGTTGATCTCGGTCAGGCAGTCGCCGATCACGTCCAGCCCCACCAGCAGCAGGCCGCGTGCCGCCAGCACCGGGCCGATGGCTGCGGCAATCTCGCGGTCACGTGTACTCAGCGGCTGGGCCACGCCCTTGCCGCCGGCCGCCAGGTTGCCGCGCACCTCGCCACCCTGCGGAATACGCGCCAGGCAGTAGGGCACCGGCTGGCCGCCGATCACCAGCACGCGCTTGTCGCCCTGGGCGATGGCCGGCAGGAACTTCTGCACCATCACGGTCTGCGCACCGTCGCGGTTGAGCGTCTCGATGATGGCGCCCAGGTTCAGGCCGTCGTCGCGCACGCGGAAGATGCCCATGCCGCCCATGCCGTCGAGCGGCTTGAGGATGATGTCGCGATGCTCAGCGTGGAAAGCGCGGATGGCCAGTGCATCGCGCGTCACCAGCGTGGGGGTGATGAACTGCGGGAACTCCAGGATGGCCAGCTTCTCCGGATGGTCGCGCAGGGAACGCGGCTTGTTGAACACCTTGGCGCCTTCGCGCTCGGCCTGCTCCAGCAGGTGGGTGGCGTAGAAATACTCGCTGTCGAAAGGCGGGTCCTTGCGCATGATGACGGCGTCGAACTCACGCAGCGCGGCCAGGCGCTGCAACGGCGGCTCGGGCGTTTCATGGAACCAGCGCTCCTCGTGCCCGGTCAGCGTGATGTGCCGCACGTGGGCCTGCACGCCGGTGGCCGCCTGCCAGGCCAGATGACGCGGCTCGCAGGCCGCCAGTGCATGGCCGCGGCGCTGCAGTTCGCGCATCATGGCGAAAGTACTGTCCTTGTAGGTCTTGAAGGACTCCAGTGGATCGGCGATGAAGAGAATATTCACGGGGCAACACCCTCACGATGATTGTGGTAAGTCCGTATGTGACGGTTCGCCAAACAGCAGTACCGTAACGGTCATATTTTTGGAGTCTCTCATGAAACGCCGCGATCTTCTTCAAGCCACCGCCATACTGGGGCTGCCCAGCCTGTCTTTCGCCCAGGACAAGTACCCGAGCAAACCCATCACCATCATCTGCCCCTACCCGGCCGGCGGTAACACCGACCAGCGTTCGCGCCAGTTCGGACGCTTCATGAGCACGGCGCTAGGGGTACCCTTCGTGGTGGAGAACAAGCCCGGCGCCGGCGGCAACATCGGCACCGAAGCGATCGTGCGCGCCAAGCCCGACGGCTACACCATCGGCATGGGCAACTTCGCACCGCTGTCGGTCAACCCGACCATGTTCAAGAAGATCAATTTTGACCCGCTGAAGGATCTGGCGCCGATCTGTTTGATCGAACGCGGCCCGCTGGTGCTGATGGTGCGCCCGGACTCGCCCTTCAAGAGCGTCAAGGACATTGTCGCTGCCGCCAAGGCCAAACCGGGCCACCTGACCTACGCCAATGGCGGCACCGGCGGCTCGCACCACCTGGCAGCCGAGATGATGAAAGCCATGGCGGGTGTCTTCATCACCAACATCCCCTACAAGGGCGGCGCGCCGGCAGCCATGGACCTGATGGGCGGCCAGGTGGACATGATGTTCGAGCAGATGTACGCCGCCTCGGCCAACATCCGCGCCGGCAAGCTGCGCCCGCTGGCCATCACCAGCCTGAAGCGCTCACCCCAGTTTCCCGACGTGCCGACCATGGCCGAGCAGGGTTTCCCCGGCTTCGAGATCTCCAACTGGCAAGGTTTCGTGGCTCCGGCCGCGACGCCGCCAGCCATCATCAAGCTGCTCAACGAAGTCACCAACAAGGCGCTGGCCGACCCCACCATCAAGGCCCAGATGCTGAGCCAGGGCAACGAGCTCGGCGGCGGCACGCCCGAGCAGTTTGCCGCCCACATCAAGGCGGAAGCGGCGCGCTGGAGCAAGCTGGTGAAGACGGCGGGCATCACGACGGACTGAACGCCTGCGCCGCACATGGAAAAGCCACCCGCGGGTGGCTTTTTCTTTGGTTTCGGTTACTCCACCGAACCGCCTGGGGGAGTTCCGTCTCAGATCTCGATCTTCGACCCCAGCTCCACCACCGCATTGTTCGGCAGGTTGAGGAACGCGGCCGCCCCGCTGGCGTTGTGGTGCATCTGGGCGAACAGCTTCTCGCGCCAGGCGGCCATGCCGTGCCCCAGAGTGGGGATGACGATGTCACGCGACAGGAAGTAGCTGGTGGTCATCGGCTCAAGTTCGCAGCCGCGGGTTCGGATCTGTTCCAGCGCCGAAGGCAGATCGGGATCGTTCTTGAAACCGTAGTGCACGATGATCTGCCAGCAGTCGTGGCCGAGCGGCTCGATCTCCAGCCGCTTGTCCAGCCCGATCCACGGCACCTCATGGTTGCGTACCGTCACGAACAGGTTGTTCCGGTGCAGCACCTTGTTGTGCTTGAGGTTGTGCAGCATGGCATTGGGCACGTTGCCGGGCTCGGCCGTCAGGAACACGGCTGTGCCGTCAACGCGCGCCGGCGGGCTCACGAATACCGCCTCCAGAAATCCGGGCAGATCGAGCGCATCTTGCCGGAGTGCGGCGTTGAGCTGGCTGCGCCCCTCCTTCCAGGTCATCATGAGCATGAAAACGGCACCGCCGATGAGCAGCGGGAACCAGCCGCCATCAAACAGCTTCATGAGGTTGGAGGTGAAAAATGCCAGATCCACCACAAAGAAAAAGCCAGTGGCACCGAGGCACAGCGCCAACGGGTACTTCCAGCTGTAGCGAATGACAAAGAATGTCAGCACGGTGGTAATCAGCATGTCCAGCGTGACGGCGATACCGTAGGCCGATGCCAGGTTGCTGGAGGACTTGAACAGCACCACCGCCAGCACGATGGCCGTGAACAGCCCCCAGTTGACGAAGGGCATGTAGATCTGACCGGTGTCCTTGACGCTGGTATGCAACACCTGCAGGCGCGGCAGGTAACCGAGCTGGATCACCTGCTTGGTGACGCTGAAGGCGCCGGAGATCAGGGCCTGTGAAGCGATCACGGTGGCCATCGTGGCCAGCACCACCAAAGGCCACAAGGCCCAGTCGGGTGCCATCATGAAGAACGGGTTTTTCACTGCATCAGGATTCTTCAGCAGCAACGCACCTTGGCCGAAGTAGTTGAGCGTCAATGCCGGCATGACAATGGAAAACCAGGCCAGCCGAATCGGCTTCTTGCCGAAGTGCCCCATATCGGCATACAGCGCTTCGCCACCGGTGACGCACAGCACCACGGCCCCGAGAATGATGAAGGTGGTGCCAGGGTTGTGCACGATGAACCCGACGGCATGATGCGGGCTCAGTGCCCACAAGATGGCTGGATTGCTGGCAATGTGGGCCACGCCCAGTACAGCGATGGCAGCAAACCAGACTACGGTGATCGGGCCGAAGAACTTGCCGATGCCGGCGGTGCCACGCTTTTGCACCCCAAACAGGCCGAACAGGATAAGCAGCGTCAGCGGGATCACGGCCTTCTTGAAAGCCGGCGAGACCACTTCCAGGCCTTCGACTGCCGACAGCACCGAAATCGCCGGTGTGATGACGCCGTCGCCATAGAACAGGCAGGTGCCGAAAATACCGACCAGCAGCAACCAGCGTCGCAGTGCCGGCTTGTCCTTGACCGACTGCGAAGCCAACGCCAGCATGGCCACCAGACCGCCTTCGCCGGCATTGTCAGCCCGCAGCACCAGCAACACATACTTGAGGGAGACGATGACGGTCAGCGTCCAGAAAAAGATCGAGAGGATGCCGTAGACATTGGCCGGTGTGAACGGCACATGGCCGGAACCGAATACTTCCTTGACAGCGTACAGGACGCTGGTGCCGATATCACCGTAGACGACGCCGATGGCGCCCAGGGTAAGCGCGGCAAGCGAGGATTTGGAAGCTGACACAAAACTGCCCCGTCTTCACGAGCGGGGCTCCATAACATGCGGAAGACGCTATTGTGCTCTCGGCGCGCCAGCCTTCCAACAGTTCACCCCGCCCGGACCGGCCAGAATCCGGGGTTGTTGCACCGCAACAACTACCACCCCGACACGAACCTCACTCGTAGACTTCCGCCTCAGGATCGGTGGCTTCGAGCTCGTAGCTGGCCGCCAGCATGGCCAGCCGCCCGATCACGCCGTACATGTAGAAGCGGTTGGGGGCGCTGGCGCCGGGTTTCATGCCCGGCTGCGGCAGATGGGTGCTTTCAGCAAAGGCCAGCGGCACGAAACTCGCCCCGGGCGCATTGAGGTTCTCGTCGATGCCGCGTTCGGCGTGCACGCGGTAGAAACCACCCACCACATAACGGTCCATCATGTAGACCACCGGCTCGGCCACGGCATCGTTCATGCGCTCGTTGGTCAGCACACCTTCCTGGATGATGACGTCGTTGACCTCCTGGCCATCCTTGATCACGCTCATCTTGTTGCGCGTGCGGCGGTTCAGGTCTTCCAGTTCCTTGGCATCGCGCACCATCATGATGCCCATGCCATAGGTGCCGTTGTCGGCCTTGACAACAACAAACGGCTTTTCCTTGATGCCGTATTCCTTGTACTTGCGCCGGATCTTGGCCAGCAGGGCATCGACATTGCTGGTCAGGCACTCCATGCCGGTGCCCTCGGTGAAATTCACTTCGCCGCACTTGCTGAACATCGGGTTGATCAGCCAGGGGTCGATGCCCAGCAGCTTGCCGAAGCGCTTGGACACCTCTTCGTAGCTCCGGAAGTGGTTGCTCTTGCGCCGCGTGGACCAGCCGGCGTGCAGCGGCGGCAGCAGGTACTGCTCGTGAATTTCCTCCAGGATGCCGGGAATGCCGGCGGACAGGTCGTTGTTGAGCAGGATGGTGCAGGGGTCGAAGTCCTTCAGGCCCAGGCGCCGCCGGTTGCGGATCACCGGTTCCAGCGTCACCGATTCGCCGCCTGGCAGCTCGATGGTGGTGGTCTTCTTGATCTCGGGGCTGATCGAGCCGATGCGCACGTTCAGGCCCGCCATGTGGAAGATGCGCCGCAGCTGCGCCACATTGCTGAGGTAGAAGGTGTTGCGCGTGTGGTTCTCGGGGATCAGCAGCAGGTTGCGTGCCTCGGGGCAGATCTTCTCGATGGCCGCCATCGCTGCCTGCACAGCCAGCGGCAGCATCTCCGGTGTGAGGTTGTTCCAGCCGCCGGGGTAGAGGTTGGTATCCACCGGCGCCAGCTTGAAGCCGGCGTTGCGCACGTCGACCGAGCTGTAGAACGGCGGCGTGTGCTCCATCCACTCGAGCCGGAACCAGCGCTCGATGGCCGGCATGGAGTCCAGGATGCGTTGTTCGAGTTCGTTGATCGGGCCTGTCAGCGCCGTGATGAGATGGGGAACCATGCAGCCCTCGTTTTTCTGTGGTGGAGCAATTCTAGGACGTGGGGACCGTCACGCCATATTCAAGGCGACAGGCCGGACGCTGCGCCGTCCTGGCCCCGCTGTCTGTGTTATTTCGCGCCGTCGAACAGCCAATGGATCAGTCGCTGGGCCGTTCCCGGGCTGAGGCGCTCATGGGCGGGGATACGCCGCAGCGGTTCGGCCCGCAGCGGGGTGCCATGGCAGTTGTAGCAGCCCATCTCGACGGCCAGCGACGAGCTGGCCTGGCTCGCCAGGGGCGCGGCCAGAACCATCCCCAGCAAAACGGCCCGACGCAGCAGCACGGCAGGGCGGCGCATGCTCAGTTCCGGATTTCGCCGTCGCCCAGCACCACATACTTCAACGAGGTCAGTCCTTCGAGGCCCACCGGGCCGCGGGCGTGGAACTTGTCGGTACTGATGCCGATCTCAGCCCCCAGCCCGTATTCGAAGCCATCGGCAAAGCGGGTGCTCGCATTCACCATCACGCTGCCGGAATCAACCTCGCGCAGAAAAGCCTGCGCATGCATGTGATCGCGGGTGATGATTGCGTCGGTATGGTGGCTGCCGTAATGGTTGATGTGGGCAATCGCCTCATCCAGGCCGGCCACCACCTTGACGCTGATGATGGGGGCCAGGAACTCCTCGTACCAATCCTGCTCGGTCGCCGCCTTCAGATTGGCGTCCTTCACGCCCGCCAGGATGGCCTGGGCCTCTGCGTCGCAGCGCATCTCCACCCCCTTGGCGGCGAAGACGGCGCCGATGCGCGGCAAAAATGCCTTGGCCACGCCGCGCGCCACCAGCAGGCTCTCGCTGGCATTGCAGGGGCTGTACTTGTTGGTCTTGGCGTTGTCGGCCACCTTGACCGCCATGTCGAGATCGCACGGATCGTCGACATAGGTATGGCAGTTGCCGTCCAGGTGTTTGATCACCGGCACCTTGGCGTCGCGGCTGATGCGCTCGATCAGCGACTTGCCGCCGCGCGGGATGATGACGTCCACGTACTGCGGCATGGTGATGAGCTGGCCCACCACCTCGCGCTCGGTGGTCTGCACCAGTTGCACGGCATCGGCCGGCAGGCCCGATTCCACCAGCGCCTGCTGCACCAGCCTGGCCAGCGCCTTGTTCGATTCGATCGCCTCCGAGCCGCCGCGCAGGATGCAGGCATTGCCGCTCTTGATCGACAGGCTGGCGGCCTCGATGGTGACGTTGGGCCGGCTCTCGAAGATCATGCCGAAGACGCCGATCGGCACGCGCATCTGGCCGACGCGGATGCCGCTGGGCTGCTGCTTCATGCCGATGATCTCGCCAATGATGTCGGGCATGGCGGCCAACTGCTCACAGCCCTGCGCCACGGTGTCGATGACTTTGGGCGTCAGGCGCAGACGATCGACCAGCGGCGCGGCCAGGCCCAGGCTTTCAGCGCGTGCGATGTCCTTGGCATTGTCCTGCTCGAGCGAGCCGGCATTGGCGCGCAGCAAAGCGGCAAGGCGGCGCAGCGCTATGTTTTTAGTAGCTGTCGGCGCTTTCGCCATCAGGGCGGAAGCCACTTTAGCCTGCATGCCCAGAGTCTGGGCGTAGTCAGCGATGTTGAGCGCGTTCATAGTTCATTTTCTCACGCCCGCGCTTTTGGCGTGCGCCCCGGCCTGGAGGGCGCAGTGGCTGCACAGCTGCATGGCCAGCCGGTGCAATGCCTGCCAGCCGTCGGCCGGCCAGTCCGGCTGCTTCAGGCCCTTGACAATGCCGTCCACCTGGTGCGCCGCATGCAGCAGATTGACCAGCGCCGTTTCCGTCAGTCGCGGCAGCACGCGCTCGTACAGGCGCTCCTTGAGGCCCCAGATGCGCTGCTCGCGCAGGGCCATCGGCAGGGGGCGGCCCTGGGCCACGGCATCCTTGACGCGCTTGAGCGCACGGATGTCCTCGCTCAAGGCATAGTGCACCAGCACCTCGGCCTCGCCCTCGGCGCGCAGGCCGTCGAGCATGCGCTGCACACGCGCCGCCTGTCCGGCCAGCACGGCTTCGGACAGCTTGAAGACGTCGTAACGCGCCACGTTGAGCACGGCGCCTTCCACCTGTTCGAACGTCAGTTCGCCGGCCGGATGCAGCAAGGCCAGTTTCTGGATTTCCTGATGTGCAGCCAGCAGATTGCCTTCGATCCGGTCGGCAAAGAACTGCAGCGTGCGCTGGCCCTCTTCGCCGGCGGTCACACGCTGGCCCTGCGCCGCCAGACGCTGCGCGATCCACTGCGGCAAGGCGTTGCGCTCGACCGGATCAATCTGCACCGTCACGCCGAAACTCTCCAGCGCGCCGAACCAGGCGCCGCTCCTGGTCAGCTTGTCCAGGCGCGGCAGCATGACCAGCGTCAGCGTCGAGTCATTGCCCTGCGCTGCTTCCGCCAGCTGCTGCAACGCCACGCTGCCATCCTTGCCGGGTTTGCCGGAAGGAATGCGGATCTCGACGATCTGGCGTTCGGCAAACAGGCTTAAAGATCCGCCGGCGGCCAGCACCTCGCTCCAGTCGAAATGGGCACCGGCCACGGTGTGCGAGGTGCGTTCGGTGTAGCCCTGAGAACGCGCCACGGCGCGAATGGCATCCGCCGCCTCCTGCACCAGCAGCGGCTCGTCGCCATGCAGGGTGTACAGGCTCTTCAACCCGCGTTGCAGGTGGGCTTCAAGCTGGTTGGCGGCGACTTGCATCAGCGCCCCCCGACAAGGCATTCCCCAAGCGGGAAACGCCGTGGAACCGGCTTGGCCGGGCCACTGGCGTTGCCCCCTGCAAGGGGGGGGGCGGAGCGACACGCAGTGCGCGCAGCCTGGGGGTGTGCCACGTTACAACTCTTTCACCGCCGCCAGCCGACGCAGCAGCTGGTGCACGATGTCGGTCTGCATGCTGCGGAACAGCAGGGCCTCCTCGGTCTCCTTGGCCAGTACAGCCGACTCATTGAAGCTGATGTCGCGTTGCTGCACCATCTCAGTCTCGGGAATCAACTCCTTGCCCTGCGGCGTGCGCAGGCGGAAACGGAAACGCAGGCGCAGCTGGAATTCCCGCACCTGGCCGGCCGCATTGGTGCCGACCACGATCTTTTCGCGCAATTCCTGCAAGATATCGAGAATCACCTCGGCCTTCATTCGCTGCGACCCCTCGGTGATCAGTTCGACATTGCCGACGGCTGTCAGGTTGCGCTTGAGTTCGCTACCCAGCACCGAGGTCGGCGCCACGTCGGTATAGATCGACTTGAAAGCGAAATTGGGGGGCTGGCGCAACTGAAAACCGCAGCCTGCGAGCGGCGCGGCTAGGCCCAGTACCACCAACTTCCCTGCAAACCCACCGAACGCACGACGACTCAGGACAGCGGCACGCTTCATGATCAAAGCACCACGTTGACCAGGCGCCCTGGCACCACGATCACACGCTTGACGGCTGCCCCGTTGGCCTGCTTTTGCACGACTTCCGACGCCACGGCGGCGGCCTCGATCGCCTCTTTCGACGCGCCGGCCGGCACCAGCACAGCGCCGCGGTGCTTGCCGTTGATCTGCAGCACCAGTTCGATCTCGTCCTGCTGCAGTGCGGCCTCGTCCGCCTGTGGCCAGGGCGCATCGAGCAGGTCGCCCAGCACGCCAGCGAAGCCGAGCTCGCTCCACAGCTGGTGGGTGATGTGCGGCGTGGCCGGATACAGGCAGCGCAACAGGATGCCGAAACCTTCGTACAGCGCCACCACGGCACCGGCGCTGTCCATGGCCTTGAAGTCCTCCAGCGCGTTGAGCAGCTTCATGGCCCCGGAGACCACGGTGTTGTACTGCATGCGCTGGTAGTCGTAGTCGACCTGCTTGAGCACGCTGTGGATCTCCAGCCGCAGGGCCTTGGCCTCCTTGCCAAATTCCACATCTTTCAGGCTCTTGACGCCCGCCACGCTTGCGTCAGCCGCTACCGAATCGATAGCAGACAGCTTGACGCCGAAGTTCCAGACTCGGCGCAGGAAACGGTAGCTGCCCTCCACCGCGGCATCGTTCCATTCCAGCGTGGCCTCGGGCGGCGCGGTGAACATGGTGTACAGGCGCGCGGTGTCGGCGCCGTACTTCTCGATCAACTCCTGCGGGTCGACGCCGTTGTTCTTGGACTTGGACATGGTGCCCACGCCCTCGTAGTCGATCGCCGTGCCGGCCGGCAGGTCGCCGACGGCGTTCTTCAGCTTGGCCCCAATGATCTTGCCGCCCTCATCGAGTACGTGCTCGACGTCGTGCGGCCAGAAGTACTCCTTGCCGCCTTTCTCGGTGCGGCGCGAGTAGATGTGATTGAGCACCATGCCCTGCGTCAGCAGCTTGGTGAAGGGCTCGTCGACCTTCACCAGCCCCAGGTCGCGCATGACCTTGGTCCAGAAGCGCGCGTACAGCAGGTGCAGGATGGCGTGCTCGATGCCGCCAATGTACTGGTCCATCGGCATCCAGTACTTGGCCCCCTCGGCCACCATCTGGTCGTTGTTGCGCGGATCGCAGTAGCGCATGAAATACCAGGACGAATCCACGAAGGTGTCCATGGTGTCGGTCTCGCGCCGTGCCGGCTTGCCGCAGCAGGGGCAGTTCACCTTGAGGAAGGCCTCGCACTTGTTCAGCGGATTGCCGGAACCGTCAGGCACCAAGTCCTGCGGCAGCACCACCGGCAGGTCTTTTTCCGGCACCGGCACCGAGCCACAGGCATCGCAGTGGATGATCGGGATCGGCGTGCCCCAGTAGCGCTGGCGCGAAATACCCCAGTCGCGCAGACGCCAGGTGGTCTTTTTCTCGCCCAGACTGAGGGTCTGCAGCTTGTGCGCGATGGCGTCCACTGCTTCCCGGCAGCGCAGGCCGCTGAAGCTGCCGGAGTTGATGGTGACGCCGTTGACCTTGTCGGCATACCACTCCTGCCAGTGGTGGTAGTCGTAGGACTGGCTGTCGACGTCGATCACCTGGCGGATCGGCAGCTGGTATTTCAGGGCGAAGGCGAAGTCGCGCTCGTCGTGCGCCGGCACGCCCATGACGGCGCCATCGCCGTAGCTCATCAGCACGTAGTTGCCGACCCACAGCGGCACCTGTTCCTGCGTCAACGGATGGGTGACAAACAGGCCGGTCGGCATGCCCTCTTTTTCTCTCAGCGCCAGCTCGGCCTCGGTGGTGCCGCCCTTTTTGCAGTCCTCGATGAAAGCGGCCAGCTTGGGATTGGATCGGGCCGCGTGCTGGGCCAGCGGGTGCTCGGGCGCCACGGCGCAGAAGGTCACCCCCTTGATGGTGTCGGCGCGGGTGGTGAAGACATACATGCGACCGTCACCGATCAGCTTGCCGTCCGCGCCCTGGATGTCGTGCGTGAAGGCAAAGCGCACGCCCTCGCTGCGGCCGATCCAGTTCTCCTGCATCAGGCGCACGCGCTCGGGCCAGCCGTTGAGCGTGGCCTTGTCGTTGCCGATCTGCACGTGGTCCAGCAGTTCCTGCGCGTAGTCGGTGATCTTCAGGTAGTAGCCCGGGATTTCGCGTTTCTCCACCAGCGCGCCGGTGCGCCAGCCGCGGCCGTCGATGACCTGCTCGTTGGCCAGCACGGTCTGGTCCACCGGGTCCCAGTTGACGACCTGGGTCTTGCGGTAGGCGATGCCTTTTTCCAGCATCTTGAGGAACAGCCACTGGTTCCATTTGTAATACGTCGGGTCGCAGGTGGCGACCTCGCGGCTCCAGTCGATCGCCAGGCCCATGGCCTGCATCTGGCCCTTCATGTAGGCGATGTTCTCGTAGGTCCACTGGGCCGGCGGCACGCCGTTCTTCAGCGCCGCGTTCTCGGCCGGCAGGCCGAAGGCATCCCAGCCCATGGGCATGAGCACGTTGTAGCCGTTCATGCGCAGGTAGCGCGTGAGCATGTCGTTGATGGTGTAGTTGCGCACATGGCCCATGTGCAGCTTGCCGCTGGGGTAAGGCAACATGGAGCAGGCGTAGAACTTCTTGCGGCCGGCCTCCTCCGTCACCCGGTAGGCATCACGCGCCGTCCAGTGGCTGTGGGCGGCTTTCTCAACATCGAGATGGTTGTATTTGTCTTGCATTTGGGAATTCACTTGGGGCGACGCAGACGTCGCAAGCGCCCCATTTTAGGGTTTGGCAACGAAACCGATGCGGCTCAGGCCGGCTTTGTGGGCGGCGTCCAGCACCGCCACCACCCGGCCATAGGGCACGGCTTCATCCGCACGCAACTGGACTTCGGCCTGGGCATTCTGACGCGCGATGTCAGCAAAACGCAGCTGCAGCGCCTCCAGCGCCAGCGGCTGGTCCTGAAAATAGACCTGGCCGGCCTGGTCGAGCGCGACCTGGACCACCTGCGGCGTCTCCTGCGGCCGGGCCGTCTCGGCTTGCGGCAGGTCCAGGCGGAGCGAGCTGGCCAACAGCGGCGCCGTGAGAATGAAGATCACCACCAGCACCAGCATGACGTCGATCAGCGGCGTCATGTTGATGTCGCTCATGGGCTGCGGCCCGGTAGTGCGTTCGAGGCGACCGAATGCCATGGGCTTGCTTCAGGCGGCCGGCTGGCCCAACAGCAACTCGCGCAGATCCAGGGCAAAACCCTCCAGATCGGCCTCGATCTGGCCCACCAGCCGGCCCAGCACGTTGTAGGCCAGCACGGCCGGAATGGCCACGGCCAGGCCGGCCGCCGTCATGATGAGCGCCTCGCCCACCGGGCCGGCAATGCGTTCGATGGTGATCTGGCCGGCGCTGGCCATGCCGGTCAGGGCATGGTAGATGCCCCAGACCGTACCGAGCAGGCCGACAAAAGGCGCCGTGGAACCCACCGTGGCCAGCAACACCTGGCCGAACTGCAGCCGGCGCAGCACGCCGTGCAAGGCATCGCGCAGCACGCGCGTGAGCTGTTGCGAGCGCTCACCGGCGGCGGCCAGCGTGCCGACGGCCTGCACCTGCGTCGCTTCGATCAGCGGCAGCAACAGGGCTTCGCGGTCGAAGGCGCCGACCTTCAGCCGGGCCTCCTCCATCGAGCCGGCCTGCCAGAACGATGTCGTCGCCCGCACCAGGTCGCTGCCAACACGCCGCAGCAGCCAGCCCTTCCAGACAATCACCACCCAGCTGGCCACCGACATGACCAGCAGCAGCATGGCCACCAGCCGGCTGATGGCATCGCCCTGCACAAGGAACTGGGGCAAGTTCATTTGAGGCCCAGCACGTCGAACATGTCATACAGGCCGCTCTTGCGGCCGGCCAGGAAGCGCACGGCCCGCAGGCTGCCCTGGGCATAGGTGACGCGGCTGGACGATTTGTGCGTGATTTCGATGCGCTCGCCGATGCCGGCGAACAGCACGGTGTGGTCACCCACGATGTCGCCGCCGCGGATGGTGGCAAAGCCGATGGAAGACGGATCCCGCTCGCCGGTCACGCCCTCGCGCGCGTAAACCGCGCAGTCCTTCAGGTCGCGGCCCAGCGCGCCGGCGACCACTTCGCCCATCTTGAGCGCCGTACCGGAGGGCGCATCGACCTTGTGCCGGTGGTGCGCTTCGATGATCTCGATGTCATAACCGGTGGACAGGGCCTTGGCCGCCATCTCCAGCAGTTTCAGCGTGACGTTCACGCCCACACTCATGTTGGGCGACAGCATGATGGCGATGTCCTTGGCCGCGGCCGCGATCTCGGCCTTCTGCGCCTCGCTGAAACCCGTGGTGCCGATCACCATGGCCACGCCCAGCTCGCGGCAGACCTTGAGGTGCGCCATCGTTCCTTCCGGGCGGGTGAAGTCGATCAAGGTCCCGGCCTGCTGCAGCCCGCTCTTCAGGTCGGCCGTGATGGCTACGTCGCTGGCATGGCCGAGAAAGGCGGTGGCATCGTTGCCAATGGCCGGGCTGGCAGCCACGTCCAGGGCGCCAGCCAGCACGCAGTCGTCAGCCGCTTGCACGGCCTCGATCAGCATGCGCCCCATGCGCCCGGAGGCGCCGGCGATGGCAATCTTGTGGAGAGTAGTCATGATGGCAAGGGATGGCTTTAACGGGATGTCGGTTCAAGCGGCGGGTAACTGGCCGGCAACGGCGGCAGGGGTTTGGCTGCCTCGGCGGCGACCGGCGCCGGAAACTGCTTCAGGCTCTCGGGCGAGGCCTCCAGCACTGGCGGCTTGGCCGGCTTGGTGTTGCCCTCCAGCGAGGCGGCGAACTCGGTTTCGGTCGGCAAGACGCCGTCAGACTCGAAACGTTCCAGCAGGTCGCCCTTGAAGAACACCGTGACGCGGCGCGCCAGCGGCTCCGAGCCCTGGCGGCGGAAGGTGAACACATAGTCCCAGCGGTCGGCATGGAACACGCTGACCAGCAAGGGCGTGCCGAGAATGTCACGCACCTGGATGCGGCTCATGCCCGGGCGCAGCACCGCTACCTGTTCGCGCGTCACCACATTGCCCTGTACCACGCTGACGCGGTAGGGTTTGAGGGATTCGGTCAGGCGGTCGCCGGCACCGTTCATGCTGCTGCAGCCAGCCAACCCGGCACAGGCAACCCCAATGGCTAAAACCAGCCCCAGGCGTGGGGCGTCGCGGTAAGAATCGGACATGAATCGAGGTGTAGCGATATGATCGGCCCATTGTAGCGGTTGAGCCTGTCGCCGCAGCCTGTCCGTCCGCGCAAGAAAGACCTCTGATGAACACCATTGAAGAACTCAAAAGCACCGGACTCAAAGCCACCGTACCCCGGCTCAAAGTGCTGGAAATCTTCCAGAAAGGCGCCCAGCGCCACATGACGGCAGAAGACGTGTTCCGCGTCCTGCTGCAGGATCGCTCCGACGTCGGCCTGGCCACGGTCTACCGGGTGCTGACGCAGTTCGAACAGGCCGGCATCCTGACCCGCAGCAACTTCGAAGGCGGCAAGGCCGTCTACGAACTCAACGAAGGCCAGCACCACGACCATCTGGTCTGCCTGGACTGCGGCAAGGTCGAGGAGTTTTACGACGCCGAGATCGAGAGCCGGCAGAATGCCGTGGCCAAGGCCAAGGGCTTTGCCATTGCCGACCACGCGCTGAGCCTGTACGCCCACTGCACCAAGGACGTCTGCCCGAACCGCAACAAATAGGGCCCCCGAGGGGGCTGAGGACCGCGGCGCCACACCCGGCTCACGGTGCGCAGCCGCTGTTCGCCTAGCTGGCTTCGCCCATCGCCTTGTGGTGGCGCTCGACAAATTCCTGGTAGGTATCGATGCCGCGCAACTGCAGAATGGTGTTGCGCACGGCCGCTTCCACCAGCACGGCCAGGTTGCGGCCGGCCACCACCTGGATCACCACCTTGCGCACCGGAATGCCCAGCACGTCCTGCGTCAGCGGCTCATAGGGAATGCGCTCGTAGTCGCGCTCCAGCGTCTCGCGCCGCACCAGGTGCACGATCAGCTTGAGGCGCATCTTGCGCCGCACCGCCGTCTCGCCGAAGATGGCCTTGATATCGAGCAGACCGATGCCGCGCACCTCCAGCAGGTTGCGCAACAGTTCGGGACAGCGCCCCTCGATCGTGGCCTGGTTGATGCGGTAGAGATCGACCGCGTCGTCCGCCACCAGGCCGTGGCCGCGCGAAATCAGTTCCAGGCCAAGCTCGCTCTTGCCCAGCCCCGACTCGCCGGTGATCAGCACCCCCAGGCCCAGGATATCCATCAGCACGCCGTGCATCGAGGTGCGGTCGGCAAAGTGCTTGGACAGGTAGCTGCGCAGCACGTCGATCACATAGGCCGACGAATCGGGCGTGGCGAACATCGGGATCTGCGCCTGTTCGCACATCGCAATCAGCCCTGGCGGCGCCGTCTGGCCGTCGGCCAGCACCAGCACCGGCGGCTCCAGCGTCGTGATGCGCGAGACCCGGCGCTCGCAGTCGCCCTCGGTCGCATTGGTCAGGTAGGCGACCTCGCGCTCGCCCAGCACCTGCACGCGGTAGGGGTGGATGTAGTTGAGGTAGCCGACCAGATCGGCGCCGGAGCGGGCGGCGCGCACGGCGACCTCGTCAAAACGGCGCTCGGAGGCACCGAGACCCGCAACCCACTCCCACCTCAGGCGGTTGCGGAACTCCTCGAACAGGACTTCGGCGCTGACAACGGTAGGCCTCACGTCAGTAATCCCGGCTCAGGAAGCCAGTTGGGCCGACTGCCAGGCGGCGATCAGGCCGTGCAATTCTTCGGCACTGGCGCTGGCATTGAGCTGCGCACGCAGGGAGGCATCGCTCAGCAGCTCGGCGATTTCGGAAAGAATTTCCAGGTGCTTTTGCGTCGCCGCCTCCGGCACCAGCAGAAAGATCAGCAGGCTGACCGGCTGCTCGTCCGGCGCATCGAAGCCGATCGGCTGGGCCAGCTGCAGCACGGCGGCCATCGGCGCCTTCAGGCCCTTGATGCGCCCGTGCGGAATCGCCACGCCATGGCCCAGGCCGGTCGAGCCCAGGCGTTCGCGCGCAAACAGGCTGTCCGTCACCAGGGCGCGGCTGAGGCCGTGCAGGTTCTCGAACAGCAGCCCTGCTTCTTCGAAGGCTCTTTTCTTGCTGGTGGCATCAACGCGCACCAGCACTTGCGAGACGGGCAGAATGGACGAGAGACGGTTCATGATGGTCGGAAGCGCGAATTATGCACACAAAAAAGCCGCGGGTGTAAGCCGCGGCTTGGAGCTTGCATGCAAGCTCTCACTTACATCAGGCGTTTGGTGGCCTCATGGTGATGGTCTTGCAGGCGGTCCTTGTGCCGGACCACCTGGCGGTCGAGCTTGTCGACCAGCTCGTCCACCGCAGCGTAAAGGTCCTCATGGGAGCTTTCCGCGAACAGGTCGCTGCCCTTGACATGGATATTGCATTCGGCGCGCTGCCGTCGTTCCTTCTCCTTCTGCTTTTCAACCGTCAATAGCACCTTGACATCGACAACCTGGTCAAAGTGCCGGGTGATTCGATCAAGCTTGGTCGTGACATAACTGCGCAGGGCAGGGGTGACTTCGAGGTGATGACCGCTGATCGTCAAGTTCATGAGTAGCCTCCTGTTGCTCTCGGGATTGAACAGTTGCCTGCACCATCAAGTCCGCCAACGACATCGGGCTTGCACGCTGCAGGCGATTTCACTATGCGCCCGGCTCTCGGGAAAAGCAATCCCCTTTTCTTGACGAAAAGCAAGATTTGTCCGCCGCCGCCGCCAGCCATCCCCCTTTGTCGCCGAAGGGCTTGCCAGCGGCCATGACATGCCGGCACAATAGTTGGATTCGGTGAGCGCCCGAACGCCAGTGCATCCGCCCCGCACGTCCGTCTCCTCCTTTTCTTTTCGTCCCCCAGAACCCGCCCCGGCACTGTTGCGCACGCCTGACGTGGCGACAGGATTTTCGGCCTGACAACCCGTTGCCAGTGCGATAATTCCCTCATCGAAACAACGGAGAACGCTCCTTGGAAACCTGCCCTAGTCGGTAGCTTTCAACTCCCTCACCGGCATCAGGGGTTGGAAGCAAAACCCCGAATACCCCGTCAGATGCACTCAACAGAGGGAGTGAGCCATGCTCAACATCTTTACGCTCGCCAACGGCCGTCTCTTCCAGGAAGAGATCGAGTCCTTGGAAGAACTCTCCAGGTTCCAGCCGATCTGGGTTGACCTGGAGTCGCCCACCGTCGAGGAAAAACGCTGGGTCAAACAGTATTACGGCCTGTCCATCCCGGAAGACGCGATGGACGAGGACATCGAGGAATCCGCCCGCTTCTACGAAGAAGACAACGGTGAGCTGCACATCCGCAGCGACTTCCTGATCGCCGACGAGGACGAGCCGCGCACGGTGCGCGTGGCCTTCATCCTCAACCTGATGAACGACGAGCTCAAGAGCAAGGGCGTGCTGTTCTCCATCCACGACGAGGACGTGCCGGTGTTCCGCCTGCTGCGCATGCGTGCGCGCCGCGCCCCGGGCCTGATCGAGGATGCCAAGGAAGTGCTGCTCAAGCTGTTCGATGCCGATGCCGAATACTCGGCCGACACGCTGGAAGGTATCTACGACCAGCTGGAAAAAGCCGGCAAGCAGGTGCTGTCGGGCGACGTGACCGATGCCCTGGCCGGCGAGGTGCTGGGCGCCATTGCACGGCAGGAAGACCTGAACGGCCGCATCCGCCGCAACGTCATGGACACGCGGCGTGCGGTCAGCTTCATGATGCGCAGCAAGATGCTCAATGGCGAGCAGTTCGAGGAGGCGCGCCAGATCCTGCGCGACATCGACTCGCTCGACTCGCACACCGCCTTCCTGTTCGACAAGATCAACTTCCTGATGGATGCCACAGTCGGTTTCATCAACATCAACCAGAACAAGATCATCAAGATCTTCTCGGTGGCCAGCGTGGCCTTGCTGCCACCGACGCTGATCGCCAGCATCTACGGCATGAACTTCCAGTACATGCCGGAGCTGGGCCAGACCTGGGGCTATCCGTTTGCCTTGGTGCTGATGATTGCCAGCGCGCTGGTTCCGATGTGGTACTTCCGCAAGCGGGGCTGGCTTAAATAGCTTCCCCCTGTTGACCGCTCACTGCGTGTAGCGGTCCTCTCCCCCGGAGGGGGACAACGCCAGTGGACCGGCGGAGCCGGATCCACGGCGTTTCCCGAATAGGGCATCCCTATCCTGACAGGAGCTTAACGCGAGGGCAATGTGCGCACGAACTCGTCGATGATGACCAGGGCGTAGCGGCTGGCGACGTCGCGCACGAACTGCGGGAAGTCGACGTGCGCCGTGTCGTCAGCGCGGTCGGAGATGGTGCGCACGGCAGCAAAAGGAATGGCGTAATCGTGGCAGACCTGCGCCACCGCGGCGCCTTCCATCTCCACCGCCAGCGGTGGATGGCCGGCATCCGACAGGTCGGCATGCAGCCGGCGCGCCTCTTCGGCGGCCGAGACGAAGCGGTCGCCGCTGGCGATCAGACCGTGGTGAACGGCCCGTCCGCCCCGTCCAGTCTTGGCATCAAATTGGCCTTCCAGGCGTACCAATCCTGCGTGAGATGCTCCTGAAAGCAGAGCAGACAGGGCAGCATCGCAGGCAAAGCGTTCGCGGCCATAGAGCGGAATCTGGTAGCGCGGGAAGATCGGCGAGGCATCCATGTCGTGCTGCACGAACTCGGTCGCCACCACCACATCACCCACCTGAACGCCGGGGCCGACACCACCAGCCACGCCGGTGAACACCAGGCGCTGCACGCCGAAGGCCTCGATCAGGGTGGTGGCGGTGGTGGCTGCCGCCACCTTGCCGATGCGCGAGAGGGCCAGCACCACCGGCTGGCCGTGCAGTTCGCCCTGCCAGAATTCGCGCCCGGCCCGTGTAACGCGCCGGGGCTGATGCAGCAGGTCCAGCAGGCCCTGCTGTTCCTCGGCCAAGGCGCTGAGAATGGCGGTGGTCATGGACTAGATGAGGTGACGGCGGCAGCTGCGCTTAACTTTGCTGCGCAAAGTTGGCCTCCGTCGCCACTTCATGGTTGTGACTGCGGCCGTTGCACTTAACTTTGCTGCGCAAGGTTAGCCTCCGTCGCAAGCAATGCCCCTGCGGTTCACTGCTTGTCCCGGAGCTCGCGGCGCAGGATCTTGCCCACCGGTGTCTTGGGCAGTTCAGTCCGGAACTCGATCACCTTGGGCTGCTTGTAGCCGGTCAGGTTTTCGCGGCAGTAGGCACGCACCGTCGCTTCATCCAGCGCCGGGTTCTTGCGCACGATCACCAGCTTGACCACCTCGCCCGATTGCGCATCGGGCACGCCGACACAGGCGCATTCGAGCACGCCGTCCAGACGCGCCACCACGTCCTCGATCTCGTTCGGATAGACGTTGAAGCCACTGACCAGAATCATGTCCTTCTTGCGGTCAACGATGCGGAAGAACCCTTTCTCGTCCATGACGCCGACGTCGCCGGTCTTGAACCAGCCGTCCGACGTCATGACCTTGGCCGTCTCGTCCGGACGCTGCCAGTAGCCCGCCATCACCTGCGGGCCCTTGATGACGATCTCGCCCGCCTGGCCCTGCGGCACGTCGCGCCCCTCGTCATCGATGATCTTCATCCAGGTGCCGGGAATCGGCACGCCGATGGTCCCGGTGAACTCGGTGTTGGTGACCGGGTTGCAGCTGGCCGAGGGACTGGTTTCCGACAGGCCATAGCCCTCGCAGATCGGGCAGCCGGTCTTCTCCAGCCACTTCTGCGCCACCGCGCCCTGCACCGCCATGCCGCCGCCGACCGAGACCTTCAGGTGGCTCCAGTCCACCTTGTTGAAATCGGGATGATTGACCAGGCCGTTGAACAGGGTGTTGACGGCCGGGAAACTGTGGAACACGTGCTTGGACAGCTCTTTCAGTACCGCCGGCAGGTCGCGCGGGTTGGGGATCAGGATCAGCTTGCCGCCGGTGCGCATGGACAGCATCATGCCGACCGTGAAGGCAAAGATATGGTACAGCGGCAGGGCACAGACCGTGGTGGCCTGCTCATGGGCCGGCACCTTCTTCATGACCGGATCGTTCCAGGCCTGCGACTGCAACACATTGGCAATCACGTTGCGATGCAGCAGCACCGCCCCCTTGGAGACACCGGTGGTACCGCCGGTGTACTGCAGCACGGCCACGTCGTCCGGCAGGATCTCGGGCAGGTGCAGCGTCCCGCGCTCGCCCTGAGCCACCGCTTCGTTGAAACGCACGGCGCCGGGCAGGTCGTAGGCGGGCACCATCTTCTTGATCTTGCGCACCACGTAGTTGACAAGCGCCCCCTTGAGCGCACCGAGGCGGTCGCCCATGGCGCACAGCACCACATGCTGGACCGGCGTGGCGGCAATGCACTTCTGCAGCGTATGGGCGAAGTTCTCGATGATGACGATGGCTTTCGACCCCGAGTCCTTGAGCTGGTGCTCCAGCTCGCGTGCCGTGTACAGCGGGTTGACATTGACCACCACCAGGCCGGCGCGCAGGATGGCGGCCACCACCACCGGATACTGCGGCACATTGGGCATCATGACGGCGACGCGGTCGCCCTTGACCAGCCCCAAGCCCTGCAGGTAGGCGGCAAAGGCGCGGCTGAGCGCATCCGTCTCGCCATAGGTCTGCTCCTTGCCCATGAAGCTGTAAGCCGGGCGGGCGGCGTACTGGCGGAAGCTCTCTTCCATCAGTGCCACGAGGGAGGTGTAAGGCGCGGGCGGCAGGTCGGCCGGGACACCAGGGGGATAGCTCTGGAGCCAAGGGCGGTCGGTCATCGTCATATCTCCTGTCGATCTTGTTGCATGGCGGCCAAAAAAAAGACCGTGCCGGGTAAAACGGCACGGTCGTGCTTTTTTCCCTTGCGGGATTATGCCTCTTCAGCTTTTGAGCGCGCCCAGCACTTCATCGAGCATCTTCTTGGCATCGCCGAACAGCATGCGGTTGTTTTCCTTGTAGAACAAGGGGTTGTCCACGCCCGCGTAGCCCGAGGCCATGGAGCGCTTCATCACAATCGAGGTCTTGGCCTTCCACACCTCCAGCACCGGCATGCCGGCGATCGGGCTGGCCGGGTCTTCCATGGCGCTCGGGTTCACGATGTCGTTGGCGCCGATGACCATGGCCACATCGGTATCCCCGAAGTCGTCGTTGATCTCGTCCATCTCCATCACGATGTCGTAGGGCACCTTGGCTTCAGCCAGCAGCACGTTCATGTGGCCCGGCATGCGGCCCGCCACCGGGTGGATGCCGAAGCGCACGTTCACGCCCTTGTCGCGCAGGGTCTTGGTGATCTCGTACACCGTGTGCTGCGCCTGCGCCACCGCCATGCCGTAGCCCGGCACGATGATCACGTTCTTGGCTTCGCGCAGCAGCTCGGCGGTTTCCACCGCGCTCACCGGCACCACCTCGCCTTGCGGCTGTGCGGCTTCACCCGACTTGGCCGGAGCCGCACCGCCACCCGAACCGAAACCGCCGGCGATCACGCTGATGAAGTTACGGTTCATCGCGTTGCACATGATGTACGACAGGATGGCGCCGGAGGAACCCACCAGTGCGCCGGTCACGATCAGCAGGTCGTTCGACAGCATGAAGCCGGTCGCCGCCGCGGCCCAGCCGGAATAGCTGTTGAGCATGGACACCACCACCGGCATGTCGGCGCCGCCGATGGCCATCACCATGTGGATGCCGAACAGCAGGGCGATCGCGGTCATCACGATCAGCGGCGTCATGCCGGCGTTCACGTCGTGCGCGGCCAGGAATTCGCGCCCGAACCAGATCACCACCAGCAGGCCCGCCAGGTTCAGCCAGTGGCGACCCGGCAGCAGCAGCGGCTTGCCGCCGATCTTGCCCGACAACTTGCCGAAGGCAATCAGCGAACCGGAGAAGGTCACCGCGCCGATCAGGATGCCGACGTAGATTTCGACCTCATGGATGGACTTTTCGGCACCGCTCAGGGTGATCGAGGTGTCGACGTAGCTGGCGAAGCCGACCAGGCAGGCGGCCAGGCCCACCAGGCTGTGCATCAGCGCAACCAGTTCGGGCATCTGCGTCATCTTCACCACTTTGGCAGCGTAGAGGCCGATGCTGCCGCCGACCAGCAGCGCACCGATGATCCACGGAATACCAGCCGGGCTGACGCGTGGGCCGAACACGGTGGCCAGCACGGCCAGCGCCATGCCGATCATGCCGAACAGGTTGCCGCGGCGCGAGGTTTCGGGATTGGACAGGCCGCCCAGGCTCAGGACGAACAGGATGGCGGCGCCCAGGTAGGCGACCGTAGCGAGACTTTGGGACATGGTTGTCTTTCTTCTCTTTCTTATTTACGGAACATGGCGAGCATGCGGCGGGTCACGGCGAAACCGCCGAACATGTTGACCGCCGTCAGCACGATGCCGGCCAAGGCCAGCCAGCGGATCAGCTCGTCAGGGCGCCCGCCCATGCCGGCTTCCGGCGGCGCGATCTGGATCAGGGCGCCGATGGCGATGATGCTGGAGATGGCGTTGGTCACGCTCATCAGCGGCGTGTGCAGCGCTGGGGTCACGTTCCACACCACCATGTAGCCGATGAAGCAGGCCAGCACGAACACCGTGAAGTGGCCGAGGAAGGCCGCCGGCGCAAAGGCACCGATGAACCAGAAGACCAAGGCAGCCACGGCAAAGATGACGGCCAGCGTCTTGGCCGGCAAGGGCCCGCTGCTGCCGTGGCCGTGGCCGGACTTCTTCTGGGCCACCGGCGCGGCGGCCGGCTTCGGCGCAGGCGTGGCCGCCGGCTTGAGCGGCGGGGCCGGCCAGGTGATATTGCCGTCCTTGATGACGGTCAGACCACGGATGGCATCGTCTTCCATGTTGATGTTGGCCACACCGTCCTTGGCTTTGCACAGCTCCTCGGCCAGGCGGAACAGGTTGGTGGCGTACAAGGTCGACGATTGCTTGGACAGGCGCGAGGCCAGGTCCGTGTAGCCGATGATGGTCACGCCGTGCTTGACCACCGCCTGACCCGGCTCGGTCAGCTCGCAGTTGCCCCCCTGCTCCCCCGCCATGTCGACGATCACACTGCCCGGCTTCATCGACCGCACCATCTCGGCGGTGATGAGCTTGGGTGCCGGCTTGCCCGGGATCAGCGCCGTGGTGATGATGATGTCCACCTCGCGGGCCTGCTGGGCGTACATCTCGCGCTGCGCCTGCTGGAAGCCTTCGCTCATGACCTTGGCGTAGCCGCCGCCGCCCGAGCCCTCTTCCTCGTAATCGACCTTGACGAACTCGCCACCCAGGGACACAACCTGGTCGGCCACTTCGGCACGGGTGTCGTTGGCGCGCACAATGGCGCCCAGATTGGCGGCGGTACCGATCGCCGCCAGCCCGGCCACCCCGGCGCCGGCAATGAAGACCTTGGCCGGCGGCACCTTGCCCGCCGCCGTGATCTGGCCATTGAAAAAGCGGCCGAAGGCGTTGGCCGCCTCGACGACGGCGCGGTAGCCGCTGACGCCGGCCATGGAGGTCAGTGCGTCCATCTTCTGGGCCCGGCTCAGCGTGCGCGGCAGCGCGTCGATCGCCAGCACGGTGGTTTTCTTGGCAGCCAGCTGCTGCATCAGCTCCGGATTCTGGGCCGGCCAGATGAAGCTGACCAGGGTACCGCCCTCGCGCATCAGCGCCACCTCTTGCGTGCTGGGGGCACGCACCTTGAACACGATGTCCGAGGCCGCCCACAGCGCCGCGGCGCCGTTGATGATCTCGGCTCCCACCGCGCGGTAGGCGTCGTCGCTGAAATTGGCGGCGTCGCCCGCGCCGGACTCGACGGCGACCTGAAACCCGAGCTTGATGAGCTTTTCCACCACCTCAGGCACTGTGGCCACGCGCTTTTCGCCCGGGAAGGTTTCCCGCGGCACGCCGATGCGCTGCGCCGGTTTAGCTGTGCCAGCTTGCATTAGTCATCTCCTGGATTGATTTTCATGGCGGTCACGCAGGCCCGATCCTACGGACCCGCCCGCACGCGACAACAAGCTTACCCGAGAATGACGAGACTCTCGTGCATAAGCTCTATAACTATTTCAGCGCTAATCCATAATCTCCGCCTATGAATACGCGTTGGAAACCCAGTGTCACCGTGGCCGCCATCATCGAGCGCGATGGCCGTTTTTTGCTGGTCGAGGAAGAGACCCCCGAAGGCCTGAAGCTCAACAACCCGGCCGGCCACCTGGACCCGGGCGAGTCACCCGCCGAGGGCTGCGCGCGCGAAGCGCTGGAAGAAACCACCCACCGCTTCACGCCCAAGCATCTGCTGGGCATCTACATCTCGCGCCTGCAGCGGCAATGTCCGGGGGAGGCGCTGGAAGACATCACCTACCTGCGTTTTGCCTTTGCCGGCGAACTGGGCGAGGTGATACCGGGTCGCCAACTTGACACCGGCATCGTGCGCACGGTCTGGATGACGCCCGATGAAGTGCGCGCCAGCACTGAGCGCCACCGCAGCCCGCTGGTGCTGCGCTGCATGGAAGACTATCTGCGCGGCCAGCGCTTTCCGCTGGAGCTGGTCTACACCGACCCATCCGTGCAGGCACTGCAGCCGGCCTGTTGAAACTCAGTCGTCGCCGAGCTTGAGCTGGCTCGGCAGGCGCTTTTCGATCGCCCACTTGAGCAGGGCCGCGCTACGGAAGATGCCGTGCGCGAACTTGCCGTAGGGCAAGGTGAGAAACAGCGCCATCACCACGCCCAGATGCGCTGCCATCAGCGCCGGCATGGCGGCCGTGCCGCGCGCCAGCCACAAGGCCAGACCGGTCAGGCTGGTGAAAAACAGCAAGGCGATGAAACCGCGGTCCATCGGCTTCTGCGCGGCATCGCCGTGCTGCGGATGGCGACGCAGGTTCAAGACGAAGAGCCCGGCGGTACCGACCAGCAGGCTGAGGCCGCCAGTCACACCCAGCAATTTGGGCAGGCTCGGCAGGTCATACGGTGCCGCCCAGCCGGCCAGGTAGTGGTACAGCGTGGCCACGCTGGTGGCGGCAAAGCAGAGCAGGAAGCCGTAGAAAGTGGCGTGATGAAAACGGCGACGCCACAGCGTCCAGGCATCGTCCTCGTTGTTGCAGCCTTCCCCGTGGCCGCCGTCGAGGTACTTCAAGCGCAGCACGTCATGCGTTGCCTCCATGGCGGCATCCGTCTTGACGTCCGCCATTGCTGCCGCTGGCGCGTCCTTGCCCGGTGTGACCTCGCGCCAGAAGCGGCGCACCCCCAGGCCCAGCGCCAGCACAGCAAACAGGAACACCGGCGCGAACAGACTCACCAGCAGGTTGTGCGGGAAGATCGCATAGAAATCCGCTGGGGCCGGGACGCGCCACAGTGCGTCCTTCAACCAGAGCGTCAGCAGCAGGAAAAAGGCCAGCGCGCCGGCCACGGCCAGCGCCAGCGTCAGGCCGTTGCGCTGGTAGAGACGGCCCAGCGACGGCGGCCAGGCGAAATCGGTATAGGTCTGCAGCCGGACCTTGGCCATGGCCTGCGGCACGTTGACGGCGAACTCGTGCGGCGGCGCGTACTGGCAGGCGTGCAGGCAGGCGCCGCAGTTGTGGCACAGATTGGCCAGGTAGTGCACGTCGGCCGGCTTGAATTCGAGTCGGCGCGTCATGGCCGGAAACACGGCGCAAAAGCCTTCGCAGTAGCGGCAGGCGTTGCAGATCTGCAGCTGGCGCGCCACTTCGGCCTCCGGTGTGCCGGAGACCACATCGCCGTTGGCCAGGGCGCGTGCCTGGCGGGTCAAGGTGTCAAGCTGCTGCACGCGTCATCTCCCCCATCGACTTCAAATTTGCTCCTGATTTCATAGCAGCTTGCGCAGCCTGGGTGCCGGCTATCCGCCCAAATGCCGTCCCAATCGACATGCCGACGCCGGCCGTGTAGCCTTTGCCGAGCACATTGCCGGCCATCATCTCGCCGGCCACGAACAGGTTGTCGCTGGGTGTACCGCCGAAATGCACCGCCGCCTGGTCGTTGACCTTCAGGCCGAGGTAGGTGAAGGTGATGCCGGGGCGCAGCGCATAACCGTAGAACGGCGCGGTGTCGATCGGCCGCGCCCAGTGCGTCTTGGCCGGCGCCACGCCTTCGGTGTGGCAGTCGTCGAGCGCCGTGTGATCGAAGGTGCCGACACGGCAGGCGGCGTTGTAGTCGTTCAGCGTCCGCATGAAGGTGTCGACATCGAGGCCGAGCTTTTGCGCCAGCTCGGGCAGGCTGTCGGCCTTGACGCCCGGGAACACCGGCGGCATGAAGCGGCCGATGGCCTTGCTGTCGATGATGGAGTAGCCGATCTGGCTGGGCTGCTGCGCCACCAGCCGGCCCCAGATGGCGTAGCGCTTGGGCCAGAAGTCCTCGCCCTCGTCGTAGAAACGTTGGGCGTTCTGGTTGACCACCACACCGAGCGAGACGCAGTCGATGCGGGTGCAGATGCCACCGTCGTACAGCGGGGCGCGCGCATCGATCGCCACGCAGTGCGATTGCGAAGGGTCACCGATCATGTCGGCGCCTTGTTCCATCATGTGCTTGATCAGCACGCCCTGGTTGAAGCGCGTGCCGCGGATCAGGAAGTTGTCGGCCGGCCACTCGCCGTCGGCATTCTGGCCCCAGGCCTCACGCAGCCATGCGCGGTTGGACTCGAAGCCGCCAGCGGCCAGCACACAGGCTTTGGCCTCGATGCGCTCAGCGCCGACATGGGCGGCGACAAAGCGGCCGTCCTGGATCTCCAAGCGGTCGACCGGGGCGTTGTAACGGATCCGCACGCCCAGCTTCTCGGCACTGCGGTAGTAGGCGTTGACCAGCGCCTTGCCGCCGCCCATGAAAAAGGCGTTGGTGCGCGCCACATGGAGCGCGCCCGACAGCGGCGGCTGGAAGTGAACGCCATGTTTGCGCATCCAGTCGCGGCAGGTGCTGGAAGCGCGGATAGTCAGGCGCGCCAGGTGTTCATTGGTGAGGCCGCCGGTGACCTTGCGCAAGTCCTGCCAGTATTCTTCTTCCGGGTAGGCGTCGACCAGCACGTCCTGCGGCGCATCGTGCATGCAGCGCAGGTTGCGCGTGTGGCCGGAATTGCCGCCGCGCCACTCGCGCGGCGCCGCCTCAAGCAGCAGTACGGAAGCACCGGCTTCGCGCGCCATCAAGGCGGCGCAGAGGGCGGCATTGCCGCCGCCGATGACAAGTACATCGATCATTGCGAGAAATCTCCATCAGCGGTACAGCTGCAAGCTGATGCCGGAAACATGTAGTCGGGGATGCCTGACTGTAATGGCTGCCGCCTTTTTTCATCAGGGGCACGCCCGCATGGGGGCATCACGAATTGTGATGCCCGGTGCTGGATCGCTCAGCCCCCGATCCTGCCGCAGCCTGTGCCGCCAGTCGACCGGCACGCCGGCCCGAGACGAAGGCCCAGGCCAGGTGATGGCCATGGCCCTTGAGCAGCAGGCCGCCCTGTCCGGTAGATCCGGCTGCATACAGGCCAGGCAAGGGCTGCTCATTGACGCCCAGCACACGGTGCTGGCTGTCCACCACCAAACCGCCCTCGCTGTGCACGAAGACCGAACGCACCGGGCCCAGCGCCACATAGGGCCCTTCGCCCAAGGGACGCACACTGCCGGAAGCAGCGCTGCGCGCCAGTGCCGCCGGATCCATGCCCAGCTTGCGTGCCAGCCCCACCAGCGTGGACGCTTCGGCATAGACGTCCGGCCGGTTCTGCCGGTAGTCCGGGATATAGGCGTAGGCCACGCCGGGCGCCGTCGAGACGAAATCGGGCCAAGCCGAGAAGCGCTGCGCCAGCGCCTGGTCGATCACGATGTAACCCACCTTGTCGGGCTGGTCCGGCAAACGCCAGGCCGGCTTGTCGAGTTCGTTGCCGAAGCGTTCACCGCGCCGGTTCACCAGAATGGCACCGGCCTCGAACAGCGTCGGCGACGGCGCCAGCGCCGTGGTGAGGAACTTCATCATGAAGGGGCGCAGGATGGCAGCCGGCAGATGGTCAAGCGACCACGCCATGAACCAGGCCAACCAGCGCCACGGCGGCAGGCGGCGCACCAGGGTTTCGCTGGCAGGCGCCATGAAGCGGATTTCCGGCCCGAGCGCCAGGTCGCCATTGACGATGCGCGCACCCAGCGCTTCCGCCATGCGCTGGCCGTCGCCGGTGGCAGTGACGTTGACGCCTTCGACCTTGGCCTCCTGCGGCCCCATGAAGCGCGCCTTGAAGTCGGGACCATTGGTAAAGTCGCCGGCCGCCAGGACCACGCCGCCGCGCGCCGTGAAGCGCCGCAGACCGCTGTCGCCTTCCACATCAACGCCGGTCACGCGACCAGCGTTCTGCACGATGCCGGTCACCCGTTGACTGGTGCGGATGTCGACCCCGGCACGTCGCGCACGGCGTCCGAGGTGGTAGATGAAGGAACGCGAATTTGGCAGCACGTTGTGCATGCGTGGCTGGCGGTGCGGTGGCTCGGGCATGGGCCCCATGAAGCGCACGCCGGAATCGAGCAGCCACTGGAACGTGGCCGGCATCTCGTCGCACAGGATCCGGCGCAACGCCTCGTTGTCACGCCCGGCCAGCGCGCCGGCAAAACCCGGCATGTCGACCCAGTGATCTTCGGGACAGTCCTCGATACCGCGGCGACGCTGGTGCGGCGTCTGGGTGGCACTGACCGAGCCGATCGACCAGGCGGTGGAGCCGCCCAGCGTCGGGTTCTTCTCCAGCAAGACCACGCTACGGCCGGCTTCGCGCGCCTCGATGGCGGCCGCCAGACCGGCGCCGCCGCCGCCGACCACCACCACGTCGAACACGTCTTCCTTGCGCTGCATCGTGCCGGCCCTGCTCAGTCCAGCTTGATGTTGGCGGCCGTGATCACCGCGCTCCACTTGGCAGTCTCGGCTTCATTGCGGCGCACAGCATCGGCCGGCGAACCGCCCAGGGCCACCACGCCCAGCCCGTCCCAGCGCTGGACCAGATCCTGCATCTTGAGCACGGCGTTGATCTCGGCATTGAGCCTGTTGACGACGGCCGTCGGCACGCCGCTGGCCACCGAGATGGTGTACCAGGGCACGGAAGAGTAACCCGGCACGCCGGACTCGGCCACCGTCGGCACATCGGGCAGGCTGCTGCTGCGCTTGGTGCCGGTCACGGCCAACGCACGCACCTTGCCGCTCTTGATGTGTTGGTGCGCCGTCCCCACGCTCTCGAACAGCATGTCGATCTGGCCGCCCAGCAGATCGGCCATGGCCGGTGCGCCACCGCGGTAGGGCACATGCACATAGTCGATCTTGCTCATATGGCGGAACAGCTCGGCCGCCATGTGCATGGCAGAACCATTGCCGGCCGAACCGTAGGTCAGCTTGCCGGGCTGGCTCCTGGCCAGGGCCAGCAGCTCCTGCACCGACTTGACGGGCAGATCCTGCTTGACGATCAGGATGCTGGGCGCTTCAGCCAGCAGGATCACCGGCTTGAGTTCCTTGGTCGGGTCGTAACGCAGGTTGGGGTAGAGCTTGACAGCGCCGTTATGGGCGATGGTGGCCAGCACCAGCGTGTAGCCATCGGCCGGCCCCTTGGCCACCACCTCGGCGCCGGTGTGCCCGCCGGCACCGGGTTTGTTGTCGATCACCACTGGCTGGCCCAGGCGCGGCCCCAGCTTCTCGGCCACCATGCGCGCCAGCATGTCGGCCGGGCCGCCAGCCGCATATGGCACGACCAGCTTGATGGGTTTGGAAGGATAGGCATCCTGCGCCAACACCAGGGAAGCTGTCGTTCCCAGACTCAGGGCCAGCAGCGACTTGAAAATCTTGTTCAGCATGGTGTCGTCCTCAATCCAGTTGAATCTTCGCCGCTTCGATCACGCGGTTCCATTTGATGGTTTCGCTCTTGAAGAAGGCGGCCGCTTCAGCCGGGTTGTTCGGCGTGTAGTTCATGCCCATCTTGTCGTAGCGCGCCACCACTTCGGGCAAGGCCAGCACGCGCTGCACGTCCTTGTTCAGCTTCTCCACCAAGGCTGCGGGCATGCTGGCCGGTGCGGCCAGAGTGAACCACGATGTGCCGCTGTAGCCCGGCACACCGGCCTCACTGATGGTCGGAACATCGGGCAAACGCGCGTCGCGCTTCGGACCGGTCACGGCCAGCACACGCAGCTTGCCACTCTGCACGTGCGGCATGCCCGAGGACATGTTGTCGAACATCACATCAACCTGGCCGCTGATCAGGTCGATCAGCGCCGGGCCGCTGCCCCGGTAGGCCACGTGGTTCAGGCGCGCGCCGCTGGCCAGCTCGAACAACGCCGTCACCATGTGCACCGAGGAGCCCGGACCGGCCGAGGCGTAGCTGACCTTGCCCGGATTGGCCTTGGCATCGGCCAGGAAGTCGGCAAAGGTCTTGTACCTGGAGTTGGCCGGCACCAGCACCACGTTCGGCGCCTCGCCGATGATCATGATGGGCTTCAACTCCTTGGCCGGGCTGTAGGTCAGCTTGGTGTAGCTGGCATAGGCGGCGTGGATGCCGATGGTGCCCACCATCAGGGTATAGCCGTCACCGGGCGACTTGGCCACGATCTGCGCGCCCAGGTGGCCGCTGGCGCCAGGTTTGTTGTCGACGATCACGTTGTGGCCGTACTGGGTACCCAGACGTTCACCGATGATGCGAGCGAGGATGTCAACGGCACCGCCCGGCGCAAAGGGGGCCACGAGGCGGATCGGTTTGTTCGGGTAGTCCTGCGCCATGGCAACACCGCTGCCGGCCAATGCGGCCAGCAACAGGGCACGACCCAGCTGCTTCACGAAGGCATGTTTCATGTCTTGCTCCTCAGTTGTTCCAGTGTGATGACGGGTCGTTGTTCGTAGGGCAGATCCCACTGCCGGCAGTTGCTTCCGTCGACAACTTGCACCGGCAGCTCGATGACCGCGGGCACGGCCTCGCCACGCAGGTGGCGTGCCGCACATTCAGCCGCCAGATACGCCATCTGCATGGCATTGAAGTCGGCGGTGGCCAGCATGCGGCCGGCCGCAATGGCTTCGATGGCCTGCGGAATGGCGTTGACACCCACCACTGCCGCCGTGCGGCCTGCCGCATCGAGCGCGTCCAGCACGCCGACGGCCATGATGTCATTGGCCACCAGACAGGCATCGACTTGTCCGTGCTCGCGCAGCCACTGCGCGGTGCGATCGCGCGCGACCTCGCGCACATAGTCACCGGCCACCTGGCCGACCAGCTCGATGCCGGGATGCTGGCGCGCCGCTTCGCGAAAACCGCGCAGCCGCTCCCGACTGGTGTCGGACTCGGCCGGGCCGGTGACAACGAGCACACGACCCCGCCCCTTCAGATGGGCAAAAAGGTAGTTGGCAATCGCCAGCGCCAGCAGGTAGTCGTCCGAGCTGACGTAGCCCACCATGGGCGCGGCCGCGATCGGGTTGACGAAGCCGATCATCGGGATGCCGGCCGCCGCAATGCGACGAATCGCCGGATCGACCTTGCTGGCATGCACCGGTGACAACACAAAGGCATCGGGCCTGGGTTGCAGCGCCAGCGCCTCGTCGATCAGCGCACTTTGCTCCTCGGGGTCGTCGCCCTTCTGCGGCACGAAGTGCAATACCTCGTCACTGAACAACGCCGCCGCGCGCTCGGCGCCGAGGCGCGCCGCGCCGTAGGCGGGGTTGGTGAGGTTCTTGGTGAAAACGGCCAGTCGCATTTGGCTTCAGACCATGCCGCCGTTGGGCTGAATGATCTGGCCGTGCACCCAGGACGCCTTGTCAGACGCCAGGAAAGCCACGACCTCGGCCACCTCCTCGGGCTGACCGACGCGGTTGAAGGGGCTCATGCCGGCCGAGCGCGCAATGGCGGCCTCGTCCTTGCCGGCGCGGAACAGGTCGGTGTCGACCGGGCCCGGCGCCACACCGTTGACGCGCACCTTGCGCGGTGCCAGTTCCTTGGACATGGAACGCAGCAGACTTTCGACACCGGCCTTGGTCGCCGTGTAGGCACCGCCGCCCGGCACGGCCACACGCACCATGGAGGTGGTCAGGCCGATGATGTTGCCGCCATCGACCACATGCTTGGCCGCAGCGCTGAGCAAGTTGAAGGCGCCGACGAGGTTCACCTCCACGACCTTGCGGAAGTTCTCGAGGTCGTAAGTGGCGATAGGGCCGGGCGGCACGTTGATGCCGGCATTGGCCACCACACAGTGGGGCATGCTGCCAAAATCCTTGGCCACATCGGCAAACACCTGGGCCACCTGGGCCGGTTCGCGGATGTCGACCTTGTAGCCCTTGGTGGTGGCACTGCCGATCTTGGCCGGCACGCTGGGTGCGCTGCTCACATAGGTGTAGGCCACGTCGTAGCCGCCTTCGGCCAGCTTCTGCACCGTGGCCGCGCCGATGCCGCGCGTGCCGCCAAAAACGAGTGCGATCTTCTTGCTCATGCGAACTCCTGTCTATTGTTGATTGCGTTGTCTTTACGGGGCCACCGCGGAACCGGCTTTGCCGGGCCGCTGGTGGCGTCCCCCCGCCACCGCAGGATGAGCGGGGGGAAGGCGCGAAGCGACTCAGGGGGGTCAAGCCTTGTACGGCTTGCCATAGATCGGTTCCTTGTAGGGGATAGGGGGCAGCTGCCAGGTCCCGGTAGACGGCGGACGCACGTCGGCATCGACGTGCACGTCGATCACGCAGGGGCGTTTGTTCTTCAGCGCCTGCTGCACCGTCACACCCAGCTCCTGCGGACGGGTCACGGTGTAGCCGTCGGCACCGCAGGCGCGGGCCCAGGCAGCGAAGTCAGGGTTGTAGCGCTGGCCGGTCTCGCCGTTGTAGAACGCCGTGCCGATCTCGCGGCCGTTGAACAGGCCGTACTGCAGGTCGCGGATCGCGCCCCAGGCAAAGTTGTTCCAGATGATCCAGACCACCGGCAGGTTGTGCTCCACCGCCGTGCACAGCACATAGGGCGCCATGGTGAAGCCGCCATCGCCGACCACCGCCACGCAGGGCCGGTCGGGAGCCGCGAAGTGGGCGCCCATCACGCCGCAGACACCAAAGCCCATGGAGGAGTAGCCCCAGCTGTTGAGCATGCTCTGCGGGCGCTTGGCCTGCCAGAACTGCATGAACCAGTTGTGGTGCACACCGGAGTCGAGCGCGAGGATGACATCGTCCGGCAGCACCTTCTGCAAGGTGCCGACCACGAACTCGGGGCGCAGCGGACTGGTGGAGTCGCCGAAGTGCGGGCGCACGAAAGCTTCCCATTGGGCCTGCCAGCCCTGCACCTGCGCCAGCCACGGCGCATAGCGCGTGGCCGTGATGTCCTTGCGTGCCGGCAAGGCGTTGAGCAACTGGCGCACGAACACCTTGACGTCGGCAATGATGCCCAGCGTCGGCGCATAGTTGCGGCCCAGTTCCTGCGGGTCGATGTCGACGTGCACCAGTCGGGTCTTGGGGAAGTTCCAGGAGTAACCTTCGTGCCAGCTCGACGAACTGCGGTCATCAAAGCGTGTGCCCAGCGTGATCACCAGGTCGGCGCGGCGGCCCGCTTCGTTGGCCGGGTAGGCACCGTTGCGGCCGATGAAGCCCAGTGCCAGCGGGTGGTCGCCAGCAATGCAGCCCATGCCGTTGGGCGAGGTGATGACCGGAACGCCCAGCTTCTCGGCGAACTCCGTAATTTCTTCGCCCGCCTCCGACAACGTGGCGCCGTGGCCGATGAACAGCACCGGCTGCTGCGCCGCGGCCAGCAAGTCCAGCGTGGCCGCCACATCCAGGTCATTGGCACCCGGACGATGGGCCCGCTGCACATTGGAAGGCGGCGGCAACTCGACCTCCGCCTCCTCCTGGTAGACGTTGTAGGGAATGTCCAGGTTCACCGGGCCGGGCCGGCCGGTGACCATGGTGTCCATGGCCTGGCGCAGGGCCAACGGCAGCATGTCCACGCGCGAGGGCTGGAAGGCGCGCTTGACCACCGGGCGCATGACCTGCGCAAAGTCGGCCTGATTGTGCTTGTACAGCTCCTGGAACGGCGCACGGTTGTGCTGCGAGGTCGGCACGTTGGAGGTGATGCACAGGAAGGCCGAGGAGTCCGACAGCGCGGTGGCGCAGGACATCACCATATTGGCCGAACCGGGGCCGGTCGAGGTGAGCGTCGCCACCGGCTTGTGCTTGACGCGGAAATAGGCATCGGCCATGTGGCCGGCGCACTGCTCGTGGCGTGGCGAGACCAGCTGGATCTTGTCGCGCACGTCGTACAGGGCATCGAGGATGCCCACATTGCCATGGCCGCAGATGCCGAAGATATACGGCATCTTTTCCTGGACCAGGTATTCGGCGATCAGTTCGCCACCTTTCATCTTGGGCATAACTAGCTCTCTCTTGTCTCGATATCAGGTCGTGGTGAAAGTCACGATACGCTCTTCGGTCATCTCATGGACGGCGTAGTGCGGGCCCTCGCGGCCAAAGCCGCTGTCCTTGGAGCCTCCGTAGGGCATGAGGTCGACGCGCGAGCTCGAAGTCTCGTTGATGTGCACGCCGCCCACCTCCAGCTGCTGCGCGGCATTCAGCGCATCACCCAGGCGGTTGGTGAACAGGCCGGTGGCCAGGCCGAAAGGCGTGGCGTTGACGCGCGCGATCGCTTGCGCCAGTGTCGTGAAGGGCACGATGCAGACCACCGGACCGAAGATCTCGTTGCAGCCCACTTTCATGCTGTCGCTGATGTTGGTCAGCAGCGTGGGCGGTACCACGGCGCCCCGGCGCGGGCCGCCGGCCAGCAGCCTGGCGCCGGAGGCCACCGCTTCCTGGATCCAGCCATCGATGCGGATGGCGTTGTCTTCGCTGATGACCGGACCGACAAAGGTCTTGGGGTCCTGCGGGTCGCCGCAGACCAGCTCCCTGACCATCTGGCCCAGGCGCGCCTCCACGTCCTTGAGCAGCGACTCGTGCACCAGCAGCAGCTGTACCGAAGTGCAGACCTGGCCCGCCTTGCGGTAGCCGGCGTTGACGATCTTGGGCAGCGCCGCGTCGAGTTTGGCGTCGTCGCACAGGATGGTGCAGGCAATCGATCCCAGTTCCATCTGCGTGCGGCGCAGGCCTGCGGCCTGCTGGATCTTGCGGCCCACTTCGGTGCTGCCGGTGAAAGCGAAGAAACGCACGCGCTCGTCAGCCTCCAAATGCTGGACCACCTCAGCGCTGCCGTGCAGCACCGAGAGGAAGCCCTTGGGCATGCCGGCGTCCAGCAGCACCTCGGCCAGCAGGCAGGCTGTGATGGGCGTGAAGGACGAAGGCTTGAGGATGACGGCGTTGCCGGCCGCGAAAGCCGGCGCCACCTTGTGCGTCACCGTGTTGAGCGGCGAATTGAAGGGCGTGATGGCCGCCACCACGCCCAGTGGCACGCGCAGGGTGAAGCCCAGGCGTCCGGCGGCACCCGGGGCGCCGGCCAGCGGGATCACGTCGCCGGCCAGGCGGCGCGCTTCTTCCGCCGAAAGCCTGAGCGTCTGCAGGCAGCGGCGCACTTCGCCGGTAGCGTCACTCTGCGTGAAACCAGCTTCCAGCTGCATGGCGCGCACGAACTCGTCGAGACGCGCTTCCAGCAGCACCGCCGCGCTGTCCAGCACGGCGCCGCGCTCGTAGGCCACGGGCGCGCCTTGGCGGAAGGCCGCATGGGCCACATCAATGGCCTGCTTCACCTGCGCCGCATCGGCGGTGGTGATGGTGGCGCAGGGTTGCAGCTTGTATTTGTCGCGCACGGAGACGCGCGGCCCTGCGCCCTCGACCCACTGGCCATTGACCAACAAGCCGTAGGCAGCGGGCGTGGCCGTATCGATCACGGCAGATACCTTGCGGTCCATCAACGCGTCTCCTCTTCGTCGTCAGCCGGCGTGGTGATCACCAGGAACACCAGGCCAGTGGTGCCGGTGTTGGTGAAGCTGTGGCGGATACCCGGCGGCACGTAGACGTAGTCGTGCGGACGCATCAAGCGCTTGTCGTCGTCGAGCGTGAGGATGCCCTCACCCTCGAGCACGTAGTAAACCTGCTCCTGCACCTTGTGCACGTGCTCGCCCACATAGGCTGCCGGCGCATAACGCGAGATGCGGAAGTCGACGCGCGAACTGCCGGTGGTGGCGGGGCCGGCCAGCTCCTTGGACAGGGCGCCGCCAAAATGCCCAGGGTACTCCTTCCAGGGCAGGTTGGCCATCTTCTCCACCAGGAGTCGGAGATCTTGCTTTTGGGTCATGGTGTTTCCAGTCATGGGGTTGGATTCAGGTCGATCCGTGAGCCGTTCACAGCCACAGGATCTTCTTGCGGTAATCGAGGTCCGTCAGCAGTGGTTCAGCCGCTCCCTCGTGGAACACGGCGCCGCGCTCCAGCGCATAAACGCGGTCGGCCAGGGCCAGCACCAGATCCAGGTTGTGCTCGACGATGACGATGGAGACATGCTGGCGCAGCTTGTCGAACACCGTGAACAGCTCCTGCACCACGGTCGGCGCCAGGCCTTCGAACGGTTCGTCCAGCAACAGCAGCTTGACGTTGCCCGACAGCGCCCGCGCCACAGCCACCATCTGCTGCTCGCCGCCCGACAGGTAGTCGGCCGCCACGTTCATGCGGACCTTCAGGCGCGGGAAGTACTCGAGGATCTGCGCCTCGTCCCAGACCACGCCGGTCTTGCCGTCGGTCGGCCGCGCCAGCCGGCCCAGCGCCAGGTTCTCGGCCACCGTCATGCCGGCGAACAGGCCGCGGCCCTGCGGCACGTAACCGATGCCGATGCGGGCAATGTCCGGGGCGCTCTGGCCCGCGATCTCGCGGCCGTTGAAATTCACACGGCCACTGGCCGGCGGCACCAGGCCCACCAGACTCTTGAGCAGCGTGGATTTGCCGGCACCGTTGCGCCCGAGCAGTGCCACGATCTCGCCCTCGCGCACCTGCAGGCTGGCGTCGTTGAGGATGTGGCTCTTGCCGTAGAAGGCGTTGACCTTGTCGAAGTCCAATACCAGCGGCCGATCACCTGACGCGACGGAGGAACGCCCGGTCACCGGCGGCGTGCCAGTGCCGGTGTAGATCTCCTGCACGCGTGCGTCGTTGCGCACCTCGTCGGGCGTGCCGCTCATCAGCACCTCGCCCTGGTTCATCACCGTCACGCGGTGCGAGAAGCCCAGCACGCGGTCGATGTCGTGCTCGACGATCAGCACCGGAATGTTGCTGGCAATGGTGGTCACCAGACGCGAGACGCGCTCGCGCTCGCCCGCCGCCAGACCGGCCAGCGGCTCGTCCATCAGCAGGACCTGCGGCTTGGAACCCAGGGCAATGCCGAGGTCCACCAGGCGCTGGCCGCCGTAGGACAGATCCCCGCCGCCCACTTCTTCCATGCCCTGCAGGCCCAGGAACTTCATCAGTTCGGCGGTTTCCGCGTGAATCTCAGGGTAGCTGTCGATGTCGCGCCAGAAATCGAAACGCGCCGTGTGCCGCGCCTGCAAGGAGAGGCGCAGGTTTTCATAGATCGTCAGGCCCTTGAACAGGTTGGTGATCTGGAAGGAGCGCGCCAGGCCCTGCTGGCAGATGCGGTCCGGTGCCAGCTGCTGGATGGCCTGACCGTGCAGGCGCACCGTGCCGGTGTCGGGCATGAACATGCCCGAGATCAGATTGAAGGTGGTGGTCTTGCCGGCACCGTTGGGACCGATCAGCGCATGAATCTGGCCGGCCTCTACCTTCAGGCTGTTCTCGCGCACGGCCTGGATGCCGCCGAAGTGCTTGCTGATGCCCTGAGCTTCGAGCACGGCGCCTTCGACGCGCTTGGGGCGCAGGAACTCGGGCAGCGGCAGACCCTCGTAGATCTTGCGTTTGCTCATGGCCGCGCCGTCTTCGGGCGGCGGACTGAAACGACGACGCAGCTGGTCCCAGATGCCGGTCAACCCTACGGGGGAAAAGACGATGAAGCCGACAAAGATCAGGCCGAAATAGAGCAGCCAGTTGTCGGTGTAGATGGAGAACAGTTCGCGGAACAGCAGGAAGAACAGTGCCCCCAGGGCCGGGCCCAGGAAGCTGCGCATGCCGCCGATCACCACCATGGCCAGCAGCTCACCCGAGAAAGCCACCGTGGTCGACTCCGCTGCCGCCAGGCGGTGCAGGAAAACCACCAACGCGCCGGCCAGTCCGGTGATCGCGGCGGAGATCACGAAGGCCAGCAGCTTGTACTTGTCGATGTCGTAACCCTGGAACGTGGCGCGCTGCTCGTTCTCGCGGATCGCCACCAGTACATGGCCGAAGGGCGAGCGCACCACGCGCAGCAAGGCGTAGAGCACGGCAAAGGCGATCAGAGCCGTGAACACGTAATAGGTCAGGTGGCCGTTGAGGTCGATCGGACCGATGGCGCCGCGCTCGATGCCGCCCAGGCCGCCCTCGCCGCCCGTCAGGGCAGTCCAGCGGAAGGCGATGGCAAAGGTCAGTGCGCACAAGGCCAGCGTCAGCAGCGAAAAATAGACACCGCGGCGGCGCAGGATCAGGAACCCCACCAGCAGCGACAGGGTGGCCGTGAACAGGATGGAGAAGGCGAAGGACAGGACGATCTGGTCCTTGAACCAGTGCAGCTGGGCCAGCGCTGCGGCATAACCGCCGATGCCGAACCAGGCGCTGTGGCCGAAGGACACCAGGCCGGTGTAACCCACCAGCAGGTTCAGGCCCATGGCCGCCATGGCCAGGATGATCACCACAGTGGCGGCGTCCAGCGTCAGGCCGATGGCCTGGAACACGATGGGCAGCACCACCAGCGCCAGTGCAGCAATCCACAGGGGCCGGTATTTGGAATTCAGGAGAGCACTCATTGTTCTAGTCGTTTCACTCAAAGCGTTCGATGCGCTCACCCAGCAGGCCGCGCGGACGGAACATCAGCACCAGGAACATCAGCACATACATGGAGGCTTCGCCGGCCGCCGGCTGGAAATGGATGGTGATGCCGCGCACCACCCCCACCAGCAGGGCCGCCACCACGACGCCCCAGAAGCTGCCCAGGCCGCCGATCACCACCACCACGAAGGCCACCGTCATGATCTCGGTGCCCATGGCCGGGTGCACGATGCTGATGGGGCCGAACAGCACGCCACCCAGCGCGGCCGTGGCCACACCCAGCATGACGATGGCCGTCATGTAGGGCTGCAGCTTGATGCCCAGCACGGCCACCATGTCGGGCTTCTGCACGCCGGCGCGCACCACGCGGCCGAAAGACGTCTTGTGCAGCAGCAGCCAGATACCGGCCATGACGACGGTCACCACGCCCAGGATGAAGAGCCGGTACTTGGAGAACATCATGTCGCCCGCAATGAGCTGGCCCTTGAACTCGGGCGGCATGGTGGACGCCAGCGGGGCCGAGCCCCAGATCATGCGCAGCAGCTGCTCGGCCACCATGGCCAGGCCGAAGGTCACCAGCAGGCTGAGGATGGGATCGGCCGTGTAAAAGCGACGCAGCAGGTAGCGCTCGAACAAAATGCCGAGCAGGCCGACGAGCGCGGGCGTGATGAAGATGCTGGCGCTGAAGCCCGCATGCTTGATGACTTCCAGCGAGACGTAGGCGCCCAGCGCGTAGAAGGCGCCGTGCGCCAGATTGACGATGCCGCCGACGCTGAAGATCAGCGACAGGCCCAGGGCCAGCAGCAGGTAATAACCGCCGAGTACCAGGCCGTTGACGACCTGCTCGAGCAAGAACACGATTTCCATGGATTTCCAGTGATGGGGTGGAGACGCACCGGTACCGGCTTCGGTCCGGGTCGGATCCGGGGCGCCGCCTGCGGCAGCGCCCCCGTCCTGTCAACTCACAACGTCCTTACATCTTGCAGACGCTCTCCGACTTGGGAGGGGCCAGCGAGTCCAGCGGCTGGTTGGCAGCCGGCACCGCGTCGCCGAACAGCAGGAAGTCCTGCTTGTGCTTGGCCTGGCCCTTGGGCTTGACGGTGAAGGGGTAGGCTTCCTGCATCAGCTGGTGGTCCCAGCTGCGGAAGTAGGCCTTGCGCGCCTTCAGGATGTCGAACTGCGCTTCCGACTCGAAGTAGGCGATCAGCTTCTCGGTGTCGGTCGACTTGGTGGCGTTCATGGCCTGCGCCATCATCTTGAGGGAGACGTACTCGATCCAGGCGTGATTCTCCGGGATGCGGCCGTACTTCTTGGTGAAGTTGGCCACGAAGGCCAACGAGCCCGGGGTCTTGAGCTCGTGATGCCAGACGGTGGGCCAGATGCCGCCCAGGTTGCCTTCGCCGGCCGCCCAGGCATCGGCGGTGTTGAGGTTGAAGCCGGCCACTGGGTAAGGCAGGCCGAACTCGGCGTACTGCTTGACGAAGTTGGTGACCTGGTTGCCGGCCAGGTTGGTGGCAACCAAGTCAGGCCGCGCCTGGCGGATCTTGAGCAAGTAGGGGCTGAAGTCGGTCACGTCGGTGGCCACCAGCTCGTCGCCGATCACCGTGCCGCCGTTGGCCGTGAAGAAGCGCTTGGCCTGGCGCGACAGGTCATGACCGAACAGGTAGTCGGCCGTCAGGGCGAAGATCTTCTTGCCCTTGACGTGGCCCTCGCGCACCAGCGCCTCGCCGGCGGCATTGACCATCACCGTCACCGGGATATCAACGTGGAAGGTATAGCGGTTGCAGTCCTTGCCGCGCAGTGCGTCGGAACGTGCGCCGATGCTCATGAACAGCTTCTTGTTGCGCGCAGCGACCTGCGAGATGGTCAGCGCCGAACCGGAGTTGATCTCGCCCATCAGCACCGTGACGTTGTCGCGCTCGATCATGCGCTGCGCCTTGGTCGCCGCGGTTTGCGGGTTGACCGAGTCCTCGCTGATCACTTCCAGCGGGCGACCCATCACACCGCCAGCGGCGTTGATCTCTTCGGCCGCCATCTTGATGCCCTGCACGGCGTACTCGCCCAGGGCGCCCAGGAAGCCGGTCATGGGCGTCAGGTGGCCGATCCTGATCGGGACCGACTGCGCGCCCACCAGGGCCGGAAAGCCGAGTGCGGCACTACCAGCCACCAGGGCACCGGTCTTGAGCATGGTGCGGCGCTGGCTCGATAGCGCCTGGGCTTCAACCTTTTTCTGCTTCGATTCCATGATGTTGTCTCCTGTAGGTATGGGTATGCAATGGAAAGCGAAGTCGATGATAGGAAGACGCCGTCATTCTGAAAAATACTGTTTTCCGAGATGGGGTATAGGTATTTCTTATATCCAGGCATCCTCAAAAACTTATAGGATCGCCCGATGGACCTGCGTCAACTCAGATATTTCGTACAGATCGTGGAAAGCGGCAGCCTGGCCAAGGCCTCGCGCCAGCTCTATATCGCCCAGCCGGCGCTGAGCCAGCACATCGCCAAGCTGGAAGCGGAGGTCGGCAAGCCCCTGCTGATCCGAACCGCCAAGGGCGTGACGCCGACCGAAAACGGCGCCGCCCTGCACCACCACGCGCGCTTCATGCTTCGCCAGTTGGACCAGGCACTCTCCATTGCGCGCCAGGAGCCCGGCACCGTGCACGGCATGGTCTCGGTGGGGCTGGCCGCCACCACGGTCTGTGCCGTGGGCGTGCCTTTCATGCGCCGTATCCGCGAGAAATACCCGGGTATCGTGCTCAACGTTGTCGAGGGCATGAGCGGCCACCTGGCGCAGATGATGCGCATGGGCCAGCTGGACCTGGCCATCCTCTTCAGCCGCGACGCCGTGCCCGACCTGCCGGCCGAGCCGCTGGTGGAGGAAGAACTCTTTGTCATGCTGCCCGAGGACAGCGACCTGGTGCCGCCGCGTCGCGTCAAGCTCAGTTGCACCGACACCGCCGATCTGCCGCTGATCCTGCCCACCGGCATCCACGGCCTGCGCCGGCGCATCGCCGCCGAGTTCGAGCAACGCAACCTGGCCCTGCACGTGGTGGCCGAGATCGACTCGCTTTCGCTGCTCATGACCTGTGTGCGCGACGGCATGGGTGCCACCATCAAACCCATGTCGGCTGCGCTGCTGGAAGGTCGCATGCGCGAGGGCTGGCGTACCCTGGCCTTCTCCGACGCCGACATGAAGCGCCCCAACTTCCTTTACTCGGTGGACCCCGAGCGCCTCTCACCGGCCGCGGCCGCAGTGCGCGGCGAACTACGTGAAACCGTCAAGCAGCTGGTGCAGAGCGGGCAGTGGAAAGGGGTCAACCTGCTCTGAGCCTGACCCGATCGCTGTCGTCTACTTCAGCGCGGCGACGCCCGCCTTGGCCATCAATCCGGATTCCAGGACCTTGCCGCGCGAGCCGTCCTGAACGGTCGCAATGTAGTCGCCTTCCCTGCGGCAACCCATGCCCTTGGCGCATGGGGGCATCAGTTTTTGTGATGGAGGAAAACCTGGGGCGCGGCCCTAGCCGTCCACCAGCGCCGCCCCGACCCAGCGGCCCGAGCGCACCAGCTCGCGCGCGCAGTCGGCCAGCACCACGCGGGTGGCCAGCGCCGCCGGTGACAGTTCGTCGTCCGACAAGCTGCACAAGGCATTAAGGCGGCGCGCCTGCGGGTCGGCCACCTCGGCCAGATGGAAGCGCTGCTGCGCATCGGCAAAACGCCCCACCGCCGCCCAGGGCTGCAGGGTGCCGCCAAGGCCGGCATCGACCGCGTCCATCAGCATCGGCAGCGAATCGATTTCGGCCACCACATTAGGCTGCAAGCGTGCCCGGGCAAACTCCGTGTCGAGCGTGCTGCGCAGGCCGTGTGTGCCGGTCGGCAGGATCAGCGGCACGCCCTTGAGCTGGGCCATGCGGACCTTGGCCGGCGCCTTGGTCTCCAGCCCCTGGCGCGAGCGGATGAAGAACAGCTTTTCCTCCAGCAAGGGCATCACGCTCCAGCGCCGCGCGGCATGGGTGTCGAACAGCACCGCCAGATCAAGCTGGCGCGCATTCAGCATGGCCGTGATATGGCCGGACAGGCTTTCCACCATGTGCAGGCGCACATCGGGGTAGCGCGCGCGCATGGCGCGCATCAGCGGCACGCCCAGCACCGAGGCGGTGGTGGGCGCCAGGCCAACGCTGACCGTGCCCGACAGGCGCGCCTGCTGCGCGGCGCGGGCCGCCTGCTCGGCGTGGCGCAAGGTGAGCTGGGCCTCGCGGAAAAAGGCCAGGCCGGCCTCGGTCGGCACCACGCCCTTGCTGGTGCGCTGCAGCAGCCGGGTGGCCAGTTCGCCCTCCAGCCGGCTGATCTGCTGGCTCAGGGCCGACTGCACCATGTCGAGCTCCAGCGCCGCGCGGCTCATGCTGCCGAGCTCGACCACACGCACGAAGTAACGGATCTGCCTCAGTTCCATAAAACCTGCCGGATGCCTGCTTTGTTCATGACTGGGATAATCGCATACCTATGAGCAAGCAGACAGGCAAACAGCGGGTGGTGGTGGGTTTGAGCGGCGGCGTGGACTCCGCGGTGAGCGCCTACCTGCTCAAGCAACAAGGTTATGAGGTCATCGGCATCTTCATGAAGAACTGGGAAGATGACGACGACAGCGAGTACTGCTCCTCTAACATCGACTTCGTCGACGCCGCCAGCGTGGCCGACGTGATCGGCATCGAGATCGAACACGTCAACTTCGCCGCCGAGTACAAGGACCGCGTGTTTTCCGAGTTCGTCCGCGAGTACCAGGCCGGCCGCACGCCCAACCCGGACATCCTGTGCAACGCCGAGATCAAGTTCAAGGCCTTCCTCGACCACGCCATGCGCCTGGGCGCGGAAAAAATTGCGACCGGTCACTACGCCCGGGTGCGGCTGAACGAAGCCAGCGGCAAGCACGAACTGTTGAAAGGCCTGGACCCGTCGAAAGACCAGAGCTACTTCCTGCACCGCCTGAACCAGGCGCAGCTGAGCAAGACGCTGTTTCCGGTGGGTGAGCTGCACAAGACCGAGGTGCGCCGCATCGCCGAGGAAATCGGCCTGCCCAATGCGAAGAAGAAGGACTCCACCGGCATCTGCTTCATCGGCGAGCGCCCGTTCCGCGAGTTCCTGAACCGCTACATCCAGAAGGAGCCGGGGCCGATCAAGGACGGCACGCCCGCACCCGGCGACAAGGCCTACGGCCGCGTCATCGGCAACCACGTGGGCCTGAGCTTCTACACCCTGGGCCAGCGCCAGGGCCTGGGCATCGGCGGCATCAAGGCCAAGGGCGCGCAGAAGGGCGGCGGCGAACACGCGCCCTGGTTCGTGGCACGCAAGGACATGGAGAAAAACACCCTGTGGGTGGTACAGGGGCATGAGCATCCCTGGCTGCTGAGCCACCGTCTGCACGCGCAGGATGCGAGTTGGGTCGCCGGGGAACCACCGGCGCCGGGCGCCATGGCGGCCAAGACGCGTTACCGGCAAGCCGATGCGGCTTGCACCATCGGTAACATCGAAGGCAATGCTTTCAGCCTCCAGTTTCCGCAGGCACAGTGGGCGGTGACGCCGGGGCAATCGGCCGTGTTGTACGACAACGACGTATGCTTAGGTGGTGGCGTGATCGACGACGCCCAACCTTAAGGCGCTGCCCGGCTCTTACCGTCCCCGCCCGTTTGGGAGTTGTGATTGTGACTTCTATAAAGTATTCACTTACAACAAAGCAGGAGGGCGGCTTGAAGAATCATGACCTTGTCAACAAGACCGGTTTGACGTCTAGGTCGAGCCCGCATCGAACATGCGCCGCCTAAGTGGCAAACAAGTTCGCAGTGTGACCCGTAGGGTCTTGCAACGACTGAATCCTGTATACAAGCAAAACTTTGAGCGCTCCTTCTTAATGAAGGACATCGACTCATGCCTCAACTCCGTAGAACTTCAGGGTGCGGTGGGAAGCGCAGCTACTCAGCAGCATCTTCCGGATCCACTTTCACTAAGCCGGCTATCGACGGCGTGCATCGGATTGTTGGCTCTCTCGCTACATACGAAGGAAGAAGAACAGCAGTTATTCCGCGCCGATTGGCTAAGCGAATCGAAACTGCCAAATCCCAACCACATCCTGCAATGCATGCTCACGCAGCTCGCCAATTTTTCGCTCTCTGCATCCGTATTGCTGGAACGAGGGTTAGATAATCCGGCGCGCGCTCTGTGTCGCCACACGATGGAGCTATCGCAACAGATTTTGGCGCTTATGTACTCCCGTGATGATTTTCGAATCTATATCGGAGGACATGATGAAAAGAGCTCGACTCACATCTGGAATGCGTTGTTTGCGAAGGGCAAACTAAATAGACGATTAAGCGAAATCGAAGAACGCCTTGGCTTCGACGCGGAGATGGTAGACCACATGAGAGCCCACAGAAGCAGCAACTATGCGTTCTATTCGCAGGCTGTTCACCACTCTTACATCGCTACTACAGTGGGTTCCTATTCCCCAAGATTCGACGGCTCATGGCACAGCTTGGGAGTATTCGGAGGTGAGAATGCGGCGGTGGAGACCACATTCCGCTCCTTGAACTTCACGCTCTGGTATTTCCTCTTGGTCTTTTTCGCCATCCTCGACAAGCACCACAGGATTCGCCCTAGGAATGCCAAAGAACTCTTTTGGCTAGAGGCGTTCATGTTGCATTTCTGCGTGAAGGAAGGGTATCTTCTCCTCTACACAGGAACTGACAATCCCATCGAGTCGAGCGCAACGCACACTAGCGGCGCGCCAGCCAACTAATTTCTCGATTACTAGCGCTCCGCACTTGAGATCACATATTCGATCATGCGCTGAATACTGCGCAGTTAGCCCATCCGCGCCAACAGCGTCTCCATGTCCTTCATCATGGCCGACAGATCGGCCTTCTGCTCCTCACCGGGCGCCAGGCGTGATTCGAGCTCCTGCTCCATGAAACACACCGTCATGCGCAGGTAGGTACTGTCCAGCGCCTTGCGCACGGCGCTGAACTGCTGGCCGATCTTCAGGCAGGGCTCGCCGTCTTCGATCATGCGCTGGATACCGCGCAGCTGGCCTTCGGCGCGGCGCAGGCGGTTCAGGATTTCGGTGCGCGAATCAGCGTCGGTCAGCACCGTGGGCGCACAGCCTCCGACCGGCGCCTCGACCGTTTCCAACGGTGCTTTGCGTTTGCGGGTGGCTTCAGCGGGCATGGCGGTGTCCTTCACTTGAGTTGCAGGCCGTCAGCGTCGCGCACCGTGATGCGCACCGGCACACCCTGGCTGACGCTGCTGGCGACGGTGCAGAAGTCCTCGAACTGGCCGAGCACGCGGTCCAGGTGCTCCAGCTTCGCCGCCGGCACACCCAGCGTCAGCACCACGTCCAGCCCCAGCACACGCAGACGGTTCTGCGCGTTGCGGCCGACCTCGGCCGTCACCTCGCAGCTGATCGGCTCTGGTGCCTGCTTGAACTTGCGCAGCGCAAACAGCAGCGAATCCGACAGGCAGTTGCCCACGGCCGCCGCCAGCAGTTGCACCGGGGTCGGACCCTTGCCCTGGCCCAGCGGCGGATGCTCGTCACCGAGCAGCTTCGGCACCTCGGCACCGAAGTCGATCTCGAACTGGAAGTCCTGCTGCTGGCGCAGCGTGACGCGCGGTGCAGTATCGCTCATGACAAGGTCCTTATTTGGTGCGGCAGACGTCGCCGCCTTCGGGCACACCCAGCTTCTTGAACAGGAAGGCCGGCGGGCAGAAACCGGTGAAGCCGGACTGGAACAGGTTGAAGCCGGCGAAGGCGGTCACGGCGAGGAACCACTTGCTCACGAAGATCGGGCTGCCTTCGACGCCGAGGGCCAGCGTCAGCATGACAACAAAACCGGCCATGATGCGGATGTAACGTTCAACAGTCATTTCAAACTCCTAGAGGTTGGTGGGAAAAACAGGGATATCAAACCGTGGCAGGTGGCGAACCGTCCGCCGGCTCGTGGCGCTTGCGGTACAGCGAGTAGTACAGGACCGGAATCACCACCAGCGTCAGCAGCGTGGACACCAGGATGCCGAAGATCAGCGAGATGGCCAGGCCGTTGAAGATCGGGTCGTCGAGGATGAAGAAGGCGCCGATCATGGCGGCCAGGCCGGTCAGGGCGATGGGCTGCGCGCGCACCGCCGCCGACTGCACCACCGCGTCCTTGAACGCCATGCCTTGCTTGACCTGCAGCTCGATGAAGTCCACCAGCAGGATGGAGTTGCGCACGATGATGCCGGCCAGCGCGATCATGCCGATCATCGAGGTGGCGGTGAACTGCGCGCCCAGCAGCGCATGGCCCGGCATGACGCCGATCATGGTCAGCGGAATCGGCGCCATGATGACCAGCGGCGTGGTGTAGGAGCGGAACTGCCCCACCACCAGCAGGTAGATCAGGATCAGGCCGACGCCGTAGGCGGCGCCCATGTCGCGGAAGGTCTCGTAGGTGATCTGCCATTCGCCATCCCACTTGATGGCGTACTGGCGGAAGGTATCGGTCGGCTGCTTGATCCAGTACTCGCCCAGTTCACCGGCGCCCGGCAAGGCCGCCGCATCCAGCTTGGCGCGAATGGCAAACAGGCCATACAGCGGCGAGTCGAGCTTGCCGGCCATGTCGCCGAAGACGTAGCTCACGTTGGCCAGGTCCTTGGTGAACAAGGGTTTGTCGATGACGCCGCGCTCCACCCGCACCAGTTCCGACAGTGGCACCAGCTGGCCGTTGGCGGCGCGCATCGGCAACGCCAGCACGGTATCCAGCCCCACCTGCGATTCACGCGGCAGTTGCAGGCGCACCGGCACCGGGTACTTGGACTGCGCGTCGTGCAGGTAGGCGGCGTCAGCACCCGACAGGGCGGCCGAGACCGTCTGCGCCACGGCGGCCACCGGAATGCCGAGCGACTCGGCGCGCTGGCGGCGCACGCGCAGGTAGGCGCGCGGCGCATTCTCTTTCAGCGAGGTGTCGATGCCGACGATGTCGTCCGTTTCGCCAAAGGCTTTGGCAATGCGCTGGGCCAGTTGCTGGCGGCCGGCTTCGTCCGGGCCATAGACCTCGGCCACCAGCGGGCTCATCACCGGCGGGCCGGGCGGCACTTCGACCACCTTGACGCGTGCGCCATGGCGCTGGCCGATCTTCTCCAGTTCGGGCCGCAGGCGCTGGGCAATCACGTGGCTCTTGTCATCACGGTGGTGTTTGTCGACCAGGTTGACCTGCAGATCGCCCTGCTCGGCGTCGGCGCGCAGGTAGTACTGGCGCACCAGGCCGTTGAAGGTGATGGGCGAGGCGGTGCCGGCGTAGCCCTGCAGATCCAGCACCTCCGGCTGCTGCGCCAGGAAGGCACCGAGCTCGTGCAGGGTGGCGGCGGTGTCTTCCAGCGGCGTGCCGGCCGGCATCTCTACCACCACCTGGAACTCGCTCTTGTTGTCGAAGGGCAGCATCTTGAGCACCACCCACTGCACCACGGTCAGGCCGACCGACAGCAGCAGCGCCACCAGGATGCCGGCCAGCAGCTGCCAGCGTTTGCGTGCACTGGCCAGGAACGGTGTGAGCAGGCGGGTGAAGAGAGCTTGCAGCTTATGGCCCAGACCGCCCGCCGTTTCGGCCGCATGGCCATGGCCGGCGCCATGCGGCTTCATCAGCTTGAGCGCCAGCCAGGGCGTGACGGTGAAGGCAATCGCCAGCGAAATCGCCATGCCGAGGCTGGAGTTGATCGGGATCGGGCTCATGTACGGCCCCATCAGACCCGAGACGAAGGCCATCGGCAGCAGCGCGGCAATCACCGTCATGGTGGCCAGGATGGTCGGGCCGCCCACTTCGTCCACCGCGCGCGGGATGATGTCGCGCAGCGAATCGCCGGGTGTGAGCTGCTGGTGGCGGTGGATGTTTTCCACCACCACGATGGCGTCATCGACCAGGATGCCGATGGAAAAGATCAGCGCGAACAGCGAGACGCGGTTGAGCGTGAAGCCCCAGGCCCAGGAAGCGAACAGCGTGGCGGTCAGCGTCAGGATCACGGCCGCGCCGACGATCACCGCCTCGCGCCGGCCCAACGCCAAGCCGACCAGCAGGATCACCGAGCCGGTGGCAAAAGCCAGTTTCTGAATCAGCTTGTTGGCTTTTTCCGCTGCTGTCTCGCCGTAGTTGCGCGTGATGCTGCTCTCAATATTGGACGGAATCACCGTGTTCTTCAGCGCGGCCACGGCGGCGTTGGCAGCACGCGCCACGTCGACCGCGTTTTCGCCCGGCTTCTTGGTCACGGTCAGCGTGATGGCCGGGTAGACCTGGCCCGCCGTGGCGGCCTCGCCCTGCGGTGCGGCCTGACCTGTTGCCATGGCAGCGCCCGGCGTGAACCAGACGTAACGCTGCGGCTGCTGCGCCCCGGCTTCGATGCGCGCCACTTCGCGCAGGTAGACCGGTGCGCCACGGTGCACACCGACCACCACATCGCCCACATCCTGCGCCGAGCGCAGGAACTCGCCGGTATCCACACTCAGCATCTGGGGCGACTGGGACTGGGTATCGAGCACGGCACCGGCCGGCATGCCGAAGTTGGCCGCCGCCAGCGTCTGCTTCAGGCTCAGCACATCGATGCCGCGCTCGCGCAGACGGGTCGGGTCGAGCCACACGTGCACGGCACGGCCGGGGCCGCCGATGGTCTGGACCTCGCGCGTGCCGGGCACGCGCTTGAGTTCGGTCTCGACGACATGGGCCACACGCTCGAGCTCATGCGCCGGCAGCGCCTCGCGGCTCCACAGCGTCACGGCCAGCACGGGCACGTCATCGATGCCTTTCGGTTTCACGATCGGCGTCAGGGTGCCCAGGTCGCGCGGCAACCAGTCCTGGTTGGCATTGAGCACGTCGTACAGGCGCACCAGCGCCTCGGTCCGCGGCACGCCGACCTTGAACTGCACCGTCAGCACGGCCAGACCGGGCCGGGCGACGGAATAGGTGTGTTCGATGCCGGCAATCTGGCTCAGCGCCGCTTCGGCCGGGCGCGCCACCATGTTCTGCACATCGGTGCTGCTGGCCCCGGGAAAGGGAATCAGCACATTGGCCATGGTCACGTTGATCTGCGGCTCTTCTTCCCGCGGCGTCACCATGACGGCGAACAGGCCCAGCAGCAGCGCCACCAGGGCCAGCAGCGGCGTGATGGCGTTGGCCTGGAAGGCGGCGGCGATGCGGCCGGAGACGCCCAGGCGTTCAGTGTTTTGTTCGACGTCTTTCATAACAACCTCAGCGTTGGGCGGCAACCGCGCCCGCCAGGCCAGCCTTGACCGGATCGAGTGCGACACGGTCACCAGCCTTCAAGCCCGCCACGATCTCGATGCCGTCCGCCCCGTGGTCGGCGCCCAGCCGTACCGCGCGCAGCGCAAAACCCTTGTCACCGGCCACATAAACCGCCGTCAACTCGCCGCGGCGCAGCACGGCCGCGGCCGGCACCACCATGCGATTGGCCTGGCCACCGACATAGCGCACCCGCACCTGCTGGCCCGGCAGCAGGTTCTGCGTGACCTTGGGCGAGAGCTCCAGGCGCCATTCCACCGTTTGCGACACCGGGTCCGCCGAAGGCATGGCGCTGCGCGCCACCGGGGTCACCCAGTCGCTGCCCAACTGGACTTCAATCTGACCGGCCTGGCGCGTGACATCGGCCTTGGAAGCCGGCACCTGCACCACGGCGCGCAGCGGCTGCGGCGCATAGACCGTCACGATCGGCTTGCCCGGCACCGCCAGGTCGCCGGCTTCGACGTGGGTCTGTAGCACCCAGCCGTCATACGGCGCGGTGACACGGGTGTAACCCTGCGACAGCGCGGATTGGCGTGCCCCGGCACTGGCCTGTTCGCGCCCGGCCTGGGCACCCTTGAATTGCGTCTCGGCCGTGTCGAGCGCCGCCTTGCTGACAAAACCCTTGGCCTGCAGCTCTTTGGTGCGCTCGTAGTGGGCCTGGGCATTGCGGAACTCGGCCTCTGACTGCGCCACTTGGGCGGCGCTGCGCTGCACGCCGACGGCGGCCTCGCGGTCGTCGATGGTGGCCAGCAACTGGCCGGCCTTGACACGGTCGCCCATCTTGACGGCCAGCGTCACCACGCGGCCGGACGCCTGCGCCGAGACGGTGCTTTGCTTGACCGGCTGGATCACGCCGTCGATCTCGAAGCCGGTCGACACGGCGCGCGCCTGGATCTGGACCGTCGGCACCTGGACCGTGCCCTGCGCCATGGCGGCGGACACAGCACAGGCGGCCAGCCACGGCGCCAGGCGGCGGGCCAATCCAGCAGAAGTACGCGATGAATTCATGGCAATCTCCATATACTGGACGGAGTATACATAAATACCCCCCACAGTACAACCCAACGCTACAAAAAAGCCCCACCAGCCTTGCGGCCGCCGGGGCTCGGACGGTCAGACGAAGGGCGAAACGGTCAGAACGGGATGTCGTCGTCCATGTCGTCAAAGCCGCTCGAAGCCTTGGCCGGTGCCTGGCGCGGGGCCGGGGCGCTGGGCGCCTGGCGCGGGGCCGGCGCGGCGCGGCGCGGTGCGCCACCCTCGTCGTCGGACGGGCCGCCCATGCCTTCACGCTTGCCCAGCAGCTGCATCTCGGTAGCGATGATGTCCACGGTGTTCTGCTCGTGGCCGTCCTTGTTGGTGAACTTGCCGTATTTCAGGCGGCCTTCGACGTAGATCGGCTGGCCCTTCTTGACGTACTCGCCGGCAATTTCGGCCAGGCGGTCATAGAAGGTGACGCGGTGCCACTGGGTGTCCTCGATGGTTTCACCGGTGTTCTTGTCCTTGCGGCGGCTGGAGGTGGCCACGCTCACATTGGCCACCGCCTGGCCGGACGGCAGGTAGCGAATTTCGGGGTCGCGGCCGCAGTTACCGACCAGAATCACTTTGTTGACGGATGCCATGGGTATTTCTCCAAACTATTGGGGTGATTATGGCGCCTTGCCGGCGGTTCTGGACGGCGCTTTCATCGGCCAGGCCACCAACAGCCACAGGCCCATGCCGATCCCGCAAGCCACAAACAGGCCCTGCACCCCGGTGGCCTTGACCAGCCAGCCACCGACGGCGCCGCCGGCAAAAAAGCCGAGCGACTGCAACATGTTGTAGACGCCCAATGCCGTACCGCGTACATGCGGCGGCGCAATGCGCGAGGCCAGGCTGGGCTGGGTGGCCTCCAATACGTTGAAGCCGCAGAAGAAAACGAACAGCAGCACGGCCAAAACGCTGATGCGCGGCGCCTCGGCACTCCACAACAGCCCGAGCTGCACCGCGCCGATCAGGCCGATCGCGGCCAGGAACACAGCACGCAGGTAGCCGCGCTTTTCCAACGGGAACAGGGTGGCGCCCATGACGACAAAAGACGCCAACACCGCCGGCAGGTAGACCCACCAATGATCCGCCTTGGGCAGGCCGGCTTGCACCAGCAGGGCCGGAATGGCGACCCACATGGCCAACTGCACCGCGTGCAGGATGAACACGCCGACATCCAGCCGCAGCAGGCCGGCATGCGTCAGCACCTCGGACAGCTTGCCGCGCGGCATGTCCTTGTGCTGGCGCGGCTCGGGCGGCGCCAGCCAGATCACCACCGCCACCCCCGCCAGCGCCAGTGCACCGGTCAGGGCAAACAGGCCGGCCAGACCGATCCAGCTCACCAGCAGCGGCGCCAGCAGCAGCGACAGGGCAAACATCAGCCCGATGCTGGCGCCTACCAGCGCCATGGCCTTGGTACGCACCTCGTCACGCGTCTGGTCGGCCAACAGGGCCGTCACCGCGGCCGAGATGGCGCCGGCGCCCTGCAGCGCGCGGCCGAGGGTCAGCCCGGCCAGGCTGTCAGCCAGCGCGGCGACAAAGCTGCCGACGGCAAACAACAACAGACCGGCGACGATGACGCGCTTGCGCCCCAGCCGGTCCGACGCCATGCCGAAGGGCAGTTGCAACACGCCCTGGGTCAGGCCGTAGATGCCCATGGCCAGGCCGACCCGGGCGGGATCGTCGCCACCGGGATAGCGGGCCGCCTCCAGCGCAAACACCGGCAGCACTAGGAACAGGCCGAGCATGCGCAGGGCAAAGATGGCCGCCAGCGACAGGCTGGCGCGCCGCTCCACCGGGGTCATGGCGCCCGGTTCAGGGGCCGTCTGGCGGGAAGATAGGGTAGATGACACAGGAAGCAATCCGGCACGAAGTAGCCACCAGCGGACGGCTGGCACAAAAGCGTCGATTGTCTCCGATCCGGACAAAAGCAGCCGGCAAGGTGCGGGAAAGCCCGTCTATCTCTATCATGGAGGGTTTTGTTGAAGACACAACGCTTTGAACTCCACCCCTGACGGCCTTCGCCCCCAGTCCCTACCTGCCGAGGAAGGCCCGGGCCGCTACCTGGCCCATGCCCTGCAGCAGCAGGCCATCCACATCCGCGGTGCGCGTACGCACAACCTCAAGGGCATCGACCTCGATATCCCGCGCAACAGCCTGGTGGTGATCACCGGCCTGTCCGGCTCGGGCAAGTCGAGCCTGGCCTTCGACACCCTGTACGCCGAAGGGCAGCGCCGTTATGTCGAGAGCCTCTCGACCTACGCGCGCCAGTTCCTGCAGCTGATGGACAAGCCGGACGTCGATCTGATCGAGGGCCTCTCGCCGGCCATCAGCATCGAGCAGAAGGCCACCAGCCACAACCCGCGTTCCACCGTGGGCACCGTCACCGAGATCCACGACTACCTGCGCCTGCTGTTCGCGCGCGCCGGCACCCCTTACTGCCCCGACCACAACTTGCCGCTGCAGGCGCAGACCGTGAGCCAGATGGTCGATGCCGTGCTGGCGCTGCCGGCCGACACCCGGCTCATGATCCTGGCGCCGCTGGCACGCGAGAAAAAGGGCGAGTTCAGCGAGGTGTTCGAGGACATGCAGGCGCAGGGTTATGTGCGCTTTCGCGTCGATGGCGTGGCCTGCAACTTCGACGAACTGCCGCAGTTGAAAAAGACCGAGAAGCACGACATTGACGTGGTGATCGACCGCCTCAAGGTGCGCGGCGTCGACGACCCGGACGCCGCCGCGCTGCGCCAGCGCCTGGCCGAGAGTTTCGAGGCCGCCTTGCGCCTGGCCAATGGCCGCGCCATTGCGCTGGAGATGGACACGAACGCCGAACACCTGTTCAACGCCAAGTTCGCCTGTCCGCTGTGCCACTACTCGATCAGCGAACTCGAGCCGCGCCTGTTCTCCTTCAACTCGCCGCAGGGTGCCTGCCCGAGCTGCGACGGCATCGGCCAGCAGGAGGTGTTCGACCCGGCGCGTGTGGTGGCCTTCCCGACGCTCAGCCTGGCCAGCGGCGCCATCAAGGGCTGGGACCGGCGCAATGCCTATTACTTCGCCATGCTGGAAAGCCTGGCCAGGCATTACAAGTTCGACCTCGACGACCCCTTCGAGTCGCTGCCGCCTGCCGTGCAGCAGGTCATCCTCTACGGCTCGGGCGAGGAGGAGATCAAGTTCAGCTACGTGATGGACTCCGGTGCCTCGCAAGGCAAGAAGGTCAGCAAGAAACACGCCTTCGAGGGCATCATCCCCAACATCCAGCGGCGCTACCGCGAAACCGAGTCGGCCCTGGTGCGCGAGGACCTGGCGCGCCTGCGCGGCACCCAGCCCTGCCCGGCCTGCGCCGGCACGCGGCTGCGCACCGAAGCACGCCATGTGAAGGTCGGCGAAGGCGAACAGTCGCGCGCCATTTTTGAAGTGAGCCATCTGACGCTGCGCGAGTGCTTTGCGTATTTCGACACGCTGCAACTGCACGGCGCCAAGGCCGAGATTGCCGACAAGGTGGTGCGCGAAATCCGCCTGCGCCTGAAGTTCCTCAACGACGTCGGCCTGAACTACCTGAGCCTGGACCGCAGCGCCGAGACGCTGTCGGGCGGCGAGGCGCAGCGCATCCGCCTGGCCAGCCAGATCGGCTCCGGCCTGACCGGCGTGATGTACGTGCTGGACGAGCCCAGCATCGGCCTGCACCAGCGCGACAACGACCGCCTGATCGGCACGCTGCAGCACCTGCGCGACATCGGCAACAGCGTGCTGGTGGTCGAGCACGACGAGGACATGATGCGTGCGGCCGACCACCTGATCGACATGGGCCCCGGTGCCGGCGTGCACGGCGGGCGCGTGGTGGCGCAAGGCACGTACGACGAGGTCAAGGCCAACCCCGATTCGCTCACCGGGCGCTACCTGGCGCACACGCTGCAGATCGCGGTGCCGAAAGAGCGCCACGCCCCGGGCGAGGACAGGCTACAGATCATCGGCGCCAGCGGCCACAACCTGAAGCATGTGAATGTGGACATCCCGGTCGGCCTGTTCACCTGCGTCACCGGCGTTTCCGGCTCCGGCAAGTCCACCCTGGTCAACGACACGCTCTACACCGCGGTGGCGCGCCAGCTCTACCGCGCGCACGACGAACCGGCCCCCTGCGAGGCGATCGAAGGCATCGAGCATTTCGACAAGGTCATCAACGTCGACCAGTCGCCGATCGGCCGCACGCCACGCTCCAACCCGGCCACCTACACCGGCCTGTTCACCGCTATCCGCGAGCTGATGGCCGAGGTGCCGATGGCGCGCGAGCGCGGCTACGGGCCGGGACGCTTTTCCTTCAACGTCGCCGGTGGCCGCTGCGAGGCCTGCCAGGGCGACGGCATGGTGAAGGTGGAGATGCACTTCCTGCCCGACGTCTACGTGCCCTGCGATGTCTGCGGCGGTGCGCGCTACAACCGCGAAACGCTGGAGGTGCTGTACAAGGGCAAGAACATCGCCCAGGTGCTGGACCTCACGGTGGAAGCCGCCTACGCCTTCTTCAACGCCGTGCCGGCGATTGCACGCAAGCTGCAGACGCTGCTGGACGTTGGCCTGTCCTACGTGCGGTTGGGCCAGTCGGCCACCACGCTGTCGGGCGGCGAGGCGCAACGCGTCAAGCTGGCACTGGAACTGTCCAAGCGCGACACCGGCCGCACGCTCTACATCCTCGATGAGCCCACCACCGGCCTGCACTTCGCCGACATCGACCTGCTGCTCAAGGTGCTGCACCAGCTGCGCGACGCCGGCAACACCATCGTGGTGATCGAGCACAACCTCGACGTGATCAAGACCGCCGACTGGCTGATCGACATGGGTCCCGAAGGCGGCGCCGGCGGCGGCACGGTGGTGGGAACCGGCACGCCGGAGGCCATCGCGGCCAACCCGGCCAGCCACACCGGGCGCTACCTGAAGCCGCTGCTGCCGGACGCTGCATGACGGCCCGGCACTTTTCGGCCCGCGATTACGCGGCGGCACTGGGCGTGATCGTCATCTGGGGTCTGAACTTCGTCGCCATGAAGTTCGCGCTGCACGACTTCACGCCGTTCCAGCTCGGTGCCGCGCGCTACGTGGTGGCCGTGCTGCCGCTGGTGTTCTTCATCCGGGCGCCGCGGCTGCACTGGAAGTGGGTGCTGCTGTACGGCCTGTGCCAGGGCGTCGGCCAGTTCGGCTTTCTGTTCCTGGCGCTGAAGGTCGGCATGACGGCGGCGCTGGCCTCGGTGCTGATGCAGACGCATGTGTTCTTCACCGCGCTGTTCAGCTTTTTCCTGTTGCACGAACGCCTGAGCCGTCCGCTGATGGGCGGCCTGACGTTTGCCGCCCTGGGCCTGGCCTGCTTCGGCATGAATTTCATCGTCGGCACGGCCGGCGTCACCACGGTGAGCGGCCTGCTGCTCAACCTGTGCGCCGCAGCGATGTGGGCCGGCTCCAACATCGTGGCGCGCAAGGCACAGCAGGCCAGCCCGGGCTACGAGCCGCTGCAGTTCCTGGTGTGGAGCAGCCTGGTGCCTGTGCTGCCCTTCCTGCTGCTGAGCTGGCTGACCGACCCGGCCGCCGCGACACCGGCGCTGAGCTGGACCAGCAGCGCCAAATGGCTGAGCGTGCCGTGGACCTCCTGGCTGGCGGTGGCCTACCTGGGCTGGATCGCCACCATCTGGGCCTATGCGATGTGGACCGGCCTGCTCAAGCGCCACCCGGCCAACCGCGTGGCGCCCTTCAGCCTGGGCGTGCCGGTGGTGGGCCTGAGCGCCGGCATGCTGGCGCTGGGCGAGACCATCGCGCCCTGGCAGTGGGCCGGCATCGCGCTGGTGGCGCTGGCGCTGGCCTGCGTCATGTTCGGCGACCGGATTTTGGAAAAAATTGGGCGTTAGCCCTTACCAATATTGCACTATCAGCTATTAAATCAATAGCACTCCAGGTTCAGCGCCCCAGATCTTGAATGGCATCGATCACCATGCTGCTGCCGACAGCGATCAGCAGGATGTCGGATGCTACGCGCACGAACTTGTACCCAGCCGGCGGCGTACCCAGTCGGATCTGGATGCCAGGCTCGATCGGGTAATAGACCACGTCGCCTGGCAGCGGCCGGCCCATGGCCCATTTCCTCGCCTGTCCCGGCGGCAGACAGCCGTTGTTCTTCTTGGCCAGGCCGGGCGGGCAGTTGCCGCCGCGGTATTGCTGACGGTAGTAGTCATTCGCCGCCGTGCGCTGGACGTCACCGAAGTAGCCACCGATGCGGATCTCCACCGAACCACCCTGGCGGGCAGGGTAGCCGTCGCGACGCTCATCGCGCTGCTCGTCCCGGTGTTTGTTCTTGCCCGGCGGGCCGGCCCAGTCCGGCTTCTCCGCCAGCACCGTGCCACCCAGGGAAATCAGCGTGGCAGCCACCACGCCCAGTCGTACCCAACGTTGTTTTTGGTTGTGCATTCATCACTCCTGCCAGCACCCATGTGCTGGTCCAGTGAGCAACTGTAACCACAGGCGTACCGTTTGCATCGCCCCTTTGCAAGCTGTTACACAGGGCCCATGCGCTTCATGCCAGCGTCTGAGCCGGGTCAGCGCCCCAGATCCTCGATGGCATCGATCACCATGCCGGTGCCGATGGCAATCAGCAAGATATCGCCGGCAACGCGGACGAACTTGTGTCCGGATGGCGGGGGGCCGAGTTGCACCAGCACCGCGGGCGGCACCGCGTAGTAGATGACATCCCGGGGCAGCACGTGGCCGACCTGCCACTTCTTGGCTTGCCCGGGTGGCAGGCAACCATTGGCCTTCTTGGCCAGACCCGGTGGACAGCGCTTGCCCGGGCCGTACTCGCGGCCGTAGTAATCGCGGATCACGACCCGATGCTCGTCCCGGAAATAGCTGCCGGAACGAACCTCGTCCCGTTGGCGTTTGTCGGCGTCGTCGTGCCGGGCCTCGCTGGATGGCCGCTTCCTGTCAGGCCCGTTGTTCTTGTTCCATTCCGGTTTTTCAGCAATGGCCGAGGTCCAGGTCAACAGACTCAAGGCGCCCAGAACCAGCACACGCCGGGCAGGGAAGCGGAGAAATGACGACATGGGACGCTCCTTTCGGAAGTTCAGGCACTGGCGCGCAAGACGGCCCAGCACCGCGAACCCATCATAGGCTCAGCCCATGCAACTCACAACCGGGCGAGGAACCCGATCAGGCTTTGGCCGCTTCCAGCGCGTCGCGCGTCTTGATCGCTTCCCGACGCGCTGCCGCAGCAAAGTCCTCGCTGGCAGAGGCGTAGAGCACGGCACGCGAAGAGTTCACGACGATCGGCGCTGTCGTTTCGCCGCCTGCCGCGCGCCAACCGGCTTTCACCGTGGCCACCGCATCGCCGCCCTGTGCGCCGACGCCGGGAATCAGCAGCGGCACCGTGGGCGCCACGGCGCGCACGCGCTCGATCTCGGCCGGGTAGGTGGCACCGACCACCAGGCCGAGCTGGCCGTTGAGGTTCCACGGACCTTGCGCCAGCTTGGCAATATGTTCGTAGACCAGCGGCTCGCCCGGCACGCTGGCCAGGCGCTGCGCCTGCAGGTCGTCCCCGCCGGGGTTGGAGGTACGGCACAGCAGGAAGGCACCCTTGCCTTCGTATTTCAGGTAGGGCATCACCGAGTCGAAACCCATGAAGGGCGACAGCGTCACGGCGTCGGCGCCGTAACGCTCGAAGGCCTCGCGCGCGTACTGCTCGGCCGTGCTGCCGATGTCGCCGCGCTTGGCGTCCAGGATGATCGGCACCTGCGGCGCGGCGCGGCGCATGTGGGCGATCAGCTTTTCCAGCTGGTCTTCGGCACGGTGTGCGGCGAAGTAGGCGATCTGCGGCTTGAAGGCAATCACCAGGTCGGCGGTGGCGTCGACGATGGCAGCGCAAAAGTCGTAGATCTTGCGGCTGTTGCCCTTGAGGCCGGCGGGGAACTTGGCCGGCTCGGGGTCCAGCCCCACGCACAGCAGGGAGCCGTTTTGCCGCTCGGCGGCGCGCAACATGTCGAGGAAGGTCATGCCGCCATTGTAAGAAACACTGACAATCCAGCCCATGCATTCCCTTTCGCGCCAGCAACTCGTCGCCCTCGTTTGCATCACCGGGGTCTGGGGCCTGAACTGGCCCGTCATGAAAATCGGCGTCACCGACTACCCGCCGCTGACCTTTCGCGTCATCTCGATGTGGCTGGGCCTGCCGGTGCTGGCGCTCGGTCTGCTGGTGCTGCGCGCACCGTTTCGCATTGCCCGCACCCACTGGCGCGAATTGGCCTGGCTGACCCTGTTCAACATGGTGATCTGGCACGCGCTGATGATCATCGCCGTCAAGTCCCTGACCAGCGGGCGCGCCGCCATCCTCGGCTACAGCATGCCGATCTTCTCCGCCCTGCTGGGCGCATGGCTGTTCGGCAACCGACTCACCTTGCGCGGCTGGAGCGGCGTGGCCGCCGCTGCGCTGGGCGTTCTGCTGCTGCTCTGGCATGAGATCTCCAACTTCGCGGGCAAGCCGGTCGGCGTGCTGCTGGCGCTGGTCTCGGCCCTGGCCTGGGCCATGGGCATCCAGCTGATGCGCCGCACGACGATGACGGTGCCGACGCTGACCATCTCGTTCTGGATGACCACCCTGACGACGCTCGTCATGACGGTGCTGGCGGTGGGGTTCGAAGGGCCGCAGTGGAAAGCGCCCTCAGCGGCGACCTGGGGCGCCATCGTCTACAACGCGGTGCTGATCTTCGGCCTGGTGCAGACACTGTGGCTGTCGCTGGCACGGCATCTGACGCCGGTGGCGTCCACCTTGAGCGTGATGCTGATCCCGGTGATCGGCGTCTTCAGCGGCGCCCTCTGGCTGGGCGAGGTGCTGCACTGGCAGGACCATGCCGCCGTGGGGCTGATGCTGCTGGCGATTGCCTCGGTGCTGCTGCCGGCGCGCGCACGCTGAAGCGCGCACCGGCCTCGGCATGACCAAACAACCCCGCGCGCCGGGACAAGACCCTCAATGTGCCACGGTGAAGCGCTGTTGCACGTGGCGCGGCACTTCAAGTTCATCCACGATGGCCACGGCCAGGTCTTTCACACTGATGCCTCCCGGCTGCTCGCCATTCATCAGCGGCGCCTCGGCGCCGACCCGGTACTGGCCGGTGCGTTCGCCGGGCGCCAGCAGGATGGGCGGCGACAGGAAGGTCCAGTCCAGCATGTTTTCCTGGCGGATCAGCTTGAGCGCCTCACGGGCGGCCAGGGCGCCAGCCTTGTACTCGGCCGGGAATTCCGGCGTGTCCACCAGCTGCACGCCGGGCGCCACATAGAGGCTGCCCGCGCCCCCGACCACCAGCAGGCGGCGCACACCGGACACGCGCACGCCGGCATAGATGGCACGCGTGCCGGCCAGGAACTGGTCGTGGATGTCGGGCACGGTCCAGCCCGGGTTGTAGGCACTGACCACGGCGTCGTGGCCGGCCACGGCCTGGGCGACCTGGGTCGCATCCTGGGCGTCGGCCGTCAACACGGTGAGACCTTGGCGTGCCGCCAGCTTGGCCGGATGGCGCGCCAGCGCCGTCACACGGTGACCGCGCTGCAGCAGTTCATCCAGCACGGCCGAGCCGACAAAGCCGGTGGCACCAATCAGGGCGATGTTCATGGCAGATTCCTTATCCATCAAAGTTTCGATGGATTGAGAATATGGAATTGTCAATTCGGGCACTAGTCCGATAATTCAACCTTATCTTTTAAGCAGAACTTCACAATGGACGATCTGAAGCGCATGGCTGTCTTCGCCTGCGTGGTGCAGCACGGCTCGATGAGCGGGGCCGCGCGGGCGCTCGGCATGAGCACGTCCGCCGTGAGCCAGCAGGTACGGCGACTGGAAAGCGACGGCGGCGTGACCCTGCTGCACCGCTCGACCCGCAAGCTGGTGCTGACCGAGGCCGGCCAACGCTACCACGCGCGCTGTGCCGCCATGTGGACCGCAGCGGAACAGGCGCGTGCCGAGCTGGCAGCCTCGCGCGATGCGCCCAGCGGCGAACTGCGCCTGTCAGCCCCGGTAGGTTTCGCCCGCTTTGTCGCCCCGGCGCTTGGGCAGTTGCTGGCCGCTCACCCGGCCTTGCGCCTGCGCCTGCTGGTGGACGATGCGCTCATCGACCTCATCGACGCCCGCATCGATCTGGCCATCCGCTTCGGCCGCCTGGCCGATTCCACCTGGGCGGCACGGCGCCTGTGCGCCACGCAATGGTGGTTGTGCGCGGCACCCGCCTGGGTGGCGCAGCACGGCATACCCACGCACCCCGATGTGCTGCTGACCCAGAGCTGGCTCGGCTTTGCCCGCGACAACGGCAGCCTGCTCATCGAGCTGCGCAGCCCCAGGGGCGAAGCCCATGCCTTGCGCGTGGAGCCGCGCATCGCCAGCAACAACCAGTTGTCGATTCAGCAGATGTGCGAAGCCGGGCTGGGCCTGGCGCTGGTGGGCAGCATGGACGTGCACGAAGCCGTGCAGGCCGGCCGGCTGGTGCAACTGCTGCCCGACTGGTCGTTTGGCACGCTGGATATCTCGGCGGTGACGCCGCAGCGCGACGCCCAGCCGGCCAAGGTGCGGCTGGCGATGGCGGCAATCAGCGACTACCTGCGCCAGATTCCGGGCGCGCTGGACTGAGCCGCCGCCCTGTACCACCTGTAACTTTCTTCAGACGTCGGGGACGCGCTGCGGCGCTACCGTCTTGTCCTGGGCGCCATGACCAGGCCACAAGGCAAGGTCATTTTTTTTTGGCCGGCGCCTTTTTTGCGCTGGCTGCCTTGGCGCTCTTGAACACCGGCCCCCAGATCGGATGGCCGGCTTCGGCAGGCTCCAGATTCAGGCCGGGGTTGATCGCCAGGGCCTTGAGAAACTCGTCGCGGCACTGGCGCTTCTTGCCGGTGATGCAATGGATGAAGGCCAGGTGCTTGTGGGCCTTGATCTGATCGCTGCTGCTCAGGCCCAGATCGAGGGCGCTTTGCAGATCCTTGGCCGCCTCGGCAAATTGCCCGTCGGCATATTCGCCAAGGCCGGTCGACAAGGCGTAGCCGGACTTGCTCTCAAACAGGCCTGGGCCAGGCTTGGCCGCCTTGCTCTCGCCGCTGCTCCCCGCTGCTTTGGCCTCGACCGGCGGCCGCTCGGCGGGTTCGGAACTGACCTCGGACTTGGGTGCAGTGGACAGACAGCCCGTCAACGCCATGGCCGCAATGACCAGGACGACCCCGACTCTCGACATTCCCATACGCACTCCTGCTCGCTTAAAACTTGTGTTCGACCCTGACCTTCTCGCCCGCCTTCCCGTCAATGTGGATGACGTGGGCGGGGAAGGTCGTGTTCCTGATTTCGATGGTGTGTTTTCCGGCCGGCACCGAAAAGACCTTCAAGGGCGGACTGACGCCGTGCACCTGCCCGTCCACATAGACCTCGCCCCAAGGCGCGATGGCCAGGGTGACGGTGATCTTGGCCACGGATGGCCGGGCCGCGGCGGGCGGCGGTGCCGCATCGGCCGCGGCCTTGGCCGGCCCCGGCGCCGCCTCCTTGGCCGCGGCCGGCTGTGCCTCGATGCTCACAGGCGCCTGGGTCGTCTCCTTGCCGCCTCCCAGGCGGAGCGCCAGAGCACCGCCGGCCAGTACCACCGCGACGGCGACAGCCACGCCCGCAACACGTTTGTTGTTCCAGCGTGAACGCCCTCCAGCCACCGGCACGGCGAGTGGCGGCGCGCCACCCGCGTCCGCCCCAGCGCCCGCCTCCGTGCGTTCAGTCGCGGGACTGGAGGGGCCGATCGCATAGACCGAATGCTCGCGCACATGTTTGTCGGTGTGCGTGCCGCCGTACTGGAACAGGCGCTCGTAATCGTCGGACAGCCGGGCCAGCACCTCGTAGTAGGAACGCGACACCAGGATGTAGCCCGGTTCGGCAAAACTCATCACGCGCTGGGCCACGTTGATGCCGTCGCCGATGATGTTGAGCTGGCCGTTGATATCCTTGATCAGACGCACCGGACCGAGGTTGAGGCCGATGCGCCCCAGCAGCGGCGCGGGTTCTTCGGCCTGCAGCGCATCACGCAGGCGCATGGCCGCAAACAGGGAATCCTCGGGGTTGCCGAGAAAGCTGACGGCGGCGCCGTCCCCGGTGTCGAGCACGATGCGGTCGCCCACCGCCACGTGCTTCAAGGCATCCACCAGCATGGCGTTGAAGCGCTGCTTGAGGGACAACTGTTCCGTGACCGACTTCTTCGAATACTCAACGATATCGACGAACAGCACGCAACAAACAATTGTCCGATTGGATGTTTCTGTCATGGTCCTGGAGGTTGGGGGGCGGCCACGCGTTATGGGAGCGTTCGCTCCAATGGGGTTCCGGCTGCAAAGAAGTATATCTGGTGAGGTGCGCGCAGCCGCGAACGCCCGCCGGCCAGTCCTGCAACAACCAAGCGGGCCGACTTTTCCAGGGTGGCGCCCATCTCCGCGCAGCTGCCGGGCGCACGCGCTGAAACCCCGTCAACAAAAAACCCGGCCTGGGCCGGGTGTTTGTTCAAGCAGGTCGGGTCCGCCTGCGCTCAGAGATCGAGCACCAGCTGCGGCGTCTTGGCGCGCGAACAGCAGGGCAGGAACTGGTCGTTGGCCGCCTGCTCCTCCGGCGTGAGGTAGCTGTCCTTGTGGTCCGGCACACCTTCGAGCACGCGCGTCAGGCAGGTACCGCACACACCCTGCTCGCAGGACATCATGATCTCGACGCCGGCCTCGGCCAGCGCCTGCGTCACCGTCTTGTCCTTGGGCACCATGACGATGCGGCCCGAGCTGGCGAGTTTGATCTCGAAGCTGGCGTCGCTGTCGGACTTGGCCACTTCGGCACCGAAAAATTCGTAGTGCAGCTGCGCTTCCGGCCAGCCTTTTTCGCGCGCCGTGTTCAGCACCGCGTCCATGAAACCCTTGGGGCCGCAGACATAGAGGTGGGTACCGGCTTGCGGCTGGGCCAGCAGCGCGGCCAGATCGAGCTTCTGCGCGGCGGCGCCGTCGTCGAAGTGGAACGCCACCTTGTCGGCGAAGTTCGAAGCGGCAATGCGCTCGCGAAAGGCGGTGCGCTCGGGCGAACGTGTGGCGTAATGCAGCTCGAAATCGGCACCGGTGTTGGCCAGGCGTTCGGCCATGCACAGGATGGGTGTGATGCCGATGCCGCCGCCCAGCAGCAGGCTGCGCTTGGCGTCATGCGCCAAGGGGAAGTGATTCTTGGGCGTGCTGATCTGCAGCACGTCGCCTTCCTTCACCAGCTCGTGCACGGCCTGGGAGCCGCCGCGTGAGGCCGGGTCACGCAGCACGCCGACCAGGTAACGGTGCGTTTCCTGCGGATCGTTGCACAGCGAGTACTGGCGTGTCACGCCACCGGGTAGCTGCACGTCGACGTGGGCACCGGCACCGAAAGCCGGCAGCGTGCTGCCGTCCACGGCCACCAGCTCCAGCGTCACGATGTCCTGGGCTTCCACGGCCTTGCGCGCCACGCGCACCTGCAGGGTCTGGGCAGAGCTCATGTCGGGCCTCAAGCCTGTGCTTTTTCTTCCGCCACCAGGCGGTCGATGATCTTGCGCGACTGCACGCCGCCGGCGTCGATGTTGAGCATCAGCAGGGCACGGTCCGGGTAGTCAAGCAGGTTGCGCTGCTGCTTCTCCAGCATCTCCAGGTCTTCGCCGAAGATCTTGCCCTGGCCTTCGCGGATGGTGGCGGTCAGCGCCTTGTCCTTGGGATTGAACTTGCGCGCCATGCCCCAGAAATAGTGGATGGAGGTTTCCGTCTCGGGCGTGATGAAGTCGATCACCTTGCTGTAGACCTTCTTGTCGTTCGGCGCGTCGTAACCACCGTTGCCTTCAAGTGCCACGCCCACCTCGATGATGACGTTGCTCGGCGGCGTGAAGCGGCAGATCTGCCAGCGGTCCACGGTGACGTCATCCGGCAGGTTGTTGCTGCGCAGGGCAGCCTTCCAGAACGGCGGCGGCAGGATGCCGCTCATGTAGCGCGCGGTGACGACCTCGTCACCGTTCACCGTGGTCTTGCACGGCGTCTCGTCAATTTCTTTCTGGCCGATGGAGGTGCTGTGCACATAGGTCTCGTGCGTCAGGTCCATCAGGTTGTCGATCATCAGGCGGTAGTCGCAGGCGATGTGGTACAGGCCGCCGCCGTAGGCCCACTCGGGGTTGTCGTACCACTCCAGCACCGGGATCTTGGCCTCGTCGGCCTTGCTGGCATCACCCGGCCAGACCCAGATGAAGCCGTAACGCTCGACCACCGGGTAGGCCTTGATGGCCGGGAAACCGCGCACGCGCTGGCCCGGCATGTGCACGGTCTTGCCGTCGCAGCCCATCTCCAGGCCGTGGTAGCCGCACACCAGCTTGCCTTCGCAGACATAACCGAGCGACAGCGGGGCGCCGCGGTGCGGGCAGAAGTCCTCGACGGCGGCGACTTTGTTTTCCTCGCCGCGGTAGAACACGATGCGCTCGTTGCAGATGGTGCGGCCCAGCGGCTTCTCGTCGATTTCGCCCGGGGTGGCGGCAACGTACCAGGTATTTTTCGGAAACATGAATGCACCTCGCTCGGTTAAAGATAGTCGGACGGAATCTGGATACCAGTCTGGAACTTGGAAACCATTTTGGAAACCATTGATTCCGTATACTGAACGTGATTCATTGTACTGAATGAAGATTTGCAACAAAAGCCCAAAAACTAAGTAGTAACCCTTAATTCGGCTGGTTTTCCGACCGGCGGCGGATGGGGTGACGCGTCAGGCCCGGGGCTTGGCCCTGACCCGGGCGGTGCGGGCCTCGTGGTCTTCCGGCTTGTTCTGCCGGTCGTGCAGGTGCACGAATTTGCGCAGCAGGCGCATGAATTCCTTCTGCTCGGCCGGCTCCAGGCTGCTCATCATGCCGCGGTACATGATGTCCACGCCCGGGCGCAACTCCAGCAGCACCTCCTCCCCCGCCGGCGTGAGCGAGAGGCGGCGCTGGCGGCGCGGCAGCACCTCGCGCAGGATCCAGCCCTTGGCCTCCAGCCGCGCCGCGATGTCGGCGGTGGTCGAGGTATCGAGCGCAATCAGCTGTGCCAGCGTCACCTGGTCGATGCCGGGCGTCTCGTGCAGCGTGCGCAGGATGGCGTACTGGATCGGCGTCACATGCCGGCCGTGCACCTCATGGAACTTGGACACCGCGATCTGCTGCGCGCGGCGGATCAGGTGGCCTGGCTCGTCGTAGAGCTCGATGGAAAGCGGGTTGTCGGCAGGCTGGCTCATGATGAGAAAAATCGGTCGGACAGGCGCATTGTGCTTCAAGACCGAAGGGCATCCCCTGCATCCGGCGCCCCGTACTGCTGCAGCACACGGTAGCGTTGCGCCGCATCACCGGTCGACTCCATCAGCGCATAACCCTGCACCTGCCAGCCCCAGGCCGGCCACTGTGCCGGCGGCCGCGCCGTTGGCGCCCGCCGCGCCAGCGTGAGGTGCGGCCGGTAGGGCCGCTCGTCGGTGGGTAAATCGAGTTGCCGCAGACGCTGGCCAAGCCGGTCGTGCAAGGCCTGCAGCGCCGCGGGCAGCGCCATCGGCAGCAACACCGCCAGCCCGTGCGGCCACAGCGCCGGTTCGCCAAAACGCAACTCGAACGGCTGCAGGGGCACGTCCAGCCCGGCACGCAGTGTGTCGATGCGCGTGCGCGGCACGGCGCCGATGAAGTGCAGCGTGACGTGCCAGTCGGGCGGCGCGTAGCGGGCGGCCTCCTCGTTCCAGCGCCAGGCGTCAGCATGCGCTGCCAGCGCGTCCTGCACCGCCCGGCCCGGGGGGCACAGCGCCAGGAACAGGCGGGCGGTGTCGGGCGGCATGTCGCGGCTCATGGGCGGGAGGGCGGAGCCATGAAACCGTCCAGATGGGTGGCGATGAAGACAGAGGTTGTCACTGACACAAAGCGCTCCAGACCTGTGGAAATCAGGGCAGCACGACGTCGCTGGCCACGCCCTGCAGCAGCCAGACCTTCATGGCCTGCACGGTCTGCGCTTCGACGCCGATGAAGCCGTGCTGGGTGTATGGCTGGCAGGCCGGCCCGCGCCCGGCATTGCCGGACTTCACCGTGATCAGCGGCGCGCCGGTCTTCTGCGCCAGCCGCTGCGCCTCGGCATAGGGTGTCAGGCGGCAGGGGTCGTCCGCGTGGTGGACCCACAGCATGGGCAGGCCGTAGCGCTCGAAATCCAGCTCGCCCAGGCCTTTCACGTTCGAACTGGAGAGGAACACCGAGTTGGTGAAGATGACCTTGGTGTCCGGGCGCGGCACCGCCCGCGCCGCGTAATAGGCCGAGACGCTGCCTTCGCTGGTACCCACCACCGCCAGCGGCATCAGGCCGTATTGCTGCCGGATGACGCCGATCAGTTCGCGGATGTCCTCGGCATAACGCTCGCTGGCGCGGAAAGCACCGGAAAAGCCATTCCATTCATCGGACGGCGCATCGACCGTGAACACCACCGTCTCGCGGTCGAGCCAGTACTGGCGGCTGCGGATCAGGAAGTTGCCCTTGAGCGCGTAGTTGTCGACTGACTGGATTTTCATGATGCCGGGGTAACCCGGCATCAGCAGAATGGCACGCCGGAAGGCATCGTGTTCGCGCCAATGCGTCACCAGCGCCGAGATGCTGCGCCCCGGCAAGCTGGCCGTGATGACCGATTCGCTGAACGCCTCGGCCGCCCGGGCCGGCAGGCCCGCCAGTACGGCCAGCAGCAGGAACACCCGCAGAAAGAAACGCGATGATTCCATAGCCTCTCCTTTGATGGCGTCCCGCGGGCTGGACCGCATGCCAGGCACGCGAACCGGCTCAGCGCGGCGCTTGCAACTCGCCTTGCGATGTGCTCGGTGCCAGGGGCACCGGCGTCTGCGTCTCCAGCACCTCCCGGACGTCCGCAATGAAATACTCGGTTTCGCCAAAGCACGAGGTCGGGATGAACTTGTGCTGCCGGTAGTGCAGCACCACCCGCTTGCCGGCCAGTGCGTTGATCTTCTGCGCCACGCTGTCATCGCGCACGGTGAATTCGAATTTTTCCGGAATGGCGCCCGGCATCGTCACCATGGCAATCTCGCCCTCCCAGGTCTTGCACAGCCAGCCCTTCTTGGACAGCTTTTGCACATAACCGGCGCGTTCGCCTTCGGCGTAGTTCCAGTTCAGCGTCAGCCAGGTCCAGGCAGCGGCCAGGCCGAGCAGGACGGTCAGGCCGATGGCAAGGGAACGCAGGACTTTGGTTGGCATGGCGGTCATCTTTCCAAACAAAAGGCGGTCATCATCACGACGCACGCTTTGCGACATCAAGCGCCAGGCACAGGTCGGCCCAGGCCTTGGCCTTGTCCTGCGGCGTGCGCAACAGGTAGGCCGGGTGGTAACTCACGATCACCGGCACGCCATCGTACCGGTGCACCTGGCCACGCAGCTTGCCCAGCGGAATGGTGGCCACGTCCGGCACCGTGGCCTGCAGCAGCGACTGCGCGGCAAAGCGGCCCAGCGCCAGGATGATCTGCGGCTGCAGCAAGGCCACTTGGCGGCGCAGATAGGGCTCGCAGGTTGCCACTTCCTGCGGCAACGGGTTGCGGTTGGCCGGTGGCCGGCACTTGAGCACGTTGGCAATAAAGACGCCCTGCGTGCCGGTGGCACCGCGGTTCAGGCCGACCGCCTTGAGCATGTTGTCGAGCAGCTGGCCGGCCTGGCCGACGAAGGGCTCGCCCTGCAGGTCCTCGTTCTCACCCGGCGCCTCGCCCACCACCAGCCAGCGCGCCTGGGTGTCGCCGACGCCGAACACCGTCTTCTTGCGGCTCTGGCACAAACCGCAGGCCGTGCAGCCGGCCACCGCCTGCTGCAGCGCATCCCAGTCCATGGCGGCGATGTCGGCCGGCAGAACTCGCGCCACCGGCGGCGCTGCCGGCGCAGGTACATGAACTGGCGCAACCGAACCTGCACTCGGGCGTGCCACGGGTGCAGCGGCCGCCATCAAGGCGGCCTCCCCCCCTCGAGGGGGGCCGGGGGGGGCATCGTCCATCTGCCCCAATGGAGGTTCGGGTTGCCAAACCCGAACCCCCATTTCTTCCAGCATCGCGCGCCGGCGCGCATCCAGTTCCAGACTCATGGCTGCATTGTCACAGACGCAGGCTCATGACCACCGCGTGCTCGCGCTGGCCGTGATCGGCAGGGTAATAGTTCTTGCGCAGGCCGACGCGGCGGTAGCCATGGCTTTCGTAGACGCCCATCGCACGCGCATTGCTCTCGCGCACCTCCAGCCACAGCCAGTCGGCGCCCTGGCCTCGCGCCCAGATGGCCAGTGCGTCGAGCATGACGCGCGCCCAGCCCTGGCGCTGGTAGCCGGGCGCCACCGTGATGTTGAGCAGGTGCACCTCGTCCACGCCCCTCATGGCGACGAAGTAACCGAGCAGTTCGTCGCCGGCCATCAGCAGCTGGCCGAGGTAGCCGGACGCCATGGCATCGCTGAAGTTGCCGCGCGTCCAGGGGTGCGGATAGACCGCTTGCTCGATGCGCAGCACCGCATCCAGCCGCTCGGCCGTGAGCGGCTCGAAGCGGGCTTCGTCGGGCTGGAGGACGGCACTCATGGCGGACGCGTGATGGTTTCAGTGGGCAGCCGCTTTTTCTGCGGCGCGCTCCAGGGTGGTTTTCGCCACTTTATCGCGGATGTAGCGCGGCAAGGCCTGCTCGGCCGGCACGGCGTGGCCGGCCGCCAGCAGCGCCGGCGCCAGGCGCAGCATGGCCGCCGCCGTAGGCAGGGCCTGCCAGCGCGGCAGCGCGGGCTGCACCGGCAGGCGCTCGCCGTATTCGACAAACACATTGCCGGCCAGCACCGTGCTGTCCTGCAGCGCCAGCTGCTCCGGCTTGAACAGGCCATAGTCCTCGCGCTGCTGCCACACGCCGCCCGCGTAGGCGTAATGCGCCGCGTACAGCTCGTCCATGCGCGCATCGAGCAGGGCCAGCACGCGCAAGGCGCTTTGCTGCAGCGCGTACTGCTGGCGCGCTTCCTCGGCCACGGCCAGCAGCGTGTCGACCGGCAGCAGCGGCACGCCGACACCAAAACCCAGCCCTTGCGCCACCGCACAGGCGGTGCGCAGGCCGGTGAAGGAGCCCGGCCCCTGGCCGAAGGCGATGGCGTCGAGTTCCTCGTAGCGCAGGTCGGCCTCGGCCATCAGCACCTCGATGGCCGGGATCAGCGCACTGGAGGCCTGGGCGCCGCCGGTACCGGTGTGCTGCCAGACACGCGCCTGGCCATTGACCAGGCGCGTGACGGCGATCGAGATCAGTTCGGTGCTGGTGTCGAAGGCAAGCAATTTCATAAAAATCAGGCCTTGGTACCCGTGGAATCTGCGCCAGGCGCTTCTTTTTTGATAGCAATCGTCTTGCGCACGCCGAACAGGATGCCCACCGTCACCAGCACCAGGCCGGCCATCAGGTTCCAGTACAGCGGCTCCCCCAGGAAGATGACTGCGCCCAAGGCGGACAGGCCGGGCACCAGGGCGGTGATCATGGTCGAACGCACCGGACCGAAATACTGGATCATGCGCACGAAGGTGATGCCCGAAATCACCACCGAGCCGAGGCCCTGGAACAGCACCTGGAACAGCACCTCGCCCACCGGCGCCGTCAGCAGATGACTCTGGAGCACACCGAACGCGAGCAGCAGGGCATAAACCGGCAGGTAGCTGAACAGCGCAAACACGGTGATGGCGGCGGTGGCGCGCACGGCGTCGAGGCCGTGGCGGCGCGCCAGCACGCTGTAGGCCGACCAGCTCAGCGCGGCGCTCATGAACAGCAGGTCGCCCTTCCACACCTCGCCGCCCTCGAAGGCGCGCAGCAGGCTGGCGCCGCCCACCAGCAGGTCGCCGACGACGATGCAGGCCAGGCCGATGGCGCGCGCCGGCGTGATCGACCATTGCAGGAGGAGGGCCGCCAGCAAAGTGGTCCACAGCGGCAGGCTACCGGGCATCAGCACCGAGGCGTGCGCCGCCGGCGCATAGAAGAAACCGGCATAGGCCAGCACCGCGTAGCCGAAACCGCCGAACAGGCCACAGGTCGCCGTGACACGCAGCGCCAGCGGCGACAGGCCGAAGAAGGACGACGCACCGCCGCCGGGCTGTCCCGCAATGGCACGGTCGCGCCGCACCAGCCAGGCCCCCAGCGGCAGCAGCACCAGGCTGGCGCCGACGATGCGCGCCAGGGCGATGTCGAAGGGCGTGAGCGAACCCTTGGCCGAGGCCCGGGCGATGACGATGAAGGCGGTCCAGATGGCGACGGTGATGACCGCCGCGCCAATGCCGACCGTGCGCGGGGACAGGCCCTTGAGGAAATGCATGCCCTCGATTATCGGCGGGCGGCGTTAGACTGTCCGCACCATGCCCGCATTGCCCTCTGCCCGCAGCCTTGCTTTTCGTCGCCTGTTGCCGAACGCCCTGCTGGCGCTGCTGCTCGTCGGCGGCACGGCCGGCGCGCAAAACCGGCTGCCGGCCGAGATCAATGCCGCCCTGGCGCGCGCCAAGGTGCCGGCCGAGGCGCTGGCCGTGCTGGTGGTGGACGTCGACGGTCGCGCACCGGCGCGCCTGAGCCACCGCGCCGGCGTGCCGATGAACCCGGCCTCGGTGATGAAGCTGGTGACCACCTACGCGGCGCTCGACACCCTGGGGCCGACCTATGCCTGGGCCACGCCGGTTTATGTCGAAGGCACGGCGCGCAACGGCACGCTCTACGGCAATGTCTACATCAAGGGCCAGGGCGACCCCAAGCTGGTGATGGAACGCCTGTGGCTGTTGCTGCGCCGCGTGCAGGGCCTGGACATCAAGACCATTGCCGGCGACATCGTGCTCGACCGCAGTGCCTTCGAGCTCCCCGCGCCCGATCCGGGCGAGTTCGATGGCGAACGCCTGCGGCCCTACAACGCCGCGCCGGATGCGCTGCTGCTGAACTACAAGTCGGTCGTCATGACCTTCGTGCCCGACCGCAGCGCCAATGCGGCGCACGTGAGTTTTGACCCGCCGCTGGCCAGCGTGCAGCTGCAGACCCATGTGCCGCTGATCGAGGCCGACTGCGGCGACTACCGCGCCGCGCTGCGTGCCGACCTGTCCGACCCGGCGCGCATCCGCTTCGCCGGTCGTTACCCGGCCAGTTGCGGCGAAAAGGTCTGGCCGCTGGCCTATGCCGACCCGGCCAGTTACGCGGTGCGCGCGGTCGAAGGTCTATGGCGCGAGATGGGTGGCCAATTGCAGGGCCGGGTGCGCGAAGGCACGCTGCCCGCCGGGCTGGCACCGGCCTTCGAGCTGGCCTCGCCGCCACTGGCCGAGGTGATCCGCGACATCAACAAGTACAGCAACAACGTGATGGCGCAGCAGCTCTTCCTCACCATGAGTCTGGCGCAAAAAGGCACCGGCAGCTACGCCGCCTCGCGCGAATTGGTGCAGGACTGGTGGAGGGAACGCTTCGGCGACAACGACCTGCCGGTGCTCGACAACGGCTCCGGCCTGTCGCGCAGCGCGCGCATTTCGGCCCACGCGCTCGCCAAGCTGCTGCTGCATGCCTGGCACTCACCGCTGCTGCCCGAGCTGGCCTCTTCGCTGCCCATCACCGGCGTGGACGGCACGCTACGCCGGGTGCGCAACCGGGCCCAGGGCAGCGCCCACCTCAAGACCGGCAGCCTGCGCGATGTCGTCGCCGTGGCCGGCTTCGTGGATGGCCGCAGCGGCCGGCGCTACGTGCTGGTGGCCATGGCCAACCATGCCAATGCCAGCGCGGCGCGGCCCGCCATCGAGGCGCTGATCGAATGGACCGTGAACGACCTGTGACGACGCCCCAGATCACCACGACCGGCTCGCCCAAGCCGGGGATGACGCTGCCGCGCATGATCCACCGCGTGCGCACTAGCGGCTTCGTGATGGGCTTCGCCATCTTCACCACCCACATGCTGGGCAAGGACTACAGCCTGCTGGTCTGGGGCCTGCTGCTGCTGCAGTTCTTCGTCTACCCGCATCTGCTGCACTGGCGCACGCGCCGGGCCGCCAACCCGATGCAGGCCGAGCTCGGCAACTTCCTGATCGACGCCGGCACGATGGGGCTGTGGTCCGCCGGCCTGGGCTACCCCTTGTGGATCACGTTTGCGGTCCTCACGTGCAACGTGGTCTCCATCACGCTCTATGGCGGTTCGCGCAGCGCCCTGCAGGCCATCGCGATCTTCTTCCTCGGCGGACTGCTCTGGGTCGCCCTCACGGGACAGCCCATCAACCTGCACACCGACTGGCCGGCCACCGTGCTGTGCACGGTCGGCCTGACGATCTTCCTGCTGATGGCCAGCAACACGGCGTTCCACCGCAACCGCAAGCTGCAGGAGATCCGCGCGGCACTGCGGGACAGCGAACAGGCTCTGCACCGTGCCAATGACGCCTTGCAACAGCAACTCCGCGAGATCCATGTCCTGCAAGGGCAACTGCACGAACAGGCCAACCGCGACCCGCTGACCGGCCTGTACAACCGGCGCTACCTGGACTCCACGCTGGAACGTGAACTGGCGCGCTGCCAGCGCGAAGGCCAGCCCCTGAGCCTGGTGCTGATCGACATCGATCACTTCAAGCTGATCAACGACACCTATGGCCATCTGGCCGGCGACGAAGTGCTGAAACAGCTCGCCGACATGCTCAGCGCCCAGGCCCGCAGTGCCGACGTCGTCTGCCGCTTCGGTGGCGAGGAGTTCCTGCTGCTGTTGCCCAACATGTCGCAGACCACGGCGCTGGCGCGCGCCGAGCAGTGGCGCCAGCGCTTTGCCGCCAGCACCATCGCCTTCGGCGAGTTCCGCATGCAGGCCACGCTGTCCCTCGGCCTGGCCAGCTACCCGGGCCACGGCACTTCGGCGCAGGCGTTGATCCGCTGTGCCGACCACGCGCTCTACCGCGCCAAGACCGAAGGACGCAACCGCGTCATCGTGGCCGATCTGGTAGCGCCCCTGCCCGACCCCACCCCCGAAACCTGAATGCGGCACAGCGTGCCGCCCGCCAGAGAACCGCCATGCCGCTGCCCGATTTGATTGGTTACCTCGCCGCCAGCCTGACCACCCTGAGTTTCGTGCCGCAGGCCTGGCACACCTTCACCACGCGCGACGTGCGCGGCATTTCACTGGGCATGTACAGCGCCTTCACCGGCGGCGTGGCACTGTGGCTGGTCTATGGCCTGCTGCTCGGGGCCTGGCCCGTGGTGGTGGCCAACGCCATCACGCTGGCGCTGGCCTCCGCCATCCTGGTGATGAAGCTGCGCTTTCGCTGAACGACCGGAACTTACAGCGTGACCAGCATGGCGATCACGGTGCTGCCCATGGCCAGCGTCGCCAGCCAGCCGAGCCAGCGCAGCCGCCGGCCGATCACGTGCCCGCCCATGATGTCGCGGCGCGAGGCCAGGACCATCATCACCGCCATGATGGGCACCGAAATCACGCCGTTGAGCACGGCGGCCCAGAACAGGGCGCGCACCGGATCAATCGGCGCAAAACACAGCGCCACGCCGCCCAGCGTGGCCAGCGCGACCACACCGTAGAAACCGCGCCCCTCGCCCTTGTCCAGCCGCAGGCTCAGGCTGCCTTGCCAACCGGCCGCCTCCGCCACCGCATAGGCAGCCGAGCCGGCCAGCACCGGCACCGCCAGCAGGCCGGTGCCGATGATGCCCAGGCTGAACAGCAGAAAGGTCAGCTCGCCGGCCAGCGGGCGCAGCGCCTCGGCGGCCTGGGCCGAGGTCTGGATGTCGCGCACGCCAGCCACGTACAGCGTCGCCCCGGCACTGAGGATGATGAAGAAGGCGATCAGGTTGGAGAACGTCATGCCGACCAGCGTGTCCCACTGGATACGGCGCAAATGCCCGCGGATCTGCGCCGGCGTATGCGCATGCTTGGGGCCGGCGTTCACGTCCTCCATCTCCTGCCCGGCCTGCCAGAAGAACAGGTAGGGGCTGATGGTGGTGCCGAAGACGGCGACGATGGTCAGCAAGGCTTCGCGACCCGGTTGCAACTGCGGCCAGACCAGCTGCTGCGCCACTTGCCACCAGTCGATGCGCAGCATGAAGGCCACCGCCACATAGGCCAGCAGCGCCAGCGTCAACCACTTGAGCCAGCGCACATAAACCTGGTAGCTCAGGAACACCTGCAATACCAGGCACAACAGGCCGAAGGTCACCGCATAAACCTGGGACGGACCGCCGAGCAGCAGGCGCAGCGCCTCGGCCATGGCGGCGATGTCGGCTGCCAGATTGAGCGTGTTGGCCAGCAGCAGCAGGCCGACGATGGCCAGCAGCACCGGGCGCGGGAAGGCCTGCTTGATGTTGGCCGCCAGGCCGTGGCCGGTCACATGGCCGATGCGCGCGCTGACCATTTGGATCGCCGCCATCAGCGGCAGCGTGAAAACCACCGTCCACAGCATGGAGAAGCCGAACTGCGCGCCGGCCTGCGAGTAGGTGGCGATGCCGCTCGGATCGTCATCGGCCGCGCCGGTGATCAGGCCGGGGCCGAGACGACGGGGACTGAAGCGAAAGCGCAGGTAGCGGATGGGTTTCAGCATGGCAACACGAGGCTCAACGCCGGCCTCGTTTTCTCAGCCACCAGGCCAAGGCACCGGCCCCCGCCAACCCCAGCAGCAGCCAGCCTTCGACATGGCGGACCTCCGCAAACACGGCCTCGGCGGCCTGGCCGAACACCCAGCCGAGCGCGCCGACCAGGCAGGCCCAGAGCACGGCGCCCAGCGCATTGAAAACGGCAAAACGCAGCGCCGGAAGGGTTGTGGTGCCGATCAGCACCGGCCCGGCCATCCGCAGTCCATAAGCAAAACGCATGGCGACGATCATCGCCTCATGATGGCGATCAATCAAGCGGTGCACGCGGTCCGCCTGCTGCGCCAGCATCGGCCAGCGCGCCAATACGGCAGTGCCATGGCGGCGGCCGAGCCAGAAATAGAACTGGTCGCCTACAAAACCGGCGACCGAGGCCACCGCGATCACCGCCAGCGGATGAAGGTAACCACGATGCGCGGCAAAGCCGGCCAGCAGCAGCACGGTCTCGCCTTCGAGCAGACAGCCCAGCGCCAGCAGCCAATAGCCGTGGGTTTCGATCAGCGTGCCGAGTGTCGTCATGGTGCTGAATGGTGCCGCGGCTTCACCATTCAGTCGAGTCCTAGGCGGCGGCCCGTGTCAGGCGGTCGCGCACGCCTTCCCAGGCGGGGGTGCCGGGCGGCGGCTCGATCCAGATCAGCCGGACGCCTTGGGCATCGAAGTCGCGCAGCACGGCAAACAGCTGCTGCGCCGTGGCGGCAGCATCATCCGGCATGCGCCGGTACAGCACCCGGCTTGACGGCAGCCGCAGCACGGCGCGCGCATAAACTGCGATCGTGGCCGGGCCGTCAGCCAGGTCCGGGTCCAGCATGTCGAGCGCCGTCTGCAAGGCCTTGGCGTCCATCAGGCGGACTTTGGCATTCGGCGCGTAATGAGACTCCAGCGTTCCGGAAGCCCGTGGTGCCTGCGCGATAAGCTCCTCTTTTGATAGCAACCTCAGACCGCAGGCGGCCTGCACCTGCGCGCGCGAGATCTGGCCCGGGCGCAGCAGCACCGGGGCGCCGCGCGTGCAGTCGATGATGGTGGACTCGATGCCGACCGTGCAGGCGCCGCCGTCGAGCACCAGCAGGCTGTCGCCGAACTCGCTTTGCACATGGGCGGCACTGGTCGGGCTGACGCGGCCGAACTTGTTGGCGCTCGGTGCCGCCACGCCGGGCACGCCCAACGCCCGGGCTGCCAGCAGCAGCGCATGCGCCACCGGGTGCGCCGGGCAACGCAGACCGATCGAGTCCTGGCCGCCGGCCGCCGCGGCGCCCACCTCGGGGCGACGCGACAAGATCAAGGTGAGCGGTCCGGGCCAGAAGGCCTGCATCAGTTGCTGGGCAAAGGCCGGCACATCGCATGCGAAATGGGCCACGCCGGTCGCATCGGCCACGTGCACGATCAGCGGGTGATCGCTGGGCCGGCCCTTGGCGGCGAAGATTTTCGCCACCGCCGCGGCATTGGTCGCATCGGCCCCCAGGCCGTAGACGGTCTCGGTCGGCAGGCCGACCAGCTCACCCGCTTGCAGCGCCTGTGCGGCGGCGGCGATGGCGGCCGGGTCGCGTCCGTCCAGGATCATGAGGGCCTCAAAGCTCAGAAAGGCGCAATGCCCAGCAGGCTGGCCGCCGCCAGCGCCGTGGTTCGCACCTCGTCGACCGTGCTGCCGGTGATGTTGAGGTGGCCCATCTTGCGGCCCGGCTTGGCGTCGAGCTTGCCGTACAGGTGCAGGTGGGTACCGGGCAGGGCCAGCACCTGGTCCCAGGGCGGCGCATTGTTGAACGCCAGCCAGACATCACCCAGCAGGTTGAGCATGATGGACGGGCCATAGGCGCGCGGCTGCACCAGCGGCAGGCCGGCCAGCGTGCGCACCTGCAGGTCGAACTGCGACTGGTCGCAGGCGTCGAGCGTGTAGTGGCCACTGTTGTGTGGGCGCGGCGCCATCTCGTTGACGATCAGGCTGTTGTCCTGCAGCACGAAGAACTCGACGCACAGCACGCCGACGTACTGCAAACCATCCGCTATCGATTTGGTAGCTGCCACCGCTTGCTCGGCAAGGGCGGAAGGCAGATTTCCTTCATAAACCTCGGTCACTGCCAGGATGCCGTCGCGGTGCAGGTTGCGCTGCACCGGGAAGTTGACGCAAGTGCCGTCCCAGCCGCGCGCCACGATGACCGAGCACTCCAGCTTGAGCGGCAGCATCTTCTCCAGCACGCAGGGCACGTGCTTCAGCTCGTCCCAGGCCGCCACCAGTTCGGCACGCGTCTTGACGCGGATCTGGCCCTTGCCGTCATAACCAAGACGGGTGGTCTTGACGATGCCGGGCAGCAGCGCATCGGATACAGCGGCCAACTGCTCCGGGGTCTCGATCACGGCATAGGGTGCCACCGGCACGCCGCAGCGCTGGAAGTGGGCTTTTTCCTGGGCGCGGTCCTGTGCAATCGCCACGGCGCCAGCGGCCGGCGCCACCGGGCGCTGCGCGCCCAGCGTCAGCAAGGCCGGTGCCGGCACGTTCTCGAATTCGGTGGTGATGGCGGCGCTGCGCTGCATCAGCTGCGCCAGGCCCTGCTCGTCCAGGTAACCGGTCTGGATGTGGTGATGACTCACCAGGCCGGCCGGGCTGGCCGCATCGGGGTCGAGCACCGCGGTGAAATAGCCCATGCGCTGGGCCGCCTGCACGAACATGCGGCCCAACTGGCCGCCGCCCATGACGCCCAGCGTGGCCGGCTGGCCATTGACCAGCGAGCCGGGGAGAATACGCTGGCCACTCATAAGGCCGGCGGCAGCGTCATGGCGCGTGCGGCTTCGGTCTGCTCAGCGCGGAAGGCTTCCAGCTTGGCGCGCAGGGCCGGGTCTTCATTGGCCAGCATGGCCACCGCGAACAGGGCCGCATTGGCGGCGCCGGCCGGACCGATGGCAAAGGTGGCCACCGGGATGCCCTTGGGCATCTGCACGATGCTGTGCAGCGAATCGACACCCGACAGTGCCTTGCTCTGCACCGGCACGCCCAGCACCGGCACCGTGGTCTTGGCCGCCAGCATGCCCGGCAGGTGGGCGGCACCGCCGGCGCCGGCGATGATGGCCTTCAGGCCGCGCCCGGCGGCGGCTTCGGCATAGGCGAACATATCGTCGGGCATGCGGTGCGCCGACACCACGCGGGCTTCGTGCCCGATGCCAAAGTGGTGGAGAATCTGGACTGCCTGTTGCATGGTGTCCCAGTCGGAACTGGAACCCATGACGACACCAATAATAGTTTTCATAATGTTGAGGACAGCGTTGGCCGCCGTGCGAAGCGGTCTGTCCCGCAAATGATCAGAACTGAATTTTACTTTTTTGCCTCGAGCTGCCCCAAATGATCGACATCACCACCGAAAACTTCGAAGCCGAGGTCATCCAGGCCTCCATGACCGTGCCCGTGCTGGTCGATTTCTGGGCCCCCTGGTGCGGCCCGTGCAAGGCGCTCGGCCCGATCCTGGAAAAGCTCGAAACCGAGTACGCCGGCCGTTTCGTGCTGGCCAAGATCAATTCCGACGAGCAGCAGGAACTGGCCGGGGCCTTCGGCATCCGCAGCATCCCGACCTGCGTGCTGATGGTCGGCGGCAAGCCGGCGGACGGCTTCATGGGCGCGCTGCCGGAAGGCAAGCTGCGCGAGTTCCTGGACAAGCACATTGCGTCCGATGGCCAGCCGCCCGCCGACACAGGCATGCAGGAAGCGCAGGAACACCTGGAATCGGGCGACGTGGCCAGCGCGCTGGCCCGCATGGCTGAAGCCGTGGCGGCCGAGCCGGCCAATGACGAGATGCGTTACGACTACGTCAAGCTGCTGATCGGCACCGGCCATCTGGCCGAGGCCGCCGGTGCCCTGGCGCCGGCACTGGCGCAGATTCCGGTGCCGCTGCGCTTCGAGGCGCTGCAGCAGTGGCTCAACGCGCTGGAGTTCGTGACCAGCGACCCGCGCGGCCAATGGACACTGGAACAGTTCGACCAGAAGATCGAGGCCAACAAGCGCGACTTCGAGAGCCGCTTCGCCAAGGCGCGCGTGCTGATGGCGCACAACGAATGGCTGGCGGCGCTGGACGAACTGCTGGAAATCATCATGCGCGACAAGAAGTGGGACGAGGAAGCCCCGCGCAAGACCTTCATCGCCATCCTGGACCTGCTGACACCGCCGAAACCGAAGGCCGGCCCCGAGGTGTCCGGCAAGAGCGCCGGCGGCATCGAGCTGGCCGGCCATGCCACCGTGCAGGAAGACGAGCAGGCGGCGCTGGTCTCGGCCTACCGGCGCAAACTCAGCATGGCGCTGAACTGACGCCGCTCGCTTGATCCCTCTTGGCGCTAGTGCAATTCATGCACCGGCGTACGCCCCTCGGCGGCCAGTACCTGGCCGGCATTGAGGCTGCTGATCGGGATCGAGACATCCTGCGGAATGCCGCCTGACAATTGCAGCGCGAGGTAACGACCGCAGCAGACGCGCAGGAACGAGGCAAAGTTGTCCACGCCGCCGCATTCCTCGACCAGTTCGTCGTGCAGCTTGGCACACAGCTGCGGCACGCTCATGCCGTCGCGCCGGGCAATCTCCTCCAGCACCTGCCAGAACAGGTTTTCCAGCTTGATGCTGGTGGCGACGCCGTGCAGCCGCACGGAACGGGCGCGGCTCTGGTAAAGCGCCGGATCGGCGCTGATAAAGACCTGGCACATGGTTTGTCTCCGACGCGTTGAACCGCATGATGCAGCCAACGCGGCCTCGGCGTCAATGCGGCATCAGTGCGTGATGCGGGTGCCCAGCACCGTCAGGAACTGGGCGATCCAGGCCGGGTGGGCCGGCCAGGCCGGTGCCGACACCAGGTTGCGGTCGGTGTGCGCCTGGTCCACGGGAATGTCGACATAGGTGCCGCCCGCCAGTTCCACCTCCACGCGGCAGGCCGGATAGGCTGAGCAGCTGCGCCCACGGAGCACGCCCGCCCCGGCCAGCAACTGGGCCGCATGGCAGATCGCCGCCACCGGCTTGCCGGCCTCGAAGAAGTGCTTGACCATGGCCACCACGGCGGCGTTGTTGCGCAGGTATTCCGGGCCGCGGCCGCCGGGCAGCACCAGCGCGTCGTACTGGGCCGGCTTCACGTCGGCAAAGGTCGTGTTCAGCGTGAAATTGTGGCCCGGTTTTTCACTGTAGGTCTGGGCGCCTTCGAAGTCGTGGATCGCCGTCTTGATGTGGTCACCCGCCGCCTTGTCCGGACAGACGGCGTGCACCGTGTGCCCCACCGCCAGCAGTGCCTGGAACGGCACCATGGTTTCGTAGTCTTCGCAGTAATCCCCGCAGATCATCAGAATCTTCTTGCCCGCCATGTCGGTCTCCTTGAAATAGGTTTTGGCGGACCATTGTTTCTGCAGTTCTGCAGCCGCGGGTGTTACTCCGCTACTACATGCCCAAGGGGCGGGCAGGCACCGTTCAAGCGGTCAGGCGCGTCAGTGCTTCGCGGTACTTGGCGGCGGTTTTCTCGATCACCTCGGCCGGCAACTTGGGCGCCGGCGCGGTCTTGCCCCAGGGCTTGCCGTCCACGGTGGCGGTCTCCAGCCAGTCGCGCAGGAACTGCTTGTCGTAGCTCGGCGGATTGGCGCCGACCTTGTAACCCTCCACCGGCCAGTAGCGCGAAGAATCCGGCGTCAGCACCTCGTCCATCAGCACCAGCGCGCCGTCCTTGTCGAGGCCGAACTCGAACTTGGTGTCGGCAATGATGATGCCTTTCTTCAAGGCAATTTCGCTGGCGGCCTTGTAGATGGCGATCGAGATGTCGCGGATGCGCGTGGCCAGATCCAGGCCGATCATCGCCACCGTCTTCTCGAACGTGATGTTCTCGTCGTGCTCGCCCATCTCGGCCTTGGCCGCCGGCGTGTAGATCGGCTCGGGCAGCTTGCTGGCGTTCTGCAGGCCGGCCGGCAGCTTGACGCCGCAGACCGACTGGCCGGCCTGGTACTCGGCCCAGCCGCTGCCGGCCAGGTAACCACGCACCACCGCTTCCACCGGAATCGGCTTCAGGCGCTTGACCAGCATGGAGCGGCCCTTGACCTGCGCCACCTCGGCCGGCGTCACCACGCTTTCGGGCGCCTCGCCGGTCAGGTGGTTGGGGCAGATGTGGCCCAGCTTGCCGAACCAGAACAGCGCCATCTGCGTCAGCAGCTCGCCCTTGCCCGGGATCGGCTCGCCCATGATGACGTCGAAGGCGCTGATGCGGTCGGACGCCACCATCAGGATGCGGTCGTCACCCACGGCGTAGTTGTCGCGCACCTTGCCGCGTGCAAGCAAGGGCAGGGAAGTCAGGCTGGAAGTGTGCAGGGCAGAGGTCATGGTGGGACTTGAAAAAGAAAAGCCCGACGCTGCTGCGCCGGGCCTGTGATTATCGCAAGAATGGAACGGAAAGGCTTATTTCACCAGCTGGGCCAGTTCGCCCTTGGCGTACTTGGCGGCCATGACCTGCAGGGTCTCGCCCTTGATCTTGCCGCCCTGGCCTTCGCAGCCGAACTCCAGGTAGCGCGCCTTGCAGACCTGCTTGGCGGCTTCGCGCGCCGGCTTGAGCCACTCACGGGCGTCGAACTTGTCCGGGTTCTCGGCCAGGAACTTGCGCACCGCACCGGTCATGGCCAGGCGGATGTCGGTGTCGATGTTGATCTTGCGCACGCCGTATTTGATGGCTTCCTGGATTTCCTTGACCGGCACGCCGTAGGTCTCCTTCATCTTGCCGCCGTACTGGTTGATGATGGCCAGCAGTTCCTGCGGCACGGAGCTTGAGCCGTGCATCACCAGGTGGGTGTTGGGGATGCGGGCGTGGATTTCCTTCACGCGGCTGATGGCCAGGATGTCGCCGGTAGGCGGACGGCTGAACTTGTAGGCACCGTGGCTGGTGCCGATGGCGATCGCCAGCGCGTCGAGCTGGGTGGCCTTGACGAACTGGGCGGCTTCTTCCGGGTCGGTCAGCATCTGGCTGTGGTCCAGCTTGCCTTCGGCGCCAATGCCGTCTTCCTCGCCGGCATCGCCGGTCTCCAGGTTGCCCAGGCAGCCCAGCTCGCCTTCGACCGTGACGCCGACCTTGTGCGCCATCTCGACCACCTTGCGCGTCACGTCAACGTTGTAGTCGAAGGACGCCGGCGTCTTGCCGTCTTCCATCAGCGAGCCGTCCATCATCACCGAGCCGAAATCCAGTGCGATGGCGCCCTGGCAGACCTTGGGGCTGGTGCCGTGGTCCTGGTGCATCACCAGCGGAATGTGCGGGTAGGCCTCGCAGGCAGCCTGGATCAGGTGCTTGATGAAGGACTCACCGGCGTATTTGCGAGCGCCGGCACTGGCCTGCAGGATGACCGGTGCGCCGACTTCGTCGGCGGCCGACATGACGGCCTGGACCTGCTCCAGATTGTTGACGTTGAAAGCCGGAATGCCGTAGCCATTGGCGGCAGCATGGTCCAGCAGCTCGCGCATCGAAACGAGTGCCATGTGATATCCCCAGGGAAAGTTGGTAACTGCTTGGTAACTGCTACCGATTTTACCTGCTGAGGATATGGCCCCCACGGTCACCCACTGCGTGTGGCTCCCTGCCCCCCGAGGGGACCGCGTTTCGCCTTGGAACGGCCCGGCGGCGAAACCTGGTCCTCGCCGGACCACGCCATCTGCCGCTCAGGACACCTTGCAGATCTTGAGCATGTTGGTGCCGCCCGGCGAGCCCATCGGTTCGCCGCAGGTGATGGCATACACGTCGCCACTTTGCACGATGCCGCGCTCTTTCAGATGCTTTTCCGCCTGCGCCAGCGCGGTGTCGCGATCGGCGCTGGTGTCCATCAGCAGTGGCGTCACATTGCGGTACAGCGCCATCTTGCGCTGTGTCGCCACCTTGGAGGTGAGCGCGTAGATCGGGATGTGGATGCGGTGGCGGCTCATCCACAAGGCGGTGGAGCCGCTTTCCGTCAGCGCCACGATGGCCTTGGCGCCCAGGTGGTAGGCGGTGAACAGCGCGCCCATGGCGATGGACTGGTCGATGCGGTCAAAGGTCTTGCCGCTGAAATCGGCATCCAGCGCCACATCTTCCGCGCCTTCGGCCGCCACGCAGATGCTGGCCATCTCGACCACCGTTTCCAGCGGGAACTTGCCGGCCGCGGTCTCGGCCGAGGTCATCACGGCATCCGAACCGTCGAGCACCGCATTGGCCACGTCGCTCACCTCGGCCCGTGTCGGCATCGGGTTGTTGATCATCGACTCCATCATGTGAGTCGCGGTGATCACCGTCTTGTCCATCTCGTGCGCCATGCGGATCATGCGCTTTTGCAGCGCCGGCACGGCGGCATTGCCGACCTCGATCGCCAGGTCGCCGCGCGCCACCATGATGCTGTCGCTGGCACGCAGGATTTCCTCCAGCTTCGGGATGGCCTCGGCGCGCTCGATCTTGGCGATCAGGTGCGGCTTGTGGTTGTACTGGGCCGCCGCCACATTGCACAACTGGCGCGCCATCTCCATGTCGGTGGCGTTCTGCGGAAAGCTCACCGCCACGTAGTCGGCCTGGAAACTCATCGCGGTCTTGATGTCTTCCATGTCCTTGGCAGTCAGGGCCGGTGCCGTCAGGCCGCCGCCCTTCTTGTTGATGCCCTTGTTGTTGGACAGCTCGCCGCCCATGGTGACCACGGCATGCACCGCCTCGCCCTTGACGGCTTCGACCTTCATGGTGATCAGGCCATCGTTGAGCAGCAACACGTCGCCGGCCTTCACATCGCGCGGCAGTTCCTTGTAGTCCAGGCCGACGGCACTGGCATCACCCGGCTCGGTGCGCGTGGCATCGAGGATGAACTTCTGGCCGGTTTCCAGCATGACCTTGCCTTCGGCGAACTTGCCGACGCGGATTTTCGGCCCCTGCAGGTCGGCCATGATGGCCACCTCGCGGCCGGCACGCTGGGCCGCGTCACGCACCAGGCGGGCACGGTCGATGTGGTCCTGCGCCTTGCCGTGGCTGAAGTTCAGCCGCACCACATTGACCCCGGCACGAATCATCTGTTCAAGCAGAGCCGGATCGCTGGAAGCGGGGCCGAGGGTGGCAACAATCTTGGTCGCACGACGCGTCATGTATCAGTCTCCTTGTAATTAAGTTTCCATTTTTACACGGAATTAGTTACATGCAAACAACAAGCAGTGGACGGGGAAATGCCCCCGTAGCGCCCGACGCGCAAAAGCGGGAAACTGTCAGGGCTTGGGTCGCATCGTTCACAAGCAAAGGAGCCCCCATGGACAAATCCCACCACCGCTTCTCGGAACTGTTCGCGCAACTCGGCTTGCCGTCCGATCCCGCAGGCATTCAGGCCTTTGTCGGCGCGCACTCGCCCCTGGCCGCTGAGGTGGCGTTGGCCGATGCGCCGTTCTGGACGGCCGCACAAGCGGCCATGCTGCGGGAAGAACTGCTGGGGGATGCCGACTGGGCGGAAGTCGTTGATCAGCTCAGCAACGCCTTGCGGGCGCCTTCCGCCGGCCGCACCACCTGAAGCAAGAAGCGATCAGCCCTTGGCGCGCTTGTCCAGGATCTCGAAGGCCGGCAGCGTCTTGCCCTCCAGCACCTCCAGGAAGGCGCCACCGCCGGTGGAGATGTAGCCCACCTCTTTCTCGATGCCGTACTTGGCAATCGCCGCCAGCGTGTCGCCACCGCCGGCAATGGAGAAGGCGCTGCTCTCGGCAATCGCCTGGGCAATGACCTGGGTGCCGTTCTCGAAGGCAGCAAACTCGAACACGCCCACCGGGCCGTTCCAGACGATGGTGCCGGCAGCCTTGAGTTGCTGGGCCAGCTTCTGCGCCGTCTCGGGGCCGATGTCCAGGATCAGGTCGTCGTCGGCAACGTCCGTGGCCTGCTTGATGGTGGCGACCGCATCGGCCTTGAACTCCTTGGCGGTGACGACGTCGGTGGGGATCGGTACTTCGGCACCGCGGGCGGCCATGGCATCAATCACGGCCCGGGCCTCGGCCAGCAGGTCGGGCTCGGCCAGGCTTTTGCCGATCTTCAGACCCGCGGCCAGCATGAAGGTGTTGGCAATGCCGCCGCCCACGATCAGCTGGTCGACCTTGTTGGCCAGGCTTTTGAGGATGGTGAGTTTGGTGGAGACCTTGGAGCCGGCGACGATGGCCACCAGCGGGCGCTTCGGGTTTTGCAGGGCCTGGCTGATGGCGTCCATTTCAGCCGCCAGGAGCGGGCCGGCGCTGGCGATGGGGGCGTACTGGGCGATGCCGTAAGTACTGGCTTCGGCGCGGTGGGCGGTGCCGAAGGCGTCGTGCACGAAGATGTCACACAGTAGTGCCATCTTTTTGGCCAGTTCTTCGCTGTTCTTTTTCTCGCCCTTGTTGAGGCGGCAGTTCTCCAGCAAAACGAGTTGGCCGGGGGCCACTGTCACGCCGTCGACCCAGTTGGCAACCAGCGGGACACCATTCGGAGCATATTTCGGGCCGAGCAGTTCGGCCATGCGGGCCGCCACCGGGGCCAGGGAGTCTTCGGGTTTGAATTCACCTTCGGTGGGGCGGCCCAGATGCGAGGTGACCATGACAGCAGCGCCGGCGTCCAGTGCCATGCGGATGCAGGGCAGCGAGGCGCGGATGCGGGTGTCTTCGGTGATGGCACCGTTGTCATCTTGCGGCACGTTGAGGTCGGCGCGGATGAAGACGCGTTTGCCGGCAGCTTTGCCCTGCGCGCACAGGTCCTGGAAACGGATGAAGTTCATGATG